>ENA-UOWG01000014-UOWG01000014.1-activated-sludge-metagenome-genome-assembly--contig:-NODE-14-length-411676-cov-9.751655_pt1 | contig 411676 bp, 300 predicted proteins | sample MGYA00238147_ERZ761563 | MGnify/ENA primary metagenome ERZ761563 (study PRJEB28884, sample SAMN05720216) | anaerobic digester metagenome | isolation source: active sludge of municipal...
CCTGTATGTGGAAACGGGTCAATCCACCTACATCCGGAAGCTGGTCATCAACTAAAAATTACCGGAAATAACAGGAAGGATAAATTTATTTTAACCACAGAGGCGCGCAGAGGATTCACGGAGGCGCACAGAGGATATAAGGTAATGATAACCAATTCTCTGTGCGCCTTTGTGTTACCTCCTGCGCCTCCGTGGTAAAAAAACGAATTTAAAACAGTCCCCCCTTATTTTTTAGAATGATTATAAATTATTTCTCTCAGAAATAAAGGCATTGAATTTTAATACCTTTGTACCTCCTTTTAAATGCCTTAATTCTTTGATTAATAACATAATAAGAATTGCCCTCCATAACCAAAACAAATTACCATGAAAAAGTTTACTTTTCTTTTCTTAATGCTTTTGCTACAGGTCTTTCTCTATGCACAAAACGTGGCAAGAGATAAGGTAATCCTTGAAATTGGAACCGGCACATGGTGCCAGTACTGCCCGGGAGCAGCCAATGCAGCTGACCAGCTGGTGGAAGAGGGCAAGGATGTGATGGTCATCGAACATCACAACGGCGACAATTATGACAACACGTATTCCAATTACAGGAACGATACATATTACGATCTGAGCGGATACCCGACCGCCCATTTTGACGGGATTCTCGAAGAAGTGGGAGGAGATGCCTGTCCGCCACCTTTTGGGAATGTGTACAACAACTACCTGTATTTTTACAACCAGCGGATGCAGGTCGCGTCTCCCTTTGCACTGGATTGGTGCGTTACGCATGTGAACGGGAACAACTATGAGGTGAACATAAGCATAGCAAAAGTGGGCGATGTGGCCACCGATAACACGGTGGTCCATTTTGTCGTCACTGAATCACACATTGCAGCCAACTGGTTCTGCATGACGGAATGCAATTTCGTAAACCGCCTTATGGTGCCCGACCAGTACGGGACCGCACTCAATCTGACGAACAATGTGCAGCAGATCTCGCAGAATTTCACCCTGGATGCTGCCTGGGACACGGATCATCTCGAATTTGTATGCTTTATCCAGAATAATACGACGAAAGAAATTCACCAGGGCTCCGGCAGATCGTTTGATGAGATGTCGCCGCCGCTTGTCACTGATTTTACGGCAGATGAAACCCAGTTCTGCCAGACGGCCACGGTCCATTACATTGATCAGACCGCAGGATGTCCTACCAACTGGCAGTGGACGTTCACCGGTGGCACGCCGGCCTCCTCCACCCAGCAAAATCCTACCGTTACTTATGCTAGTCCCGGAACCTACGATGTAACCCTGAAGGCATGGAAAACCGGTGAGTCGATGACCGTGACCAAAGAGAATTTTGTGTTCGTCGGCGCCGCAACCCCGCAGGTGCCCTCTGCACCGACTGGTGAATCCGCACTTTGCAAAAATCCCCCCAATTCGGTCTACACGACCCAGTCAGGCGACGCTCTGTCATTTGACTGGGAACTGAATCCCAGTAATGCCGGGCTTGTGCTGGACGATGGTTTTTCATCCGTTACCATCAACTGGTTCAATTCATTCCTGGGAGAAGTTGCCATAACAGTCAAAGCGATCAATCCATGCGGAGAAAGCGCTTTTTCCGAACCACTGACCGTTACGATATCGCCGCGGCCCGCAACTTTCCATCTCATGGGCGGAGGTGACTTCTGCGAAGGGGAACCGGGGGTTGAGATCGGATTGGATGGTTCTGAATTGGGCGTAACCTACCAGCTCTTCAAGGAAGATCAGCCGGAAGGGACCTCCATTCCGGGAACCGGCGGGCCCATCAGCTTCGGATTGATATCGGATCCGGGTGAATACTCTTCTGTCGGCTTCAATGAAATCACCCAGTGCGATATAGATATGACCAATACGGTCATGGTCACGATGATACCGCTGCCAGAAGCCTATGCGGTAACAGGAGGAGGAGCATTGTGCGTGGGCATGGAAGGACTCACCATCGGGCTGGAAGACTCTCAGGTCATTTGCCTGTACGAACTCTTCTGCAATGACATCACCACCGGAGTGATTGTCCAGGGATCGGATGAAGCCATTGACTTCGGGCAATTTACAACCCTGGGCACGTACCATGTGGTGGCCACCCACATTGAAGCACCCTGTACGAACCTGATGACCGGTACTGCGGAAATCACGGCAGCGCCTCTCCCCGAAACGCCCCAGGCCCCCCAGGGCCCCACGGCGGTCGACCTCTATTACTCGAACCAGAGTGAATATGAAACAGCCGGAAGTTCCTGGTCGGATTCCTATGGCTGGGAGCTCATCCCTCCCGAAGCAGGGACTGTGGAGATCTTTGAGGTCACGCACTGCCGGGTCACCTGGAACGCGGATTTCCTGGGTCAGGCAGCTGTCTGCGTTTATGGGATCAATGAGTGCGGTGAGAGTGACTTGAATTGTATGGATGTCACACTCTATACTACTGTTGGCTTCAACATGATCACCGAAGAGATGGGGATCCGGGTATCCCCCAATCCATCAGACGGTATATTCACGATACAGATGAAATCGGCGAAAGAAGAAGTCATCACTGTCAGGGTGATCTCCGCCCTGAATGCTGTCGCCTTCAGGGAAGAACAGATCTCCGTGAATGGTGAACTCAACAGGACCATCGACCTGAGCCATGCACCCGATGGGATCTATTTCCTTTACATCGAAACGGAAGGTTCTACCTACATGCGGAAGCTGATCTTTCAATAGAAGCAAGTACATGAATAAATAAGAGGCTGTCACTTTATGACAGCCTCTTTTGGTTTAGTAATTTAGCTACCTTTGCTGCTGATCATCTTAAACATCATGAAAAAATACTTTATTCTCCTTGGTCTTTTTCTTGCCCTCGACCTGGCCGTACTGGCTTCCAGGATCGAACAAACCTACACGTTCAGCAATTATGCGTTCACACAGAAAGGAGATTATTCGGTAATCACCTTTGAAGATTGTTTTCTGACAGGAATACCCGGAGAACCGGTCCTACCATACTGTGCTGTCAAACTACTGCTCCCTCCGGGCCATGAAGCGATTTCCATCGAATTTTATGGTGAAAATGAGACCATGCTTCCCGGAACCTATCGAATTTACCCTGAGCAGAATGTACAACCGGTTTCCCGTGGGACATCAGGGACGTTCATTTTCAATGAACATATCTACACAAAGGATCAAAACTATCCGGAAGCACAATACGGTAAGCTTTCAACTGAATATATGAATGGTCATTCCGTTGCTCTGTCGGCATTCACCCCTGTGATGTACAATCCGGTGACAGGTTCAGTTTCCTATTATCAAAAGGTGACCATCGTACTGAAAACCAGGGAGAGCCAGGTTGCCCGCCAGGCTTTAAGCCTGTTGCCCGCCGGCAGATCAGGAACTGAATTCATCGGGCAATTCATTCAAAACAGCCAGGATCTTGCGTCTTATCCTTCCAGCCAGCAGCGGGATGAGTCCTATTCCTACCTGATCATCACCCCGGAACAATTCTCCCAAAGCTTTGAAGAAATGCGGGCGTACTATCTTCAATGCGGACTTGAGTCGTCTGTCATCACTACAGAATATATCTCAGCCAATTACACCGGGCAGGATCTTCAGGAAAAGATCCGCAACTGCATCATTGGAGAATATACGGGCCACGGGATCGAATACGTGCTTCTCGGCGGAGATGTGGAGCACATCCCGTACAGGGGATTCTATTGCACGGTGCAGTCCTCTTCCGTTTATGAAAGTGAAGACATTCCCTCCGACCTGTACTATTCAGGGCTGGACGGCACATGGAATGATAACGGTAATGGCCGCTGGGGTGAGATTGGTGAAGATGATCTACTGCCCGATGTGGCTGTTACCCGTCTTCCCTTCAGCAGCCAGGACGAGCTGACCAGGATGCTCCATAAGGTGCTCATGTACCAGCAGGAACCTGTGACCGGTGAGCTCAGGGATCCATTGCTGGCCGGTGAGAATCTCTACAATGATCCCGAGACCTGGGGAAGCGATTACCTTGAGCTGCTCATCGGCCACCGTGAAGATAACGGTTATACTACGGACGGGATCCCGGAAGACCACAACATTGAAAAACTCTATGCAGAGGTTTCCTCCTGGGGAGCCTCCACCCTCCTGGCAACCATCAACCAGGGAACCTCGTTCGTGCACCATGCGGGTCATGCCAACTCAACGTATGTCATGTATCTCTATAACGGGGACATCACAAACTCGAACTTCTCCCAGGTGAATGGGGTTGACCATAATTACACGCTTGTTTACACCCATGGCTGCGATTGCGGAGGATTTGATGGAAACGACTGTATCCTGGAAGAAATGGTGAAGATCGACAATTTTGCGGCTGCTGTGGTTGGGAATTCCCGGTACGGATGGTTCAACGAAGGCCAGACGGAAGGTCCGTCGGCACACCTTCAGAGGGAGTTTGTGGACGCCATCTATCATGACAAGCTCAGCCGGATCGGTCGCGCGCATATGGAATCCCGGATAGCCACCTCACCCTGGGTGAACGCTCCCGGGCAATGGGAAGAAGGTGCCCTGCGCTGGTGCTTCTACGACTGCAATGTGCTGGGAGAAACAGCCATGCCCATCTGGACAGACGAGCCCATCACCCCGGATGTCTTCTATATCTCTGCTGTTTCGACAGGGCAGGTTGCGATGGATGTTACGGTCACCTATGATGGAGAACCGCTTGAAAACATCCGCTGCGTGGTAATGAAAGAAGATGCGTTCAACGGGATTGGTATCACCGGATCCAACGGCCAGGCGACCATCAATTTTGAGGAGGTATTCACAGAACCGGGGGAAGCCCAGCTTGTGATCAGCGGTTATAACTGCCTCACTGCCACCTATCCCATCACCATCATTCCCAGTGAAGGGGCCTATGCTGTCTACGCCGCCCACACCGTAGGGGATGAAGGAGGCAATGGCAACGGGATCCCTGAATCCGGAGAAGACATCTTTTTGAGCATCGATATTAAGAATGTAGGAGCACAGGCGGCCACCAATGCATCCGCCGTACTTTCAACGGAAGATCCTTACGTCACCGTGACCGATGGCCAGGAAGATTACGGGACCATCCAGAGCGGTGAAATCATATCCATCGAGAATGGTTTTGCTTTGGAAATCGCACCGGACATCCCGGATCAACATACCTTGACTTTCCTGCTTACCGTAACCGCCGAAGATTCATGGACATCCGATTTTACGATCACTGTCAACGCTCCCAACCTTGTCATGAGAAAACTAAGCGTTGATGACGAAGAAGCGGGCAATGGGAATGGTATCCTGGATCCCGGTGAAACGGCCCACCTGCTGATCGAAGTCCGCAATCTGGGAATGGCTGCCTCTTCTGCAATTATAGGTCAGATCAATACAACGGATCCCTACCTTGAGATCATTGACGGTCTTTTTGAAACAGACTCCCTGGGGCCCGATGAAATCATCCAGGCAACCTATCTGGTAGCGCTGGATCCTTCAACTCCGATGGGTACGGTCGTTGGCCTGAGATCCAGGATCACGTCCGGAGCCTATGATGTGATCCATGAATACCAGCTGGCAACGGGAATCATCACCGAGGATTTCGAAACAGGTGATTACTCAAGGCACAGCTGGCAATTCGGGGGCAATTCCCCCTGGCTGATAAGCCAGGAAAATCCCTTTGAAGGAATGTATTGTTCCAGATCAGGTGAAATTGACGACACCCAAACCACGCAGATGATGATCACGGCAGAGGTCCTTACGGATGATTCCATCAGTTTTCATTTCAGGGTTTCTTCGGAAGCTGATTATGATTTCCTTCTGTTTTATATTGATGATGTTTCCGTGGGACAGTGGTCGGGCCAGTGGGACTGGTCGTACACCTCTTATCCGGTCACAGCGGGGCTTCATACCTTTAAATGGATCTATAAAAAGGATTCTTGGTTGAGTTCCGGCGGGGATTGCGCATGGATTGATAACATCTCCTTTCCTCCCATCTCTGTTCCCGTTTCCGTCAATGAAAATCCTGTTCCCGGAGACCTTTCCGTTTATCCTAATCCTTTTACGGATCGCCTTTCAATCGAATACACCTGTCGGCAGGCATCCTCTTCACGGATGATGCTGTTGAATTCCATGGGTCAGAGCGTAATGGAAAAGAACCTGTCGCCGGCAGTTTTTACAGATAATGCCACATTAAACCTTGACGTTGCCGCATTGGAACCGGGAGTCTACTATCTCCGGATCGTGACTGAAACCGGTTCATGGATACGAAAAATCATGAAGATCCGATAATTATTACATCACCTTAACATTTTACTTATGAGCCAGCAATTACAACGACTGATCCAGTTCATCCTGGTATTCATCATTTCCACGTCGGCAGCAGCGCAGTTGCCTCCCGGGAAACATTTCCCCAGGCCTGTCAAGGGCAAGGAGCACCTGATCGATACCCGCATTGATAATATGACCTACTGGAAACACATGGCAGAGAAAGGATATGTGGAGGTAGCCCCGTTCAAACAGGTTGAGCCGGCCACCTACAGGGGAAGCAGGATCAGTTCACGGAGCGTGACATTTGAAGACTCTCCGGACGTACGTCTAACAGAGATCAACTCCACACAGAGCGAGAACTCTGTTTTCGTAAATCCAAACGACAATCAGAATGTACTTCAGTCCAATAATTCCACAACCAATCCGGTCAGTGTACTTTATGGTGCCAATGACTTTTTTACCTTCGACGGAGGTGAAACATGGGAAGGTGAAGTGGAAGGTGCCGGCGGAGAGAATTCAGGGGATCCTTCAGTTGCTATCAGTAACGACGGGAGGTATTATGTGGGGTACATCCACAGCAATTATGATCAGGGCGTATCCTATTCCACCGACCAGGGACAGACCTGGACGGCTGTGCAGTGCGCCGGGGGTGGATATATCCTCGACAAGAATCACCTCTGGATAGATAACAGCCCGTCAAGCCCTTACGAGGGGAACCTGTATTCAGCCTGGACCAATTTCCAGGGTGGATCCAACGATAGCGAAATAGAGATCGTGCGGACCACCGACGGGGGTGTAAGTTATTCCAGCCGCCTGAGCATCAGCAGTGCGGTCAGTGCGGGCAGTCACAACCAGGGAGTCAATATCCAGACCGGGCCGGATGGTCAGGTCTATGTGGTCTGGACCATCTATGACGGTTGGCCTACCGACGAGACTGCGATGGGATTTGCCAAATCGCTGAACGGTGGAGTCAGTTACCAGACAGCTCACCGGATCATTGAAAACATCAGGGGTATTCGTACCTCCGAAACATCCAAGGATATGCGGGTGAATTCATTCCCTTCCATGGCCGTGGATATCAGCGACGGCCCCAACCGGGGAAATATCTATGTGGTATGGACCAATATCGGGGTACCGGGAACCAACACAGGTCCGGATATCGATATTTACATGATCCGGTCGACCGATGAAGGGGAGACCTGGTCGGATCCCATCCGCGTCAACCAGGATCCATCCGGATTGGGCAATGAACATTATTTCCCCTGGATCACCTGCGACAGGGAATATGGGACGCTGAGCGTCATCTTCTATGACGACAGGAACGTTTCTAACACCCAATGCGAGGTATTTTGTGCAGTATCCAGCGATGGCGGCGATACGTGGGAGGATTTCAGGGTTAGCGATGTTGCCTTCACTCCCGCGCCTGTTGATGGGCTCGCAGGAGGATATATGGGTGATTACCTTGGGATTTCGGCCAACGACCGGATGGTTTACCCGGTCTGGTCCGATAACCGGCTGGGGTATGTGATGGCATTTGCTTCACCGTTTCAGACCGGCCCGCCTCCCAACCAGCCATGGGTGATCTATAATGCACACCAGATCAACGATCTGCAGGGAAATGGGAACGGGCTGGCCGACTTCGGCGAATCCATCCTGATCGACCTGACCATGGAAAACATTGGCGATCAGCCGGCATCTTCCGTCAGTGCAGTGCTGACCACCGATAATCCTTACGTCACCCTGACGGATGCCGAGGAAGATCTGGGTGATTTTAGTGTGGAAGAAGTGAAAAATCTTGAGGGGATCTTTGCCCTTACGCTGGACAATTCGATCCCGGATGAAGAAAAAATTGACTTCCTGCTGACCTCTACCGACGCGAATGACAGCACGTTTCTGAGTGAATTCACGATCACTGCCCATGCACCCGCTCTCAAAATCGGTTCGATGGCCATCTCCGATCCCACCGGGAACAACAACGGCAGACTGGATCCAGGCGAAACGGCTGATATCTATATTCTTACATCCAACCCCGGCGACTATACCGCCAATAACGTAATGGCCACACTGTCTTCGTCCAGTTCAGAGATCACGCTGAACATCACCAGTGCTGATCTGGGCAATATGGAGGCCGGAGAGATCATCCCGGCAATTTTCAATGTAACGGTATCAGAAAATGCCTTCATAGGTTCTGCTGCTACCCTGGATTACTCGGTGGAATCAGAATACCACTCAGCCCAGTTTACGTTTGTGCAGAAGATCGGCCTCATTGTGGATGATTTTGAAACGGGGGATTTCTCATCCTTCGACTGGCACTTTGTGGGCAGTTCACCCTGGATCCTGACCGGCACGGATGTTTACGAAGGTTCCTACAGTGCTGTTTCCGGGCCCATCGGCAACAATTCCTATTCGGAACTCAGGCTTGAATACGAAGCCATGTACGATGATACCATCTCGTTCTACCGTAAGGTATCGTCGGAAGTGGATTACGATTATCTGTCCTTCTATATTGATGACGTTTTACAGGACCAGTGGTCGGGCGAGGTTGACTGGGGAAGGGTTGCTTTTACAGTCACACCGGGATCCCATTGGTTCAGCTGGTCATATTCTAAGGATGTCTATACGATTGGCGGACAGGACAAGGCCTGGATTGACTTTGTCGTTTTTCCTGCCAGACTTCGTACGTCTGCCAGCGCAGGAAACGACGGCATCAGCTGTGAAACTACCCCCTTTGCGTTGAGCGGGAATGCCACCAAGTATAACTCCATTCTCTGGACAACATCGGGAAACGGATCCTTCAATGATCCAACGATCCTTGCTCCCGTCTACACGCCTGGTGATGAGGATGTGGCAGCCGGTTCTGTGACACTGACACTTACGGCATACGGCGACGATATCACTGTGAGCGATGCCATGACACTCGCCTTTAGCGTGAATCCCACTGCATTTGCAGGATCAGACATAGCCAGCTGCGACCTCGAACCCATTGTCCTTCAGGAAGCTGTTGCTGAGCATTACGACAGCCTTCTCTGGACAACCACCGGGATGGGTACGCTCGTCAATGCAACAGAACTCCAGGTAGAATACATGCCTGTACCTGAGGAACTTGGGCAATCTGTCACACTGACCCTGACGGCTTACGCTACCGAGCCATGTCAGGATATTACGGATGAAATGGTTATCACATTCATTCAGACTCCTGATCCGCAGATCAGCGGACCTCTCGCGGTCTGTCAGAATGCAGTGGCCACTTACAGTACCCCTCTCCTTGAATCCTATATCTATACCTGGGAAATAGGGGGAGGAACCATCCAGTCGGATCCGAATACCAATGAGATTACGGTCCTGTGGGATACGACAGGAACCGATAACTGGCTGATCGCAACGCAGACCAATGGTTTGACCATGTGCCATACCTGGCAAACAGTCACCATAGCCGTACATGAGCTCCCTGTACCTTCCATCTCAGGTGATGTCTCTGTCTGTGAGAATGAGAATGGCTCACTTTATTCCACTGCTGCCATGGAAGGTCATTCCTATCTGTGGGCTGTCGAAGGGGGGAGCATCACCTCAGGGCAGGACGCCGCTGAGATCAGCGTTGACTGGGGCACGGCCGGAACCGGGACATTGTCCATAGTAGAAACGATCGATTCCACCGGGTGCCAGATGAACGCCGGTCTGCAGGTTGCCATTCATACATTGCCCGTGGTTTCCATCGGAAACGACACCAGCATCTGTCATAACCATGTTCTTACGCTGAATGCAGGCAATCCCGGGGCACAGTACCTCTGGTCTACCGGAGAGACCTCCCAGTCAATCACCATAGATACAACCGGTGTTGGAATTGGCGGAACAAAAAATATCTCCGTCATCGTCACAGACGCTGAGGGATGTGCTTCAGAGGACGCCCGATCTGTCTATTTTGAAGACTGCACGGGCATAGATGAGAATGAATACCAACTGGGTGTGAATCTTTTCCCGAATCCCGGAAAGGGTGTATTTACCCTGGTCATGGATGCCCATCAGCCGGATGTAGTCGATCTGTTCGTCCTGGATTCCAGGGGGACGAAGGTGTATCAGCAGGACAACATAAGAATTGGGGGTACGAGCCAGCAGACGCTTGATCTTACCACACTGGGAGAAGGCATCTATTTCCTGAATATCCAGGGTGAGAAGGCAAAACTGGTGAAAAAGCTGATGATCCAGAAATAATGAGCTGGTAAGCGCCAGCTGCCGGACAGCCCAAGTGCGTCTGACAGCTGGCCCATCACCCAATGAACAGGATCAACAAAATATTACTGAGCCCTTTTTTCCTGTCACTGGTTTTATGTCTGATCATCATTCCCTTTCTTCCTTTCAGATTTTCGAAATACGCTGCTCATGTCGTTGAGCATGGAACCATCGCAAGGTCTTTGCGCACAGCTGTGTTTTACCAGGATCTGGACAGCGATGGCAACAGCGACAGGATCATATCCGATTCAAATTTCGCCTACCATTCCATCCGTGTTTATGACCATAACAACGGCATCTGGAGCCAGGAAAATTTCCGGGGGAACATTCCAAAAAAACATGAACGTATTTTCTTTGGTGATCAGGATGAGGACGGATACCTTGAGATCTATGCATTTACGCAACGAGAGGACTCTCTTTTCCTGAATGTCGTCGAGACGATGGATCAGCAGTCGGTAATCCGTATCAGGGATAAGTACATCACATCCATCAGGAAAAGGGATGGACGGTATGAATATGCTGTCAGAAAACAGCAGATGATGGATCTGACAGGGGACTCCATCAAGGATTTGCTGTTTTCGGTCGAGGCGCAGTTCTCCCTTCAACCGCGGAAATTATTTCTTCTGGATTTTAAGAACGATACGATGTGGCAATCACCGGAGAGCGGCACAACTATGGAAAACCTGTGGATTGCCGACCTGAATGACGATGGAAAGCCGGAGATCACCGGTTCAGTTAGTGCAGCCGGCAACATCCACGATTCACTGGGCATTCCTTTTCATGATTACAGCGCCTGGCTGATGAGTTATACCAGGGAATTTCAGTTTCTCTTCCCTCCCGTTGAGTTTCCCGGATTCCGGTCAGAAGTACTGACAGCTCCTTATTTTGAGGGTAATGTGACAAGGATCCTGATGCTGTATAACACCATTGGTCAGTTGAATGATGAGCCGGTACTGAGCATCTATGACGCGAAAGGAACCCTTATGCAGAGCCGAAAACTCGAGGGTCATCCTAAAATGAACAGAAAAGTTGTTACGGAGCAATTCGCTGATTCGCAGTATCATTACTTTTTGATCGAAGGGAACGGAAGGATCTTCGCCATAGAGAAGGATCTGAGTCTGAAACCTTACAGGAATTTGGGTGCCGATATCGTCCCGGATTCATATTCCTTTGACCTGGATGGTGATGGTTCGAATGAAAAGGTATTTGCTCTTCCTGGAGATTCCCTGACAAATGTACTCATTACCAGGAATGATTTCAGGTACCCTGTCAGCCTTACCTTTAATTCAAAGCTGACCTCGGAGAGCTATATTTCCCTGATCGACAGGGTGGGGGAAAAAAGAAGTTTCTATGTGATGAACGGAAGTGTATATATGGTATATCAGTACGCCAGAAATCCTTTCTATTCCCTGAGGCTTCTCATCTTTGCGGGCATTTATTCCGGACTGCTGCTGTTCATTTTAATGATCATGAAGTTCCAGCGGATCCGGTTGCAAAAGCAGCATGAACAATACAACCGCCTCCTGGAGCTCCAGCTTAAATCCGTTAACAACCAGCTGGATCCGCATTTTACGTTCAATGCTTTCAATTCGATCGCGGCCATTATCCAGGAAGGCGACAGGGAAGAAGCGTACCGATCCTTTACAAAATTTGCCGGGCTGATCCGTTCTAACCTGGAATACTCCAATAAGATCAGCCGGACCCTTGAGGAAGAGTTGCAATTTGTGACCAATTACCTGGATCTGCAAAAACTACGTTTCAAAGATCAGTTAGTGTACGAAATTCACATATCTGAGAATGTCGACAAAAAAAGACTGATCCCCAAAATGCTGATCCAGATCTTTGTGGAGAACGCCATCAAACACGGGCTAAGGCATAAAAAAGGGAAGGGATCGCTGAGGATCTCCATTGACAAGCAAGATAAGCTGAAGGTGATCACCATTGAAGATGATGGCATTGGAAGGGAAGCAGCGAAAGCTTATGCAACGGATTCCACAGGTCTTGGATTGCAGATCATGGAGCAGTTTTATATCCTGTTCCGGGAATATTACAAGGTCCGTATCAGCCACGAGATCATTGACCTGTATGATGAGAATGGGCAGGCTGCAGGTACCCGGGTGATCGTAAGTATCCCTCAGATACCCGATTGAGCTTATTCTGCATCCTTCATCATACGTATTCATTTATACGCCATGCTTCAAAACCCAAAATCAATCACTGCGATCATCGTTGATGATGAAGTGGATGCCGTACATATAGTTGAAAAATTGCTTGCCGCTCACTCCGAAATTGAACTCGTAGGAAAAGCCTTTGATGGAGCAGAGGCCGTGAAGTTAATTATTCAATGGTTACCAGATCTTGTCTTTCTTGACATCCAGATGCCTGATCTGGATGGATTTGAAGTCATAAAGGAGATAAAGAGGCACGGGATCCAGACCACGGTCATATTTGTAACGGCCTATAATGAATTTGCCATTGAAGCCATCCGCACTGCGGCCTTTGATTTCCTGGTCAAGCCAGTGAAGCCTGATGAACTCCATAATGCCATCACACGCTTCAGAACCGAACAGCCCCAGCATGATCTTCATCACAAGGTGGATCAGCTTCTTCACACACTGGAAAAGAATAAAAAACTTCAATTCAACACCCGAACCGGCTTTGTCCTGTTAAATTCATCAGACATTATTTATTGTGCCTCCGATAGAAATTATTCCATTATTTATTATGGCGATCAAAAGAAAGAGGTGGTGACCTGTAACCTGGCCACCCTTGGGGATCTTCTTCCAAAGGAAACGTTTCGCCGCATCTCCCGTTTTGCCATTATCAATTCCGATTATCTTGCAAAGGTCGACCGGAAAAGACGAATCTGCATCCTGACCAGGAATGGGGTGAATTATGAATTGGACGTTAGCAGGGAGAGTATACTGGGATTGGAGCAAAGATAGATTTAAAAACATATTTTGAAAATCCTTTAGATTATTCATCCCGCCAGGAATGGATCTCGTACCCCAGGGAGATGCTTCCGTACAATAACATCCTGACCTTATTGAATCCCATAAACCTTGTCCTATCTTTAAGGTTGTTTTATTGATTTTCTATCCCTTATTCGTTTAACGTGCGTTCGACATAATTTCAATAGCATAAAGTCACTGACTGGTCAATGATTTCGAGGTTCAGAGAAGGCTTTTTGGGCAGGAATGAGTAGGCAATTAACCCGCAGTTCATCGCAAACCGTTTCGATCAGTGCCCGTTTACGAAGGGTGATTTTATATGTTCTCAATTCGCTGATAATCAATAAGTCACTAACAAATTTTAGTTAATACTGTCTGGCTATCAATTGCTTAAGAAATTATTACAGTGGCATTTTTTAACGTCGAACTCACGTTAAATTAAGTAATCCAACTATGAAAACGATTGTAGTATTAATAATCCTTCTCACATTGAATCTGACTGGAAAATCGCAGGAAGACTCCATCTTTGCCGTCGTCAGTAACGACACGGTCACCCTGTGGCATATTTCAGCATACAGAAATTGCAGTGCTTCCTATCAGATGGTGGTCGCAGTGAGTGATTATAAATTGACCTGGCTCGAGAGCGATACGGGCGATATGGTTCACTGTGATTGTTATTTTGATCTTTCAGTGACGGCAGGACCACTGCTGCCAGGAGCTTATTCAGTGGACGTATACCATACGGAACGCTGGGAAATGGATACACTGTACGACGGCAGTACCTCATTTGTTATTGAACAAAGCACAGGTTCAGGGGCAGCAGAAGTGATTGGTTCCTGGATTAGCGATTGCTATGATCTGGTGGGCACTGCCGAAGATCCAGTGATACCATCCATCGGCCAGAATTTTCCGAATCCGTTCTCAGACAGGACGACGATTCCCTGCACACCAGGTGATCATTCTGCAAAGTATCTTCAAATACTGAACATGCTCGGAGAAGTCGTCCGTGTTCTGGAATTAGAACCAGATGCAGCTCAGATCACCTGGGATGGAACCGATGACAGAAAAAACATACTGCCTTCAGGAATCTATTATTATGGTAGTTCCAGTTCACGGGAAGAATTCGGAAAGTTGGTAATTATGCGATAAAGGATTGCGCGATTGTCGAGAGTAAGATATTCGATGTTCGATTTCAAACGTTGAAATTCGAAAATTGACAATCGACAATCAACTGAGGCAGGTCCCTGCTTGAATAGGTATGACGGTTCTCTGATTCCGCCGGTATCTGCCATCCGAACGTCCTGGTGGAATTCTCCCGGCGTAAGCCGGGATCTGCCATCCCAACATAAGCCCTCCATGGACGCCAGTACGGTAGAGGAATTGTTATCCATTTAATATGGAGCGTCGGAAATTTTAGCGAAATTTGTTGAAAAGATTCCAACGCGTTCCATAATTGATAGTATGCCGGCCCCTTGCGTCATAATTCGTTTGCACGAAGGGAAAATATACCTCAATGACAACCTTTTTCTCCCGGCTGAAAAATCGAATTTACCCATTGAAAGCATCCCTTTTGATCAGATCAGGAACGTCTTCTGGGAGGTCGAACAGCTGGAATTCAATAAAACAAGCAATCACCTCAAGGTCAGGGTGACCAATTACTTTCAGCGCGATACGTCATCCTTTTCTTATCAAAATCCCAAAGCAATCATTGATTTCATTGAATTTGATCAACTCCAGGATGTTTCATCGCTCAAACAATGCCTGCGCTACTCCATGACCGAACTCCCCCGGCTTGACCAGGCGATCACTGAGGCTTTTCAGGACATTGGCGATCCATTACTACCCAACAGGCCCCAAGGTGTCAAACGATCCAACATCCTGTTTCGGTCAGCTCCTGCCGGGCAAACGCTATACAAAGAATTCAGCATCTATTTTAAGGACGCCGCGTTCAGGCTGGGTTATGTGGCCTTTGAACACCCGGTTCAGGAAACCGGCGAGCTTGTCAGGTTCAAAATCCGTAACGATTTCCTTCTCCCTGAATTCGACCTGATCAAAAGCTATTTTATGAAAGCGCTGGGTACAAGAAAATTCGGCGTCAACGCAAGGATCGAAGTAGAGAATAAAAAGGTAATCAGCACAGAGGCAAGCTCCAAAATCATAAGCCTGATCAACGAGGACCTGATCGACAGCATACGAAACATCCGCACCCTGGAGATCACCCGGCCGCCCTTTCGGGGCAATGTGGATAAATCATTGTTCACTTCCGGTGATATTTTCGATGAATTCAGCGATGATGAAAAGGAAGGAAATGTTTTTGACCAGTCAGAGGAAGAGATCCTTAACTACCTGCTTTCAACGGCAAAGGTACGCAACCGCAAACAGCTGGAATACCTGGCCGGACAGAAAAAGGTTCCCCGCACCAAGCTAAAATTCACCCTGCATCCCTTTTTCGGTTTCCTCTTCACGCTGGAGGGTGAGCGGATGAATCATTTTGTATGGGAACTGCTGAACTCGCATGCCACGTATATCTGGAGCGCCGGAAAAGGTGAACAGGAAATGGAATTGCAGTACCGCCGGGTAGAGGAAGCCATCAACCAGGTCAGGAACAGCGGCCGGGACCAGTACAAGCATGCCTACCGGTCCTTACCCCACGATCCGGACCTTGTATTCAATGTCATTGTGCACGAGAACGCCAATTCTCCTTTCATTGATGGATTTGTCATGTGGAGGCACCGGTTGAATGAGCTGATCGTCTGACGACTGATATCTGATTAACGATTAACCGATATTTGATTTAGGATTTGAATTTTGATTTTTGCTCTTTGATTTTAAAATGTTAAACGGTTTGTTATTTACATCGAACTGTTCTACTTTTGTTACTCCTCTAACAATCAAATTTTTTTAGCCATGAAAAGGATTTACTTGATTACCGGTATGGTAATGTTTCTCACCCTGTCAGTCTTCGCCCAGACCTTCACCCTCCAGTTTGGAAAGCCACAAATAGTTGCTGCCCAGGATGGATTTTCACTGATCGTTTATGACAATTGCGTGAACATGGGAAAGGAGGGCACACCTGAAATTCCATTTTATGGTGCCGAATACCTGCTTTCACCTGGCCATGAGCTCATGGATGTGCGAATCGTATCGGCCAGTTATTATCCCGAACAGCAAGGCATTCGTATCAAACCGGCGGTCAAACCAGTACCCATATCTCAATACAAGGGAGAAAAGATCACCCTTGTCCCGGATCAATCCATATACGGTTCTCCGGAACCTTACCCTTCAAGGATGATCGGCAATCTTTCCACGAATTTTCTCAATGGCCATTCCATTGGTTCCTTTACACTGTGTCCCGTCGTTTATGAACCGTCCTCCGAAGTGGTCAGGTTTCTGAAAGAGGTGACCCTGGAACTCGTCACTGACCCGACCGGCAGGGCATCGCAGGCATCTCTGCTGCGCAGATCCTCCTCTCGGATCGATCAAAGGATCCATCAGATCGTAAGGAATCCTGAGATGCTGGATACTTACACCTACGCAGATACCCGTGACGAAGAGCCCTATGATCTCCTTCTGATATCGAATAACGCCATGCTTCCTGCATTTGACGATTATGTCACCTTTAAGATCTCCACGGGTTATTATGTCAAGACCATCAGCGTCGAACAAATCCTTGCTTCCTATCCGGGTCAGGACAATGCAGAAAAGATACGAAACTGCATCATTGACTATTACCAGAACAATGGTATATCCTATGTCATTCTTGGTGGCGACGGCGATGTGGCCAACAGTGCTGAAAATATTATCCCACCCCGGGGATTGATCGCTGACGACGATGATGACATCGCCTCTGATATGTACTACTCGAACCTCGACGGGAACTGGAACACCGACGGAGACAACCTTTGGGGGGAACCCGGTGAATGGGACCTGTATTCTGAAGTAAGCATCGGGCGTATCTGCGTGGATAATGTCCAGGAAATACAGCATTTCATCAATAAACTGATCAAATACCAGGACACTCCCGTCGTTGCAGACATCGAGAAAGCGCTGATGGTGGGAGAACAACTTAATTCCAGTACCTGGGGCGGAACGTACAAGGATGAGATCGCCAACGGAAGCAGCAATAACGGGTATACTACAGCAGGAATCCCACCGGAAATAGAAGTTTCACGACTTTACGAAATGACTGAGATGTGGTACAAGGAAGATATTTTTGACCAGTTCAACGAACTGGGCGTCAATCTTCTGAACCATCTGGGTCATTCCAACGTGACCTACAATATGAAAATGTACAACTCCGACCTGACCACGGCCAATTTCACCAATGACGGAGTGACCCGGGGATTCGTCGTCGGATACAGCCAGGGTTGCTATAACGGTTCCTTTGATAACCGTGACGATGGCGGCGGATATGGCGGCACCGACTGTTTTGCAGAAGCGTTCACCAACCTGCAGACCGGAGAAGTAGCTACTGTGGCCAATTCCAGGTATGGATGGTACAATCCCGGCGGCACAAACAGCTCTTCCCAGTACTACGACCGCCAGTTCTATGATGCCATATTCGGGGAAGACATCACGCAGGTGGGCGATGTGAACGCCCAGTCGAAAGAGGATGATGTTTCCTATATGCAGAACGATGCCAACTGGCGCTGGGTGGCGTACGAAACGAATCTCTTCGGTGATCCCAGCATGGATATCTGGACGGAGATCCCAACAGACATTGTTGCCGAAATCCCCGTTTCCGTTTCGATCGGCAGTACATCCCTCTTCATTGAGACCGATGCTCCCTACGCCCGTATCGCTGTGGTAATCAACGACGAACTCATTGGCCGTGCGATTGCCGATGCCAGCGGCGATGCCACGGTCGAATTTCCAATGCTGACCGACCCGGCACCACTGGACATTACCATTACTGCCCACAACCGCAACAAGCTGACAGGTGAAGTGCTTGTCATCGCAAACCAGCCCTACCTGATCTTCTCCACATACCAGCTGAACGATGACGGCGGTAACAACGACGGTTGCATCGACTTCGGTGAGAACATCATGATGGCGCTCACCATCAAGAATGTAGGTGATCAGCCTGCATACAACACCGAAGTGGCCATTGCATCAGATAATGAATTTATCACCCTTACCGACAACCAGCAATCCTATGGCATCATCCCGGCAGGAGGCACCAAGACCGTCGAGGATGCCTTTGCCTTTGATGTGGCCTCCAATATTCCTGACCAGACCCTCGTCCATTTCGACATTACCATGGTGGCTGACGATACGTGGGAGGATAACGTCAGCATGATCGCCTGTGCACCGGCATTTACCTCGGGAGCTATCTTTTATAATGATTCCGTAGGTGGTAATTCCAGCGGAAGCATCGATCCGGGCGAAACAATGACTGTGGTCATCCCGCTTCTGAATACAGGCCATAGCGACGGGATGGATGCCACTGCCAGTCTTTCGTCACAGAGTGCTTTTGTCACGATCGAAAATCCAAGCATTGAGATCGGGAGCCTGCCGGCCGATACGCAGACTGCTCTGACGTTTGATATAGACATAGACGATGAGGCCCCGCTGGGATCATTCATCGACCTGGTCCTGAACTTTGTCTGTGGCGATTATACCTATCAGCATACCTACATCGGTACCATCGGGGTGGTTTTCGAGAACTGGGAGACCGGTGATTTCAGCAGGTTTGCCTGGTCGTCCACTTCCCAGATGCCCTGGCAGGTAACCAACGAAAGCCCCTACGAAGGAGAATTCTGTATTCGGTCAGGGATCATCAACCATGATCAGTCTACCAACTTTAAACTGACCTACAACTGCGTGGCTCCTGACAGCATCTCATTCTTCAGGAAGATCTCCTCGGAAGAAAATGCCGATTACCTGCAGTTCTATATTGATAATACCCTGATGGATGAATGGGCCGGACTGTTCGACTGGGAACGTTTCAGTTACCCGGTAACCACCGGTGTGCATACCTTCAAATGGGTATACATAAAGAACTTTGATGAGATCAAGGGAATGGACCGTGCATGGATCGATTATATCGTGCTGCCACCTACTACCGTGACCACCTGCAATCCCGGACCGGATACCACGATCTGTGAAGGAATGGATTACCAGTGCGACGCCATTGCCACGAACTACTACGACCTCGAATGGACGACCTCCGGTACCGGCACCTTCAGCGCTGTCAATATTCTCAATCCCATTTATTATCCGGGTCAGGAAGATTACGATGCCGGAACGGTATCGCTTTTCCTGACCGCCTTCAGTAACCTTCCCTGCGGGGACATCATGCGCGAGTTGCTGCTGTCGTTCATGGCAGTACCTGATGCTCCGGCTATCCCTGCCGGACCTCAGTATGTCGACCTGTATTATACCACCGTGTCGGAGTACTCCATACAGCCTGTTCCGGGAGCCATTTCCTACAACTGGCAGCTGCAGCCTCCGACGGCAGGCTGGATCTCAGGGATCGATGTCCTGGGAACAGTTGCATGGAATCCTGAATTCACAGGCAATGCCACGGTCCGGGTAGCAGCAGTGAACGAATGCGGGAACGGTGTTTATTCAGATGAGCTGGAGGTGGTCGTGAACAATACCGTCGGAATGGAAGGGCTGGATGACGGTGGATTTGGTATGAGGATCTATCCCAATCCGGCGACGGGCAAGGTCATCCTGACTATTTCCACTACAGCCGAAGAATACGTGGACGTGGTGATCTCTCATGTCTCCGGTGCTATCGTGCTGTCATTGAATGATATTGCTGTAAACAAACAACTTAAAAAAGAACTCGGCCTGGAAGATCTGCCCGCCGGGATCTACTATATCAGCGTAACAGGCAATAATGCCCACGCAGTGAAGAAATTGATACTACAGTAGACTATCGGCAGTCATTTCATTTAACCACTGAGAACACGGAGGCTAAACGGAGGACACGGAGGAATTCATTCATTGATTTTACTCCGTGTTCTCCGTACTTGCTTCGTGTTCTCCGTGGTTAAATTATTTACCTTTGCAGGATTCTATATTAACGGATACACCTCAGTTCCAAATGATAAAAAAATACATTGTTTTCATTATTATATTATTCATTACGAATAATTTACTATCCCAGGTCGTCAATGTGAATCCTGATCCCAACGGAGAACCGTGGCTTGCCGGACAACTGAGGCCTCTTACTGCCGATGACTGGGCCTTTCTGGATCAGCTGCCGCGTTTGACGACACCTCCGGAAATGATCGGCCGCGGGCTGCCCCCGATGGTGGATAATTCGCAGCAGCCGTATTTCCGGCCTATTTTCAACCAGGATGGCGGCAGTTGCGGTCAGGCTTCGGGTATGGGATACTGCTTTACCTATGAGATCGATTGTGAACGGCAGGTGCCTGCCAATAACCTGGTGACCCAGTATCCCACACATTACACCTGGAATTTCCTCAACGGTGGGAACGGTGGAGGTTCCTGGCATTTTGACGGGTGGGTGATCGTGAAGGCGGACGGCTGCCCCAATGTGCTGGACTGGGGCGGGGATTTTGCATACGGGGGGTGGTCGCGCTGGATGAGCGGGTATGATGACTACTATAACGGTATGCATAACAGGGTACTGGATATTTTTGCCATCAATGTGGGAAACGAGCACGGGCTGGAAACACTCAAGAACTGGCTGTTCGATCACATGGGAAAACGGGAGCCGGGTGGTCTTGCCTGCTTCGCAGCAGGTGTGTCCAATAATTTCACCATGACCACCCTGCCCTACGGAACACCTGAAGCCGGCAAATCGGTGGTCACCTGGTGGAACTCCGAGGTCAACCACGCCATGACGATCGTTGGTTATAACGATTCGGTCCGCTACGATTTCAACGGCGACGGCCAGTACACCAACCATATCGACATCAATGGCGACGGGCAGGTCACCATGAAGGACTGGGAGATCGGAGCACTGAAATTTGCCAACAGCTGGGGCCCCTGGTTTGGTGATGGCGGAACCGCTTATATGATGTATAAAGGCCTGGCGGATGCCACTTCCCAGGGGGGCATATGGACCAATACCGTCCATGTGATCACCACACGCCCAGCATACGATCCGTTCATCACGTTTAAAGCAACCGTAAAACATACCTCCCGCAACAAGATCCGCTTTGTGGCGGGGGTGGCTGCGGATACTTCCGCCACAGAACCTGACTATGAGTTCACGTTCCCGGTATTCTATCACCAGGGAGGTGACCTTTATATGCAGGGAGGATCCTCGGAAGCCGATAAAACACTGGAATGCGGACTGGATATCACTCCCCTGCTGGGCCATATCGTATCCGGCGAGCCCGCCCGTTTCTTTTTCAGCCTTGTCGAAATGGATTTCAACAATGCCGGAACGGGTGAGATCGTTTCTTTAAGCCTGATCGATTATACCAACGGTGGGGAAGAAGTGGCCAGCCCACTGCAGCATGTCCCAATCGTTGAGCATGGCACTACAACCATTTCTGTCTGCAAAACGGTCACATTTGACGCTCCTGTCATTGCGACGGAATTACTTCCGCCGGCAACCGTGGATGAGCCCTACAGCGTGCAGATGGAAGCCTCAGGGGGAACACCGCCTTATGTGTGGGATATCCTGATCAATTACGAAGAAAACCATATCATAGGCATCTACCCTGCCATCACTGATGAACAGCTTATACCCACGGATAACGACGACGGCTATGTCACCAAAGAACTTGGCTTTTCATTTCCCTATTATGGCGAGATGATGGATCATGTGACCCTTCTTACCGACGGATCCATCGTATTCGAAGAAGCGTTCACATATATCCGCGATGAAGAGAAACTGAAGACCAGCAAGGCGATCAGCGCCTATTGCGCCGATCTTATGCTCTACCCCGATCAGGGCGACGGGATCTTCTACCAGGGCAGTTCCCAGGCAGCCATCTTCCGCTGGAAAGCCTCCAAATTCAACGAACCCGACGTGAATATAGATGTGGCGGTGGTACTGTTCCCCAACGGATTCATCGATTTCTATTATGCAGATGACATCACCGGCGGAACGGGCTGGGGCGCAGGCGTTTCAAAAGGTGACGGAGAAAGCTTTACCATTGCATGCATCTCCAACGCGGGCTCCATTCCTGATAATTATGCCCTCGAATACAGGCCGCCTGACTACCCTGCGGAGATGAGCATCACCGCCGCCGGTTTATTCAGCGGAACACCCTCAAGGGATAACCATTCATGGGACATCACATTCAGGATCACTGATTTTCTGAATATCACGGCTACCAGGACACTTCCTTTTTCAACCCTTCATGTTGGGATCGATACTCCGGATCCGATCATCAGGGACATTCCGGTGATGATCCGGCCCAATCCCTTCTCATCAGAGGTGTCACTGATGTTTGACCTGGTCCGGGAAACACAGGTGGAGATGTCGGTTTATAGCCTGTCGGGCCAGCTTGTGACTACGCTTATCAGACCTCAGGTTCTGCCTGCAGGGAACCATTCAATCCAGTGGAACGGTACCAGTGATGCCGGTACACTGGTGAACACAGGAATCTATTATTACAGGATGAATGCCGGTGATCGAAAAAGCACAGGCAAGATCATTCTTTTAAGATAAAACAGACTATCCCGGGAACTCTTGTTCGCTATCACCAATGAAAAATAAAATACTTCCCTTACTGGCACTGGCAGCGATTCCATGGTGTGTATCGGGACAGGGTAAGGAAGCTGAAGCGGATTCACTGGCATTGTATTTCAAATCCGGCCTTTATGTACCGCTAAGCTATTATGACTCCGTCTATATTGCCACTCTTCCTGTTCTGGAACTGCCAGAAAGTTATAAAGGCACCAATGCACCACTGCTGCCTGCCATGGTGGACAATTCGACGCAACCCTTCATGCGGCCCGTATATAACCAGGCGGGTTATTCGTGCGGTCAGGCATCGCTGGTCGGGTATAACTTTACCTATGAGATGAACTATGTCAGGAACACATCTGCCGACGAGCCCGCAAACCAGCATCCCACGCATTTCACCTGGAACTGGATGAACGCCGCCAATTACTACGGCGGCGTCAGTTATTACCACTCCATGGAGGTCTTGCGCCATGTGGGCGATCCGTCGGTGCAGGATTACGGAGGCATGTCATCGGGAGGCGAAAAACGGTGGATGTCAGGATATGGTCTTTACTACAATGCCATGCACAACAGGATCAGAGATGCCTACAACATACGGACTGACACCTACGATGGATTCATGACCCTGAAGCACTGGATCCACAGCCACTTGGAAAATGCTTCTGTGGGAGGCGTGGCCAGCTTTTATGCCAACCAGCCATCCCTCCATGTGTTCCCGGGAGGAACCCCTGAAGCGGGCAAACATGTTTGCACCGGCTGGGCATCGTCAGCCTCCCATGCGCTCTGCATCGTTGGATATAACGATTCTGTCCGGTGGGATTACAACGAAGACGGATACTATACGAATGACCTGGATATCAACGGCGACGGAAAAGTAACCATGAAGGACTGGGAAGTGGGCGGGTTCAAGTTCGTGAACAGCTATGGAGGTGTCCCCAACTGGGGCGACAGCGGTTATTGCTATATGATGTACAAAACCGTTGCGGACATCTTTGGAGAGGGAGGTATCTGGAACAACACGGTGAACGTTCTGAAACCCAAATATGATTGCAGTCCCCAGCTGACCATGAAGGTTTCGCTAACCTATACCTGCAGGAATCAGCTGAGAATTACGGCAGGGATTTCGGATAATGTCAACGCGACGGTTCCAGCCTTTGTGATGAGCTTCCCGATCTTCAATTACCAGGGTGGGTGCCTTTACATGCAGGGGGGCTCCACGGCGGCGGATAAGACGATCGAATTCGGGCTTGACATCACTCCCCTGCTGAATTACATCCAGCCGGGACAACAGGCCAAATTCTTTCTGCAAGTAGAAGAAAATGATCCGAATGGCTGGGGTACCGGTCAGATCAACTCATTCTCACTGATGAATTACACCGGAGGAGTGACCGAGATCCCGTGCAGCGAAACCAATGTCCCGATCCAGTCCAATGCCATGACCCGAATGGCTGTCGTTGCCGCGATCAACTACAGCGATGTCACGATCCAGACCGCCACCCTGCCGCCTGCCACCCTCTATGAGCCTTACTCGTTCAACCTGACGGCTTCCGGTGGCACTGCACCCTATGAATGGTCGCTGCGGTCGGAATACCAGGAGCTATCCTCTTCATCCTCATTTCCGGCCGTAAGTGCCGAGCAACTCATACCTGGCAACAATACCACGGGGTACGCCATGAAGGCACTCCCCTTTGCATTCCCGTTCTATGGAGAGCTATACGATACTGTCTTCATGTATGTCAACGGTTTTCTGAAATTCGACAATTTCCTGGTCACTTTCCCCTATCACCAGGATAATTACCTGAGGTTCCTGAAGAACAGGAACATTTCACCCCGGTTCGATTTCAATGTTCAGGTATACCCCACCTACGGCGACGGGCTATGGTACCAGGGCGATGAGAATGGTGCCATCTTCCGCTGGAATGTTTCCCAGACGGGAATCCCTTCCACCTCAGACCTTAACTTTGCTGTCAAGCTTTATCCCAGTGGAAAGATAGAATTTTATTACGGCAACAGCACTGTACCCAATGCAGTCGAATGGTATGCCGGTGCTACCCGGGGAGACGCCAAAAATTACCACATCCCCGCCTCGGCAGGGATCAACCCGATGGTACAGAACACCAGGACCGAACTCATTCCCTATCCATACCCGCTGGATATGACCATGGATGTCTCAGGGAACTTTCACGGCACTCCGGAGCAACCCTATGCACAGTATCCGGTCACTTTCATGGTCACCGGCCAGAACAATATCTCCTCGAAGAAAACACTGGCCTTCTCAACCACAGGCATACAGAGCACATTCGTGGTTTATGCGGGATCGGATCAGGTCATGGAGCCCGGTGATACCGTCACGATGGATGTGACCCTGAAGAACCTGTGGAATTCGGCATACACCGGAGCGAACATGAAACTCACCACGGAAGACGCCCTGGTAACTTTTACGGACAATACCCATACGATCGGGACCATTCAACCAGGACAGACACTCTCCTGCCCGGCAGCATTCTCGTTTATTATCTCTCCCGCTGCCGGCGATGGCCATCCCCTCGCCATGAACCATACCATCACAACAGTCCAGGACACCCTTCACAGGACCCTGTCATTCTCTACCTTTGCGCCTGTCATCGCTTCTGGTATGATGGCAGCCGATGACGGCCAGAATGATATCCTGGAACCCGGTGAAACAGCCGATCTGCTCCTGGCCATCCACAACACCGGAGGAGGAAAAGCCAGGCAGCTGATCGCCTCATTGAACTCAGACGATCCGTACATCAGTTTCAATACAACGCTGGATACGATCGGTCTTCTGCCTGCCTATTCCGATTCTTCCTTCCTTTTCAACCTTTCCGTGTCCTCCTCGACACCCTACGGATATATTGCCCATTTTATCCTTTCGGTTACGGGTGAACCGGAAATCGCCTTCACCGACACGCTTTACTTCATCATAGGCGAAATCACTGAAAACTATGAGACCGGAGATTTTACGAAATTCCCATGGGATTTTGCAGGGCAGCAGGACTGGACGATCACCGCTGTTTCACCTTTCGAGGGGACTTTTAGTTCCCGTTCAGGAGTGATCGGAGATTCACAGTACAGTTCGCTGCTGCTGACGATGGATGTCCTGTCGGACGCACCGGTTACCTTTTACTCAAAAGTGTCTTCCGAGGCCAACTACGACTTCCTGGTCTTTCTGATCGACGGCGCTGAAATGGGCCGCTGGTCGGGTGAAGTACCCTGGACAAAACGTACCTTCCCGGTCACCAAAGGCATTCACACTTTCCAGTGGAAGTACCTGAAAGATGTAAATACCGTGGGTGGCAGTGACTGCGCCTGGGTGGACTTCATCATCATGCCTCCCATGGGAGAATGGCTCCTGAGTATCTACGCAGGTCCTGACGGTTCCCTCTGCCAGGGCAGCTCCTATCCCCTTGATGCCACCGTTTTTAATGCATCCTCCCTCTTATGGGCGACTTCCGGTACTGGGACGTTCAGCAACCCGTCAATTCCCGATCCGGTGTATGATCCCAGCCCTTCTGATATCAATACAGGGGCAGTGACCCTTTCCATTACCGGTTCAAATGATGACGGTATGGAGCGTTCAGATAATATGCTATTGACAATCAGCAGAATACCATTTCCTTTTGCCGGATTGGACCGGATTACCTGCGAAAATGCGCCCATTTCGATCGACGCAGAAGTCACCTATTCAGATTCCACACGCTGGACAACCCAGGGGGATGGTATTTTTAACGATCCCTTGCTTCTGGACGTCACGTACACACCTGGCCCGGCCGACATCAGTAACGGTTCGGTGTATCTGATCCTCACCGCATATCCCCTACCTCCCTGTACCCAGAGCCAGACCGACACGGTGCTGCTTACCATACAGTACGATCCCCAGGCATTTGCAGGGGAAGACGACCTGGGATGTGAATATGCTCCGTATACGCTGAATGGCAGTGTCGAAAATGCAGGTTCCGTCCTCTGGTCGTCATCAGGCGATGGTGTGTTCAATGATCCCCAGTTACTTTACGCAGCGTACACACCTGGCCCTGAGGACATCAGCCTGGGCTCAGTCAGCCTTACGCTGACCGCCTTTGGGACTGATCCCTGCACAGGCACTGATACGGATGTTTTGACGCTGACGCTGCAATCCGGACCTGTGGTGGATGCGGGCGATGACCAGACCATCCAGTACAATACCTCTGCGACGTTGCATGGGAATGCCAGCGGAGGATCCGGAAATTACAGTTATCACTGGCAACCGGAAGAGTACCTTATGGATCCTTCATTGCAGAATCCGGTGACGGTGCCTCTGACATTCCCGATCACGTTTACTCTTATTGTAACGGATAACGGATCGGGGTGCCCTGAAAGCGATCAGATGACCGTAAACATTGAGGGCAGTCCTTTTACGCTGACCGTTACCGCCACACCCAATCCAGTGTGCTCGGGTGATCCTGTCCAGTTATTTGCGGATGCACAGGGAAGCACAGGCCCGTTTACTTTTTCATGGACCTCGGATCCTCCCGGATTCACCTCCAGCCTGCAAAACCCAACGGATACTCCCATGGTGACCACGACCTATTACGTCCATGTCACGGATTTTCTGGGCAATACCATCCAGGGATTTACCCTGGTCCATCTTACTGAGCCCCCCACAGGCTCGGCTGGGGAAGATGTGGTCTCATGTTACGGATATGTCACTATCCTGCAGGGGCTGGCAGAGAATTTCAGCATGGTTCATTGGCACTCTTACGGGGACGGATCCTTTGATGATGCTTCCTCGTTGCAGGCAGCTTACTCACCCGGGCCCGCCGATCTGGAGGCCGGCGGGGTTCTGCTGCAATTGGAGATAACCGGGTTCGCACCATGCAATGTGCCCGTGACCGATGAGGTGAACATTGCTTACTGGCCGGAAATGCTGGTAACATTCAGCGAACTGCCTGATCTGTGCCTGGATGATCCTCCCTATCTTCTCACAGGAGGTTTCCCCGAAGGAGGCATCTATTCGGGAACCGGGGTCTCAGAAGGTTATTTTTATCCTGGTCTGACGGGTGCAGGTACGTTTGTCATCTCTTACACGGTTACCGATGAACATGCCTGCAGTTTCACGGCGGAACAGACGATCCTTGTGGATGAATGCACCGGGATCAGCGATCCGGAAGGCAACGAACTCATCAGGATCCTTCCGAATCCGAACCACGGTGTCTTTACTCTTCAGATCATTTCACCACGCGAAAAAAATCATTCGGTAGTCATTCAAAACCAGGCCGGAAGTGTGATACACCGACAAACGGTGATGGTTAGCAGTGGGATCAATAATACGACCATTGATCTGAGAGGGTTCAAAGCAGGTGTATACTTGCTGACGGTCAGCAGTGATGGCACCAGTGTGACCGGAAAAGTGGTCATCCATTGATCAGCTGGCTGACCGGAAGTAAGACCTGGCTGCCCTGCAGATGGGACAGACCCAATCTGCAGGAAGGTCCTCCCAGGCTGTTCCCGGAGGGACCCCACTGCGGGCATCACCTTCCAAGGGATCATAGATATATCCGCAGATCTGGCAAAGATATTCCTTCTTTTTTTCCGCTTTCCCCTGCGATAACTTCTCTCTGTCAACATAGGTGGGGGCATTGGGAGGAGCATAGGCTTTTTTGACATCACGGTAATAGGCATAGGTCATCGGTTCCCGCGTTTCATCCAGCACCACGGCATCCACCACTTCTCCTATGAACAGGACATGGGTGCCCTGGTCATAGGCATCGGTAACGCGGCATTCAAGGCACGCAACAGCATCTGACAGTACGATGGGAGAACCCGTTTGCCCGTATCTGAACTTGACAAGATCAAATTTCCTGGAAGGATCGTGGGCAGGATCGTCGGATGAATAACCAAAGATCTGTATCATTTTCATGCTGGCATCTTTATGCAGCACAGACACTGAAAACGCCTTGCTTTGCCGGATGACCCTGATGGTTTTATTGTTCTTATGGCAGCTGATGGCAATCCGCGGGGGCTCTGAGGCAACCTGAAATGCCGTGTTGGCCACATATCCCGATAATTCATTTTCATGCCTGGCGCACACCAGATAGATCCCATAGGATAGCTTAAAAAAGGCCTGATAGTCCATGTGTATGATCTTAAATTAATCCTCTGAAAAGTTTATCAAATTTAATATAGATTTTTATTCATATTTATTTGTTTTTTTAATAAGAGGTCGTATTTTTATAAGTTGATAAAAGATCCCATTTTCACTATATGAACCATCTGTACAAAGCCCTTATCGTTGATGACGAACCCAGTGCGCTGGATATACTGGAGAATTTGCTGGCGGCCTATCCTGATATAAGGGTAGTGGGAAAAGAGCAGTTGGTTGACGATGCCATCCGAGCCATTGTTTCTCATAACCCGGATATCATTTTTGTTGATATAGAGATGCCTCTTAAAAACGGGATTGAACTGGTGAAGGAGGTAAGGAACCTCGATCTTTCCCCAACGATTGTTTTCGTGACCGCATATAATGAGTATGCCCTTCAGGCCATCAAGCTGGCTGCATTCGACTATATACTCAAACCCATCGATCCGGATGAGCTGCATGCCTGTATTACGAGGTTTCTGGCCGAAAAAGGGAAAACAGACCTGAATCAGAAACTGGAGGTACTGATCCGTGAGTTTGACCACACCCATAAACTCAAGTTCAATATCCGAACCGGGTTCCTCATGATCGAACCGAATGAGATCCTGTATTTTATGGCCGATGGAAGCTATACAGACATCGTACTATACGATGAAAAAAAAGAGACCATCAGCCAGAGCATCGGCAGGCTGGAGGAGACTCTTCCGAACCAGTTTTTCCGGATCAACCGTTCGGTCATCATCAATCTGTCGTACCTTCGTAAGATAGACCGCCATAAAAAAGAGTGCATCCTGACGGGTAATGGCAAAGAGTACTTTTTTCCCATCCCTTCCAGGTATATTAAATTACTGGATAATTACGGTCGGTAGTGGCTTTATAAAAGAAGTCCGGGAGTTCATGCTGAAAAAGGTGCTCTTCATATAATAAGTCAGATTTCTCTTGCACAGTCAGATCCTTGTCATTAATTTTGATCGGTTACTTCGTCTTAGAGGAGGTGTAGTAATTCCCGCAACGCCTCAAGGAATACAAGCAAGAGAATTTCTTTCCTACTGAGGCAAAAACCGCCGGCATCAAACCGGCGGTTTCTTTTTTGGGTGCGGAGAATTTTCTGTTTTAATATTCCGAGCGGGTATCCTTTTTCATCAAGGAGTGTTGACTTGCAGCGAATCTTTGTTTACTTTGCATGACAAATCCTCAACACACATTTTGGTTTGATGGTATGTCGCCACAGATGCTGAGTTCACACCGCTCGAAAACTTCCTGGGTGGTTACCAGATCGCTGGAAGGAAAATAAAGGAGACCGGCTATGAACCTTGGTATGAGTCCAATTTTTGGTGCCACGAATGAAACCGGTTTTACAGCATTGCCAAACGGATGGCGGTATGGTGCTTCGCGTATCTCTAACGAAATCAGGATCAGGGCTGTCAGGCGGACATCTCAGGAAGCTATTCCCAATAGTCCCTGGTACAGAACCATTTACTATCATGCTGCTGCCATCTACCCTCCCAATCCAGGTGATCCGAGCTTGGGGATATCGGTCAGGTGTATGAAGTATGCATTGAAATTGTTGAAACCATAATTGATAGGCCGAAATATGATATAGTACCCGGGGTGAAATTGATTTGAGTCTCAAAAATTAGATTTTTTTGATTTGTAAGTTCAATCTATTACTTTTAAGCGAGCATTTTCTTCTTACAGGTGATTAAAATTCACGAAAATTTCTAATCAATAAATTATTGAATTACTTCATGCTTGACAATTACATGAAACCCAGACGAAACTTCATTATAAAATCTACTGCCTCAAGTTCTCAGGTGAAGTTTTCAAACCGGCTTTCCATACTGTTTTATTGTGCCCTCCCTTTAGTTTTCACTTTTACTGTAATTCATACCATATGGGGGCAAGAAGTAAATGCTGATTCTCTTATTTCAATGTTGGGAACTTCCAAAGCCGATACTGCCAGAGTACTGTTATTATATCAAATCTCCAGCTCTCTTTATGATAACAATCCGGAAAAGGCTATATACTATGCTAACCAGGGATTGGAACTTGGCAAAAAGATTAATTTTAAAAAAGGAATCAGTTTATGTCTTCATGAACTGGGATTAGCATATTTGCAGATAGGTAAGCTGGATTCTTCAATGATCTATTATAATAAACGCAAAGAACTGGTTACTGAGCTCAATGATTCAATAGGGCTTGCTGCAATATTTGACAATATCGGGATAATCTATGTACACTATGGAGATTTAGATAAAGCACTCATTTTACGGGGTAAAGCAAATGAAATTTATTTATCTCTGAAAATGTATAATAATGTAGCCTCAGGATATACCTGGATTGGAAATATTTATAAAGAGCAGGGTGAATACCCGCTGGCTTTGGAAAATTACCTGAAAGCAGTTAAAATATACGAAGAAGAGAATAATGAGAAAGAAATTGGCTATCCGTTATTAAATATCAGTAGCGTTTACAGGTATTTGAAGCAGTATGATGTTGCCGAAAAATATGCAATGGAGGCTAAAGAAAAATTTGAAAAGGCAGGAAATACCAACCTGGTTGGTGCATCCTTATACCGACTGGCTAACATCTTTCTTGAGGAAGAAATTTTTCCGCAAGCCATCATTTACGCGAATCAAGCAAAAAAAATCTCTGAAGAAACGCATAACACCTATAGCTCAATTACATCAAATTTGCAAATTGGAAATATTTATAGCTCCATGGGTAATCTGGATAGTGCGATTATTTATTTTAATTATGCCTTACCTTCTGCACTTCAAATGGGTGATAAACCTCTGATTTCCAATGTATACCAGAATATCGGATTCGTTTATCAGAATATGGGCAATTATATACAAGCGTTAGAGTATATGTATTTATCCGACAAACTCCTACAGGAAATAAACGATAGAAATGCACTGTTAGAGATATCGGAAAACTTCATGGGAATCTATAGTAATTTAAATCAACCGGATAGCATTTACCGATATTTTCGAAGATATCAGGAATTATCAAATGCCCTTTTCAACGAACAAAGCAGTCAGGCTATTGCAGAAATGCAAGCTCGTTTTCAAACTGAAAAGAATGAAAAAGAGATCATTGCTCTGAGTCTCGAGAATGAAAAGAAAAAGAATCATATCGCACGGTTAAATAACCTGAATGAGATTGCATCTCTTAAGCTTGAGAACTCAATCATTGAAAATGAAAAAAATGCACAGGCACTAACATTATCCAATACTGAAAGAGAGAAACAACAAGCTCAGATCGAGATCCATAAACTCACCGAGATAAAGCAAGCCCAGGCCATACAGGACGAAAAGAATAATAAAAGATTCATCACATGGATCTTTATTTCCAGTTTACTTGCACTGATCATTATCTTTTTATTCGGATTTCTTTACTTTAGAAACAAGAAACAAAAAGAACAGGCTATCCTGAATCAGAAAGCTGCAGAATTAAGCCGACAAGTGGCCGAAAATGATATGAAAGCTCTTCGTTCCCAGATGAATCCTCACTTTATCTTTAATTGCGTCCAGACAGTGGAAAGGCTGTTGAATGATTCCAAAATCAATGAATCAAAAGCCTGCCTGATGCAGTTCTCGAACCTGACTAGACGGGTTCTCGAAAACTCGAAAAAAAGGGAAATACCACTTGCAGAAGAATTACAGACCGTCCGTCTTTACATGGATTTGGAAAATGCCAGGTTCAGTGTGCCATTTGCATATGATATTTCTATTGAAACTGGCATTGATCCCGAAACTACTCTACTGCCGCCACTTATCCTGCAACCTTTTGTAGAAAACTCAATCAAGCATGGATTTCATGGCCTTGACAAACCAGGTGAAATTTCCATTGAAGTAAAAAAAGAAAACGAGTCGCTGGTCTGTATCTTAAAAGATAATGGGATTGGCAGGAAAGAGAGTTTAAAAATAAAATCAATATCAGGATATAAAAAAGAATCAATAGGGATGAAGTTGACCGAGGAACGCCTTCACCTGATCAGCGAGTTGAAAAAGACAACCTGCTTCTTTTCGATTGAAGACGTAGTGGATTCATTGGACAAGCCTCTCGGAACGAGGATCAAGATGTATTTACCTTTTGAATTATCTATATGATTAAAACGATCATTGTTGATGACGATCTGTATCATACTGAAGCACTTACTAATCTGCTGACGCAGTATTTTAAACAGGTTGAGATCATAGCAACATGCCAGGATGTTCCGAATGCGGTAAAAAAAATAGATGAACTGAGGCCTCATCTCGTTTTTCTTGACATTGAGATGGAACCCTATACTGGATTTGACGTTCTGGAAATGGTCAATGAAAGGGATTTTGAGGTGATATTTACCACTGCTTACCAGCATTATGCCGTTCAGGCCATTAAAGCTTCAGCACTTGATTATATCGAAAAGCCCCTGAATAAAAACGATCTGGCTGAAGCGTTGATGAGGTATAAGACAAAAACAGGGAACATAAAAATGGCAAACCTGCTGGCCAATTTCAAATTGGATAACGAAGGTCAAAAAATCGCTCTGTACGATAAGGGGGGATTAAGCTTTTTTGAAATCAGAAAGATCGTCCGCTGCCAGTCAGATAACACTTATACTGAGTTTTTCATTCATCATGACGACAAAAAGCAGGGTATCATCAGAATAGAAGTCTCTAAAGGAATGGCATACTTTGAAGATTTCCTTTTAGGAAAAGGATGCTTTTTCAGGATTCACAATCAGCATCTTGTGAATATATACCATATAAAAAGATATGCTAAAGAAGCGGGTGGATATCTTGTAATGGACGATCAATCCAATACATCGATACCCATCGCCAGGGCCAGAAAAGAGGATTTTTTAGATTTTCTTAGATTGAAAGGGATCGTAATATAATGTAGGTATCTCCTCTATTTCTCGCCGAATTCAAATCCAGATGAGCCATATTCAAATTCCAGCTCTGGCCCCGCAGAGATCGGCTCTATTTTTACTCCATCAAAAAAAATATCCGGCCGTCAGATACAAATGAACCAGAGTGATCATACGGATTCGGGCATTTTCAGATCTATTGATCAATTCTTACTAAAAATGCATGGCATTATGAAATCTACAGAGGGTACTGAATTTAATCATGCGGATCAGAAAATCGCACTCCCTGATAAACATGGAATGGGGTTTTTTGAACTGAACAAGATCGTACGTTGCCAATCGGAGAATTCATATACCCATTTTTTCATTCAGGATTCTTTCGGAAAGGGAAATCCGATTCTAAGGATCATTGTTTCAAAGGGATTCGAGCATTATGAGAGCTTCCTTTTATCAAAGGGATTCTTTTATAGAGTTCACAATCAGCATATTATAAATATTAATCGTATTAAAAGATATACAAACAGCAATGGAGGATACCTGTTAATGGATGATGATAGTGGCTATAGGATTCCCATCGCCAGGGCCCGAAAGGAAGGATTCATGAATCATCTTATAACTTATGGGATTATTCTCAAATAAGTCCCGGAATCAAATTCAAATCCTCCAAATTCAAATTGGGACAGAAATAGATGAATTTCTCAGATTAGTTTTACCTGTGTTACATGACAAACCACAGAAATAGAAGCAAATATATCTGACGGATCAACTAATCTAAAACAAATACCCATGGAAACCCAACATCAAAACACCAATCAGGAAAAACAGACCATCAGCATTGAAGTCCCTACAGTGGAAAACATTGCAAGCAGGCGTTCGTATATTCCAGCCCTGTTTGCACTGGCGATCATATTCTTCTTCTTCACTTTTTGTGAGTTCCGATGTGGAGGAGAAAAAATCGGATCTGTAACCGGTTTTAACCTGGTGACTGGAACCGAACTTTTTGACAGCGAGTCAATGGATGAAGCCGAGAAAGTCCCGGCCAACATATGGGCAATCCTTGCACTGGCAGCAGGGATAGTGGGACTGGGCGTATATTTAATTAAAGATAAACGGGAAGCTCTGATTGGTACAGGAGCAGGCGCCATTGGATTCGGATCATTGCTAATTCTTCAGTTTGCGATAAAACATGCCCTACAGAAAAACGCTGAAGTGGCAATTGATACTGTATTTAAATTCGGATACTGGGGTGCTCTGATAGCCATGCTCATCGCAGGAATTATCAGTTATCTGCGAATGAAACAAATGTCCAGGATAGGAACTGACTTACCACAACATCAGCCTGCCCTGGCCGCAGATACGGATCGCAACAATCCAGTTCAGACCACTACTCCACCCTCTTTTCGCGCTGGGCCATCATCAGAAGGATTTGATGTGTTGGGCTGGCTTAAAACAAACATGAGAATCGTCGCAGGCGTCCTCGCTGTTCTTTTAATTCTGGTTCTTGTCTATTTTTTCTTTTTAAAACACAATCCGTTAAAAGATGCCAAAAGAATATCAGCAGCCTACTGCGACTGCACCGAACAGTACTATGAAGGTTTGATTGGGATTAAAGACAATTATATCAATAACTTTTCCTCTTTTAACTTTCAAAAACGTTTCGAGGCGAGGGATAAATTAGTGGAGTTGCAAAAACCAGTTGAAGCAGCTTATGCAGAATGTAATAACAGGGTAAATGCAAAGTACTCAAAGCTGAGAGAAAGATTCATTTCAGATGAAGCAAATCTCGAAAAGTTTGACCTTATGTATAATGAATTACAGGAAAATTGTAATCCGCCCAATCAGGCGAAAATGTTTGAAACCAGTAATGAAATTGAAGGTATCATTTCCTCCGTTAAGGACCCGGGACCGGACATTGAGGAAATAAAAGCTGATCTGATCGGCGAAACCGTTCCGGGTTGGCAATTCGATGCGTTATCAGAAATTCAAAAAGCTACCATTGTAAAGGCTACCTATGGATCTGACATGCTTGAGTACATTATTGACTTAAAATTATCCGGTATCAATAATCCAGAAACCGATATTCATGATGCACAGATCCTGGTGACCTATTATTTGGACGATGAGGGATGGTATTTCGATGATCTCCGGGAGATCTACATCACGTACACCAACAGGGCAGAGGTCGGGCAGTGGAAGCGCGTTGTTCCTCTCAGAGGGTGCAGCTACGAGATTTTCGATAATGGGAAGAGATATTGGATTCAGGATGGAAGCAATGGACCCAAATACCAAGGAGGTCCGGACAGGGATCCATTCACTTTGCACAGTACTGAAATTTTCCTGATGAGCCGTGAAGAGGAAGCCATCGATCTGATCTTTAAGTATACACCCATGGATAATTGACCATTCACTACTCACTTGTCAACCTGAGATAAGTGAGTAGTACAATCGATCAGGGGCGCATCAACTTTCCAGAGATGATGTGCCCTTTCATATTACTGCACCATTCATTAAACGATAGTATCTTTTCGATCGCTTCAGAATCATCTGAGAGTATCTGATCTCGCCCCTCCTTTCCTCATTCTACCTCTCCTTCTACCTGAGTAATGGTTAATGGTTATTCTTTTCGGATTATCTTTGCACAGTAAGCCGTACCCGATGCGCACCGCAAAAAAAATAGCCCTCTTTTTCATCATTGCCCTTCTTTTTATACCGCTTCTCCAGAACCGGCTGCATATGTTCAGGATACCACCACTGAATGGGGACTTTGTCCTTCCTGAAAAACCGGCTCTGGAAAAGGCCGGCTGGCTTTCGGGTGATTTCCAGGCAAAATACGATCCTTACCTGGAGCAACGCCTGGGCCTTCACAACCTGCTTGTCAGGATCAATAACCAGATCGACTACTCCCTGTTTAAAAAAGTCCACGCAGAAGGGGTGGTCATCGGGAAAAACAATGTCCTTCATGAAAGGGATTATATCAGGGCATGGACCGGCGAGGATTTCATCGGTGAAAAGACCTGGGACAAGAAACTGGGAAGGCTGAAATTCGTCCAGGACCACCTGAAAAGAACATACGGCATCGACCTCGTCCTGATCCTGGAACCCAGCAAAGCACGCTTCAGCCCCGAAACCCTCCCCGAAGGATCCGCAGAACGGAAAAAGGAACCTTGCAACTACACGTACATCGTTGAGAAACTGAAGGAGATGAACATCCGCTTTCTTGACCTGAATGCATACTACCTGGCCTTGAAAGATACCTCCCGTTATGACCTTTACCCGAAATACGGAGTTCACTGGAGCGTCTACGGAATGACACTGATGGCGGATACCCTTATCAGGTATATTGAACACCTCCGTCAAGTTGATATTCCCGACTTTCATATCAGTGATATCATTGTTTCAGATTCGCTGCGCGACACAGACTATGATGCGGCCAAACCGCTGAACCTGCTCTTTGAACTGCCGCACGGGCCCATGGCCTACCCGGTGATCGGGTTCGGTGATCAGGAAGGTAAAACCAGGCCGGATGTCCTCGTCGAGGGAGACAGTTATTACTGGAATATCTTTAACGCACGGATCCCTGACCATTGCTTCAACAACCACTCCTTCTGGTACTTCAATGCACTGGTCTATCCGGATTCGTACTATGATTCCACCTTCGTGGCCGATCTGGACATCAAAAAAGAGGTTGAAAAAAGGGATGTCATCCTGGTCATGACCACCGAACGGTTCCTGTTCAAATACGACTGGGGCTTCACCGATGCGTTATTTGAAGCGTACACTCCTGATCTTGAGCCTGATTTGCAATACAGATACGAGAATAACATCCGGCTGAACATGGACTTTTTTGATGACCTGGTAGCCCGGACATCCAATCAACATGAAAACCTGGAAGAGGTGATCCATCAGGAGGCTGATTTCCTGTTCAAAAAGAATGATCTGGAAGGTTACCTGAAGAGAAAGGGACCGGATTATTACAAATCGGTCATTGTCAACGACACCGCGTGGATGCGCGCCCTGGTAACGCAGGCCGCCGATTCCAGCCTCCCCCTGGAGGAAGTAGTGACCAGGAATGCCGAATTCATGTTCTGGAAACAGTATCCCGGCCTTCATTCCCAGTGGAAGTCATTACAAGACATCAAACAGGCGATTGAAAGCGATACTTCCCTGTTAGCCTCGGTGACGGGCCACTATTCAGCTTACTGTCTGCCCATGGAAGAAGCCATCTTCCAGGAGGCCTGTCGCCGGTACAGCATATCAAAGGATGAAATGGTAAGGGCACGCGAAATCGACCGGATCATCCGGACGATCAGAAACGATCCCAAATGGATGAAGGCCATTGCCGATAAGGCAGGGAAGCTGAACCGCACGGCTGAGGAGCAGCTTCGCCTGGATGCCATGTGGATGCTGGAGAAACAAAAAAAATAAATACTTTTGGGCCATGAAACGACTGATCCTGCTGTTATTTACTCTGGTTTTCACGCTGAGGGCTTATCCTCAGGATCTGCCCCGAAAGGATTCAGACCGATTTGTGCATGGCGAGCTGATCGTTCAGCTTAATAAGTCAGCTCCCACGCTTCAACAGGATGCCTCCCTCCTTTGCCAGGCTTATCAGGGAAAAGGACTTGCTGTCAAAAAGCTTCTCTCTGCCCGGTTGAATATCTGGCTGTTCACATTTGACACCAATTCGGTTGAGCACCATGCCATGCTTGGGAGCATTAAGCTAAATCCCGGAGTACAGGCAGCGCAGTTCAACCACTTTGTGACCTTCCGCGAGGTGATCCCTGATGATCCCTATTTCTCCGACCAGTGGGCATTGATGAACACCGGTCAGTTTAGCGGAGTGCCGGATGCCGACATCGATGCCACACAGGCGTGGGAAATAACGACAGGCGGCATGACCGCCCCCGGCGATACGATCGTCCTGGCTATTGTTGACCAGGGCTTCGACGTGAATCAGGAGGATATTCATTACTGGAAAAATTATCAGGAAATTCCATTAAATGAAATTGACGATGACCTGAACGGGTATGTGGATGATTATGACGGATGGAATTCCTATGCCAGCAATGGGCAGATCCCCATCAACAACCACGGAACCCATGTTTCCGGGATTGCGGGTGCCATTGGGAATAATGGTACCGGGGTGACGGGGGTGAACTGGAACGTTCAGATCATGCCCGTGGCCACACCTCCCGGCGATGAGGCCAAGGTGGTGGAAGCCTATGGGTATGTCCTTGAGATGAGGGCCCGCTACAACGAAACGGATGGCGCAGAAGGCGCTTTTGTGGTAGCCACCAATGCTTCGTTCGGCGTCGACCTTGGTGATCCGGCCAACTACCCTGTATGGGGAGCCATGTACGACTCCCTGGGCATGCAGGGTGTGCTGAGCGTCGGATCCACCGCCAACGCCAACTGGAACGTTGATCAGGTGGGTGATATTCCCACTGCTTTTCCAAGCGACTTCCTCATCACGGTTACAAATACGAACCAATCAGATGTAAAGTACAGCCAGGCTGCCTGGGGACCCGTGACAATTGACCTGGGTTCACCAGGATATATGATCCGATCTACGATCTCCAACAATCAGTATGATTACAAATCAGGCACTTCGATGTCGGCGCCCTTTGTCACCGGGGCCATCGGGTTGCTTTTTTCAGCTGCGGACGAGGCAACCATACAGTCCTACCGCGTGAAACCGGATTCCATCGCCCTGCTGTTCAAAAGCTATATCCTCAACAGCGTGGATAAGCTCGTTTCACTGGATAGTATTACGGTCACAGAGGGAAGGCTGAACCTTTACAAAACGCTGCTTCTGCTCCAGGGCGAGCCTGTCCTGCAGCAGGAACCGGTGACCATCCATGTGGAGGCCGCTCCTGATTCGCAGGCCTATGCCAACCTGATCCTGTTCAACAGGGGCAACAGCACCGCCCATTGCACCCTGTGGACCGATCCTCCCGTCTCCTGGCTGCCTTTTGATCAGACCAATGACACTGTTGAGGCTTCCGGCATGCAGTCGGTCAGGCTGAACATCATCACCGACGGCCTTGAAGGAGGCGACTATTTCACGGATCTGTACGTGGCCTACGAGCATGATCTGACCTTAAAGGTCCCGGTTCACCTGTTCGTTAATCCGTTCATCTCCATTGAAGACCAGGAAGTTCTTCCTGAAAAGATGATCCGGATCTATCCCAATCCAACCGGAGATAATACATGGATTGCCATTGACCTTAAAAAGGATACCCGCGTGGAGATGGAGCTTTTCGATCCTTCGGGCCGAAGGTTATGGCATTCACCTGAGCAGGTCCTGAGCTCAGGAGCACATCTTGTGCGCCTGGGTGGCAATCTCCCTTCTGCAAGCCAGATCCCGCCCGGATTCTATTTATGTACAATCCGTCTGGATCATCAGCCTGTTACGCGCAAAGTCATCCGCGACTGACATGATCAGGGGCATCCATCGGAGGCATCTGCCCACCTATTTGGGACCCGCCATGCTGATTCTCCTGTCGGGCATCCTGTTGTTCCTGACCTTCAATAAACACAGCAGATCGGGTATACAAAACTATCACAGCGAAATCTGGGGCGACAAGGCAGGTTACTACGTGTACCTTCCGGCTGCGTTCCTTTATTCCTTTGATGGCTCAGGGTTCCCCGCAGCGATCGATTCCCTGACGGGGAACGGATTCCGGCTTGAAGGGCAGGATCACCGGGTGCTTACCAAATATACTTGCGGGGTGGCGGTCATGCTCACTCCTTTTTTCCTTATCACGCATGCGTTGACCGGTTTGCTGAATGCCCCGCAGGATGGATTCTCCATTCCTTATCACCGGATGATCGACGTGGCTGCCATTTTTTACCTTTTGGCCGGATTCCTGGCCTGGTACCTTTTCCTCAGGAACTATTTCTCACGGATCGTCTCGGTGATGACCATGACGGTACTTTTCCTGGGTACAAACCTCTACTACTATGCCGTTGATGAAACAGGTATGTCCCATGTTTATTCCTTCTTCCTGTTCAGCCTTTATCTTCTTGGAATCCAGCGCCTGTTTTCGGGCACCGCCTCCTCCCGGAAATGGATCTTCATCACAGCTATTACTGCAATGATGATCGTCCTGGTCAGACCGGTGAATGCAGTCTTTTTACCGGTCGCCCTGCTCCTCGACGTGAGCTCCCGAAAAGAAATCATCGCCCGTATCACTTTTTTCCTGAAATGGAAAAACCTTGTGATCCTTTTCGCTGCAGCTGTGTTGATCTTCCTGCCACAGGCATTGTACTGGCATTATGCATATGGCAGTTACCTGACCTATACCTACCAGGGTGAAGGCTTCACCAACCTTTTCTCCCCCAGGATCACCGAGTATCTTTTTTCCACCAATAACGGGCTTTTGATCTACAGCCCCATCCTTCTTTTTGTCATCAGCGGCCTGGTGCTGATGCTGGTCAGGCACCAGAAGAACGGATGGATGACATTAACGGTGTTCATTGTCACTGTTTATCTGTTTTCATCCTGGTGGAACTGGTACTATGGCTGCGGATATGGCAACCGGAGCTTTACGGAGTATCTTTCGCTTATGGCACTGCCTCTGGGTTTTCAGTTAAATACCATTCGGACTCACTCCCTGCCAATAGCACGATGGATCTGTATCATTGTCATGGCTGTCCTTATCCTTATCAATCTGAAAATGATCTACTCATGGGACGGATGCTGGTACGGGACGACATGGGATTGGGAACGGTTCATACCACTGTTGTTATCTGCACCCAAATAAAGGGATGGCAATGACAGTGAACACAAAAAAACAGGAATGGATCGCACTGGCACTGACCGGATGCTTCCTTGCCATTTTCTTTCTGATCGCTTTCCTCAAGGACGGAACAGGCGATTCCGGCGACAGCATTGAGCATTACCTGATCTCGCGGTTTGCCTTCCTTCATCCCGAACTGTTCCTTCATCACTGGGGAAAGCCCGCATTCACCCTCCTGAGTTCCCCCTTCTCACAATTTGGTTTTACCGGGATAAAGATATTCAACTGCCTGGTGGCAGCCCTTACCGGGTATTTTGTCATTAAGACCGCTTTCCGGTTAAGGATCCTTTACTGTTACCCACCCCCCGACCCCCTCCCTGCTGACAGGGAGGGGGAGCAGGTAAGTGGTAATCTCCCCCCTCCCTTTTCGAAGGGAGGGGGGCAGGGGGGGTGGGTACATTTCTCTAACCTGGCATTAGTCTTTCTGTTTTTCGCTCCGGTCTATTTCAAGTACATCTTCTCGGGAATGACCGAGCATTTGCTGGGCCTGGCACTGATCCTTTCGGTCTTTCTGATGGTGAAAAAACAGGTCACCTTATCTGCACTGATCGTCTCCTTCATGCCCTTCATGCGTTCGGAAGGATTGATAATCGCCGGAGTGTTTGCCCTCTACCTCATGGTAAAGAAGCAATACCGGCATTTGCCTTTGCTGCTCGCAGGGCATGTAGTGTACGGTATTGCCGGTTATTTCTATTATCATGATGTTCTATGGGTCTTCAACCGGATTCCTTATCTGAATCTGGACAGCTGGTATGGTGAAGGTCACTGGCCCGATTTCATCTTTAAATTGTATTATGTGATGGGGCTGCCACTGTTCGGGATATTCATTCTGGGATTAGTGAGGATGGCAGTGAAGCTTTTTAAGAAAAAATTCATTCAGAGCCAGCCTTATTTTGAGGAGGAACTGATCCTGGTCTACGGTTCTTTTCTGGCTTTTTTCCTGGGCCATACTGTTTTCTGGGCGCTGGGCATCTTCAATTCGATGGGGCTGGGCAGGGTCCTGAATTCGGTCATTCCACTGACGGCCCTCATCGGGATGAGAGGGCTGGAATGGATCACCACTACCCGTATCCGGTGGCTCAACAGGATCCTTTTATACGGAATCCTCCTGTTCGTCGTCGTCTTTCCCTTTCTGGGCAATCCGGCATCCCTGAAGTGGAAAAAAGATCTTGGGCTTTCAGCCGATCAAAAGCTGATCAACGAGGTCATCCCCGAACTCAATGCAGGATCCGCTAAAAATCTCTGGCTGTATTCCCACCCATACGTCGGGATGCAACTCGGTATTGATCCCTATGATCCTTCTCAAAGAGGCAAGATCTCGGCAATAAATGATCAGGAAGGTCTTCCCGCTGCTACGGTCATCATCTGGGATTCCTGGTTCTCACCCGTGGAAGAGGGGTATACACTGGAAAGCCTTCAGGCAAAGGAATTCCTGACGCTTGAATCACTGCACATATCCCCCGAAGATCCCGCCAAAAAGATTGCTATCTTTGTGATGAAAGACAAAGGAATGCAATGAACCCGATGATCACCTCCCTTCCGGTCAGACGCTGGCTGCGTCCGTGGTTTGCCATCTGGATCTTCTGCAGTTTCCTGTGCCTCTCCTATCAGGCCCGCGCCCTGGCAATATTTGACTCCATCTGGGTCAACAATGACACAGTAGGAAAGTACAATAAGCTGGAGGTCAGTGTCATCATGACCGCCCAGTACATGAATCCGTTCGATTACAGCCAGGTGAACCTGAGAGGATTCTTTACTTCGCCTTCGGGGATAGTGTACAAGGTGGACGGATTTTATTTTCAGGATTTTTTGCCCAATCCCCCCAACGGCGCACTGATCCCGTCGGGTGCACCTTACTGGAAGATACGGTTCTGCCCGAAAGAAACAGGAACATGGTCGTATGTTGCCGTCTGCAGGGATGCCACAGGCACCACCTATTCAGGGACATTCCATTTCGTTTGCACCCCCTCCGGCAATCCGGGTTTTGTGAGTAATTCCAACACCCATTTTCAGAAATTCAGCAACGGCACCCCATTCTTTCCTGTGGGCATGTCGATCCCCTGGAACTTATATGCAGGGGGATTTTATATCTATCAGACCTGGATGGACAGCCTGATCGCCAGCCATGCCAATTTCATCAAGATCATCATGGCACCCTGGTCGTTCGGGATCGAGTGGAGCAACACGGGGCTGGGGAACTATACCAACCGCCTTAACATAGCCTGGTGGCTCGATTGGGTGCTGAACAAGTCGGAAGAAGAAGGGCTCTACCTGCAGCTTTGCCCCCTGATCCACAATGAGGTTTCCACCCTTAGCAACAACGACTGGCAGTGGAGCCCCTATAATACCAATAATGGAGGTCCGTGCCAGCACACCTGGGATTTTTATACCAACAGCACGGCAGCCTATTATTACAAACAGAAACTACGCTATATCAACTCCCGCTGGGGCTATTCCTCTCATCTATCCGCCTGGGAGCTGTTCACTGAAACAGACAACACCGGTGATTTCGATGACTACCAGGATGAGATCAACGCCTGGCTGATCCTGACAGGCCAGTACCTCGACTCGCTGGATATCCATCACCGTCCCATTTCCCCCAGTTATGCCAATTTCAGTCATGATCCGGCAATGTGGGAAAACAGCATGACCGATTTTACCCAAATCCACCTGTACCGGACCACTCCTGACCTCGAACTTACCCTGTGGGCCGGTACGCGGCATTACCTGACCCAGTGGGACAAACCCAACATTATCGGTGAGTTCGGACTGGAACATTCCCCTTCGGAGATCATCAGTCTTGACCCTAATGGAATCTCACTCCATAATTCATTGTGGGCGACCGCTTTATCCGGTTCCTTCGGAGCTGCCACCCCATGGCACTGGGATAGCTATATCCATACGCAGCACCTTTACCATCATTTCAAGCCGGTTTCCCTTTTCATGCAGTCGGTCCCCCTGCTGCAAAAGAATTACCAGCCGGTCAGCGTGTTCTGCACCGCAAACAATAACATGGACGCCGAGATCCTGCCGGGGTATAAAGAGTTCTCCTCACCTTCCCCGGAAAATGAATTCACCGTTGAGACCAGCGGCGATCTTGTCCCGCGGAACAGTTACCTCGGCTATATGCTGTACGGTTACTTATTTAACAACGACAGGAATCCTCCCCATTTCTACGTGAATTACACCAAGGCAGGACAATTTAAGGTCAAAACAGGGAGCAATGTAGCCCTTTCGACTCTGAAGATCTATATTGACGGTGTTCAGGTCCTAAGTCATACAGCCGCTCCTAATTCGATGTACACGGTAAATGTGGGAATGGGTGAGCATGAGATCTTTGTGGATAATTCAGGCAGTTTATATATCGAAGTGGAGAAATATGTCTTCGTCAATTATGCACCGGTATGCAGAAGTTTTGCGCTGAAAGCCACGAACCAGGTGAGTGGCTGGGTGCAAAACCGTTATTATAATTATGAATACATCAACCAGTATGGCACTCCTTCGCCCCTGAGCGGCGGTGTGATGAACTTTTCCGGACTCAACAACAGTTACTACTCAGTGCAGTGGTACAGTGGGGCGACCGGATCACCGGATTCGTCCACTGTAAAAGCTACCACGAATGGTAATCTTGCGGTGACCGTTCCCGGGATTTTATGGGACGCCGCCTATAAGATCAGCTACCTCAGCCCTGCCATACAGGCTGATTTCACAGTGTCGGACACCATGATCTGCCAGGGAGACACCGTTACGTTTCACGACTTATCCACCGGGATCGTGACAGGACGGCAGTGGCAGTTCCCCGGAGGGACACCGTCTTCTTCCACGCTGACCGATCCGCGTGTGGTTTACAATACGTTTGGAAACTTCAATGTCACATTGAATGCATACAATGCTTTCGACACGATAACGGTGACAGATACCGCGCTGATCCATGTGATCGGGGTCCCTTCGCCGGCGGGGATCATTGACGGGGTGCCTCTTGTGTGCCAGGGGGAAACTGGTACCTACGTCATCGAACCTGTCCTGCATGCGGAAAGCTATCATTGGACCCTTCCCCAGGGGATGAGCGGAACCAGCAACACCAACCAGATTGTGATAACCTTCGACTCCGTCATGACCGGCGGACTGATCTCGGTCAGAGGAGTGAATCCCTGCGGACCGGGTACACCAGGCGTTATGGCAATAACGGTCGATCCTTTGCCTTTTATCGCTCAGCAACCATCATCCAGGGTGGTGGAATTTAATCAGAACGCCCTCTTTCAAATCCCGCTGAGGGAAGACCTGGATTACCAGTGGCAGACCATCAACTCTGTACAGCAGGGCTGGGTTGACCTCGCAGATACCGGAATCTATACAGGCACCTCCACTCATTCCATGGGCATCCTTTCCCCCTCACCCTCCCTGAATGAAAAGAAATACCGGTGCAGGGTGTCGGGTGATTGTGATCCTCCCGCAGTTTCCCAGGAAGCAAAACTGTATGTGGTACCACCCGGATGGATGATGACACTTACCCCTTCTCATCATCTGATCCACGTTTTGGTAAGCTCCCACCCGACCATCAACGGCCAGCCTATCGCCCCGGGCGATTATATAGGCGTTTTCTTTGAGAAGAACGGGCAGCCGGTCTGTGCAGGTATTACCCGCTGGAAGGGAACAATGCCGGTGGATGTATGGGCGTATGGCGATGATCCTTCAACCCCTGAAAGGGACGGTTTTATTGCCGGAGAACCTTTCCGGTGGAAGATCTATTCCATATCGCTCGCAGAAGACTTTGAGGCCATTCCGAAATACGTACTTGGCCCGAACGTGTACACCCAGGGAGGACAGACGCTTCTGGGAGGTCTGGCTGCCTTCAGCTATATCGATACGGTCCTTATACCGGCAGGCTGGAGCGGTATCTCTTCCTATGTGGTACCCATCAATGATTCGGTGGAGGTCATGTTCGGACCGGTCAGCGGCGTACTGGAGGTTCTGTCGGACCAGGAAGATGTGTTCTGGCCTGCAGGGAATATGAACACACTGATGACCTGGAATTCTGTCCAGGGTTACTACCTGAAAACAACTTCCGCAGTCAGTACGATGATCACCGGTAGCAGCCTGGCTGATACGGTAATCCCCCTGCTGCCGGGCTGGAACCTGCTGCCCGTAATTTCAACGGAGGATATTTCCACCCTGGAAACAACCATACTGACTGCTCTCGGGGACAACCTGGAAATAGTCAAAGAAATTGCGGGGCCGGGGATATGGTGGCCCTCTATGAACATCTATTCCCTTACGTTCCTGGAATCAGGCAAAGCCTATCTGATCAAAGTAACAGCTCCCTGTACTGTGGCATATCCTGCCAGCCCCTGAACAAGAGGTACCCACATCCCTTTTCCGTTGTTTTTAACAGTTGGTAACCATAAATGTCGTTACTTTTGCACCTACCTTTTCAAGACGATATGCCACAGAAAAATTACACATCCCCACAAAAAATTACTTCCGCCGTAATCTGCTTTTTCTTTTTCGGATTACTAATTCCTGCCGGGGCCCAGCAGGATAAGGAAATACCTGTATGGCAAAAGATGCATTATCTGAGCGAGGAAGAAATGCACATCCGTTCCTGGGACAACCGCAGCTTTACGCCGACGGATCCTGCCGGGGGGCCGGTCTATAACGTGGCTGAGTTTGCACAGATGGAGGCTGTGCTGATACGATATCCCCTGGGCATACCCTATTCGCTGGTGGCAGAAATGTCACAGGATATCCTTGTCACAACGATCGTCAGCGGTTCAACACAGGAAAATACGGTGCGGGATCTATACGAAAGCAACGGAGTCAACCTTGCTAACTGCAATTTTATTTACGCACCCACGGATTCTTACTGGACAAGAGACTACGGTCCATGGTTCATCATCGATGGCAACTATGAATTCGGAATCGTGGATTTCCCATACAACCGCCCCCGTCCCAACGATGACAACATCCCGGTCGTAGTGGCAAACGTACTGGGTATCAACCTGTTCGGAATGGATGTGGTGCACACCGGGGGCAATTACATGACCGACTTCAATGGCATATCTGCTTCCACGACGCTGGTCTATACTGAGAATGCCAATACCAGCCTGCAAAATCCTCCGCTGACCCCCCAGGAAGTGGATTCGATGATGACTGCATACCTGGGCCTGAGTGATTACCACGTGCTGGATGATCCCCTGAATGAGTACATTGAACACATCGATTGCTGGGGTAAGTTCCTGGATGTGGATAAGGTTCTCATCGGTCAGGTACCGTCGAATGATCCGCGTTACGGAGAATTTGAAAGTATCGCTGCCTATTTTGAAGGGCAGACCAGCGGATGGGGCAAACCCTATGAAGTGTACAGGGTTTTTACTCCGGGTTCATCTCCCGGCACACCCTATACCAATTCCTTGATCCTCAACAATAAAGTGTTCGTTCCCCTGACAGGAAGTCCGTGGGATGAGGAAGCCATTGCCGTTTACCAGGAAGCCATGCCCGGTTATGAGATCATTGGAACTTATGCGGAAGAGGGCCCCGAATGGCAAAATACCGATGCCATCCACTGCCGCGCCAAGGGGATAGCCAACCGTGACATGGTGTGGATCCGGCATATGCCTTTATGGGGTACAAAACCACAACAGGACACGTATCCTATCCAGGCAACGGTAATCCCTCTGAGCGGATCCAGCTTTAACTCAACAGCGGTCAAAGTTTACTATAGGATCAACAGCGGAAGTTTCATTCCCATCGTCATGACCACCCAGGATGATACGCTCTACACAGCCTCCATCCCCGGGGCCAGTGAAAACGATGTGATCTCCTATTTCATCACTGCAACGGATCAGGCTGGAAACACCGCCAGTCATCCATACATCGGATCTGCCGATCCCCACCAGTTCAGGATCCAGGTCGACTACCAGCCTGATATCCTTATCGATGAAGATCATCTTGCCGGATCATGCCTCACAGGTTCTTCGATCACCTATTACCTGCTCATCCACAACACGGGAAACATGCAGCTCAATTTTGAAATAGAGCCAAACACCGTCAGCTATGAGCATTTTCCTTATCAGGTACCTGACAGCCCATCACCCACTGCCTTTACAGATAACACCTACGAGGAACTGGGATGGACAGACGTCGCCGTCGGGCAGGATGAGGTCATCAGTGAGTGGAGCATAACATACGACTGGTACACGATGTATCCCGGTCTGATCAATGGGGCCTCGTTCTGGGTGGAATCTCCTGCAGGGACCATCTTCCAGATATCGGGCAACATCGCCCCTGGTACCTATACCGTCAACTCGGATGCCTTTAACGGGGAAACAATGATGGGGATCTGGAAAATATGGATAGAAGATTCCTTCAGCCAGGGTGGGCATCAGGCGACTGGCATTACCATGACCTTCCGGAAAACCATCGATCCGGGACCGTGGCTCAGCCCTGTTCCCACATCCGGTTTTGTCGTCCCGGGCGGAATGACACAGATCGAAGTGGGCTTTGATGCTACCACACTGGATCCCGGAGAATACAACGGCCAGCTGATGATTTCCTCAAATGATCCGGATGAGCCCCAGATAGAACTGCCCGTCCTGTTCACCGTTCAGGGTCTTCCTTACCTTACCCTCTCAGAGGATTCACTGATCTTCCTGAATTACGAACAGATGTGGCAGGGACAGGAATTTACCCTGAAGAATCCTACCCCTTACAACGTCCAGATCAATGAGATCGAAAAAGAGAGCTGGGGTATGTTCAGCTGGTACATCGAACCATGGGACATTACCCTGCCCTATGTGCTGGGTGGAGGTGATTCGCTGACACTCAATGTCAAACTTCCTATACCTGTATTAAGCCCCCTGGTCTGGATGGTGTATGATACCCTTGATATTGTATCCCAGTACGATCTCCATCAGGTGATCGTCGGAGTGGATTACAACCTGATCTCCGGAACGGACAAAGATGTTTTGAATGATCTTTCGGTGAAAATATCTCCCAATCCTTTTTACAGCCAGGTACGCATCGATCTTGGATTAAATGAAGAGAAACCTGTCAGGGCCTGCATCCTTGATTTAACAGGTAAACGGGTTAAATCCTTCAGGGAATTCCAGGCCCGGAAAGGGTTATACACATGGTACTGGGATGGTACCAATGATGCGGGAATACCCCTGTCCGAAGGGGTGTATTTTTTGCGTATCATTTCAGAAAGACAATTAACCACTGCAAAACTTATCCTTACAAGATAGGACTTTTAATAGCCCCTCCCCCGGCCCCTCCCCTTAAGGGGAGGGGTGCAGGGGAGGGGTCTTTTAAAGGTGAATCCCCGGTTCAGCCCGGGGGTAAAGTTTTATCATCTTCAGACAACCTTTATGAGGATGCATCGTCTACCTGTAAATGACCGACCGGATGATCCCTGATCCGAAGTTAATCGAGGGGTGTCTTCAGGGAAAGCGTAAGGCCTATGCCCTGCTCTACAAACGCTACGCAGCGAACATGCTTGGTGTATGCATGCGTTATGGCCGCAATCTGGCTGAGGCGGAAGATGTCCTGCAGGAAGGATTCATCAAGGTCTTTACCAACCTGGACAAGTTCAGGCAGGAGGGATCGCTGGAAGGCTGGATCCGGAGGATCATGGTGAATACAGCTGTTGATCATTATCATAAGCAGACGAAAGAAGGATTGTTCGTCAGCCTGGAAGAAATAAAAGATCCGCATGGGACCGGTGAACACGGTGAAGAGGACGAAGACCTGCCGGCTGCCGATCTGACCGCAGATGATCTCATGGAAATGATCCAGCGCCTGCCCGACGGGTACAGGATCGTCTTCAACATGTACGCAATAGAAGGATATTCCCATCAGGTCATTGCTGAAACACTGAATATTTCCGTCAATACTTCCAAGACCCAGTTATTCAAAGCCAGGAGAATGCTGCGCAACGTTATCCTCCATCGCTCACTGGACCATGCAAACAAACGGTAACATGAAAAACGAACGTGATAAAATAGACGATCTGTTCCGGCAGAAACTGGAGGGTTACCAGATCAGGCCCTCGGTGAAGGTCTGGAATAACATTGTCAACAGATTCAGCCTTCCGCACGCCGGTCCCTTCCACCTGTTGAACATGCAAAACATCATCGGGGCACTGCTCCTTGCCGGTGCTGGTGTTACCACCTACCTCCTCTGGCCGGCTTCGAAAGTACATGAAACCGTAGCAGTGAACAGTATGGAGATGAATCTGACCTATCCGGCGCCTCCGCAACAGGATCTGCATCCACAGGCCGTATATCAGGCACCCGCTATCAATCAGGAAAATTCATCTGCTCAACATGAGCATCCTGGCCCGTCGAACCAAAACAGCCAGCCGGATGATCCCCCTGACAACCCTGAAAGTCCGCTCCTGGCGACCCCGAGCCAGACTGCTTCTGAGGATTTGATGAAATCGTCATCCAGCGAGGCGAAACTAACTGAAGATCAAGGATTTAGTGATCAACCTGTGATTAATGAGTTCAAATCCATTGAAAAAGAACAATTTAACAATGCTGCCGTGTGGGATGATGCACAAAACCTGAAAAAGCTGTCTCCGTTGGGATCACCTTTCGTATCCTATCAACCCGGCAATGCATCCGGCCTTAGGATGATGGATGACCGCCACCGGATGCAGGATGAACGGATCCGCTCAAGAAAAGCAGACTACAGGGTTCCTGCGCAGTTTTCTGCAGGCATCCATTTTCTCCCCGAATGGACCAACTACCACACCGGCGCAGCGGCATTCCAGTCAAGCTATACCCAGGAACTCCTGGCATCCGTACAGTTACGGAACATCATCCTTCGTACAGGACTGGGAATAAACCGTTCACAGGACGATGGCAACTACCAGGTCAATTACAGCAAATACGAAATGACAGGCTATTATATCGGAACGTCCTTTGAAAATGGAGGAAATCCCGTCTACGATTCACTGAATTACAGTGTCGATGAGCATGGTGTTTACGATACGGTTTACTATAACGAGATGTACCGTACAGACAACACCTATACCTATCTACAGATCCCGCTCCATATAGGCTATTCATTCCTGAATGACAGGCGGTTCTCATTCTCGGTGACCGCTGGGCCCTGTCTATCCCTGCTGATGAACGAAAAGAAATCTGATCCCGCTTTTATGGACTTCGCTGCTCAAAATGTCACCATGCAGGACCAGACTCCTGTCAGAAGGCACAGCGAATGGCAATTCCAGGTCGGGATCAGCACCCGGTATCTTATCACCAACAGGCTCAGCATAGCGCTGGAACCAACCTATCGTCAGTATTTCCGTACCGTCTATGAGGGGAGTGATTCCGGCTGGCCACCCTATTCTTTAGGCATCCGGGCCGGGATCAGCTTCCATTTCTGACCCCTGACGGGGTAAATATTTGTACCTTTGCAGGCAACGAATGAAAACTTTGGGTGTCTGACATATATCGCGGTTAAACTCAATTGCTACTCAATTCATCATCCTTAAAAGAAACCACAATGAAAAAGAATCATTTGCTCGCCCTTCTTCTGGTCATCCCCGTTATCATCACCAGTGCCCAGCAGAACATGGTCTTTGTCAGCGGACATGTGACGGATATAGACCTGAACATCCCGGTTGGTCGTCATACCGTTTACGCTGCCTGTAATGACAGCCTGGGATTCTATTCTTTCCTGACAGATGAAGAGGGGTATTACGGCGATACCCTTTTCTTCAATACCCCGGGAGTGACTTCCCTGCATATTTATACGTTCGATTGTTTGTATGCCATGCATGATACGCTGGTAACCGATCTGAGTGCACCCATCGTAGCTGATTTTGCGATTTGTTCACAGACACTTCCAGAGGAGTGCTGGGCTTCTTTCTTCTATTATCCCGACAGCCTGGATTATTTCACCTGGCACTTTGTCGACATGAGCTATTTACCCGATGGATCACTCCCGGATACGTGGTTCTGGGAATTTGGTGACGGAACAGCCTCCGGTGAACAATATCCGATCCATACCTTTTACGGTGAAGGTATTTATACCGTTTGCCTGACCATCACCGACGAAGAGACCAGCTGCGAAAATACGGCATGTATGGAATTGATGATCCTTAACGGACCGTCCGGGTGTGAAAATGAATTCACCTACACAACAAATGATGGCTACACCTTTGCATTTTCCGGCTCGGCAAATTCACCCAATGCAGTTTCTTATTTCTGGGACTTTGGCGACGGGACGACAGGTGAAGGATCGGATGTGACCCACACCTACCCCCCGGATCCACCGCTGTTCATGTACTACAACGTCTGTCTGACCACTTTTACCATTGATTCCATCGGAGATTCATGTTCTGACATTTCCTGCCAGGAGGTCTGGGTCGGCTGGCCAGGGGATTGCTTTAACTATTTCAATTATTATCTGGAAGATTCCCTGACAGTAACTTTTTACGGCGAAGCGTACTGGGGCGGGATGGTGATGGATGCCACGGCCTACACCTGGGATTTTGGAGACGGGACGACAGGTGAAGGCCAGACCGTGACACATACCTATCCTCCGGGAGGTTCAGAATATTACACGGTCTGCCTTGAAACCATCATCACCGATCCCATGACCTATGACACCTGCTTCGCTGAAAGCTGCATGGACGTCTGGCTGAAGGATACACCTCCGCTGGGCTGCGAAAACTATTTCTGGTACGAGCAGTCCGATACGAACACCTACACCTTTTTCGGGGAAGCCTTCTTCAACGGTATGCCCTTCACAGCCGACAGTTATCTCTGGGATTTTGGCGACGGAACCACCGGGGATGGCCAGTCAGTGACCCATACCTTTACAGAGGCGGATTCAGTTCAATATATCGTTTGCCTTACGACGTCCTGGGTCATGGATTCCACCCTGAACGACAGCTGCTATGCCGTTTCCTGCCAGGGCATCGGAACAGGAGGCGGCTGCGAGGATCAGTATACCCTGTCAGGCCAGGTCATCATGGGCAACACGTTGGCAGACATTTGCCAGGTATCGCTGTACCTGGCCAATCCATCAGGAGAAATGGCACTCCTTGGTGTACAACCCATCGACAGCCTTGGCCAGTACTATTTCACGCAGATCTGCGAAGGCAATTACTACCTCATGGCCGAGCTGATGGAAGGTTCCTCCGGCTATGGAAACTACCTGCCCACCTATTACATCGATGCCATGACCTGGACAGACGCGGACATGATCACCCTGGGCGAACCAGCCAATCCCTATGACATTTATCTGGTACCGGCCGGTGATTACAGCCCGGGTGCAGGAGAGATCAACGGTATGGTCAATGTAAATAATGGTCTGTTCAAAGATGGGATGCCGGCCGCCGGCGTTGAGATCATTCTGATGGACCACAGCGAAGAAGCCGTCGAATATGAATACTCCTCCGACCTGGGAAGCTTCGGTTTCCCGTCGCTGGGATGGGGAACCTATAAAGTGCATGCCGAAGTGCCGGGAAAAGTGACCGATCCCGCCTGGATCACACTCGACGAGCAACATCCCCAGGCGACCGTGGAATTCATGATCACCCAGTCGGAAGTGTACAATACGCTTTCCATGGACGATCCCGATCAGGTAACCCTTTCCGTTGGCGAGGTGTATCCCAACCCGGTCACCGACGTGGCCACCCTCCCGGTTACCCTCACACGGCAAGTTTCCTTTTCCATCAGCATCTATAACCAGCTTGGACAAAAGGTGTGGAGTTCCAGCGATGACTATGCGCCAGGAAATCACCTTATTCAACTGAATATCAGTAATTTAAATAAAGGAATCTACATCCTGGACATCGGTAACGACGAAATGGGCAGGATCGTTAAGAAACTCATTAAATAACAGGATGAGGAACCGTATCGCTATTGTACTGGTCGCAGGTTCATTGTTCCTGCTGACCGGATGTCCCTGGTATGAATCCTATGAAGACTGCTCGTTTCCCGGTCAGGTTCAGAACTTCGCTTCCGTCAACTCCGCGTATGATGATTACAATGCAGCTGCTCCGTTCATTGAGTACCAGCTGATGCTGAAGTTTTCCAGCAACAGGAACTCGAACGGCCAGGACTTCGACCTGATCGTGAAGAATGCATACATATACTGTGACCGGGAGAATGGCGAGCTTACCATTGATTCCCGCTCTAATCAGGATGTGGAATACGCATACCTGGATTCCCTGCTGGCGATGGCCAACACCCCGGGTAATGAACTGGGCCCGACCTCCGTGGTATTTTATTACTGGGAGAATAAAGAGGTCTACAGCAATCTGCTTATTTTCTCAAGCGACACCTCCGGCAACCAGGATCTGTATGCCGCCCGCTACTATATGGAAAGGGATGCCAATCTTACCATACTTACGGAGAAATATGATTTTGTGAGAATCACTTCCCTGAATACGGAAGCCAATGAGTGCTACATGGGGCTGTTTGGGGCGAATTTCATTAACTACTCCGACTGGTACAATTACCCCGAAACCATTCAGGAAATCTATTTCTGTTCGGACAGGGATGGGAATTACGATATTTTTCAAACAGATATCCCTGAGGGTTATGATGAGATCAGCTTTTTATCAGCCGACACGGTCTGGCCCGTTGATAAAAACACTATTCTCAGTTCGGAAGCAGATGATAAATGTCCATTCATCAACGGAAAGGTACTGGTGTTTGCCTCCAACCGGGCCGGGGGATTTGGAGGGTATGATCTCTATTATTCACGCAGGGAAAACGGCACCTGGACTGTTCCCCGGAATTTCGGAGAAAAGATCAATACATCTTCTGATGAATATCGTCCGATCGTTCTGATGGTCAGCGGTTTTACCAATGAGCTCATGTTCTTCTCCTCAAACCGGACCGGAGGCAAAGGCGGATTCGATTTGTATTACGTTGGCATCCCTTCCTGGACCATGGAAGAGTTCAAGCCTGAATAGGCGTTGTGGTCACTTATGGATTATCCGCTGCAAACCATTCGGCATAAGAGGTCATGGTTTCGCGTAACCGCAGGCTGTACAGCCTGACATTCCCGGGCAGTTTCTTTTTTATGCGTTCCGCAAAATCGGCGACCAGGTTTTCAGTGGTAGGCTGGTAATCCGTCACGATAAGCCTCTCAAAGAGCACGTTTCCGGTCTTATCCTCCAGGATCCGGGCAGTATCCTTCCTCATGACCAGCGAATGGTCAAATTCATCGGTCACTGCTTCTTTCACAAGGTTTTTAATATCCTTGAAATCCATGATCATACCGACTTTCGGTGAAGACGGATCATCGATGGGGGAGCCCATGATCGTTACAAAAAGCTCGTAGGTGTGCCCGTGAATGTGTTTGCAGGGGCCATCATGTCCGGGCAGGGCGTGGGCCATTTCAAAGGTGAAGGATTTGGTTAGGCGGATTTGGTTCATGGTGTCTGAATTTTTTCCAACTCCACGGTAAAATGCCTGAGCAACGACGCCTCCCGGGTGATCCTATATCCTGTGGTGATCGAATCCCTTCTGTCATAGATGTTTTTCAGAGCTGTCGCAACCACGTCCATGTGATTGTTGGTATAGACCCTTCGCGGAATGGTAAGCCGCATCAGTTCCAGGTTGGGATACCGGTTCTCGCGCGTCACCGGATCGCGGTCGGCCATCAGGGCTCCTATTTCCACGCCCCTCACCCCTGCTTCCAGATATAGTTCGACCACCAGGGTCTGGGCGATGTACTGCTGAGCTGGGACAAAAGGCAGGAACCGTTTGGCATCCAAAAAGACCGCATGACCTCCTGCCGGTTGCTGTACGGGGATCCCAAGTTCATTCAGGCTGTTCCATAAGTATTCTACCTGCCGTATCCGGCTTTCCAGGTAGTCAAACTCTGTCCCTTCATAGAGTCCCTGGGCCAGGGCATTCATATCCCGTCCCGACATGCCTCCGTACGTGATGAATCCTTCGAACATGATATTATACAGGCTTGCCCTTCGAAACAGCTCGGGATCCCTTAACCCAATGAAGCCGCCCATGTTGACGATGGCATCCTTTTTACTGCTCATGGTAGCCATGTCGGCATACTGATACATTTCCCTTACGATCTCCCGTATAGACCTGTGCTCGTACCCCTTTTCACGTTTTTTGATGAAATAGGCATTCTCCGCAAAACGGGCCGAGTCGAATACTACCGGGATTCCATATCCTTTCGCCATGGAATGCACGGCTTTCATGTTCTCCATGGACACCGGCTGGCCCCCTGATGTATTGCAGGTGACCGTCAGAACGATCATCGGGATCTTTTCACGTGGATGGCTTCTCAGTACCTGCTCTAGTTTACCCAGATCGACATTTCCTTTGAAAGGGTGGAAAACATGGGTATCAAAGGCTTCATCAATGGTACAATCAACTGCCTCCGCGTGTCTGAACTCAATATGGCCCTTGGTAGTGTCAAAATGAGCATTTCCCGGAACCAGGTCACCCTTTTTGACCAGTGCAGAGAAAAGTACATTCTCTGCGGCCCTTCCCTGATGAGTGGGCAGGAAATACTCAAAGCCCATGATCTCCCTGATCGCTTCCTTCATTTTGTAATAGGAGGAAGAGCCTGCGTAGCTTTCATCCCCCAGCATCATCTCCGACCATTGCCGGTCGCTCATGGCTCCTGTACCTGAGTCGGTCAGAAGATCAATAAAAACCTTGTCGCTCCTGAGGTTGAACACATTGAACCGGGCTTCCTGTATCCATTGCTCTCTCTCGGTCCGGTTGCTCCGGCGGATATTCTCCACCATTTTTATCTTGTAGGATTCTGCAAAAGGTAGTTCCATATGATGTTAACATAAATTTATACCAGGAATAAGATAATCCGTGCAAAGTGAAATGATCCTTTCACTCCACCACGATCAGGAGGTTGAAGGGATAAACGTCCCTTTTCTTTACGTTCAGGTAGTTCTTGGTGGCCAGTATAGATAAAAGACCTTCCAGGGTCATATTAATGCATTATGGCTCAAAGATATAAAAAAAATCATTCATGATAATGTACCCATACCCCCAGGATCGAAAAAAAAAGCTTCTAACAGCTCCGTTCATGAAAAATTACTGATCCGACAGCATAATTAACACGATATCTTCGTTATTATCAAAACTATGGATTATCTTAGCAGGAATAATATCAACATTTAATTAATGCGAATTTCGATGAAAACATGTTCGGGATTCTTATTTCTCATCCTGCTTGTCACAGGCTTCCTGTATACCGGATGTGACGGACCCGGGAACTGCATCGACGGCAACGGAATTGTACAGACGGAAACAAGGATTACTGGCTCCTTTACAGGCATCTCCTCGGAAAGCTTCTTTGACGTATACCTCATCCAGGATTCGATCGAAGAGGTCATTGTGGAAGCTGAATCAAATCTGTTGCCCTATATCCAGACAGTGGTCAGCGGATCAGTCCTCATCCTGCGTGAACAAAAGCATTATTGCCTGGATAATACCCTGCCGGTAAAGATCACCGTAAGGGTGAAGAATCTTGAAAAGGTGGCTCTCACAGGCTCTGGAAACATCCAAGGAAACTCTGAGCTCGAAACACATTCCCTTGAGATCGACCTTACCGGATCTGGAAACATAGATATGGAAGTGAAGGCCCAACAGGTTGAAGCCTGGCTGGGCGGCTCCGGAAACATTGACCTGGGTGTGACCACCTATGATATTCAGGCTACCATTACGGGTTCGGGAGATCTACATTTCTGGGGAGAAACCCTCGACAGCGATGTGACGATTACAGGCTCAGGAAACATCAGGGCCTATGGTCTTGTCCAGGATAACTGCTATGTCACCATAACCGGTTCAGGAAGTGTGTATGTGTTTGTCAACGACTACCTTGATGTAAAGATCACGGGCAGCGGTTCGGTCTACTACCGGGGAAGCCCCCAGATCAAGGCGAGCATCACCGGTTCGGGTAAAGTGGTTCCGGGGTAGTCAGTCAGCAGCTTGTCCTGATGAGCGAAGCGAAATCAGGATCAACAGTCAGCAATTGAACAATTTGACAATTTAACAATGATTAATCCTGGTTCATTATGAAAAAACACATAATTCTTCTCGTCCTGTTACTGACAGGTGCCGCCATGTCTGCTCAAACCGGTACAGAGACCACTGGAGGGGATGAAAAAATCCAGACCCTTTTCGGGGAGAATGTCCATAACGGAGGGTATGGAGCCCTGATGTTCAACTATTCGAACATCAATGATGAAGACGCTTTCCTGTTCGGAATGCGGGGCGGCTGGCTCATCGACCACCGGCTGACGATCGGCCTGGCGGGGTACGGATTCATCAGCGACATGCAGTGGGATAACCAGAACGATGAACCGAATAATTTCCTGGCCGGCGGATACGGAGGCTTCCTGGTCGAACCCATCCTGTTCCCTCACAAACCAGTTCACCTGGCTTTTCCAATTCTCATAGGTGGCGGTGGAATGGCCATGGTTAAAAATCATCAGATGGATGACGATTGGGACGACTGGTGGGTCGACTATGCAGGGGCATTCTTTGTATTCGAGCCGGGCGTGGAACTGGAACTGAACCTGGTCAGGAATATGCGTGTGGGATTTGCTGTGACCTACAGGCTCACCCAGGATCTTAAGATGGGTGATATCGACGAAAAGGCGCTCAATGGTTTTAATTTTGGCCTGACCCTGAAATTTGGAGAGTTCTGAGGCGAACGATCTTTTTCCCTATCTTCGCATAAATATTAATTCCATAGTTTATGCGATCCCTGTTCATCTTCCTCCTCATGGGCATGTTGTTCAAGGGAACTGCCCAGTTTGATGCCTATTTTGAAAATAAATCCCTGCGGATCGACTACCAGCACGCTGGCAACAGTACCGAAGATTTCTATTTTCTGGATGAAGTGAAAATCGAACCTTTCTGGGGCGGCTCCAGAACCAACCTGATCGATCCTTTTGGTTACGGGGAGTATCAGATAAAGGTTTTTGACCAGTCTTCCGGCCAGCTGATCTTTTCACGGGGATACAGCACCCTGTTCATGGAATGGCAGACCACCGCAGAAGCCAAAAAACTGCAGAAGAGCTTTTCAGAAACCGTCTGCCTGCCTTTGCCAAAAAAACCGGCCCGGATCGAGTTTTATACCCGCAACCGTGCCGGTGATTTCGAAAAAAAATACGAATACGCATTCAATCCCTCCGATTATTTCATCCATCCGGAGCAACGAATGATCTTTCCTGTTTTTGATGTTCAGGTCAACGGAGATCCCTCCCAAAAAGTGGATATTGTGATCCTGCCCGATGGATACACCTCCCGTGAATTGAAAAAATTTAAAAAGGATTGTCAGCAGTTTGCCGGGATCCTGTTCAGCTTTGAGCCTTTCCGGTCCAACCGGTCAAAGTTCAATATCCGGGGAGTGCTGGCTCCGTCGCAGGAGCCGGGCAACGACATTCCGGCCGATGGTGTATGGAAAAACTCCATCCTCGAAACCAGCTTTTATACCTTCGACAGTGAGCGCTACTGCATGACCCGGGCCAACAAAACCATGGCTGACCTGGCTGCCAATGCCCCCTATGATCAGATCTATATCCTGGTTAACCAGGATAAGTACGGCGGGGGAGGCATTTTCAACCAGTATTGTGTCAGCGTAAGCGGCAATCTCAGCTCGGCCAAGATCATTGTCCATGAGTTCGGACATGGCTTTGCAGGACTGGGGGATGAATATGTGGGAGATGTCTCCTACAATGAGTTCTACCCTCTGGATGTCGAACCCTGGGAGCCCAACCTGACCACACTGGTCCATTTTGACAGAAAATGGGGCGCAATGATCACGCCCGGCGTTCCGGTACCCACTCCTGACACGAAGGAGTATGAACAGGTCATCGGTGTCTTTGAAGGAGGCGGCTATGCCACCAAAGGAGTCTACCGCCCGGTACACGACTGTCTGATGAATACCTTCGATGGAGATGTCTTCTGTGGAGTCTGCCGGGATGCGATCCAGCGAATGATTGATTTCCATTCGAAATAATGACGTAAGGAAATCCTTACCTTTGTGGCACAAAATAACAGATAAGCATCGCGGATATGATCAGTAAATTAAACGAGCTGGTGGAGCTTGCAAAGAAACGGCCGAGGAGAAAAATAGCCATAGCAGCCGCTGGAGATTACGAGGCACTGGAGGCAGTCCGGAATGCGATCAGGGAAGGCTGGATTGAACCGATCCTGATCGGGTATAAGCCTGCGATCACCACCATCGCCGAGGAACTGGAATTCGATCTGAGTCCCTATGAGATCATCCACGTTCCTGATTCCGTTCAGGCCGCGGCTGAAGCCACCCGCCTGGTTCGCGAAGGCTATGCCGATGTGCTGATGAAAGGGCTTGTGAGCACGCAGTACCTGCTCCGGGCAGTGCTCGACAAGGAAAACGGACTGAGATCGGGCGACCTGCTGAGCCATGTAGCATTCTTTGAGTCACCCTATTATCATAAACTTCTCGGACTGACGGATGCTGCCATGAACGTCAATCCAACGTTCGAGGATAAAGTAGCCCTGATCAACAATGCGGTGGAAGCGTTTCATAAGCTGGACGTGGAAGTGCCCAAAGTGGCCGTGATCGGATCTGTGGAAACGATCAATCCCAAAATGGAAGCCACCATGCATGCTGCCACCCTATCCATGATGAACAAGAGAAACCAGATCAAGGGATGTATCGTGGATGGTCCGCTTGCCCTGGATAATGCAGTCTCGAAAAAATCTGCCGAACTCAAGCATATTGAAAGTGACGTGGCCGGTGATGTCGACCTCATTGTAGCACCTGAGATCAACGGGGCCAATTTCCTGTATAAAGCATTGAATTTCATAGGGGGAGCCACCGCTGCTGCCGTGATCATGGGTGCACGCGTACCCATCGTGCTGACTTCCCGGGCGGATTCCGAACGCAGTAAATTTCTTTCCATTGCACTGGCAGCCGCGATGGATTAAATACATGACCGGGTTTCCTTACTGAACAACTATGACCTCTATCAGGATTTTGGCGATCAATCCGGGTTCCACTTCAACGAAAATAGCCGTCTACGAAGAGAACCAGCCCATCTTTGCCAAAACCCTCCGCCATTCCCGGGAAGAGATCGCCTCATACCCCCGGGTGGCGGATCAGTACCAGTTCCGCAAACAGATCATCATCGAACAGCTTAAGGAAGCCGACATTGACCTGAACACCCTGCAGGCGATCGTCGGACGCGGTGGACTGCTGAAGCCCATCCCTTCAGGGGTTTACGAAGTCAATGAAAAAATGAAGCAGGACCTGATGCAGGCCACCTATGGGGAACATGCCAGCAACCTGGGCGGACTGATCGCTGATGATATTGCCAGGTCACTGCCCGACGCCAAGGCCTATATCACCAATCCCGTCGTCGTTGATGAACTCACCGATCTGGCAAGGATCGCGGGGCACCCTCTTTTTGAACGCAAATCCATCTTCCACGCACTTAACCAGAAAGCAGTGGCCGAAAACCACTGCCGTTCGGTCATGAAACGGTACGAAGACCTCAACCTGATCGTGGTCCACCTGGGAGGAGGCATTTCGGTCGGAGCCCATCGCAAGGGAAAAGTGATCGATGTCAACCAGGCACTCGACGGGGAAGGCCCCTTTACTCCGGAACGAAGCGGCACACTGCCCTGCGGCGACCTCGTCAACCTGAGCTTCAGCGGGAAATATACCCAGAAGGAAATCAAAAAGATGATCACCGGGGAAGGAGGAATGGTGGCTTACCTGGGTACCAACAGCGCCTATGATGCAGAGCAACGGGCAGCAAGCGGGGATGCCAGGGCAAAACTGATCCTCGAAGCCATGGCCTACCAGGTGGCAAAACATGTCGGCGCCATGGTCACCGTACTCAAAAGCGAGGTCGACGGAATCCTTATCACAGGGGGCATAGCCCACAGCAAGCAATTTGTCAACATGATCATTGAACGCATCTATAAACTGGGACCGGTCCATGTCTACCCCGGTGAGGATGAAATGCGTGCCCTGGCCGAGAACGGACTTAGGGTGATCCGAAGCGAGGTCCTGGTAAAAGAATATGACTGACCCAACCCATCCCATTTCCGAACTTTTTTGCCTGTCCGTTGTTTGTTGTCCAAACACATCACCTTTACCTCTTAACCAAACAGGCCTCTTAACCCTTTGACATAACCTGATGACATGAAACTATACTCCATCCCAACCGGTACCCTCAAGCTCGACGGCGGATCCATGTTCGGAGTGGTGCCCAAGACCCTCTGGTCAAGCGCATACCCCGCCGACGAAAACAACCTGTGCACCTGGGCCATGCGCTGCCTGCTGGTGGACACAGGAAACCGTAAAGTTTTGATCGATAATGGAATTGGAGATCATCATGATGAAAAATTCAGGAGCCTCTACGGACTGAACGGAGAGGATTCTGTTGGTAAATCTCTGGCAACACACGGACTTTCACCGGATGACATCACCGATGTCATCCTTACCCACCTCCATTTTGATCATTGCGGTGGAAGCGTAAAGTTCAACGACGACCGTTCGCGGCTTATCCCAGCTTTCCCCGGTGCCACCTATTGGGTCAGCAAAACCCAGTGGGACAATGCCAGTCATCCCAATCAAAGGGAAAAAGCATCCTTCCTGAAGAAGACGTTTACCCCTGTCCTCGAAACTAACCAGCTTGCGTTCATTGAGGAAGAAGGAGAACTTTTTCCCGGAATCACCGTCCGGATCTTTGACGGTCATACCCAGGGACAGGTCATTCCATTCATCCGGTATAAAAATACGACCGTGGTCTTCGTGGCGGATTTGATACCTTCCTCAGCGCACATTCCCCTTTCCTGGATGCTATCGTTTGATATGCAGCCCATGGTCACATTAATGGAAAAGGAAGACTTTCTAAATGAAGCAGCTGATAATCAATACGTTCTATTCCTTGAGCACGATCTGTACCACGAATGCTGCACGGTGCAGCGAACGGAAAAGGGAGTCAGACTGAAGGAAACATTTGAATTTCAGTTTATTTAAACACGAAGGAACTCAAAGGATATTATAAGGTACACTAAGTTTACAGGATGATGCGTTTGATACCATTTTTCAAGTGTAACACATTGAAATTTACCAATAAAGCTAATTTGCAATCAGATAACCTTAGGTAAGTGAGTACCTGTGCCAAATGAACTTCATTGAGTAATTCAACGGATTTTATCTCAACTATAACCTGGTTTTCAACCATCAGATCGATCCTGTAGCCCACTTCAAGTCTGACTTCGTTATAGACTAAGGGCAAAGGTTTTTGCTTTTCCACAAATAATCCGCTTTGTCTGATTTCATAGCATAAACATTCCTCATAAGCACTTTCCAAAAGACCCGGCCCTAAAGCAGAATGAACTTAAAAAGCACAATCCAATATTTGTTTAAATATCTCTTCCCTTGTCATGATGCTTTTCTTCTTAGTGTTCCTTAATTATAACCTTCGTGTTCCTTCGTGTTTAAGTAAATAAAAATCCCGTCATCTCTGTTAATCCGGCCACGCTATAAATGTTACCCTGAAAGAAATAAAAAATGAAGTGATTCCGGAAATTTTTTTATCTTGCAACGGTAACAAGATTAAATCCAGTCACCGTGTTCAAGTTAGAAACCAAGATCGATGTGAACTCTGCCGAGTTCAAAAAGAATAAAGAAGATTACCTGATCCTTCTTAACCGTTACAAAGAGATACAGGCCCGGATCATCAGAGGCGGGCCTGAAAAAGCGGTTCAGAAGCATAAAGAACGTGGCAAGCTGCTGGCACGTGAACGCATCGACAAGCTGATCGATCCCAACACGCCATTTCTGGAACTCTCTTCCCTGGCCGCGTACGACATCATGGACAACGAGCATCCGTCGGCCGGTATCGTTACCGGTATCGGTGTGATCCATGGCCGGGAAACGGTTCTCATTGCCAACGATGCTACCGTCAAGGGAGGAACTTATATCAAGGAGACCATCAAGAAGCATCTCCGTGCCCAGGAGATCGCCATGGACAACCAACTGCCCTGTGTGTACCTGGTGGATTCCGGTGGGATCTTTCTGCCCGAGCAGGCAAATGTGTTTGCCGACCGGGATCATTTCGGCCGGTTCTTTTACAACCAGGCAAAGATGTCGGCCATGCGGATCCCCCAGATCTCCATCGTGATGGGTTCCTGCACCGCCGGTGGGGCTTATGTTCCGGCCATGAGCGACGAGGCGATCATCATCCGGAACCAGGGAACGATCTTCCTTGGCGGCCCTCCCCTGGTCAAGGCAGCTACCGGTGAAGTGGTCACACCGGAAGAGCTCGGAGGAGCCGACGTGCACACCTCAATCTCGGGAGTGGCCGATCATTATGCGGAAAATGACATCCATGCCATCCAGATGTGCCGGAATATTTTTCAAAACCTCAGCAAGCCGGAACGGCAGGAACTGGACAGGCTTCCTGTGGAAGAACCTGCCTATGATCCGGAGGAGATCTATGGAATTGCTCCGCTGGATTTCAGAAAGCTGATCGATCCCCGCGAGATCATCATGCGAACAGTGGATGGAAGCCGTTTCCATGAATTCAAGGAAAGATACGGCCCTACCCTTGTCACCGGGTTTGCCCATATCATGGGCTTCCCCGTTGGTATCCTTGCGAACAATGGCGTCCTCTTTTCGGAATCAGCCCTGAAAGCCACCCACTTCATTGAATTATGCTGTTCCCGAAAGATCCCGCTGGTATTCCTGCAGAACATCACAGGTTTTATCGTCGGAAAGGATTTTGAGCGTAAGGGCATCGCCAAGGACGGCGCAAAGATGGTACATGCTGTTGCCAACGCGAATGTCCCCAAATTCACGGTGATCTTTGGCGGCTCCTTCGGGGCCGGTAATTACGGAATGTCAGGCAGAGCTTACAGCCCGCGGTTGCTTTTTATGTGGCCAAACTCCAAGATTTCCGTCATGGGGGGAATGCAGGCTTCGGGAGTGCTCATCCAGGTGAAGGAAGAAGCCTATAAAGCCAAAGGGCAGCAGATGCCTCAGGAAGAGATCGATGCGCTTCGTAAAAGCATCCTTGACAAATACGATCACGAGGGTTCTGCCTATTTCAGCACCGCACGGCTCTGGGATGACGGGATCATCGACCCTGCCGACACCCGAAGAGTACTGGCCATGGGAATCTCAGCTTCCCTCAACCGAAAATTCGACGATCAGAAGTTCGGTGTGTTCCGAATGTAATACAGTTGCAGGTTACAAGTTGCAGGTTGCAAGTTATAAAATCAACCAACCTGAAACCTGTAACCTGAAACAAAACCAATGAGATATGAAACCATTTACGTCCCTTGAATTCGAACTGTCAGACCGCATGGGCACCATCTGGCTGAACCGGCCGGATAAGCACAATGCCATGACCGCCGAAATGATCGGCGAGATCATCGACTGCTTCCAGGAAGCATCTGCCATGACAGAAGTCAGGATCATCCTGTTGAGAGGGCGGGGACCGTCCTTTTGCGCCGGCGCCGACCTGAACTATATGAAAGGGATTGCGGCATTCGGCTTTGAAGAGAATTACCAGGACAGCCTCCAGCTGGCCAGATGCTTCAACACGATCTATACGTGCCCAAAGCCAACCATTGCGGTGGTGCACGGCGCCGCGATCGGAGGTGCCAACGGTTTGCTGTCGGCCTGCGACTTCGTCTATTGCGCCGATGATACCAAATTCGCCTTTGCGGAAGTCAAACTGGGTATCGCTCCTGCCACCATCTCGCCCTACGTCATCAAGCGTATCGGGGAATACGGCGCACGCGACCTGATGATCACCGGCAGGAGGTTCACGGGAAAGGAAGCTGAATATTTCAGGCTTGTCAACAAATCCGTGGCAGCGGAAGAACTTGACAATACCGTGAATGCCACCGTCAAAAGCCTGATGACGAGCGGGCCGGAAGCGATGGCAGCCTGCAAAAAGCTGATCTATGCCATCTCGAATGAACTGTGCATGGATTCGGTGGTGGATTATACCGCCAGGCTGATCGCTGAACTGAGGGCATCCACAGAGGGGCAGGAAGGCATGGCCTCTTTCCTCGAAAAACGCCCGCCAAGCTGGACACAATAAGGGTGTTTAAACGTGTATTTACTATGAAAACCTGAGCACCATGGCAAAACGACAGATAAGATTCAGCCTGATTTATCGGGATATGTGGCAGTCGTCCGGGAAATATGTACCCAGGGTCGATCAGCTGAAAAAGATAGCTCCCGTGATCATCGACATGGGTTGCTTCGCCCGGATCGAGACCAATGGAGGTGCGTTTGAACAGGTGTGCCTGCTGTTTGGCGAAAATCCAAACCAGACCGTCCCCGAATGGACCAAACCCTTCAACGAAGCGGGGATACAGACACACATGCTTGAAAGGGCACTGAACGGTATCCGGATGTTCCCCGTTCCGGCGGATGTGCGAATGCTGATGTATAAGGTCAAAAAGGCCCAGGGCGTTGACATTGCCAGATCCTTCTGCGGACTGAACGATCCCAGGAACCTTGAATTATCCATTAAAGGGGCGAAAGCTGCCGGCATGATCTCACAGGCTGCCCTCAGCATCACCCACTCACCGGTTCATACGGTGGAGCATTACATGCACGTGGTGGATAAGGCAGTGGAATTCGGAACCGACGAGATCGCCCTCAAAGATATGTCGGGGGTGGGAAGACCGGTGCTGCTGGGGAAACTGGTCAGGGCCATCAAAGAAAAATATCCCCATTTGCTGGTGCAGTACCACGGTCACTCAGGTCCGGGATTCTCGGTCGCCTCCATGCTGGAAGTGGCCAAAGCCGGTGCCGATATCCTCGATGTGGCCATGGAACCGCTCTCATGGGGCATGGTGCACCCGGATGTGATCACTATCCAGGAAATGCTTAAAGATGCCGGATTTGATGTACCGGAGATCAACATGCACGCCTATATGGAAGCCAGGGCGCTGAACCAGAGTTTCATGGACGATTTCCTGGGCTACTTCATCGACCCCAAAAACCGCTATGTGAGCTCCCTGATGATCGGTTCAGGGCTCCCGGGCGGAATGATGGGAAGCCTGATGGCTGATCTGAAAGGGGTGCATACGGCCATCAACCTCGCCCTGAGGGAACACGGCAAAAAGGAACTCAACGAGGATGAACTGCTGGTGAGCCTCTTCGATGAAACAGCCTATGTCTGGCCAAAACTGGGCTATCCTCCCCTTGTCACCCCTTTCAGCCAGTATGTGAAAAATGTCGCACTGCTCAATATCGTTCAGATGGCCAAAGGGGAGGAACGGTATTCAATGATGGACGAGAATACCTGGAGCATGATCCTTGGAAAAGCCGGTAAACTGCCCGGTCCCCTGGCTCCCGAAATCATTGAACTTGCACAGAAGAAAGGAAAGGAATTTTACTCCGGCGTCCCCCAGGAACTCTACCCCGATGCACTGGAAAAATACCGGACGGAAATGCATCAGCTTGGATGGGACACGGGGAAAAACGACGAAGAACTCTTCGAATTTGCCATGCACGAAACACAGTACCGGGATTATAAATCCGGGCTGGCAAAAAAGAGATTCCTCGAGGAGATCGAAAAAATGAAATCCCAAAGCGAACCAAAAAAAACAATCAGCACCGTGAAAGATAAGCAGGTCCCCAACAGAAATACCTACAGCAGGGAAGCCGTCGAACTGCCCGTTGCCATAACGGGTTTTCTGGCTTATACACTGAATAACCGGTTGATCGCACCTGATACTGCCCGTACCAATGGAGACAGTGTATGGACATCCATCGGATTCTGGAGGAACAACATGGCAGTGACCGTCGTTCATGAAAAAACGGAAATACCTGTAAAAATCAGGAACCTGGCCAGCCGGGAGTACGAATTTATCATCCATGATATCCCATTTGCGGTCAAATTACTCTACATCGACCTGGGGGAAGTCGATTACACGGTGAACGGGCAGACTTACTTTGCAGGCATTACGAGAGCGGAGGGTGACTTCTCCAAAGTAACCATCAACCAGAAGGAATTTTTACTTATGCGCAGCGATCTGCTGGTGGATGAATCGCTTGCCCATGCCGACACTTCAGCGGCCGGAAGCAATGAAAACAGGATCATTGCACCCATTCCCGGGCGGATCTTCAGGATCAACATCAGCGAGGGCGACAAGATCAAAAAAGGAGATGTGGTGCTGGTGATCGACGCCATGAAAATGGAAAATAATATCCTTACGAAAAGGGAAGGTACTGTCAAAAAGATACTGGTGAAACTCGACGATATGGTGGAGGCCGGTACCCGGCTCATCGAACTGGAATGAACAAACACCTTTGTGTCCTTTGTGTATCCTTTGTGCCCTTTGTGTTTAAATAAAAAGTCAACTCTCTGACATACGATATCCTTTAATCAGTCGCCATGGATTATGAACTTTCCGAAGTGCAGCAAATGATCCGCGAAACAGTCCGCGACTTTGCTGAAAGAGAAATCAAGCCAGTTGCCAACCAGCTGGACGAAAAGTCTGAATTTTCGCTGGATCTGACCCGTAAGATGGGCGAACTGGGTCTTTTCGGCATGTACCTGCCTGAGAAGTACGGCGGACAGGGTCTTGATTACCTGTCGTATATCATTGCCATTGAAGAGCTGGCCCGCGTCGACAGCTCCCAGGCCGCCACCCTCGCAGCACACAACTCCCTCGGCATCGGACCCCTGTACTACTTCGGAACCGAAGAGCAGAAAATGAAGTACCTTCCCCGGCTGTGCACCGGAGAGGCACTGTGGGGTTTCGGGCTCACTGAGCCCAACGCCGGATCTGACTCCCGGGGTACTAAAACCGTTGCTGAACTGAAAGACGGGCAATGGATCATCAACGGCTCGAAGATATTCATTACCAACGCATCTTCGCCCATCACCATCGGTAGCACCGTGCAGACGGTCAGCGGTGAGTCGGGCGGAAAGAAGGAGTTCACCTGCATCATCGTGGATCAGGACACCCCGGGTTTCAAGGCGGTGAGCATGCACCGCAAACTGTTGTGGAGAGCTTCCAACACGGCCGAGTTGTATTTCGACGATTGCCGTGTCCCGGAACAAAACCTGCTGGGCAAACGGGGCGAAGGATCCCATATCATGCTGAGCACCCTCGACAGCGGCAGGCTTTCGATTGCCGCCATGGGACTCGGCCTGGCCCAGGGGGCCTTTGAAATGGCCATGCAGTACGCCAAAGAAAGAAAACAGTTCGGGCAACCCATCATCCAATTCCAGGTCAACTCGTTCAAGCTGGCCGATATGGCCGTCAAGATCGAACATGCCAGGACTTTTCTCTATAAAGCCTGCTGGTTGAAGGATAACCATAAACCGTTCGGAAAAGAATCGGCCATGGCAAAGCTCTTCTGCTCGGAAATGGCCAGGGAGGTAGCCGATGAGGCCGTCCAGCTCCACGGCGGATACGGCCTGATGAAGGATTATGACATCGAAAGGTTCTACCGCGACCAGCGCCTTTTGCAAATAGGGGAAGGCACCTCGGAAGTACAGCGGATGGTCATCGCCCGGTACATCGGCTGCTGATCAGCACATGGAACAGATTAAGATCACCGAAAGTCCCCGCGATGCGATCCAGGGGCTACCGTACTTCATCCCCACCCAGACAAAGGCAGATTATATAAATGCTCTGCTGAAAGTGGGATTTGACATCATTGATTTCGGGAGCTTTGTGTCCCCGAAGGCCATCCCCCAGCTGAGAGATACGGAACAGGTGATCAAAAAGCTGGATCTGTCGGGATCCGTTTCCCGGTTAATGGTGATCACCGGAAACCGTAAGGGAGCTGAAACGGCATGCAGCTTTCCGGAGATCACCTGGCTCTCATTCCCCTTTTCCGCTTCCGAAACGTTCCTGAAACTCAATATCAACTCCAGTGTGGATAAGGCAAGGCTTCTGATCGATGACATGCTTGTGCTTTGCGATAAGAACAATAAATCCCTCATGGTCTATCTGACCATGGCATTCGGTAATCCCTACGGAGATCCCTGGAATCCTGACCTGGTGTGGAGATGGATAGAGAAACTGCAGAACGCGGGTGTTCAGCATGTGGCACTGTCTGATATCACAGGTGAGGCCACCAGGGAAAGCATTTCACTGATCTACTCGGTACTCGGATCTGATTTCCCGAATCGTTCTTTTAACCTCCACCTGCATACCACGCACGACACCTGGCAGGAAAAGGTAGACGCGGCTTTTACGAACGGATGCAGGCATTTCGACACGGTGATCAACGGGTACGGCGGATGTCCGATGACAGGCTATGAACTGCTGGGCAACCTGAATACCATGTACCTTGTGGAATACTGCAAACAATACGGGGTAAAGCACAGCCTGGATGAAATCGCACTGGATGAGGTCATCCAAAGGGCATCCATCTTTTATCGCACAGGAGAACATACATAAATTTTTGCATATAAATATTTTTTTATCTATTCTTTGTATTTTTTTGTATATTTGGCACCCTTGATTATATGAAATCAATATCATTATATACATCCTTTATAAATATCCTAATTATTTAATAATCAATGTTTTAAATTTTAAACTAGAACCAACATGAAAAAATTATTGCAATTATCCATGGCATTCCTTGTTCTCTTTGCCATTGCCAGCATGACCTCCTGCAAAGATGATGAGGAAGAAGAACCCGAGGTTCTTGCCAGTTTCACCTCTGTGGCTGATGGTCTGACAGTGACATTCACGAACACATCGCAGAACGCAGCGACCTATTCATGGGCCTTCGGTGACGGTGAAACTTCCACCGAAGTGAATCCTGTCCATACCTATACGGCCCTGGGGACCTTTACCGTTACATTGACTGCCTATTCACCCAAGGGAAAGCTCCATTCCTACGCGGATGATGTTACCTGCGTCGATCCTGATGCTGATCTGACCAAACTGGTCGGAACATTTGAAGAAGGGAAGAAGACCTGGAAGCTGATCCGTGATGTCACTACAGGGGTTTACCCGCTCGAGGTTGGTCCTTCCGATCATTCCACGATCTGGTGGGCCTTTGGGCTTCAGGAAGACCTGGCCAAACGTACCTGTCTGTTGAACGATGAATGGACCTTTGTCCGTGAAGGATTGGGCATGGAATTCAGGGCCAATGGTGACTACTGGGCGGAAGGTGGTGTTTTTGAACCTGCCAATATCTGCGCAAGCACCGATCAGATGCTTGGACCGGGTGGCGTTGACCTTTCAGCATGGGGCGACGGAGACCATACCTTTGTTCTGAACACTGCTGCAAATCCTCCAACACTTCAGGTTGTCGGCCTGGGAGCCTACATTGGCCTCTGCAAGGAAGGAACCGGTAAAGAGGTTACTGTACCTCAGGAAGAAGTTACCTATGAAATCATCTCCCTTGTGGATGGAACCACCGACACACTGATCGTTCAGGGTTCCTACATGGATGGCGGCGGATACTGGAGATTTGCACTGGTTCATTATGACAATCCGAATGACGAGCCTCCTATTCCTCAGCCCAAACCCACTGCAAAATACGATATAGCTTTTAACGGCCTGACACTGACCTTTACCAATTCAAGTGAATACGGTGAGACCTATTTATGGGATTTCGGCGACGGGCAAACGTCAACTGAAACAAGCCCGACTCACACATATGCAGGTGATGGATATTATGAAATCTCATTGAAGGCTACCAATGGGTTTGGTGACAACACCCTTATTAAAAGCACATTCCTGGTAGTTAATTCGCCCGCACTTACTGATGCATTGCTTCAGGGTGCCGCCTGGAAGGTTGTCGTGGGCGATAAGTCCATTTGTGTAGGACCTACGATGGGTAGTAATGAATGGTGGGCAGTGCCGAAAGCCTTCATGACCGGCGGTGGAACCGGTGGTGACGACTGGTCATGCATAGTGGATGACGAATTCACCTTCAGCGCAGGCGGTGTCTATACATACGACGGAAAAGGCCTGGTCCGCAACGACGGCTACATTGCGGGAGATCCCCATGGTTGTTCGGAAGAATCGGCAGTGACCGGTAATGGAGCGTACTTCCTTTCCGGTACTCACTCATGGGCACTCACGCCTGCAGCAGGAGATGCCAGAGCGATCATCACCCTGACCAACGGTCCTGACAGAGCGGCCTTTATTGGCTTCTACAAAGGATACTACGGTGGTGAGAACACTGACAATACCAAACCTCCAAACGGCGGGAATCCGACAAATATTTATGAGGTGATGGGCTATGCTCAGGGAACGACGTATGAATATTTGTTCGTTACCGTTGACCTTGACGGGGCCGGACCAAATACCTCATCCTGGTCAGCGATCCTGTACCGATAATAATTCGGATTAAAATTTAATCTCTTAAATCAGGAGTAAGCAGGATCCTGTCTTGGCTTACTCCTGATTTTTTTCATTAAATAACTCATCAACATGAAATCACTACTCACCTTTATACTGACGTCCCTAACCCTGCTATGTTTCTCCCAGGAAACCCTTCTCTGGAGTGATGAATTTGATGGAACGGGCGCCCCTGATCCGCAAAAATGGTCGTACGACCTTGGCGCCAGCGGATGGGGTAACAATGAAATCCAGAACTATACCGACAGCTATCAGAATTCCCGGATGGAAGGGGGCGTTCTGGCCATTGAAGCCCATAAATACGGAACATCCTGGACTTCCGCACGCCTGCGCACCAACGATAAATTTGAATTCAAATACGGCCGCATTGTCTTCCGTGCCAAATTACCCCGCGGCAGCGGTACATGGCCTGCCCTGTGGATGCTCGGTGAGAATTTTGCCACTGCAGGCTGGCCGGGCTGCGGCGAAATCGATGTGATGGAACATGTGGGAAAAAATCCAGGCAACGTCCACGTTAGCCTGCACACACCTTCCAGCTATGGCAATACCGTAAATACAACCTGGAAATATGTGCCAGGATTCGATACATCATTCCATACTTATCAGGCAAACTGGACACCGGAAAAGATCGAGTTCAGCATCGATAGCGTCCTGATCTATACCTACAACCCCTTTTTCAAGAACGCTTCCACATGGCCCTTCGACAAACCCTTCTTTATCATCATGAACATTGCCATGGGCGGTAACTGGGGCAGCGACCCGCAGTACGAGACCGGCGGCCTCAAAAACGGCGTGGATCCGGCCCTGACAGAGGCACGGATGGAAATCGACTACGTACGGGTGTATCAGGACTCCTCCGGCTCCTCATCCATGGATCAGCCCTTTGAAAATGATTTCAGAAATACGGTCATCTCACCCAATCCCACCCTGGGAATGCTCCAGATCGAACTGCCCATAGGCATACAGGCCGACGGCTCCCTGTATAACATGATGGGCGAACGTATCCATCAGTTCCAGGCCGCAAGCGAATCTGTGGAGATCGATATGTCACCACTCCAGAAAGGACTGTATTTCATTTCCCTTGAATCCGACGGGAAATACATGACACAGAAAGTTGTATTGCAATAATGAACTAAAATTGTATGAATATGTCAAAATTTTATGCGTTGATCTTGTTCAGCGTCCTGTCATTATCTCTCTTTGGCCAGGAAAAGGCCATCACAGGGAAGGTGACAGGTGCCGATGGAATGGGACTGCCAGGCGTCACCGTACTGGTGATAGGCACCTCGACAGGTACGGTCACCGACCTGGACGGATTCTACAAACTATCCGTCAGCCAGGGAGCCACGCTGAGGTTCAGTTATATCGGCTATGCCACCCAGGAAATCCCGGTACAGAGCCAGACCACGATTGATGTGGTTCTGGCGGAAGATATCTCCCTTCTTAACGAGGTGGTCGTGATTGGATACGGGACCCAGAAGAAGGCGGATCTGACCACTGCCGTGGCGACAGTGGGAGAAGAGGTGATCAAGGAACGTCCCATTGTCTCTCCTGTGGAAGCCCTGCAGGGGAAAGCAGCGGGAGTCCAGGTCGTCCAGCCTTCCGGCAAGCCCGGCGCCGACCTGTCGGTTCGTGTGCGTGGCTCCACATCGGTCCTGGCAGGCAATGAACCCCTGTACGTGGTGGACGGTGTCCCGACAACCGATATCAGCGGGTTGAACCCGTCGGACATTGAATCCATGACCGTCCTCAAGGATGCCTCCTCTGCAGCCATCTACGGTGCACGTGCTGCCAACGGGGTGGTGCTGGTCACTACCAAAAGAGGAAAGGAAAATATACCTGTCGTCAGCTTCAGTACCTACTTCGGCGCTTCAAAGCTGCGCAAAACGATCGATGTGCTGAATACCTTTGATTACCGAGAGCTGATCAACGAGATCCAACCCGGTAGCCTCGACCCGGCAGCCACTGATTTTGGTGTATGGAGTGACTCCGTGTTCGGGACCGGCACCAAGCAATCCTACCAGCTCTCCGTGGCAGGGGGCTCGGAAAAAACACGTTATTTCGTTTCCGGGGGCTATCTGAGCGACCAGGGTATCATCGAACCTGCCCGCTTCGACCGGACCTCCTTCAGGATCAATCTCGACAACGATATCAACCGATGGCTGAAAATAGGGACAAACCTTAACATCGTTCATTCGAGGACCAAGGACACTCCCGACAATGCCAGTTCAGGGAGGGGCGGGGTCATCATGAGCACGCTTAACACGCCTCCTTTCCTTCATATCTGGAAGGACGACAGTGCCGGCTGGTGGTACGATCCGAATCCCTTCCAGCCATCCTGGGAAAATCCGGTCGCCTATATGGACGGTCCGGACCAGGAATCCATCGACAACCGGTTGTTCGGAAATATTACGGGTGATGTCCGGATCATCGAGGGACTCAATTTCAAAACGAACTTCGGTATCGATGTCAATCATCACCAGTGGGATTATTACCTGAACGGTATCAATACCAATTACGGACGTGACAACAATGGCATCGGCCGTTCGGATAAATACAACGGCACCACCTGGTTGTGGGAGAACACGTTGAACTATACCAAAATGTTCGGCAAACACAACCTGGCCGCCCTCATCGGGGAAAGCACACAGAAGTTCAAGGGCAATGACTCCTACATTTCGGGCAACGATTTCCCGGATGACATCAACGTCACCACACTGAATGCAGCCAACAGCATCTCGGCTTCCACCGACATCCAGGAATGGGCGCTTGCCTCCATTTTCGGACGCGTAATGTATAATTACAACAGCAAATACTACCTCACGGTCAGTGTGCGTCGAGATGGTTCATCGAAACTGGCCCACCACTGGGGCACCATGCCTTCCTTCTCGGCAGGCTGGAGGATCTCCGCCGAACCGTTCATGCAAAACGTAGACTTTATCGACGACCTGAAGCTTCGCGGGGGCTGGGGAAAGAACGGAAACCAGGAAGGCATCTCCAACTATTCCCGCTACGGCCTGATCTCCTATTACCGCAGGCCTACCACCAATCCTCTTTCAGGCCCATCTGCCGTGCAAACAACCTACGGTAATCCTGACCTCAGATGGGAAACAACAGCACAGTCGAATATTGGTTTTGACCTTACCATCCTGCGCAACCGCATTACCCTGTCGGTGGATGCTTATCTGAAAAAAACAAGCGATGTATTGCTGAACGTTCAGCTTCCAAGCACGTCACAGATCTCCTCCATCCAGACTAATGCGGGAGACATTGAAAACAGGGGGATCGAGTTCAATATCAATTCCATCAACCTGGACAAGGTATTCAAGTGGAGCACCGAGTTCAACATGTCGTTCAATAAAAATGAGGTCACGGCACTGAAGTTCCCTGGGCCCTACTATTTCGGACGCATCTACAGCAACAACCAGGATGTATCCATTGTGCAGGTCGGATCGTCGCTGGGTACCTTTTACGGATATGTCTCCGAAGGAGTTGATCCCGAAACTGGTGATATGATTTATAAAGACCTCAACAACAATGGCATCTTTGATTCGGGCGACCGGACCGTCATTGGCGATGCACAACCCGACTTCACTTTCGGATTTACCAATGTCTTGACCTACAAACAGTTCGATCTGAACTTCTTCTTCCAGGGCAGTGTGGGCAATGATATCTACAATGCAACCCGCATCGATCTGGAGGGGATGTTCGACAGTAAGAACCAGTCTGTCGCCGTGCTGGACCGCTGGACGCCCGAAAACCGGGATACCGACATGCCACGGGCCATCGGTAAGGGTAATGTATATAATGTCTATAATTCAACCCGCTTTGTCGAAAACGGAACCTATGTAAGGCTGAAATCCATTACCCTGAATTACAGAATTATCGAAAACAATCCAAAGATCAAGGCCATCCAGGGTCTTTCGGTCTATCTTACCGGCCAGAACCTTCTGACCTTTACCAGTTACAGCGGATTTGACCCGGAAGTGAATGCTTTCGGAACCAGCGCCACTGAACTGGGTATAGACTACGGAACCTACCCGCAGTCCATGACACTGATCCTCGGACTGAATGTTACATTTTAATACTTCCATCCAATGAAAAAGATATTTTATTCCGTCATTTTACTCCTTGGAATCATCCTCAGTTCCTGTGAAGATTTTCTAGAACTGGAACCCGTTTCACAGGGCATTGCGGTGGAAAACACCAGTGCCGACTCCATTTTGTATAAGACTGCCAATGAGGTGGAAGCTGCCCTTGCCGGTGCGTACGCAGATTTTAAGAATGAGTATTTCCAGATCGATTATTACGTCAACGGAGACGCTCAGGGAGATGACGCCTATGCCGGTGCCGACAACCCGGCCAATTTCCAGATCGATGACTACAACATTGATGCGATCAACTCCAACGTCAGCCGCGACTGGGGATACCTGTATTCTACCATCGGCAAGGCCAATGCCGTGATCAACAATGTGGAAGCAGTCCCCGACCCGGAACTGACCGCCCAGCGGAAAAAAGAGATTCTGGGAGAAGCTTCCTTCATCAGGGCCTTTATGTATTTTCAGCTGGTGCAGCTCTGGGGGGATGTTCCTTTGCAGCTGAAAGAGGTCAGCACGATCAGTGCAGAAAATCTGGAAGAAATTTACCCACTGCTTTACCCGCCCCGTGCAACAACGGCCGAGGTCTATCAACAGATTATCAAGGATCTGGAAGTGGCATTGGAAGATGTGAAAGCAACCGCAATCAATAAAGGATATGCTACCAAGGGAGCGGTCAATGTTCTTCTGGCAAAAGTATATGCCACACAGGAACCTCATGACTGGAACAAGGTAAAGCAGTACTGCGACGCGGTCATCGGTGGCGGATACACCCTGCTGGCCAATTTCGATGACCTCTGGAACAACTCGCAGGAGAACTCTGCTGAATCCATTTTCGAGATCAACTACAACGGCGGAAGCACCGACGGAAACTGGGGAACAAAGATGTGGCGCGGCACCGACTGGAAGAAGTTCAACATCCCATCCAACGACCTGGTAAAAGCATTTGATGAAGAGCAGGACTTGATCCGCAAGGAAGCCTCCATCATCTGGCAGGATATCACGGGCAAATGGTCGGATGAGCACTGGCCGCAGACCAACTATCCGTTCCTGAACAAATGGCGCAAGTTCAATGAAGGCAGCGACCAGAATTACATCATCTATCGCCTGGCGGATATCCTGTTGCTGAAAGCCGAGGCCCTCAATGAACTGGGAGACGTTACGGGGGCAGCAACGCTCGTGAACCAGATCAGAAACCGTGTTGAGCTTGCCAATACCACAGCCGCCAGCCAGGAAGCCATGCGGCTTGCCATTGAAAAAGAGCGGCGTCTGGAACTGGTATTCGAAGGACACCGCTGGTACGACCTGAAACGAACCGGAAGGGCCATCGAAGTGATCAATAACGTAACGGGTGTGGGAGGTGTTCCCATCGGCTATAACCTGACTGAAAACGCGCTTGTTTGGCCCATCCCCCAGTCGGAACTGGACAAGAACGTTAACCTGACGCAAAATCCAGGATACTAGAAATAGCCCAGCCATCTGGGATTCATTGAATTTACGAGGGTGTATCAAAATGCTTTTCTTAAACACAAAGGTACTCAAAGTACTTCACTAAGAACACTAAGTTTCTGATAATCAATGATATTACTTTGTGTACCTTCGTGAAATCCTTAGTGTACCTTTGTGGTTAAATACTTATGATACAACCTCGTAAATAAACTGATATATTATGGAATAGTTAAAAACCACGAATCTCAACGCTTTTAATAAAATGATTGCCTCCCTGCGATTTCTCCTTCCCCTTGGCTTTGTCTTCCTGCTCCTGAGCTGTTGCAACAAAGAGACCTCAGGTCCCCCCGATCCTCCTCCCGGCCCGGATACCCTCGGCCTGGTACAGGTCTGGCAGACCCGGGGTGATAAATCGCGGCTGCTGGACAAGGAAGGCGACCTGCCCATGTTTAGCTACGCTTCCTCCCTCTGGCCGGTCGTCACTATGGACACCAGTGTCCGGCTGCAGTCCATGGAAGGATTTGGAGCGGCCCTCACCGGCTCCTCGGCCTACCTGCTCGACGAAAAGATGAATGCTTCACAGCGAACTGAACTATTGATGGATCTGTTCGACACGGTAGATGGCATCGGCATCTCATACCTTCGCCTGACCATCGGAGCTTCCGACTTCTCACTGTCGGACTTTTCCTACGATGACCCACCGCCAGGCCAGACCGACTTTAACCTGGAACGCTTCACCCTTGAAAAGGATATGGAGGATGTCATCCCGGTCTTAAAAGAGATCATCCAGCTATCACCACAGATAAAACTGATGGGTACTCCCTGGAGTCCCCCCGCCTGGATGAAGACCAGCGGAAGCATGAAGGGCGGCAAACTGAGGACCGATTGCTACAGTGTTTATGCTGACTACTTTGTGCGGTATGTCCAGGGGATGGCACAGGAGGGGATCCATATCGCTTCCATCACTCCCCAGAATGAACCGCTCTATTTCACCGCAGGATATCCCTGCATGGAGATGCAACCCGCCGAGCAGGCGGCGTTCATCAAAGGATACCTCGGACCAAAATTCGAAACGGCAGGGATCGCTACACAGATCATCATCTATGACCATAATTACGATAATGCGAACTATGCCATAACCGTGTTGAATGATCCGGATGCAAAAAAATACATCACCGGTTCCGCCTTTCATGCGTACGGAGGAGATGTGTCAGGCATGAGCACCGTTCATTATGCACACTCCGACAAAGGATTGTACTTCACGGAGATCTCCGGCGGAGGATGGGCAACCGACTTTTCGGCCAACCTGATGTGGTTCACCAAAAATATCTTCATCGGGACTTCGGTGAACTGGTCAAAAAACGCACTGCTATGGAACCTGGTGCTGGATCAGTCGTACGGTCCTACCAACAATGGGTGCCAGAACTGCCGGGGCGTGGTGACCCTGAACACGGCCAGCGGGAAGATCACCAAAAATGAGGAATACTATGCCATTGCCCATTTCTCAAAATTTGTGAGGCCAGGAGCCGTACGGATAGCCGCACCGCTGCCTGTGGAACTGACCGGTGTCAGCTCCGTTGCGTTTCAGAATCCTGACGGATCAAAAGTGATGATCCTGTGCAACGAAGGCTCGGCATTCCAGACATTCACCGTGAATTACAACCAGAAATTTTTCAGCTATTCCGTTGCTCCCCAGGCAGTTGTTACCCTGGTCTGGTGAGATATTCCTGTACAGAAGATTATCTAAAGAGAACAATAACACATGAATGCGTATACAATGAAAAAAACGATTCTGATCATCCTTATCAGTATATCTTATTTGTTACCTTATGCACAGCCCAACATGAAGATCGATGTTACCAACCGTGATGTGCTGATCTACACCACGGCAGAAAATACCGAATACAGGCTGACCAGGACAAATGCACTTCCGTTTTCCTATTACGGACAACCGTTTGAGAACCAGCCCTGTATATTCGTTGATCCTTCCAGGTTGTTCCAGACGTTCGTGGGTATAGGCGGGGCACTGACCGATGCCTCCGCAGAAACTTTTGCCCAGCTTTCCCCTGAAACGCAGGAAGCTTTCCTGACAGCTTATTTCAGTAAAACTGAAGGGATAGGATATTCCATCATACGGACCAACATAAACAGCTGTGACTTTTCCAGCGGCAGCTATACCTATGTGGATGACAACGATACGGCTCTGGCGTCATTTACCATTGCGCACGATGAACAGTACAAGATACCCATGATCAAACGGGCGCTGGTTGCAGCAGGAGGGCGGCTTCCCCTTTTCGTAAGTCCCTGGAGTCCGCCTGCCTGGATGAAGGATAACAACAACATGCTTCAGGGGGGCAAACTGCTGCCAGCCTTTTACCAGTCATGGGCCAATTACTATGTCAAATTCATCCAGGCGTATGAGAACCTGGGGATCCCAATCTGGGGACTGACCGTGCAAAACGAGCCCATGGCCAAACAAACCTGGGAATCGTGCATGTATACGGCAGAGGAAGAACGTGACTTCATTAAGAAATACCTGGGGCCCACGCTCAGGGCAAACGGACTCCAGGATAAGAATCTCATTGCCTGGGATCATAACCGCGATCTTATGTATCACAGGGCATCGTGCATTTTAGGCGATACCGCCACCGCCAAATATGTCTGGGGCCTTGGCTTTCACTGGTACGAAAGCTGGACAGGAGCTCCCATCCCTGAAAATGTCAAACGCGTGGCGGAAGCCTGGCCTAAAAAATACCTGCTGCTCACCGAAGCCTGCAATTATCCTTTCAGCTGGCTGACCTTCAACCAGTGGCACTGGGGAGAGAACTACGGCTCAGCGATGATCAACGATTTCAACAACGGGTCATCCGGCTGGACCGACTGGAACATCCTGCTGGATGAGAACGGAGGTCCCAATCATGTTAAAAATTTTTGCTTTGCACCGGTTCATGCCGATACCCGGAAGGATACGCTGTACTTCATGAACTCGTATTACTACATCGGCCATTTCTCCAAATTCATCCACACCGGCGCCCGCAGGATCGCCTGCTCTTCCAGCAGGGCACAGCTGATCACCACCGGATTCAGGAACCAGGACGGGAGCGTTGCTGTCATCGTGATGAACCAGGGGGATACCGAGATCCGGTATCGCTTCTATGTGGATGAGATGGCGATCGAGACGACCAGCCTGCCGCACTCGATCACGACGCTGGTATTCTAAAAGGTATCCATTTGATCCGAAAGCCAATCCAGCGACACACGTGTGAAATAAAGCTGGTACTCTTCGTATTCGCCATTTTCATAAAAACATCCAATGGTCCCGTCGCTCAGGATCGTCAGGCAGGAATAACCACTTGGCCCGGGATTGATTACTTTGGATACCGGCCAGGTAGCCCCTTCATCGTAACTGAGGAAAAGGGTCAGGTTTTTTCGCATAGTGGGGTGAGCGGCAATGGAGAAAAGCAACCGGCTTTTGTCATAGCCATCCAGAACCGATGTATAACGGATCAGGTCACCATTGACGGCCGGATCGATCAGCTCCTCCTGGAAATACGGCGTTCCCCAGGAATCCCCTCCATCCTGGCTGATGACGATCTTCCGGCAGTCGGGCGCCTGGTTCCGGATGTTCATCATCAGGTTACCGTTATCCAGTTCCACGATCTTGGCTTCGTCACCGACTTCGGACGCCATGGCCGGTTTATAATTCCATGAATGGCCTCCGTCATCGCTGAAGATCATATAATTAGAAATAGTATTTCTAGCGTTTAGCCGAACGCCGATGGCTCCGATGAGCCTGCCGCAGCGCATCTGGTGCACGCTTCCCGAAGCAAGCCATGCCGCGTACCAGCCAGGAGCATAGATCTGGCTGGTATGTTCCGCGGGGTCGCTCCATGTCAGACCATTATCCTGACTGCGGCAGACCTGGAAGCGGATGGGATTGAGCGGCGTGGATTGAAACAATCCCTGATGTGAAGCAAACATGCACAGAAGATCACCGGTGTTCCGGTCCCTGACCAGTGAGGGATCGCTGGCGCCATACAAGTCGAAATCGGCGATGGTGATGGCATCCGACCAGGTATCGCCCATATCGGTGCTGCGGCGTACCATAATATCAATATTGCCGGGCAGGTCGCCAGCCCTGTCCCGTCGCGCATCCACCGCCACGACAATGGATCCGTCATCCGCCGTTTTCACGGCAGGGATGCGGAAATTGACCGACCCGTAATCCCCGCCGGAAAACAGCAGCTTATGTTCCAGCACGATCAGCCGTGCGTCGCTGGTGGTTCCGGGAGTGACCGGGTAAACCTGGCCCCCGACAGTAACTGACAGGATCTCACCCTTCAGGAAATCTCCTTCGATGGCAGTGGGTGACAGGTCCGCCGTTACCCAGAAATGGTTCGATCCTTCGTTGAGCAGCTGGCTGCCGGTGACCGTGATGATTCCTTCCTGAACGGCTGCCGTCCCAAACAGGTGATCCGTGGTCAACCTCGGATTCCCGGCCGTGAAATAAACTTTAAGACCTTCAATATCCGTCAGGCTGGTAGTGCCCTCCACTGAGAATTCCAGTTTCGATAATTCAAGGGGATTTTCACTCCCTTCAGTTTCAACCCTGACTGCAATGACCCGCTCATCCACTTCGCCCCTGCCGACCGGGGTACTGGTTGTCATGACAGTACTTCCCTTGTAAACCATCGCTGTGCCGATTCCGTCTCCATTTCCGGCAGAACGTGTCATGCCACACGGAAGGAAAGCTACTGAAACACTCGCCCCAAGAATCAGTGCGAGGAGATATTTATTCTTCATCGGGTTTGAGCATTATCATTATACGCTGTCAGAAGAATACCACCTTCTCACTGGCAAATCGAATTCGAACAATACACAAATTTAGTAATTATATCATAGTGAGGTTCTTTAGTACCCTGTACGAATTGACTCAGCCCTTCCTCTTAAGATGTTGTATCATAAATACTTAACCACAGAGGCGCACAGAGGATTCACGGAGGTGCGCAGAGGTTCCTGCGATCTTATTAAGGCCTCTGGGCGCCTCTGTGCTCCCTCTGAGCGCCTCTGTGGTTAAAACAAAAACTACCTTTTGGTAAAACCTTTATTCTTTCGGTTCATCTCTTCCCCTTGTTTTTAATGATTTAATCTTTATATTTACTCCCTCTGATATTCCATCCGGATCATAATTCTTTCATTCATGAAAGAACGCCGCCAGCTTGCCGCCATCATGTTCACCGACGTTGTCGGGTATTCCGCCCTGATGTCAAGGGACGAAAATAGGGCGATGGAGATTCTGGGGAAGAACAGGGAGCGCCATAAATCGGCCATTGCAACGTTCAACGGTGAATACATCAAAGAGATCGGCGATGGGACACTGGCCATCTTTCCCAGCGCCTGGGATGCGGTAAGCTGTGCCCTGGAGCTCCAACGAACAGTACTGACAGAAGGCACTTACCGTTTGAGGATCGGGATCCATATTGGGGATGTGGTTACTGAGGAAAATGATGTTTTTGGCGATGCCGTGAATATCGCTGCCCGGATCCAGGGAATCTGTGACCCGGGCAAAGTGTTCATATCCGCCCGGATCCTTGAAGACATCAAGAACAAGCTGGAAACGGAAGCAGCCTACATCGGCGAGAAATCACTGAAAAACATCGATCACCCGGTGGAGATCTATGCCATCTCCACTTCAGGTAAAAAGCTTCCAGCGGAAGATCAGTTAACCAGGGCCAGGGGGAAAAAGGAACATTTTGTTTATACGAAAAGAAGCAGGCTTAACAGAATCACAAAAGGCATTCTGTTCGTGCTGGCAGGACTGATATTAACTGCCCTGATGATTCTCCTCTTCCGTCCCACACTGCTGAGTGCATTCAATAAGGCCGGATCGACCCCAATCGCTGTGATCAGTTTCGAGAACCAGACAGGCGATTCATCGTTTAATTTCCTGCAGAAAGCCATCCCCAACCTGCTGATCACCAACCTTGAACAGTCCAGGTTGTTCCAGGTGGTCACCTGGGAGCGCATGAAGGATGTGATGGCTCAATTGGGTAAAAAGGATGTGGAAAACATTGATGCCAACCTGGGATTTGAGATATGCAGCAAAGAAGGCTGCCAGGTCATTGTCACAGGCAGCTTCGTCAGGGCGGGAGATGTGTTTGTGACCGACGTCAAGGTGCTGGACGTGGCTTCGAAAAAGATCCTGAAAAGTGCAAGTTCCAAAGGGAGCGGCGTGGGCAGCATCCTTGACAGCCAGATCGATGAGCTGAGCAAAGCCATTGCCCGCGGAGCAGGCATTTCAGCGCTTAAAGTGGAAACTGCCCCCATGCGGATACAGGATGTTACCACCACTTCAATGGAAGCGTATGATTATTATTTAAAAGGTCTTGATGCATATGATGATTATTATTGGGACGAATCCAGTCAACTGTTTGAAAAAGCCATCAGGATCGATCCGGGCTTTGCCAGTGCTTATTTTTATCTGTACGCGTCTTACAATGGGCTTGATAACAGGGAAAAAGCCCTGGAAGCACTTGAAAAAGCCTACCAGGCTTCTTCTAAGGCCACGGAAAACGAACAGCTGCTAATCCGGGCCTTCTATACGAGTAATATTCAGAAAGACAAGCAGAAGGCATTCGGCTTTATGCTGGAACTGGCTGAAAAAGCACCACGGGATAAAAGAGTACACTTTTATCTGGGAAGGTGGTATTTAAGCGATCACCGCCGGGATGACGCGATAGAACAGTTCATGAAGGCAGTTGAGCTTGATCCGGAATGGGGGGAAGCCCTTAATCAACTTGCTTATCTTTATTTCGCCAGAGGTGACTTTTCCACGGCAATGGAATACCTGAAGAAATATGCCGCTCTGAATCCCGATGACGCCAGTCCTTTTGATTCCATGGGAGACATGTACTTCGCCATGGGAAAGCTCGATGAAGCCATGGAGCAATTCAAACAGGCAGTGAAAATAAAGCCTGGCTTTTACTGTACAACGGAAAAAATAGCCTATATCTATGCCTTGAAAGAAGATTACCCCCGGGCTGACCAATGGCTTGAAAAGGCACTGAAAGATGTTCCGTCAGAAGGTTTAAAGGCCTATCTGTACTATACCATTGCTTTCATGGACTATCATTTTGGTAAATTGGACAGGGCAATGCAATCCCTCGACAAATGTATCGCTCTGGGAACCAGTCAGAAGGTGAGGAATATCAATCTGGATGCCGACGACCTGAAAGCCAGCATTTATTTCGACCTTGGACAATATGAGGAAGCAGAGAGACTCAGCCTGGCCAATCTGAATTATATACTGGGATTGGATACTGCCTACTGGGCGGAGTCGTATAAAGGGTATTATATTTTTAGCGGTTTGATACAGATCAGGAAGCACCAGATGGATTCTGCCTGGAATAATATCCAGCGGGTCAAAGCATACTCAACGGATCTGGCAAAGGATGCGGATTATAATTACCTCTTAAGGGAATTTCAAATAGCGTCAGCTCAAAAAGCGGCAGACCTCGATAGTCTCACTCCGGAAATAGCCCGGTCTTTCTCAACTTTTTACTTTCCCTGGTATCTGACCAAGAGCCTCCCTTTCAGGTCCAATAGCCTTGCAGAAGCCTACCATCGGTTTGGCATGCTGGATAAAGCAATTATGGAATATGAACGCCTGATCACATTCGACCCTGACAGAAAAAATCAGTGCCTGGTCAATCCCCGGTATCACTACTACCTGGGGATCCTGTACCAGGAAAGAGGAATGAAGGAAAAGGCCGTCGAACAGTTCCGCACCTTCCTCGGCCTCTGGCAGGACGCCGATCCAGGATTCCCTGAACCGGCTGATACAAGAAAAAGGCTGAAGCAACTTTTTAAATGAAAGAAAACCGCAAACTCGCCGCCATTATGTTCACCGACGTTGTCGGGTATTCCGCCCTGATGTCAAGGGACGAAAAGTTTGCGTTGATCATCCTTGAGAAAAACCGGGCGCTGCACAAAGACCGGATCAGCCAATACAACGGGGAATACATCAAAGAGATCGGCGATGGGACGCTGGCCATCTTTCCCAGCGCCTGGGATGCGGTAAGCTGTGCCCTGGAGCTCCAGAATACTGTCATTAAAGCGGACACCTACCGGCTTAGGATCGGGATCCATATTGGTGATGTGGTTGCTGAGGAAAATGATGTTTTTGGCGATGCCGTGAATATCGCTGCCCGGATCCAGGGAATCTGTGACCCGGGCAAAGTGTTCATATCCGCCCGGATCCTTGAAGACATCAAGAACAAGCTGGAAACGGAAGCAACCTATATCGGCGAGAAATCACTGAAAAACATCGATCACCCGGTGGAGATCTATGCCATTTCCACGACAGAGAAAAAGCTTTCAGCATTAGATCAACTGAAGAGGACCAGAGGAAAAAAGGAACATTTTATTTATACCAAAAGGAGCAGGCTTAACAGGATTACAAAAGGCATTCTGTTCGTGCTGGCAGGACTGGTATTAACTGCCCTGATGATTCTCCTCTTCCGTCCTACACTGCTGAGTGCATTCAATAAGGCCGGATCGACCCCTATCGCCGTGATCAGTTTCGAGAACCAGACAGGCGATTCATCGTTTAATTTCCTGCAGAAAGCCATCCCCAACCTGCTGATCACCAACCTTGAACAGTCCAGGTTGTTCCAGGTGGTCACCTGGGAGCGCATGAAGGATGTGATGGCTCAATTGGGTAAAAAGGATGTAGAGAACATTGATGCGAACCTGGGATTTGAGATATGCAACAAAGAAGGTTGCCAGGTGATCGTTACCGGGAGCTTCGTCAGGGCGGGGGATGTATTTGTAACTGACGTGAAAGTACTCGACGTAGCTTCGAAAAAGATTCTGAAAAGTGCAACTTCCAAAGGGAACGGCGTGGGCAGCATCCTTGACACGCAGATCGATGAGCTGAGCAAAGCCATCGCCCGCGGTGCGGGCATTTCAGCCCTTAAAGTGGAAACCGCTCCCATGCGGATACAGGATGTGACTACCACTTCAATGGAAGCGTATGATTACTACCTGAAAGGACTTGACCAATGGAGCAATGCGAACTGGGAGGATGGACGGCAATTCTTTGAAAAAGCCGTAAAGATCGATCCGGGATTTGCCATGGCTTATTTTTACCTGTATGGCTGTTATGCCGGGCTCCAAAATGTTCAAAAAAGCATTGTAGCTCTGGAAAAAGCCTACCAGGCTTCTTCCAGAGCTACGGAGAATGAACAGCTCCTCATCGGTGCCTGGTATGCAGGTAACATCCTGAAAGATAAGCAAAAAAACCTTGACCTCCTGCTTGAACTGGTTGAAAAAGCACCGAAAGACAAAGGGGCACACTTTCTACTTGGACTCTGGTACTCGTACAATGGGAAGAAGGATAAAGCGATCTCTGAGTTTCAGAAAGTACTGGAACTCGATCCGGGCTATGGAGCAGCCCTTAACCAGCTTGGTTATTTTTTTGCTGCGAAAGGCGATATGGTAAAAGCGATGGAATACATGGAAAGGTATGCCGGTCTTAATCCCGGTGATGCCAATCCATTCGATTCCATGGGAGATCTGTACTATTTCAGGGATCAGTTTGATGAGGCGCTGGTAAAATATAAAAAGGCATGGGAAATAAAGCCGGGTTTTATCTATACAGCAGAAAAAATAGCCTATATCTATGCCCGGATGGAAGACTACCTCCAGGCAGAACAATGGATGAAAAATGCACTGAAAGAGGTCCTTTCGGAAAGCACGAAGGCCTATATGTATCTCTCCATCGCCATGATGGACTATCATTTTGGGAAACTGGACCACGCCCAACAATCCCTTCATCAGTATATCGTTACCGGGACCAGCCAGGATCTGCCGCGCGTTCGTTCTGATTCTGCTTGGCTGATGGCCTGGATTCAGTACGACCTCGGGCACTATGCGGAGGCAAAGCGATGCAACCTGGCCGCTGTCCAGAAAGCACCGGATGATACCTCCTCGCATGAACATAAAGAGTATTACAAGGGATACCATTTTTTAAGTGGTTTGATCCATATCAGGGAGGGCCGGATGGATTCTGTCCTGATGAATATCGATAGGGTCAAATCGTATGCAACCAACCTGACAAGGGACTTTGAATATCATTACCTCCTGAGGGAATTTCAAATAGCCTCCGCTGAAAAACCAGCAGACCTGGACAATATCCCTCCGGATACGGTTCGCCCCCGTGTAAATTATGAATTCCCGGAGTATCTCACAGCCAACCTTCCCTTTCAACGCAACAGCCTGGCAGTTACGTACCAGAAATATGGTTTGACGGACATAGCCATTGCCGAATATGAACGAATGATCACTCCTGTTCCCGGAAGCAAAGACCGCCGCCTTGTCAATCCAAGGTATCACTATTACCTGGGGATCCTTTACCAGGAAAAAGGGATGAAAGAAAAAGCGGCTGAACAGTTCCGCACTTTCCTCGACCTGTGGCAGGATGCTGATTCGGGATTCCCTGAACCGGCTGACGCAAGACGGAGGATAAAAGAATAGCCATTACCGATTACCCTGGTAGAAGGAGAAGTAGAGAGGAGAGGTGAAATAAGAAATAGCAATTCATTTTAGCATTTCTACTTGTTTTCCCACGATTATTGTAATATATTTACGCCGAAAGCTTCGGTACTTTCAACATCATGCCTTCCTAAAATGAACAAGGATAATTCCAGGTAGATACAAATCTTAAGATGATTACCCATGGGAAAATCTACGCTTTTCATTATGCTCCTGTTGTTTACAGGAATGCAGGCATTGCATGCCCAGAAGACGATCTCGGGTAAAATTACCAGTTCGGAAGATGGCAGTCCCATCCCGGGTGCCACGGTCGTGGTCAAGGGAACCACCATCGGTACTACCTCCAGTGCCGATGGTACTTTCCAGCTGGAGGTCCCGGATTACGCAAGGATCCTGGTGTTCTCCTTCGTGGGCAGGATCACCAGGGATATCGAACTGGGAACAGCCGAAGAGTTCAATGTGATCCTCGAGCCAGATATCATGGACATTGAGGGCGTTGTGGTCACTGCCCTGGGTATTTCGCGTGAAAAGAAAGCGCTCGGTTACTCGGTGCAGGACATCAAAGGGGAAGACCTCGAAGCCGCCAAAGAGAACAATATCGTCAATTCCCTCGCAGGGAAGGTGGCCGGTGTGCAGATCATCAATGCCAGCGGAGCAGTTGGCTCTTCCTCGCGCATCACCATTCGAGGGAACAGCTCTTTTGGAAACAATCAGCCACTGTTCATTGTCGACGGTGTACCAGTCTCCAATTACTCATCTACCGTAAGTCAATATGGTGGTGTGGACTGGGGTAATGCCATCATGGACATTGACCCGGCCAACATCGAATCGATGAGCGTACTGAAAGGTGCCAATGCCGCGGCACTCTACGGAGCAAGAGCCGCCAGCGGCGTTATACTCATTACCACCAAATCAGGCAATAAAAGTACTTCAAAAGGTATCAGCGTTTCCTTCACAACGGCTTACCAGATGGATAACCTTGCGTATCTTCCCCTGTACCAGGATAAGTATGGCCAGGGTTACGCAGGGGATGAATCATTTGCCATTGAATCTGGGATCGACCCTACCGACATTGCCGCTTACGAAGCATGGGCGAGGGAAAATTCCTTCTCATACTATGACGGTGCATTTGGAGGAGTCATTGACGGAATCGATGAATCGTGGGGACCAAGGCTGGATATCGGCCTCAATATACCCCAGTTCGACAGCCCCCTGACTGATCCCCGGGACCCCGATACACGCACAGCTACCCCCTGGATCTCTCATCCCGACAATCTGAAAGATTTCTACCAGCCCGGAGGCACGTGGGACAATAACCTGTCCTTTGCTGCAGCCAGCGATAAGGCGTCCGGACGTCTTTCATTATCCTCCCAGAATACAACCGGCACTATTCCCAATACGGACATGGATAAGTATACCGTCCATTTCAGCGGAACGATGAATATCACCAAACGCTTTAAGGCAGGAGCCATTATAACCTATGTCCAGAACCATAGTGATAACCTTCCCACCGGGGGTTATGGCGGTCTCATGTCACCCCTCAGTAACTGGTTCGGACGCCAGGTGGATATGAAATCCCTGAAAGATCACTGGCAGGAACTGGACGTATGGGGCAATCCGTATAACTGGAATTCTCTATGGAACGACAATCCTTACTGGACCACGGGCAAAAACACCAATTCCAGGACAAGGGACCGGATATTCGGCAATTTTAACCTGACGTACCAGTTCACAGACTGGCTGAGTGTTACGGGCCGTGTGGGCACCGACTGGTACAATGAGTACAGGAAGGCGGTCAGGTACAACAATCCGGCAACCCTGCCCGAGGGTGCTTTCTCCCAGTCGCAGCGGTACGAAAATATAACGTACATGGACCTCATCTTAACTGCTGACAGGGAATTGGGTGAGGACTTCGGACTGAGGGTATCGCTGGGTGCAGATTATTCTGACCGGAAATTTCATTCCATGTCGGAAACAGCCACTGCACTGACAGTCCCTGACCTCTTTACTATTGCCAATGTGAAAGGCACTCCCAGTGTCACCATGTATGATTCACATGGACGGGAAAACTCTGTGTTTGGAACGCTGAACCTTAACTTCAGAAGGATGCTGTATCTGGATATCACAGGCAGAAATGACTGGAGTTCCACATTGCCCAAAGACAACTGGTCTTATTTCTATCCTTCCTTTGGGTTGAGCTGGGTATTCACCGAAGCATTTGACATTCCGCAAAACATACTGACCTTCGGTAAAATAAGAGGCAGCTGGGCCCAGGTAGGTAACGCCACCGATCCTTACCAGCTTACTCCGACGTACGCTGCCGATCCCGCTACATTCAACGGGGTTGCCTGCTATTACTTCACCGAAACCATGCCTCCTCTTGATCTGAAACCTGAGAAAACGGCCAGCCTTGAGGTGGGTACTGACCTCAAATTCTTTAACAACAGGTTAGGAGTGGATTATACCTATTATGACAAGACCACGAAAAATCAGATACTTGGCGTCCAGGTCTCTTCAGCTACTGGATTCGCTGACATGCTGCTGAACGCAGGAGTGATCCGCAACTGGGGTCACGAGCTTATGGTCACCGGTGTCGCCCTTAAATCCATGAAAGGTCTCAACTGGGAGATCACACTCAACTGGTCCAGGAACCAGAACAGGATCGAAGAACTCTATGGAGATCTTACGACGTACTATCTTTCCTATGCCTGGGGGGTCACCCTGGAAGCTCCGGCACCTAAAAAAGATGAAAACGGCGATATCGTGGAATACTATCCCTGGGGCGTCATCAGGGGAGGAGGCTTTGTCCGCGATGATCATGGCAACATTGTCGTCGGTGAAGACGGCATTCCAAAATATACGGATACACCGGTCGATATAGGACACGCCATGCCCGACTGGTTTGGCGGCCTGCGTAATGCATTCCACTGGAAAGACCTTTCCCTGAGCTTCCTCATCGATTTTCGCAAAGGCGGCGACATATTCAGCCTGACGGACTGGTTTGGTGCGTACACGGGCACGAGTAAAGAGACAGCAGAAGACATCGATGGAGACCATGTCATGCCGGCAGGTGATACGTATGAAATAAGAAGGGACGGGATCATTTTCGACGGTGTAAAAGAAGATGGTACCAAAAATGACATCATCGTCAGCCCTTTCTATTTCTATAAAAGTTACTACCCGCAATTTCATGAGTCCTCCGTCATTGACGGCAGTTTCATAAAACTGCGTGAAGTCCTGATCGATTACTGGATACCGGATGAAATCATGGCCAGGACCGGTTTCATTAAGTCCTGTACCCTCTCCCTGTATGGCCGTAACCTGGCACTCCTGTGGACGCACAAATCAAATGACATCCGAATCGATCCCGAAGTTGGCTATGGAACCACGAACGATGGCGTCGGTGTTGAACAGAATCAGTTACCTCCGACCATGTCGACAGGGATCAAGCTGAGTCTGACCTTTTAGGTCCCCAAAAATCGGTATGAATCATACACTTAAAATCGCGGCAATGAAAAAGATCTTCAAAATAAATATCATCCTGGTCACAGGATTCCTAATTGCATCCATTTCATGTACCAGGGATTTTGAGGAAATCAACCAGGATCCCAACGAGCCCCTGGAGGTTCCCAACACGAACATTCTTGCACGTGCCCTCCGGTATACCGGGGATAATTTTTACAGTTACTGGCAGAAGACTGAAATGTGCAGCTATGCAGGTCAAATCACCAATATCATGTATCCTGTCGAATCCAGCTATCAATTCAGGGAAGGGACAGTCATCGCTTTATGGTATAATTCTTTTGTGACGCTTAACAATCTGAAGCAGATCATCATCAGGGCTTCTGCTGACGGAGATAAGAACATGCAGGCTGCTGCCATCACATTCTCCTGCGTGCTCTGGCAGATGACTACCGACCATTGGAAAGCCGTTCCCTTCTCACAGGCCCTGCGGGGTCTGGAGGGCATCACCAACCCGGCATATGATACCCAGGATCAGATCTATTACGGCATTGCCGACACATTGAAAATGGCTGCTGACCTCTTCGCAGAAGGTAACGGTGACGATCTGGGGGAAGGTGACCTTCTTTTCTACGGAGATGCTTTCAAGTGGCAGAAGTTCTGCAACTCGCTCCGCCTGCGCGTGGCCATCCGGATGTCAGGGGCTGATCCTGCCAGGGCAAGGGAAATCATCGAAGAGGTTATGGGTGATCCGGTAAGATACCCGGTGATGTCGGGTAATGATGACAATGCCTTCCTGTGGTGGCCGGGGACTGCTCCATACCGGGAACCGTATGCGGAAGATGCCATGGAAAATGACTTCAACGGCATGTGTGATGTCCTTGTCAATACGCTTATCCAGTACAATGACCCGCGTCTGCCCGTTTATGCACAGCCCGCTTACTTCGACGAGGATAATAATCCGGTCTACCGCGGTATTGATCCGGGGGCTGTTCTGAATTCCTTCCAGCTGGATACGATTTCCCGGATAGGAGCAAGGTTCTGTGATGATCCTGCAGGATTTACACCTTTCCTGAGGTACGCTGAAGTTCTGTTCGACATTGCCGAAGCTTCTTTCCTTGGATGGAACACCGGATGGAATGCACAGGAGGCCTATGAAGCCGGCATCATCGCTTCCATGGAGGAAAATGGTATCACTGACCAGGCCACCCTCGATGCTTACCTGTCACAGGCTGGGATTGCATGGAACAATGATGTCAGACAGATCCATCTTCAGAACTGGATCTGTATCTTCAAGGAGGGCCAGGAAGCCTGGGCTGAGGTGCGCAGGACCGACGTCCCGGTCATTGATATGTCGAAAGGCGCAACCAATCCTCCTTATGGCACGCATAACCGTCAGCCGTTCCGCTATCCCTATCCGACGGATGAATATAACCTGAATGGGGCCAACGTCCAGGCGGTCAGCGGCGGGATCGTGGATGAGTTCTGGGGACAGCAGATGTGGTGGGATAAGAGAACCGGTGTTTATTAAAAATCTTTACAGCCATGAATTATAAACTTCTCTGGCAACCCGACCCCGACAGGGCAAAGCAGTCGCGGATGTACGACTTCATGCAGCATGTGAATGCCAGATACGGGAAATCCTTCGATCATTATCATCAGCTTCACCAGTGGAGCATCGAACATCCCGCCGACTTCTGGGGTACCTTCTGGCAGTACAGCGGGATCATCTTTTCAAAAGACTACGACACGGTAGTGGATGATCCGAAGAAAATGCCCGGGGCCAGATGGTTCCAGGGTGCGCGGCTCAACTTTGCCGAGAACCTTCTGAAATACAGGGACGACAGGACGGCGATCATTTTTCGGGGGGAAGGGATAAGTCAGCAGTCAGCAGCATGTCCTGAGGGCGAAGCCCGAAGGATCAGCAGTCAGCAGTCAATGAATAGCGAACGACGAATTACAAACCTCGAACTTTTCGACCACGTGCACCGGGTGGCTGAAGGGCTCAGGCGTCTCGGTGTGAAAAAAGGCGACCGGGTGGCGGGATTCATGCCCAACATCCCTGAAACCGTCATCGCCATGCTGGCCACCTCCTCCATCGGAGCCATCTGGTCATCCTCATCACCCGATTTCGGCATCAAGGGCGTGCTCGACCGCTTCAGCCAGATCGAACCCAAAGTGATCTTCGCGGTGGATGGATATTCCTATAACGGAAAACTCTTTGATTCCCAGGAAAAGCTCCGTGGCATCCTGAGCCAGCTTCCCACCATCAGAAAGGTGGTCATGGTCAATTTCACCGGGAACCTGAATGCTTCGACTGTACCAAATGCAATTACGTGGGAGGAACTGGCACAACCGGTCACCGGCGAGATGACCTTTGAGCAGCTCCCCTTCGACCATCCGTTATACATCATGTACTCCTCCGGTACGACCGGACTTCCCAAAAGCATCGTCCATTCCCAGGGCGGCACGCTGATCCAGCACATGAAAGAACTCATGCTGCACTGTGACGTGCGCAAAGACGACGTGGTCTTCTACTTCACCACCTGCGGCTGGATGATGTGGAACTGGTTCGTGAGCGCCCTTTCCCTGGGCGCCACCATCGTCTGCTACGACGGTAATCCTTTCTATCCCGAACCCGATGCCCTCATCAAAATGGCCGATGAGATAAATTTCACCCTGTTCGGCACCAGCGCCAAATACATTGCCTCGCTTGAGGCGGCAGGTATAAAACCTCGGGAAATATCGGACTTCCCAAAAATGAGGCTCATCACTTCTACCGGATCCCCACTGTCAGACGAAAGCTTTGAGTATGTCTATCGTGACTGGAAGAAGGATGTGCAGCTGGCTTCGATCTCCGGCGGGACGGATATCATCTCCTGCTTCGTCCTGGGCTGTCCAATCCTTCCTGTGTACCGCGGCGAGATCCAGTGCCGAGGGCTGGGAATGGACGTGGACAGCCTCGATGAGAACGGCCGGTCCGTCAGTGAGGAAAAAGGCGAACTCGTCTGCAGGACCGCCTTCCCCTCCATGCCCATCTATTTCTGGAACGATCCCACGGGAGAAAAATACCGCAGCGCCTACTTTACGGATTATGTGGGCATCTGGAGGCACGGTGATTACATCCGCATCAGCGACCACGGCGGAATCACCATGTTCGGACGGTCCGACGCCACGCTTAACCCGGGAGGTGTCCGAATCGGTACATCGGAGATTTACAGGGTACTGGAAAGTATGGTAGAAATAGCCGACGCCGTGGTGATCGGACAACAGTTCCAGGGCGACGAGCGCGTGATCCTGTTTGTGCAGATGCGACAGAATTACGAGCTGACCGAGGAGGTCATCAGAAAGATCAAGTCCGGCATTCGCACCAGCTGCAGCCCGCGGCATGTGCCGGCCATCATCATGGAAACGCCGGGAGTGCCCTATACGCTCAACGGCAAAAAGGTGGAGATCGCGGTGAAGAAGCTCATCCACGGAGAGGATGTGCTCAACCGCGATGCGCTGGCCAACCCGCAGGTGCTGGATTACTTCCGGGATCTGAAGATCCCTGAATAGAATCCTCGAAGAAAGTGTAATCAGATCCCTGCTTGCGCAGGGACAAGCATTGACAAATAAGGCTAGCTTTAAGGATAGACTACAGATATGCGCCTTCTAAAAATCTAGTATTTACAAAGGTATATATCATTATTTTGATTAATTTTAGAAGCCATTTCATTAAAATCAATTTCTTAATATCTAATCTTATTCCATATGATGAATTACCCCAAAAAAGTAACCATCGGTGAAATAACCGTGCGCGACGGTTTTCAACATGAAGAACATTTCATTCCGACCGAAGCCAAACTTTGGATCCTGGAACAGTTGATATTGGCCGGATTCAAATACATCGAAGTGACCAACCTCGGCAATCCCAGGGGGATGCCCCAGTTCAGGGACGCCGACGCCCTGTTCAAGGGAATACGAAACAGCAAAAAAGTGAAAGATAAGCTGCAGGATGTGGTACTGACGGCCATCACCATTCGCGAAAAAGCCATCGAACGCGCGATACAGGCCCGTCAGGAAGGTTTTGGGCCCGACCGTATCCTGCTGATGGTCTCCACCAGCGAGTCGCATCATGTCCGTAACTCCGGGCTGAGCCTTGCCGACTATTGGAAGATGTCGGAGGAATGGATCCCCAAAGCGCATGATGCGGGCATCCTGGTCAACGGTACGGTCAGCACCATCTGGGGCTGTCCCATCGAAGGCCCCACGGAAATGTCGAAAGCCATCGAATTCACCAAACACTGGTTCGACATCGGCGCCGACGACGTGGAACATGCTGACCACGACGGTTCTGCGTCCCCCGACCGTGTCTACAAATACTATTCGATGCTGCTGGATGCCATCCCTACGCCGGAAAAACACATCGCCCACTTCCATACCACCCGAGGATGGGGTCTGGCCAACGTGCTGGCAGCCCTGCAGGCAGGCATGACCAACTTCGAAAGCACCATGGGCGGCATCGGCGGCCAGCCAGCCAACTTCATCGACGGTTATCCCGTGGCCGGAACAGGAAAATATTACTATGACGATCCGAACATCGTTGGGCTGGTAACCACCGAAGATATGATCGTAATGATGGATGAAATGGGCATCGATACGCAGGTGAATGTGGATAAGGTGCTGGATATCGGCCGGATGGTCGAGAAGATCATCGGGCGCCGCCTCCGCTCCGAAGCCATCCGCAATGGACGGATTCCCAAGGAGTTGACGGGGAGATGATGATATCTGATTAACGATTAACCGATATTTGATGTTTGATTTAAATCGCAAATCAAATCAGATATCAGATATCTGTTAATCATTTAATCAGATATATTCCAGAATCTCCGCTTCCCCGTTCATGATGCTGATGCCCGACATCATCAGCGCCTCGAAACTATTGACGCTTGGATAGAGCATCACGTCGGCGATCTTGCTGACGCGGCCGGTCACGTTCTTGATGAACCGCTGGCTGTTGAAAATATTTCCGGATAAAAGGATCGCATCCACGTTGCCTTCCAGCACCGTGGCCATGGCGCCGATCTCCTTGGAAACCTGGTACGCCAGGGCATAGGAATAGAAGGTCGCCGTGTCGTCACCCGACATGATCCGCTTGTCGATCTCATTGATGTTGCTGGTACCAAGATATGCAGCATAGCCTCCTCCTTCGGTGATCATCCTGATCATGTCCTCTTCGGTGTATTCTCCGCTGAAGCACATCCTGACCAGGTCCCCCACCGGAAGGGTACCCGTTCGTGAAATGGAAAACGGCCCGTCGCCGTCAAAGGTGTTGTTCACATCGATCACCCTGCCCTGCTTGTGCGCCCCGACCGAGATCCCCTCACTGCCAATGTGCACCACCACCAGGTTGAGCTCCTCGTATTTCCGGTGCACCGACCGGGCGTATTTTTTGGCGACAAACTTATGACTGAGTGCATGGAAAATGGACTTCCGCTGGAACAGGGGATGCCCCGAAACCCTGGCCACATCGTCCAGTTCGTCCACCACGATCGGATCCATGATATAGGCCTTCTTTCCGAGCGATTCAGCGATATCCGCTGCGATCAGCCCTCCCAGGTTGACCGCATGCTTGCCCAGCAACCCGACCCGAAGATCCTCTTTCATCCTGTCGTTGACCTCATAGATGCCTGACTTGAGTGGTTTGACCAGCCCGCTCATCCCCATGACCACCTCGATCAGGTCGGTGTTGATATCATTCTCTGTGAGTTCCTTCCAGATAAGTTTCCTGCGCCAGTCCTTCTGATCAATGACATCCCTGAAACGTGCTATTTCCTGCGGTGAATGCTTGAGGGTCTTCAGAAAGATCAGTTCTGTACCCAGATACACGGCAACCCTGGTTTCATAGGGTTCCGGGTAAATGATAAGGATTTTCCGGTCAGCCATAACTTGATTTATTTACATGTTTCTTCTGTACTGCCCCCCCACCTCAAAGAGGGAGTCGGTGATCTGTCCGATGGAACAATATTTTGAGCACTCCATGAGCTGTTCGAACACATTACGGTTGTTCAGCGCCGCATGCTGGAGATCCTGCAATGCCCTGCCCGCTTTCTCAGCCTGCGTTTTATGAAGCTCCTTCAGCATAGAGATCTGGTACTTCTTTTCCTTTACGGTGGCCCGGATCACTTCACCGGGTGTCACGGTTGGTGAGCCCTTCGACGACAAAAAGGTGTTCACTCCCATGATCGGAAGCTTCCCGCTGTGCTTCATGTGCTCATAGTAGAGCGACTCCTCCTGGATCTTGCCCCGCTGGTACATGGTCTCCATGGCTCCCAGCACACCGCCGCGTTCAGCAATCCGGTCAAACTCGGTCAATACGGCCTCTTCGACAAGGTCGGTCAGCTCCTCGATGATGAACGAACCCTGCAGCGGATTCTGGTTCTTTGCCAGTCCCAGTTCATGGTTGATGATCAGCTGGATGGCCATGGCCCGGCGCACCGATTCCTCGGTCGGGGTCGTGATGGCCTCGTCGTAAGCATTGGTGTGCAGCGAGTTGCAGTTGTCGTATATGGCGTACAGGGCCTGCAGCGTTGTTCGGATATCGTTGAAATCGATCTCCTGGGAGTGCAGCGAACGGCCAGACGTCTGGATGTGGTACTTCAGCTTCTGGGAGCGTTCGTTGGCTCCGTATTTCAGCTTCATCGCCTTGGACCAGATCAGCCGTGCCACACGCCCGAGCACCGAGTACTCAGGATCGATACCGTTGGAGAAAAAGAATGACAGGTTGGGGGCAAAATCATCCACCTTCATGCCACGGGAGAGATAGTACTCCACGTAGGTAAATCCGTTGGACAACGTGAAAGCCAGCTGGGAGATGGGATTTGCACCTGCCTCCGCGATATGATATCCCGAAATGGAAACAGAATAGAAATTACGGACATTATGCCTGATAAAATACTCCTGGATGTCGCCCATGAGCTTCAGGGAGAAATCCGTCGAATAGATGCACGTGTTCTGCGCCTGGTCCTCCTTGAGGATATCCGCCTGCACCGTGCCCCTGACCGTCCGCAGCGTATGCGCCTTGATCCTTTCATAGACGTCCGCAGGCAGTACCTGATCGCCGGTGATTCCCAGCAATAGCAGACCCAGCCCGTCGTTTCCCCTGGGAAGCTCTCCCTGGTACTGGGGACGCCGGGTTCCTTTCTTTTGATAGATCGCTTCGATCTTCCGGGTGATTTCCTCCACCAGTCCGTGTTCATGGATATACAGCTCACACTGCTGGTCGATGGCCGCATTCATGAAGTACCCCACCATGGTGGGCGCAGGCCCGTTGATGGTCATCGAAACGGAGGTCTTCGGGTCACACAGGTTGAAACCTGAGTACAGCTTTTTTGCATCATCCAGGCAGGAGATGGATACGCCGGAATTACCGATTTTACCGTAAATATCCGGCCGGATGTGAGGATCGTTGCCATACAGGGTGACTGAATCGAAAGCTGTGGAAAGCCTCACAGCAGGCATTCCGTACGAAACGTAATGGAACCGCTTATTGGTGCGTTCCGGCCCGCCTTCTCCGGCGAACATGCGGGTAGGATCTTCCTCCTCCCGCTTGAACGGGAATACCCCTGCAGCATACGGAAACTCTCCCGGTACATTCTCACGAAGATTCCATTTCAGGATATCTCCCCAGGCTTTGTATCCAGGCAATACGATCTTCGGGATCTTCAGATGGGAAAGGGACTCCGAATGGGTCTCCACTTTGATCTCCTTTTCCCTGACCTTATAGATAAAATGCGGATCCCGGTAACACTTTTTCTTCTCCTCCCATGTTTCCAGCACCTTTTTACTGGCTCCGTCCAGCTTCAGCTCATGATCATGATACAGTTTTGCCAGCCGGTCCCTGACCGGTTTATCCTGAATGGTCTCGCTGAGAGAATCCAGAGATGTCTGCAGGCTATAAAGTTTTTGTGCAACGTCGGCCTGGTCTTCCGTCCAGCGGTTATAATTTCGGACCGTGTCGGCAATCTCGGCCAGGTAACGGGTCCGGTTGGGAGGGATGATGTATATCTTTTCGGATAGTTCGGGGATGATCCTTGCTTTGGTGGCAAAGCTGATCCCTGTTTTATTTTCGATGAGATGAATAAGATTCTTATAGAAGTTATTCACGCCCGGATCGTTGAACTGGGAGGCGACAGTACCGTAGACCGGGATGGTCTCGGGGTCGGCGTTCCAGAGCAGGTGGTTGCGGGTGTATTGCTTTTTCACATCGCGGAGGGCATCCATCGAACCGCGCTTGTCGAACTTGTTCAGTGCGATGATATCGGCAAAGTCCAACATGTCGATCTTTTCCAGCTGGGTGGCGGCTCCGTATTCGGGGGTCATCACGTACATGGAAACGTCGCTGTGGTCGATGATCTCCGTGTCCGACTGGCCGATGCCCGATGTTTCGAGGAGGATCAGGTCGAAGCCGGCGGCCTGAACGATGCACAGGGCGTCCTTCACGTACTTCGACAGGGCGAGGTTGGACTGACGCGTGGCCAGGGAGCGCATATACACGCGGGGGTGGTGGATGGAGTTCATCCGGATGCGGTCGCCCAGCAGGGCGCCGCCGGATTTGCGCTTGGAAGGATCCACCGAGATGATGGCGATCCTTTTCTCCGGGAAATCGATCAGAAAGCGCCTGACGATCTCATCGATCAGCGAGGATTTACCGGATCCTCCTGTGCCGGTGATGCCCAGCACGGGCGATTGTTTGCCTTTTTTTGCTTCCTGGAGGGCTCCGATGATCTCCCCGACCGACTCCGGGAAATTCTCTGCTGCCGAGATCAGCCGCGCGATGGACCGGTAGTCCCTGGCAATGATTCTTTGTACGTCGATGTGGTTATCAGATCCGGTCGGGAAATCGCTCCTGGCCATCACGTCGTTGATCATTCCCTGCAGTCCCATCTTACGTCCGTCGTCGGGCGAGTAGATGCCGGCGATGCCGTAGGCATAAAGCTCGTCGATCTCATGGGGCAGGATGGTCCCGCCGCCACCGCCGAAAATCCTGATCTGTCCGCTCTCATTTTCCTGCAACAGGTCGTACATGTACTTAAAAAATTCCATGTGCCCGCCCTGGTAGCAGGTCACGGCAATGGCCTGCACATCTTCCTGGATGGCGCACTGGACGATCTCTGCCACGGAGCGGTTGTGCCCCAGGTGGATCACTTCGGCGCCGGTGGATTGCAGGATGCGCCGCATCACGTTGATGGCCGCGTCATGTCCGTCGAACAGCGACGCGGCGGTGACGATCCGGATGTGGTTTTGCGGTTTGTACGGTTTGGGATCGGTCATGGGAAAAAGAACTGTTCAGACAAAGATAGGGTAAATCCCAAATTCCATGATACAAATTCCAAACAAATCCCAGGATTCAAATTCCAATACATTGTTACGAAAGGGCTGTTGAGCCTGAGAATGAATCTTGATCCACGAATACCGCGTAGCGGTTCAAGCTTTGTAATCCCGTGACATGCCACCCACCACTTGCCCCTCCCAGATCCCCGTTTAAACGGGGACCAATTGGGGAGGGGTTGGGGTGGGGCTGACTGCTTGTATTTCGGGAGAAATGCAAAATCACCACAGAAAGCCGAACAGAATCAGGGGAATGCCTTTTTTAAATCCGGGCTGGGTCAATACCAGCTTCTCTTTCTCAACGACACCTTTAAACTGGGATGTACCCTTTCCTGCACCGCCTATTTCGATGATCAGCTTTTGGTCATGAATATAAAGTACATAATCGGGAAGTTTTTGTCCTCGCTTACTCTTAAGATAATTGACAGTAAAACCGGCCCCGGTGACATGATGAATGAAAAATTCTTCACGCATAGCTCCGATAAGCCTGTCTTCGTCAATGCCTTGAGCAAGACTGGATCGTAAGACGGGCACAAGCATGATCTTCGGCTCCGGCATGACATTGGTACCGTGAGGCAACAGAATTTTTAAAAGGGATGCTTCCTCCATCATACCAATAAATTGCTGGGCTTTGTATTTCGTTATCCCGACATTCCTGGCAATGGATGAATAACTGCAACCGTCTGTTCCCGCTCTTGCTATGAATAATAAAATTGCCCTTACGGATTGTATGTCCTCCTGTGATAACTTGCTTACCGTCAACATATCCTTTTGAGTCACCATATCAATAGTAGAAATGACAACGGAACGCAATGGTGAATCCAGACAGGCAGGAAATGCGCCAAGCTCTGAATAGGTCCTGAAATATGATTCGAAGGAAAACAGCTTGTGATACAGCTCTTTATGATTTGTTAAGATCTCTTCCACCGTAATCAGCGGTACATCAGCTTTCTTGCTGAATATCAGATACTCACGGAAAGAAAAAAGTGGTAATGAAAATAGGGTCAATCTTCTTGAAAGGTCGAATTTGCTTTTCGACAGTTCAAGGGATGATGAGGAAGTAAAAAGAATCTTCAGATCCAGGAAATCATGGATCTTCTTGAGTTGTCCCTGCCAGTCCTTCACTGTATGGATTTCATCAATCATGAGATACCTGATCCCAAATGAGCTGAAAAGCGTGGAGGAGAGTTCAAAAAGATCGGTGCCCACGGGCAATGTATCACCGCTTATGTAAAAGGATTTATCCAATTCAACGGCCAGCTGCCTTAGCATGATGGTCTTGCCTGTCCCTCTTAATCCCATGATACCCGCCATCTGGCGTGTATTGGCCAGTAAATATTTTAATTGCGGATGAAGGAACCGCTTCTCAGGATACTGCACGGCCTGATCTTTTGACAGCCTGTCAAGATGAATCAATTCCTCAATTAAGTCGTTCTGGACCATATGATGGGTATTTTTAGGACAAATATAATCATTTTGATTAAAATATTTTCAAAATGATATATATTTTGAAAATATTTTAATCAATTTGGACAAATCACTCCCAGTCGTTCTTCCTTCAATGGGAAAAGATTTCACTATCTTTATACAGTCTATTCTCCCTGCTATGAAAAACATGCATAAAGTAGATCCTTCCGTTTCTGGATGGTTGCTGGTACTTATAATTTTTATTCTGCCTCCCTTATCAGCCCAGGTTCACTATCCGGATATCATTCCAGACATCTTAGTAAGTTCGCCTGACTACCTGTATGCCGGACAGCATGATAAATCCTATATTCATTATGTTGATATTGAGCCAGATACAGCTATAAGCGCAGGCTATGACTATGGTATATATTACGATCTTGACCTGAATGGTGATGACACCCTTGACTATCAGTTCTACTGCCGAAGTAGCGGTGGGGTTGGATTCGGGAGCAGTTCTTCGTCACTCAAAGGGCTTAATGCACATAATTTCGTCATTACCGCACTGGAGCATCCGACCTGGATTAAGAAACTGGCTTTTGGTGATACCATCTCTTTTAAGGATGAGGAAACAGCCTCCGAATATTGCATTTATTGCTATGAGTTCTACAGCGAATGGGAAAATATCTCCTCCGGATACTGGTGGGGTGAAGATCCTGATCATTATACCGGCCTCATTATGTTCCATGAAGAGGATACCATCATGGGCTGGATGAAAACAAAGGCTGGAGCAGGAAGTCTTATCCTGGAGGAATATGCCTGGATGTACTATCCTCCCCGCAATGATCATCCAGCATGTGAACTAACGGTATACCCGATGCCGGCAGGCGATCAATTTTCGGTTCAGACCTGCCTGCCATCCCAGAGATGCGATTTCTGCCTTTATGACCTTTCCGGTCACCTGATCACCGCGTTCCGTCTTGACCTGATCAGGAACGAACCTGTCACCATTGACCTTGGCACCGTCAGGGCTGGTATCTACGTCTTAAAGGCCATTTTCGTGGAAGACATCATTAACAGGAAGATCATTATTATGCGATAGTATCCAGGCAAATCCCAAATCCCAAGCACCAAATTCCAAACAAATTCCAGGATTCAAATTCCAATACAATGTTACGGAAGGGCTGTAGAGCCTGAGAATGGATCTTAATCCACGATTACCGCGTAGCGGTTCAAGCTTTGTAACGCAATGACATCCACCCCACCCCTTGCCCCTCCCCGGGTGGGGAGGGGTTGGGGAGGGGCTGACCGCTGATCCTGATTTCGCGTAGTTTATCCCGACGAAAGTCGGGGCTCATCAGGACAGACCGCTAACCGCTTGCTATTCCCCCCCAATTCCACTATCTTTACAACGCCCAAACATTACAGCAATGGAATACCTCATTAAAGCAGGTTTTTCCCTCACCATATATCTGCTGGTTCTTATCTTTTCCGGACCTATTCCATCATCTGCCCAGGTTCACTATACCGATATCATCCCCGATCAGGAAATTGAAGTTTCAATACCTTATCCCACAGACTGCAATGGTGAGCAGTACCCACTTGATATCAACGGGGACGGTGATGTGGATTTTACAGTGAATGCCAGGTGTAATTTAGGATACCCGGATACAACGATTATTTCCATTGAATCAGTAAGCTCCCTGGATTTTTTTGTGGCTGATGCCTTCGTCGACACACTGAATCTTAATGATATCATTGATCCATCACTGCCATGGGTCACGGGTGAGATGTTGCTGTATGGACAAGAAGTATATCATGGCAATTCCTTTGGGAACTGGACCATTGATAATGAGCATTACGTAGGTCTTAAAATCATTAAAGGATCATTAACCTACTTTGGCTGGCTGAGAATGATGATTACCGATCCACCCGTTGGTTGTGGCTACATAAAAGGAGCTGTTATGAAGGATTTCGCATGTAATCCTCAACCTGGTGAACCGTTATTTGCCGGAGAAGGGCTTCTGAACTTCGCACTGAATATCCAGGTTACAGACGTGGGTGACCAGAAGAATGGTGCTGATATGAAAGTGAGCTTCGATCCTGCATACATTGAAGCAGGACTCGTAAGATACAGGATCATGGTGGTCAACGCCACACAGGCGGGAACCTTCACTTTGGATTCAGCCAATGCAGTCACAGCCGATCATTATTCAAGCATCACTGCTGACGGTACTTCGCATTCTTTACAACTTGCTTCCACCGCCACATCCACCGATGGACAGCTCATCACCAATAGGATCGGTTATTCGGTCTTTATCCTTAGTTGCTATGAGAATACGTCAGAAAATGTCCTTTCCTACCCGGTTCCCTTCCTGCTTCAAACCCAGACCCAGGCAGTCACAAGCGTCCTGGGTACCGACAGCGGCAATGCGGGAAATGGAAGTGATGTGAAGGTCTCCTTTAACAAAATTCCCAATGAAGACGGTATATCGGAATACAGGATCATGGTGGTACCCGGGGAACAGGGAGAGATCTTCAATCTTGACATGGCTGACCTTGTTGGACAGGCCAATTATACTGCCATCGAACCTTCCGGTACTGACATCAGTGCTCTTTTAGATCCTGAGGCGACCGATATCAACGGGGATACCATCATGGAGGAAAAAAGCTATTATATCTATGTGCTGAGCGTTGCTGATGGAATCCTTGCAGACAAAAATGCTCTTTCTGCACCTTCCAATGTGCTGATTCTCTCTGTTCCTGATTATTTGTATGCCGGCCAGAGGGATATGTCATGTATCCATTATGTTGATATTGAACCTGATACAGTCGTCTGGGCTTCATACGGGGAGCCATCAAATACCAGGTACAGGCTTGATCTTAATGGCGATGGCACAAATGATTACCTCTTCACTTGCTATGATGGTGGTTCAATTGGATATTGGGAGAGCGGTTCAGGGCTCGAGGGATTAAATCAAAACAATAAAATAATTACAACAGGGAGTTCACTGTGGATCAAAAAATTTAACCACGGGGATCCCCTCACTTTTATGGACGGTGAAAGATCGGAAGATTGTCTTTTAAGCAGGTTTGCCCAGGGAGAGATGAGTGGCCCATCCATCTCCGGCTATTGGAACGGAGCAAAAAATAAATATGCCGGTCTGATTATGTTCCATGGAAATGATACCATTATGGCCTGGGTAAAAATGACCGTCGGAGGGTACTGTTATGTTACCATTAAAGAATATGCCTGGATGGTTTATTGCCATCAAACGGTTGCTGATTTTACGTATGAGAAGGATGAATATGAGGTTCATTTTGCTCAAACTTCAAAAATGGTAGATTCATTGATCTGGAACTTTGGTGATGGAAGCTTTTCCACTGAAGCAAATCCGGTTCATGTTTTTTCTCAGGAAGGGGATTTCCTGGTCACACTGATCGCTTCGGGACCTTTTGGAACCGATACGGCTGCTCAGCTTATCAATATCTGCGAAATGCCGACCGCCAGCTTCTGGTTCAACTTATCCAGGTGGGGGGAACTGATCCTGTACAATGAATCGCTAAAAGCAGATACCTATTACTGGAACTTTGGTGACGGGAACGTTTCAAATGAAGAAACTCCTGAATATACCTATACGGAGAACGGAACATACAAGCTCTCGCTGATAACCGCACGGGGAAGCTGTAGGGATACATTAAAGGCAAATGTGATTGTTTGCATCTATCCAAAAGTGGACTTCTATTTTGAGGAACTGGATTCGACAGTACATTTTCATAGCACCAGCCTTTTTTTAGACTCCATATACTGGGATTTTGGGGATGGATTCGGGTCATTTCTCACCGACCCGGTTCATACATTCAATCAAAGTCAGCAGTTCCAGATCACTCTTCATGGATGGAATGCCTGCGGCCATGATTCCATCACTAAAATGGTCCTTTCGATGGAGGAATTCCTGAGCGTTCCCTTCATTTACCCAAATCCGGTCAGAGATCAATTGTATATAAAACCTCCCTTCCCCGTTAAGAAAACCACAGCTCATTTATATGATCCATCCGGACAACCGATCTCTCTTCAATATTCACTGACACATGGCAATGAAACTACGATCCTGGATCTGTCGGGTATCAAGGAAGGTATATACCTGCTGGAAATTCTTCTGGATGACCGGATCGTCAGGGAAAAAATCATCGTCATAAGGTAGTCCGGGCATAAACGACTCTTATACAAGTATCCTCCCTGTATTGAAAACAAGAACCACAGATATAATGAACATAATTAAAGCGGGTATTCCGGCCTTCTGTCTTTTTATATGGATATGTCCTGTCATTTCGTTATCCCAGGTACCGGTAATAAAATGGGCCCATATGTATGGGGGGACCAGGAATGATTTTTTAACTGTTGGTCAGCCTGTAACGGGGGGAGGAACTGTTCTGGCCGGTTCCTCAGAATCTAAAAATGGATTTGTTATCAATAACAATGGCCAGTTTGACTTCTGGATAGTGAAGATGGACAGGGAAGGTGAGATTATCTGGACGAAATGCTTCGGGGGATCTGCCAGGGAAAACGTCTCAGATATCAGACTGACTTCGGATCATGGGTATATCGTTGCCGGGACCACCAATTCCAATGATGGCTTGGTTTCAGGGAATCACGGGCTTTCAGACATCTGGGTGATCAAACTCGATGACACAGGGGAACTGGTCTGGCAAAAATGCCTGGGAGGAAGCAATAACGACACGGCAAATTCTATCCGGGAAACGGAAGATCATGGATACATCGTTGCAGGAAACACAGCCTCGAATGATGGCGATATCTCCTCCGGCAATCATGGAGGAAAAGATTACTGGATAGTGAAACTTGATTCGGTTGGTAATATATTATGGGATAGATGCTATGGAGGCTCGGGCCATGAATCAGCTTCATGCATTGAAATCACATCCGGGGCGGAATATGTCATTTCCGGCTCTTCGGCTTCTACTGACGGAGATGTAACCGGTAACCACGGTGGATCGGATTACTGGATCATCAACATTGATTCGACGGGTAACCTGATATGGCAAAAATCACTGGGCGGCACCCGGAATGACAACGCCGATTATGTCATTACCACCAGTGCGGGTAACTTTTTGATATCCGGCACAACCTATTCAAACAACGGGAATGTGACAGGAAATCATGGAGGCTCTGATGTATGGCTTGTCAATCTGAATGACCAGGGGGGTATCAACTGGTCGAAGTGCTATGGCGGCGATGAAAATGAAATACGGTTCACCCTTCAATCCCTACCGGATGAGAATATCCTTGCAACCGGTACAACGCTATCAAACCACTCAGGAGACGTGACAGGAGGAGATTATTACAGCTATCCGCAAGAAGACTACTGGATCTTTACGATTACAGAGAATGGAACCCTTCAGTGGCAAAAACGGTTAGGGAGTGAGACCAGCTATATGACTTTCTACTATGAACATGGTTATTTTTCTGTAGTGGATGAAGAAGGGAATTTCCAGGTCATAGGAACCAAAAAACAGGTCATTACCCTGAACGTTTATGGGGAGGTGGAGGGTTGGATCGTAAAACTGGGTCCTGCCAGCCAGGAAAGTGTATATGATGTAAAACAACTGATTGTTGACGATATCGGAGACAACCACAATGGTTCTGATCTGCAGGTGTCATTCCTGCAGCCGGATAGTCAGAATGTCGTTGAAGAATACAGGATCATGGTGAGAGAATATGACTATTACTGGCAGTTCAACCTTGACTCGGCGCTGGCTGTACTGCCTCAGGATTATACGTCGGTCATTCCCGGAGATTCAATGTATACAGTCGGGCTCAGTGAAAATTCCACCACGGTTTCCGGTTCACTCATTGCTAACCAGGTACCTTATAAAATTTTCATTTTGAGTATGTTAAAAAACGGGATGACTCCTTTTCTTTCTCCTCCTTCAGACAGGATTGTACTCAGCACCCCTTGTGAATCTATGCCGGAAATTTCCGCCATGGATGAAAAAGATTTCTGCAATGGCAAAGACATTCATCTGACTTTCCAAAAGATCCCGGATGAATCCACCGTTGCGGAATACAGATTCATGATCGTACCAACATCAGCAAAAGGATATTTTGACCAGGTGCTTGCAGAGCTGATACCACCGGGCAATTATCAAGCCGTTGCTCCACAGGGAACAGATGCTGACCTCTGGCTGGATGAAAATACAAGGGATGTTTACGGAGTTCCCGTTACATGCGGTGTCCCCTACCTGACTTACATCCTTACGATGCCCGATGGATTAAATGCGGATATGAGCAGTCTTTCCTGCGGCAATGTCCTGATCCTGGAAACACCGGGATATCTTACAGCCGGACAACCAGAAGATTATCACGTGCATTACAGGGATCTTGCACCTGATATTGAACTTTCTACCCCGGTGGAAGGATATCAGGAATACGCTCTGGATGTAAATAATGATGGGACCGATGATTTTATCATTTATTGTCAGAATTGGCAGAGCGAAATGGGCCCTATCCTCAGGAGCCAGATCAAAGGTCTGGGCAGTAACGTAATTTTAAAGATTCAGGAATCACAGGATTGGATTGAAAAACCTGGCCCTGATGACCCCATTGACCTGATCAGACCCTGCATCACGGATGGGATCCTTTCTAAACTTACCTATACTACAAGTTGGGAGGAGAATATTCTGGGTGTATGGAATGATGGCAAAGATCACTATGCAGGATTGATCTTTTATGCTGATGAAGATACACTTACCGGCTGGGTTAGATTAAATGTTTCTGATTATTCGCGGGTGATCATAAAAGATTATGCGTGGAAAAAATATTCACGATCTGTTCAATCTATATTTACGTACCAATGGAATGGGATGACGCTCCATTTTTTCAACCATTCACTGGCAGCGAATGAAATTATATGGGATTTTGGAGATGGCAATGATTCTGACCAAAATAATCCCTCCCATACATACTCTGATGAAGGCGAATATATGGTTTCGCTGACTGTATCCGGATTACTGGGTATGGATTCATCGGCGCAGGTTGTGAATGTCTGCCTGCCTCCCGAAGCAGGCTTTATTTATGCTTTTAACGAATCAGCTCAGGTTGTCTTCAGCAATACATCTTCCAACGCATCCTCTTTCTTCTGGGATCTCGGTGATGGAAATGTTTCATTTCAGCAGGATCTGACCTACACCTATTCAGCGTATGGTGAATATCAGGTAATGCTGATCGCCTCCAATAATTGCAGTGCTGATACAGCCTGGCAGATCATCCAGGTCACCGGATTCGCTGAAAAACCAGATGAAAGATCCGTCATCTTGTTCCCGAATCCGGCCAGGGATGTCCTTACCATCATTTTCAACGACCAGGTGTATCAAAAAGCATTACTGGAAATTTTGGACTCCATGGGAAAGCAGGTGCTCCCAGCCATGGAAAAAGAAATCCATGCCGGTTCCAGAATGGATATGAATATCGCTCCGTTGCCTGAAGGTATGTATTTCCTGAAATTCATCCTCGATGATCGGGTCATCACCCGGAAGATGATCATTATGCGATAGCTTCATCCACCCCACCCCTTGCCCCTCCCAGATCCCCGTTTAAACGGGGACCAATTGGGGAGGGGTTGGGGAGGGGCCGACCGCCGACTGCCGACCAATGAACAATTCCCTCCCATCCGGCGTTTCTTACCCGGATATTGCCTAATTTTGAATTCATGAATTTCAGATTTTTGTGGATAAAACTGATCATCCTGGCGGGAATGTTACCGTTCAATCTTCTTTCCCAGGTGGATGCCGTTACAGGATTGCTGGCCACTGATTGCGGGAACCAGGGCAATGCAGGGGATATTTGCGTGGCTTTCAATAAAGCAGCGAATGAAGACACGATTTCTGAATACAGGATCATGGTGATCCCGGGTGAAATGCTCAGCACCTTCACTGTTGAGATCGCCAGCCTGATCCATCACTACACAGAGGTGACTCCTTCCGGATCCGATGTGTCCATCCGTATTGAGCAGCAGGCTCCCGATGTCAATGGCAATCCGGTTGTGGAAGAGATTGAATATTACGTGTTTGCGCTCAGCGTGGCAGAAGATACATCCTCAGGACAGAATGCCCTCTCCGAACCCTCCAACCTCCTGATCCTGTCCACGCCGGACTATTTATATGCAGGACGAGCCGATGTTCCCCCACTGCATTACTCGGATCCGGAGCCGGATATCCTGATCCACGCGGAATGGGACAGCAGCCAGGAGTATTTCCTGGACCTGAACGGGGATGGCCTGGATGATTACCGGTTCTATTGCTATTTCAGCGGCGCGATGGCATCCTACACCCGTATCGCTTCCATTTCGGGTACTGCACCCGATAACCGGATCATCTCATCCCAGCCGCTCTCCAATTTTCTGGTCAACAGATTCAACCAGGGCGATCCCCTGACTTTTAACGATACCCTGGTATCCGAACAAAGCTTTTTAAGCCATTATGTATATAACGACGAGCAGCCTGATTTTACAGAAGGGTACTGGACAGGGATTGAAGATAAATATGCCGGACTGGTCATGTTCAATGGTACCGATACCCTCGTCGGATGGATCAAATTGAGCGTTCCTGATTATTCCACGATACAGATAAAGGAATATGCCTGGACGGTCTACAGCCATCATACATATGCAGCCTTTACTTATGAGATCAATGACTACGAGGTCAGTTTTACGAGTTTGGCGGAAGGGGAAAGTTTTGTCTACTGGGATTTTGGAGATGGCACATTTTCATGGGAAAGAAATCCCATTCACCTATATACACAGGAAAAGGACTACATGGTCCTGCATACTGCATATAGCCTATCAGGATCGTTCATGGCCTCGGAGACAATCAACATCTGTGAAATGCCCACCGCCGGCTTTATCTATGAACTGACGAAATGGGGCCAACTGATCATCCTTGACCAATCCAGCAAGGCAATCAAGTATCGCTGGGACTTCGGTGACGGTACTTCTTCTACCGAAGCGTCTCCGGAACATTATTACCAGGAGGATGGCACCTATCCTGTTTCACTGCTGGTGACCAGAGGGGAATGTACCGATTCTGACAGTACAGTGGTGGACGTCTGCATCTATCCGAAAGCAGAATTTTACTACGAAATCAATGGCATTGAAATCTACTTTTACAATACCAGTCTCAAAGCAGATTCTTTATCCTGGGATTTCAGGGATGGCTCCGGATCAAACGAATCCAATCCGGTACATTCTTTTAACGTGACAGGCGAATACGACGTTGTGCTGCGGACATTTAACCAGTGCGGACAGGATTCTGTGACCCATATGGTGTATGTGGGTCTGGAAGAAACGGATAAGGATATCCGCGTGATGGTCTATCCTATACCTGCCAGTAATCGTTTATTTATTGAACCCATCTTTCCGGTGAACATACGAAAAACAGAGTTGTTTGATCCTTCTGGTCATTTGATTGTGTCAATAATGGATGAAAAGACCGGATACGGGATATCGGAATTTGACCTTTCTACCGTTAAAAACGGTTTTTATATACTTAAGCTTCATCTTGACCATAAGCTGCTTATACAGAAAATCCTTGTTCTGAATCGAAGGAATTAAAACAAATGCCATCGGTTATTCTTTTACCACAGAGGCGCTTGGAGGTTTCACGGAGGCGCACAAAGTTAATTATCGACTCATTTAATCTTTGTGCGCCTCGGTGTTTCCTCTGTGCGCCTCTGTGGTTTAATAAACAAAGAACCTCAACGTTCTTTATACATCTTTTCGTAATACTGCAGATAACTCCCGGAAGTAACATCGTCAAGCCACTTCTGGTTGGCCAGGTACCAATCAACGGTCCTTTCGAATCCTTCGTCGAACTTCACTTCCGGCTTCCAGCCCAGTTCATTCTGTAATTTTGAAGAATCGATGGCATACCTGAAATCATGACCGGCACGGTCGGTCACGTACGTGATCAGCTTCCCGCTCTCTCCGTCCTTCCTGCTCAACTTGCGGTCCATGATCCGGCAAAGGGTTCTTACGATATCAATATTCTGCCGTTCATTGTTACCTCCGATGTTGTATGTCTGGCCATCCCTCCCTTTCTGATAGATCAGGTCGATGGCCTTTGCGTGATCCTCCACGTACAGCCAGTCGCGGACATTCAGCCCTTTACCATAAACCGGTAAAGGCCTGTTCTGTCTTATGTTATTGATAATCAATGGTATAAGCTTTTCTGGAAATTGATTGGGCCCGTAATTATTGGAGCAGTTGGAAATCACCACCGGTAATCCGTACGTATGGTGATAAGCCCTGACCAGGTGGTCGCTGCTGGCCTTGGATGCCGAATAAGGACTACGCGGATCATAGGGAGTGGTTTCCAGAAATTTTCCTTCATCACCCAGCGAACCGTATACCTCGTCGGTGGACACATGATAAAACCGTTTCCCGTTAAACTGTCCGTTCCAGAAATGCCGTGCTGCATTCAGCAGGTTGACGGTGCCCACGATGTTGGTCATGATGAATTCCTTCGGACTCAGGATGGAACGGTCGACATGCGACTCCGCAGCAAGGTGGAATACACCATCGAAACGATGGGTTTCAAATGCCGTCATGACGGATTCCTCATCCACGATATCCCCTTTTACGAACCGGTAGTTGGAGGCATTTTCAAGGTCGGTCAGGTTGGCCAGGTTCCCCGCATAAGTGAGTTTGTCAAAATTGACGACAAGGGTGTCAGGGTACTTATTGACCAGCAGCCTGACAAGATGGGAGCCGATGAAACCCGCTCCGCCGGTGATCATGATGGAATGCATAGTTTATGCGCTTTTATTTATGGTCATTCATTGTTAAATTGATAAATTGTCAAATTGTTATTGATTGACTGCCTGCTGTTGACTGCTGACTCCTGACCCTCATCCGACACCCTTCGCCAGCGCCTTCTCCCAGTTCCAGGCCGAAAGCATCATCTCGTCGAGGGAATGAACAGCCTTCCAGCCCAGCGTTTCGTTGGCAAGGCGGGTGTCGGCCCACACTTTTTCAACATCACCCGCCCGGCGCGGCGCTATCCTGTAATTCAGCTTCACTCCGCTTACCCTCTCAAAGGATTGAATGACCTCCATGACCGTAAAGCCAATGCCAGTCCCCAGGTTGAAAACTTCCAGGTTGTGCAGGCAATTTCCCTGGATCATCCGTTCAACCGCAACTACGTGAGCCCTGGCAAGATCCACCACGTGGATATAATCACGGATCGCGGTACCATCCGGTGTATCATAATCATTCCCGAAGACACTCAGGCATTCGCGCTTACCGATGGCAGTCTGGGTGATGAAAGGCACCAGGTTATTGGGCACACCCAGGGGCAGTTCGCCGATCAGGGCTGAATCGTGGGCACCGATCGGGTTGAAGTATCGCAGGGCGATAACCCGGATTGGCAGCAGAAGAGTATTGAACCGGAGAATATCCTCACAGATCTGCTTGGTGTTTCCATAGGGTGACCAGGCAGTCTTGAAGGGTGCGTCCTCGGTGACCGGAAGCTGGTCCGGCTGGCCGTACACGGTACACGAAGAGCTGAAAACAATATCTCTTATCCCATGCATCTTCATGCCATCAAGGATGTTCAGCAACGAAACCACATTGTTCCGGTAATATTCCAGTGGCTTTTCCATCGACTCCCCTGCAGCTTTGAAGGCGGCAAAATGAATGATGCCCGAAAGCTGTTCATGCCTGGCAAAAAAATCGGCGGTCCTTTCCCTGTCAACCAGGTCGAACTGTTCGAAGGCAGGCCTGATCCCGGTGATCTTCCTGATTTGATCCAGCACCTCAACGGAAGAGTTCGACAGATCATCCACGATCACCACCTCATACCCATGCTGCTGCAGCTCCACCACGGTGTGCGAGCCGATAAAGCCCGTGCCTCCTGTGACCAGTATTTTCTTCATGTGGATCTATTATTCAATGAGTAAAAGTACGTCCTTTTTGGAACTTGTGCTCCATTATTCACCTGGAATTTGGATTTTGGGATTTGTTTGGAATTTGGATTTTGGGATTTGGATTTTTTTCCCTATCCTTGTGTGACTTTCAAAACCAACGTCATCATGCTTAAACAGATCCTTTTCGCCGTTGCCCTTGCCATCACCCTGGGCATCTTTGCCTTTACCATCATCCGCATCGTCAACTATTTCAGGCTGACGAAATCCTTTCCTGTCGGGAACTGGGGAAAACGCATTTCCCTGATGCTGAAGGTGGCTTTCGGTCAGACAAAGATCCTGCGCAAACCCGTGATCGGCTTCATGCACGCACTGGTCTGGTGGGGCTTCCTGGTGATCCTGGTCGGAAGCATCGAGATGGTGATCGACGGGCTGTTCGGCACCGAAAGGGCGCTCTCCTTCCTGGGGCCCGTCTACGATGCGATCACCGTGCTGGCCGATCTTTTCGCGCTGGTCATCGGTATCGTGATCCTTGCCTTTCTTATCAGACGTATCTTTATGCATATCAGGCGATTTACGGGGATCGAGATGAAGCATACCTCCCATGCCGATGCCAACTTCGCCCTGACCCTGATCCTGCTGTTGATGGTTTCCCTGGTGGGTATGAATGTCTTCTATCTCGTCGGGGCCAGAATGTCCGGAGAGGAAATCAAGGGTGTGTTCATCACGAGCAAGGTCATTGCTGACATCTCCGCCCTGAATCATTTGCCAGCATCCACGGTGCATACCTGGCACGAGATCTTCTGGTGGTCGCATATCCTGCTGATCTTCATCTTTGCCAACGTGCTACCGTACTCAAAACACTTTCACGTGTTTATGTCAGTTCCCAATGTTTTCCTGAGCCGGCTGGAGCCCCTGGGATATCTTCCGAACATGGAGAATGTCACTAAAGAGGTCAAGCTGATGATGGATCCGGCGACCGCGTATGCCCCGGCGCCGGAAGGGCAGGCCGAAGCTCCCGCGCGATTCGGTGTGCTGGATGTGGAAGATATCACCTGGAAAAATTACCTTGACTCGCTCACCTGCACCGAGTGCGGCCGTTGCACCGCCTCCTGTCCGGCCAATATCACCGGTAAGCGCCTGTCTCCCCGCAAGATCATCATGGACGTAAGGGCGCGTATGAAAGAAAAAGGGCCCGGGCTGATCAGGGACAGAGCCTACTCCGATAAAAAATCCCTCATCGGCGACTACATCACTGCCGAGGAGCTCTGGGCCTGCACCACCTGCAACGCCTGTGCTCGGGAGTGCCCGGTGAACATCAACCACCCCTCGCTCATCGTCGACATGCGGCGCTACCTGGTCATGGAGCAGGCCGCCGGCCCGGGCGAGCTCAATGCCGTGTTCACCAACATCGAGAACAACGGCGCCCCCTGGCAGTTCTCACCCGAAGACCGCCTGCTGTGGGCCAATGACCTTAACGACAGCCAGAACAATCCGATCCAGGTCCCGGTCATGGCTGACCTGGCCGCAAAAGGTAAAAAACCTGAATACCTTTTCTGGGTGGGCAGCGCCGGCGCCTTCGACGACCGCTACAGGAAGGTCACCCGCGAATTCGTGAAGATCCTGCATCACCTGGGAACCAATTACGCGGTGCTGGGAGTGGAGGAGACGGATTCGGGCGACGTGGCACGGCGTGCCGGAAACGAAATGCTCTTCCAGATGCAGGCCCTGATGCTCATCCAGATCCTGAAGGGATACGAGGTACAAAAGATCATCACTTGCGATCCGCACGATTACAATACATTCAAAAACGAATACCCCGACCTGGGCGGGAGGTTCGAAGTGATCCACCATACTCAATTTCTGGTGGATACGATACGTGCAGGTAAATTACAGCTCAACAGCGGTTCATGGAAGAATACAAAGATCACCTATCACGATCCCTGTTACCTGGGCCGGGCCAACGGTGAGTACGCCGCCCCGCGTGAGGTACTGGCAGCCCTGTCGGCCACGAACGTGGAGATGGCGCGTTGTAAAAGCTTTGCCCTGTGCTGCGGCGCCGGCGGCGGGCAGATGTTCAAGGAGGCCGAGAAGGGCGATAAGGAGGTGTTCATCGAGCGCATCGAAGATGCAATGGCCACCGGAGCCGGTATCGTGGCCACCGCCTGCCCGTTCTGCATGACGATGATGACCGACGGGATCAAGTACAAGAACCGCGAGGAAACGATGAAGAACTACGATATCGCCGAACTGGTGGCGATGGCGATGAAGTGATATGGATTATAATACCTTTTCATGCCGGAAAAACCTTACATCCTAAAATAGTCAAGCAGGTACTGAAAGCCTGTGAGTTATAAAAATCAAGCGGATACCCGATCAGTATATTTCTACATGATTTTGCTCCCCCCCTCCATCCGCCTCCGTGATCCCTCTGTGCGCCTCCGTGGTTAAAGAAAAAGAATCTCTTTGCCACACCTCCTATCCTTCGGTCACTGGTTGTTTTTCCCCATTAAATGTATTATCTTTACATACTTATTATACCTGATTTCCATTCAACCCTGTCATGAAAAAATTCAAAGCTCTCCTTTTTTTCGGCCTGATGGCCCCCTTCCTGCTGAGAGCAAATCCCATTGAGCTGCGCATTTTCAGCGAAATATATTTTGAGGGGGATGACTGGTTTATCGAGTTGGTTCATTTTAATCAGTTGTTCGGTGAATCCAGCCTGGACAATTTCGGTATCCTTTGTTCTTCAGGTTCCGCCCAGTTCAAACCGGGGATCGATGTAACAGAATCAGGTTGGGTCATCATCACACAGGATAGTATGCTTTCCCCATTGGCAATCAATAAGTACGGTGATTTTATTCAATTTCGTTTTTATCATAATGGGAGCTGGAATACAGTCAATTCACCGACCTATTTCGGTGATATGGAAGACTCCCAGGTAAATTATCCGTTCGAAGGGCAATCCATCGTCAATACCACAATCATTTATGGGCAAAACTGGATGGATTTCTGGACAGTGAAAGAAAATGATCCAACGCTGGGTAGCTCTTTTTACCAGGTGACGACATACGGAACATTATCCGGAAGGGTGCTTAACCAAAACCTTGAACCTGTCGCAGGGATACAGGTGCAGTATTGCCCTCCCTATTTTCTTGGGCAGAGCCTATCGCCCATTTTCACGGATAATGAGGGATATTTCTGCTCTCCACCTGAAATGCTGGCCCGCAATTATGCGATTTCGCTGATTTGGAATGAAACCTCTCTTCTGGACACATGTGTCACAGTTGAGCCTGACTCCACTACCTGGTGCGACTATATCCTGGATACGGTCCTGGTCAAAGTTCCATCATCCATTAAGGGTCAGGAACTTTCTTTTGGAAATTTCCCGAATCCGTTTTCGGACAACACCACATTCGTGATACAACTTCCCGAAGATACCCATTACCAGGAAGGACGGATAATCGTATACGATATGACAGGCAGGGAAGTATATGACCGGGTGATCGGACAGGAAATGACGGGTACCGCACCGGTATTCCACCATTGGGATCTGGCCGGCAATCCGGCCTCGGTATCCCCTGGCGAATACATCAGCTGCCTTGTGCTGGACGGGATCGTGGTTGCAAAAAATAAGTCCACCTGCGTCCGATAACATTCAATCTGCGCCGAATGAGTGCAAAATTCCGGATCATCCTGGTTTCATCCACATTGCTTGCTGTATTGATCCTGAGCCATCTCCGGTTGCACTCCCAATCCCTCGAATTCTTTGAGGAGTCGCTTCTTTTTAAAATTAGCGGGGGCTTTTTTACGGTGGACGGACAATATTATTTCAGGAACACCGGGCAAAGCGATATCCACCAGATCTTATTCTATCCCTTCCCTGCTGATGACCATCCAGTGTCAACAGACAGCGTTTCTGTCACAGAAACTCCTGTGACGGAGGAGCAACTCCTGGTTCATCGTTCCGAAAAAGGATTTTCTTTTCTTGTTCAACTGAAAGCAGGCGAGGAAAAGGCGTACCACATCCATTACCGGCAGAAAGTCCGCAACCATGCCACATACATTCTCACCTCAACGCGGCACTGGGGAAAACCGCTCGAAAAAGCATTTTATCAACTTACTGTACCGTTGGATATTCAGATAATCAGATTGAGCTATCCTCCTGATTATCAGGAAAATAATTTAAACGAAAGGATCTATTACTGGTTCAGGCAGGATTTCATGCCCGACAGGGATTTCGAAATTGAGTTCTGAATACTGGTTATCACTTTACCCACAGTCGGGTTCAGTTTAGTTTAACCACAGAGGCGCACAAAGGATACACGGAGGCGCGCGGAGGAATGATGATTAACTTTAATTGTCGATTGTCAACTGCCAATATTCAATGGCTGACTGCTGACTGCTGACTGCTGACTGCTGATCCCTCGTCACTGCGTTCCTCGGGACAGGCCGCCGACCGCCGACCGCCGACCGCTAACCTACTCCCCCTTCATCTCCTTCACTGCCGCGATCATCTCCGGCAGCACCTTCATGGCATCGCCCACGATACCGTAATCGGCTGCCTCAAAGATAGGTGCATCAGGATCCTTGTTGACCGCCACGATGCATTTCGACGAGCTTACCCCGGCCAGGTGCTGGATGGCACCCGATATTCCGAACGCCATGTAAAGGTTCGGGGCGATGATCTTACCAGTCTGGCCTGTATGTTCCTCGTGCGGGCGCCAGCCCTCGTCGGAGACGGGCCGCGAGCATGCGGTGGCAGCCCCCAGCTCCCGGGCCAGCTCTTCGATCGGTGCCCAGTTCTCCGGACCTTTCATGCCGCGTCCGCCCGAAACGACCACCTCCGCATCGGTCAGCAGGATCTTGCCCGTGACCTTGCTCACCTCTTCCACGCTGGTCTTGAAATCATGATCCGTCAGATCGGGAATGAATGCCTCCACAGCTGCCACGCCACCGTTTTCCTTCAGTCCGAAGGAGTTCTGTAAAAGGGTAAGGATCCTGACCGGTGTTTTGATCACGATCGTGGCAAAGGCTTTTCCGTTAAATGCCTTCTTATGGATGGCGAAAGGTTCAACGGTCACGGGAAGGCCGGCGATTCCAGCGCCCACACCCGCCTTTAGCTTAACGGCCAATCTGGGTGCGATGGCCTTTCCGGTGAAATTATTGGCCATCACCACCACCTGGGCATTTTCCCTGACAGCTGCCTGATACAGAACCGATGCATAGGCCTGATTTACCAGCTGGTTCAGTCGTGCATCCCTGACGGACAGCACCCTGCTGGCACCATATTTCCCAAGGGCTGTGAGCTCCGTGTCGCTCACGTCACCTATGGAAACTGCGACAGTTTCCGTATTCAGCATCCCGGCGATGGCATGCGCGTAGGACACCAGTTCATAGGACAGCTTCTTGAACTTCCCGTCCCAGTTTTCGGTATAAACCAGTACTGACATAGTGTATTTTTTTGTTACAATACTTAAACACCTACAGTGTAATCGAATAATAATATCAAAAATATTTCTCCTTTCTCCTCTCTCCTTTCTCCTCTCTCCTCTCTCCTCTCTCCTCTCTCCTCTCAAATCACCTTCGCTTCCGTGTGCAGCAACTGCACCAGTTCCCGCACATTGTCCTCCGCAACCATCCTGCATTTTGCCTTTGAGGGTGGCAGTTCATACCTGATGTGCTCCACCAGCACTTCGGATGTAACCGGTTCAATCACTTTCAGCGGCTTGGTGCGTGCCATCATGATGCCCCTCATGGAAGGGATGCGTGGCTCAAGGGCGATCCCTTTCTGAACAACGGCCAAAAAAGGCGCAGTGACTGAAAGCGTCTCTTTTCCGCCGTCAATCTCCCGTTTTATCTTAAACCGTCCACTGTCGACCGTAACGGAAGAAACAGACGAAACAGAGGGAATATCCAGGAACTCGGAGATCATGCCTCCCACCATCGAATTGTTGTAATCCGATGACTCGATACCGCACAGGATCAGATCATACCCTTCATTATTGACTGCTTCAGCGATCTGGCGGGCCACATCGTAAGCATCCGTGGCCTGGCTGTTGATCCGGATGGCATCATCGGCACCGATGGCCAGCGCTTTGCGAATGGTTGGCTCGGCATCTGCCAGTCCGACCGTGATCACGGTCACCTTCTCAACGCCGCTGCCAGGCTCTTCCTTCAGCTGCAGTGCCCTCGTCAGGGCCAGTTCGTCCCATGGATTGATGATCCACTGCACTCCCGTCGTATCCAATGCCGTATTTCCGTCTTTAAACCTGATTTTCGTGGTGGTATCAGGTACGTTGCTCATACAAATCAGAATCTTCATCTTATTCTATTGCTAAATTGTTAAATTGCTAAATTGTCAAATTGTTAAATTGTTAGTTTTTCATTGGTAAATTTGATCAGCTGATTGATTTCTTTTTCTAATTGCAGCAGTTCTTTCAGGATTTTATCATACTCCTCGTGGCTGATCAATCCTCTTGTTTTCGATTTCTCATTCCAATCGAGAGTCTCTTTGATAGATCCCTGACTGATCCGGAAAAACTTAATTTTATCCTTTTTTGAATACCTCCCAAATCCTTCCGCAATATTGGCTGATATGGAATCCACTGCTCTAACGAATTGCTTGCCAACCGTATCTTTCTCAAAATAATCCCATTTGATGACAACCTGCCAGATATAATTACTAAGATTATAAGCTAATTTATATGAACTTAAATCATTAAGTTTTAAAAATTTCTTCCCCTCAGCCATTCCCCCAACAATTTAACAATTTAACAGTTTAACAATTCGTCACCCCTTCACTAATCCTCTTGAAATCACGATCTTCTGTATCTCCGACGTCCCCTCGTAGATCTGTGTGACCTTTGCGTCGCGCATCAGCCGTTCCACATGATATTCCTTCACGTACCCGTAGCCCCCGTGGATCTGCACCGCCTCGGTAGTGACTTCCATGGCGATGTCGGCCGCATACTGCTTGGCCATGGAGCTGGCCATACCGAAGGATTGGCCCTGGTCTTTCAGCCATGCCGCCTTATATACCAGGTTGCGGGAATTCTCCACTTTCACGGCCATGTCGGCCAGCTTGAAGGCAATGGCCTGGTGGTCGATCAATAATTTACCAAAGGCTTTTCTCTCCTGGGCATATTTCAGGGAGCGTTCCAGTGCACCGGCTGCAATGCCCGTCGCCTGGGCGGCTATCCCGATCCGGCCTACTTCCAGCATCTTCATGGCAAACTTGAATCCGAAACCATCCTCGCCGATCCGGTTCTCTTTTGGAACCTTCACGTCGGTGAACATCACCGAGTGCGTATCGGAACTGCGCATGCCCATCTTATCCTCATGGGGACCGAGGGAAATGCCGGGAGAATCCTTGTCAATAATGAAGGCATTGATTCCTCTGTGCCCCAGCTCCGGATAGGTCTGGGCAATGGTGATATACACCGAACCGCTGTTGGCACTGGAGATCCAGTTCTTCGTACCGTTCAGCAGGTAATGATCGCCTTTATCTTCGGCCAGGGTCTTTTGCCGGGAGGCATCTGAACCCGCTTCCGGCTCGGATAACAGGAACGCCCCGATCTTTTCACCCGATGCCAGCCAGGGAAGGTACTTTTCCTTCTGGAAATCATTGCCGAATTTTTCGATCCCTCCGCATGCCAGCGAATTGTGGACGGCCAGCAGCACACCTACCGAGGCATCGATCTTTGAAAATTCCTCGATGGCCATGCAGTAGCCCACCGTGTCCATCCCAATCCCTCCATAGGCCGGGCTGACCATCATCCCGAAAAATCCAAGTTCCCTCAGGTTCTTTACATGGTCGTAAGGAAACTCTGCCCTGGTATCACGCCCGATCACATCCATGATCAGTTCCCGTTCGGCAAAATCTCTGGCAGCCTGTTGGATCATCCGCTGCTCTTCGGTAAAGGCAAAGTCCATGAGGAATAATTGGTTGAAAGAAGCAAAAATACGAAAAAGGTTAAATCCCAAATACCAGGATCCAAATTCCAGACAAATCCCAATACTCAAATTCCAAACCTGCCTTCTACTAACTGCTGACTGCCGACCGCCGACCGCCGACCGCCGACTGCTGACTGCCGACCGCCGACCGCCGACCGCCGACCGGCTACCGGCTACTTAATACGCTCCTGATAAATTCCGTCATCCTCCCCAGCACAAACTCCTCCGCTTGCTGATGGGGGATATGTCCGCAATCAGAAATGATCTCCGCTTCTATGGGTGCTTTTACATGTTTGCAGATTGCCCAGAGCTGTTCCTCCGTTCCGTATTCATCCTGTCTTCCCTGGATAAACAGAAGAGGTGCTGTGATATGAGGCAGGTAAGATTCAATGTTCCATTCTCCGGACCGTTCATCCGTCCAGACATTGGCCCATCCCCAGAACGCTGAGTCGGTATTCGTATCGTGGTATTTTATAAGCCGTTGTCTCAGGTCGCCGTACCGGTAAGCCCAGATGGCGGCTTTAAGTCCCTGGGCCGATAGGTCTTCGATTTTTACGTGAGGAGCTTCAAGGATCAGTGCCTGCACGCGTTCAGGAAATTTTGAAGCAAATAAAAGGGCAATGGAACCACCGTCGCTGTGCCCGACCAGGATCAGGGGTTTATGGATGTTCAGCTTTTCCAGCAGCTCCGGCAGTACCTCAAAGGCTTCATGAAACAGGAAATCCTGCTGCCGCGGTTCCAGAAGTTCATCGGATGTGCCGTATCCGTAACGGTCATAAACGATACCCGTCAGCATGGTTGCTTTGCAAAGCTGATCAGGGAAGTCCTTCCATTTTGCGATACACCCGAGGCCTTCATGCAGGAAGACCATGACAGGGGACCAGACAGATTTCCGGATGATCCTGTAACCCAGCGTATGACCCTGAACCTGTATCTTACGAACCATCCCTCCTCCGTGTCCTCCTTTATTCCTCCGTGTTCTCAGTAGTTAAATGTAATGTATGAATCCCAAGGCATCCCGATTGATAGCCGGACTAGGGCTTTATTCCGGTGCAATGACCGGGGAATCTACCTAATACCCCTCCCCCGTCCCCTCCCCTGCTAGCAGGGGAGGGGTGCAGGGGTAGGGTATATTGAACGTATCCTTTACTCTTAAAACTTTTCCCCTGCCAACTCCTGCTTCGCCTGATGAAACTCCCGCATGATCTCCTCCACGATCTCCCCCGCCGGCCTGATCTCATCGATCAGTGCCGACACCTGCCCGATCTCCAGTTCCCCTTCTTCCGTATTGCCTTCGAACATTCCCAGTTTTGCCCGGCCCCGGCCCAATAGTTCCAGCAGTTCTTCCCGCGATGCTCCCCGGGCTTCCAGTTCCTCCACCTTCCGGACGAACTCATTTTTGATCAGCCTGACCGGGATGATGCTTTTCAGTGTCAGTTTGGTATCCCCGTCCCGGGCTTCCACGATCTTTTGTTTGAAAGCCGTGTGCGCGGATGACTCTTCCGAGGCGGCAAAGCGGCTGCCGATCTGTACGCCTTCCGCCCCCAGGGCAAAGGCGGCCAGCATAGCCCGGCCGGATGCGATCCCGCCGGCAGCGATCAAAGGGACCTTCACCGACTTTCGGATCAGCGGGATCAGTGCCAGGGTGGTGGTCTCTTCCATGCCATTATGCCCCCCCGCCTCAAAGCCTTCGGCGACAATGGCGTCCACGCCGGTTTCCTCGCACTTGACAGCAAACTTCTGATTGGCAATGACATGGACCACTACCATACCCTGCTGTTTAAACATTGAGGTGTATTTTTTGGGATTGCCGGCCGACGTAAATACGATCCTGACTCCCTCTTCGATCACGATGTTCACCATGTCATCCACCTGGGGGTAGATCAGGGGTAGGTTGACCCCAAACGGCTTCTGTGTAGCGGCCCTGGCCTTTCGGATATGCTCCCGGAAAACATCAGGGTACATCGATCCGCCTCCGATCAGCCCCAGTCCACCGGCGTTGCTCACGGCTGTAGCCAGCTTCCATCCGCTGCACCATATCATCCCTCCCTGAACGATGGGATACCGGATCCCGAACAACTCAGTTACCCGGTTGCTCATCTTTTTTTGCCTCAGGTTCCTCCTCCGACTTATATACCTCAATGGTATAGTCGGCTGCCAGGGCTGCTACCGCTCCAACAGCCGCCAGAATGGGTGCGAAGACGGCACCGATCACCCCAAAGGTAAGGGGTAACTCCATGATGGTCTTGCCTTCATCATTCTTAATGATGATCCTCCGGATATTCCCTTCATGAACGATATCCTTAATCTTGTCAAGAAGCTCCTGGCCCTTGACTTTAAATTCCTCTTTAAATTCAGCCATAGGTTTGTAGTTATTTGTAGTTATTTGCTCGGCGCTTACAGCGCCTCGCGTTATTCATGGTTATTCGTGGTTACCCCTCCCCTTAAGGGGAGGGGCCAGGGGAGGGGCTACCCCGCTCTCCTGTACACAATCACCACCACCGTTACGTCATCGCCACCCATATTGATCGTCATGCCGTAGGGCCGGTCTTTCGGAATTTCGATCTGCGCTGCACCTGCAATACCGGTAAGTTGTTCCCATATCGTCACCGCCTGGTGCACTCCTGTCCCTCCGGTAGGATGGCCCCAGCCAATCAATCCTCCCGTTGTATTGATCGGTATCTTACCATCTCTGGCGGTATGCCCGGCAGCAATGAAATCGGCTCCTTCACCGGGACTGGCAAATCCAAGGGCTTCCACCGACAAGACGCCGGCGATGCTGAAGCAGTCATGCAGCTCGATCGTGGCCAGGTCGTTGATGGTGATGCCGGCGGACTCCAGTGCCTGGGCGACAGCTTTTTTAATGGTGGTCAGTTCGGTCAGGTCAGGAGGATCTTGGGTGATGTTCCTTTCGGCCTGCGCCCAGCCCACCACCTCCACTGCCTGGTCTTTCGGGATACCGCAACGCTGAAGGCCCTCTTCCGAAAGGATGGCAATGGCAGAGGCACCGTCAGTCACCTTCGAGCAATCCAGCACGTTCAAGTTGTCGACGAACGTTTCGCCGTTGAGCTTCATCCTATGATAGAAAGCTTCAAGGTCTTCGACTTTATTTTCATATTCCTGGGCTGTGGGACAGAGCCGTGCATTTTCCACTGCATTGCGGAACCACCGTCCCATGCCTTTGCGGGCCCGTTCCTGTCCGTATTTTGCATAATATGCTCCAGCCCGGTCGCTGAACTGTCCCGGGAAAAAATAGGCATGTCCGTTCTTCCGTTTCTGATACCAGCCTGCACCGGCAAGGATATCAGCTCCGTAAATAGCCTTGACCGTATTCTGGACCTCTACACCTACCGTAAGGACCACTTCTGCTGTCTCGGCCAGTACTGACCGGATACCTGCCATCAGTGCCAGGGCGCCGGATGCACAGGCGCCTTCGGTCCGTGTGCAGGGTTTGAATTGAAGCCCTTCATCGATCATCGGTATGAAGCCCGCAAGGTGCCCCTGTTTGTTGAAGCGTGATGCCATAAAATTGCCGATCGCTCCTTCATCCACATGTGGAGCGCCTCCTATCTGCCGCAGCGTTCCCTGTCCGGCTTCACGGATGTAGTGTTCAATCCCCGGACGAGGTTTCTTTGGATTGAACTCGCTGCGGCCGGTTCCCATGGCTATCGTGTTATACCCTGCAGCCATGTAAACTTTTCTTCTGAGCTGTTGCATGGTAATATCGTTATTTGTGGTTATTCAAAAAATGTATTTATCGGCCCGTACGCATGGAAGAATCCTGTAAGTAAAACTGTGTTGACATCCTCTTCACTGAAGGCAACCCCACTGGTCACCAGTTTACAGCCGATTTCGTTTGATTTTCTCCCATAACTGACAGCCAGTTTAGCTCCCAGCGTGTCCGAATTCTTAAGATCATGGAAAAATGCAGCCAGCTTTTCATCCTTATTTCTCAGCTTCACGGCCGTTTTCCAGTTAATGGCCGAGGATGGCACCGGGCCCAGCTTTTCATCGCATTTCCCGCTGATTGTCACCAGTGTGACATACTCTTTCTTTTCCGGATCAAAAATGCCGACCGGCTTTCCCTTTTCATACTGCAGAAAACCATTTTTCTGCGAACCGTCAGCAAACTGTCCTCCCCTGACACCCATCTCCATCATCTTATCCAGCAGGTCGCTGTGAAGATCTTCGTCAGGCAGGAATGGATTCATTACCTTCATGATGAACTGCGTGACATCAATGCCGACATAATCGATCAGCTGGAAAATTCCCATCGGCCGTACCAGGTAATCCTGCGTCACCTTGTTGACCATATAAAGGGCTTCGCAGAAAGGCATTTCCGCCGATAGACGTTCCGCCTCATGGATCCCGTACAGTGCATCGCGCATAAAATGGCCATTGCCAATGAAACCGGCAAAATCATTCGAGGGAACCACCACTTTTTTAAGGTTTTTGGCATAATCCAGTGCGAAAGCTTTTGCCTCAGGCAAAGTGCTGTCCGTAACGATCAGTTCGGCAAGCTTTTGCACGGCAGGGGGATTGTAAAAATGAAATCCCAGCACACGTCCTCCCAGATTGGCCCCTTTATCCAGCAGGTGGATCGGGACGGAGGAGGTATTGGTAAAGAACCACGGCTTGTAGGGATTGTTCTGGTCGATCTGGCTGAAAAGTTTGATCTTCAGGTCCTTATTCTCATTCACCGCTTCAAAGATCAGGTGAGAGTCATAAGCTGCCTCCACCCGCGTGACCCGTCTGACAATGCTCAGGGTATCCCTCACATACTGATCGATGATCTCGCTGTTCTCGATCAGGTCCGGCCGGTCGTCATATGCTTTGCGAAGCCAGACCATCTTTTTCTCCGCGATCTTCAGGACCTGGGGCCCAAGGTAATCCTTCAGGCCTGCCAGTGCTTCCTGGGAGATATCGATGGCATTCAGCGCAAAAGGTTTCCCCTTATTCTCCGGCTTCAGGCTGAGATCCATCATCTCAACGACAGTCAGCAACAGGATGCCGCTGCCCATTTTTCCGGCAGCGCCCAGAATGGATACATTTTGTAATCGTTCGTCGTAGGTCATAGAATTTGGATTGTTTGTGATTATTGATCTACCAGTTCGCCTTCCTTTTCTCCAAAAACGCCTTCATCCCCTCCTCTCCCTCAGCCTTGAACTGAGAGCTGAAATATTCCGATTCAAGTTCGCAGCCTTCCATAAAATCTGCCTGAATGCCATTGCGCGTCACATATTTGACTTTCCGTATCGCCTCAGGCCCCTTCGACAGGATCGTACGGGCCATCTTCAGGGTTTCTTCCATCAATTGTTCATGCTCAACAACTTTCTGGACGAGTCCCATCCGGAGCGCTTCCTCTGCACCGATCACCTCGGCCGTCATTAAAAGATAAAGTGCGTTGCCCAGTCCGATCAGTCTTGGCAAACGCTGGGTTCCGCCATAACCGGGGATCATGCCAAGATTGACCTCGGGTTGACCGAACTTCGCTTTGTTACTGGCAATTCGGATATCGCAACCCAGCGTCAGCTCCAGGCCTCCGCCCAGCGCATATCCGTTGATGGCTGCGATCACAGGGATCTTCATGGTAAAGAACCCGCGGAAGGTTGCCTGTCCCATCTTCGAAAAAGACTTGCCCTGTTCCGGGGTCATATCCGCCATCTCCGCAATATCAGCACCCGCCACGAACGCCTTCCCCTCGCCGGTGAGGATCATGATCCTGACCGAATCATCATCCGATATCCGCGCAATCAGGTCATCCATTTCACGGAAAAAATTGGAATTCAACGCATTCAGCGCTTCCGGACGACAGACTGTCACGATGGCAATGCCATCCTCGATCTGAACTTTTAAATTTTTGTACTCCATAGGGTTCTTTCTTTTAAAAGCCTCACAAATATAGAGAATAGTGATGAGAGCAAAAAATTTCCTTCTATTTGCAAGGATTAAAGAAGATTTGGTACTCTGTCCTTTTCATGGTAATCAATTATTCACAATTCTTGATAAAATCTATGAAAGCACTTGCGAAGACTGCTTTTCAATCGTATCTTTAGCCACTTTAAATACGGAGAGAATCACGTATTCACATTCATCGACAACAAAAAAGCAATGGTTCATAAAATCACATCACAATGAATGCAACGAAAAAACACTGGTTCTTATTTACGATCGTGCTGACATTATGTTCGGCAACCGCTTCCGCTCAACCAAGCTTTGGAATCCTGTACTGCAGCAGCAATGTCAGCGATGAGTATTGGACCCAGGATTTAGCAAATGATATCGCACATCTGCTGCTTTCTGAGCTGGCACCCCTCGGTATCGTTCGACCTCTCGAACGTGAGCATATTCTTTTGCTCATGAAGGAAATTGATCCACCCAAAGTAGATAACCTGGAGGGAAACGTAATCCAGGAGATCGGGCAGAGGGAACGGTTGCAGTACCTGGTCAAGGGAAACCTGCTGGCTCTTGAGCTGAAGGGCAACATAGTCACTTATAAGCTACGGCTCGCCATTTACAAAACGAACGACGCTACTATGGTATGGGAGAAGGCCCCTGAAATCACCCGCGAGTTGACAGATAAGGAGTTAAAAGAACACATACTCTTAAGTGCAGATTTCTATAAACCAACCATCCTTTCCATGACCAGGGAGATCAGGAAACTTAAGTTTCAGTAGGATTACTCTAAACGGTCAATGATGATTAATTACTTAGGCCAGGGTTTTTCAATCAGGGTCAATGAAAGCTATTGTCATTAATACAGGATTTCTGCGTATTCCCGTTGAGGATATGTTTTCGGATGCCCGACCAGAAAGGAAAAGCACGATCCTGTATCCAATTGATCAGGAAAAGCGATGTCTTTGCGTGATCAGGTCATTACTGTGTAGATCCGGTTCAATGAACATACTGATCGATGCCGGAGTGGGAGAACTTATTGATCAGAGGATTCTTACCCATTATGACTACCGGTCAGAGGGAGACTGGAACACATTACTGAAGCCACATGGGCTTTCTCCCGCTGATATCACCGATGTGATCCTGACGCACCTGCACTTTGATCACTGCGGGGGTGTTGTTCAGCATCTTCCGTGCTCTATTGATCCGGAAGAGGTAATCCTGACTTTCCCGAAAGCCACCCACTGGGTCAGTAGTATCCAGTGGGAGTGGGCACAGAACATAGTGGAAAGGGAGCCGGATTCCTTTTTTGAACACACGTTCCTTCCCATTCAGACAGCCGGCCGGTTACAACTTATCGAAAACAACACAGAGATCCTACCGGGCATTCAGGTGCGCCTGTTCTCCGGCCACACCAGGGGGCTCATGGTTCCCATCATCGCCACAGAGAATGAAACCATCGTTTTTGCCGGCGATCTGATCCCGACCTCCATTCATCTTGATCCTAATATTGGAATGTCGTACGATCGTGATCCGGAACTTGTCCGGGAGGAAAAGAAGGGATTCCTTGCGGAAATTAAGTCACACGACTGGAAACTCTTATTTCAACATGATCCTGTTTCTGAGAGGAGAGAGGAGAAAGGAGAGAGGAGAAAGGAGAAATAATTTCTCATCTCTCCTCTCTCATCTCTCCTCTCTCATTTCTCATTTCTCATTTCAATAAAAGCCTCTTCCTGATAATCTCATCAACCTTTTCCACCGGAATCCGATCCTGATGCATTGTATCTCTCTCCCGGATCGTAACAGTATCATCCTGCAGCGTCTGATGGTCAATGGTGATGCAATAGGGTGTGCCGATGGCGTCCTGGCGGCGGTATCGCCGGCCAATGGTATCTTTTTCCTCGTAGAAGCACATGAACTCTTCTTTCAGCCCGTCCATGATCTCACGGGCCTTTTCAGGCAGCCCGTCCTTCTTGATCAGTGGCAAAACGGCCACCTTGATGGGAGCAAGGAAAGGCGGCAATGCAAGCACAGCGCGTTCGGAACCATCCTCCAGGACTTCTTCTTTATACGCCTGACTTAAAACCGCAAGGAAAGTACGGTCCAGACCAATGGAGGTTTCAATAACATAGGGAACATACCCCTCATTGCGCTCCGTATCAAAATACTGCATCTTCTTACCGGAGTATTTCTCATGCGAGGCCAGGTCGAAATCGGTGCGGGAGTGGATCCCTTCGATCTCCTTGAAGCCGATCGGGAAATCAAACTCGATATCGGCAGCAGCGTTGGCGTAATGCGCCAGCTTCTCATGATTATGGAACCTGTATTTCGAAGCCGGTATCCCCATGCCCAGATGCCATTTCATCCGCTCCTGCTTCCAGTATTCGTACCACTGCATCTCCTCGCCGGGCCTGACGAAGAACTGCATCTCCATCTGCTCAAATTCGCGCATGCGGAACAGGAACTGTCTGGCGACGATCTCATTTCGGAAGGCCTTCCCGATCTGGGCGATCCCAAACGGGATCTTCATGCGGCCGGTTTTCTGCACATTCAGAAAATTGACAAAGATCCCCTGGGCCGTTTCCGGACGAAGGTATATCTCATTGGTCTCATCGCTGACCGAACCCAGCCTGGTGGAGAACATCAGGTTGAACTGGCGCACTTCAGTCCAGTTTTTCGAACCCGAGACCGGGCAGGCGATCTCCAGGTCTTCGATCAGTTTCTTCATGTCAGCCAGATCGTTCCTGTCCATGGCTGAATAAAGTCTTTTCGCAATGGCATCCCGTTTTTCCCGGTACTCCAGCACACGCGGATGGGTGGTCATGAACTTTTCCCTGTCGAACGATTCCCCAAACCGTGCAGCCGCCTTTTCCGCCTCTTTTTCGATCTTTTGCTCGATCTTCGACATGTACTCCTCCACCAGCACATCCGCACGGTAGCGCTTCTTGGAGTCTTTGTTGTCTATCATGGGATCGCTGAATGCATCCACATGCCCTGATGCTTTCCATACAGTTGGGTGCATAAAGATGGCCGCATCCAGCCCCACAATGTTCTCATGGTACTGCACCATGGCTTTCCACCAGTAGTTCTTGATGTTGTTCTTCAGCTCAACGCCATACTGTCCGTAATCATATACGGCTCCCAGTCCGTCGTAGATCTCGCTCGACGGGAATACAAACCCATACTCCTTGGCATGGGCGATGATTTTCTTGAAAAGTTCCTCGTTGTTTGCCATAGCGGCAAAGGTAGTTAAATTCCATTACCGATTACCCAGGTAGAGGTGAAAGGAGAAGTCGGGGGAGAAGTCCTTAAAGCACCACCAGCTTTTTCACAGCAATCTTTTGCCCGATTTGTATCCGGGCAATGTAAATTCCACGGGCCAGTCCGTCAGCATTCCAGTCATAGGTAGCTTCACCAGAAGGCAACTGTTCCGATATAATGGTAGTGACTTTTCTTCCCTGCAGATCATAGATGGAGAGCTCAACGAGGTCTGGTTTGATGACGCTAAACGTAAACCTTGCTGATCCTGAGAATGGATTGGGATATACTGTCAGCGATCGATCGCCTGCCTCATCCTCATTTTCGGGAACTCCAATGATCATATTGAATTTCTCTTCCATGACATAATGAATGAATTCAGCAGCATCGGCAGTATCCATGTAATACAGAGGGAAACTCAGAAGAATGGTCTTGAAATCATCGCCCATGTATTCCAGTCCAATCGGTTTGTCCTGCTGGGCTCCCATAGGCGTGGAAGGATTGTAGTAGGAATCGAACCGGTAAATGACCGAAGCTTCGGTGGAGGGCACAAATACGTCAATATTATAGATCTGTCCGGGGAAATTGGGATGTGTATATTTTTCGCTATCCACCCGAAGGGTATCATAGCCTCCTTCATCGGGATAAGCCTGGAACATCATGCTGTTGGCAACACGCCTGACCGAATCCACCTTGAACACTTCGTGCAACAGCGATCCTTCCGGATATTGCATGGGATAGGTAGTTACATTCTCCAGGAGCCGGCAGGGATTGAAGGCACTCACCAGCATATTTCCCCCGTTCAGGAAAAAATTGGCCATATCGGAGTACGACGGCCTCAGGTTCAGGCTGTAATCTGCCGTATTGCCGAGCCACAAAATATGACGATGGGATGACATCCTCCCCAAAGTAAGTGGCTGCAACAGGTTCAGGTCGAACCATTCATAAGGGATACCCTGGAGGATGGCATCATAGAACTGGTAAATGCTGTCGGGAGTGGTTTCATTGTTTGTCAATGAATTGATCACCAGCAGTGTCTCGCTGAAAGCAAACCGGGCCCCGTTCACTTCGGGCGAGGGCAGGCTTTCTTCCATCTCTTCATTGACCGTCGTGACAAGGTAATAATAGTCAACTCCGGCTGGCACATCCTCGTCTGCATATTCATTTTGATTGACCGGCGAGGAATTGATCTTTTCAAATCCGGCACCGGATGTTTCTGAGCGATAGATGTTATACCCTGCCACATTGGCATTCTGGGTTGAAGCCCAGTGGATCGTAACGCCCTCGGGAGAAGAAAGAGCATAGACATCCCTGGGATACGGCAGCGACTGCTCTTCCATTAGAAGAGCACATGCCCCGCGTGTGATCTCAGTGCAATACTCAATATTGCAGTTGCCAAGGGTGTCGGATAACTGATGCCAGTGCGGGCTGAAATCCCTTTCTTCCACGTACATCGAAGGAAATCCCCAGAGCCAGTACGGATAGGAATCGGATCCCGTGTTGATGCCTTCAGGCAGGTACACATCCAGGGAGGTGTACCGTTCCATCAGATCAGCTGCAAGGTAAGCAGCCCAATCAAAGCCTGTGTACCGGTAAATGGTCACCTCCTCCAGGTTATCTGGATTATTGGAGATCATGTCCATATTGTACATGAAACGAATATCGGTGCCGTTTGTCCTTGCTGTTTCTGCCTGGTAGCGGGAGCCGAACAACCCCAGTTCCTCCGCGGCAAACAGAATGAAACGGATCGTGGCTTCAGGCTGATATCCGTTCAGTTTCATGATCCTGGCTATTTCCATGGTGGCCGCCACAGCCGACCCGTTGTCGTTGGCGCCGGGGGCAGCCTGATAAGGATCAGGGTAACTGAAGGAGTCATAATGGCCTCCGATCACGTACTCTTCGCCGGGTGCACTGGCACCGGTCAGGGAGGCGATCACATTGTACTGGATGTTGGTGTCAACATAGATCCCTCCCCAGTTCACGTAACAAAGAAAGGAATCTATCTTTACATCCGTATACCCATAGGAGGTGAACCGGTCAGCCAGCCATTCAGCCACCTCTTTCCGGCTGTCCAGCATCAGAAATCGGGTCCCGAAATCCTGCAGTCCCCTGATCACCGATCGCACACTATCCGAATTGATCTGAGCGATCATATCCGAGATCTCAGGATCCTGGTCCCGCACAGTCTGTACCGGGAAAATATGGCTTCGATCGAATCGTGCACCGGTACCGTCCAGGGGGGACCGGTCCTCGAAAAGTTGAGCAGAAGCCTGAGGCAGTAAACATCCGAGTGTTAAGATAAGCAGGACATAGAGAATTCTTCCGAAGGGTAAGGGTGCTTTCATGGTGAGATGTTTTTTAGAACAGGAAACAGAGAGTTACAAAACCTATGCCATCGACATAATATATTGATTAACAGGTGCTTATTATAATCCTCGCGCTTGGAATGTGTGCGGTTTTTTAGTCTTATATGTTCGATAATGAAATTCAATTGCTGATTTCCGTAATTTTGGCAAAATTTTACCTATATGCCCGAAGAACTCAAAGAACAGGAGATCATCCGCCGGAACTCGTTAAAAGAACTTATCCAGCTTGGAATCGATCCGTATCCCGCGGAAGGTTTTGAAGTAAATGCCACCACAGCGGAAATCCTTGAAAAGTTTCCCGGTGACCAGTCAATCTATCAGGACGTTAGCCTGGCCGGGAGGATCATGAGCCGCCGCATCATGGGGGCAGCTTCGTTTGCCGAGATCCAGGATGCCACGGGCAGGATGCAATTCTACATCCGGCGTGATGACATCTGCCCGGGAGAAGATAAAACCTTATACAATACCGTATTTAAACGCCTCCTGGATATTGGAGATATCATCGGTATAAAAGGATTTGTGTTCATCACCCACATGGGTGAGATCACCGTTCACGTCCGTGAAATGAAAGTGCTCAGCAAATCACTCCGGCCGTTGCCCATCGTGAAAGAGAAGGACGACCAGGTATTCGACGCCTACACAGATCCTGAACAACGTTATCGTCAGCGCTATCTTGACCTGATCGTGAACCCGCAGGTCAGGGAAACTTTCCGTAAACGGACCCGGCTTGTGGATTCGATGAGAAACTTTCTGAACGACAAAGGCTACCTGGAAGTGGAAACCCCCATCCTTCAGCCTCTGTACGGAGGTGCTGCAGCACGGCCTTTCACCACACATCACAACTCACTCGATATGACCCTGTACCTCCGTATAGCCGACGAGCTTTACCTCAAACGGCTGATCGTGGGTGGCTATGATGGAGTCTATGAATTTTCAAAGGATTTTCGAAATGAAGGCATGGACCGGTTCCATAATCCTGAATTTACGCAGATGGAACTGTATGTGGCCTATAAGGACTATCAGTGGATGATGGACCTTGTGGAGGAAATGGTTGAACGGATTGCCATGGATATACACGATTCTCCGAAGGTTAAGGTGGGTGACCATGTCATTGATTTCAAACGTCCCTGGAAAAGGTATACCATGTATGAAGTCATCCGGAAATATACCGGGGAAGATATCTCGGGGATGGATGAAGCAACCCTGACTGCCTTGTCGCGGAAGCTCGGCATCGAGACCGATGCCTCCATGGGCAAGGGGAAGCTGATCGATGCCATCTTCAGCGAAACATGCGAGCCCAACCTCATACAGCCGACTTTCATCATGGACTACCCTGTGGAAATGTCGCCCCTGGCCAAAAAACACCGCTCACAGGAAGGTCTCGTCGAACGTTTTGAGGCCATCTGCAATGGCAAGGAGATCTGTAATGCCTTTTCCGAGCTGAACGATCCCATTGATCAGCGGCTCCGCTTTGAGGCCCAGAAGGAACTGGCAAAACGGGGAGATGAAGAATACATGGTGCTGGACGAGGATTTCCTCCGCGCCCTTGAGTTTGGCATGCCACCCACCGCAGGCCTCGGGATCGGCATCGATCGCCTGGCCATGATCATGACCAACTCGCCCTCCATCCAGGATGTGATCTTTTTCCCCCAGATGCGCCCGGAACATCACTGAAAGCGCCATTTTGGCAGTATTTCTTCTTTTATATCCCTCTTTTTATGCCATAATGGCATAATAATTCTCATTTTCCCTTTATTTTTCCGTCGGTACAAAATTTGAATGGTCGGGATAGTCAACTAAAAATCACCATCAAATTATAGGAGGACCAAGCTATGTTACCAGTAATCAGACGTAAATCATTCGTTCCGGGTTTTGTGGACGAGTTTTTCGGCAGGGATTTTCTGTCCGATCTCTTTGAAGACAAAACCGGTATCAGCATGCCTGCTGTCAACATTCTGGAGGCAAAAGAGGATTTCAAGCTGGAAATTGCAGCACCCGGTCTCACGAAAAAGGATTACAGGATCCAGGTGGAGAACAATGTGCTGACCATTTCTTCAGAAAAAGAAGAAAAGCAGGAAGAGAAGGACAGCCGTTTCATGAGGAGAGAATTCAGCTACAGCTCGTTCACACGATCCTTCACCCTCCCCATGACAGTGGCTGCTGACCAGATCACTGCCAGTTATAACGAAGGAATCCTGACCATCACCATCCCAAAGAAGGAAGAAGCGAAGGAAAAACCGGCCAGGGAGATCAAGATTTCCTGAGGTCTTTTGCCCGGAATAGAAAAAACCAGGATCCCTTTGGTTCCTGGTTTTTTTTATTATGAAACAGTCCATAGAATAACCATTTAATGCGCTATTTTTGCAGGAATCAACCCTGTTTTCCAGGGATTGATCACCTCTTATGAAAGCCCAGGATGAACAACGCAAACTCATCATCATCGGCCTTATCCTGCTGGTAGGGGTGGTCTTCATTGGCAGGCTGTTTTATATCCAGATCATTGATAAAAGCTATCTTCTGTCGGCGCAAAACAATGTCGTCAGGGTGATCACCCAGTATCCCGCCAGGGGACTGGTCTATGACCGCCACGGGGAGTTGCTGGTCTACAACGAAGCCGCATTCGACCTGATGGTCATTCCTTCCCAGGTTACTGCCTTCGACACCCTGGAGTTCAGTCAGCTGATCGGGCTTGACAGGGCAGAGATCAAAGACCGGCTGGTGAAAGCGAAGAACTATTCAATGCGCAAGGCTTCAATTTTTGAGAAACAGATCTCCAAAGAATCCTTCAGCTTTTTCAAGGAAAAACTTCACAAGTTCCCGGGATTTTATGTCCAGTCGCGTACCCTGCGCTATTACCCGACCCGCATAGCAGCCCATACATTGGGTTACATCGGTGAGGTGGACCGGAGTACCATTGATTCAAATTCTTATTATAAATCCGGTGACTATATCGGGATCAGTGGCCTGGAGAATTCGTATGAAGAATATTTACGGGGACAAAAGGGTGTCAAACGGGTACTGGTCGACGTATTCGGACGTGAAAAAGGCTCATTTCAGGAAGGTAGATTCGACTCGAGCGCCGTAAAAGGTCAGGATATTTACATTTCCATAGATGCAAAGCTTCAGGCTTACGGTGAGCGCCTGATGACGAACAAAAAGGGAAGCATCGTAGCCATCGAACCCTCCACAGGAGAAATACTGGCTCTGGTCTCTTCTCCCTCCTACGATCCCAACCTGCTGGTCGGCAGGATTCGAAGCGCCAATTATCAAATGCTTTCCGACGACTCATTGCAGCCCCTGTTCAACCGGGCACTGTCGGCCACCTATCCCCCGGGATCCACCTTCAAATCGCTCAATGCCCTTGTTGCTCTCCAGGAAGGTATAAGCACACCCTCTACCTCTTATTACTGTCAGGGTACTGCCACGGCACCCATCAAGTGCAGCCATTACCACTCCACGCCGCTCAATATGTACCGTGCCATCGAGATATCATGCAATCCCTATTTCTGGCAGACATTCCGGTCGATCATGGTCAGCCGGAGCGACATACACGATGCGTATAATATATGGCGGAAGCATGCGCTGAGCTTTGGTTTCGGGACCCGTTTCAATTCGGATCTGTTCAACGAAAGCAAGGGTTTTATCCCGCTTCCGGATTATTACGATAAATATTACGGTAAAAACGGCTGGCGGGCGATGACCATCCGCTCCCTTTCCATCGGGCAGGGAGAGATCCTGGCCACTCCTTTGCAGCTGGCCAATTTCGCATCCATCATTGCCAACAGGGGATACTATTACAAGCCTCACCTGATCCGGTCCATCAATGATTCGATTCCCGATCCGGAGTTCAGGGAAAAAGTCGTGACCACGATCAGTCCGGTCAACTGCCAGGTAGTGGTGGAAGGGATGAGCAGGGTGATGGACGGACCGGAAGGGACGGGACGCTGGTACCGGTTGGAAGACATTGCCATTTGCGGGAAGACAGGAACGGCGGAAAATCCCCACGGGAAGGACCACTCCATCTTCGTATCCTTTGCCCCGAAAGACAATCCCAGGATCGCAGTGGCAGTAGTGGTGGAAAACAGCGGCTTCGGGGCCACGTGGGCAGCTCCTATTGCAACACTGATGATCGAAAAATACATCAACGGTGAAGTCAAACGACTGAATGTGGAAGAAAACATGGTAAACAGCAATCTGATCAATCCATAGTGCGGAGAGAACAAAACATATTCTACAATATCGACTGGGTCATGGCAGGCCTGTACCTGGCACTGGTGCTGATCGGCTGGATCAATATCTACGCTGCTGTCTATAATGAGGAGCACCGGAGCATCTTTGATCTCAGCCAGAATTACGGCAGGCAGCTGGTCTGGATCGTGACCTCCATGGCGCTGGCGTTGTTTGCCCTGGTAGTGGACGCCAAATTCTATAACGCCTTTTCGTTCATCATCTACCTGTCCATGCTGATCATCCTGGTGGCTGTTTTGTTTCTGGGTACGACCATTTCGGGTGCAAAAGCATGGTTTCAGCTGGGATCCTTTTCCATCCAGCCATCAGAATTTGCTAAAGTGGCCACGGCACTGGCCCTGGCAAGGTACCTGGGTACCATGGACATCAACCTGAAAAGCTTCCGCACCCAGATGAACACAGCACTGATCATTGGTGTTCCCATTGCACTGATCCTGCTGGAAAACGATACCGGTACGGCCCTGATGTTCATTGGATTTATCATTGTCCTGTTCAGGGAGGGAATATCCAGTAAAGTAATGCTGACAGGATTGTGCCTCGTTATTCTGTCGATCCTGAGTCTCTGGCTCGACAGGCTCTTACTGATCGGTATCCTGGCGGGGATTGCCATCATCGCGATCTTTGTCAAACGCCGTGGCCGGACCCTGAAACGCATCCTTTTCATCGTCGCCCTGCTGGTTCTGGCCATTGGTTATGTCTTTGCGGTTGATTTTGTGTTCGATCATGTGCTGGAACCGCATCAGCAAAACAGGCTGAATGTCCTGCTGGGTATTGAAGATGACCCCAGGGGAATTGGTTATAACGTGAACCAGTCGAAAATTGCCATTGGATCGGGTGGTTTTTTTGGAAAAGGATTTCTTCAGGGCACCCAGACCAAATTCGATTTCGTTCCGGAGCAGAGCACCGATTTCATTTTCTGCACCGTTGGGGAAGAGTGGGGATTTTTGGGCAGCACGCTTGTGGTAGCCCTCTATGTCTGGCTTATTGTGCGGATCATTCTGAAAGCTGAACGACAGCGAACCTCGTTCAGCAGGATTTATGGGTACGGGGTGGCCTCCATTCTGTTCACCCATTTCATGATCAATATCGGAATGACGATTGGAGTTACTCCGGTCATAGGCATTCCCCTGCCTTTTCTCAGTTACGGAGGTTCCTGCTTATGGGCATTCACGATCCTGTTGTTTATTTTTATAAAACTGGATAGTAAACGGCTGGAGTTGATATAAAGAAAAAGTGCGCGCCTCCTGGCGCGCACTTTTTCTTTTAGTAAAATTTGATCCGGTTATCTTCCAGGTCGGAGTGTTCAAGAAGGGCACTGTAGGCATCCCTTCCGGCCCTTCCCTTTACAGCATTGAAGAGCGTTTTCTTTTGTTGGGAATAGTCAGAGAGGACGGCCGGTTTATCAAAGGCATCCACAGTCACCACATACACACCCTGAGTGCCTTTTATGGGACCTTCCGTCTGGCCCTGATTCATGGCGAATATCCTCCCGATCACATCTTTCTCAGGTCCATATCCAGCCGGTAAATTGGTAGATCCGAAATTAATATTCTGGAGGGTATCCACTTTGGCATTCAGCTGACGGGCAATGGTGCTGATATCCTTGCTCTGGTTGACGGCCTGCTGCACCCGGCCGATCAGGATCTCCGCTTTTTTCTCACGTTTGACAAGCGGTTCTATTCTGGTCTTCACAGCTTCCAGGGTGGCATCACCTTTTTCGTAGCGTTTTTTCAGCAGGGCCACCACACAGCTTTTACCCATATCGTACACCTGTGATACATTACCTTCCTCTGTCTTCTCGTTGAATGCCCAGAAAAGGATCTGGCGTGGAAATTCGATACCCGGTATGGAATTGGACATGATCCCCTGGTTATCAGCCGTCCGCTTGTTCAGACCCTGGTCGACCACAGCCCTGTCAAATTCCTCCCGTGTGTTGTTACGGGTGGCAAAATCGCTGGCGGTAAGAAATACCTGCTGGTAGGTTTCTTTGCTAGGCTCAACCTTGCGGGTGACCAGCGCTACCCTGACCTTTTTCACAGGATCTTTTTTGCCGGTAATATAAATGATATGGTATCCAAATGGGGTTTCCGCCTTCACGATGTCGCCCACTTTTCCATCGAGTACAGCCTTATTGAAGGCAGGTACCATGGCGCCATCGGCAAACCAGTCAAGATCACCTCCATTTTGTTCTGCAGAGGGATCATCCGAAAATTCACGGGCGTAAAAAGAAAACCTTTCCACAGCGTTCTTTACCACGTTCATCAAACTGTCGGCTTTTCTATCAGCCTGTTCCTTGGTTCGTGTGATCGATTCGGCGGCTCCCTGGGCACCCTGGTAAGCGATCAGCACATGGCTGGCACGAAGTGAGTCAGAACGCATCTGAACATCCATCAGCCTGGCCATGTAATAGGTATCATTCTCCAGATAGGGAGGATAAAATGTCCCGACCGGAGAATTGAACATCGTTGAATCGATACGGACCGGGAGCTTGCCCTGGCCGAACCAGGAACTGTCGTAGCGGACATCGGAATAGGAATTGACAAAGGATGGAATATTCAATGCATTCTGAAAATCCTTATAGGCCTTTGTAATTTCATCTGCCTGCACCTTCCGGTCTTCCATGGAAGGCAGCACCTCAAATACGACATAATCAAGGTCCACTGAAGGCTCCTGTTTGAACTCACCCCTGTGTTCATCATAATATTTCTGATAATCAGCTTCCGTAAGGGAAACCGCTGTATCGGGCATGGATGTATATTTCAATCCGGTGATCCTCACCGTCGCCCTGGTGTTCTTTTCTTCGTAATCCTTTTGTGCAAATACGGTGGGCACATAATATCCCAATCCGACCAGATTATTGTATTTGGTTCGTGCCCTGTCATCCTTGATCATCTTCTCCAGCATCATATAACGTTGTTGGATCGAAGGATCCAGCTGGTTGAAATTCTGGAGGAAATTGGTAACGGTTTGCGGATCGTAGGTACCTGTGTTGGGATCCCTGAAGTTCTGCATGATATAGCTGTGAGGTTCAGGTCCGCGTATCTGATCATCCAGTTCGTCAACCGAAACGCCCAGCCCCAGTCTGTCGTACTGTTTTCCCATGATGATCCCGCTGACCAGTTCATCCCAAACCGACTGGCGGATGCTGAAGGCCTGCTCACTGGTCACATTTTCCGACTGACTGTTCTGGCGCTGCACTTCGAGATTTTCTTCCACCTTATTGTTGAATTCCTTGCCGGTGATCTCTACTCCGTCCACCACACCAATGTTCACCGATTGCTGTGCTAACTTGCTCTTCCGGGGATTTAAAAAATCGCCGAGTATAAAGGAAGCCAGGGCAACACCAATGATAATGATCAATAACGTCGACTGTTTTCTGATTTTTGAGATAACTGCCATAGGTCACGATTTTATACTTAGTATCAAAATGATTCAGGTTACACGTTGCAAGTTTCAGGTTTCAGGTTACTGGTTTCTGAAAACAAGCTTGTGGCTTGCAACTTGTAACTAGTAACTTAAAAAGGACTGCAAATGTATGAAGATTTTTATTTTCAATAATGAAATGGCTAAAAAAAGGTTCTCCCACCATGGTAAACACTCCGTGCCTCAGAACCAGTACCCCACCTCCACTTTCCACCATCTCCCCTCCTGCGGGTAAGGAAACACCGTACTTCCACCCTGTGTGGAGGAAGTGCCAAAAAGATTGTAAATGCGTGCATCCAGCGAAAAATCCCGGAGTTTCTCCACCCGGACGCCTACATTCACCAGAAAGACATCATCCACGTCATTGCCGGGATCATTGAAAGGCTGGCCATTCAGGTAAGTATTCGTGACAGGGGAAAGCTGCGATCCGATATACCGCAGCGTCATATTGAACCACAGGTTCCTGAAGTGTCTGTACACAGGATTGAAATCGAGGAGAAGGTTTGCCTGCCACTGGGGCACGTCGTGGATCCGGCTGCCTGTCACCCCGTAATCTTCAGCGTCAAGCGCATACTGCCAGGTGACGTTGGCATGAATGCGCAGCGGATCAAGGGCATATTTCACGCTGCCTTCCAGTCCGACCGACTCCAGGCTGCCGGCGTTACGGTAGCGCGGCTCATCGCCGGTGGCCTCCGGATCCCGGTATATAAAATCCTTCAGGTGATTGTAAAACATATTCCCCTCCAGTTCCATTTTACTATCCATTGCACTGAGATCAGCAGTGAGCTGCAGTGATGTAAGATGCTCCGGCAAGAGGTTCTCCGAGCCCTTGTAACTCGGAAGCGAATTGTATCGGTACCAGTACGGGGCGTCGACGAACGACCTGGCGAAGGATGCCTTCAGGGCGAAGGTTTCCGCAGGCAGGTAAATGACGGATAGGCGGGGACTGAAATTGGTCACCTCATTTCCTTTGTGCCGTTGTTTGTAATCATAGCGACCGCCCATGTTCAGGATGAACTTCTTGCCCAACCATTGCTTCACCTGGACAAAACCGGAATAGATCGTCTCATAACCCCTCTCAAGAACGGGTTCGGCGTTGGAGTCAACCACGGTATCCACTTCTCCGTCATCCCCGATAAGGTAATTACTATCATAAAGATCCATCCCGTCGAGCTGAAAACCAGCAAGAAGATTTCCTTTACCAACGGACTTCAGGGTATAATCCTTCCTCACCTGCAAGGTGCCCCCGTAACTGTACTCATTCCAGCTCACCCTGCCTGCCCTGCCAAGGGAAGGATCACTCACGATGATGACACTGATGTTGTTCAGGTCAAGATCGATATTGCCCATGATCTCCCAGCCGCCTTTCATGCTTCTGTCGTACTTCACCTCGCTGTGGGCTGATCCGGAACCCAGACCAGGGCCGGCTCCGTTGAAGGTCCGGTACTCATCATAATCGTAGGTTTCTCCCGTGAGCCCCCCGCCCGAAAAAGGCTCCACCAGCTTGGCATACCTTACATTTCCCATGATGGACAGGTAGTCCGAATGAAAAGAGAAGCCGGCATCATAGGCGGGCTTATCCTTGAAAGCACCCACATGGGCGTACCCATCCACCGGATGTGGAGAATGATCTTCCTCAGCAGGCACATATACCTCTTCCCCTTCCGACCGGTAATAATTACCCCAGACCACCAGACCGTTCTTACGGTCGAACTGCTTTCCATACAGCAGAGAGGCTTTCATCTGCCCGTAATTCCCCATGCCTGCAGAAAAAGAGCACCCGTCCACATCCTGGCCGCTTTTGGAGATGATGTTGATCACGGAAGTCAACGCCACGTTGCCATACAGGGAGGATGCCGGCCCGCGCAGCACCTCGATTTGTTTGATCTTTTCCAGCGAGATGCTGAAGTCGGGATTGGCCTCAGAGTAAGCACGGGAATTGAGCCGGTGACCGTCGAGCATGACGAGTATCTTCTGCTGGGATGAGCCATATACCCCCCGCATGGCAATGTTCAGCTCATTCTGGTCCTCCACGGCGGTCATGCCAGGTACATAAAAGGCAAGCAATTCCTTCAGGTCGCGCGCTCCGCTGAAAAGGATCATCTCTCCGGTGATCACCGTGACGGGAACAGGGGATTCCTTGAGGGATTCCACCTGTTTGGAGGCGGTCACCAGACTGGTGACAGGCTTCCGTATCGTCTCCACGATCTGTACGTAACGGGGTGGATCAAATAATACATTTGGAGTGTAAAAAGGATCCAGCCTGAGGATCTCTTCGATCATGGACCTGGACGTGACGGGGTCATCCTTGGCCATGTAGGATAAAGCCAGCAGCCGGTAAGCCTGTTTCTTTTCTTCATCGGAAAATCCACTTTTCAGGCATGGCTCGATCAGACTGATCAACTCTTCAAAACGGCCAGTCTCATAATATTCCTGACCCCCCTCCAGCGTCATCTGTCCGCAACCGGTTTGCGACCTTAGCATCAGCGGCACGGATAATACAATACCTATGAGCAGTAAGGATGCCCTCATGGAGTAAAAAATTCCCCCGTGATTTGAATAGTTAAAGATATGAAATTCATCTGTCCTGTTCTTATCTTTGTCCAGGATAAATTTTTCCATTCTTTATTTAATGATCATGATATACCGGACAAGGATTAAAATAATTTTTCTGCTCTGGATGTTCCTGGCAGCATTCAGTGCGATACCCCAACCTGCCGGTACAGGGATCCTGCCCAACATCATCCATATCCTGGCTGATGATATAGGCTACGACGATATCGGTTGTTACGGGGCCAAAGATATCCAGACACCCTATCTTGATCAGCTCGCATCAGAAGGCGCACGTTTTACGGGCTTTTATGCCCCGCACGGTTCAGGAGCAGCCACCAGGGCCGCCATCCTTACGGGAAGGTATGCACCGCGGCTGAACAATGGAAAAGGCTTGCCCATGCTCACGCCGGATTCACAGACCGGTTTGAATCCGGCATCGGAAATCACCATTGCACAGCTTCTGAGATCAAAAGGATATACAACCGGGATCATCGGATCCTGGCAGCTTGGTCATCGCACCAGGTTCCTCCCTGTGAACCACGGCTTCGATCATTTCCTCGGGATACCCTATTCCCATGACCTGGGACCCGAGCGGGCGGCTGGCACCGGCTCACTGGAATATCCTGAAATTCCTCTCATCAGGGATACATTGACCACTGAGCATTGCAACCTTCAGGATCTGGCAGGATTGCCAGCCCTTTTCCGTCGGGAAGCCTGCCGTTTCATACGGGATGCCGTCAGGGAGAACAAACCGTTTTACCTGTACTATTCCCCCATCGAAACTCATATTCCCTGGTTCGTGCCACCGGGATTTGAAGGGGAAAGCACAGCAGGGCCCTACGGCGATGCCGTTGGATTTCTTGATCAAACAGTGGGAGCTATTCTGGCTACCTTAAAGGAGCTGGGCATCGAACAAACGACACTCGTGGTCTTTTCATCCGCCAACGGACCCCAGACCGTCCGGAATAAAGAGCTGGAGGCCTGTTACGGCAACTTTGCACGAGTGGATACCAGCCGTACACGCTCTTTCAGGGGAGGAAGGGACCAATCGAGGTACGAAGGCGGTATGCGGATCCCGTGCATTGTCAGCTGGCCCGGTACCATCCCAGGTAATACGACCATTGGTGCGATCGCTTCCGGACTGGATCTCCTTCCGACATGGGCTGCTGCTGCAGGGGTGTCATTACCCGCCGGGAGGATCCTTGATGGAAAGGATCTGCTGCCACTGATGACTGGAAGGCAAAAAGAACCGTTACATCTGCTGTATTTCGGATTTGAGCCGGATGGGATGCTCATGAGCATCAGGTACAAAAACTGGAAACTGGCCGTTCCCTCAGGATCTGTACCCGGGGCGCAAGCACTGGGCGAATTTGAGCTCTATCAACTCGATATGGATCCCCAGGAACGTTCGGATGTCTCTGCCAGGTTTCCCGAGATCGTTGATCAGTTGCGGCAATTCGGTGAAAAGGCAAAAACGGCCATCCGGGAAAACACAAAAATGCCCCAAAAGAATTTCATTGAGTGAACTGAGTGCTATTTTCACCTTATCTTTGCCAAATCATACCAGAATAACCATTAAAACACAATAAATGAGCACAAAACCAACAGGTCTGATCCTTGTTCCGACCGACTTTTCGGAAACCTGCCAGAAAGCCATTGAATATGCCGCAGACATGGGTCAAAAGATGAATTTCAGCATTACCCTTCTTCATGTGATCACTTCCAGGACCAAAAACGCACTGAGAAAAGAACACAAAGGTCTGGAAACGATCATCGAGCGGCTGGAGACCATTAAAAAAAATATAGAACATAACTATAAGGTCAAAGTATCCTATACGGCCAGGGAGGGAAGCATCTTTGATGTGATCAACCGGGTGGCGGATGATGTACAGGCCAGCCTGATGGTGCTGGGAACCCATGGGAAAAAAGGATTACAGTACCTTCTGGGCAGCTATGCCTTCAAAGTCGTATCGCAGGCACCTGTAGCCGTAGTGGTCATTCAGCAGAACTCTTCCCTGTCGGCCTACCAGCACGTCATTTTCCCGGTGAATAATTTCATCGAGTCACGGCAGCAGACGCAGTATGCAGTTGGTTTGAGCCGGATGACGGGATATAAAATACTGATCTACAAACAAAGGACGACCGAAGTGGTAGCACGGAACCAGATCGAGATCGTCACAAGTCAGATTATCGGTGAATTTGAAAAGCACAGCGTTCCCTTTGAAGTGCATGAAGCCGCGAAAGAGGCACATTACGAGCAGCAGCTCATCAATTTTGCCGTGGCGAAGAATGCCGATGCCATCATGATGATGACCGACAGCCGGCCTGATCATCCGGATTTCAACAACAGCAGCTGGAGTGAAAAACTGATCTTCAACGAAGCTGCCATTCCCGTGATCTGCATCAATCCGGTCTACTACGGAGCATTCTACTTCGGAGTGTGATGTGGCTTTCCAGGGAAAATATCGCCCGGTTTGAAGTTCGGATCGGCGACATCAACTATGGAGGACACATGGGCAATGAAGCCGCTTTGCTCCTTTTTCAGGATGCCCGCATCCGGTTTCTCGAGTCCCTTGGTTTCTCTGAAAAATATATCGGCGACAGGGCAGGGATCATTCTGAGCGAGGCCCATGTATATTTCCGGAGGGAGATCTTCCTGCACGATGAGCTGTTGGCGGATGTGGCCATTGCCGAGGTGACTACTTCCTCCTTCGAGCTGGTTTATTCCATACGGCGAATCCCTGATGGTGCTGAGGTTCTCAATGGCAGAACCCGGTTGATCGCTTTTGATTATGACCGGAAAAAAGTGACCCGTTTGCCGGAGGCATTCATCACGGCAATCCGCCAATGATGACCTTCAGGCTGCGGGGTATCACCTCAAATCGGAAAGGACTGTGGCCCAGTGATTCCCCATCGGCTTCCAGGTACATTTTACGCACCGATTCCACTGTGACGGTCCTGCCCTGGTAGGTCTTAACCTGCGGGATCTTCACAAACGAGCCGTCGTACAGGTTCCTGACATTGCGGATAATGGTGAAGCGCCCCACTTTGTTGATCACGGTGACATCAAGCAGTCCGTCGGCAGGGTCTGCAAAGGGCAGCTGCATCATCCCCCCGCCGTTATATTTACAGATCCCGACATTCATGCTGAATACATCTCCGCGGATCCTCTGATCGTCGATGGTGATCTCGTAACGTACATTCTTAAAGGAAAAAAGGCTGGTAAAAATATTGAGCATGTAGGAAAAAGGACCTCCTTTGCCTTTTTCCTTCTGCTTGTTGGTCTTTTGGGCCACCATGGCATCGTATCCCATACCGGTCATATTCACAAAATACCTTACGACGGGATGATCCGAGTTGAAATAGTTCACCTTTCCCACATCCTGGAGATAGGTCTGCTCGTTCCTGATGATCTTGATGGCACCTTTATACTGGAAAGGAATGTGGAACATCCGGGCCCAATCGTTACCGGTTCCCACAGGTATCATCCCCAGTGTGATTTCCTCCGGGGGAAACCGCTGCTGCCCAAACACCCCGTTGACCGTTTCATTGAACGTACCATCCCCGCCTACGACGATGATCTTTTTAAATCCTGCCTCGATGTACTTCCTGGCAAGTTTGACCGCATGATCCCTGTGTTCGGTGAACACACTTTTAAAGGGAATGTCATATTTTATGAGAAGGGAGGAGATCTGTTTCCAGTCCTTTTCCGCTTTCCGCCTGCCGGCATTTGGGTTTGCAATTACTAGCCATTCCTCCATAAGTGGTTCAACCTTTATTTGGTGAGGGGAGACGTTCCCTTTTTTAGAGCATGCAATTTAGCATATTTTAGCATCACTGCATATGCCGTGATGCGGGCAATGATAAATCCGTGGAAGCCGTCCAGGAATCCGAGCCGGAAAAGATAATCTCTGATGAAACGGGTACAGGGCTTCACGATCATCCAGGGAAGCGCCTGAGAAGCACCTTTTCGGTAAAGCTCTTCAGCCGCCAGCGTCGAGTACCGGTCCGACTGAAGGACATGTTCATGGATGGAATAATAGGTGTAGTGCAGCAGGTTGCCTTTCAGCATGGCGATGCTGGATCCTTCCGTCATGACCACTTCTTCATGGACAAGGTGAGCCGACCAGGTTCCTTTGCTCCTGTCGAAGAGCCTGAGCTTGATATCAGGGTACCAGCCCCCATGCCGGATCCATGTTCCGCAATAATTGGCTGTCCTGCGCATGCGGTACCCGTCGTGGGTGCCCTGTTCCTTCACCCGCATCAGGTCCTTTTTCAAACATTCGGTCAGCGCCTCATCCGCATCCAGAGAAAGAATATAAGGATAGCTCGCCTGAGAGATGCCGTAGTTCTTCTGGCTGGAATACCCGTCAAAAGCCCGCTGAAAGAATCGTGCTCCGTACTCTTCGCATATTGACCGGGTCCGGTCGGTGGAAAAAGAATCAACCACGATGATCTCATCGGCGATACCCCACAGGGATTCAAGGCAACGGGCAATGTTCCGTTCTTCATTGAGCGTGATAATGACCGCTGAAATTTGTATCGGCATGAAAAGCAATATCAGCTAACGTGAATCTATAAATATAAATGAAAATGTTTTTGTCTCTCTTTTAATCCTGACCTTCTCAAAGGCTCCATCTCTTAAATCCTGTTTTTACATCCCAAATCAAAAATCGGTTCATCATATATCCGATATCTGAAAGCCGTCCCAGTCCTTTCCAAATCCAAAACGCTCCCTGACATGGGTCAGTTCGCTGAACGAAAGTGTGGCAGTGATCAGTGCCTCTTTATACGTCTCAGTGGCGATCACCGTATTTCCATGGGGGTCAGTGACAGAGGTATCGCCTGAAAAAGTCAGCCCCTTCCCATCCCTCCCCACGCGGTTGACTCCCACTGCATAGGCAATATTCTCGATGGCACGCGATGCCAGGAAAATATTCCAGGCGTTCCTGCGGGCATCCGGCCAGCTGGCAATGTCGATCAGCACGTCATACGCATACTGTCGTTCCTGTAACCGGTTTTTGCACCACACAGGGAACCGCAGGTCATAACAGATCAGCGGCTTGAATTTCCAGCCCTTGTATTCGAACACAGGGGCCAGGTTTCCCCTGGAGAATTGAAGATGCTCACCGCCAAAGGTGAAAAGATGCCGCTTGTCATAGAAGTCGAATTGTCCGTCAGGCTTCATCCAGATCATGCGATTGAAATACCGGCCATTTTCATTGATAATGATGCTTCCGGTGATCACCGCCTGGTACCGGGCGCTGTGTTCCCTCAGCCACTTCATGGTGGGACCGTCCATTGCTTCAGCGTATTCTTCGGGTTCGATCACGAATGCCGTAGTGAACATTTCAGGCAGTACAATGATGTCGGTGTTTTGGGGGATCTGCCGGAATTTTTTGGAAAACCTGAGCAGGTTGGTTTGTTTGTCTCCCCATGCCAGGTCAGCCTGGAAAAGGGTCAGTGTTATATCTTGCATAGGATCTTGGCTGCTTTTTCCAGGGTTTCATCGGCTTTGGCAAAGCAAAAACGAAGTACCTTGTTGTCTTTCTGATCATGGTAAAAGGAAGATACAGGGATGGAAGCCAGGCCGTGTTCGTTGATCAGACGCTCGGCATAAAGCTTATCCTTTTCATCGGTGATGTTCCGGTAGCTGAGCAGCTGGAAGTAGGTTCCAAAGGAGGGAATGACTTCAAAGCGGCTATCACGTACCAGTTCCACAAAATAATTCCGTTTGGCCTGAAAAAACTCAGACAGGTACTTATAATTGTTCTCGTCCTTTAAAAATTCAGCAAACGCGTATTGCACTGGTGCATTGCAGGTAAATACGATGAACTGGTGCACCTTCCTGAACTCAGCCATCAGATTTTCCGGGGCCAGTACAAAACCGATCTTCCACCCTGTGGTTTGAAAGATCTTACCGAATGAACCCACGACCAGGGTGCGGGCTGCCAGTTCAGGGTAGAGGCAGATGCTTTCATGCCGGATCCCGTCAAAAATGATGTGCTCGTACACTTCATCGCTGAGAATCAGGATGTCCCGGTTCCGGATCAGCTTTTCCAGTTTTTGGAGGTCTTCCGGCTTAATGACGGCACCTGTCGGATTATGGGGAGAGTTCAGAATGATCATCTTCGTGCGGGAGCTGATCAGTTGCGGCAGTTTTTCCCAGTCGATGTGGTAGTCGGGATAGATCAGTTCCGAGTATTTTATCATCCCGCCGTTTATTCTGACAGATGGTGCATAGGAATCATAGGCAGGTTCAAAGACGATGACCTCATCCTCGTCCCTGACGAATGCAGATATGGCCGTATAAAGGGCCTGGGTGGCCCCGGCCGTGATCGTGATCTCTTTTTCGGGATGGTAGGCGGCATGATATATTTTCCTGACCTTATGGGCAATCATTTCTCTCAGCTCCGGAACACCTTCCATGGGTGCATACTGATTAAAGCCAAGCTTCATGTATTTGGTGACCAGATCGATCAGGGATCCCTGGATGGGAAAATCGGGAAATCCCTGCGACAGGTTGATCGCTTCCCTCTCTTTGGCCATCCGGGTCATCACTGCGAAAATGGAGGTTCCGGTCTGCGGAAGCTTGGAATTTAGGTTACCCTGATACTTCTTCATGATGAGAGAATTGAAGTAAGGCAAATTTAGCGAAATCATTCAACAGAGAAGATAAAAATCTATCTTTGTACCCCTTTTTAAAGAACAAAATCTCTTGATCCATGAAAACCGTAGATTCTTATCACTTCAAAGATAAAAAAGCCCTGGTCAGGGTTGATTATAACGTACCGCTCGATGAACAGTTCCGGATCACCGACACCACCCGCATCGATGCGTCGCTGCCCACGCTGCGGAAAATACTCAGCGACGGTGGATCCGTCATATTGATGTCGCACCTGGGGCGCCCCAAAGAAGGGCCGGAAGAGAAATTTTCGCTGAAGCATCTTCTCGGGTATCTTTCGCAGGTACTTCACACCCCTGTTCAGTTTGCAGATGACTGCATCGGGGATCAGGCGGCAGAAAAAGCGGCCGGTCTGCGGCCGGGAGATGTGCTTTTGCTTGAGAACCTGCGTTTTCATAAAGAAGAGACCAAAGGAAATGAAGAGTTTGCCGGTAAGCTGGCCAGGCTGGGTGATGTGTATGTGAACGATGCCTTCGGTTCAGCCCACCGTGCCCATGCTTCCACAGCCATCATCGCCGGCTTCTTCCCCGACAGAAAAATGTTCGGTTACCTGATGGCCAACGAAGTGACCAGTATCAACAACGTGCTGGTATCGGCAAAGCATCCGTTCACAGCTGTCCTGGGAGGCGCAAAGGTGTCAGGTAAGATCGAGATCATCAACCATCTGATGGATAAGGTGGATAACCTGATCATTGGAGGCGGGATGATGTTCACTTTCATCAGGGCCATGGGAGGCCGGATCGGGAATTCACTGGTGGAAGAGGACCTGCTGGACGTGGCCAAAAGTGCATTGTACAGGGCTAAGGAACTGGGGGTCAACCTGATGATCCCCGTGGATACCGTTGCGGCCAGCGAATTCAACAACGAGGCAGAGCGCAGGACCGTTCAGGCTGATCAGGTACCTGATGGCTGGATGGGAATGGATATCGGGCCGGAAACCATGAAGAACTTCGCCGAGATCATTCACCAATCATCCACCATTCTCTGGAACGGCCCGATGGGTGTTTTTGAGATGCCAAACTTCGAGAATGGAACCCGCTTTATTGCAGAATCCATTGCTGACGTCACCCAAAAAGGAGCCTACAGCCTGATCGGCGGCGGTGACTCGGTTGCCGCCATCAACAAATACCACCTGGCCGACAGGGTAAGCTATGTCTCCACGGGTGGGGGAGCTATGCTGGAATATATGGAAGGAAAAGTGTTGCCAGGAGTGGCAGCTATTGGGGTATAAATTCCATTTACCCGTATCCAGTTTAAACAACGTAAGCATTCGCGGAACAAGCGAAGCAACTGGTCTGTAAAGGAATGAGTTCTCTTTGGTGGTAGCAGTGATCAGTTTTTCATGCGGATCGAAGATCGAGATGATGTACAGCAGAACGCTGAGAAGCAGAGCCGCCTTGAAGATGCCGAACAGGCCCCCCAGCAGTTTGTTGATCCAGCCCAGTGCGATCAGGTCGACCAGTTTCTCCAGCATTTTACCCAAAAGATGAACGATCACCAGGATCAGGATGAAGATAACCGTAAAAGTGATAGCAGGCAGGAACCTGGCGTCGGTGTGGATGATCTGACCAACAAATCCAGCCGCCAGTTCATTGAACCGGATACCCGCCCAAATCCCCAGGATGAGAGCAACCAGTGTGGCAAGGCTGATGATCAGGCCTTTTGAAAAACCACGGTAAGCCATGAAAAGCAGAGGAATGAGGAGGATGAAATCCAGCGCATTCATGCGGACTTATGTTTAAGTTTTTTTGTAAGCTCGGTGGCAAAAACAAAATCGTTCAGCTCCTTGTTGCTGGATTGGAGGATATCGTTGCGGCTGCCTTCCCACCACAGTTGTCCCTGATAGATAAAGGCCACCTGGTCACCGATCTCCATGACCGAATTCATATCATGGGTATTCACGATGGTGGTGATCTGGTATTCCTCCGTGATCTCATTGATGAGTTTATCAATCACGTTGGCCGTACTCGGATCAAGACCGGAATTGGGCTCGTCGCAGAAGAGGTACTTTGGGTTGAGTGAAATGGCCCGGGCAATAGCAACGCGCTTGGTCATACCACCACTGAGCTGTGATGGATAGAGCTTGTTGGCATTTTCAAGCCTGACCCTTTTCAGGCAGAAATTCACCCGCTCCAGCTTTTCCTCGCGATCCATGGCAGTATTCATGGTCAGGGGAAACATTACGTTTTCCTCCACAGTGAGCGAACTGAACAATGCACCCCCCTGGAACAGTGTGCCAAACTCCTTCCGGAGATTTTTCCGGCTGGCAGGGTCCATTTCCATGAGGCTCTTGCCCTCAAACAGGATATCACCCTCATCAATGATGTAAAGCCCGATGATGCATTTTAACAACACCGTTTTTCCCGAACCGCTCTGCCCGATGATCAGATTGTTCTTTCCCCTGATAAAACGTGTGGTAATATCCTGAAGGACCTGCTTCCCGTCAAACTGCTTGGATATGTGATTGACCTCAATCATTTAACAGTAACTGGGTCAGGATCAGGTTGAACAGGATGATGAAAATGCTGCTCTGCACCACCGCCTTGGTGCTGGCCTTACCCACATCCTCAGCTCCTCCGCGTGTAATATATCCATAAAACCCTGAAATGGAGGTAATAAGAAAGGCAAACACGACTGTTTTGATCAGGGCATAGAAGACATCATAGGACTGGTACCAGGAACGAAGACCCAGGATATAATCCGTGGAAGTCACCAGGCTGGTGGCGGTGCCTACGATCCACCCGCCCATCAGGGCCAGCACTATGCTGATGATGATCAGGACCGGATTGATGAAAACTGCTGCAGCGATCTTGGGAAGGATCAGGTAGTTGGCCGGATTCACACCCATGATCTCCATGGCGTCTATTTGTTCGGTAACCCTCATGGTACCAATCTCAGAAGCGATCTTGGAGCCAACTTTCCCTGCCAGGATCAGGCTGATCATGGTTGGCGAAAATTCGAGGATAATGGTCTGGCGCGTGGCAAAACCAATGGTATATTTAGGAATGAGCGGCGTATCAATATTAAATGCCATCTGGATGGTGGCCACGGCGCCCATGAAAATAGAGATGATCGATACGATCCAGAGCGATTCCAATCCGATGCTCTCTACCTCTTTGACCGCCTGCTGGTGAAAAATCCGGAACTTGTCGGGCCTGGTAAACACCTGGCGCAGGAAAAGCAGATACTCACCAAGCTGAGAAAAAACTTTCACCTTTAAAATATTTCTGCTAATTTAGCGATTATTTCAGAAATGACTGACCGCGACCAGTAATTTTCACAGAAGACTGGCTGCATCGAAAGTCCTTTGTGTACCTTAGTGAAAACCTTGGTGTTCCTTTGTGGTTAAAGTAATGAAAATACGGATTCCCCTGGTTATCCTGACCATCCTGGCTGTATCCATCCTTTCTGCCGGTTGTTCCTCAGGTAAAAAATATTACAACAGCAAAAGCAAAGAATACAAAAAGCTGAAAAAAAAATATGAGAAATACGATTGCCGTTGCTGTCTGGATCCACATACGTTCCCATATGATCTTTCCCCCTCCTGCTTATATACGGATCGCTAATTCCTTATCGGATTGGTTTGTTTGTTAATTTTGTGACCGGTGTCATTTACCGATGCCTCTTAACCTTTTACCGGCATGAACGAAAATTACTTCTGCGTCATTATGGCCGGCGGAGTCGGATCCCGCTTCTGGCCCGTCAGCAAAACATCCCACCCAAAACAGTTCATCGACATCCTCGGTACAGGGAAAACGCTTCTGCAGCATACATTTGAGCGCTTTGAAAAGATATGCCCCAGGACGAATATCTTCATCGTTACCAGCGACATATATAAAGAGCTGGTATTGAATCAGATACCAGGCCTCCAGGAAAATCAGGTGCTGAGTGAGCCTACCCGGCGCAACACAGCCCCATGCATCGCCTATGCCAATTACCGGATCCGGCAGATCAATCCGAATGCGACCATGGTGGTAGCACCCTCCGATCATATCATCCTGAAAGAGGATGTCTTCCTGGAGGTGATCGGCTCTGCCCTGGCTGCCGCCGAAAAAAATCCCTGGCTGATCACCCTGGGGATTAAACCAAACCGCCCGGATACGGGCTATGGCTATATTCAGTTCGTCGAATCCATACCCTATCCGGCCGACCTGAGAATGAAAAAAGTAAAGACCTTCACCGAAAAACCTGAACTTGAAATGGCGAAGTTCTTCCTCCAGAGTGGCGAATTCCTTTGGAACTCAGGCATATTTATCTGGTCGATGGACAGTATCCTGGATGCGTTTCACCGGTACCTGGAAGAAGTGGATTCCATCTTCCAGCAGGGTGAAGACAGATACGGCACAAAGGCTGAACAGGATTTTATCCGGAAAGCGTATGCCGTCTGCAAGAACATCAGCATCGATTACGGCATCATGGAAAAAGCCGACAATGTGTTTGTCCTTGCTTCGGATTTCGGCTGGTCGGACCTTGGAACCTGGGGATCCCTGTACGAACATCGCCCAAAGGACGAACAGGGTAATTCGGTGATCGGCAGCCAGGTGATGACCTACGACACACAGCACTGTGTGATCCACCTGCCCGATGACAAACTGGCCGTGATCCAGGGCCTCGATGATTATATCGTGGTGGAATCAGAGGGGATCCTTCTCATCTGCCGGAAAGCGGATGAACAGAAGATCCGGCAGTTTGTGAACGATGTCCGTGACATGAAAGGAGAAAAATATATTTAACAACCAAATCAATTATTGTATGAAACGTTTTGCATTAAGTCTGTTCCTGGTGGCCATCTTCCGTATCCCTTCCCTGTTTGCCGATGAGGGCATGTGGCTTCCCCTGCTGATCGAACGCCTGAATTATGTGGACATGCAGGAGATGGGCCTGAACCTGACAGCCGAAGAGATCTACAGTGTCAACCACTCCAGCCTTAAAGACGCCATCATCATCTTCGGCCGGGGGTGCACCGGTGAGATCATTTCCGAACAGGGACTGGTACTCACCAATCATCACTGCGGTTATGGGTCCATCCAGTCACACAGCACGGTGGATCATGATTACCTTACCGATGGTTTCTGGGCAGGCTCCCTGGAGGAAGAGCTTCCCAACGAAGGCCTCACCGCACAGTTCCTGATCCGCATCGAAGATGTCAGCCAGCAGGTACTGGCCAATCTTAACGATAAGATGACTGAGACAGAGCGTGAGGAAGCCGTACGTAAAATTTCCAAAGAAATCGAGGCGCAGGCTACGGCCGGAACAAACTACAATGCATCCGTGAGGAGTTTTTATTTTGGCAACGAATTCTACCTGTTCGTTTACGAAACATTCACGGATGTGAGGCTTGTGGGCGCTCCTCCCTCCTCCATCGGGAAATTCGGGGCCGACACGGATAACTGGATGTGGCCCCGCCACACCGGCGACTTTTCCCTGTTCAGGGTATACACCGGCACCGACGGGAAACCGGCTCCTTATTCCAAAAACAATATACCTCTCAAACCCAGGTATTACCTGCCCGTCTCCACCGATGGCGTCAAAAAGGGCGACTTCGCCATGATCCTGGGCTACCCGGGCAGCACCGACCGGTACATGACCTCCTGGGGCGTGGAGGAAGCCATGGACCAGAATAATCCCGCTGTGGTCAGGATCCGCCAGAAGAAGCTGGATATCATGCGCGTTGATATGGATGCAGATCCTGCCATACGGATCAAATATGCCAGCAAATATGCCGGCACCTCCAATTACTGGAAATATTACATTGGCCAGACGAAAGGTCTGAAACGCCTGAACGTGGCTGAAAAAAAGAGCGCCACGGAAACCGGATTCACACAGTGGGCAGCTTCCTCTCCCGAACTGCAGTCAAGGTTCGGAAATGTGCTGGGTGATATGGAAAAAGCCTATGAGGCCCTCAAACCCTACGACTATTTCAGGATCTATTGCAACGAGGCAATTTTCAGGGGATGTGAGATCGTCAGCTTCGCCCGCAATTTTTCGGACCTTTATAAAGAACTGGGTAACAAGGAGCCCGATCAGAAAAAAGTGGACCAGATGACGGGATCCCTTAAAAAACAGAGCGCCCGCTTCTTCAAAGACTACCAGGCTTCCACCGACCAAAAGCTTTTTGCCGCCATGCTTGACCTGTTCTATTCCGATATTCCGGCATCCTTCCATCCTCCGGTGATCGATGAGTTCTATACGAAGTACAAGGGCGATTTCTGCACCTGTGCCGCCAAAACGTTCGAAAAGACCATTTTTGCTGATCAGGCCAGGACAGAAGCTTTCCTGAACAAACCCACTGCCCGGAGCCTCGAAAAAGATCCGGTCTTCACGTTCATGCAACCGTTTTTTGATTTTTACAGATTAAAGATGGCGGAGGTGGATGACCAGAATACGACGCTGACCAGGGCGCGCAGGCTTTACATGGAGGGATTGCGGCTGATGCAGAAGGACAGGGTCTTCTACCCGGATGCCAACTTCACCATGCGACTTACATACGGCCAGGTACTGGATTATTATCCGGCCGATGCCGTGCATTATGACTTCCGCACCAGCCTCGACGGCGTCATGGAAAAGGAAGATCCTTCCAACTGGGAATTTGTGGTGCCCGACAAGCTGAAAGAGCTGTACGCAAAACGTGACTTCGGTCCTTACGGGGAAAAAGGGGAGATGTACACCTGTTTCATATCCAATAATGACATCACAGGCGGCAATTCCGGTTCGCCGGTCATCAACGGCAACGGAGAGCTGATCGGTCTGGCTTTCGACGGGAACTGGGAGGCCATGAGCGGGGATATCGCCTTTGAGCCCGAACTCCAGCGCACCATCAGTGTCGACATCCGGTATGTACTGTTCATTATTGATAAATATGCCGGAGCGCACCGGATCATCGAAGAGATGACCATCCTCAAGCCAAAACGGCCACTGCCCCCTGTTAAGGTGGAGGTTCCCGTGAAGACACCGGAACTGCAGCCTGTGGAGCAATAGCAGGATAACGGGTAAGAAGCGGGAGTTATCCTTTTTTTTCTGTTTCCAGGATATGGATCTCCAGGTCGGCCAGGATCAGGTCGAGGTGTTTGCTTTTGGATAGATCCAGGTAGTATGCCAGTAGTACACCCGGCACATCCCTGAGCATCCTTATGAGGTGCTCGGTTTCATTGGCTGTCGTCTCACCCGACACCAGCAGGAAATAGTCCGTTTGTTTGAACTCGGGCATCAGCTTGGAATCAGGGTGATGATTCGACAACAGGAGATAATCCAGCCGGCGGCTCAGATCCTGGTGGCGATATAACGAATAACAGGAGGTTTCTGTTTTCCCCGGCAGCAGGATCGTAAAATCAGGCAGCTTCTTCAGGTGCAGGTCCAGCTTTTTGTTGATGTGGAAACACAGCTGATAATCCCTTGACCTGCAGGCGATGCCCACAAAAACAGGCCATTCGTGTTCCCTCGGAATCTCAAGATTGTGTTTTTTTGCCATATCCTTTATTCGTCCACAAGCAAGGGATTGCTCTGGAAGATTTTAGTGCACGCTTGTTCGGCGGCACTTTGTTCGGCCGCCTTGATGGAGAATCCTGTTCCCGTACCCGCCACTACCTGATCCACCACTGCTTCCACCACATATCGTTTTTTATGGCTGGATCCGGTTTCTTCGGTAACCCGGAATTCCAGCGTTTTTTTTGATTTCTGGGTCCATTCGAGCAGCTTGCTCTTGAAATTCAACTCATGGGTTTCCAGCTCATTGATATCCATATGATGTTTAATGATCGAGGATATAATGATCTTTTGGGTGAATTCATATCCTTTATCGATGTAAACCGCACCCAGGAATGCTTCCAGGGCATCCCCGAGCATTGAACCTGACTGCGTTGAGCTGGTAGAAAAGCTGGTCTCGATCAGGTGATCCAGTCCCAGTGTCAACGACAGGCCGTTCAACTGTGCCCTGCTCACCATTTTGGATCTCATTTCAGTGAGGAATCCTTCGTCCTTGAAGGGGAATTTCTTGAACAGGTAATCGGCCGTCACGAGGCTGAGCACGGCGTCGCCCAGAAATTCCAGCCGCTCATTGCTGATCTTGGTTCCGTTAAAAAGTTCTACCGCTGCCGATTTATGACGGAAGGCAAGCTTGTACAGGAAAATGTTACCGGGATAAAAGCCAAAGATGGAATAAATGGCGTCGTAAAGGTCCTTTTCCTGGGAGAGATATGCTTTTACAGGTTTGAGCTTCTTCAAGAGTCGAAAAACTTAGTCCTGATATTTCCTGAATACGATCGAGACGTTATGTCCGCCAAAGCCGAACGTATTGCTCAGGGCTGTTCGTACCATTCGTTTTACCGCAGTATGGTAGGTGAAATCCAGTTTGTTGTCGATCTCAGGATCATCAGTGAAATGGTTGATAGTAGGAGGTACGATATTATTGTAAATGGCCAGGATGGCTGCGATGGCCTCAATGGCGCCGGCAGCTCCCAGCAGGTGACCGGTCATGGATTTGGTGGAATTGATGCTGATCTTGTAGGCATGCTCGCCAAAGAGTCTGACAATTCCCCTGGGTTCCGTGATATCATTCAGAGGGGTAGAAGTGCCATGGGTATTGATATGATCGATCTCCTCCGGATTGAGTCCCGCGTCATCCAGTGCAGTTTTCATGGAGAGGTACGCTCCCAGTCCCTCCGGGTGGGGAGAGGTCATGTGGTAGGCATCGCCCGACAGGCCGCCACCGATGATTTCGGCATAGATGCGGGCTCCGCGGCGCAGGGCATGCTGCAGTTCCTCGAAAACCAGTGCTCCGCTGCCTTCTCCCAGGACAAAGCCATCCCTGTCCTTATCAAAGGGCCTGGAGGCTGTTTTGAAATCCTCATTGCGTGTGGAGATGGCATGCATCGAATTAAAACCACCCACGCCGGCTTCATTCACTGCCGCTTCGCTTCCGCCCGTGACAAAGATATCCGCTTTCCCGAGCCGGATATAATTCATGGCATCCACCAGTGCATTGGCAGCAGAAGCACATGCCGAAACCGTGGTAAAATTGGGTCCCCGGAATCCATATTTGATGGAAATATGGCCGGCAGTAATATCAGCGATCATTTTAGGAATAAAAAACGGGCTGAACCGGGGCGTGCCATCTCCTCTTCCAAACGCCATAATCTCCTCCAGGAAAGTATCCAGTCCCCCGATCCCCGAACCCCATATCACCCCGGTACGCGTCGTGTCGATCTTTTCCAGATCCAGACCCGAATCCCTGATCGCCTGATCGGCACTGATCAATCCATATTGTGTGCAGGCATCGAATTTCCTGACATCCTTCCTGTCGAAATAATTCAGCGGATCGTAGCCTTTCAGCGTACAGGCAAACCTGGTCTTGAATTTTGACGTGTCAAAACGGGTGATCAACTCAGCGCCACTAACCCCGTTAACCAATCCTTCCCAGTATTCCTGGAGGGTATTGCCTAACGGGGTTAGTGAACCAAGTCCGGTTATTACAACTCGTCTTAATTCCATGTACCAATTATTTGGTATTATCTTCGATGTACTTGATCGCATCGCCAACCGTGCCGATCTTTTCTGCCTGATCGTCAGGGATGGCAATATTGAACTCCTTTTCAAATTCCATGATCAACTCCACGGTGTCCAGCGAATCAGCACCAAGATCATTGGTGAAACTGGCTTCGGGTGTTACTTCGTTCTCGTCAACACCCAGCTTATCAACGATGATAGCTTTTACTCTCGATGCAATGTCTGACATATGTTTACTGGTTTTGGTTAATTGGGTGCAAAGAAAGTAATTTTAAAGCTCAAAACAAAAAAAACAGCCATTTTTCCAACGAAATTGTTACATTGCGGCGGGAAACATCCCCCTGATCATGAAGAATATAGCCATCTTTGCCTCCGGCAGTGGCACCAACGCCGAGAACATCGCTTCGTACTTTAAAGGAAGTCCGCAGGTTTGCATCAGACTCATCCTGACCAACAGACCGGATGCCTATGTCGTGAAACGGGCAGAGAAATTCGGCATCCCGACCTTTGTGTTCAATCGCCGCCAGTTCTATCAGACTGAAGATGTGTTGAACATTCTAAAAGAGAACCGGATTTCCCTGATCGTCCTTGCTGGATTCCTCTGGCTGGTCCCTGATCATATCCTGAAAGCCTATCCCAACCGGATCATCAACATCCATCCAGCCCTGCTGCCTAAGTACGGCGGAAAAGGCTTTTACGGTTCGGTCGTTCATGAGGCGGTGATCCGTTCGGGAGACACAGAATCGGGCATCACTATCCACTACGTCAACGAGATCTACGATTCCGGCCAGATCATCTTTCAGGCGCGCTGCGCAGTGGAGCCCGGCGACACGCCCGAGAGCCTTGCCCGCAAGGTGCATCAGCTCGAGTACACCTATTTCCCGGGAGTCATTGAGGAGCTGCTACTTGATTGAATATCCAACATACGAACATACGAAGGCGAGGTAGAAGGTTAAGTAGAAGTTGATCTACGATCAGAAGGAAAAAATCAGATTTCTTCCTTCTAATCGTAATTCTCCTTCGCCTTCCAGTTCTACTTCCACTTCGTATGTTCGTATGTTCTGTGATCAAACAAAAAACAGCACAACTCCTCCCACCGACACGAACGCCCCGAGGATTTCTTTCCAGGTGAACCTTTCTTTGAAAATAAGGATGGAGGGAAGGATGATGAACACCGGTACGATCGCCATGATGGTCGAAGCAATGCCGGTGGAGGTATGCTGAACGGCCAGCAATGAAAAAGAGATGCCCAGAAAAGGGCCGAAGACGGAGCCCAGGAGGATTAGCCGCATCCCCTTTTTTTCCTGTACAGCCCGCGCCACCCGGTAACCCTTTTTCATCGCCAGGATGACCAGGCCAAATCCAACGGCTCCGGCCAGCACCCGTATCTGGGTGGCTGAAAAGGCATTGTAATCGTTCATACCAAACTTGCTCAGCACCAGCCCCACCGCCTGTCCGACAGCTCCTCCGAAGGCCAGTAACAGTCCCTTGACAGGATGACGGATGTGGATCTTCTCTCCTTTGCCCGGCCTGCCAAAGATGGCCATACCAATGCCGCCGAGGGTCAGGAGCATGCCCAGAAAATTCATCAGACTCAGTACCTCGCCCAGAATGATCCATCCCACCAGGGCCGTGATAGGCGGCACCAGGGTCATCACCAGCATCGCAATGCGGGCTCCGATGATGGTGTAGGATTCAAACAGCATCAAATCGCCCATCACCAGGCCGACAATACCGGATAAGATCAGCCAGAACCAGGCATGGCCTGAAGCATCCAGGGGAAATGCCATCCCCCTGGTGATAAAATTGACAACGGACAGGAAAACAAAGGCCAAAACCAGCCGGATCAGGTTGACGGCAAGCGATCCGACACGCTTGCTGGCCGCCTCGAAGGCTAAAGCAGTGACAGTCCAGAAGAGAGCTGTGGCTAACGCCGAGAATTCACCAATATGAGAGGAAAAAAAGGACATCGCTTACATATAAAAATCCCAAATTCCAAGGTCCAAAATCCAAAAAAATCCCAACATTCAAATTCCAACACATTGTCAGGCCTTGGAATTTTGGTCTTGGAATTTGTTTGGATTTTGGATCATGGATTTTGGATTTTGCGTCAGTCGACGCTTACCACAGCCGCGGCTGCCGCATCCAAAGTGGCCTTACCCGATATCCCGCTCCCCACTGCCTGCCGCATCCATACCTGGGGAACCACCGTGCCCTGGGTATAGATACGCTGGACCTCATCAGCGAAATTTTTGCCCTTCATATGCTGCTCCAGCTGAAAATCAATCAGGTGACCCACCGGGTAGGCAGGCAGGTAAATCGTCCGATAGATCATATGGGAGTAAATCGCAAGGATGGGCTCATCCTGCATCCCAAACACATCCGCATAGTATTTATTCCAGATATCTTTGGCAATCGTGATCACAGCTTCTTTCAACTGTACTGGTGTGGCATCCGGGTGCGCGTACATCCACCGCCAGGTGTACATGTCGACCAGCGAAACGCCCATGATCTCATAGGCTGCCCATGCATTGTCCAGCGCCAGCATCTTATCCCTGTCAGGATCATCGTCCTTTATTCCCAGCAGTTCCAGGTCACGCTTCTGGAACATGAAAGCCAGTGCTTCGGTAAAAGCCGTGTTGGGAACGCCATTCAGAAGATAATAGTCAACATCCTGGAGCGAGAGGGTCTGTTCCACATTATGTCCAAACTCGTGGGTGGCAATGTTGTAACCTTTGTAATTCATACCCTGCGGCCCGATCCGGGTCCTGAGATGCGCTTTTTCCGACTTCATCTCCGCACCCGCCGCATGACCGATCCCCCGTGAAGCATCCACCTGGATCTTCGACGCGATATCTGCAGCCTTCTCGGGCGTAAAGCCAACTTTCATCAGGATGTTGGGCAGGTCCTTTTCAAAGGCCTCCCTGGATGGATATTTTGCATTGACGATCCTGTTGAGCTCTTCCTCCGAAAGACTGCTGCGCGACTTGAATCCGCTGTACCAGATATCAAAAGGCTGCAGGTTTCTACCCAGCCGCTCCCTGATCAGCCTGCCGACATCACGGATGACAGGCGATGAAATGAAATCCACGAACATTTTCTCTACATCGGCATAGGGGATCTCCATCTCAAGCTCAAAATTCCTGTCCACATAATTCGGATAATTGGGCTGATACGGATCAATAGCCTTCATGGCCTTGAAATTGTTCAGCCAGTACGCATACCGCATATCCGGTTCACTTTTGAATGTGACCGTCTGACCATCCTTGTACACCTTATTCAGGTACGGATCCCACTGGTAATCATTTTTATCAATGACCTCCACCGGGATCGTCTGGTCAATGATCCGCTTCATGACCTGGTAGATCATCTGCTGTTTGACCAGCCCGGTCCCCTCGTTGTAATGGGCTTTGAGTTCATCCCGCAGCCCCCAGTGGGTGATCAGGCGTAAATCCGCGGGAAACAACGTATTCATGGCTGAATCCACCAGTTTTCCCATATAAATATTGTAGGACTGGATATAGGTGTTCGACTCTGTGCCTGCCTTGTATAAAGCCTGATAAAGTTCAGGGGGAACACGCGATGTGAAAAGATCACCCATCCGGGCATAGGCCCATTGCTGGCGCGTCCATTCCACTCCCATGTCCGTCTTCTCTTTCAGCGAATAGAATGGAAAATTCAGGGCAACAATGAAGGCAATTTTATTGGCATAAAAATCTTCGTTTACATGAGACGCCGGATTGAACGCTCCAAACATTTCGTCAATGGCCGTCAGTTTTCCAACATCCAGATCCAGGGGCTCGTTGAGCTGAAGGATCATTTTACCAAAATTGCCATTGATGACTTCCAGATACCGGGAGAGTTTGGTGAAAAGCACCTCCAGATCCTCTTCCTTACCAATGAAGTGTTGCGTGCAGAAATTCCGGAAATCATCCGCTGTTCCGTCTGATTCCCGCCAGAGGGACGCTACCTGCTTGACTCCGCGCTCAATACGAAAGCGATTCGATTCACCATATGCACGGATCAGTGTATCGATGATCCCTGAACGGTGATCACCGGAAATGAACATGACCGGACCGGAAGCCGGCTTTTCCGTTGGTTTTGGCTGCTGGCAACCCAGCCACATAGCTGTCACGGTCATGACCATGACCATCAGTAATGCTTTTTTCATCTCAGAAATTGTTTAGAAATTGAACGAAACAAAGGTAGAGGAATCTTCCTTATGAATTAGCACCGATCATTTGAAGGATGGACATTACGATACTGCCCTGCTTTTGCCAGTGATGCTTTTTAATCCTGTACGTGTAAAGACTATCGTCTGTGACAATAATGATTTCAGGGGGCATGACAGACTGGAAGAACTGCTCCAGATCCGACAAATAAATGGTGGTGGTGAATCGGTGATGCCACTTTTGATGGTTTTCGACATCCATGAACAACTTCATTGGAGTACATTCGGTAACCCGGTCTCCTGCCTTGAAGGTCAGCGCCTTTGCAGGATGCGCTGATGAAAGAAAATAGGAAAAATTGACCGTTGCTGAGTCCCTGCTCGATAAATAGCTGATATCGAAGATCAGGCGGTTTTTTGAAACATCATCCACAAAATCGTCCAGCGGGAAGATAAAATAAAGCATTCCGCTGTCAATGAGTGCAGCCGTGTAATACTTTGAAATCTTTTGACCTGAAACGGTAAAAGAAGTCGTAAAAATTACCAGAAATGAAAGAATGGCCAGGTACAATCCCCTGTTAAAAAAAAGAGGGAATGCACCCCGGTGCACTCCCTCTTTCGTATTATTCGCCATATACCACTACTTTGTACTTGGCATAAATCCCAAGGATACCAGTCACATGTTCATCCACATGATGGATCTTAGTGATGCCAGCCGACTTGGCAGCCGCTTCAATGCTGGCGTCACCCAAGGCGACTATCCCGAGGATGGAAGTTGCTTCGGCAGAGCCTACTCTATCCGCACCTGTATTGCTGGTAACGGCAAAGGGAGCCTTTACATCCGAATAAATAAATCCTGTGAGTGGTGCTTTTACAATGGCACAACCCGAAAGGAAAAATACTCCGATCAGAAAAACCAGTAATTTTTTCATGGATTCATCTTTTTAGTGAAACATCGGTTTGCTGATATGAATATGAGTTCAAAGATACAGTTAACATCACAAAAGTTGGTCACATTTATGTGTTAAATAAATGCTAAATCTGCAGTTTCCCACTCATTCGTCCTGAATCCTGGTCATTCCCTGTGCCCTGATTCTGCCGGAGCACTTTGGGTGATCAGGATTCAATGGCCTCCATACCGGTTGTACCAGCAGATCTTTTCCATATCCTTTCTTTTCTTTTTCCTCAGCGTATAACCCGGTACTGGATACCCCAGTGCGATCAGCAACGCAACGTTTTTATCTGCCGGTATGTGCAGCAGCTCCTTTACCTTCTTTTCATCAAACCATCCCAGCATGCAGGTACCAAGTCCCAGCTCTGCTGCCTGGAGACACAAATGTTCGGCCGTAATACCTATGTCGATCAATGGCCATTCTTTGTGTTTGAGCCGTATGCCCACCTCGGTGATGATTCTGGGTTTCTCCAGGATGATGGCGACAATGACAGGCGCATGGAGAACAAACCGGTTGAAAACGACGATCGTCGAATAGGTCGAGTGTGCCACAAGTGTCCTCAGCTCAGGTTCATCCACCACAATGAACGACCAGGGCTGGGAATTGCTGGCAGACGGTGCCAGCCGGGCAGCATTGAGGCATTTCATGAGCTTTTCCTCTTCAACGGCACGATCGTCGAAACGGCGAACACTCTGCCTTAAACTGATCAATTCTGAAAAATCCACTATTTTTCTCCCCTGATTAAATTCTTGGTTTCCATCAGCTTACAGATCACCTCCGCAATTGCATCGGCGGAAAAGGACCTGCAATTGATGACCTTCCATTCCTTTTTATCCTTCCTCCCCGCCTGAAGCTGGTTGAGCCGCTGCACAAGCTTCACGGCCACCGTCGTTCCCGAGCAACCTGTTTCCCTGGAAATGGTCACCACCGGCAGAGGACCGGCTTTCTGAGGGGTCAGCGGCAGGGCTTCGCCCCTGAACCGCTCCTCCATGTATTTCATCAGCAGATTTTTCATGGTTCATTAAAGTTGCATGCAATAAATAACTACGAATATCTACAGATAACTATCGAATGACCATGAATGACCACCGAATGACCATCAATGACCATAGCCTTCTTTACCCAGCAACGCAAACATCTTGTTCTTATATGCCTCCACCCCGGGCTGGTCAAAAGGATTGACGCCCAGCAGGTACCCGCTTAATGCGCAGGCATATTCGAAAAAATAGAGCAATTGTCCAAGGTTGAATTCATCCAGACGCTCCACCTCAAGCGTCAGTACCGGTACCTGCCCTTCCACGTGGGCCATAAGGGTTCCCAGGGCCGCCTTGCTGTTCACTTCTTCCAGCTTTTTACCTGCAATGTAATTCAATCCGTCAAGGTCAGCTTCGATCCGGGGGATGGTCAGCTGCCGGTTGGTTTGCTTTACCAGGATCATGGTCTCGAACAGGTGGCGGACCCCGTCCTGGATATACTGCCCCATCGAATGAAGGTCGCTGGTAAAGTTCACACTGGCAGGGAACAGTCCCCTGTGCTCTTTTCCTTCACTTTCCCCGTAAAGCTGTTTCCACCATTCGGCCAGGTAGGCAAGCGAAGGCAGGTAGCTGACAAGGATTTCAATGGCCTTGCCGTGCCGGTACAGGGCATGCCTGGCCGCTGCATAGAGGGCAGCCGGATTCTCCTCAATACGTGCGCTGGCTGCAGCGATGCGCTCCATATGCTGTGCGCCGGCCAGCAGCCCGCGGATGTCGAGACCCGCCACGGCGATCGGGAGCAATCCCACCGGGGTCAGCACCGAGTACCTCCCTCCGATATCATCCGGGACCTCATACGCTGAATACCCTTCCTCATCGGAAAGCTTTTTCAGCGCCCCTTTCTTCCGGTCGGTGATGGCGATGATCCTTTTGCGGGCATTCTCACGGCCATATTTCCGTTCCAGGTGTTCTTTCAGCAGGCGGAATGCAATGGCAGGTTCGGTGGTCGTACCCGACTTGGAGATGACGGCCAGACCGTAATCGTAATGATCCAGGATACTGAGCAGGCTGGCATGATAATCCTCCCCTATGTGATGCCCGGCGTACACGACAAGCGGTGCCTTTCCTGACGTGTCAAGGCTGTGAAAAGGATCCGTCAGCGCCTCGATGACGGCCCTGGATCCAAGGTACGAACCGCCTATGCCCACTACCACGAAGATCCGGGCCATCTCCTTCATCCTTGAAGCATCCTCCAGTATACGTGCGATCAAATCCTGCCGGATTCCGGAAGGTAAATCCACCCAGCCCAGGAAGCTGTTGCCCCTGCCGGTCTTCGCTGCCAGGGACTGCTGGTGCTTTACCAGGTCTCCCTGCAGCTGCTCAACGCTCCCTTTACCCAAAAAATCCATAGCATGTTCTATGCTGATGCTCAGTGTCTTCATTTCTGTTTTAAAAATTTTCGTTTTAAAAATACAAAATCTTTTCGTCGAAATCAACAGGCAATCCATTCAATTTCCTGCTGCAATAATAATAAAATTTGCCGGATCTCAGGGCTGCCAGGCCCTGTCGCAGTCAGGCTGAACAACGTTACCTATCTGCTCATACGGAAGAGAAGATGCCAGCGTTAATTATTGTTAAATAACCGAACATTTTGATAATCAGTGACTATTTTTGCAGTCCTGTAAAACCTTCGGATGAAACAGAAGCACATTGCTCTCATTACGATCATTATATCCCTGGCATTGATCGGATTGGTCAGCATCCAGGTGTACTGGATCAACAATGCCGTGAAGGTTAAGCAACTGGTCTTCGACCGGAGTGTGAACGAGGCCATCACCCAGGTCATCTACAAACTGGAAAAAAGCGAGATGACCGACCAGATCCGGAAGAAAGAAAGCTTTTACAACCGGGGCTCCGATATCTTCCGCAGCATTGATTCGATCAATCTTTTGTATTACCAGGAGCTGGAATCACTTCAGGGCAAGGGACAGGAACAGCTGCTGCCTTCCGACAGTGCTGCCAGTAGACGCCTGACCGAATTGCTTCGAAACAAATCCTCCCTGTTCAACGATGTCTTTGAAGATATGTATGCGTTCCGTCATTTCATGGATATTGAACAGCGGATCAGCCCGGCGCATCTTGACTCGGTCATTCAGAATGAACTGGCCGCCAAAGGTATCGTAACCGAATATGAGTACGGCATCTACAGCACCTCCCGCGGCCATCTGGTCATGCAAAAAACGGGAAATTACAGCAGGGAGCTGCTGGAAAAAAGTTTGGGATTCATGCTTTTCCCCGGGGATGCGTCCACAGCTCCCGACTACCTGGTGATCTATTTCCCAAGGGAAAAACATTTCCTGCTCACCCAGATGGCAGGCATGCTCAGCATTTCAGTATTTCTTATCCTGGTCATCATCGTCTCCTTTATCCTGACCCTTAACTCGGTGATCAGGGAAAAGAAACTGGCCGGAATGAAAACGGATTTCATCAACAACATGACCCATGAATTCAAGACACCCATATCCACGATCTCACTGGCCTGCGAGGCATTATCCGACAATGACATAAAAAACATTGAGGGCATCGCTGATAATTACATTAAAATCATTGGAGAAGAAAACAAACGCCTGGGGATCATGGCAGAAAAGATCCTGCAGACTGCTGTGCTGGAAAAAGGAAAACTGAAACTTTCAGTCGAAGAGGTGGATATCCATAAGATCCTGGTCGATGTGATCAACAACATCGCCATACAGGTGGAGATCAACGACGGCACCATCGCCAGAGACTTTCAGGCCATTTCGCCCGATATCCAGGCAGATAAAGTTCATCTGTCGAATGTATTCTATAACCTGCTCGAAAATGCCAACAAGTATTCCCCCAGGAAGCCTCATATCGTGGTCAGCACACGGAACGTGGAGGAAGGGGTGGAGATAGCTTTCAGGGATAACGGGATCGGCATCAGCAAGTCGGATCAGAAAAAGATCTTTGAAAAGCTGTATCGCGTTCCTCAGGGGGATATTCATAATTTCAAGGGCTTCGGACTGGGGCTGAGCTATGTGAAGGCCATCGTGGATAAGCATAAGGGCCATATCCGCCTGGAAAGCGAGGAGGGCAAGGGTAGCACTTTTACCGTATTTTTACCAACACACCCATAATATTTCATATTTATTATTCAGTATTTTATATTTTATAATAATCCTATTCCTATGACCACTACTCCAGTTAAAGTACTCCTTGCCGAGGATGACCGGAACCTGGGTAACATCCTGAAAGCCTATCTTGAGGCAAAGGGATACCCTACCCGCTTGACCGTCAATGGAGAAGAGGCATTTAACGCGTATCAGCGTGAAAATTTCGATTTCTGCATCATTGACATCATGATGCCGGTGAAAGACGGTTTTTCACTGGTGAAGGAGATCAGAAGCATGGATAAAAAGATACCGATCCTTTTCCTGACGGCCAAATCGTTGCCTGAAGACAAGCTGAAAGGATTCGAACTGGGTGCCGATGATTTCATCTCCAAACCCTTCAGCATGGAAGAGCTGCTGGCCCGGATGCAGGCCATTCTCAGGCGGTCGGGGCAGGATAAGGAAAAAGCTCCTGACACAACGGTATTTACCATCGGGGACTATGAATTTGACTATCCGAGGCAGATCCTGAAATGGAAAGCATCGGAACAAAAACTGACCTCCAAGGAAGCAGAATTGCTGAAGCTGCTGTGCGAAGCCAGGAATGAGGTGCTGGACCGGCGTTATGCGCTCAATAAGATATGGTTTGATGACAGCTATTTCAATGCACGGAGCATGGATGTCTACATCGCCAAGTTAAGAAAATACCTGAAGGAAGATCCCAGGGTGGAGTTGCTGAACGTGCATGGAATAGGATTTAAGCTGCTTCAGCCCTGAAAGGAATTGCTGTATAAGAAAAGGCAACCGCTTTGGTGACGGTTGCCTTCGCTTGCTTACAACCAAAAAATAACCATGAAAAAGTTTACTGCTAATTGATCATTGTTTTCCCTATAATATCCCTCGCTGCTATGGTCAGTAAAAAAAGGGCTACAATAAGGATCAGTATGACGATCTTTGAATGAATCAGCCGGGGAATTATTCTCTTCACAGTAAAAATCATTTCCTTCACATCATCAGTATTTAATCAGCACTGTCAGTTAACACAACATTTAAAAGATGATGCCTGGCAGTAAAAGGTTGCGTGAATGCTAAAATATTTTGTTTTTACAGGAAAATATCCTTCGGTCAACGCAACCAAATCCTTTGACTTTTCATCTTTAGAACGTTATCCGTTCTTTGAATCTGTGAGGAAAAATCGCTATTTTTGTTTTATTAAGCGCCGAAACATTAGTCTGTGGACGAAGAAACCCTGAATGAGATCATAAAAGGGTGCAAAGCCGGTAAGGTCAAGGATCAGGAAAGGCTGTTCAACCTTTACTCCGAAGAAATGTTCGGCGTATGCCTGTATTATTCCCATGATCATTCGGAAGCGGAGGACCTGCTGCATGAGGGATTTCTCAAGATCTTCCAGCATATCGACACATACCGCTATCAGGGATCCTTTGAAGGATGGATTCGCAGGATCATGGTCAATACTTCCCTGGAGCGCTTCCGCAAGGAGCGCCATCTCTATCCCCTGAGCGAGGTGGAGAACACGGTGGAAGATGTAATGGAGGAGAACATCATCGGTCAGATCTCCACCAGGGAACTGGTCAGAATGATACAGGATCTTTCGCCCAGGTACCGGATGGTTTTCAACCTGTATGCAGTGGAAGGGTACTCCCACAAAGAGATCAGCACAATGCTGGGCATTACGGAGGGTACTTCCAAATCAAACCTGGCAAGGGCCAGGGCGATATTGCAGCGGAATGTCAGGCAGTTTTTCCAAACAGACAACAAGACGGCCAGGTAAAAGATGCAGCACGATCATACATATCCGGACCAGTTTTTTGCGGAATCGCTTAAAGCATACCGTGAGAAGCCGCCTGTCCACTCATGGAAGAGGCTGGAGGAGGATCTTCTGGCTGCCCGCCGCCACCGGCGTGTGGTCATGTACCGGTGGACCGCCGCTGCAGCCGTGCTGGTCATCGCCCTTACAGCTGGATATTATTTTGCCTTCATCACTCCAGGCCATCAACCGGACGATCAAACACTGTCCCAGGTGCAGATTTCTGCCACAGACCAGCCAATCCAGCCTGTTGCCCCCGAAATGAGCATCACCGGCAACATCCCTGCGGAACCAACACAAACGGTAATCCCTCCTTCTTCCGAAGGACTGATTGATATTATCAGCAGGACCGATATACGTCAAGGTGTTTCTTCCGGTGCCGTAAAGATTTCTGAGCAGGAAGGCGCTGCCTTGCATCTGACGGATGAAATCCCAACCAGCACTCCGCTAAAAGATGAAATTCAAAAGGAAGAGACTCCGGCTCTGGCTGCCGAAAATGAATCCACTGAACCCGTGCCGGTGGAAATACAGGCCCCTGATCTCCCTAAACCCGAGCAGAAGAACATCCTGACCGAACCGCTGACCGATTTCACCTTTGAGGATCGGCCGGAAGAAAAAACAACCACATCCAGGTGGAGCATCGGAGGCAGTTTCGCCCCTGTCTATGCCTACCGGAATATACAGATCAATGCCGAAGAGCTGCCGCCCGACGTGAATCCGGATATAAACTACTACAATGATGCTGAAGAGCCCATGTACTCCTACTCAGGAGGTCTGGATCTTTCGGTTCAGATGAAAGATAAATGGGAATTTCAGACCGGGCTGTACCTTTCCAGCCTGGGCCAGGTCAACCAGGATGTGATCGCCTTTGAAATGGAAGGAGTGAAAGATCTCCTGAAAACCTCCACCTCAACGGGTATGATCCAGATCGTCACCTCCAGCCTTCCCGAAGAATTTGTGGATCAATCCATCCGGCGCGATTCCCTGACCGACGCAGTCTATATCAGTTCCGATATCCGCCAGACGTTCACCTACCTTGAGCTGCCTCTGCTGGTGCGTTACTCATTTCTTGACAGGCGTTTTGGGCTTCACCTGACCGGCGGTCTCAGCCCGGGGATCATGACAGACTACAAAGCTCAGTTCACCTACGAAGGTGAACAGATTGACCTTGACAATGAGGGGGATTTCTCCACCATGATCTATAACAGCCAGGTCGGACTGGGCCTGAATTATCACATCACCCGGTCGCTTTCGATCAACCTGGATCCCTCGTTCAAGTATTCGCTGAACTCCATCCGCAAGGACCACTCGATCCAGTATCATCCGTATTCCATCTCAGTGTTTACCGGGATTAGATACTCCTTCTGAGTATCCATTACCGATCACCGAAGTAGAGGTTTATTACTTAATCCCTCCTAACCTCCCCTAAAGGGGAGGAATAATTGGGAATTGAATATTCTTTCGTATATTAGTGGTTCTGCAAAAGCTGTTTTTCATGGCTTCTCCCCTTTAGGGGAGACGGGAGAGGGGGATTGAACTGGAAAACTGGGAGAAGGATTACTTATCTGGATAGAAGTGCATGATGGTTTACAAAAGAAGGACAATCGAACCGGAAATGTTTTACGGCGCAAAACCCGAAATCTTCGAAAAAGCCAAAGAGTTAAGAAGAAACATGACAGTAGCAGAAAAAATGCTCTGGTCCGCATTACGAAGAAATCAATTTCATGGCTATTATTTTCGACGCCAACATCCTATCAATCAATTCATTGCCGACTTCTATTGCCATGAAGCACGGCTCGTCATTGAAGTAGATGGCGCTGTTCATGACCTTAAGGACAAAAAAGAATACGATGAAGGCAGAAGCTATGAAATGCAAAAGTGGAATATAACGGTCTTGCGTTTTACAAATCATCAGATCAAGTCAGAAATCCAAAGTGTCTTATCTGAGATCAAAAAACACTTGCCCCACAAAAATATCCCTCCCCTTTAGGGGAGGTTAGGAGGGGTGACGAAAAATGGATGAAGTGCTCAATGCCCTTGACGACCGCTGGGATTCGATGGCTGACTACATGATGGAGGAGATCATGACAGGAGCGGATTCTCTTGGTAACAAAGAACTCCTGGAGAGCAGGATAAGAAGTTACAGGCATCAGCGGAATCTGGCATACAATGAACTTGTCGGAATAAAACAATAAAGGCGATATGCCGCTTGAAATCTATGATATCTATGGCCGCAGGTGGCATTCGCAGGTCATTCCCGCAGGCGGGAAAGAGAAGGAGATAGATGTCAGCGCCCTGCCGCCGGGGATGTATGTGGTGAGGGTGGTGATTGAGGGGCAGACGGTAAGCGGGAAATTGGTGAAAGAATAATTCAAATACGAAAACCGCGATAAAAGTATATACGAACAAATCAAGGCAAACGGAATAAAAAACTCTGATTTCACCCTTCCTTTCTTAATTCGCCTTCACCCTCCAATTCTCCTTCGCCTTCGTATGTTCGTATGTTGGTTATTCATGGAGTCCTTTTACCCGCGGCACCCCGGGGATAAATTCCTTCAGGTAGAAAGGCTCGAAATAGGCGACATTGACAAACTGCTTTTCCCTGAAACGGTTTTCGGCAAGAGGGACCATATGGGCTGCGGAAGATAAGAAATCCGCATGGATGAGGGCATGGCGTTTCTGCCCCAGCACTTCGCGGCATTTCGGCGCCCCGTCGCCAAAAAAAACCACCCGGTGATCAGCCAGGTACATCCGGAATGAATCCTCCGTGATGATCTCCGCCTGAATATCCCTGACCTTCCGGTTATCCATATCGTAAAGTGCGGAATAGACCTCCATCCTCCGCGCATCGATCATCGGACAGAACAGGTAGGGCTCAGGTGTGACCTGATCTTCCTTTTTGTAACGTTCAGCCATGGCATGGGCCAGCGACCGCAAAGAGCTGATGGCAATGAGAGGCTTATCCAGTGAATAACACAATCCCTTGGCAGTGCTCACGCCAATACGAAGTCCGGTATAGGATCCGGGGCCCTTGCTGACGGCGATGGCATCCACCATTTGCAGTTTTATGCCGGAGGATGCCACGACCTCCTCAATAAAGGGTATGATCAGCGAAGAGTGCGCATTGGGAACCGAGGATTCCTTCAATTGCCACAGAACCCCGTCCCGGCCCAGGGCAACGGAACATACGGCGGTGGCGGTGTCAAGACATAAAATGATGGCCATTACGGATCACTCTTCAGTGAAAAGCTCCGATTTATCCACTTTTTTCACTTCATCCCCGTTTTTCAGCATCCTGGTGATCGCCCGGTAAGGTGCGGTGATCACTTCCTGTCCCGGCTCGAGGCCTTCCAGGATCTGAATGTAGGTATTGTCCTGGATGCCGGTCTTTACTTTCTTTAACCGTGCTACTCCGTTATCATAAAGGAAAACGTACTCCTGAAACTCTTCAGCGGATTTGACTTCCTTCTTTTCCATGTCGGGATTTTCACTCCCTGGAGGGCCTTCAGGACCGCCTTGTTGTACTTCTTTCTTTTCTACCACTTTGCCGGTGGTATCTGCCCGTGTGGTGACCGACTGGATAGGGATGGTCAGTACATCACCAGCGGTTTCTGTCTGGATATCCACTGTGGCCGACATGCCCGGCCGGAAAGGGGTAAATCCGCTGGTATCGGAAGAGGCCAGATCGGCATAGGATTCAGGCAGGACGCGGATCTTTACATTAAAATTGGTCACCTGGTCCACGCTGGATCCGGTGACATTGGCAGAGGTGGCAATCTCGCTGACAAGACCCTTGAACTTGCGGTTCAGGTAGGCATCCACCTCGATCAGGGCTGTATCGAACAACGCCACCCGTACAATATCGTTTTCATTCACTTCCACATTCACTTCCATCAGGTTCAGGTTGGCGATCCGCATAAGTTCCGTACCTGCGGAGAACTGGGAGGCACCGGCCACCCGTTCCCCTTTTTCCACGCTGAGCTTGGATACAGTCCCATCGGTCGGGGCATAGATGGCCGTTTTGGTAAGATTTTCCCTGGCTTCCTTTACGGAGGCTGCAGCACTCTTCGCCCCGTAATCGGATGCTGAAACACTCTGCTCGGCGGCACTGACTTCCGCGCGGGCCACATCATAGTTCGAACGGGCAGCATCCCAGTCGGCATCCGAGATCACTTTCTGTTCCCATAGCTTCTTGCTCCGGTTATAGGATAACTCTGCGTTGACAAACTGAGCATTGACCTGCGCCAGCCTGGCCTTGGCATTGGCAAGCCCCGCCTGCTGGGAATTATAATTGGCTACCATACGTTCGTAATTCGACTGGTAAAGCTCCGGATCTATCTTGGCCAGCAGATCGCCCTGCTTCACCTCATCACCTTCCTTCACGGTCAGTTCCACTACTTCGCCCGAGATGTAAGGCGTGATCTTGACTTCCGTTTCCGGCTGGATCTTACCGTTGGCTGAAACGATCTCGATGAGGGTACGTTTCTCCGCAAGTTCAGTGGTGACCTTAATGGAATCGTCTTTACCGATCATTCCCTTTTTCCTGGCTATGGCCAGGATGACAAGGAGCAGCACGGCGGCAATAATAATTACTCGTATAAGGGTTTTTCTTTTCATTTTTAACGCGTTAGGGAATCAGGCTGTAAAAGTAATGAATCTCAGGGAAATGATACCGGAAAATATGTTGAATTCGACCGGCCCAGCGCCTGTTATCGTTTCAGTGTCAAAGGATTTCCCATATAAAAATCCAGGGTCGTTATTCTGAAGATGTAATCATATTTGGCCTGGATCAGCTCTGCCTGGGCTTTGGTCAGTTCTTTCTTGGCTTCGTTGTAGTCGACCGAATTGATGAGACCCACATTGAATTTCTGGTCAGCATATTTGAACGACTCTGATGTCGCCTCCACTTTCTTTTCGGCCGCTGTATGCGTTTTCAGTGCGGCCACCGCATCGGCATACGCCTGCTGGATGACTTTCCTCAGCTGAAGTTTGGTGCGCTCAAGGGTGTAATTGGCATTGCTGATGCCGATCTTGGCTTTGGCTATGTTGGATCGTACCATCCATCCGTTGAAGATGGGGATGTACAGGTTCACCATGATGGATTTGTTCATGTTATCGCTGATCTGGTCGCCGAAGAGCTTGGTTTCATAATCCATATAGTCAGTGTAAGGGAGGCTATAGACCTCCAGTGGCTCTGGTGAGGCTGTATAGCCGATCAGGTAGGGAGGAATGTCGACCGGGTCGATTCCTTTGCTGTAATCCTTTGCAGCGCCTGAGTATCCTGTTCCCCAGGAGCCTGAGAATCCAAAGGCGGGGCTGAGTGCGCCACGGGCCATCGACAGGCTCTTCTCACTGCTTTGCACGCTGATTTCTGCACTTTTAATATCCGGCCGCGAATTCAGTGCGATCTCATAGATGGCATCAGCTCCCAGGGGAGCTTCGGGTGCCTTCACCGTGCTGAGATCCGGTTCTTCAATAGTAAAGCCCTCCGTAGAAGGCAGATCCAGCAGCTGGACAAGCGTGAGGTAGGAAATATCAAGATTATTCTGCACATTGATCAGGTTGAGCTCCTCGGTGGCAAGCTGTGCCTCGATCAGCAGCAGGTCGCCCCTGGCCAGCGTACCTGCCTCCACCATCTTTTGGGTGCGGTCGACCTGCTGCTGTGTGATGTCGAGCTGTGCTTCGGCAACACGCTTCAACTCGCCGTAGTACAGGATCTGAAGGTACGCGGCAGCAATGTTCATCGAAACATCATCCATGAATTTATCCACAGAATACTTGGTGGCCATGAGATCCATCTCATTCTTGCGGATCTGGTTCATCTGCTGAAGACCATTGAATATCGTAAACTGGCTGGAGAGGTAAAAGTTGTTCGACCTGACACGGGCCGTTGCGAATTCGTTGGTGTACTGGTCGATCGTCTGACCCCAGTTGTATCCATGAGAGGCATATCCGTTGAGATCCGGCAGCAGTACCAGCTTGCTCTGTAATAATGTCTCCTCACCGTTTTTGATGCTGAGCATCTGCTGTTTGACATCAATATTATTGGTTAGGGCATATTCTATACAATCCTCCAGGGTCCATACCTTCTGGGCATGGCTAGCCATGATGCCGGAAATGAGTACAGAAATGGCCAAAAAGATCTTTTTCATGGTACGGTGGAATTAAAAATTTGCCAAAAAAGGTGCAACGAAGGTATAAAAATTATGCCATATTGCAATCAGCTGTATTTATGATAGTTACAACACTTTTACTGTAGATGGTTGTCCAGTACCGTTCAATAACAGTTCGATTCTGAACAGAAATGACCGTCCAAAAGTACAGAGAATTCCATCAGGTGCAAAATCAATGTAAGATAAGGTGGCCGGTGAAAATTTTGACGGGAGCAAGAGAAAACTTATTAATATTGTACCTCTTAAAACGACAGTTATGAGATCGCTGCTATTCACTTTCCTTATCCTCCTCTCGCAGATGGTACATGCTCAAACCAGCGATGGTTTTATGGGTATCATGATGGGTGCAGCCATTCCCCTGGGCGATTTTGCCAGTACCGATTACGACAATCCCCAGGCTGGTTATGCCACCACCAGTTTTAACCTGACCATGGATGGTGCCTATCTGGTCAATGACTACCTGGGTTTCGGCGGAGCGGTATCCTTTTCAAATAATTCGCTGAGCACAGGTGATGTAAAAACAAACCTGGAGCGCTACGTAAAAGAAAATTATCCGGATGCTGAACTTCCCGAGGATCTGACCCTGATCAGCTATGACCTTGGTGTATGGAACCATGTCAACCTGATGGTTGGTCCGTTCCTGAGCCTTCCCGCCAACCGCATCCATTTCGATTTCAGGGCACTGGGGGGTCTGGCTTTCATTTTCCCTCCGGAGAGTGAGATGTATTTTATGACCGATGATGATGAGTTCCGCACCTACCGTGACAATAAGGGAAAAGTATCCTTTGGCTACATGGTGGGAGGCGGGATACGTTACATGTCGCGCAAAAATGCCATCATCCGTCTGATGGCTGATTATTCCTCGACCAAAACCACCATCGAGATCACCGACTATCATATTGACATTGATCTTCCGGAGGATACCCGGAAAACGGAACACACCCAGCCCATGCACACAGTCCATGTGGGGCTGGGCATCGGGTATGCTTTTTAAAGAGCGGAGCGGAACTGCCGGAGGAAACGGATATCGTTTTCGAAGAAAAGACGAATGTCGTTGATCTGGTAACGCAGGATAGCGATCCGTTCGATTCCCATGCCGAAGGCGAAACCCGTATATTCAGTGCTGTTGATGCCGCAGTTGTCGAGCACTGCCGGATCCACCATTCCGCAGCCAAGGATCTCCACCCAGCCGGTGCCCTTACAGATCCTGCATCCCTTACCACCGCACAGGAAGCAGGAGATGTCCATTTCTGCCGAAGGTTCAGTGAACGGGAAGAAGGATGGCCGCAGGCGGATGCCGGTGTTCTCGCCGAACATTTCCCGGGCAAAATAGAGCAGGGTTTGTTTCAGATCGGCAAACGAGACATGACGGTCCACATACAATCCCTCCACCTGGTGGAAAAGGCAGTGTGCACGGGCAGAAATGGCCTCGTTGCGGTAAACCCTTCCCGGAAACAGTGCACGGATGGGGGGACGGGTTTTCTCCATAGTCCGGATCTGAACGGAAGATGTATGCGTCCTCAGCAGAAATGCAGGCTGCTCCTGAAGAAAGAAGGTGTCCTGCATGTCGCGGGCCGGATGCTCCTCCTGGAAATTCAGTGCGGAGAAATTATGCCAGTCATCCTCAATGTCGGGACCTTCGGCAACGGTAAAACCAATCCTGGAAAAAATGGCAATGATCTCATTCCAGATAATGGAGACAGGATGCCGGGAACCGGTTTCCATAAAATCGGCGGGCAAGGTGAGATCCAGCGAGGGTTTTTGTACCGTTTCGGCTGCCTCCAGCAGATGAAGGATCTGGTCGAACTTCTCCTGTGCTGTATTTTTCAACTCGTTCAGCATCAAGCCAATATCTCTTCGCTGATCAGCAGGTACATCTTTGAATTCGCTGAATAAACCTGGGATGATGCCTTTCTTGCTCAGGTAACGGATGCGGAAATCCTCCAGCTCCTCCTTCCGGGAGGTCCGGAAGCTGTTGATCTCTTCGGTGTATTTTCGGATCTTGTCGCGCATGATGTGCTATTTCAGAATCTTCATGGAGAATGTGACCGGGGTGAGGGGAACACTCCCCTGAGGACTGACGGCTACAGCGGCGATCTTATCCACCACATCCAGACCCTGCACCACTTCTCCGAATACAGTGTATGCCCCGTCAAGGTGAGGGGCACCTCCGATGGTCTTATAAACCTGGCGCTGTTCAGCCGTCATTTTTTTCCCTGTCCTGGCTTCCATCTCATTCAGTTTCTCATCCGTGAACACGACTCCCTGGACAAGATAGAACTGGCATCCCGAGGAGGCTTTCTCCGGATTTACCTGATCTCCCTGGCGTGCTGCCGCCAGCGCACCTTTTTTATGCAGGTGCTGGGCCCTGAATTCTGCCGGAACCGTATAACCGGGATCCTGGGTGCCGTCTTTCCGGTGGCCGCCCTGGATCATAAATCCATTGATCACACGGTGAAAATTGGATCCTTCGTACCATCCCTGGTTGATCAGTTTGATGAAGTTATCCCTGTGAAGGGGCGTATCGTTGTAAAGTACGACCGTTATATTGCCCATACTGGTGGTGATGAGCACCTTTGTCTGATTGACGGTGGATGTCTGGCTCATGGTAACTGTTGAATAAATCATCATGATGATAAATAAAAAAACTACTCTTTTCATCTTACCTGATTAAATAATGAACATGAATGCATTCCTGATCTGGTGGTCAAGTAATGAACATGAACGCACCAATAGACGCCACAAAAATACTAAAGTGTGGGAAATAAATCATTTGTTCGTGGATCCTGCCCCTCACAATTTCTTTGTTTTCATGGCCTCATTGAAGCATGACCGGCACAGGGGCTCGTAGCTTTCCCTTTCCCCCAGCACCACCCTTTTGTTATCATCGATCGTCCGGTAGGAGTAATGGGCCAGGTTTCCGCAGCGGATGCAGATCGCATGTACCTTGGTCACGAATTCCGCGGTTGCGATCAGATCGGGCAGGGGGCCGAAAGGATTTCCCAGGTAATCAATGTCAAGGCCGGCGACAATGACCCTGATCCCGTTATCGGCCAGGTGATTGCAGACATTGACCAGCTCAGTGTCGAAAAACTGGGCTTCATCAATGCCCACCACATCCACCTCATTGCAGAGCAGAAGGATCTGCGAGGCCGACTGTACAGGAGTGGAAGGGATGACCCTGGCGTCGTGCGACACTACCTTTTCATCGTCGTACCGCTTATCAATCTCCGGCTTGAAAATTTCCACGCGCTGCCTGGCGATCCTCGCCCGGTTCAGGCGACGGATCAGTTCCTCGGTCTTTCCGGAGAACATCGAGCCACAGATCACCTCGATATAGCCAGTACGTGGGGCACCTGCCGGAGATTTTTCCAGGAACATACGCAGAGCTGAATACTATTCTTTATATCTTTAAACCCGCTTTGAGAAACACAAATGTAAAGAAAACACCGGCTGTTCATCAATTCAACTGGAAAAAGTCATGAGAAAAAAAGAGCTTGTCCTGGAAGTCATTAAAGAAACCCTGGAATCTATCAATGAAGAGAATGAGATCCTCCAGTCCTATAAGATCCCCATTCCGCAGATTGAGCTTGACATGATCCTTGAGAACATCCGGAAATTATACGCCAACTATCGGTTACTTGACCGGTACAATCTGGAAGAAACCGAAGCAGCGGGTACCCTCCAGCCGCTGGAAAAGACTATTACCATTGGTTTTGAAAAGAAGAAGGAGACCGTGCCCGCCGAGGTACCCGATGAATCCGTACCCGTCGATGATGCAGTGGTTCCTGAAACCATGCCGCAGCCGGAACCTGTGACCGAAACTGAGCCCGGGGACACGGTCATTAAAACGGAGCCGGAAGAACCACCTCAAAAGGTCGCAGATTATACGTTTGATCTGTTTTCGTCACAGCCCGTGACCATCGCCGATAAATTCCACAACGAGGAAAAAACCATTCATGAGCAGATCAGCAGCCAGGCCAACAGGGAGAACATCGCTTCAAAGATCCAGCAAACTCCCATTACTGAACTCAAATCAGTGATTGGCCTGAACGATAAGTTCATCTTTATTAATGAATTGTTTCATGGCAACATGAAGGCCTACCAGGAAACTATCCGTTCATTGGACCAGTTGACCACACTCAATGATGCCATCCGGTATTTCACCGAAGTAAAGGATACATTCGATATGAATGAAGAGCTGGAGTCTTTCCGCAAACTGGCAGAGATGATCCAGAGAAAGTTCAGGGGGAGCGAGAAATGAGAGGAGAAATGAGAGGAGAAATGAGAGGAGAAAGGAGAGGAGAAAGGAGAGAGGAGAGAGGAGAGAGGAGAAAGGGGAGTGCAGGGTGTGGGGGGCGCGGAGGGAGCGGAATCGTTCTGGGCGTGATGCTGATGGTGGCTGCGCTGTGGACACAGGGGCAGGATCTGGAATATGTAAAGGGCTGCGTGAAAGAATTGGCATCTCCCGGTATGAGCGGCAGAAGCGTAGTAGATGAAGGGGACCGTAAGGCTTCTGCTTTCCTGGCGGAAGAATTTCAAAAGATCGGTTTGCAATCCTTTGGCACCAGTTATTTTCAGGAGTATCCCATTTCCATCAACACCTTCCCGGGAAAGATCAGGCTCAGCGTTGACCATCATTCACTGAAACCGGGCCGCGATTTCCTGATCTCCTGCAACGCTCCCGGTATAAGCGGAACGTATGAACTTGTCTGGGCCACCAATGTGCGATCTGATTCAATCCTCACTGCCCTCTCAGGTGCGAATGGCAACGCCTTCCTGGTGGCCGGCGAACAGCTGAACTATTTAAGGGAAATGGCTTCCATCCCGTACAAAGGGATCATCTTTCTGAACAAGAACAAACTGAGCTGGAAAATATCCAACGGAAAAAACCTCGGCCAGTGGATCGCCATCGACGTCAATGAATCATCTTTTCCTGAGAACGGAAAACAGATCACCCTTTCGTTTGAAAATCACTTCGTGGAGAACTACACCTCCCGTAATGTCATCGGGTACATCCAGGGTAAAAGCCATCCTGATACTTTTCTGGTCTTTACCGCCCATTATGACCACCTGGGAAGAATGGGGAAAGACACCTATTTCCCCGGGGCTCACGACAATGCCAGCGGCACGGCCATGATGACCGACCTGGCCCGGCATTTTGCCCTTCCCGAAAACCAGCCCGCCTGCTCCATGGCTTTCATGGCATTCAGCGGGGAAGAGGCAGGTCTCCTCGGTTCTGAATATTATGCGGGGCATCCTCTGTTCCCGCTTGAAAAGATCAGGTTCCTGATCAACCTCGACCTGGTCAGCACCGGATCCGATGGGATCATGGTGATCAACGGGGAGGAATTCAATGAGGAATTTGAGCTCCTTGTCAGTTTGAACAGGGAGGAGAACCTGGTCAAAGAGGTCAAAAAAAGAGGCCCATCGAACAACAGCGACCACTATCCCTTTTACAGGAGAGGCGTGCCTTGCTTTTTCATCCATACATTGGGGGAGTACAGCGAGTACCATACGGTGGATGACAAACCGGAGCGGTTGCCTTTTTCAGCTTATAACGAATTCTTTACGCTGCTCACCCTGTTCGTTCAACACCTGGAATAACGATCCTGATGGCCAGATTATACCTTGTCCCCACCCCTGTCGGTAACCTGGAAGACATCACCCTGCGGGCGATCCGGATCCTGAAAGAAGCTGATCTGATCCTGGCAGAGGATACGCGTACCACAGGAATACTCCTGAAACGATACGGAATCACTACGCGGATGTCATCCCACCATAAATTCAATGAGCATCAGCAGGTGGAAGCTGTTGCACAACGGATCCTCAACGGTGAGACCATCGCCCTGGTCAGCGATGCCGGCACACCTGGCATATCGGACCCGGGATTCCTGCTGGTCAGGGAATGCATTAAAAAGGAAATCGAAGTGGAATGCCTCCCGGGTCCCGTGGCATTTGTCCCTGCCCTGGTATGTTCAGGCCTCCCGACCGAACCCTTCTATTTTGAAGGATTTCTGCCACAGAAAAAAGGAAGGCATACCCGCCTGACCTTCCTTGCTACCCTTCCCTGTACACTGGTCTTTTACGAATCACCCCACCGCCTCGTAAAAACGCTGGAACAGCTGGCCCTTTACCTGGGAGAACAACGCAGGGCATCGGTATCCCGTGAGCTGAGCAAAAAATTCGAAGAAACCCGTCGCGGAACGATCCGTGAGCTCATTCAACACTTTGCGAACCAGCCGGTCAGAGGAGAAATTGTCATTGTCGTGGAGGGATGTTGATAATCAGTCGGCGGTCGGCGGTCGGTTGTCCGGCTCTGGACAGTTCTGGACTGAATCGAACACTTTTTTCTGTCAAAAAGCACAAATCATAGTTTGCAATAATCTCATTTATAATGTATTGCGTAATTTGGCATGCATCATGTTCGCCTGGTACCATCAACCACTGAAAAATTCCTGGCACCATGAAAACACTTGTTTCACTCCTGTCGGTGCTCCTGATCCCTGCCTTTTCTGTCTTTGCCAGCACCATGAACGATTCTGATCCCAACAGCGAACTCCCTTCCTGTTACCCGCCGGTAACCCTGTCAGTCTACAGCCTGGAGGAAGAGAGTTATATTGATGACATCCCGTTTGATACAGAGAAGATCTACAAACGGGCATGCTGTTATTACAAGCATTACGGACGGTACTCTGCTGATCTTACCCTGCGCGACGAGGATTACATTGAAGATATCCCGTTCAGTACCATTGAGATCGCCAGTTCCGTCATGAGCGGAACCTTTTTGATGCAACCCTGTTTGCCAACTTTTTTCCTTACCGAGGAATCCTATATTGATGACATTCCTTTCAGTACAGAAGAAGTCGTCGCAGATTCACTGGAAAAGGAAGAGAAGAACAAGGAATCCTATACCATCACTTCCTTTAACCTGAAGGATGAAGAATACATCGACGACATTCCCTGGGATACGCGGGAGCTCTTTGCAGAGGTCATCCATTATCCGGAATTTGCCCGAAAGTGCAATTTGGAAGGATCGGTCCTTGTCACCTTTCACTATGATGAGGATGGTTACATCAAGGTGGATTTAGCGGAAAGCAAATGCGATTTCCTGAAGGATTACATCATGCAGACCCTTGAGGAGATCCGCCTGACGAAGGGCATTGTTACCATAGGTAAAGAGTACAATGCACGGTTTGATTTCATCCTCAGGTAAAGAGCCATTTCCCCGTTACGTTTGATTTTATTCCTTAATTTTGACGCTGGATTCGTTGATAACAAGCTATCCAATGTCCAGTAAAAAAGTACCGGTCAGGATCCCTGAACAGTATGAATTATTTGTCACAGATGCATCGTTGCCCAGGGAACTGCCGTTGTTCGTTCCCACGATCTCGGCAGGATTCCCTTCACCTGCCGATGATTTCATCGACAGGAAGCTTGACCTGAACGAGTACCTGGTCCGCAACCAGCCTGCCACCTTCCTGGTGAAGGTGCAGGGCACCTCCATGGAGAATGCGGGAATCCTTGATGGCGATATCCTGGTTGTCGACCGTTCGCTGGAACCCTCCAGCGGCAAGATCGTCATAGGTGTGATCGATGGTGAATTCACGGTAAAAAGGATCGAGCAAAAAGCAGGGAAATTTTTTCTTATGCCTGAAAATGATTCTTTCAAACCCATCGAGATCACCCCGGATATGGACTTCAAGATCTGGGGCATCGTTACCTTTGCCATTCACAAATTGTAGACATGCTTCTCACACATCAGCATAAATCGCCATTTCGGAAGAGTTAACCGCGAATCCATGATCGTCATAGATGACAAATTGATTTCCGATGATGTAGCCAGGCTGAGGTTTGCCTGTGACCTGAGCTGCTGCCACGGGGCGTGCTGTGTGGAAGGGGATGCAGGTGCTCCCCTGGAAATGGATGAAATCTCTCTGCTGGAGGATCATATCGAAGAGATAAAACCTTTCATGGCTGAAGAGGGGATCCGGATCATCGAAGAGCAGGGCGTGTTTGATTATGATTCGAAAGGCGACTTTGTCACACCGCTTGTACACGGCAGGGAATGCGCCTTTGTATATATGGAGGGCCAGGTCGCCCGCTGCAGTATCGAAAAAGCGTACGAGGAACAACGCATTACGTTCCGCAAACCGGTTTCGTGTCACCTCTATCCTGTAAGGATCACCCATTATAAAATGTATGAGGCGGTGAATTATCACCGGTGGCATATCTGTGAAAAAGCGCTGATCAGGGGGAAGGCAGAGGGGATTTTTCTCTGGCAGTTCCTCAGGGAGGCCCTGATCAGGAAATATGGCGAAGCGTGGTATAACGAATTATGCCGTCAGATCATCAGGTAGCCTTGGGTGCGGCAGCGGGTGCCCCGAGTGCTGCGAGTTCCTTGTCAATGAAAAAGATACCCCCTTTGTTGTCCCCCGCCAGGTTCATCTTGTCAAGGATGCCGTTCACCAGGCTCTCTTCCTCGATTTGTTCCATGATGTACCACTGCAGGAACTGACCGGTGGTATAATCCTTTTCCTGGGTGGCCAGGTGATACAGGGCATTGATGCTGGCAGTCACATGCAATTCATGATGAAGCACCTGTTCAAAGACATCTTTCAGCGATTTGTACACATTTCCGGGCTCTGCCAGCGAGTTGAGCACTGCATGTCCGCCACGGTCGTTCACGTAATGAATGAGCTTTGTCTGATGCATGCGTTCCTCGTCGGAGTGCTTGTATAAAAACTGAGCTGCTCCGGGGAAGCCATTGCTTTCGCACCAGGATGCCATGGCCATGTACACGCGGGAGGATTCTTCCTCCAGCTTGATCTGCTCGTTCAGAGCTTCTTCTACTTTTTTATTTAACATGTCCTGAGTTTTTTGATTTTCCAGCAGATTAACAAATAAAGGTTACTTAATGTTCAGCAGAGCGATGGATGATCAGCCTTTCAATGCCTCGGCCCCTGTAACGATTTCCAGCAGCTCTTTGGTGATGGCCGCCTGACGTGCCTTGTTGTACGAAAGTTTCAGGTCCTTGAGCAGTTCGGATGCATTGTCGGTAGCCTGGTGCATGGCTGTCATGCGGGCTCCCATCTCAGAGGCATAGGAGTCCAGCAGGTCCTTAAAGAATTGTATCTTCAGTGACCTGGGGATCAATTCAGTGACGATCCGGTGCTTATCCGGTTCAAAAAGGTAATCGGATTGAAACTTTTGAGCTGCTTCACTTTCCATGGGTGGGACAGGCAGGAACTGTTCAACGACCAGGCGTTGTACGGCTGCACTCCGGAACTGGTTATAGATGATATCCACCCGGTCGTATTCCCCGCTTGCGTAACGTGCCATCAGGCTTTCTGCAATGGGAGCAACCGCATCAAAGGTCATGGAATTATAGATTTCATCATGGCTTTCGATGACCTGGTAATGATTTTTGCGAAAAAAATCCGTCGCTTTCTTTCCGATGGTGATCATACCGATCCTGCCCGTTTCCAGGAGGGAAGGATCATTACCCTGCATATGCTTCACGGAGGTGCGGATCACGTTGGAGTTGAATGCTCCGCAGAGGCCTCTGTTGGATGCCATGACCACCACCAGAACCTTTTTAATTTCCCGGTGGGTGGAATAGATACTTTCTCCGGAGCCTTCCAGACTGGCCGTAAGATTCTGCAGGATCTCACGAAGCTTTTTCGCGTAGGGACGGAGCTGAAGGATGGCATTTTGTCCCTTGCGCAGCTTGGATGCAGCCACCATCTTCATGGCGCTGGTGATCTGCTGCGTCGACTGGACAGAAGCGATCCGGATACGCACCTCTTTCAGGTTGGGCATTGCGAAGCAGTGTTATTCGTTCGGTATGTATTTCCTGGCAATATCCTTTGCGGTCTTCTCCAGCAGCCGGATGATCTCGTCGGTCAGGTTGCCCTTTTTCATGGTATCCATTTCCTCCTTATGGTTGAGTTGGAGGTAGTGAATATATTCTGTTTCGAAATCCCTTATCCTGGACACCGGTAAGTCCATCAGCAATCCGCGGGTACCGCAGAAGATGATGGCGATCTGTTCATCCACGTTCATCGGGCTGTACTGATCCTGCTTGAGGATCTCCACGTTACGGGCTCCCTTTTCAAGGACGGCCTTGGTGGCCGGATCGAGCTCGGAGCCGAATTTTGAAAATGCTTCCAGCTCGCGGTACTGAGCCTGGTCGAGCTTAAGGGTTCCGGCCACTTTTTTCATGGCTTTGATCTGAGCCTTGCCTCCCACCCTTGATACGGAGATCCCGACATTGATGGCAGGACGAATCCCTGCGTTGAACAGGTTGGTCTCCAGGAAGATCTGTCCGTCGGTGATGGAGATCACGTTGGTAGGGATGTAGGCAGATATGTCGCCTGCCTGGGTTTCGATCAGTGGTAGTGCGGTGAGTGAACCTCCACCTTTGACCAGATGCCGTATGGATTCAGGCAGATCGTTCATTTGAGCGGCAATGACATCAGAGGAAATGATCCGGGCTGCTCTTTCCAGAAGCCGTGAGTGCAGGTAGAAGATATCACCGGGGTACGCTTCACGGCCGGGGGGACGGCGCAACAGGAGGGAAACCTCACGGTAAGCGACGGCCTGCTTGGAAAGATCATCGTAGATGACCACGGCCGATTTGCCCGTATCTCTCAGGAATTCACCGATCGCAGCGCCGGCAAAGGGAGCGTAGAACTGCATGGCGGCCGGATCCGAGGCGGTGGCGGAGATCACTACGGTGTAGGACATGGCGCCTTTGTCTTCCAGCGTCTTTACAATGTTTGCCACCGAAGATCCCTTTTGTCCTACTGCCACATAGATGCAGAAAACGGGATCCCCCTTTTCATAATTCTCGCGCTGGTTGATGATCGTGTCAATGGCAATGGCTGTCTTTCCGGTCTGCCGGTCGCCGATGATCAGTTCACGCTGTCCCCTTCCAATCGGGATCATCGCGTCGATCGGCTTGATACCCGTTTGCAAAGGTTCATTCACAGGCTGGCGGTAGATTACCCCGGGTGCTTTCCGCTCCAGGGGCATCTCATACAGATCTCCTTTGATCTCACCTTTACCATCGATGGGTTCACCAAGGGTATTGATCACCCTCCCCAAAAGGCCTGATCCCACACGAATGGAAGCTATCCTACGTGTCCTTTTGACCACATCGCCCTCCGAAATATCATGTGAATCGCCAAGTAACACAGCCCCGACATTGTCTTCCTCCAGGTTCAGGACGATTCCTTTCAGACCGTTCTTTTCAAACTCGATCAGTTCTCCCGACTGTACGTTCGACAGTCCGTAGATGCGGGCAATACCATCGCCCACTTCGAGGACCGTCCCCACTTCTTCCAGTTCACGCTCTCCCCTGTAGCCCGCAAGTTGCTGCCGTAAAATTGCTGTAACTTCAGCAGGTTTGATTTCTGCCATAGTGTAAATTATTAAAATTCCCTGATGTAAATATTATCTTCAAACTCCCTTTTCAGCATCTTCAGTTTGCGCTGTATGCTGGTATCATACTGCTGGTCAGCCACCTGGATGACAAAACCACCGATCAGTCCGGGATCGGTTTGCTCGATCAGATGAATGCGTGCCTGTGTTTTTTTCTCCAGAAAGGCTTTGATCTTCCTGCGGAGATCCTCATCCACCGGAACAGCGGTTTTCAGGACAGCAGTTTTTATGTTCTCTTGTTCGTTATATAATTCATTGAAATACAATGGAATGTCGGGGATGTAGTTTTCGCGTGATTTTCGGGTGATGATCTCAAGGTAGTTCATGGTCACCTGGGTCAAATGATCTTTGAATATTTCCCGCAGCACCGACATTTTTTTCTTCTTATTGATGACAGGGCTCTGAAGCACTCTTCTTAAAGGCCTGTTCTGTGTGCAGACATTGCCGACCAGTTCCATATCAGAGTTTACCTTATCCAGGATCTTCTCTTCCACTGCATAATCAAACAGTGCCTTCGCGTACCGGTAAGCAATTTTTCTTTGTCTCATCGCGTTGAATGCTGTCGCGTTTCTATCTAATTGATATCCACTTCATCGATCAGTTTATTGATCAGATGTTTCTGTTTTTCAGTCCTGGAAAGTTCTTCCGTGAGCACCTTTTCCGCGATTTCGATCGAAAGCTGTGCCAGCTGGTTTTTCAAATCGGTGATGGCGGCCATCTTTTCATAATGGATGCTCTCCTTGGCGCTTTCGATGATCCTGTTGTACTCCGCATTGGCTTCCGTCCTCGCTTTTTCGATGATGGATTCCTTGATGGCCTTGGCATCCCTCAGCATCCTGTCTTTCTCATCCCTGGCCTCAGCCAGAAGCTGCAGGTGCTCCGACTTCAGCTCCTTCATCTCCTGCCGTGTCCTTTCAGCGGCCCGCAGTGCGTCTTCGATGTTATCCTCTCTCTTCTTCAGTGCTTTCATGACCGGCTTCCAGGCATATTTGCCCAGAACGAACAAGAGAAGCAGGAAGGAGAGGGTCATCCAGAAAATAAGTCCAATACCCGGGGTGATGAGTTCCATACCTGTATTTTTTAATTGTCTTTTTTTACCTGAAAACCCTGCATCCCGGCCAACCGCCGGGGTGCAGGGATCTTTTCACCGGATTTGATTTCAGATAAAGATGATCAGCAAACAAACCACGATGGCAAAAAATGCGACTCCTTCGATCAGAGCAGCGGCCACGATCATGTTTGAGCGGATATCTCCTCCGGCTTCCGGCTGACGTGCAATAGATTCCACTGCTCCGCGGCCGATCTGGCCGATACCTATACCGGCTCCGATGGCCGCCAGCCCGGCACCCAGACCAGCTCCCATCTTTGCGATGGGAATCAGATCCGCAGCGGCTTGTAATAAAATCGTTAAAAGTGACATAACGTTGGTTTTAAATGAATTAATAGTATGTATAGTAGCTCATTGCATTCTTATTCATTGCTAATGGTGTTCCTCCATGGCCATTCCGAAATACAACGAAGAAAGCAGCGTGAACACATATGCCTGGATAAAGGCGACCAGCAATTCCAGCAATCCCATGAAAACAGCGAACAGGATGGATACAACCGAAACGGAATAGCCCAGGACAATGTTGATGTTACCAAAAATGAAGATCAGGCTGATGAAGCCCAGCATGATGATATGGCCCGCAGTGATGTTGGCGAAGAGACGGATCATCAGGATGAAGGGCTTGGTAAAGACGCCCATGAGTTCCACCAGGGGCATGAGGGGAAGGGGAAATTTAAGCCACCAGGGCACGCCGGGGGTGTTGTAAATGTGCTTCCAGTAGTTCCTGTTGCCAACGAAAGTGGTAATGATAAAGGTAATGAGCGCCATGACCATCGTTACGGCGATATTGCCCGTAAGGTTGGCTCCGCCGGGGAAAAAGGGAACAAGTCCGATCAGGTTGTTAAAGAAAATGAAAAAGAACAGGGTAAGCAGGTATGGCATGAACCGTTCGTATTTATGATCCCCGATCGAGGATCTTGCCATATCCCTGACAAACAGGATGACCGGCTCCAGGATCGATTGAAGCCCTTTTGGCGCATGGCCCTCCCTTTTCCTGTAAGACCGGGCAACAGAGATAAAAATAATGCAGATCAGGATACAACTGATGAACAGAGCCAGCACATTCTTGGTGATCGACAGATCCAGCGGCAGTGGTGCATTTTGATCGGTTTCCATGCTGTCGCCAATGACCCTGACGATCTTTCCCTCGTTCTTCCCTTCCGTTTCCAGTTTGAAACCCTTGTAGGAAGCATGTCCGTGATGGAATCTTGATGACATGAAAGTGTGCACTTTCCCCTGCTCAACAAGAATCACAGGAAGTGGAATGGAAACGTGCCGGGTGCGGGTGGAAAGGATGTGCCATTCATGAGCATCCACGATATGATCAATGATCATGATTCCGGCATTGAATTTTTCCTCCTCCTGGCCCGGGCTGTGAGAAGCCTCTCCGGAATGCTCTTCCTTTTCTCCTGCCGCAAGAACAGAGGATGGGGACAAAAAAAGAACGGACAGAAGGATCAACGGTAATGCTATGAATAACCTCTTCTTTTGTAAGAGCATCCTGCTTAACATCATAGAATTGAAAAATAGATTTTTCCGGAAAACCAGTGCAAATTTAAAACTATTGATGAAATTATCACCTTTTTAAATGAGTTTATGCCAGATATTATTCACGAATTCATTACTTTGTTCCCGTGAACAGGATGACACCGATGACTTCGCCCACTGATGAGGATTATATGAGAGAAGCGCTGAAAGAAGCGCAAAAAGCACTGGAGAAAGATGAAATACCGGTTGGTGCTGTCATCGTATGGGGCGGAAAGATCATCGCACGGGCCCACAACCTCACCGAGCGGCTGAATGATGTAACGGCACACGCTGAAATGCAGGCTTTTACAGCAGCTGCTGACCATATTGGATCAAAATATCTTCAGGAATGTACGCTCTTCGTTACCCTTGAGCCCTGCGTCATGTGCGCAGGAGCAGCCTTCTGGACGCAGATCGGAAAGGTGGTGTATGGCGCAGAAGATGAAAAAAGAGGTTATTCACTGGTGTCATCCGGTTTAATGCACCCTGCAACGGAAGTACGCGGCGGCGTCCTGCGGGAGGAATGCCGTTCCATCATGAAAAAATTCTTTCTGGGAAAAAGATAGGGTACACCTTATTTCAGAAACATTCCGCTCAGCAGTGCAATGAACAGGATCAGCAACACCAGCAGGAAGATCCGCAGGAAGTACTGCCTGCCCGACTGATAGACACTGGCCAGGGGAACATTCAGATAGTACCTGCCGTCAGGACATTGAATGAAAATCCCCCTGACGATCATCCGTTTGAAAATCAGGGAATCCCGCAGGCCAAGCTCCTCAGGAGTACAGGCATGAGCCTCATCAGTGGCGCCCGCCCTCTGAAATGCATTGATGTATCTCTTCTGCTTGATCAAGGGTATTGCCGGAACCATATCGCTTTCTTTGAGAAGGCAAATATACCCAAAAAACCTGTGTACATCAAAAGTCTGATTTTATGTCCGGGATTGTTTATACCTTTGGGTCTCCAATGAATGAACCTCCGCAATTACGTATTATGATCAGAATCCTTGTTTTTCTTTTATTGTTCCGGATCCCCCTACTCCTTTTTTCAGATCCTGTTGAGGATCAGATCAAAAAAGCGGGGGAAGCGGCTGATTATCCTGATGCTGAATGGATTACCGTGTTCGACAGTACCCGTGTGGATGTGCTGGAAAGCGGACTGAGCCATGTCACCATGCACCGGCTTTATAAAGTCCTTAATTACAAAGGCGCACGGAACCTGAGCGTGGTGAAGATCGATTATGATCCCCAGTCGGCCTATGTCGAGATCCAAAAGGTGGTTGTGTACAAGAAAGATGGATCCCGTAAGGAAATCGGGCCGGAGGCAGTCATGGATTACCCTGCCCCTGCCCGTGCCATCTACTGGGGAGCCAGGGAAAAGATGGTCGGAATTGGCAGGCTGGATCCCGGCGACGCGGTGGAGGTCTTTCTGTTCAGGAAGGGATTTACCTATGCGCTGCTGCAGCAGGAAGACGATGAACGTTACATTCCTCCGATGAAAGGTCATTTTTATGATATTGTGGAATTCTGGAGCAGCCAGCCGGTGAAGCTTAAATGCTATCAGGTGATCATTCCAAAGGAGAAACACCTGCAGTATGAATTCTACAACGGAGAGGTGCAATCTTCTGTTTGGCTCAGGAACGACAGGATGATCTATACCTTTACAGGGAAGGAGATTCTTCCCATCAAAACGGAGCCTGGCATGGTGGCCCTGTCGGATGTTGCCCCAAAATTACTGCTGTCGACCAGTCCCGACTGGAATGCCAAATCGCTGTGGTTTTACGGGGTCAACGAGGATTACGGCAGCTTTGTCCCAACCCCGGAGATCAGGGCCAGGGTGGATGAGATCCTGGCAGGTGCCGTGTCGGAAACGGATTCGATCAGCCTGCTGACCCACTGGGTGGCCGATGAGATCCGGTACTCCGGCATATCCATGGGCGAGGGAGAGGGCTTCACGCTGCACACCGGAGCGATGACCTTTACCGACCGCTGCGGGGTATGTAAGGACAAGGCAGGGATGCTGATCACCATGCTCCGTGCTGCCGGATTTGAGTCCTATCCCGCCATGACCATGGCCGGATCCAGGATTGACTACATCCCCGCTGATCAGTTCAACCATTGCGTTACAGTGGTCAAACGGTCAGATGGCACCTATGAACTGCTGGATCCTACCTGGGTACCCTTCATCAGGGAACTCTGGTCGAGTGCGGAGCAACAGCAGAATTACCTGATGGGAGTACCTGAAAGTGCCGACCTGGCCATTACGCCCCTGTCACCTCCGGAAAACCATTACATTCGTATCAGGGGAACAGCCCGGCTGGATAGCGACGGCACCTACACCGGTTCCCTGACGCTGACAGCGGAAGGACAATCCGATGCCGCGGTGCGGGGGATGTTTACACGTGCCTTCAGATCTACATGGAAAACTTCTCTGGAAGCTGAACTTCAGAAAGTGGCGCCAAAAGCCGTCGTGCTCTCATGCGATTATGGTGATCCCTATGACTATCTATCAGGGCCGGTCACCGTCAGGATATCATATCAAATTCCCGGTTATGCGCTGGTCACCCGGAAGGAGATCATCTTCTCTCCTTTGATCTCCTCAGGTCTGTTCAAAAGAATCATGCCTCACCTCTACACCAGCACGGCACCGGACAAACGGGAATTCCCTTTCCGTGACAGATGCTCCCGGTTGCTTGAACTGAATGAGACGATAGAAGTACCTGCCGGATTTCTTCCGGATCAACCGGTTTTCAAGAAAGATACGTATGAGGGGGCAGCCTCATTCCATGGCACTGTTGAGCACAATGGCAGTTCCATCACAGTCACCGAAAAAGCCGTTTACACCAAACGCATTTACGAACCGGAGGACTGGCATGCCTACCGAGAAGCAGTCAAGGCACAGAACGAGTTTGCGGAAAGGCTGGTGGTTCTGAAATATCGTTAGAGGGAATCTATAGTCATTCATGGTCATTCATTGTTATTTGTTGTTATTTATTGTTATTCATTGTTTTAAGTAAAAGATTTGAAATATGAGGTGTCTCATTTATTTAGTGATGCTTGCTTTGGCAGGATCTGGCATCAGCTTCAATTTATCGGCACAGGAAGCGGCTCCGGATGCTGAATTTGTCAACATCATTAAAGAATACCGTCTGGATGAGGATGGCAGCATAGAAACCCGTTATGTCAAAGAGTTAAAGATCCTTACCCATTTTGCCTTCCACTCCCTGTACGGTGAGACATTTGTGGTGTATGATCCCCGCTATCAGAAGCTGACCATCCGGGAGGCCTATACGGTCATGGCTGATGGAAAGAAGGTCATGGCTCCCTCCAATGCCTTCAACGAGGTTCTGCCGCGATTTGCCAGCAATTTCCCAAATGCTGTTCATCTGAGGGAAATGGTGATAACCCATACCGGGCTGGAGGTTGGAGCGATCATACACCTGGATTATACGATCAGAACCGAACCGGGCTACTATCCGGCACTTATGGCAAAAGAGGTCCTGGCGACCTCCTCTCCCATTGTTTCACTGGTGGTAACGGTCGATATTCCCGAATCCTCTGAGCTGCATTACAAAATGCTTCACCTGCGCACAGGCCCCGATATTGTTCAGGAGAATGGTAGAAAGAAATATCTCTGGAGCTTTTCAAATTTACCTGCACGCTCTGTCGAATCGTTTCAACCCACTGATTTCGAATATTTACCCACATTGATGTTTTCCACGGGCCGCGATTTTCGAGAGGTCTTCTCCGGCTGGGCTGGACAGGAAGCTTTTCAATGGAAGGTGAACAACGAAATGAAGGAAAGAGTGGCGTTGATCAGGAGTCAGCAAACGGATCCTTACAGGATGGCATTTGACATTCAAAGGCTGGTAGCCGATGAGTTCAGCCTGTTTGATGTACCACCCGAGCTGAACGGATTCAGGGTAGGAACCGCTGCAGATACATGGCGCAGCAACGGGGGCACGGACGCTGAAAAGAGCGTTTTGTTGTGTGCCTTGCTGAAGGAGGCAGGGATCCAGGCAAATCTGTTCGCGGTGATCCCGGAGGTGCTGATGGATGATGCACTGGGGTGTCTTCCGGTCATCCGGGGTTTTGTGGTGGAAGCATCCCCGGGAACGGATGGCACAGTGATGCTGTCGGCCGTACGTTCGGATGACCAGAACCTGATGGCGGAACTTGCAGGCCAGTACCTCATTCCTGTTGACCCGAATGCCGCACAAAGGAAAGTGATGGGTACCAAAGGTGCCGTCAGGGCTGAATTCACGCTGCAAGTGGATACACTTTCAAAGCTTTCAGGGATTATTTCCGCCGGATTCAAGGGAGCCGTGAATCCTTTCCCGGCACTGGCAAGGGATCCTGATTATGGAAAAAACCTGTGGAATTCCTTCGCATCGGCAGGATCGGTCAGGTCATGTGAGACCCTGTCGGCTTCTCCGGAACAATCCTCCCTGACCTGGAAAATAGAATGCACTTCAGCATTTAAACAGCAGGATGAATACCTGTTCCTGGAGATCCCCTCTTTGAAAAACGGATTCAGTGGATGCCAGATGAATTATTTAAGCGCCTCACGGTCAGCGCCTCTCAACATCCCATATCCCATTGAAGAATCCTATTCCCTCTCACTGGAACTTCCCGCTCACCTGGAACTGATCACCCCGGCGGGTCAGTACACGGTTACCAATCCGTCAGGAGGCATGACCATTAAAATTGCCGTTAAAAAGAGCACAGTATTGATAACCCGTGAACTTCTGCTGAATGTCCAGGAGATCACACCCCAGCTGTACGATGGCTTCCGGACATTGATCAATGAGTGGAATGATGTCAATAAGCGACGTCTGGTGTTCAGGAAAATTCAATAAACCGCTGTTAACTTGCAAATTAGCACTGTTATAGTTGTGAACAATTGTTAATAAGGCATGTGTGTAAATTGTGAACAGTAGCAGCGTACAAAATTTGCCTTAAGCCTGTCCCTTATTGTAATTTTACAAAACCAAGTGAGAGATAAAAGACTAACTGGACGGGCGGGGGATCTCACGACAGTTCCTTGAAAAAGTGCAACATGGAGACACCGGTCATTCAGCCGGGACATCTGAAAGGATGCCACGGGTGGATGGCAACCCTGAAATCAAGTGGGTCAGGGGAGTAACCCGAAAGGGTGAAAGTCTGTTCGGACTCACAGGGTCGCAAGAAATTGAGTACCGTGTTTGTCAGCTTGAAGGGTCAGCGGTCCGGGAGCAGGTACCCTCTACGGAGCGGGAAGCACCGGACCGGATTTCAGCGACGAGGGAACTCTTCGGAGCCCGGGTTGGCTGAAATCGCCTGAAAAGGAAGGGGAACGGAGATGGCAACTCCCGAAAGGGAGGGTGCGACCGGTCTCAGATCCAATAAAGAAGGATCTACGGATCCAACCGAGGCGGATCAGTCACAATAACGGTAACTTGGCTCATGCAACCGGCTACGGCCACTGCGTGGGAAACGGGAAATCGCTTCAAAAGAGTGATTTCCCGTTTGTGTTTTTAGGTGTTACAGGTTACAGGTTTCAAGTTGCAGGTTAATTTCTTCGATTTACTTTTTTGCGTAACTTGCAACCTGCAACCTGCAACCTGCAACCTGTAACCTGCAACCTCATGCCCTTCATTGCCGATCTCCACATCCACTCACATTTTTCGGTGGCCACCAGTCAGGAGCTCAGGCCCGAATTCCTGGATTACTGGGCCAGGATCAAAGGGATCCGCGTGGTCGGAACAGGCGATTTCACCCACCCGGGTTGGATCAGCGAGCTCAGGGAAAAGCTCGAACCAGCCGAATCAGGGCTGTACACGCTCAAACCGGCATACAGGATGCCCATCCCTTTTTTATCCGCTGAACAACAAAGCCAGCCGACACGATTCCTTCTTTCAGCTGAGATCAGCAATATCTATAAAAAAAATGGCAGGGTAAGGAAGGTCCATAACGTCGTGCTTGCTCCGGATCTTAAAACGGTCGAACGGATTCAGCAGGCATTGCTCCGGTATAAGTTCAACATCACCTCCGACGGGCGGCCCATACTCGGAATGGATTCCCGCGACCTCCTTGAACTCATGCTTTCCTGCAATGGGGACATATTTTTCATCCCTGCACATATATGGACCCCATGGTTCTCGGCGCTGGGTGCACAATCGGGTTTTGATTCGATCGAAGAATGCTATGCCGACCTTACTTCCTTTATCTATGCCGTTGAAACAGGCCTTTCCAGCGATCCGCCAATGAACTGGCGATGCAGTTTCCTTGACCGGTTCACGCTGGTCTCCAACTCCGATGCACATTCTCCCGAAAAGCTGGGCAGAAACGCAAACCTGTTCAATACCCGCCTGGAATACGGTGCCATCACGGGATCACTGAAAACGGGAAATCCGGAAGAGTGCCTGGGTACGATTGATTTTTTTCCCCAGGAAGGAAAATATCATTATGCCGGTCACAGAAAATGCGGCGTATGCTGGGATCCGGAAGAAACCGGCCGCCACAGGGGAATATGCCCTGTGTGCGGCAAACCGGTCACCATGGGGGTGCTGAACAGGGTGAATGAGCTGGCCGACCGGCCGGATGGCCAGGTTAAGGAAACCCGGCTCCCTTTTCACTCACTGATACCGCTGAAGGAGATCCTTTCGGAAATACATGCCTCGGGCACAGAAACAAAGCAGATCCGGCAGGCATATCAGAACCTGATTCAAAAGGCCGGAAATGAATTCAATATCCTGCTGCGTGATCCTCTTGCCGAGCTGGCCAGGTATGCCCACCCCGTTCTTGTGGAAGCTATCCGCCGCATGCGGGAAGGCAGGGTGATCATCAAGCCTGGCTTTGACGGTGAATTCGGCCAGATAAGGGTATTCGGAAAAGGCGAGGTGGAGGTGCTATGGCAGCATGAGTCGTTGTTTGGGGAAGAAAAAACGGTTGGAAGTAGCCGGTCGGCAGTCGGCAGTCAGCAGTCAGCGGGAATCAGGAAGCAGGAAGCGGTTGACACCGGGCGGCTGACGGTTTGCAATAGTCAATTAGAAATTGAAAATCGACAATTGACAATTGACAATAAACCAGAGTCTGGGGTGAACGCTGAGCAACAACAGGCCATCCAGCATTTCATTGGCCCGGCGCTGGTGATGGCAGGACCGGGGACAGGAAAAACCAGGGTACTCACACAGCGTATCGCTCACCTGATCCGTCAACATCATGCCGATCCGGAGGAGATACTCGGCATCACGTTTACCAATAAAGCCGCCGGTGAGATCAGGGAAAGAATGAGCAGCCTGGCGGGGGAAGATGTATGCCGAAAACTGACGCTGACCACCTTTCACCAGCTTGGATATTCCATTCTGAACACACAAGCCGCTGCAATGGGAAGAAAAGTCCCTTTTTGTGTCGTCGGTGAGGATGAGAAGGAATATATCCTGCGGCATGTTCTTGCCATTGACAACAATAATCTACAGGATCTCGGCGACCACATCACCCGCTTCAAGCAGGAGGCCGGTCATGAGCCCGTCGCACCCGGAGTGAAAGAACCCATGGCAGTCTATCAGTCCTATCTGGCTGAAAACAATCTCTTTGATCTGGATGACCTGATCTACGAAACCGTGGTTCTGCTCCGCAGCCATCCTGACATCGCGGAAATTTACCGCCGGAAGTATCACTGGATACTGATCGATGAGTACCAGGACATCAACCGGGCTCAATACGAGCTCATCCGTCTGCTGGCGGCAGGTGATGAGCCCGATCTTTTTGTCATCGGTGATCCCCACCAGGCCATCTATGGCTTCCGCGGCGCCGATGTTCGCTTCATCCAGCGGTTCAGAGAGGATTTTCCAATCGCTTCCGTTTACGGCCTCACCCGGAGCTACCGTTGTCCTGACCCGATACTCAGGGCCTCGCAGCAGGTGATTGCCAGCACCCTGGAGGAACCTGTCGTACTTTACGGCATGCCAGAGCAGGTGAAGGTGAAGATCACCAGCCATCCCACCGACCGCAGCGAGGCAGAGTTTGTTGCGCGTACCATCGAACAGATGATGGGCGGGCTTAGGTTCTTTTCGATGGACAGCCAGATCAGCTCCGGCGAACAGGACGAGGGGATCAGCAGCCTGTCGGACTTCGCGGTGCTGTGCCGTATCGGGAGACAAATGGATGTGCTGGAAAAAGCTTTTGCCGATCACAGCATCCCTTATCAGAAGGTGGCAGAAGATCCCTTCTTCCGGCAAAAACCTGTACGGACCATCCTCAGCTTGCTGAAGCTGGCCCGCCATCCTGAACACCGGTTGCTCTTTCAGAAACTACACCAGGAAGGGGATGTCATCCCCTTTTATCCTGAGCAGCTACAGAAGACGATTCCGGGACTCGGCGTAAAAGACGCCATCCTGAATCTGTTGCAATCCTTTTTGAAGTCCCCTCCCGATCCGGATGACCTGACCATGAGAAAACTGCTGACCCTCGCGGATGATTACGGGAACGATCATGAATCATTCCTGCAATTCACTGAGCTGGGAACCAGTGCGGATACCCTCCGGGCCGCCACTGAGGCCGTCCGCCTGATGACCCTGCATGCTTCGAAAGGGCTTGAATTCAAATGTGTTTTCATCGTTGGATGCGAAGAGGGCCTGTTGCCTTTTTCCCTGTTTGAGGGAATGAGGTCGGATCCTGAAGAAGAAAAAAGGCTATTGTACGTGGGGATGACCCGGGCGATGAGGCACCTCTACCTGAACCATGCATCACAGCGCGTGCTGATGGGGAGGATCTATTCCATGAAAAGAAGCAGTTTTCTGGACCAGATAGAACAGGACCTCACGGAAAGGCTATATTCGGAGGGGAAAAGAAAAACTCATAAAGACCAGCTATCATTGTTTTAAAAAAATATCTCACAGATTCCACTGATTTGCACAGATATCTGTGATCATCAGTGAAATCTGTGAGACAAGGGGATTTTTATCCCGTAATTCCAAGGCTTCCCTGGATATTCCGCATCATCTGTTGATAATTCATGAAGCTCTGTTCGGGGCTCCAGATCTGAACGATAAAGAAGCCTTTTTCGAAGGGCAGGGCAGTGATGATCATCCGGATGGGTTTCTGCCGGATCAGACCTGCAGCTTCCAGTTCGTACCCTTCTTTGTTCTTGATCACCTTCTTCACAGGCTCACCCTTGAACTTGAGCTGTTTCATCAGGGCAAGTTTCTTCAGGTAGGTGGGAGCATCCTGGGTGGTAACGGTATGGTAAACCCAGATATGGATCACTGTATCCGGTGAGGTCAGTTCATAAATGGTCTGATCTTCCGGATGGGGAATCTGCATCCAGTTTGGTGGTGCTTCAAACTGGATATCCAGCGTTGGGTGATGATAGACCTGTGTGGGTTGAGCCAATGAGGTGCCCAGCATTAAAAGCATAACAGCCGCCAGGCAGCCTGCCTGCAAAAAAAATGTTTTTTTCATGGTGCAACTATTTAGATGTGGTTAAAAAGAGGGGCTAATTTAATCAAAAATAATACCATTTCTCATTTCTCCTCTCTCCTCTCTCCTCTCTCCTTTCTCCTTTCTCCTTTCTCCTCTCTCATTTCGTCACAATCCTCCCCAGCCTGGCATTGATCTCGCGGCTGATACCCTTAAGCTTCATCTGTTCCGTTAAAAGTGCCATGATCTCCTCTTCGTCGGCCGCAGCCTTCAGATCCTGCTGGTTGCGGATGATCATCTGGTCGACCTTTTTTGCCTTGAATGCCAGAACCGCAGAAAGGACCGCTTCTTTGAGTATCTCTGTTTCCACTTTGACCAGGATCAGGTTCTTCGACCATCCATCACTGAGTTCATAGGGCGTGGAGACAAGGTCGATGGCCAGCTGGGCAACAGAGGGATCGGCATGGTTCACGTAATCTTTTTCAGAAGGGATTCTACCCTTTTCCATTTCCTTTTGAAAATCATCGAAGATGAACTGATAGTATGGATTCTGAAAGGTCAGGTCGTCAATGCTCAGGTCGTGAACAATGAATCCGGCCACGCTGATCACATCCATGCTGTCGTTTCCGTTGGCGGGAATGGTTTGTTCACCGTACAACAGCATGATCCGGATGATATCTTTTTCCTGGTATTCACAGAGGTTGGGATCCTCGGTGATTTGTTTTTCAGCAGGATAGACCTGTTCATCCGGGTAGATTTGCGGACGGTAGGTCTCCATTTTTTTATTGAAATTCTGCCGGAGGATCTTATTGAGTTCGTTCATCAGGGTTTGCTCCGGCATATTCATCACCGATGCGCACTCCTTGACATACACGGTGCGGAATATGGCATCGGGGATCAGTGCGATGGACTGGACGATCTCTTTGATGAGCGAAGCCCTTTTGATGGGATCTCCAGCTGCTTCCCTGAGCAGCAGGTTGGTCTTGAACACGATAAAGTCGTTGGCACCGGAATGCAGCAACGCTTCCACCTCAGAGGTGCGGTGTTTCCTGACGTAGGAGTCCGGATCCTCGTTCTCGGGGAAAAGAACGATCTTGACATTCATCCCTTCCTCCAGGATCATATCGATCCCCCGGAAAGATGCTTTGATCCCCGCAGGATCTCCGTCGTACAGGATGGTGATGTTACGGGTGAACCGCTTGATCAGCTTGATCTGGTCAGTGGTGAGGGACGTTCCCGAGGAGGAGACCACATTTTCGATCCCTGCCTGGTGCAGTGAGATCACATCCGTATATCCCTCCACCAGGTAACAGTTATCCTGACGGATGATGGCATTTTTGGCAAAGAAGATCCCGTAGAGTACCTTACTTTTATTGTAGATATCGGATTCCGGCGAGTTGATGTATTTGGGCTTGTTTTCGGCGGAGGTCCGTATCCTTCCGCCAAAGCCAATCACACGGCCGGTGAGGTTGTGAATGGGGAAAATAACGCGCGAACGGAAACGGTCGTACAGTCGGCCTTCTTCCGAACGGATGGTCAGTCCCGTTTTCAGCAGATAATCCAGGTTATACCCGTTATCCAGGGCATACCGTGTAAAATGATCCTGTTTTTCAGGGCTATAGCCCAGTTCAAACTTTTTGACGGTATCTTCCCTGAATCCTCTTTCGCTGAAATATTTTAATCCCAGAGCCCGCCCTTCCTCGGTCTGGAACATCAGCTCGCTGAAGAATTTCTGCGCAAAGGTATTGACATGGTAAAGGCTTTCCTGCTCATTGAGGGCCTGCAGCTCTTCTGCAGTCTGTTCTTTTTCCTCGATGCGGATATTGTACTTCCTGGCCAGGTAGCGGAGGGCATCGGGATAGGAGTAATGCTCGTGTTCCATGACAAAATTGACCGCACTGCCCGCCTTGCCACAGCCAAAGCACTTATAAATCCCACGTGCGGGGGAAACGTTGAACGAGGGTGTTTTTTCATTATGGAACGGACACAGGCCGACCAGGTTCGCCCCGCGCTTGCGCAGGGAAACAAAATCGCCAACTACCTCTTCAATGCGGGCGGTTTCAAGGATATCGCGGATGATGTCGGGGCGGATCATGGGAATACAAAGGTAAGGGATAAGAGGGAGTAAATCCCAAATTCCAGGACCCAAATTCCAAACAAATCACATGATCCAATTTCCAACGCATTGTAAAATGAAGAAATCCGTTTATTTTTGGGATAGATTTGCAAGGAAAAGGAAATACCTATCCCGAAATCAGTATAATTACATCCCATCATGAGCGATCCTATTCCCGATCAATCCACCCTTTCGCGCGAGGACTCCGTCCGCCTGATCATCGACTTCATTCACCGGACCGTGATGCATCATGTGCTGTGGTATGGCCGGGTACAGGAACGCTTTGGTATGGAAAAAGCGCTGGAAATACTGAAAACGGTATACGACAGGACTTATGAAATCCAAATAAAACGATTATCAAAAGTCCTGGGATTCGGATTAACAGACAATCTTCCCGGTCCGCTGCTGAACATGAGCGATGAAGAGTTGCATGCGCTGAAAGAAAGCCTGGCGGTCAACTGGCTGGCCAACGACGGAGTCTGGTTCCAGGCGGTGGAGTTTGCCCATGGCATGAAGGATGCCAAACATTGCAATGATTCGTGCTGGGGTCAGTTTTCGCCCTTTGAAGCATGGTCCATTAAAAAATTCCTTTCCCTGCCTGAAAATCCGGGCCTTGAAGGGCTGAAACAAGCGCTGAATTTCCGTCTCTATGCCACCATCAATACGCAGAGCATCACGGAGGAGAAGCCTGACAGCTTCATTTTTCGCATGAATGAATGCCGGGTGCAATCAGCCCGAAAGCGTAAAGGGCTGGATGATTATCCGTGCAAATCCGGCGGCCTGGTGGAGTACACTACATTCGCCAGCGCCATTGATCCGCGGATCCGTACCGAGTGCATTGGCTGTCCACCGGATGCCCATCCTCAGGAATGGTACTGTGCATGGAGATTTTTTCTGTAAATATCCAACATTCGAACATACGAAGGTGAAGGCGAAGGTTAAGTAGAAGGCGATTTATGATTTGAAGGAGGAAAACAGATTTCTTCATTCTAATCGCAAATCAACTTCGCCTTTCATTTCTACTTCAACTTCGTATGTTCGAATGTTGGTTATTCAAGAAACAGCACTCCGCCGCCATCAAACAACGGTCCATCATAGAGTTCAACGACCTCGTACCTGAGATCCCGTATAAATTCCCTGATCGCATCTCCCTGTGCATAATGCCGAAGGCTGCCAATGAAAAAAACCTGATCGCGGAAGATCCCGCAGGCTCCCCCGATAAAACCGTGGCGAAATCCGGGAAGCAGGATCTCTGCCGGGTCAACAAAAAGCACTGGGAATCCTTTCCCGGCCAGAATCTTATGAATACCTTCATCAGAGGTCATGAAGGAATTACATTGCAGCGCCAGAAGATTGCACCGGCAGTAACCCTGGCTGACATGGATCCTGTCCTTATCCTCTGCATAGCGAAGGATGACAGGATCGGTCAAATCCAGGTTATGAATTAGCATTTCATCAGACAAAACCGCATTGTAGCGGGCTGTCCCTGGATAGTTTTCCTGCACAGGATTCTCACCTATCCGAAAAGGTACCTTTTCCCTTGTCAGAATTTCAAGAAATTCTCCGGGTACATTGGGTGCAGCAATCCATTGGGCTCCTGCCTGGCAGAAAAAAATATCAGGGTGACCCGAAATCGCCTCGTACGTGATGCCTGTGGTCGCCAGTTCCATCAGTTCCCCGAAAGCTGCCAGTGCCTGTTTTGCCTCTTCCGGTATTTTCTTATCAATGATGATCAACATGGAAATCCCTTCCTGTCAAGGATTCATCTTTAATAAATTTCACGCTCATGAACCTGTCCAGCAACATCCTTTTATTTCCTGCCCTGTAACCAATCGCCACATTATACTGATCGGGGGCAATATGTATGACAATATGCTTTCCGGATTCACTGACCGTGATGTTTTCTAACCTCTCCTTCCAAATAACGGTTTCCACCAGCTCCCGAAAAGAAGGATGGTAAGGACCCGCGAGAAGTTCTGTGCCGGAGATCAGGCCTTCCGAGGGATGGAGTCCCAACCGGATGATTTTTATACCGGCCATTTCAAAGATCCTGCAGATTTCCACAGACCACCGGATGGCCTCGCCGAGCGGCAGGGGCCTGTACTTCCCATTGCTGAACAAGTCAGCCAGCGTTGTATCTTTAATGACCAGCGCCGGATAGATGCGCGTGTCATCGGCTCCGAGTTCCACGATCCTCCGTGCTGTATGCAATGATTTTTCCAGTGTATCTCCCGGAAGTCCGATCATCATTTGCAGACCCAGCCGAAAGCCCTTCTGGAGGATGAGGGCCGATGCCTTTTCAGTATCCGCCACGGAGTGGCCCCTGCCCGACCTCCTCAGCACCTCATCATCCATCGACTGAGCGCCCAGTTCAATGGTGGTCACGCCATGGTCCTTCAGAATGCCAAGCCGGTGTTCATCGATGCAGTCGGGGCGTGTAGAGATGCGGATGCCATGTAGATTGCCGATGGTAGATTGCCGATGTGCGAGGGAGAGAAATTCGATTTGTTTGTCGAGATCGATCCCGGTAAAGCTGCCGCCGAAAAAACCGATCTCGATATGGGAGTTTTCCCGGGGTATGGTGCTGAGGTGCCTTTGTATGATATCCGCCACTTCGCATACCTCCGGTTCACGAATGGCACCTGATATCTTACGCTGGTTGCAGAATACGCACTGATGCGGACAACCCAGGTGAGGAATGAAGATCGGTATTGTATAGTGCTTCTGGTAAGGCATCCTGTACAGGTGTAATGAACAAAGATACGCAACTGTGTTTTCTTTCACATTCCCTGCTTGTTATCATATTTTTATTAATTTTGCAGACTTTTTACGGGCAAACACCAAAATCCGCAGGCGGATGAAGGAGAAATACAGGGAATACAAGCAACTGAACCTTCCGGAGATCGGTCAGGAAATTCAGGAATACTGGAGGGAACACGGGATTTTCCATAAAAGCATGGATCAACGGAAAAACCATGAACCCTTTATTTTTTATGAAGGTCCTCCCTCGGCCAATGGCCTTCCGGGTATCCATCATGTGATGGCCAGGGCCATCAAGGATATTTTCTGCCGGTACAAGACCATGAAGGGATTCTACGTCAAGCGAAAGGCTGGCTGGGATACCCATGGACTTCCCATCGAAATCGCAGTGGAAAAGACACTCGGTATCACCAAGGAAGACATCGGCAAAAAGATTTCGGTGGAGGACTTCAATGCTGCCTGCCGGCGCGAGGTGATGCGATACAAGAACCACTGGGATGACATCACCCTGAAGATCGGGTACTGGGTTGACCTGGATGATCCTTACATCACGTTTGAGAACAAATATATTGAGACAGTATGGTACCTCCTTGCCAGGCTGTTTGAGAAAGGGCTTCTTTACAAGGGTTATTCCATCCAGCCTTATTCGCCCGCTGCCGGAACCGGTATCAGCAACCACGAGCTGAACCAACCCGGCGCCTACCGCGATGTGAAGGACAACACGGTCACTGCTCAGTTCAGGCTGATCCGCGATCCAAAGTCCGAATTCCTGTTTGCAAGGGCCCACGGTGAGGTGTTCATCCTGGCGTGGACCACTACCGCCTGGACGCTGCCTTCCAATACGGCACTGGCGGTAGGGCGACATATCGACTATGTACTGGTAAACACATTTAATCCTTATACCTCCAGGCCGGTCACGGTCATTCTTGCAAAAGACCTGTTCAATAATTTCTTCCCGGAGAAAAATGCCGGAATGAAGATGAACGAGTACGAACCCGGGCAAAAGAACATTCCTTTTGAAATCATCCAGAGCTGTAAAGGCGAGGAGCTGATCGGCATCCGTTACGAACAGCTGCTGCCCTATGCACAGCCTGAGGATGGGGATGCCTTCAGGGTGATTCCCGGGGACTTTGTGACAACCGAAGATGGCACCGGGATCGTCCATATCGCTCCCAGCTTCGGCGCCGATGACTTCAGGGCCGGAAAGGAAAATGGCATCGGATCCCTGACCATGGTCGACAAACAGGGAAAATTTGTAGACGCCATGGGGGAATTTGCGGGCCGCTTTGTGAAAAATGAGTACTATCCCGATTACGATCCTGAGAAACCTGAATACCAGGACAGTGTGGATGTTGACATCATCGTCAAGCTGAAAAGGGAGAACAAAGCCTTCAAGACGGAAAAGTACGTGCACTCGTACCCGCATTGCTGGAGGACCGATAAGCCCATTCTTTACTACCCGCTGGATGCCTGGTTCATACGGTCCACAGCCTATCGCGACCAGATGATCGCCCTGAACAATACCATCAACTGGAAGCCCAAGGCTACCGGCGAGGGACGCTTTGGCAACTGGCTGGAGAACCTGGTCGACTGGAATCTTTCCCGTTCACGCTTCTGGGGAACCCCTCTGCCCATCTGGATGACGGAAGATGGTAAAGAAAAGATCTGTATCGGTTCGGTGGCCCAGCTAAAAGAGGAAGTGGAAAAGGCCGTCCGGGCAGATTACATGAGTTCCAATCCCTTTGAAAATTATAGTCCGGGAGACGTTTCGGAAGAAAATTACCACAGCTTTGATCTTCACAGACCGTTTGTGGATCATATCATCCTGGTTTCCCCTTCTGGCAGGAAGATGTATCGTGAACCCGACCTGATCGATGTATGGTTTGATTCGGGTGCCATGCCATACGCCCAGTATCACTATCCCTTCGAACCATCGCAGAAGCTGGAAGAATACTTTCCTGCAGATTTCATTGCCGAAGGTGTTGACCAGACGCGGGGATGGTTCTTCACCCTGCATGCCATCGCAGTGATGCTGTTCGACTCGGTTTCTTACCGGACATGTGTCTCCAACGGTCTGATCCTGGACAAGAATGGGAATAAAATGTCGAAAAAACTGGGGAATACGGTCAGTCCGTTCGAAATGGTCGACAGGTACGGTCCGGATGCGTTGCGGTGGTATTTGCTGACGAATGCACAGCCATGGGACAACCTCAAATTCGACGTGGAAGGGATGGCGGAGGCTCAGCGCAAGTTTTTCGGAACTTTTTACAACACCTACGCCTTTTTTGCTTTGTATGCCAATATAGATGGTTTTGATAATACCGCACCCGAAGTCCCCGTGTCGAAAAGACCCGAGATCGACCGGTGGATCCTTTCGGAGCTGCACACGCTGATCCAATACACGGATGAGTGTTACCATGATTATGAGCCCACCAAAGCTGGCCGGGCGATCCAGGATTTCGTGGTGGATCATCTGAGCAACTGGTACGTTCGGCTGAGCCGCCGCAGGTTCTGGAAAGGGGATATGACAGACGACAAAATCGCCGCCTATCAGACTCTTTACACCTGCCTGGTGACTGCAGCTCAGTTGGCCGCCCCTTTGGCTCCTTTCTTCACGGAAAGGATCTTTACAGACCTGAACCGCGTTACCGGTCAATCAGAAGCTGAATCTGTTCACCTGACCGATTTCCCAGTGGCCATGGAAACCCTTATCGACAAAGATCTGGAGCAACGTATGGAACTGGCACAGGACATCTCATCCATGGTGCTCTCCCTTCGGAAACGATCCATGATCCGGGTGCGGCAGCCTTTGAACAAGGTCATGGTCCCGGTGCTCACACCTCAGTTCAGGGAACAGATGGATGCCGTCAGGAACCTGATCCTTACCGAGGTGAATGTGAAAGATATCCAGTACATTTCAGATACTTCGGATATCCTTGTCAAAAAGATCAAACCGAACTTCAAGACCCTGGGACCCAGGTATGGCAAGCTGATGAAGCAGATCGCCGCCACCATCGACCAGTTTGACCAGCAGGCCATCAACCGGCTCGAACAAAACGGAAGCGTTCTGTTTAACCTGGATGGTCAGCCGGTGGAAATCCTGATCAGTGATGTGGAGATCCTCACCGAGGATATCCCTGGCTGGGTGGTTTCCAATATGGGGAACCTTACCGTAGCACTGGATCTGACGATCACCGATGAGCTAAGGCAGGAAGGGCTGGCACGCGAACTGATCAACCGTATCCAGAACCTGAGAAAAGAAAGCAACCTGGAGGTGACGGATAAGATCCGCGTCGAAGTTGAAAAAAATCAAGAGCTGGAAACAGCCATCCAAAATAATTATCATTATATTTGTTCTGAAACGCTGGCCATATCGCTCAAAACGCCTGAGATAATAGCTTCGCCGAATAAGCAGCGGATTGAAATTACGGAAGAGATCCAGGTGGACATCTGCATCGAAAAAGCCGGCTGACGGAACCAATGTGTATTCTTTTTGTCGGATCATTAATACAGCGAGACCCATGAAAAACGAGAAAGAAGATGTCGTCAGAACGCGATACTCTGACGAGGAATTGGAAGAGTTCCGTGCCATCATCCTTGAAAAACTTGAAAAAGCGCGGCGGGATTTGGAGTTATTGACAGAAGCGTATACCAACAGTAATGAACACGATACAACCGACACTTCACCCACATTCAAGGTTCTGGAAGAAGGTTACAATGTTTTGTCGAAAGAGGAGAACAGCCGGTTGGCCGCCCGTCAGCAAAAGTTCATCAATGCACTTGAGAATGCGCTCATCCGCATTGAGAACAAGACCTATGGGATCTGCCGTGCCACAGGGAAACTGATCTCGAAGGAACGTCTCAGGAGCGTGCCCCATGCTACCCTGAGCATCGATGCCAAGCTGAGCATGCAAAACGAACGAAGATAGATCAGGCAAAAAGGACCTTAACCTGTACCACTCCTTGAAAAAACCACTGATCATCATTCTTGTCATCCTGCTGATCGACCAGTCACTTAAGATCTGGATAAAAACCCATATGTTCATCGGTCAGGAAATCCGGGTCATGGGAGACTGGTTCATCCTTCATTTTACGGAAAACAACGGAATGGCCTTTGGAATAGAACTGGCCGGGGAGTCAGGAAAACTGATCCTGAGTATTTTTCGTTTCATTGCGATCGTCCTCATTGCCTTCTATCTGGCCCGGATCTCCAGGGAGAAGGTTCACCCGGGGCTTGTCATCAGCATCTCACTGATCTTTGCCGGCGCCCTGGGTAACCTGATCGACAGCGCTTTCTACGGCCTGATCTTCAGTGAAAGTGCGTACTACCACCCGGCGCAGTTGTTTCCGGAGGGGGGTGGATACAGTACGTTCCTGCATGGGAAGGTGGTGGATATGTTTTATTTCCCCATCATCAAAGGCCACTACCCCGCCTGGTTCCCCATCTGGGGTTCCGAGGAATTCATTTTCTTCCGTCCTGTATTCAATGTGGCCGACTCCGCGATCACGATCGGTGTTTTCACACTGATCCTGTTCCAGCGAAGACTCTTTCCCAGAAAATCCGATCATGGAACGAACGAAATTGTATCTTTGCCCTAAATCTTAATTCCTATGTCAGATAAAACCACCGGAAAAATTTCCCAGATCATCGGTCCTGTGATCGATGTGACGTTCGACGACGATGCCCTTCTCCCGAGGATTTACGATGCCCTGGAGGTAAGGACCGGCGAGGGTCATGTGGTTGTACTTGAATGCCAGCAGGACATTGGTGAAAATACCATTCGCACCATTGCCATGGATTCCACCGACGGGCTGCAGCGGGGGATGCCCGTTGTCGCCATGGGGCATCCCATATCCATGCCTGCAGGCGATGAGATCAAGGGGCGTCTTTTCAACGTGATCGGAAAATCGATCGACGGTCTGGAGGAAGTGACCACCGAAAAAAGATATGACATTCACCGGGATCCCCCAAAGTTCGAAAACCTTACGACCATGAAGGAGGTTCTGTTTACGGGGATAAAGGTGATCGACCTGATCGAACCCTATGCCAAAGGGGGAAAGATCGGACTGTTCGGAGGCGCAGGAGTTGGTAAGACGGTGATCATCATGGAACTGATCAATAATATCGCTAAAAAATATTCCGGCATGTCGGTATTCGGGGGAGTAGGCGAACGTACCCGCGAGGGCAACGACCTCCTCAGGGAAATGATCGAGTCGGGCGTCATCCGTTACGGGAAGGAATTCCTGGAGGATATGGAAAAAGGTGGCTGGGACCTGACCAAAGTAGACCGTGAAGAGCTGGCCAGATCGCAGGCAACCCTCGTTTTCGGCCAGATGAACGAACCGCCAGGAGCCAGAGCCCGGGTGGCACTGTCAGGCCTGACGGTCGCAGAATACTTCCGCGACGGGGATGAAAAATCTGGCGGAAGGGATATCCTGTTCTTTATTGATAATATTTTCCGTTTCACGCAGGCAGGTTCTGAAGTATCGGCCCTGCTGGGGCGCATGCCCTCTGCCGTTGGTTACCAGCCTACGCTGGCCACCGAAATGGGCATCATGCAGGAACGCATTACCTCTACAAAACGGGGCTCGATCACCTCGGTACAGGCGGTGTACGTTCCGGCCGACGACCTGACCGACCCTGCCCCTGCGACGACCTTTGCCCACCTCGACGCCACCACGGTGCTGAGCCGTAAGATCTCCGAGCTCGGCATCTACCCTGCCGTCGACCCGCTGGATTCCACCAGCCGTATCCTTTCACCGGACGTGGTTGGCGAGGAACACTACCGGACCGCACAGCGCGTAAAAGAGATCCTCCAGCGCTACAAGGAGCTGCAGGACATCATTGCCATCCTCGGAATGGACGAACTGTCGGATGAGGATAAGCTGATCGTGCACCGTGCACGCAGGGTGCAACGGTTCCTGTCGCAACCCTTCTTCGTGGCCGAAGCATTCACCGGCCGCGCGGGAGTATTTGTCCCCATCGAAGATACGATCAAGGGATTCAACATGATCATGGACGGAGAAGTGGACCAGTACCCCGAAGCTGCCTTCCATATGGTGGGAACCATTGAAGATGCCATCGAAGCAGGAAAGAAAATTCTGGAAGAAAGCGGCCAGTAATATGAAAGTCGAGATCATCAAACCGGATAAAACCATCTTCTCCGGAGAGGCCATCCTGGTACAGCTCCCGGGAATCGACGGCTCCCTTGAAATTCTGAAAAACCACGCTCCCCTGATCACCATCCTTGGAAAAGGAGAAATTAAGGTCCAGGACGTCAACAATAAAATCCAGCTGTTCATGGTGAACGGTGGTGTGGTCGAGGTCCTGCGTAATAAAGTGCTGGTGCTGGCGGAGTGAACGATATCGGATTAACGATTAACCGATATTGGATTTTTGATTTAAATCGCAAAGCAAATCAGATATCTGATATCCGTTAATCGGTTCATCAGATATCCGTCTGGGTCACTATTAATTTATTGCGATTTTGTGCTATTATTTCGGATTTGTTTGGAATTTGGATCCTGAAATTTGTTTGGAATTTGGTTTTTGGAATTTGGAATTTGATATACCCTGTAACACTGCATAATCGCAAGATAGAAATCATAATCCGGTGCCCACAGGATAAAGGGCAGTTCCAGGTCGCAATATTTCATCAGCTGGACGATAACCGCTTCACTTTTTATGCCGGTCAGCCGTGAAACCACGTACGGGTTATAACGCTGTACGATCTTCTCCTCCAATGCTTCCCTGGTAAGTACCGCTCTCAGCTTCCGTTGTTCCCTGGGACTCTTTCCAAAGATCTGGTATAAAATACCGGCAGGACCGGGCATACCTGGAGTGACCTCGAACAGCCAGGCAAGGTCATCCTTGATATACAGCCTCGTCAAGGCGTCGACGGCATATTCCGGAAGGTCCAGGACCAGCTCGGTCTCTTTGAAATGATCCCACGTCACCGGTGGAGGTGAGATGGTCACCTCGCTCAGCAAAAGCGTATCGGCAGTGAGGATCACCTTCAGCCAGTACCGCTCTGCTACCAGAGTGTCGGGAATCCGGATACGAGAGGTCTTGTACGAGACAGCAGAAAAGAGCAGGATGTCACCCGGGACCACCGATATCCTGAATTTCCCGTACACATCGCTGGCACAACCCTCGTTTCGTTCCGGCACCAGGACGTTGACGAAAGGAACCGGTACGTACAAGGTGTCCCTGACCTCCCCTTCGATCAGGATACGGCGGGGCACCTGCGCAGGCAGTAATCCAGGCAATGCCAGCAAGAACAAAAAAACCACCCTCCAGACCATTTACTGTTGATAAAATGTAAAGGTATAACGGATTGCAAAGGGGTGGCGATAAGAAACGTTAAATGATATCTGATGAGCGGCCGACAGCCTGCCCTGATGAAAATCAGGGATTTTGGATGCGGTAGATGGGTATCTTGTTGCTTTTGGCAAAATAAAAGGCTAACTTTACATTTTCTTACTTCACAGGCATGAAAATCAACGTCTTCTTTTTATTCCTATTCATTGCCTCTGCTGCATTCTCACAGACGTTTGTGACCACCATCCGCACTGAACTCGATGAAGTTGCCGGTAAACCGCTGGAACTGGACGACGGGAGCTTCCTGGTGCCTATGGCAAGGGGAACGTACGATCCAATCCAGCCGGAATTATACGATTATCAGGAATACATTTTTAAAGTAAGTCCGGATGGAATAGTGACTGACTCCGCCATCATCGATATTGAAAGTGCATTTACTTCCGGAAGTTTGAAACTGTTGCATTATAATGACCAGGTTTTCTTCTGGTCCACCATTCGGGATACCACTGAGTCAGGCCGGCCGGGGGGACTGCGGTATGGTCTTTTATCAGATGATCTTGAAGTGACGCAAGAAACGATCCTGTTCAGTGCTGACACCGGCAGGACATTTCATGATTGTATGGTCAACATCTTCAATAATCTTGTGTTCGTTGGGATCGAAGTTGACTGGAGCACTCAGAACCAAACTAATATTATCTGGGAAATCAATCCCTCAGAAGGAATCATCCGGCAGGGAGGCCTGGATGACGACATGGTTTATTTCAGGGAGATCATTGATTTGCATGCCGTTCAAAAATACCATATCTGCGGAATAGCCCGCAACTGCCAGTTCAATTATAACCTGGATTTTGAAGGGATGATTTTTATTCAACCAATGGAAGATACCATTTTTGAATACCATGCTTCACAGTTGCTGACCGACAGCACCTATGCCCGGTGTGCCATTGGTTTTGAATTCCCTCCCAGCGATTTTCAGGATTTCGGGATCGGCATTTTCAACGATTCTGGCCAGAAACAGAAAACCTATACATTAGGAGTACCGGGAACGAATGATTACGCCATCAGCCTTGACTGTAATCATCCCGATTCCCTGATCGTTGGGGGAACCCTGGGAGGACCGCTTGCCACTATGGATAAAAAGTTCGAGGTTATTAATTTCCGACCTTCCTCTGGCGAAGTAAACTGGCAATTCTATTACGGAGACAGCGGGGCTTATGAGGTTTCCTCGGTCCTTACCACCCGCGATGGTGGTTGTCTGATCGCAGGAACCTGGTGGGACGGATTGAATTATCCGTATATGGAACGGGATGTCATCCTGATCAAAGTCAACCGCCAGGGACAGCTGGTAGATATCGAAGAGAGATTCGGATCCCAGTTTGCAATGTGTCATGTGTACCCGAATCCGGGATGGAATACACTGTATGTAACATGCGGGCTGGATGCAGGAGAATTTGAGCTGTTTGACAGTTTCGGACAAAAGGTCGTTTCGAGAACCTACATACCGGAAATCCTTATTATTGATACTTCCGGATTACCCAAAGGTTTATTTTTTTATCGGATTATTTTTAATGATAAAAACTCCTGTAGCGGAACCTGGATCAAACAATAAAAACGATTCTAATTTATATACCACCCCTTCGGGGTTCGAAATTTCCCGGATCCGCAATTGCTAACGATATGGCGCCCCTTCGGGGCAGGGGGAAGATATCCGATTAAATGATTAACGGATATTTGATATTTGATATTTGATTTCCTTAACCTCACCCCCTGGCCCCCTCTCCAAATGGAGAGGGGGAACAGGGGGCAGGGGGTTAAGGGGGTGAGGCTTAATCTGATATCCTCACCCGCATCCCTTCCGAGTGCGAGGCGAACTCCGGTGCGTACATGCACTGGATCGTGGTGATGCCGTTGGAGAACTCGCCGGCTTGTGATGCCTTCAGCGGGTACTCAAACACATAGGTCCCTTTGGGCAGGTAACCGATAAAGAAATTGGTGGAGGCGTCGCGTGTGCTCTCATAATAGCCAAGCCCGCCCTGGTAACGGTATCCTGAAAGGACATTCACCGGCTCAAAGGCTGCAGCACGCATATCCTTAAGGTGCACATACTCCATGTCGCGGTCGGCGCGTACCTCGATCCTGACCTTGATCCTGTCGCCGACTTTCACATTTGAACCATCCTCAGCAATGGGTTCCATCAGGGGTCCGGTCGGCGTATTGCGTTCGATGAATAGCTGTTTCTCAAGTTTAAGTGGTGTCTCGTGCGGGGTGATCTTATCGAGGTCCTCAAAATATTGCCAGTAGATCCCTCCCCATGCAATGCCCTCGTCCGGCTTTGTCACAGTAATGTATCCCATCTCCGGTGCGATTTCCTTTCCGGTCCATGCAGTCTTGAAATACCCGGTGCCCGCTTCCACTTTCACGTCCTCCATCTTACGCGGATCCACTTCGGTGTTTCCCAGCTTCACCTGCACCAGCTTGTCACCGGCCAGCAGGTCGGTTCCCCTGAGCAGCAATGCATACACGGCTTCTACCGTGGCCTTTGTGGTTTTCCAGTCCTGGGTCTGCTTTTGTTTGAGCAGCCATACCTTCATCTCCTCGACAGCCTTCTGGTCATTGGCCACCTCATCAAACAATTCGATCAGCAGCGCCTGTGTCTCAATAGGAGCCTGATGCCAATAATAACCGGCATCTCCTCTCCAGTACATTCCCATTTCTTCACTGGATAGGGCACGTTCCTTCAATGACTTAATGATATTCGCCGGGATTTCCCTATCACCGTACCGGTGGAGTGCCAGGCCGGTCATTCCCTGCATGTAGTTATTCTGTTTCACCCAGTATTTTCTTGCCTGCCCCATGAAATAATCGAATGCCTCCCTGTTCCTTGCATCCATCTCCACGGTGAAATTGAAGGTGTTGTAATAACTCCGGGCGTAGAGGTAATGGATCTGTGTATAGCCTATTTGCTGTTCGTCCATCTTATCCGGATAATGCTTGCGGATGTATTCATAATCCTCTCGCATCCGATCGTCGAGGTACAGGATCGCCCTGCGTATCATCTGCCATACCTGGTCATTGGCGACCATATCCTGTACCTTCAGGTTATTCAGATGACCAAAGCCGGCGACAATATGCTGGGTGATGTACCGGTTGTCCTGCATCTCTCTGAACCACGGCCATCCTCCATTGGGCAACTGCATCTCCTGAAGCTTCTTCAGGGCAGCCTGCCGTTCGGAGGCCATCCGGTTCAGGTCGAAAAGCAACGCGATGCGCTGTTTCCGCTCGGTTTCATTCTGTGCATTCAGCACCCAGGGGGTTTCTTCCAGGATCAGGGCCTTGAGCTCCTGGTTCTTTTCCAGGTTCGACAGCAATGCATCCGGCGTATAATTTTTCCATGCGTCAAAAACCCGTTTGATCCTGGGGTTGGAATTGGCAATGTGGCTGGCCAGTGTATTGGCATAATAGCGGCTGAAAAGCTGTTCGGAGCATTCGTAGGGATATTCCATCAGGTAGGGCAGTGCCTGTACGGCATACCAGGCGGGATTAGATGTATACTCCAGCGTCAGCCGGTGATTTTTCAGGGTGGTGGAGTTACCGGATTCCAGGAGTTTCGTAAACCGGAACTGCCTGGTCTGATTCCCCTTGATGGGCAGCGGCATGGTCTCGGTCACCAGCATCCGGTTGGTGAGCACCGGCAGGGTGGCTTCCTCTCCGTCGGAAAAATTTCCCGCGGTGGCCACCACGCGATAGATGACCGCTTCCACACCTTCGTAAGGTATGGCCAGCGGCCATCCGGCCACCGTGCTTTTACCTGCATCAACGGTAAAATTCACTTCTTTGACACCACTGGGCTGTAACATTTCAACCGGTTGCATGGTGACCGCATCCAGTATTTCCAGTGTGGCTTTTCCGGTCAGCACGGTACCTGACAGATTGTTGATCCTGACACTGAATCTCATGTGGTCGCCTTCCCTGAAAAAACGCGGGGCGTTGGGGAACACCATCAGGTCTTTCTGCGTGACCAGTTCGTTGGTTATCAGCCCGTTCTGTAGCTGCTGGCTGTGGGCAAAGCCCAGCATCTTCCAGCGGGTGAGTGCTTCCGGGACCGTGAACCGGATGATCACTCCTCCCTCGCTATCCGTCTGCAGCGTGGGGTAAAAGAAGGCGGTTTCCCTGAAATCCCTTCGGATCTGCAGGCCTCCCGACGGTGCCGGCCCTTCTTCAGGAACAGGAGCGGGGGGAGCCGCTCCCTCTTCACTTTCACGGACTTCCTGAGCCTGGTCAGTGACCCCTCCCACCATCAACGCATCTTCTTCTACATTGGCACCGGCGGCCCTGGCTGCTACCCCTTTCAGCATCGGCATGTAATACCTTGACCAGGCTTCGAATCCAAACCAGTTCAGGGCATCGTATTCCCGGATGACCGGTTGTACATCCTTAAAGGGGGCGCTGGTATAGGCATCGCTGTTCCGGGCCCCAAAGGCATTGTTCATGTTCCATCCATTTGTGGCCAGGGATGGATTGAACATGTCAAAGCTCCACGAATGTGGCACAAATGCTTCAAGGGAGGCATCGTACAGGGCTGCCACCATTTCGGCGGCCACCTTATCGCCCTTTTTATCTTTTATCCGGATCCGCCATTCTTCTTCCTGGCCAGGTAAAAGCTTATTCCTGAACGTCTCAAAGGAGATGACCAGTTCCTTGTTGGTGTAGGGCACCGTGATCAGCTGGATATCCTGGAAACTGCGGTTGTGCCTGACATAGGCCGACAGCACCTGGAAATTACCGCGGTATTCCTCTTTGATGGGTACCTCGAATGAACGCTGCTGATCATTCAGCCGGATCCACTCCCGGGAAACGGTATTGTTCTCATGGATCACCTCGCGGATCACCTGTACGTTCTTTTCGGCGGTACCCAGCAGCAGGCTGGCCTTTTCACCGGGTTCACCCGAAGTCTTCAATGCCGTGTACCAGTGCAGGTTCCTCGAAGGGACTTTCTTATCCTGTTTTGAAAAGACCGTGGTGTACTTTTTGACCTCGATCTTTTCACCAAAGGCATCCACGGTACTCAACGTGATGAGGTAGGTCCCGCTTTTCCATCCGGAAAGACCCTCCATAAGGATCAGGGAATCGGAAGGGGTCTGATGTTCCTTTTCCAGGATGGTAGTCTCTTTTTCCCATGTCTCTACATTATCCTCATCATTATAGACATCGTACGGGAACAGATCATAGAACTCCTTTTGTGACAAGATGAATTTATCCGGACGTGGCCATTGTCTTTCCCTGAAGATCCGGCCGGGTTCCTTTAATTTATAGATGCCCACCTTCACACGTGCCGGTTCCGGCTGTCCGTTCAGATTAGTGGTCCTGAGATTGAACGATGATTTACCGGTCTTGTCGAGCTGCGCCGGAATGCCGGCATCCACCAGCATGGCATTGTATCCGACAGCCACCAGGTTGGAGGAGGACTGAGTTTCTCCATTGAGGTCAGTCACATCCGCATAGATCCTGTAATGGAATACGGGTTTGTACTTTTTAGAGAGGCTAAGATCAGGAACCGCAGTAAACGTGACGGTAAACTGACCCGTGTCGCCGGTAGTCAGAAATCCGCTAGCAATTTCCATTTCCGGGGCCGGAGGGAACCATCCCCGCCACCAGAGAGGGTACGGGAAGATGGCTGAGCGGACCACGCGGTACTTCACCTGCGCCTGATCCAGCCCAACGCCCGCATATGACTTTGCCACACCGGTCACCGACACCTGTTCATTTAACTTATACACTCCCTGCACCGGTTCAAAGACCACCTCAAACTTCGGCCGTTTGTATTCCTCCACCTGAACCGTGACCGAACCGGATTCGTTCCGGATGGTCATCGCACCGGTGAGAACGCCCGATGGTGCTGTGAACGATCCGTTGAACGATCCGAATTCATTCGTCACCAGGCTCAGGCTGGCAATTTTCTGATGATTGACATCATAGAACGTAACCTCGGTGGATTGTTTCGCAAGGATATCATTCTCCCTGCCATCCGTTTCGATCATGATCCCCTTGAAATAGACGGTCTGACCGGGACGGTAAATGGCACGGTCGGTGAAAAAATAGGTCCGGGGCTTTTTTTCTTTTTCTACAGCTGGCCTGGAGAATAGGTAAAAATAGGTATCTGTCAGCAGGCGGTCGGCATCCTTCCGGAAGTCCAGGATCAGCGACTGGGAACGTTCACCGCGCGAAGCAGGAGGGATCTTCACCAATCCCTGTGGATCGGTGGTAAACACTTTCCACTCGTTCAACCTGTATTGTCTGGATTGATAATTATAATCCCGTGTATAGGCCGTAACCGTCACACCCTCCATAGGGGTGCCCTGATCCCTGTGGAGGACATAGATGTCGTAGCCACCCTGAGAGCCGATCCCCCGGCTGATATAGCTGATGTCGGAGATCCAGAAGGAGGTATACGCTACCGGATCCGTCCTGAAAGTGAATTCGGAGTTGGGGCTGAGCATGAGGATGTAATATCCCAGGGGCAGCACAGGCAGGCTGATCTCGACCGAATGCGACTGAAAATCACCGTCAGATGGGAGCTTCAGGCTCCACTGGCTTACCGCGGGTTCTTTCAGGTACATCACCAGGGGAGTATCTTCGCGGCCAAGTTCCCTGACCTCCCTGTCCTTTTGGGGATCCATCCGTATGATCCGGAGGTACACCGTTTCCACATTCCTATAACTCAGCAATGCGGGAAACGGGCTGCCCTGAAAGGTAGCGTAATCCGTGGTCAGCGAAAGCTCCTTTCTGCTGATCTTTTCCAGAAGCGACTGGCAGCTTTTGGCTCCTTCTGATTCGGGGAAGTTCTTCAGCGCATCCAGGCAGAGATCATATGCTTTTTTTACAACCCATTTGAAATCATCGGACTTAAGCGGATCATAAAGGACTCCCTGCTCATAATACGCATTGGCCAGCCAGAAGGTGATCTCTGCGGAGGAGGGAGCGTTCGCGTAATCTTCCCGCATCTTCTGCAGCGCCTCGAGGTAGAGGGTGTCCTTGAGGTCGACGACAGCCTCCTGGCGCACGAAGTTCAGCCGTTTCAGGCTCGCATCGGCCAGGGCTTCCGGAGATTCATCCCTGAGATGAAAACGTTCAATATCCTGAAACAGGCGAAGGGCGTACCAGGTTCGCGACATTGTATCCCGGGTAGTGATATCGAGCTTTGCGAAAGCTCCGGCCGGAGCGAAATACTCTGGCGAATCGATCGAAAATTTATAGATGGGCTCGGTAATGCCGGTCTCTTCATTCAAAAAGAAATCCACCGCACGGTGAGCCAGAAAATCATAGAGCGTCGGACGGTACTTTTTGGAATCCTTTGCTACCACCAGAATGGCATCAAACTCACTGAGGGAAACCTGCTGAAGGCTCTCTTTTTCTTCCAGTGACTTTTGATAGCAGGACATGATCTCCTTCACAAATGTCTGGAGATCCCATGTCTGCAGGTCCTCATTTTCGAAACCAGTGGTGGCTGTCCGGTCAAGGATCTGATGGCGGTTCATGGTATAATAGCGCCAGTACAGCTCAGCCTGTATCGAATAAAGGATCTGGCGGACCGGGAATTCAGCCTGAAGGATCTCCTGCCGGGTGTTCATAATGACCGTATCCATATAACCCTCCCCGAAATCAGAAAAGAGGCTCATCCTGTAAAGGAGCGACTTAACAAACTGAGGTGAATTATGGGTGGCGAGGGATGCGGAATAAATGCCCTTTACGATCTCAAGGGCGGATTGCGGAAGCCCCTGTTCGACAAGGGAATCCACCTTCTTCCATTCCTTTTGGAAGTCTTCGGTCTGACCCTCCGGTGAAGGATCTTCCCTGGAAATAAAATGTATCATGGTGAATCCTGTTATTGCGAAAACTATGGTCAAAAGAATTAAAAGGACAATGGGCCGTGTTTTCATACCTGGTGTCGAATTACTGAATGTTTATGTAAAGATGATAAAATCGGTAAAATTCCATAACGGAACGAACGAAAGGCAAAGATAACCAAACTTTGGAATGCTCCCTATTCGAGCTTTGCAGTGAGCAGGTTGGCCAGTCCCGAAAAGCTGTTCAGTTCGACCCTGACTTTTCCGACCAGCACTTTGGACTCCACCCTGACAGGTATCCGGTTTTCGTCATCGGTCATCCAGACGGTCATCGGGTAAGGTTCGCTGAACACAGGGCCCACCAGCACCATTGGTTTGAATTTCAGGCAACTGAACGATCCCAGGTGCGATTTGACGGTATCATGTCCCTGGTATACCACCTGCGAAATGTAGACTGAATCGTCCAGAAAAAAATCGAACGGGAACACATCACCCTTTTCAGCTGAGGCAAAATCGAACGTTCGTGCATAGTACACCGCAGAGATGATATCCTGTATGTTTACAGGAACCTCACGGGTGGCATAGCGACCCAAGGCCATATGATTTCTCTGGTCAAACACCACATCATCGTCCCTCACATAGGTTCCTTCTTTGGTACGTCTTATGAAGTACCACGGAATAAGAGCCCTTTCATCGATATAGGTCTCATAGCGGTCCTCCACTTTGTAGAACATGTTCAGAACTCCTTTGGAATAGCCTGTGCCGACCACATGATAAGTGCTGCGGGAATGGAACCGTTTGTTCTCATCGGTGATCTGCAGGATGGCAGTACCTGCGATCATTTTGGGGAGGAGCCAGGCATCCCAGTAAACATTGTATTCAAGGTACTCTCCGCGAGTAAAGGCGTTGTTTTCAACGTACCGGTAATCCTGCGGATTCGCTGTAAGCGACAAGAAAAACAAGAATAGAGGAATGATATTTTTTATGCGGGCTGGCTTCATCTTTTTTGAAAAATTTCCCCGCTGGTGCAACAAGTATGCCAAACGCTGTAGCAGGATGTTCACGGATGAGTTCCGCGATAATCCTCGTAATCCGTGTCATCCGTGTTCTATAAACGATCAAACGACAATATTGATGATCTTTCGCGGGACGATGATCACTTTTCGTGGGGCTTTCCCTTCGAGCCATTTCTGGGATTTTTCCAGGCCCAACACGATCTTTTCGATCCCGTCGCTTGTCATATCCACGGGCAGATCCAGGGTGAAGCGGAGCTTTCCGTTGAAAGAAACGGCATAGGTGGCAAGATCTTCCCTCAGGAATTCTTCATTATAAGGCGGATAGGCAGCAAAGTGAATGCTTTCGTTATGCCCGAGAAGATGCCACAGTTCTTCGGCTGTGTGGGGGGCATAGGGAGATAGGATCACTGCAAGGTCTTCCAGGATCGCACGTTTGTTGCACTTCAGATCCGTGAGTTCGTTCACGCAGATCATAAGGGTGCTCACCACCGTATTCAGTGAGAACCTCAGGATGTCATCCTCCACCCGTTTGATGGTCTTATGAAGGATCTTCCATTCCGCCTGAGAAGGAGATTCATCGGAGACAGCGAAATGGAACTGTTCATCATGATACAGCCTCCAGCACTTTTTCATGAACCGGAACACACCTTCGATTCCTTTGGTATCCCAGGGTTTGTGATATTCGATGGGCCCCAGGAACATTTCATACAGCCGCAGGGTATCGGCTCCGTATTTCTCGATCAGATCGTCCGGATTCTGGACATTATGCTTCGATTTCGACATTTTTTCGATTTCCCAGCCGCAGATATATTTTCCATCCTCAAGGATGAAATCGGCGTTGGCAAAATCAGGTTGCCATCTTCGGAATGCTTCGATGTCCAGGATGTCATTATCAACGATGTGGATATCCACATGCTGGCGGATGGTATCGTAACTGTTCCGCAGGTTGTGGGATACGAACGTGTTGGAGCCTTTGATCCGGTAGACGAAGTTGGATCTTCCCTGGATCTTTCCCTGGTTGATGAGTTTTCGGAAGGGTTCCTGTTCGACGGCCAGTCCAATATCGCACAGGAATTTGTTCCAGAAACGGGCGTAGATCAGGTGTCCGGTACCGTGCTCATCTCCTCCCACGTAGAAATCCACATTTCGCCAGTACCCGATGGCTTCTTTTGAGAAATACTCCTGATCATTATGGGGGTCCATATACCTGAGGTAGTAGCCGCTGGAGCCGGCAAAACCGGGCATTGTATTGGTTTCCAGGGGATAGCCCTCCCGGGTCTTCCAGTTTTTGGCCCTGGCCAGGGGCGGATCTCCGGTCTCCGTAGGCAGGTAGCTATCCACTTCCGGGAGTTCAAGGGGCAGTTCACTTTCGTCGAGCGGACAGGGGATGCCGTTCCTGTAATAGATCGGAAAGGGTTCGCCCCAGTATCGCTGGCGGCTGAAGATCGCGTCGCGGATGCGGTAGTTGATCTTACCGAAACCATTCCCATGATCCTGCAGCCACCGGATGGTTGCCTGGATCCCTTCTGTGACGGTCAGACCGTTGATGAAACCGGAGTGGATCATGACGCCTTCTTTTGCATCGTACGACTCCTTCCATTCGTCAGGATCAGAAGGTAGTTCCCCCTCCTTTGCAACCACCTGGATGATGGGCAGGTGAAAATGCCGTGCGAAGGCAAAGTCGCGGCTGTCGTGACCCGGCACGGCCATAATGGCTCCCGTACCGTATCCGGCCAGCACGTAATCTGCGATCCAGATCGGGATCTTCGCACCGTTGACCGGATTGATGCCATAGGCGCCCGTGAACTCTCCTGTGATGGTCTTCACCTCTGCGATGCGTTCGCGCTCAGAGCGGTTGGTGGCCCAGGTGACATACTCCCGGACTTTCCGGCTGCGGTCGGCCGTGGTGATCTTTCCGACCAGCTCATGCTCGGGTGCCAGCACCATGAAAGTCGCTCCCCAGAGGGTATCGGGGCGGGTGGTGAACACTTCGAGACGATCTTCGAAACCATCGATCCGGAAATACACGGCGGCACCTTCCGAGCGGCCGATCCAGTTGCGCTGGACCTCCTTCAAAGACTCCGGCCAGTCCACATCGTTCAGTCCATCCAGCAGGCGCTGTGCATAGGCAGAAACACGAAGTGACCACTGCTTCATCAGCTTTCGTTCGACCGGGTGGCCTCCACGCTCAGAGAATCCATCCTTGACCTCATCATTGGCCAGCACCGTACCCAGCGCCGGGCACCAGTTCACCATCGTATCGTCGAGGTATGCAAGCCGGTAGTTCATCAGAATATGCTGCTGCTGAGCATGATCCATCGCCTGCCATTCCGCTGCAGTGAAATTCAGCGGCAGTGTGCAGGCCGCATTCAGGTCCCCGGTGCCGCTCACAGTAAACCGGTCCTCAAGTTCAGAAACCGGCTCCGCCCGATCCGTTGCATTGTTGTACCAGGATTTAAAAAGCTGAAGGAAGGTCCATTGTGTCCATTTATAGTAAAACGGATCGCAGGTACGCACTTCCCTGTCCCAGTCGTACGAAAATCCAAGCTTGTCCATCTGGTGCCTGTACCGCTGAATATTTTTCTCAGTGGTGACGGCAGGATGGGTTCCCGTCTGGATGGCATACTGTTCCGCCGGAAGGCCATAAGCGTCAAATCCCATGGGATGCAGCACATTGAATCCCTTCAGGTGCTGATAGCGCGCAATGATGTCGGAAGCGATATAACCCAGCGGGTGCCCGACGTGCAGGCCAGCACCCGATGGATAGGGGAACATATCAAGGACGTAGTACTTTGGCTTCGAATGATCAATATCCACCCTGTAGGTCTTGTTACGATCCCAGTACTGCTGCCATCTCTGTTCTATCTCTTTAAAATTGTAATCCATCCCGATGATCTTTTTGGTTGCGAAACCCCTCTGAGAACCTGCAAAGGGATGCGAAGTTACTAAAAACAGGGGAACTGGTGCCCTGCATCCCAAATTTTTATACCTTAGCTCCCCCTAATACAGGTCATGAGCGTCAAGGAGGAACAATACAACCGGAGGCGTCTCCGGTCATCGTACATCACCACCCTGGTGAGCATTACCATGGTCCTATTTATGCTGGGGCTACTGGGGCTGCTGGTGATGCAGGCCGATAAACTGTCGAGGCATGTCAAGGAGAACATAAGCCTTTCGGTGATCATCAAAGAGAATGTGAAAGAGAGCAGCATCCTTGAGTTTCAGAAAAAGCTGGACATCTCCCCCTATGTCCGGTATACGGAATATATCCCCAGGGAAAAGGCAGCGGAAGACCTGAAAGAACAGCTGGGAGAGGATTTCATCAGTTTCCTGGGGTATAATCCGCTGCTGCCTTCCATCGATGTTCACCTGAAGTCAACCTACGCCAATAACGACAGTATTGGAAAAATCGAACAATCCATTCTTCAGGAGGAAGATGTGAAAGAAGTCTTTTACCAGAAATCCCTGGTCGACCTGGTGAATGCCAACACCCGCAAGCTGAGCTACCTTCTGACCGGCTTCAGCGTGCTGCTGCTCTTCATTGCCATTGCGCTGATCAACAATACCATACGGCTTTCGGTGTATGCCAAGCGATTTCTTTTACGGACCATGCAACTGGTGGGGGCCACGCAGGGATTCATCCGGAAACCCTTTGTCACCCGTGGCATCATCCAGGGACTGATCGGGGGAGTGATCGCCAACATACTGCTGACCCTGGTCCTTTTCTGGGCTCAGGGTCAGATACCGGAACTCAATGCATTGCACGACCTGAGGTTATTTCTTTCGCTGCTTGCGCTGGTCATCCTTACCGGTGTCATCCTGACCTGGATCTCCACCTATCTTGCTGTCAGAAAATACCTCAAGATTCGAACCGACGAATTGTACTATTAAATTTTTCACCATGAGCACCAAAAAGAAGATCCCGGAACCCGTTCAAAAATCAAGGCCCGCAGAAACGAAGACCACCGAATTTGCTTTTGGCACACAGAACTACCGATTGCTGATCATCGGACTGGCCTTCATTTTTCTTGGATTTCTGCTGATGATCGGGGGAGGATCAGATGATCCGAACGTCTTCAATGAAAAGATCTTTTCCTTCCGGCGTATCACCCTGGCCCCTATCCTTATTTTAGCCGGATTCATCATCGAGATCTTCGCCATTATGCGGAAAACCAAAGAAGGATAAAAGCACCGGGCATGCCGGAAGCTCACAGTGTGAAGCGTGCAGCTTGCAGCTGATTCAATCTTAAAACCTCATTGGGATGGACTGGTTAACAGCGTTGATACTTGGTTTGATACAGGGCCTGACGGAATTTCTGCCGGTGAGCAGCAGCGGACACCTGGAGCTGGGAAAATCCATATTCGGGTTGCAGGGTACTGAAAATTTGCTATTTACAGTTACGGTCCATGGTGCAACCGTACTGAGCACCCTGATGATCTTTTACAAGGACATCATCCGTTTGCTGAAAGGACTTTTTGCATTCCGGTGGAATCCGGAAACCCGGTTCACCGTGAAAATCTTTCTTTCGATGATTCCTGTGGCTGTCGTTGGTGTCTTTTTCCGCGATGAGGTGGAATCGTACTTTACCGGAGATGCCGTTTTTGTTGGCAGTATGTTGATCATCAACTCTTTTGTGCTGGCCCTCACCTCCCTGGTGAAATCAGGAGTGAAGACCATCCCTTTTGTGGATGCGCTGGTGATAGGAATTGCCCAGGCAGTGGCCGTGCTTCCCGGTATTTCCCGGTCAGGCGCCACCATTTCCACTGGGCTCCTGCTGAGAAACCAAAAAGAGGAGGTCACCCGTTTTTCATTCCTGATGGTCATCATCCCGATCCTGGGTGCCAACGCGATGGATCTTATCAGCGGTGACATGCAAAGCAATGCCCAGGTAGGGGGCATTCCCCTTTTCATCGGTTTCCTGGCTGCATTCCTGACGGGATTGCTGGCCTGCAGGTGGATGATCGGCATTGTTAAGAAAGGTAAACTCATCTGGTTTGCCCTGTACTGCTTTGTCATTGGACTGGCGGCACTCATCTGGGGCGGCTGACCCCGGTCCATGAATCCGGACGTATGATGGAAAAGACACACTTCCCTTCGAATGAAGAACTCCTGAATGGCCAGATGGTATTGCTTGACAAACCGCTGGGATGGACTTCCTTTGATATGGTTGGCTACATGAGGAGGCTGCTCAGGGAACGCCGTCATTTGTTAAAGATCAAGATCGGCCATGCCGGCACACTGGATCCTCTGGCCACCGGCCTGCTGATCATCTGTACCGGTAAGTATACCAAGCGGATCATTGAATTCACCGATATGGAAAAAGAATATACCGGCCGGTTTATCCTGGGAGCGACACGGCCTTCCTTTGATAAAGAGACCGATGTTGATCAGACCTTTCCGGCAGACCATGTCACAGAACAACTCATCCATAAGGCCGCAGCCAGCTTTACGGGCGAACAGCAGCAGATCCCTCCCGTCTTTTCAGCCACCAAAGTCAAGGGCATCCCTGCCTACATGTACGCAAGGGATCAACAGCATATCGAAATGGAACCCAAAAATATCCTGGTCTCTGTGTTTGAGATCACGGCCATAGATTTTCCCGCCGTGGATTTCCGAATCGTATGCAGTAAGGGAACATATATTCGTGCCCTCGCCCGTGATGTGGGCAAATACCTGGGCTGCGGCGCGTACCTGGATTCGTTATGCCGTACAAGGATCGGTCCCCACCGCCTGGTGGATGCCATAGGTACGGAAATGCTGGAGCATATTCTGACAGGTGAAAAATTCACCGATGATGGATACTGCCCTCCGTCCCTCTGATTTATTTTCTATTTATATTGATTTTCCCCCTGATTTTGACTACTTTTGCACCCATTTTCAGATCCTGAAGAAATAAATAGATTGTATTACATATGAAATTATCTCAATTCAGGTATCATCTTCCAAAAGAATTGATTGCTTTGCATCCCCCTGAACACCGGGATGACTCAAAGTTGATGATCCTGCATCGTAACACCAGGGAGATCGAACACCGGTCCTTCAAGGACATTGTGGAGTATTTCGGGGAAGGGGATGTATTTGTGATCAACAACACCAAGGTGTTTCCTGCTCTCCTGCTGGGTGAAAAGGAGAAAACAGGTGCAAAGATCACTGTATTTCTGCTGCGCGAGCTCAATTCCGAGTCCAGGTTATGGGATGTTCTGGTTGATCCGGCCCGGAAGATTCGAATCGGTAATAAGCTTTACTTCGGTGAGGATGATGCCCTGGTGGCAGAGGTTATTGACAACACCACTTCCAGGGGCCGTACTCTGCGTTTTCTTTTTGATGGTCCGTATGAAGAATTTAAAAAGACCATCCAGTCGCTGGGCAAGACTCCTCTTCCGGAGGAGTTGCAGAAGATCCGGGAGATAGAACCTGAGGATCAGGAAAGATATCAGACCATCTATGCAAAAGCAGAGGGTGCAGTGGCAGCTCCCACGGCAGGTCTGCATTTCAGCCGGGAGCTGATGAAACGGCTGGAGCTCAGGGGGGCTTCTTTTGCCGAAGTTACACTTCATGCCGGGATCGGCAACTTTCGGGAGATTGATGTGGAGGATCTGACCAAGCATAAGACCGACTCGGAAGAAATGTTCATCAGCGTGGAGACCGCTAATGCGGTCAACAAGGCCAAGGAAGGGAAACACAGGGTTTGCGCCGTGGGTACCACCACCATGAAAGCACTGGAGTCCTCTGTTTCCATCGCCGGATACCTTAAACCTTTCAACGGATGGTCAAACAGATTTATCTTTCCTCCCTATGAGTTTAACATTGCCAATGCCATGGTCACCAACTTACACCTTCCCATGTCGCCCATGCTGATGCAAGTGACGGCCTTCGGCGGATTTGAATTTGTCATGGATGCCTATAAGGAGGCCATCAAGAATAAATACATGTTTTTCACCTATGGCGACGCTATGCTTATCGTTTGATCGTTGAATCCCGGTCTGACATATGCAGTGATTGTTGCCGGCGGGATGGGTGAACGGATGAAGAGCCGCATCCCGAAACAGTTTATGAATATCGGAAGGCTGCCTGTGCTGATGCATACCCTGAATGCCTTCATAAAAGCCATCCCCTCCATTCATCTTGTTGTCGTGCTTCCGTCCGGGCAGATCGATACCTGGAATGACCTGATCCGGCGGTATTCCTTCCAGGCGCCCCATCAGGTGACTGAGGGCGGGCAAAGGCGGTTTTTTTCTGTGAAAAACGGCCTGGAACATGTGCCTGATGACAGTGTGGTGGCCATCCACGATGCGGTGCGTCCTGTAGTGACCTCCCGGCTGATCCGCTCGTGCTTCCATGATGCCCTGACCTTCGGCAGTGCAGTTCCCTGTATTGTACCGGCAGAGTCTGTCAGGGTGGTGACAGAAAGTATGCACCGGCCCGCAGACCGCAACTGCATCAGGATCATTCAGACACCCCAGACCTTTCGGGCAGCCCTGATCAAAAATGCATACCAGCAGCCCTTCAGTGATGCGTTCACCGACGATGCAACCGTGCTGGAATCCGCCGGGCAGCCGATCCATCTGGTGGAAGGGTATGCGTGGAACATCAAGATCACCTACCCTGAAGATCTGATAGCGGCGAAGGGACTTCTGAAAACATTGAACATTGAACATTGAACATTGAAAACGGACAGGATCATACTGGGGATTGACCCGGGGACGACGATCATGGGATATGGACTGGTCCACGACCACGGACCTGCCATCGAACTGATCGCCCTGGGGGTGATCAAGCTCGAGAAGATGCAGGATCACCTGATGAGGTTACAGCGCATCTTTGAACGTACCCTTTATCTGATCGATGAGTATAAGCCCGACGAAATGGCCATTGAAGCTCCCTTCTATGGCAAAAATGTCCAGTCGATGCTCAAACTCGGGCGGGCTCAGGGCGTGGCCATGGCCGCGGCGCTGTACCGTTCGGTCCCCATCAGCGAATATTCTCCCCGGAAGATCAAGCAGGCCATCACCGGCAAAGGAAGCGCCACCAAGGAACAGGTAGCCTCCCTGCTTACCGTCCTGCTCTCCATCAGGGAGACCCCACAATACCTGGATGCCACGGATGGGCTGGCAGCGGCAGTATGCCACTACCTGCAGAAAAATCCCGGATCTTCCGGTGGAAAATACAAGAGCTGGAAATCATTCATTTCCGACAATCCGGAAAGAATCACAGGCTGACACTGTCACATCAGTTTCTGATAAGCCTGCCACCAGCGGTCAGGAATATCATTTTCGCAGGCCGTCTGGTAATCCCTGTACGAACACGGCACCAGGTAATGCCGGGCATATTTGAGCTGCATGTCGGGTGGACAGTTCACTTCCATCCACCAGCGGTCGCTGCGTTTGCTTTTGTAGAAGATGATCTCATCACCCTGGCCTTCGATGCGGACCATGTATTTCACGTACAGGTCCTTGTCTTTATACGGAAATTCCCTGTACCGGCTGAGGTAGCCGTCAATGAAGTACCATATCATCTGGGCGGCCAGATGCGCGGTCTGTTCATGGGTATCGTAGGTAGGATTGACCTCATAGATCCCCAGGGAAGTCAGCTTATCGCTCAAACCAGCATATCGCATGATCTGACAGATCTCCTCCCCGTAAAAACCATTCGGGGAGGCATGGGCGCAGCCCGGCGCATCCGAAAACCTTACCGCAGAAATATCAACGCTCACCATATCGGCATTTCTGACCAGCGGCTCTGTCTGCTGAAGATCATTCCTGACCTCCCCAAGGCGGTACACATCAAAAAAAAGATTCTTCATCAGCTTGATGGCATCCTGGTCGACAAAATAGGTCTGATACCCGATGTTCGTCAGATTGAACAGGAAGTTGGGTTTATGCAGAATGATCCGGCTGATATACGAATGTGAATCAAAGGCGTCTTCGTTACTGCCGATATCGAATTCCTTGTCGATGGTAACAATATTGACGATCTGCCCCAGGCTTTCGTAGGCGGTGTAGTTGGCATAGGTCAAATCCTGGCTGCCGCCGATGATAATCGGGATGATGTTGTGTTTCAACAGTTCAGCCACCGCGTTCCTGACTGCAAAAAAAGAATCCTCGATCCCGAATCCCTGCCGGATATTCCCAAGGTCAAGCATCTTCAGCTGAGGATCTGATGAATACAGCCTGTAGAGTTTTTCCCTGATGTAATCCGGGGCCATCCCGCAGCCCTGGTTGGAAAGGGCCTGCCTGTCCTCATTCACTCCCATGATGGCAATGCCGGGGGTAATAAGTTCAGGGAAATACCCCTGCTCGTCGAACGGCTGGATGAGATCACCGATCATACCACGATTGGGATTGACCGCGTCCATGATCTCAAGGCGGCGAATCGGCTCAAAATACATTGAAATATCCATGTGGCTGATATTTACGCGTGGACTACCTGGTCCCTATTTCTTCCTGCCTGTTTTTTTTGGTGACCTGGCGGGTGGGGTTGACTGAATGATTCGCAAACAATCCTCCAGTGTCAGCGTTTCCGGCTCCCTGTCCCTGGGTATCTTAAAGTTGTCCTTTCCACTGGATATATACGGTCCAAAGCGTCCCCGGATGATCCTCACCGGAGGATTCCCGTCAAATTCCCTGATGATCTTTGCTTTTTCCTCCTGACGCCTGATTTCTATGATGGTCAGAGCGCGTTCCAGGGTGATGGTATGCGGGTCATCCGTTTTATCGAGAGAATAATAATTGTTCCGGTGCTTGATATAGGGTCCGAATCTGCCCAGGCCGATGACGATCTCACTTTGTTCAAATTCACCCAGCTCACGCGGGAGCTGAAACAAGGCGAGCGCCTCTTCCAGGTTTATGGTGTCGATGCTTTGGTCTTTTCTCAGCCCTGAAAATTTAGGCTTTACCGAATTGTTTGTCTCTCCCAGCTGTGCTATGGGACCATACTTCCCCAGCTTGACGTATACATTTTTCCCTGTCACGGGATCCTGTCCCAGCAGTTTTTCCCCTTTTACCTTTTCGTTGCTGTTGAGGGTTAATTCTACCTGTTGATGGAAAGGCCCATAAAACTTTTTGATCATCTCATTCCACACCTTTTTGCCCTGGGCAATTTCATCAAAGTCCTTTTCGACCCTGGCGGTGAAATGATAATCCATAATATTCACAAAATACTTTACCAAAAAGCTGTTCACAAGGGTTCCGATATCGGTCGGGATGAGTTTACCCTTGGTGAATCCGAATTTCTCCTTCCTGACTTCTTCGAGGAAGGTCCCTTTTTTAAGGGTGATCACATCGAAGTTCCTCCATTCACCAGTCTTATCGCCTTTTTCCACATATTCCCGTTTCTGGATGGTAGAGATGATGGGTGCGTAGGTGGAAGGGCGTCCGATTCCCAGATCTTCGAGCTTTTTCACCAGGGTGGCTTCGGAATACCGGAAAGGAGGCTGAGAATATTTCTGCGTAGCGCACATATCCTTCAGATACAGCTCCTGACCAACGTTCAGGGGCGGGAGGATACTGGTGGCGTCCTCGCCGGACTCATCGTCGGAGGATTCCATGTACACTTTAAGAAATCCCTCAAAGCGGATCACCTCACCCCTGGCGATAAATTTCTCAGTGGCAGTGGAGATGTCAATGGTCACAATTGTTTTTTCGATCAGTGCATCGCTCATCTGGGATGCGATGGCCCGTTTCCATATCAGATCATACAGCTTTCGTTCGGTAGGGTCGCCTTCGATGGCAGACTGATCCAGGTACGTCGGACGGATGGCTTCATGAGCCTCCTGAGCTCCTTTGGTCCGCGTGGTATACTGACGGGTTTTGACATATTCCTTACCGAAGGCGGATGTAATCACATCACGCGCCGCTGCGAGGGCCAGGCTTGAAAGGTTCACCGAGTCGGTACGCATGTAGGTGATCTTGCCTGCCTCGTACAGTTGCTGGGCCACCTTCATGGTACTGCCTACCGTAAGCCCCAGTTTACGGCTGGCCTCCTGCTGCAGGGTGGAAGTGGTAAAGGGCGGTGCGGGGGCTTTGGTGACCGGCTTGGTTTCAATATCACTGATCCGGAAGGTTGCGTTCCTGCATTTTTCCAGAAAACCAACGGCTTCCTGTCGGGTATCAAACCGCTGGGGAAGCTCAGCCTGAACGTTCGTCCGGCCCTGGGAAGTTTCCACGTCAAAGTTGGCAGTAACTTTATAGGAAGTGGAAGCCTGGAAGGCTTTGATCTCTTCTTCCCTTTCGACGATCAGCCGGACTGCGACCGATTGTACCCTTCCGGCAGACAATGCAGGTTTTACTTTTTTCCAGAGGATGGGCGACAACTCAAAGCCTACCAGCCGGTCGAGCACCCTGCGTGCCTGTTGTGCATCCACCAGGTTCATGTTGATCCTGCGGGGATTGTTAACAGCCTCTGCAATGGCCTGCCTGGTGATCTCATGGAAGGCAATCCTTTTCACCTTCTCCTGGTCCAGGTGCAACGTCTCGGCCAGGTGCCATGAAATGGCCTCCCCCTCCCTGTCCTCATCAGAGGCAAGCCATACCGTTTCAGCTTCGCCGGCAAGCCGCTTCAGCTCGCTAACGATTTTGGTCTTATCCGGAGTAATCTCGTAATGGGGAAGGAAATCCTTTTCGATATTGACGCTCAGGTTCTTCTTCGACAGATCCCTCACATGACCAAAACTCGATTTGACAAGAAAGTCCTTACCCAGAAAACCGCTGATGGTTTTAGCTTTGGCAGGTGATTCAACAATGACCAGATTTTTCGCCATCTCCCTGTTGATTTTTTAAAACCGTGGCAAAATTATAACTTTTATTGATTAATACGGAAACGTGAAATTTGTGACCCTGTTTCGGCAAAAAACCTCTGTGATTTTTATTATTTTTGCAATCTTTTTTATAAGCTATTGATTTATACCTCAATCCTTCAGGACAAGATGCTGCCAGGGAGAAAGATTTATATTGAAACGTATGGTTGCCAGATGAATTTCTCGGACAGCGAGATCGTGGGATCCCTGGTGCTGGGAAGCGGGTATGAAACCACTACAGATCCGGGTGAGGCGGATGTGGTCTTTATCAATACCTGTTCGATCAGGGATCATGCTGAACAGCGCGTACGGCAGAGGCTGCGGGAGTTCCGCGCGTTGAAGAAGAAGCATCCCGGGATGATCATAGGTGTACTGGGCTGCATGGCAGAACGGTTAAAGGATGAGTTGCTGGAGCAGGAACCTTCGGTGGATATGATCATCGGGCCGGACGCCTACCGTGATATCCCGGCTCTGATTTCAGCGGTGGGGAGCGGTCAGAAGGCCGTGAATGTGATGCTTTCGCTGGAGGAGACCTATGCCGACATACAGCCGGTAAGGCTGGGTAGTAACGGTGTCAGCGCCTTCATTTCGATCATGCGGGGTTGCGAAAATTATTGTGCCTACTGTGTGGTGCCATTTACGAGGGGTAAAGAACGCAGCAGGGATCCGGATTCCATTATCAGGGAGGCCGGTGATCTCGTTCAAAAAGGGTACCGGGAGGTCACCCTGCTGGGTCAGAATGTCAACTCCTACGCATGGAATGAGAATGGACGGACGATGAATTTTGCACAACTGATCGCCCGCGTGGCCGGCATAGATCCACAGCTTCGCCTGCGGTTTGCTACCTCCCACCCCAAGGATCTGTCGGATGAACTTATCGGTGTCATCGCCTCCACCCCAAATATCTGCAGGGCAATCCACCTGCCTGTCCAGTCAGGAAGCAACCGGATCCTGCATCTGATGAACAGGAAATATACCCGTGAAGAGTATATGAACCGTATCAGGGCTATCAGAGAAAAGATCCCCGACAGCAGCATCTCTACGGATATCATTACCGGATTCTGCGGTGAGACAGAGGAAGACCACCTGGAAACCCTTTCCCTCATGCAATGGGTTTCCTTCGATTATGCTTTTATGTTCAACTATTCAGAGCGGCCGGGTACCCTTGCCGCAAAAAAACTTCGCGATGATGTTCCCGATGTGGTTAAAAGCCGCCGTCTGGAGGAAGTGATCCACCTGCAGCAAAAGCTTTCCCATGAAAGCAATAAAAAAGACATCGGAAAGGTCTGCGAAGTGCTGGCAGAAGGAAGATCTCGAAAATCGGAACATCAGCTCTCCGGGCGCAACAGCCAGAATAAGGTCGTGGTGTTCCCTGCAGGGGATATTCATCCCGGTGAATACATCCGTGTAAAGATCACCCGATGCACCCCAGCCACCCTGATAGGCGAGGTCAGCCCGGAATGAAATCCTTCCCTGGCTTGCTCGGTATGTTTTTCAAAGGCTGGCATGCACTCTGAAGTTAATTCCCTTTTTTCAAAAGAAAAATCATTATTTTTGCAACCCTGCCTGAAAAGACGGGCAATGGGTTAAGGGTGCAGATCTAATGGAAGGAGATATGAAAAATGCTCAGGAAACCGGAAGGGTTTATCCGGAATTCCATAAAATAATTCAGCGAGCGGATAAAGAATCGTTCCTCAAACAAAGGGCGAAGGTGATTTGGCTCACAGGACTCTCAGGATCAGGCAAAACCACACTGGGAAGCTACCTGGAAAAGGAATTGTTTTCGAGGGGCTACCTTACTCAAATGCTTGACGGGGATAACATACGAGTCGGGATCAATTGCAACCTGACCTTCACGGAGGAGGATCGTCGTGAGAATATCCGCAGGATCGCTGAAGTGTCAAAGCTTTTTTTGAACTGCGGGATCATCGTGATCAGCTGCTTTATCTCCCCCACCCAGGAGATCCGCAGGATGGCACGGGCCATCATTGGTGATGGGGATTTCCTCGAGATCTATATCAATTCACCGCTGGATGTCTGTGAGCAAAGAGATGTAAAGGGATTGTACAAACTGGCAAGACAAGGGAAGATAAAGGATTTCACAGGGATTGACTCCCCCTTTGAGAAGCCAATGAATTGTAATCTGGAAATACGGACCGATCTGCTTTCAGTGGAGGAATCTGCCAGGAAACTGGTGAATTTTGTTCTTCCTCAGGTCACAAATGGCCGTTAAAGGATCGAATAGACGACAATGAAGAAATATCATTTGAATCACTTACGGGAGCTTGAATCCGAATCCATCTACGTCATGCGGGAGGTGGCTGCCCAGTTTGAACGCCCCTGCCTGCTGTTCTCGGGCGGGAAAGATTCGATCGTTCTGGTTCATCTGGCGCGCAAAGCTTTTCACCCTTCCCTGATTCCTTTCCCGCTTTTGCATATCGATACAGGACACAATTTCCAGGAAGCGCTGGATTTCAGGGACGGACTGGTCAAAAAGATCGGCGCCCGCCTGGTGGTCGGCAGCGTCCAGGAGTCGATCGATAAGGGCCGGGTGGTGGAAGAAACAGGATACAGCGCCAGCCGCAATGTGCTTCAGACTACCACGCTGCTCGACACCATCGCCGAATTTAAGTTCGATGCAGCCATCGGAGGCGGTCGCCGCGACGAAGAGAAAGCCCGCGCCAAGGAACGGTTTTTCTCGCACAGGGATGAGTTCGGACAATGGGATCCCAAAAATCAACGACCTGAACTGTGGAATATCTTCAACGGGAAAAAACACATCGGGGAACATTTCCGGGTCTTCCCTATCAGCAACTGGACCGAGATGGATATATGGCAATATATCTATATGGAAAACATCGAACTGCCAAGCCTTTATTATACCCATACCCGTGAAGTGTTCAACCGCGACGGGGTCTGGCTGGCTTATGCGCCGTTCATGAAACTCAAACCGAATGAAAAGGTGGAAATGAAAACGGTAAGGTGCCGTACCGTAGGGGATATCACCTGTACCGGCCTTAGCCTTTCGACAGCGAACTCACTGGAGGAGATCATCCAGGAGATCGCGGCCACACGCGTGACGGAAAGAGGAAGCCGCTACGACGACCTGCGGTCGGAAGCAGCCATGGAAGACCGCAAACGGGAAGGATATTTCTGATAACGGGCAGTAAACATTCACTCAATGGAAGAAAAGTTTTCGAGCAAAGGGTACCTCAATATGGAGCTGCTGCGTTTCACCACTGCAGGCAGCGTGGATGACGGCAAAAGCACACTGATCGGAAGACTTCTCTACGATAGCAAATCCATCTTCGAAGACCAGCTGGAAGCTGTGAAAAGGGCCAGCATCCGCAGGGGAAATGAACGGGTTGACCTGGCCCTGCTGACCGACGGACTGAGGGCTGAGCGTGAACAGGGTATCACGATTGACGTAGCCTACCGTTACTTTGCCACACCAAAACGCAAGTTCATCATCGCCGATACACCGGGCCATGTCCAGTATACCCGTAACATGGTGACCGGTGCCTCCACCGCCAACGCAGCCATCATCCTCATCGATGCACGTAATGGCGTCACGGAACAAACCTGCCGACACTCCTACATCGCCTCCCTGCTCGAGATCAAACACCTGATCATCTGCATCAACAAGATGGACCTGGTGGAATTCAGCCAGGAGGTCTATGAAAGAATCAAAAATGAATTCATTGTCTTTTCAAGGAAACTGGATGCCCGCGATATACACTTTGTACCCATCAGCGCACTGCTGGGTGACAACGTGGTGGAACCCTCGTCCAATATGGGATGGTACAGGGGAGGTACATTGATGCATATCCTCGAAACCATCGATATCATGAGCGATTGCAACCTGGACGACCCCCGCTTTCCGGTCCAGTATGTCATCAGACCTCAGTCGGCAGATTATCCCGATTATCGGGGATATGCAGGCAGAATTGACGGAGGAGTCTTCAGAAAGGGAGACGAGATCGTGGTCATGCCGCAGCAGAAATCAACAGTGATCGAGTCGATAGACTTCTTCCACCAGAGTCTCGAACAGGCATTTCCGCCAATGTCGGTGACCATCCGTATCAAAGATGATATCGACATCAGCCGGGGCGACATGTTTGTCAAAAAAGACAACATGCCTTCTGTCACACGGGATATCACCGCCATGGTTTGCTGGATGAGCGATCGGCCTTTGCAACTCAATGGAAAATATGCCCTGAAACATACTACGAAAGACGTGCGCTGCGTGATCAGGGACGTTCTGTATAAAGTGAATGTCAATAACCTTCATCAGAACAAGGAAGACAGGAACGTAACCCTGAATGAGATTGCCTGCGTCTCCCTTCGGACCACACAGCCCCTTCTGACCGATCCTTACAAGAGGAACAGGAAAACCGGTTCCCTGATCCTGATCGATGAGGGTACCAATAATACGGTGGGTGTGGGAATGGTGATTTCCTCACAGTAAGAATGAAATAGTAAAAATGAAATAGTACATATTTATCATCAAAAATCCTTCTTATGAAACAATTACTGCGTATAGCGCCTTGTACGATTTTCGTTGTTATGACCGGTTTCTGGATGACCTCAGACGCCTGCACCAACTTCCTCGTCACCAAAGGCGCCTCCGTCGACGGATCAGTCATGATCAGTTATTCAGCTGACTCGCACACCCTTTATGGGGAACTTTACCACTGGGCTGCAGCAACGTATCCGGAAGGTGCCCTGCTGGACGTTTATGAATGGGATACCGGAAAATACCTGGGAAAGATCAGGCAGGCACGGCAGACCTACAACGTGATCGGGAACATGAATGAGCACCAGGTGGCCATTGGAGAAACCACATACGGTGGCCGCGAGGAGTTAGGAAGTCAGTCAGGTGCCATCGTTGATTACGGCAGCATGATGTATATTGCCCTTCAGCGCTCCAGGACTGCCAGGGAAGCCATCAGGATCATGACAGGCCTGGTAGCGGAATATGGTTATGCCAGCTCGGGAGAGTCAATTTCAGTATCCGATCCCAATGAGGCCTGGATATTTGAGATCATTGGAAAAGGAGAAGGCCAGAAAGGAGCCGTCTGGGTTGCCCTGCGCATTCCCGACGGATATGTCTGCGCCCACGCCAACCATGCCCGTATAACCACCTTCCCTCCTGCCAATGGAAAAACCTCCATTACCTTCTCACAGATCGATAAAATCTTTGATCCCGCCGTGGAATGTGTATATGCCGATGACGTGATCACCTTTGCCCGCACAATGAAATACTATGAGGGGAAAGACCAGGATTTCAGCTTTTCAGATACTTACGCTCCTCTTGACTTCAGCGCTGCCCGGTTCTGTGAAGTGCGTGTCTGGTCTTTTTTCAGAAGCGTTCATTCCGGCATGGAAAAATATGTTGATTATGCATCCGGTCATAATTTAAAAAACCGTATGCCGTTGTGGATCAAACCCGAACGGAAGATCTCGGTAACTGATATGATGGATTTCATGCGTGATCACCTGGAGGGTACACCACTGGATATGACAAAGGATATGGGTGCCGGTCCCTACAAAAATCCTTACCGCTGGCGCCCGCTTACCTTCAAGGTGGATGGAAAAGTGTACTGCAACGAACGTGCGACCAGTTCACAGCAATGCGGTTTTGTATTCGTAGCCCAGTCACGGTCGTGGCTGCCGGATCCTATCGGCGGCATCCACTGGTTCGGTGTGGATGATGCTGCCAGCAATGTCTTTGTACCCATGTACTGCAGCATTACCGAGGCTCCCCAGGCATACGCTGCAGGAAACGGATCCATGATGGAATTCACCTTCAACAGCGCCTTCTGGGTGTCCAACATGGTTTCCAACTTTGCCTATACGCGCTACAGCGATATCCACCCGGAAATCCGTGAGGTCCAGACCAGCCTTGAGAATAAATTCATCGACAAGGTTAAGGATACCGATCAGAAAGCCCTTGCCCTCTACAACAATGATCCAGCAGCAGCCGTTACGTTCCTGACAGGTTTTTCGGCTGAACAGGGAGCCCTCGCACTGAAGACATGGCAGAATTTATGGGCGTATCTTTTTACACGGTATATGGACGGTAACATCAAAACTGCCCTTCCTGTTCCAGATGGTTACCTGTACTACAATCCAAAGGTGGAACAGCCAGGCTATGGAGAAGAATGGTATCGCAGGATCGTGGAAGAGACCGGCGATCATTTTTTGGTCCCGGGTGCGCCCAGCCATTGATATTTATTGGTTATTTTCCCCCGCTTCTAGTATATTTGTGGTAATTAACCGGGGATATATTTTAAAATGATTCAATATGAATAACAGTTATTCATTCGGGGAATCCGATCCCGGATCTTCCGGAAACAGAAACAGATCATGGATTTATCTTGTCGCCATTCTGTTGCTGGCCGTAGTGTGCGGAATTTATATTGCCAAATTCATCAGGTCGAACAAAGAGGTTCAAACCCTCACCACCGAGAAAGAAAGCCTGAAAACGGAACTACAGGGTGAACTGGATTCACTGCTGATCGAACATGAAAAGATCAAACAGGAATATGGAGAATTGAGCGATGTTCTGGTGGTGAAAGACAGCATCATTCAGGCTAATGCAATGGAAATCAAACAACTACTTGATACCCAATGGGAGTATTATAAGGTGAAGAAGAAATTGGACAACCTCCGCGACGTTTCACAGAGCTACCTGAAACAGATCGATTCGTTATTTACTGTCAACAGGGCTCTGAAGGAAGAAAACCTTGCGATACGGCAACATTTTGAGGCAGAACAGAAAAAAACGGAGATCCTTCAGAAAGACAAAGAGGAGCTGACCCAAAAAATCACGGAAGCAGCGGTGCTGAGGGCGTATAACATCAGTGCCGTGGGGGTGCGCTTCAAAAGTGCTGAAGAAGAAAAAGTAACCGATAAGGCCCGCAGGGTTGATAAAATCAAGGTCTGTTTCACGCTGGCTGCCAATCAGTTGATCACTCCGGGGCAAAAGGATGTATATATCCGGATCGCCCGCCCCGACAACATGATCCTGACCAAGGGAAAAGGTGAGGAGTTTTCCTTTACCTTCATGGGCGCCACACTGCAGTACTCGATCCTGCAAACGGTGGATTATAACCTGGAAGCCGTTGAGAGCTGCACCTACTGGATCCACCGCGACAGCTATGAGCCCCTTATTGAGGGAACCTATGTCGTATCCATCTACGCGGAAGATAAAGAGATCGGCCAGACCTCCTTCGTGCTGATGTGATTCTTCTCCTGTCAGAGAGGATTGTTTTTTGGGAAAATGACTTTCCCGTGGCGATGTATTCTGCCCAGATGACCCAGAGAATAAAAAAGACCAGATAAAAGATACCCTTTGCCAGGTATCCATGAAAAAATGGCCAGAGTCGGGGCAGGTAAACGATGACCAGCGACAGGCCTGCGATGCGAAGCAGGTTGGCGAGATGCACGGCCACCCATCCCAGGGGGATGAACCAGGTTTTCTTCAGCCAGGGGCCGGGATAGAATATCATTAAAAGGGTAAACTGGGTAAACTGCCTGATCCCCGAACAGGGATGACTGATGCTCAGTGAGCCCGGCGAACCCAGACAGATACGCTGCCCATCGTAACATGCCTCCATCCTGCAGATCCGGGTCAGGATCCATTCGCTGCCATGATACAATCCCTGAACCATCCATGCCGACCAGCCGTTCATCAGACGGGTGACAGGAAAAAAATGCAGGGGTTTTTCCCAGATCCACCAGAAAAGGTAAATGCCTGCCATCAGCAGAAAAAACCTGCTCAGGTTGTAAGGAAACAAGTCCGCATCCCCGGTGTCTCCGGAAAATACCCAGCGCCTTGAAAAAAAACGCTGCATCATTGATCCTTCTTTTTTCCTGACAGCCATTTTTTGATTCCATACCCGATGCCGAACAAAAAGAAAAAGAACAATCCACTCCCCAGGGGAACGCCTCCCGATAATGGGTCGCCACCAACCAGCGTACTGTCACCATTCACCCCGGGTGCAGGCTGTGCCATGAGTACTCCATGACACAAATATCCCGATGCGATGACCACAACCAGCAGGGTCATCCATGAAATTCTTGCTCGCTTCATGCCAATGAATATTAAGGAATAAATACTTTTTGAGAGATAACACCCGATGAGGATAGCACCCTGACGATATACCAGCCTTTGGATTCAGGCACGGTAACGACCGTCAGTCCCGCATGTGTGACACTTTCCCGTCGGACCAGACGTCCGGTCATGTCATGAACGAATAACTCTCCTTCCCTGAAAGAGGAAGGGATCATCAGATGAAGATGATTGCCCGACCGGCACAGCACCAAATGCTCAGAAGTAATTTCTTCATGCCCTGAGACGACTGTAAAATGAACAAGAAACCGTTCCGGATCATCACCCGGAGCATAGGAAAAGCTATAGTCTGTATGATCCCGGCAGTCGATCAGCACATCTTCCTTCAGGTCTTCCAGTAGAATGTCCATGCCTGCAGGGAAAGTCTCCATACCTGTAAAAGCCAGCACGTACATCCCTGAAAGATATGCAGTAAAGCCTATCATCACGTGCTCGGTATCTGTAACGGAAGGGAAGGCATTCACCGACAGTATGCTGCCGTCGTCTGCAAAAGAGTAGACCTGGGGCACGCCATCATTCCCGAAGAGTTTATGAGCATCATACTCCAGATCAAAACCACTGGTGGAACCCTCCCTGAAACAAAGGGTCGTCTGATCGGTCCCATCTTCGCCCGAAACGTTGATCCTGAAGAGAGGAAAGGATGATGCGACGGGCAGATAATGGTTCGAAACCTCATGGAGGCGGGCCGCATTGGTGAATGTGACGGATCCGGTTTGCCCGGGTGCGTCCACGCGGATGAAAAATCCCTGCATGGCCGGTACGATGGAATCTGTTGTCTCCGGATTGTTCCCGACACCGTTGATATAAGATGAATATCCTTCCCGTTCGGGATTCCAGAAATAGATCGCGTTCTGGATATGATCCCTCAGGATTGCAGGATGCTCCCAGTTTATGGCTGAAGGAAACGGATTCCCGATAAGCTGATATCCTGCATAATCAGGCTGATAGGACGGCAGGCCAGGACCGGTATAGGATAATCCGCCTGCCTGCTGAACACCTGAATTAAATTCTCCGCTGAAATCCACCATGGTGCTGCCTCCTTCCAGCCAGACCGAATAACCCTTGACGGGTGACAATGGGCTGCTGAATGTGAGGTTCTCCCAAAGCTGGAGAGGTTCATTATACTGACGGACAAAGGCGCTGCCGGGGAAGACATCGCCTGCCTGTGCCTGTGTGACTGGCGGGGAAATAAAATGATACACTGCACCTTCCGGATCGCGGGATATGCCACCGCTTAAAAATACCTCCATGATGGAAGTCCCGCTGACTTCCACGGCTGCCAGGTCATCTTCCAGCAGCAACGAAGAGGTAAGGGATGTATCTGCCTGCAGCCACAGTGATCCACCGACCCGCAGGGTATCTCCCTGTGCTACGGTCACCATGGCCCCCGGAGCCAGACTGAGATCCTGGCAGAAAAAGGGATGATCTATGATCAGCAGTGCATTCACGCTGGCCGGTACGGTGACCTGTGTTCCGGCACCTGCTGACTGGCCTGCAAGCCAGTTGGATGGCACCGCCCAGTTATGCTCCTGTTCTGTGCAGCCTCCTGCCCAGGTTGCAGCAACAGGGGCCAGGCTGTTTGCCTGACCGGGGGTGCCACCGTTCATATGACTGGCTTTCCAGTTACCGGAAAAACTGTTGTCTGCATTCTGTCCGATCAGCTCCAGTGATGGTCCATATCCGTCGGGAGCCCTGTTGCCCCAGGCTGGATCGTCACTGTAGGTTACCAAATCGATCAGCTGGCCGGCAGCATTCTGCAGCTCGATCGTTTCACCGGAATTGCTCAGCGTTCCGCTCTGCCACTCGTACACCCTGGAATCCAGGTCCTGGTACATCCCTGAGGAATACGCGACAACTACGAATTCACCCGGGCCCAGCGTGGCTGTATCCGGAAAAGTGAAGGTAACTCCCTGCGTAAAGGTATACCCCCCAAGAGCAGTTTCAGGGGATCCCGCATTGACCAGTTCGATGAACTCAGAAGTATCCGTTCCAGTTTCGGGACCATTGTAATGGATCTCATGAATGACAATGCGAGCCAGGGGCAGGACATTGAAAGGACTGCTGGTATCCGCTTCCAGCATGGTTCCCGTTAATACCAGTGCAGCAAGGGTAATGTTGTTCCCGGAAGTGTCATACCGAATCCCGGTGATCACGACTGAACTCCCGCCTGCAAAAAGGGTGTCCTGTAAATTGCCGTACAACTGACCTGTGCCGGTAGCCACCGATAGCCCTATGACAGTGTTCTCCCCCACAGGACAGATATTCCCCGACGAATCCACTGTCTGTATGCTCACATAAAAGGGCGCATCCACAAAGGGATCTATGCCGCCATTGACGGAAAGGATCTGGAGCCCTGCAGGCTGAACTTCTTCACCAACTACCGTGAAGCCACCGGTTGACAACACCTGGCGCTGTGTGTCGGATCCCGTCCAGCTCAGATAATTATTCACCGCCTCCTGGAGTTCTTCCTGCGACCCGTTGATGAGGCTCCGGTTATAGACCAAGTTATCAGTCTCTGCCAGGGCTACGCAGGATACTCCGTTCACCAGGCCGGCAGGAAGGGCGGATGTACTGGCATCTGTTGCATCTTCCTGCCAGATATGCTCACCCTCGTCGTTGATGGCCGCCACAAACAGGGGGGTCTCCTCCGTTCCCTGATACACCAAGATCTGATCCCCGCTGGAGGAGAGGGCCATGCCGGATATGGTGACGACCACCTCTGCGCCTGCAGGATGATCGGCAGTCGCTATCCAGATATCGGTCCCTTCCCCTGTCCTGAATGTGCCGGATGCCTTCCACCCGTTATCAGTCAACCGGATCTCCGTTCCGGCTTCAATGGCCACTAAAAAAGCCAGGGAAACTTCATCGGGATTATCCATATTGAATCCGGTGATAACCAGATCCCCGGGCAGTAAGACAGTTTGGGCATGGCTGGGTGTTAAAAAAAAGAGGATTGCCAGTAGTGGCAATCCTGAATATAAAGAAATGTACTGTTTCATAACTGGGTTGCATTTTGGGTTCAACACTGTTCCATTTCATAGGTTAATCCCCCGGGTACCCAAAATGTGACCCTGTTTTTTAAAAAAAATTTTTATATTTTTTTAATTTTTCTTAATTGATTGATTTACAACTATATGATTTTTTTAATCTGTCTCAAAATTGACAAACGGCAGGAAGTGCGGGGATTATTTTCTTCCAAAATCGGCAGGTATCTCTCCCCAGGCAGCTGTATTCCATTTGAGGACCGTACTGGAATAATCGTTTTCCTTCAGCCATATCAAGGCCCGGTCAATAAGTTCGAAAAGTCTGTGGGTATTACTGGTCCTTTCCAGTTTGGTCTTAACTGCTTTCTCTTTCACCCACTTAATGGCGGTCCTGGAGTCACTGTACAATGGACATGATTTTCCCTGTGTTTTTAAAAAGGCGAGCCCATGAACAATGCCAAGGAACTCCCCCAGATTGACAGTCCCTTCCGGAAACGGGCCACCCCTGAACACTTCCTGCCCTGTTTCCGTCCACACACCCCTGTACTCCAGTATTCCCGGATTGCCCTTGCAGGCAGCATCCACCGAGAGACTTCCCAAAATGGGAAGGGAAACGGAGGAAGATGAGGTCAGTGAAAGAGCCGACTGGATGGAATCTTTACCAATATAGTCCCTGTGATCCCCTGAAAAGGCCCTTTCGGCCGCTTCCCTTGTGGGAAAGGACTTGTAAACCGCTCCCTCGATCCCTTTAACCTGTTCTTCACATTCACTCCAGCTGGAAAAAACACCTGGCTTTTTACCCTTCCAAACGACGTAATATCTTGATTTTGGCATGATCCTCCCATTCCTGTACAAAACTAATAAGTATTTTTGTGGAGCGATGGCATCCTCCGGGCCAAACTTTCGACAAGGGTTCGGGAATTTTCATTAAAAATGAAACAAATTAGTGTATTACTGCTTATTTCACTCCTTTTCATTTCATCCTCCTGTACCAGAAATGAAAGGCAATGTCAGTTTGTTTCGTTTCATGATCATGCCTGGAACCGGTTTGAGAAGCAGAAATTTGAAATCCCCGTCCGAAATATTTCATCTCCGTCAGAACTGAAGCTGATCCTGCGCCATACTAATGATTATCCCTTCGATAACCTGTATATCAACGTAATAACAGAAATGCCCGGGGGTGAAGAACGGATCATGGAAAAGGATTTGAGGCTGAAGGATGCCAGTGGAAACTTTCTGTCGGACGACCGGAAGGGATATCACGAAATCTCCTTCACCCTTTACAAAGAACTGCGGTTCACTGAAAAGGGGTTGTGTCGTGTGGAAATAGAAAATCTGATCCCAAAGATAGAGATCCCGGGTATCCTGGAACTTGGATTATGTCTTCAGAAACCTCAGCGGGATCAAGGCAAGCAGCAGTGATCAATTGCTGTTGTGAAGGATCTGCACCACATTAAGTCTGTCGTGCTCAAGTTGCCGGCGCAACGCCTCCGGATCGCTGAATTTGATTTCGTCGCGGATCCTGTCTACCCATCCGATGACGAGAAGATCGCCGTATATCTCGTGGTTGAAATCAAAGATGTGCACCTCGATAGTGTGATCCTTCCGGTTGAACGTGGGCCGGTTACCGATATTTCCCATTCCCAGGAATTCCCTGCCCTGCCATTGGATCCGACAGGCGTAGACCCCGCTGGCTGTGATCAGTTTCAGCGAATCATCCACTTCAATGTTGGCTGTGGGAAAACCCATTTCCCTTCCTACCCTGAAGCCGGGGATCACCTTCCCCTGTATCGAATAGGTATAACCAAGGTATCGGTTGGCCAGCCGGATATTGCCTTCATTCAGCGCGGTTCTGATCTTTGACGAACTCACTGCCACTCCGTCCACATACAAAGGTGCCACCTCCTCAACCTCAAAGCCCAGATCCTCTCCGAAGCTTCTGAGACTGCGGTGGTTTCCCAGCCGGTCCTTTCCGAAATGATGATCAAATCCGACAACGATCCGATTCATCTTTATTTTGTCGGCAAGGATGTTCCTGATGAACTCGAAGGAGGTCATGCCCGCGAACTCCTTTGTGAAAGGAAGGATCACCAGGTGGTCGATCCCTGTTTTCTCCAGTAATTCGATCTTTTTCGCCGGTGAGTTGATCAGCTTCAGATTCCATGAATCAGCATAGATCACGGACCGCGGATGGGGTTCAAAGGTGATGACAACCGTCTGGCCTCCGATTTCCCGGGCGGATTCCTTCAGCCTGTTGATGATCTTCTGATGACCGAGATGGACCCCGTCGAACGTACCAACCGTAACAACCGGAATATCGACCCCCCTAAACTCATCAACGTCCCTGTAAATTCTCACCTTTTTTCGTTTGAATCCGCAAAATTATACATTTTCAGCAACCATACTACCGAATCCAGGGTAACAAAACCTTCCCCAACGGGATTAACCAGTGTATAAAAAGTACTATAATGAAAAAAATATTCCTTTTTATCTTCCTGGCCGTAGCATTCTTTGCTAAAGCCCAGCTGGCAGACGATTTTGCAGATGGTAATTTTACGGCTGATCCCTCCTGGAGCGGCGACTCTGAACGATTCCGGATCAATGCGGATCATCAGTTGCAGTTGTTTGACAGCGGATCGGGCACAGCTATGCTGGCGACTGCCAGCTACCTGTTTGACAGCACCGAATGGCAGTTCCATATCCGGCTGGGATTCAGCCCTTCCTCCAACAATTTCGCCAGAATCTACCTTGCTTCCGATCAGGCAGACCTGACCGGAATGCTCAACGGATTCTTCCTGCAGTTCGGAGAACAGGGAACCAGCGATGCTCCTGAGCTTTTCCGCCAGGAAGGCCTGACCACTTACCCAATATGCCGCGGAACCGACGGAAGCATAGCGCAGGCCTTCGCCCTGAACATCAGGGTGACCCATCTGAGCGACGGATCATGGAATATATTTTCAGCTCCCGGCGACTCCCATGCATTTCAATTCCTGGCATCAGGATCAGATGCCACCCTGATCAGCCCCGCTCATGCAGGTGTTCTCTGCACCTACACCAGCTCCAACAGTCAGAAATTCTATTTTGACGACTTCCTGATACAGCCCGTACTGAAGGATACCGTGCCTCCGGCAATTGAACAGTTGTACCCTGTTTCTTCCACCCGGCTGCACCTCAGGTTCACTGAAACTGTGAATGGTCAGGATGCCACGCATACCGGTCATTATTCGCTTGCATCCAGCGGGCAGATACCGGATTCAGCCACCCTTGATCCCAATGATCCCAACCGTGTGGTCCTCGGCTTTACAACTCCCTTTATCATCGGCTCTTTTGAAGACCTCCTTATTTCAGGCATTCACGACATGGCCGGAAACCTGCTCAGAGACACAGTTGTACCCTTTGTCTGGTATATTCCGCAAGTTTTTGACATCCTGATCAGTGAGATCATGGCTGACCCGGATCCTTCCTCCGGTTTGCCTCCGGTAGAATATATTGAGCTGTTTAATGCATGTGATTTTCCGGTACGGTTAAAGGACTGGCGCCTTACCATCTCAGGAAGTCCCAGAATATTTCCGGAAACAGGAATAGCAGCAAAAAGCTACCTGCTCGTTACAAAAGAGGCCGGTCTCAGCGAATTTGGCGCCTGCGCTTTGTTGCTGACCTCATCGTATTCGCTGAGCAACGAAGGAACGGCCATTGCCCTCTTCAACGCCGCCGGGCAGCTGATCCACTCGGTCACTTATGCCGCGGATTGGTACGACGAGGAATGGAAAAAGGATGGGGGATGGTCGCTGGAGCTCGTTGACCCGATGAATCCCTGTACGGAAGAGGGTAACTGGGAAGCCAGCACGGATCCGTCTGGAGGGACCCCCGGAAGAGTCAATTCCTGTCTCATGGAGAACAGGGATACGATCCCTCCCCGGCTGGCCGGTATTGGAATAGAAGCAAAGGATTGGATCCGGATCTGGTTTTCGGAAAAAATGGATAGCACCACCCTGCTGGATCCAGGATTGTACAATCTTGAACCCCACGAGGGCCACGCGACCATAGTATTACCGGCAGGCGACTTTTATCATTCGGTGCTCGTCCGGCTGCCTTTTCCCCTGGAGGAAGCTGCATCCTATCAACTGTCGCTGACCGGAGGCGTCACTGATTGCGCAGGGAACGAAATGGATGCCGGCGCACGGCTGCCTGCAGGCCTTCCTGCCATTGCCGACAACATGGATATAGTGATCAATGAAATTCTGCTGGATCCTTCAGATCCGGGAGCAGCGTTCATTGAGCTCTATAACAGGACCGACCGCTTCTTTGACATAAAGGACCTGGTCCTGGCACGGATGGATACGGTCCGTCTTGTGTTGACGTCCGTACAGGCCATCTCTGATGAAAGTTACCTGTTGGCTCCGGGACGTTACATGGTTCTCTCCCCGGATCCATTTGCTGTCATCCGGCACTATCACTGCCCTGATCCTGATGCTTTTGTCAAAATGAGCGGATGGCCTGTGTTCAGCAGGGAGGCGTCTGTCATCGTACTTGCCTGCAGGCATGATGAGAAGGTGATCGATCAGGTATATTACCGCGAATCCCTTCACTTCGACCTGGTCAGCAATCCGGAAGGAGTCTCACTGGAACGCATTCATTTTAGCAGGCCATCCGGGGATGATACCAACTGGCACTCTGCCTCACAGTCGTCCGGTTATGCCACGCCGGGGTACCAGAACTCACAGTTCACAGGCGATATCGTCCAGCCGGATGACTGGCTGACCGTGGAACCGGAGCTCTTCACTCCCGACAATGATGGCATGGATGATCTGCTGGCTGTCTGCTGTTCTGAGCATGAACCGGGATGGGTTGCCAGCATCCAGGTGTTTGACGCAGCAGGGAGACTGGTCAACTACCTGGTTGATAATGCATTAATGGGTATGAATAATATCTTCACATGGGATGGAAAGGACCAGGATGGGAATTTTCTGCCAACCGGCATTTATATCATTTTCGCTCAGATCTTTGACCTGTACGGGAATGCAAAAACAGGCAAACGTGCCTGCGTCCTTGTCCGTCAGGATCTTCGCTGAGTCGCATTACCCTCCGGAAGCAGGCGTGTCGGAGCTGGTTTTGGTGATCCGGCATCCGATGGTTCCCGAAAGGTATATGTTACGGACGACGCCATCCATCTCGGTGTATCCTTCCTCAAAGATGGACCTCAACCCAAAACTCAGCCCAAGATCGAAATTCAGTCTTGAATAAGATTCATAGCTGGCGCCCAGGATGATGCTGTAATCCCACTTATTGATCTTGTCGCTGATGTCGAAAGGTTCATCCGTAACCGTCGAGTAGTTTTCCCCGATCTGAATGTCGGCCGTCCCCTTGTTTTTTCCCCTGATGAGATACGAGATCTGGGGCCCCAGGAGCATGCCAAAACGTGGGCTGAGCTGGTACCTGGCCTGAAGCGGAAAATCAATGTAGATATTTCCAAACTCGCCTTCCACCCATCCTTTGTACCAGGTAGGGATATAGAATGTATCACCCAGAAGAATCTGTTCATAAAGGGTATCTCCTGACACAGGTGTCTTGTAATTCCCCCCCTTTGCCGAATACAGGGCTTCTACCTGGAAATAAAGTTTTTCATTGAATTTCAGCCGCATGAACGCTCCCAGCCGCGGGCCCAGGCCCAGGGAACCCGACGATCCCTCCTCGGGTTTCATGTAGGGAGTACCAAGATTCACTCCCCCTTTGATCCCCCAGGAGCGGTTCTGGGCGCCGATGTCCGCGGTAGCCCATAAAAGAATGGCAAGGGTAATGAGGGTCGTCCTGAAAAGAGTCATAAGCAGACTGTTAACGATTTATCTTTCAGCAACAATAAAAGAGCCGCCCGACAGTATCGTCCGGTTGTCGATGACCTGATACTGGTAGTAACCGGGAGAAAGACCGGTAATATCAATGTCAGCTTTGATCCCGGAGAATCCTTTCCTGGAACATTCATTTCCATCAATGGAATAGATCACCACCGTACCCTGCCTGATTTCATCACTGATTTCAATAGTAACCTTACCGGTGGCAGGGTTTGGATAAGCTTTCGAAACAACCTCCGACATCAGTTTCCACTCGATGCCGTTCTCAAATTCCAGGGAAATATCATCAATATACAACGTGCTTCCCACCTGCCCTTCAAAGAGATCGCCTGCCGCGCTGGGGGAAAAAATGATCGAGATGGTGTCCGGTTCCTCTTCTGAGAAATATTTGTACGGAAGATCAAACTGAGTCCATTCCGTAACCCTGATCGTATCGGTCATCCACGCATACGCAATAGTGTCCCGGCGATGGGTGGACGGATTCCATTTGTACAGGAGCGAATAAACATCGCAGGAATCATGGTTCACCGAGAAATATTTGAAGTAACCCTTGAAACGGTAAGGGTGTCCGTTAAAAGGAATGCCATCCTTTAAATTGGTTGGCGGAAGCGCCAGCTCATCAAAGTAGCCCGTGGCCAGGGCCCCCGTCTGTAAAATATCATTTCCGGGCAGCTCAGCCAAATCCGTTATGATCTTCGCTGAATAATTTCCCTCATAGGCATCCTCCGACTTGAAGGTAGTGACCTTGAAAATGTCCGGATTCAACAGTACAGCCCTGTTGGCTGTAGTCCATATCCCCCCCCCCGGCTCTTCATACCTTGGGTACGTTACCCATTCTTCCATGTTCATATTGGGAAGAACCGTCTGAGCGGAGAGTTGAATAAAATTTATGAAAATGACTGATAGTGAGAGTATTAACTTCCTCATAGGCTCTGTTTTGGGTTAAAACAGCTGCCTAAATTAAACAATTTTTCAATTAGTCAACTAATTTTTTAACGAAGGCAGGCTTGAGGATGGAGAACTTCGCCAGTCAGGGAAATCAGTGCCCGGCCTTCTTCTAATGCGATGCAAAAGCAATGCACGCCACACTTAACGTAAGGCCCGGAATGCTCAGCAGGGCACTGGCACAGGCTTCCATGGTAGATCCGGTCGTCAGGACATCATCTACCAGGAGCACATGTTTGCCCGCCAGGTCCGTTCCGGGGGTGATGTCAAAGATATCTTTGACGTTTTCCCAGCGTTTGTAGCGGGATTTTCTGGTCTGTGTTTCAGAATAATGAACCCTGACAAGGGTCCGGGTATCCAGGACTGCCCCCAGGGAACGGCATATCCCCGTGGCGATCACCTCGCTTTGATTGTACCCTCTTCTTCTCAGTTTCCTGGGATGCAATGGAACTGGCACCACCGCCTCAACCGTATTGAAAAGTATGCTTTCCATGAGCTCATTCCCAAGGAGAGCGCCCAGGTAAATACCTATCTCCCTGTTTCCCTTATACTTGAGCTGATGGAGCAGGTGCTGTACACGGCTGCCTTTTTTGAACAGATATAAAGCAGTGGCTGAATAAATATCCAGTTTTCCCCAGAATACCTGGCTCACCGGATTATCCTTTTCCCTGCTGTAATAGGTCCGTGGCAGGTGCAGCAGGCATGAGGTGCAGATCAGGTCTTCATTCATCACCAGCGGACTGCCGCACCCCGCACACACTTCCGGAAAAAACAGTCCCGCCAAATCCCTCCATAAACTCATAGGTAAAAAGTAAAAATCAAATATCAACTATCATTCAATCGTTCATCTGATATCTTAATCCCCCTGGCCATCCAATTGTTACCCCTCTCAGACCTATTAATTGCATACCTTTGATGAAAATTATTCAATGCCGCTTCTTGACATTCAGGAGTTGACGGTGGAATTCCAAACCGACGATGATAAGGTCACTGCAGTGGACCATATCTCTTTTACGGTTGGGGAGGGCCAGATCGTAGGAATTGTCGGCGAGTCAGGCTCCGGAAAGTCAGTGACTGCATTGTCGGTCATGCGTTTGATCCCTGAGCCACCCGGCAGGATCACCAGTGGCCGGATCCTGTACAGCCATGGCGGCAGTCAGCCGGTGGATCTGCTTTCCCTCAACGATAAGGAAATGCAGGCATATCGTGGCAACCGGATTTCGATGATCTTCCAGGAGCCGATGACCTCACTGAATCCCGTTTATACCTGCGGCAGGCAGGTGACAGAAGCGATCCGGCGCCACCAGAAGATCGACCGTCATACAGCCAGGCGAAATGCCCTGGATCTTTTTTCAGAAGTGCAACTGGCTCACCCCGGGACCATTTATCGTTCCTATCCCTTTCAGCTCTCCGGTGGAGAAAAACAACGGGTGATGATCGCAATGGCCATATCGTCCCATCCGGCACTGCTGATCGCCGATGAGCCCACCTCCGCTCTCGACGTGACGGTACAAAGAACCATCATCGCACTGCTGAAGGAGCTGCGGCAAAAATACGGTCTTGCTGTGCTTTTCATCACCCACGATCTGGCCGTGGTCAGAGAGGTAGCCGATGAGATCGTGGTAATGAAAAATGGTAAGATCGTGGAAGCCCGCCCCGCAGAATCTCTCTTTAACCATCCGTCACACGCATACACCAAAGGATTGCTCGCGTGCAGACCTCCTCTCAGTGTAAGGCTTAAAAAACTCCCCGTAGTGGCTGACTTTGTTTCAGGCACCGACAACAAGATCAGGGAACATGATCCGGTCATCATAAACACCGTGTCCCCCGAAGAAAGAGCCCGGCGCCTTGAGAAGATCTACCACCGCGATCCGCTCCTGCAGGTCATCCACCTGAAGACCTTTTTTCCCCTTCCAAAAAAGCTCCTTCACCGCACAAGGTATTATACCAGGGCTGTGGATGATGTGCTCTTTGAGGTTTATCCGGAGGAAACACTGGGACTGGTTGGAGAATCCGGCTGCGGAAAAACAACGCTGGGACGTTCCCTGCTCAGGCTGATTGAACCAACATCGGGACAGGTCATCTACAAAGGCCATCACCTGCTCGACCTTCCAGCTTCGGAGATCCGTACCTTCCGAAAAAATCTTCAGATCATTTTTCAGGATCCCTATTCATCCCTGAATCCCCGGATGACTGCCGGGATGGCCATCATGGAGCCTATGAAAGTGCATGGACTTTATTCCACTGAAAAAGCCAGGAGACAAAAAGCAATGGATCTTCTCCAAAAGGTAAACCTGGAAGAACGACACTTCTACCGCTATCCTCATGAATTCTCAGGTGGACAGCGGCAGCGCATCTGCATCGCCCGCGCCCTGGCCGTGGAACCGGAATTCATCATCTGCGACGAATCGGTGTCCGCACTCGATGTATCGATCCAGGCCCAGGTGCTCAACTTGCTCAACTCCCTGAAAAATGAGTACCACCTGACCTATATCTTCATCTCCCACGACCTGTCGGTGGTTAAATTCATGTCCGACCGGATCATGGTCATGAAAGACGGAAAAATCATTGAAATAGGCGAAGCGGATGAACTTTATGCACATCCCACGGATCCTTATACCCGAAAACTGATACAGGCCATCCCCGCTCTAGCGGTCAGCAGTCAGCAGTCAACAGTCAGCAATTGACAATTTAACAATTTGACAATTTAACCATTAATAACCCATCTATGTCCAAATCACGTAAAAAGCCCCCAATAAAGGCAAATCCCTTTATCAAAGCGGTTTTAGCTATTTTCACCAACAATCCGCATAAAGGCTACAACTTCCGCCAGGTTGCAGCACAACTGGGCATCCAGGACAAAGCCTCAAGGGAACTGGTAAGCAACATCCTCTATGACCTGGAAAACCGCAGGGAAATCATACGCATCAAGCGTGGAAAATATCAGCTTCACCCCTCCAGGGTAGCGGCTGCAACCGTTAGTACAGTGGTCACAGGAACCGTGGACATGAAAAACACCGGAAAAGCCTATGTGATCACTGAAGAGCTCGGTGAGGATGTCTACATTGCTCCCAATAACACCGGCCACGCCCTGAACGGCGATAAGGTGAAGGTAAGGCTGTTCCCAAAACGGCAGGGAAGAAAGATCGAAGGACAGATCACCGAAATTCTCGAACGTGCCAAGACGCAGTTTGTCGGAGTGATCCATGCAACGCAGAAATATGCCTTCCTGATCCCCGACAATCCCAATATGCCGGTCGACATCTTCATTCCCCTTGAAAAGCTCCACGGCGCAGCTCACGGCATGAAGGCCGTGGCCCGCATCACCGACTGGCCACACGAATCGAATACTCCCTTCGGGGAGATCACCGATGTGCTGGGTAAACCCGGCGAACACGAAGTGGAAATGAATTCGATCCTGGTGGAATTCGACTTCCCCCTGAAATTCCCCGATAGCGTCGAAAAAGAGGCGGAGCGACTGCCCGTTCAGATCACCGAACACGAGATCAGTCTGCGGAGAGACTTCAGAAATACGTTGACCATCACCATTGACCCCGAAGACGCCAAGGATTTCGACGACGCTCTGTCGCTCAGAAAACTGGAAAACGGCAACTGGGAGGTGGGAGTGCACATTGCCGATGTCTCATGGTATGTCAGGCCAGGAACCGGCATCGACAAAGAAGCGTTCGACCGGGGTACATCCGTTTACCTGGTCGACCGCGTGATCCCCATGCTCCCCGAGAAACTGTCCAATAACGTTTGTTCCCTGAAACCCAACGAGGATAAACTCTGCTTTTCGGCCGTCTTTGAACTGGACGAAAACGCCCGCGTTATAAATGATTGGTTTGGAAAGACCATCATCAACTCCGACCGAAGATTCAACTACGACGAGGTTCAGCAAATGATCGAAGGAGCTGACGGGGACTTCAGGGCTGAGATCATGACCCTCCACGGGCTCGCTTCCAGACTCCGGCAGGAGCGCTTTGGAAAAGGATCCATCGATTTCCGCAGCGAAGAGGTCAAATTCCGGCTCGACGAGAAGGGCAAACCCATCGATACCTATATCAAAACAAATAAGGAATCCAACTGGCTCATCGAGGACTTCATGCTGCTGGCCAACCGGCGCGTGGCGGAAAAGATCGGTCTGGTGAAAGGTAAAACCAAACCGCGGACCTTTGTCTACCGAATCCACGATAAGCCCAGTACGGAAAAACTGCAGAACTTCATCGAGTTCCTGGGTAAACTGGGCTATTCGATCCGCACGAACTCCCGCAAGACCCTTGCCCAGTCATTCAACCAGCTTTTTAAAGATATTGAAGGCAAGGGCGAGGAGAACATGATCGAGACCATTGCCATCCGAACCATGGCAAAAGCTAAATATTCAACAAAGAACATTGGTCACTACGGACTCGGCTTCGATCACTATTCGCATTTCACCTCTCCGATCCGGCGCTACCCTGACCTGATGGCCCACCGCCTGCTGTTCGATTACATGAACGGAGCACCCGGCGTGGATGAGGAGACCTGGGAGGAGAAATGTGTGCATTCGTCTGTCATGGAACGTAAGGCCGAAGAAGCCGAACGCGCCTCGGTCAAATACAAACAGGCTGAATACCTGGCGGATAAGATTGGCCAGGAATTCAATGGACTGATTTCCGGGGTGAGCAAATGGGGCATCTTCGTCGAACTGGAAGGTAATAAATGTGAGGGGATGGTGTCGCTGAGGAATATGCAGGATGATTTCTATTACCTGGATGAAGAAAATTACCGCGTGATCGGAAGCCGTTACGGCAAAGAGTACCAGCTGGGCAATCCGGTCAGGATCAGGGTCAAAAGCATTGACCTGTCGAAGAAACAGATGGATTTCGAGATGGTTGAAACCCTGTGAACGTATTAACGTTTAACACGTTGTGAAGAAACTCCGGGAATACTATCTCCAGGCCCGAACCTATCTCGAAAAGGATATCTGGCGAATCCACCTTTCCCAGCTACCCTACTACAGATCGCTGTACATTCGGCTGCTACGCATCGTCATGATCGTTCTGAGGGGGGTGAACAAAGGCAAGCTCACACTGCGCTCTTCCTCCCTCACATTCTATTCCGTACTGGCCATCGTCCCGTTCATGGCGATCATCTTCGGCATTGCCAAAGGATTCGGGGCCGAAGTTTATATCCGGGATTTTATCCTCAACAGCCTGGCCATACAGGAAAAATTCATGACCCGGATCATCGATTTTGCCAACAACCTGCTGGAAAAGACACGGGGAGACCTCATCGCCGGCATTGCCTTCATCCTCCTGATATGGACCATCATCACCGTACTGAACACGGTGGAACGTACGTTCAACAACATCTGGCAGATCTATAAAAAACGCTCCTTCATCCGCAAATTCACCGATTACCTGGCCCTGATCCTGGTGGCGCCTGCCCTGATCATTGTCTCGAGCAGCATCACGGTCTACATCTCCACACAACTGGATACACTGGCCGAAAAGATCAAAGTGTTCGAATACATCACCCCCATGGTGGTCTTACTGGTGAGATTCGTACCATACCTTCTGATCTGGATCCTGCTGACCTTTGTGTACATGATCTTTCCCAATACCAGGGTCAAGTTCAAATCGGCCCTCCTGGCAGGTATCGTCGCAGGTACGGTCTACCAGATCGTGCAATGGTACTATATCCGCTTCCAGGTGGGCATTACGAATTATAATGCCATCTATGGCAGTTTTGCGGCGATCCCGCTTTTCCTGATCTGGATCAACCTCAGCTGGCAGATCATTCTCTTCGGTGCCGAGATCTCGTTTGCCGACCAGAATGTCGACACCTATGATTTTGAGGATAACTCCATGCGGCTGAGCCATGCACACAAGCGCCTGCTGGCCATCATGATCATGCACCGGATCATCCAGCAGTTTGAAGAGGGCAAGCGGCCCCTGAGCTCCTCCGAAATTGCGATCAGCCTTGGCATTCCTGCCCGTCTGACCAACCAGCTGATCAATATGCTGGTCGATTGCGAGCTGGTGAGCGAAACCTACGACAAGGAACACAACGAAAGCGGATTCCAGCCTGCGCGCACGATTAATACGATCACCATCCAAAGCATGATCGAAACCATCGATTACCTGGGAATGGAAGATATCAATGTGAGTGATGTCACTCTGCTGGAAGCTGTAGAAGAAAAGATCGCCGCATTTCGCGCGACCATCGAAAAATCGCCAGCCAATGTTCTGGTGAAAAATCTTTAATCGAATGTTGGATATTCAAATCAGCGTCACCGCTCCTCAAATTTTACCGCCACCCTCATCTGCATCCGCACCGGCACGCCCCTCTGCAAAGCTGGGGTCCAGAAGGAACTGGTCAGCTTTATGACACGGACCGCCTCCTGATCGCACTCTGCAGACAGGCCCCGTTTCACCTCTATATTCGAGACAGATCCGTCCTTCTCAACGACAAACTGCAGATACACTGTTCCACCCTTACCTAATTCAGGTGCCGGCCAGGTAGAAGGATACTTTAATTGCTCACGGATGAATTCTTCCAGCGACTGCCCCATACAGTTGAAGACAGGAGTTACTTCTGCGACTGTAAAAATTGGTTCCTCCTGATCGTATTCCCTTTCCACTGAAGGATATTCCACCGCAAAATCCCCGATGCTTCTGTCTGCCTCTCTTGCTGTACGCGGAACTGCACCAGTGAACGACTGTCCTTTCAAACTGCCTTTACTCCCCTGCGGCATCACCCCTCCCACAGCCTGCCCCACGGCATAGTTGCTAACCCCCTCGGGCAGCGGCAGAGGCTGTCTTACCGTGATCTGCTCACCGCCTGCATTGCGTACCTGTGAATCAACAGCAATGAACGACGTATAACGGGTCAGAAGATTGTACCGGAGCCCCAGTTCAGTGATCTGAGCCTGCAGGCTGTTTTCTTCTCCCAGTCCGGTAAAATCATCCAGGATGCGGATGCGCTCCCGCGCCCAGAGGTATTTCAGTCCTTCATGATTACGCTTTACGTCGCTGGCGTTTACTTCAATGGTCTGGCGGTAACAGGTATTCCCGGATGATCCCGTCAATCGGATCGTTCCTGTCGGATCTCCCCTCCATTTCCCGAAAACGATCACCGGCCGTTCAGAAAAAACATCCGGAACGCTCAGAGGTTCCACATCATAGACATCCAATCCGTCAAAGGTCATCTTTATGTTGGATAAAACCGGATGCTGAACATACTCCCTGAACCGTTCGGCCATTGTTTCTGCCTCCGGTTCATCCGTGGCGACAAATGCGGCTCCCTGCCCCACGTGGGCCATCCCTTCAATGATGTAACGATTGACCGAGGTACCGATACCAAAAGGAAAAAAGTTGGCCCTGCCCACGTTCTCACGGATCAGCTGGAAGACCTCCTTTTCAACACTGACATATCCGTCGGTTGCAATGATGAATGTACGGGCGTATTCATTCTCTTTTTCCAGGGAAAGTGCTTTTTCCAGTGCAGGAAGGATCTCCGTTCCACCGCTGCCGCTCTGATCCCCGATCATCCGGATGGCCTTACTGATGTTTTCACTGCTTGCCTGCAGGGAGCGATCCGACAACAGTCTGGAATCCCCTGCAAAAAGGATCACATTGAAACGATCCGCCGGCCGTAGGCTGCCGATCAGATCCTTAAGCAATTTTTTGGTTACGTCGAGCGGATAACCATACATGGACCCCGACACATCAACAATAAAAATGTACTCCCGCGGCGGGATCATATCAGGAGTGACCATCCTCGGCGGCTGGATCATCGCCAGGAAAAATTTTTCATCGCCTTCGGACAGTAGTACCCCCGATTCGAGCTTATCCCCTGATAAACGATACTGTAAAATAAAATCCCTGTTTCCCTGCGAGTTTTCGGTATCAGCCAGATCTATCTCAACGGACCGGTTGCCGGTGTAACGGGTTTGAACTAAATGCGAAGTGCTCCGGAGATCCTTTATCGGTGTCGGAGAAGTGAGCCCGACATGGATATCGAATGTGTAGAGAGGTTTTTCACCTTCACAGGTATATGGATTTGCGTTCCATGCCGCATCCCCCGAAAGGCTGTTGGTATACCGGGGCCCGGCCACCGTCGGATAGACAAACTCGTAAATGCCTTTTTCCGGAATGAGCAGTTCCGTATAGGACAGCTCAACCGAGATCACATCGCCGGGCAGGATATTGGCCACATTCATCTGAAACACATTCGGCCGCTGTTCCTCCAACAGAGAAGCTGTTTTCCCCTCCTGCCTGGCCTGCTCGTAATCCTCCCTGGCTTTCTGCCTTTCCTCAATCTTTGCGACAAGGGTTCGCTCCCCGATGGTCATTTTCAATGAATATACAGCCGCACGGGTGGAAGCCGGAAAAATGTAAATCGCCTCCAGCACATTATTTCCTTCATTCCGGTAGACCTGGGTGACACTGACATCTGCAATGACACCTGCAATCCGGACCTCTGCTGAGGTCGACTTCAGCGGGAGCTGGTCGGTAGCTGGATCATCCGACGGTATGAAAAAATAAGGGGAGGATGTCCGGTCAGCATCCTCATAAGGTCTCTGTATGCCTGGACCTATCACCTGCTGGGAAACGGCGGCCCAGGAATAGCCGACCAGGATAGACAGGTAAAATACCCTCCGGATCATTGCGTTTGTTTTCATAACTTTAATGGTTTTTTGGAATATCGTTTGTTACAAGATGCAGATCTTCGAAAAATTCCATAAAACATCCCCGCATGAGGTTGTTCGGCAAACAGAAAATCACACCACACCAGGATCTTCCGGATGATGAACTCCTGAAACGTTTCCGGCTTTCAGGTGACACTTCACTGATGGGCATCCTGTTTACACGCTATACCCACCTGGTATATGGTGTATGCATGAAATATCTTCAGGATCAGGAAGATGCGCGCGATGCCGTGATGGATATCTTTGAAGATCTGCTTCTGAACCTGCATACCCATAACGTGGAGGTCTTCAAAAACTGGCTGTACACCGTATCCCGGAACCACTGCCTGATGATCCTGCGAAAAGAGGCATCGGTCAGGAGGGTACGTGAACAATGGCTGGCGACCTTTTCTCAGGAGATTATGGATTCGGGGGATATTCTGCATCTTGATAAAAATGAACAAGATTCCCGCTTATCCTCCATGATGGAAGCACTCAAACGGCTGAATGATGAACAGCGGACCTGCCTGGAGCTTCTTTACCTTCATAACAGGAGCTACCAGGAAGTTTCGGAAATCACAGGATTTTCGATGAACCAGGTGAAAAGCTTCATTCAGAACGGCAAACGAAATATGAGAAACATACTCATCAAAGAACATGACTGAAAAACGTTCCACAACACCTCTGTTCAATCCTTCCGGATGCCTGACCCTCAGGGCATTTCAGCATTACCTGGAAGGCAGTCTATCCATGGAGGATCAGAAACTTGTCATGGATCACCTGAGTGCTTGCTTGTTATGCAGGGATGCAGCAGAGGGATTGGCTAAGACATCAGATCCTAAAGTGATCAACAGGGAGATCAATGCCATCAACCGGGAAATTCTGGAAAAGACGTCCGGGGCCGCCTTTGACCGACCACATCCGAGAGCACAAAAAAAACTCATTAGGAATGTATGGACATACGCAGCGGCCGCATCGGTCATCCTTCTGGTAAGTATCTACTTCCTGGTGCGTCAATCCCGTCCCGAGTACCAGGAATCCATGATTGCCCTGAGCGATACGGTCAGGAAAGATGTGGATCAATTACGTCAGAGTGAACCCGTCACAGTGCCTGATTCCAGAAAGGTCCCAGCAAAGGAAAGCATCCCGCCGGGTGTACCGCAGTCTATGGAGCCTGAATTCCAGGAATCCGAACCCGAAGCCGTTGTCAGTGAGGAAAATGCTGATGCCATTGCAGAAGCACAGATTTCATCCGGGGAGATCAGCCCCACGACCGACAGTACGACACCTGCACAGGTGGCGGATCATACGGTCGTCGTGGAAATGAAGGAAATGGCTGCGGAAGAACCGCTTCCGGTCATAGAAGGAATTTCAGTGGGTGGTGTATCCGCCAGAAGGGAGAAAAGCGCTCACCGCACGGTCAGGGCCGACATGCAGATATCCCAGGGGGAGGACGTTTTCACCATAGTCGAACAGATGCCCGTATTCCCTGGAGGAGACGACAGCCTGTCAGCCTTTCTCAGCAGAAACCTTCATTACCCGGAGGAAGCCCTGGCTCATCAGACGGAAGGTACCGTTTATCTGACATTTGTTGTGGAAAAGGATGGTACTGTCTCGGATGTGCGCGTACAAAGAGGTCTCTCGGAGGCATGCAACCAGGAAGCGATCCGTCTGGTAAATTCCATGCCCCGCTGGCTTCCCGGCCGTCAAAACAACACCCCCGTCCGCGTCAGCTACAACCTGCCCATTCCGTTTACTCTCCCAAATAAAAAATAATCTTTCTCCTTTCTCCTCTCTCCTCTCAATTCTGTATCTCAATCTCCCAGCTCCCCGGCTCATAGATGACAAACATCAGTTTACAGATAAGCGTACCTGTTCCGAGTTTATTGATCGTTGAATAGGTCACCTGGCCCGTAAAGGGAAAAGTAATGCTTTCGAAACCATTGAAGTTCGAACTCTGATAACCGCTGTCGCCCCACATAAGAAGGTTTTCCAGGTTCGGATTTTCTACCCCGGATCTGAAAAAACGTATCCTCACCTGTTCTCCCGAATGATCCATTCGCAGAAAACGCGCATCATCAATATCCCTGGTCTCCAGGACTTTATATTCATACTTGTGGTATTCCGATCCCACATAACGATCCTCTTTCCAGTAGCCGGTGAGAACGCTGTCCACATTGTTCACCCTGTAGGAGAAAATACCAAATCCATCGCGCCGGCCCTCCACCCATTCTCCATCATACACCTCGCCGGTGCTCCAGGTATAGATTCCATTACCTTCAGGAAATCCTCTTACGAATTTTCCGTTATAGGTATCCCGTCCCCTGGCCAGTCCCTCCCCATGGGCGAGTCCTTTTTTGCATTCCCCCTGGTATTGGTCGGCAATGGGAGGCAGCAACACTTTGCAGGGGACAGAGGTCTGCTGCTGGGCTGAAAGGGAAATGGGCAGAGCTATCAATAGGTACAGTGACAGTGTTTTCATAGCATGAATCGAATGAGGTTAGAAAATGATGCACCTAAATTACTCATTTTTCCATTTTAATGAATCGTTACAATCCTTTGTGTTCCTTAGTGGTTTCATTTTTTTTACCTTAACCACAAAGGTCATTTGTACGGCATGCGCTGTGGAAAACATAAAATATGTAAACTTGCAGGATGAAAGATGATAGCCCCATACGCTTCAACTACCATACCCACACCCGTTTCTGCGACGGCAGGAGCGAGCCGGAGCAGTACGTGCAGGAAGCCCTGCGCCTGGGGATGCATTCCCTGGGATTTTCGGCGCACAGCCCGCTGCCTTTTGATACCCCCTTTGCCATCCGCTGGAATGAAGTGGAAGAATATTGCCATACCATTCTGGAACTGAAACAGAAGTACGCTGACCGGCTCCCGATCTACCTGTCGCTGGAGATCGATTATATCCCGGGCATTTCTGAAAATTTTGATCAGCTGCGAAATGCACACCCCCTGGATTACACCATTGGATCGGTACACCTGGTCCGGCCTGGCGACCGGGAGGGACTCTGGTTCATCGATGGTCCCATGGCAGAGATCTATGATTCCGGCCTGCAGGAATTGTTCGACGGCGATATCCAAAAAGCGGTATCCACCTATTACCGGTATTTGAATCAGATGATCACCGGACAGCGGCCCACCATTATCGGCCACATGGATAAGATCAAGATGCACAACAGGGGACGTCATTTTACAGAAGATGAGCACTGGTACATTCAATTGGTGGAAGAAACCCTCGACAACATCCAGGCATCGGCGGGTATCGTGGAGGTCAATACCCGGGGAGTGTACAAAAAAAGGTCAGATGACCTTTACCCGGGCAGGTGGGTGCTTCAGAGAATCCAGCAACGGCACATTCCGGTGACCATCAGTACCGATGCCCACCGCCCGGAAGAGCTGACGGCCTATTTTGATGAAACCGTTAAGATCCTGGCGGAAATCGGGTTCCGGTCGGTCATGTACATTAAGGATGGGAAATGGAAAGAACATCCCTTGTGTTAGTTATAAATCCCAAATTCCAAGCACCAAGGTCCAAACAAATTCCAGTCTACAAATTCCAAACTCTTATCCCCTGGAATTTGGATCTTGAGATTTGTTTGGATTTTGGATTTTGGGATTTGGAATTTTACGTTCCGTTATATCCCCACTTCAGGTACATCGCCCCCCAGGTGAATCCGGCTCCGAACGTCGCCAGGATCAGGTTATCACCTTTTTTCAGTTGGTTTTCCCATTCCCAGAGTAGCAGCGGCAGGGTGGCGGCGGTTGTATTTCCGTATTTTTCAATGTTGATCATGACCTGGTCGCGGCTGATGCCCATCCGGTTAGCTGTAGCCTGGATGATCCGCATGTTGGCCTGGTGGGGAAGGAACCAGGTCAGGTCAGTGGGAGCGATATGGTTCCGTTGCATGAGCTCCACCGATATGTCGGCCATATTGGCCACTGCATACTTGAAGACGGTCCTTCCTTCCTGGTAGATGTAATGTTCGCGGGCGTCCACTGTGGCATGAGAGGCTGGTTTCAGCGATCCCCCTGCTTTCTGGTGCAGATAGATATGGCCCGAACCGTCGGTGCGCAGGATGCTGTCGAGTATGCCGTATTCGCCCGTAGTGGGTTCCAGCATCACCGCCCCGGCGGCATCGCCGAAGATCGGGCAGACGGCCCTGTCGCTGTAGTCGATGATAGTCGACATCTTTTCAGCGCCCACGATGATGACTTTTTTGTAGTCACCTGTTTCAACAAACCGGCTGCCTGTCTCCAGTGCATAAAGAAATCCAGAACATCCTGCTCCCAGGTCAAAGCTGAAGGCATTCCGGATCCCGGTGGCGTCGCTGATCAGGTTGGCCGTGGCCGGGAACTGCATATCCGGGGTCACCGTGGCACAGATCAGCACATCCACCTGCTCGGGTGAAGTGTTCGTCTTCCTCAGCAGTTCCCTGACCGCCTGGGCTCCAAGGTAAGAAGCACCTTTATCCTTATCTTTTAAGATCCTTCGTTCTTTTACCCCGATCCGTTCCATGATCCACTCATCGGAAGTATCCACCATGCGGCTCAACTCCTCATTGGTCAGCACGTACTCAGGTACATAGGCTCCCACACCGGTTATTGCTGCTCTGATTTTTTCCATTACTGTAACGGATTAACGATTCCGGAAAGAAACTCCAGGTTGATGATCCTGGAATATTTATGTGTTGTTATTGATTTCTATCAACGAATGGCGTATCTTGTCGGAGAGGTTGGCATGATAAACGTCCCTGCTCAGGAGGATCATGTTTTTAATGGCGCGTTCATTGGAAATCCCATGGCCAACGATGACGGGAGCATTGATGCCAAGGATAGGGGTACCGCCGAAGTTTTCATAGTTGAACCTTTCGAAATAGTCATCCACCAAACTGCGTTTCTTCAGGATATAATAGATCTCTTCCAGCGCTTTGAGGACAATGTTGCCGGTGTATCCGTCACAGACCACGACGTCGGCCTTGTCGCCGAAAAGATCTCTTCCTTCGATATTGCCTATAAAGTGGAAATCCCTGGTGTCTTTCATCAGCTGAAAAGCGGATTGACATAAAAGGTTTCCCTTGATGTCCTCCTCTCCTATATTCAGCAGCCCGACTTTCGGATTATTGATGTGATGGACATACTGGGCATAAACCGAACCCAGGATGCCCAGCTGGTACATCACATCGGGTTTCAGATCCGGATTGGTTCCAACATCCAGTAAAACGGTCACGCTGCCGCTCTCCTTGGGAATGATGGCCGTAGTGGCTGGCCGTATGATCCCCTGGATCACGTTCACGCTGTAAATGGATCCCACCATCATGGCCCCGCTGCTGCCCGCACTGGTAAAAGCATGGATATGATTGTCCTTCATCAGCCTGAATCCGACTGCGATGCTGGAGTGTGGTTTTTGCAAAAAAGCACGGGTGGGAGTTTCGTGCATGTGGATCACCTCCGGTGCGTGTATGATCTCAAATCCGGCGGGATCTCCTCCCTTCTCAGCCAGTGTTGACAGGATGACCTGCTCGTCGCCGATCAGAACGATGCTGTCGTCAGAACTTAATTCTTTCAACGCCTGGATGGCTCCTCCAATAGGAGCACCAGGGTACTTGTCACCCCCCATGACATCCAGGCCAACTTTCATCTCAGACTGGTTTGGTAGAACATGATTGAACAGAAGCCGCTCATTAAACAGCCGTTTCCTTTTCGATCGCCTTTTTACCCCTGTAATATCCGCACTCCGGGCAGACCCGGTGATAAACCACGGGAGCACCACAATTGGAACAGATGCTGTAGGTTGCAGGAGTGGTCTTATCGTGGGTTCTTCTCTTGTCCCTTCTGGTCTTGGAGTGATTTCGTTTCGGATGTGCCATTGTATTGTCTGTTAAATAAAATTAATGTTCATAGCAATTTTTTCAGTTCATCCCAGCGAGGATCTGCCGCTTCATCCTCCTTGCTGCTTTGCCCCAACCTGCCTGTCACCTCGGGATTACACAGGCTGATCCCTTCCTCATCGTTGGGATGCACGCACTTATATGGCAACAGCAGGTGAATGTATTCATAAATATAATGACGTACATTGATCCGGTGCTCCGTGCCCGGAATGACCACAATTTCATCTGTCTCCTCGTAGCTGGTTTCACCGAACTTGATGATCAGGCGCTCTGTCCCTCCGATGGGCTGGTCATAATAATCCAGGCACCGGTCACACATCACATGCACTGTACCGCTGATCGCAAAGTTCAGCACCAGCATCGTTTCCTGCTTTTCAACCTCCAGGTCAACCGTCACCTTCCCCGCCTTGATCTGCGAATACTCAAAATGCCGGAAAAATTCATCGTCGATGAAAAATTCATATTCGTGTATTCCCGGTTTCAGTCCGGAAAACGGAATCACAAACGGATCAGCGTACGACATGAGGCAAGGAACAGAAAAAATTGGGTGCAAAAGTATACTTTTTCCATGTTATTAACAAATTTAACTGGTTTTTAACAACACCCCTTGATTGGAATAGTTTTTCTCCCTATTTTTGACCAAACTCTCTCCCATGAAAAACTCCATTTACCGTATACGTTGTTTATTCACTCCAAAAAGTAAAAAGGGATTTGTTATCCTGAAGGTGACAGGAGAACCCTCCGGGTTCGACATCACCTACAAATGCAGTGAGATCAAGGCCCGCCAGGAGAAGAGCCAGGCCAGTGGCTGGAACCGTACGTTCAGGGCCTGTCCGGGGCTGTACATCTACTGCTCGGCGCAGGCCAACCATAAGGATGCCCATGTGTGCGTGGATGTGCTGTTTAACGGAAAGGTATACCGCAGCGCCTCCGCCCTGGGCGACTACGCGGTGGCCACCGCCTCCGGTCGGTTGGAACTGGAATGATTGCCGATTGTCGCTGGTGAACGTTGTTCATTTCCCAGAAAAGTACACGTATCTTCAAAACCTATACTTTTAATAAATTCCCGCCCCTGTAAAGAATTTAATTTATTACTTTGTGGTTTTCTGATCGAAACGCTGCTTTCCAACCTCAGCATGGGTCCCGATATCATGAGCAAGGTAGCGCTGACGCACAGAACCGACACGGAATAACATACAGTGGATCATGAAAAATCTTCTGGTACTCATCCTTTTACTGATCTCCTGTATTTCGTGTGCCCAGACCTATTACGCCAAAAATTATTCGACCCGTGATGGACTGCCTAGTAATTCGATTCGGTCCATCTTTAAAGACTCCCGCGGATTGTTATGGATCGGCACCGATGCCGGGGTCTGTCTGTTCGACGGAAAAAATTTCAAAGTTTATAACACCTCCCATGGCCTGGCAGGTGACAGGGTTTGGTCCATTGCCGAAGATAGCCAGGGCAATATGTGGTTCGGCACGTATGATGGCGGGCTGAGCAGATTCGATAACAGCACGTTTACGAATTATGATCAGTCAAACGGATTATATGACCAGCGGATCCGGTTAATTCAATATTCCGCAAAACATAAGATGCTCCTGATCGGAGCCCAGAGCCAGTTCAGTTATTACGACAGCACGGGATTTCATGAATTCAACATTAAGAATGGAAAAATTACACAAAATGCTCTTGTTACAGGTTTCCTGGTAAGCGATTCAGACATTTTAATCTGCGGATGGGGATCAAAGAATTATCGGTTCCATCCGGAGCAAGGATCCCTCGAGGTCCTGGCCGGCAATGTACTGCGTTATACAGACATCAGCGCCTGCTTTGTTGCATCAGCGAATGATACCATCTATTCCTTCGGACAATCCAAGGATTCAATCATCCTTACCAATCAGGGCAAAGGAAGAAAATACGGAGGTGTAGGACAGGTCTTTGGTATAACGGAAGATAAACGGGGGAATCTGTGGCTGGCAGGATGGACCGAAAAAACAATGAATCCCCAGCATAAAGGACTCTACAAGATTGAAAAAGGGCAGTTGATCCACATGAGCGAAAATATACAGCCCGTCAGTGGAATTGGTTATTCCATTTATCACGATCAGGAAACCGATGTCATCTGGTACGGCTCGATCGATCAGGGACTTTACAGAGTGCCTCCCCAATTGTTTGAATACCGCGATGCTTCCTGGTTTGGATTGAGCGATCTTACCATTAACGACCTGTATTATTCATTTCCTGAACGGTTATGGATGCTTACCGATGATGGCGTTTTCCTCGTTTCCTGTTCAAACTTTACATTCTGGGGTAAAGAATCGTTCATCGATGCAGCTGTCAATACGAGACTCCCGAAGGAAATAGTGCTTCAGCAGATGAATGATATAAAAAGCCTGTATCCTGATCTGCTCAAAGATATCAATGTGAATGACATTGGTAACTACAGGGCTTTATCAGAACGCATGCTCAGTACGTTTTATGATATGGAAGCTGATACCAGGGATCAGATCTGGATCACGAATAAGCTCGGTTTTTTTCATCTTAATCCGAATACAGGGCAACTTGAGTTAGTAAGTACACAGGGACCTTCCTGTTTTATTTTCGATGAAGCCGATTCGGTGCATTCCGTGGGAAAGTGGTCACAGGGAGTTGAAATTTTTCCCGATGCCCGGATGAAGAATGGAGTGTTTTATTCATATTCAAAAAACGGGGCGCCAAATGTTGCCCTGCGTGCTCTCCGGAAAGGGAATCAGATCTGGTACGGATCGGCTACTTCCGGATTATTCATGAGCTGCGACGGAAAATTTTATGCATTTAACCAGACCGATACCACCCTGCCCTATGTAATCCAGGAACTGAAAATGGACCGCCTGGAACATATTCTTGTGGGGGCTGCAAATGGTGAAATACTGGTCTGCAATTTTGAAAACGATAGGTTCAGGTTGCTTCACCGGATCAAGCCCCTGGAAGAACTGACCGGGAACACGATCCTGTGGATGCAGTGTGATCAGGAAAATTTCCTGTGGGCCGGGGCCAATACCGGCATTCATGTGATCGATCTGAATAACCTGTATTCCACAGGGGAACTGAAGATGCGCCTGCTGGATGAAGAAGAGGGGTATACCGACCTTGGTGGCCGCCATGCAGTCATGGATTCTGCTGGAATGATATGGGTGGGCGGACAGGATCACCTGATCCGGATCAACGCACCGCTTTATCACCAGCTGGAATGTTCACCCGTACCTGTTCATCTGTACCGGATCGATCTGTTTAACCAGCAGGTTGACTGGACCAAATATTCGTACACGGATCCCTGGACAGGTCTACCTGTTGGACAACCTGTTCATTCCTCCACCAGATCACAGGCTGGACTCAAATATGATCAGAATTACCTGACCTTTTATTTCCGGTCGGGGAATCTGTTCAATGCTGAAAAAGATCGTTTTCAGTATTTTCTCAAAGGTTTTGATAAAACCTGGTCATCCCTTGCACGGGAGAATTTTGCCGTTTATTCCCACCTGCCTCCCGGTAAGTATGAATTGCTTGTTAAAGGGCTGAACCTGAATACAGGGCAGGAATTTGCACCCGCCGGATTTGCATTCACCATCCACCGTCCCTGGTTCAGGACCTGGTGGTTTTTCACCTTGCTGGGGCTTGCAGCACTGGTCATGGTGCTGATGTTTCATTATTATCGTATCCGGATCATCCGGCAGCGGGAAGAAGAGAAGGCCAGGTTGTACCAGCAGTTAGCGGAGATTGAGATGAAGGCGTTGCAGGCCCAGATGAATCCACACTTTATCTTCAATGCCATGAATGCGATCCAGAATTACATCCTTGGGAACAAGGTGGATGCTGCCCTGAAGTACCTGGCTGATTTCGCCCGTATCATCCGGTTGACTCTGGACAATGCGTCCAAAAAGTACATTAGCCTTTCGGAAGAGATAGTTTACATCCGCTCCTACCTTGAACTGGAAAAGATGCGATTCGGCGATCAGTTCGAAGATGAGATCCGTATCGATGACAACGCAGACGATTCCCGGGTAATGGTTCCTCCGTTGATCCTGCAACCGTACATTGAAAACGCAGTGCGCCATGGATTGCATAACAAAATGGGCAAGGGGAAGCTGCTGATCCAATGCCGGATCACCGGAGATGAACGGCTTCAGTTCGTCATCGAAGATGATGGTGTGGGGCGGGCAGCGGCATCCAGGTACACATCACTGCAGGGATCGCCTCACCATTCGCATGGCACGCGGATCTCCGAAGAGCGCATCGCGCTGTTGAACGACGATCCTTCCAATCCCCGGTACTACTGTCATATCACCGACCTGTCCGACGAAAAAGCTCAGCCGGCCGGCACGCGTGTAGAGATCTGGTTGCCGGTGAGGTACAGGTAAGGGAGCGGCATAGCATGGTACATGTGAATCAGGTCACGACTTTCGTCGGGTATCGCTCAGCTTCCCTTTGCTCAACTAGACTGGAGCTTTAAAATGTTGAAGGATGCTCCTGGCAAGGTTAGTAAAATTGAATCCTTCCATGTGGATATGCAGGGATGAATGCCTTGAAAATAACGTTAATAAGCTGATATTCAAAAACAGTTAACTGTTATGTCTGATTTTCGTAAATTAGCTGATGATCCACCGTCACGATAAAACTGGACACATCTCATGGCCATACGAGATATTTTACTGCTCGGAAATCCCCGGTTGTATGAACGATCCATTGAATGCAAGAGTGCTGATGACGTGGAACGGATCGCCCGGGATCTGCAGGATACACTTTTGGATTTCAGGGAAAAGCATGGATTTGGCAGAGCCATCGCCGCACCTCAGGTCGGGGAACGGAAGCGAATGATCTTCATGTTCATCAACGAGCCGGTAGTTTTTATCAATCCGGTTTTAAGACCTGTGGGCGAGCCGGACATGACCGTATGGGATGATTGCATGAGCTTTCCAGGCCTTCTGGTGAGGGTAAAGCGGTATTCTGTATGTAAAATTGCGTATTATGATCTGAAGTGGCAGAAGCATCACGCGCTTTTCAGGGATGATCTTTCCGAATTAATTCAGCACGAATACGATCATCTGGACGGTATCCTGGTTGTTCAGCGGGCGGTGGACAACAGATCCTTTGCGCTGGAAAGCCAGAGGAAGTGGCTGAAATCAAAGAACTTCTGATTTACGAACAGAGGAGTGCTGATTTCTGATCTCTGAAATAAGTGCCAAATCTAATATCTGCTAATCGGTTAATCAGATATAAAAAGCCGCTGCTTCTTGCAACGGCTTTTTCGTGGAGCATAGGGGAGTCGAACCCCTGACCTCTTGACTGCCAGTCAAACGCTCTAGCCAACTGAGCTAATGCCCCGAAGAGGGTGTGGGTGTCGGTGTGAGTGTGGGTGTGGGTGCAAAATTACACATTTTACCGTAGATACAACCTCTGGTTGTATTTTTCTGACTACCTTGCAGTAGCATTCAGAGAAAGATATTGGGATTTGGATCCTGGAATTTGGTATTTAACCTAAGTGCGTCATGAAACGCCTCTTTGTCGCCATAAAACTCCACCCGTCGGGCACCCTCCTCAGCGTATTCCGTTTCCTGAAGCAGAACCTCCGCGAGGAAAAGATCAAATGGGTGGAAGAATATAACCTCCACCTGACCCTGAAATTCTTCGGAGAAACCGAAGAGGAAAGGATTCCGGGGATCCGCCAGGCATTGAAAGCCGCCGCCGGCCGCTCCGCCGGTTTTGAACTGGAACTCAAAGGTACAGGCATCTTTGGAAGCAAGTACGACCCGCGGGTGGTCTGGTTCGGCATCGAACCCAACCCCGGCCTGCAACAGCTTCATGGAAATTTGTGGGAAGAACTTGGCAAGCTGGGCTATGTGCCCGACTCACAACACTTCGTCCCTCACCTGACCATCGGACGGATTAAGTTCATCCGTAACAAACGATACTTCCAGGAAGTGATCACGATGCGGCGTGAGGATTTTCTCCAGAAGGAAACGGTGCGGGAACTGTATCTGTTCGAAAGTATACTTCAGCCCGCAGGGCCGGTTTATAAGGTGATGGAGAACTTTATTCTGAGATGAGAAAGGAGAAAGGAGAGAGGAGAAAGGAGAAAGGAGAAATAATTGTACGACCGATTTCTCCTCTCTCCACTCTCATTTCTCCTTTCTCCTATCTAAAAAATAGCTGACCAGCAACGCAATGCCGCCAAACAGGAAGATCATGGAGAAATAAGCGGCTTCGTCTGTCATCGAAGTGGATTTGACAAGGATCTCGGCAATGAGCAAACCTATCCCCAGCCCGATTAGGAACAATCCCCACTTCAAGGTTGCATTGGTCTGTTTTTTCGTCATAAAAATAGAAGCATCGACTCCTTTGTCAATAAGGGCCAAACGCTCGCGCTTTCTGATGACAAGGTACACGATCCCGAGGATCATCCCAAAAACGCTGATAGGAACAAAAATGTCTTCCATAATGTATTATTTTTTAAGGTGAATAGTTCATTTGCACCTTTTTGACGCAACGTATATCGTTCCGGTTACAAAATATTATTTATTCTATCTTTGTAACCACCACCCCCTCAACTCCGTCAAAGGTTCAACATGCCCTACAAGGATGACCGGTATTACATCGAAAAGGTGCTGGAAGGAGATGCAACCGCCTTCACAGAGCTTGTCGACAGGCATAAGGACAACGCCTTTACGCTTGCCTTCAGGATCACGGGTAGCCGGGAAGAAGCAGAGGAGATCGCCATGGATGCCTTTGTAAAAGTGTACCGATCCCTCGGTAATTTCCGGAACGACTCCAGATTCACCACCTGGCTGTACAGGATCGTGCACAATGAAGCCATCTCGGCTCTGCGGAAACGAACACCGGAAACAGCACCCCTGGATGAAACCCTGGTCGAAAATTACTCGGAGGATGAAATTCATGAAAATGTTTCCACCCTGGATGAGAACCAGCAACAAAGGCTCATCCAGAGCGCACTGGAGAAGCTTCCTCCGGAAGACAGCATGCTGATCACCCTGTTCTACATGGATGATCAATCGGTCGGAGAAATCAGTGAAATCACCGGCTTGAGCCAGTCGAACATAAAAGTCAGACTGCACCGTACAAGAAAAAAGCTGTATCACATAATAAACAGGTCATACCTTAACGTTCCTGTTCTTTAAGATAAAATACGATGAACGAACCTAGCCTTCACGACGGTAAACTCAGGGAGCTGCTGAAAAGATCCGGCCTCACTCCCGCTCCGGATGATTTTACACAAAAAACCATGGAACGGATCAACCATGAACCCATTCCGGAGATCTCCCTGTCACGTACCCTGTTCTCACGGCAAAATGGATGGATCATTGCCATCATCGGTCTGACCATTATTGGATTCGTGATCGTTTTACTGAATTGGTCACCCGTTGATCTTAATCCCAGCAACATTGATTTCAAAAAATACGAGCGGATCGTTCCGCTCTTCCAGACGCTGGTGCAGAGCCTTTCCAAATCATTTGCCTTCCTGACCAGTTCATCCCTGCCCCTGATCATTGCCATCGGGATCGTCCTGCTGGTAGTGCTTGATAAAGTGATCAGGAAACTGACCCTGAGGAGAAGCTATCTGTTCTGATCTACTGTTTTTTTATCCAGATGTCGGGAGTAGTAACGTGATTACTCTCATGAAGGGCCCGGTCAACGATGTAAACCTCAAAACGGATGGTGTCGTTGGAAGATGTGTAATTGTTGATATATAACGTATCCTGGATGATCCCCTTGATCGCTTTGTTCTTACCTGTCGGCGTCAGCAGCGGGATCCGGGCGTTCATATTGATCGTGTCATACTGCTCGGTTTCACTGTTATAAAAAGTGATGAATACCTCCTGAAACTGCCCGTTGATCTTTTCAAAATAACGGACATAGAAATTGTAATCGTAGGGAGGCAGGGTATCCCTTTCCGTCAGCCCGATATCACCATCACCATCCTGATAGTATATCTCCAGCACGCCCCGGTTATCAATGCCGGTACTGTCAATGATCTTGGCAAATCCATTGAACTGGATCGCCGGCTCAATTGGGAATTCCACCTTCTCAAGACATGCCGCGAATAAGAACCATACAGGTACGAACAGGATAAGAAGTATCTTTGACAGAGAATTCATACATTCACCCCGAGGGATTATTCAGCAAATTTACGCTCAATTCGGTCAACAGACATGAGATCTCTTACGGAAATCAGGAAAAATATCTTCCGCATAAAGTCCTCTGAAGAGTTTAACGTTCTGGCGATGGATATATTTCACCACCAGTCCCTGAATAATCCCATTTACCATCAGTACCTGCAGCAGCTTGGCGTGGATCCGTCCAGCATTCAAACCGTCGGAGAGATACCCTTCCTGCCCATCTCTTTTTTTAAGACCCGGCGTGTGGTCACCGGTCATCGCAAGACCAGTATCGTTTTCCTCAGCAGCGGTACCTCCGGCATACAACAAAGCCGGCATGAGGTGGCGGATGTCCGCCTGTACGAATCCAGCTTCATGAAATGCTTCCAGCTTTTCTACGGTAATATCCGCGACTACTGCCTCCTTGCCCTTCTGCCTTCCTATCTTGCCAGACAGGGGTCGTCGCTGGTCTATATGGCCGAGAGGCTCATTGCCAGCAGCAAACATCCCCGGAGTGGCTTCTATCTCGACACCACCGATGCCCTGCTAACCACACTGGAAAACCTCAGGAACAGCGGTCATCCAGCGATCCTGCTCGGTGTATCGTTCGCACTGCTGGAACTGGCCGATCACCATACCCTGGATCTCCCCGGACTGATCGTGATGGAGACCGGCGGAATGAAAGGCAGGGGAAAAGAGATCATCCGGGAAGAACTGCACGAACGGTTGTGCAGGGGATTTGGAGTAAAAGAGGTTCATTCGGAATACGGTATGACGGAGCTGCTGTCACAGGCTTACTCCCAGGGCAAGGGCATCTTTCGCACGCCTCCCTGGATGCGGATCCTGATCCGCGATACCAATGATCCCTTATCCCTCACTGGTCACCTCCGCACCGGCGGGATCAACGTGATCGACCTTGCCAATATATATTCCTGCTGCTTCATCGCAACCCGTGATCTGGGCAGGTCATACCCCGACGGTACCTTTGAGGTGCTGGGCAGGTTCGACGACAGCGATGTGCGTGGATGCAATCTGCTGGTTTAACGACGTGCGATCACCGCCGGATTGTCGTTGGCCGGGTTGTTCACCAGCCACGATACGGGATACGCCTCCATCTCCTCCGAGGGATAGGGCTCAAGAAGCCGGGTCAGGTCGCCGGTACGATCACTGGTCAGCCACTCCTTTTCAAACCGCCGCGGAAGGATCACCGGCATCCGGTCATGGATCGGCGACATCAATTCATTGGGCGTGGTGGTGATGATGGCAAACGAACGGATGATGCTGCCATCCGCATCTTTCCATGCATCCCAGATGCCCGCCATGGCGAACAGGTCCCCGTTCTTCATCACGATCCTGTACGGTACCTTTCCCCCTGCCTTCTGCCTCCCGTCTCCCGCTTCCTTCAAACTGCCGATCCTGATTTCGCTTCGCTCATCAGGACAAGCTGCTGACTGCTGACTGCTGACTGATGTCCTCTTCCACTCAAAAAACCCATCACTGAGCACCAGGCACCTCCTTTGCCGGAACGGATTTCTGAACGAAGGCTTTTCCAGGATCCCCTCCGCCCGCGCATTGATCATCCTGTTTCCGATCGCAGGGTCCCTGGCCCAGAATGGGATCAGCCCCCAGCGGAAATAGCTCAGCTTCCCGGGATCATGGTTCGATACGACAGCCAGGTTCTGCGATGGAGCACAGTTGTAGCGTGGAGTGTACGATCCTTCTTCCACTTCAAGGTCGAAGCGTTCCTCGATGAGGATCTCGTTCGGGGAAAAGGAAAAACGTCCGCACATAGATTCCTATTGTTTGATTGTTATCCCAATCCTGCCCCCCCCCGAATGGGGAGGGGTTGGGGAGGGGCTTTCCCTAACTCGATTACCAGCAGCTCCTCCCAATCCGTCGTATACCTTGGGGAAAGCCTCTCCTGCCTCATTTTCCACTTTCGCCCCGTCCCCTGGACGGCATACCGTACCTTCCCCTTTCCCATCCGGGCGTTGATCTGATCGATGGCAGCAGTTATTTTTTCCTGTTTTTCCCTGTTGCGGTCATCCCAGAGCGTGCACTGCAACGTCTTCTGGCTGATGATGTCGTTGACGATGACCCCGCTTTTCTTATAAAGATATCCTTTTCTAAATAACTTTTTAAGGATGATTCGGGTATGATGGATCAGTTCAGCGGTATGATGGGTGGCCAAGGGAAGGGTGATGGTCATTCCGTTGACATACTGCGGGCCGCGGGCGAACCGGTTCGTCATGACAAAGACCGTAAGCGACTGTGCAACAGACTTTTGCTTACGCAGTTTCTCAGCCACGGAAGCTACAAACGAGGTGGTGGCCTCCTCCAGGTCGTCGTAGGTCTCCACGGGCCTGCCAAACGAACGGGAGGTGCAGATCCCCTTCTTCGGTGAAGGATTGTCATCCACCGGATAGCAGGATATCCCGCGAAGCTCAAGCACCGTCCTCTCTCCCATGACTCCCATGTGCTGACGGATCCATTTCTCATTGACGTGCTTCAGGTCGCAGGCGGTAAGTATGCCGTGCTTTTCAAGCAGACGCGTATGCTGCGGCCCGATGCCCCACACCTGGCCCGCAGACAGGGATCCCAGGTACCGGTCGATCGTCTCTTCATCCGTCCAGACCATGATACCTTCTTTTTCAGGAAGGTCCTTGGCCGCGTCGTTGGCAAGCTTGGCCAGGGTCTTCGTCGGAGCGATACCGATACTCACGGGGATGCCGGTCCATTTGACGACCGTCTGGCAGATCAGCCGGCCATATTCATGAAGGTCGAAGAGAGGCATGCCGCTAAGGTCCAGAAATGCTTCATCAATGGAATAGACCTCAAGGGTGGGCGTAAATTTCTGCAGGATGGTCATCACCCGCTGTGACATGTCACCGTACAGCGCATAATTCGTCGAAAATATGGCCACGTCTTTCGTTTCGAGCAGGTCGCTGATCTCAAAGGCCGGCACCCCCATCCGGATCCCCAGCTCCCTGGCTTCAGCCGAGCGTGCAATGATGCACCCGTCATTGTTGGAAAGGACCACCACGGGACTGCCTTCCAGTCCCGGAGCGAACACTTTCTCACACGACGCGTAAAAGCTGTTGCAGTCAACGAGGGCGAAGATGGGGGGTGATGGTTTCACATACCAAATATACCCATTTATTCGTATCTTTGCCCAAAAAGACACCATGAAACGATTTGCCATCATCCTTGCCGGTTGTGGCTCCAAGGACGGATCAGAGATCCATGAGGCCACGATGACCATGCTCGCCATCCAGCAGAACGGCGCCATGTATGAGATCTTTGCACCCGATATGCCGCAGCATCATGTGGTGGATCATATCACCAACCAGGAGATGCGGGAGACCCGGAACATGCTGGTCGAAGCGGCCCGCATCGCCCGCGGAAACATCCGGGCACTAAGCCATTTAAAGGTGGATGATTTTGATGCGCTGGTTATCCCCGGAGGGTACGGCGTGGCAAAGAACCTGTGCAACTATGCCTTCAGGGGGGCAGACTGCTCGGTGATCCCGGAGGTGGAAAAAGTCATGAAAGCCATGGCTGAAAAAGGGAAACCCATCGGTGCGCTATGCATCGCACCGGTGCTGCTCGCCAGAGTGTTCGGGGATATTGAGATCACGATCGGGCAGGACAGGGGCACAGCGACCGCGGTGGAGAAGATGGGCGCCAGGCATGTGACGTCCCGGCACGGCGAAGTGGTGGTGGATAAGAAAAAGAAACTGTTCACAACACCCTGCTATATGCTCGACGCCAACATTGTCCAGATCTGGGAAGGAGCCGACGCCCTCGTGAAGGCGATGCTGAGAAGTATGTAAAGTACCCCTCCCCTTGCCCCTCCCCTTAAGGGGAGGGATTGGGGAGGGGTTGGGGAGGGGCAGTTCAGAACTTCTCCTTGCTGACCCGTATGTCTCCCCTGACCTTCTTCAGTTTCCAGGATTCGAACTGCTCATCGGAGGTCAGTCCGTTCTCCCCGTAGATGGTTTTGTCGGCAGTGGTGACCTTGACGAACACCTCCGAGGAGATGATCTTTTTATTGCGGTCCCATATCAGGTGTTCGGTATCCAGCTGTTCATGCTTCTGGTGATTGATCACCACCACATTCCCTTTGGCTTCCATGATGTTGCGTTTTTCGTAGCTGATCCCATAATTGGCGCTCAACTCTGATTTCATTCTCCTGAGGGTATCATAGAACACCACGTGCACACCTTCCGGGAATTCAATGTACGGGTCATCGCCTTCATAGCGCTCCATGCGGGGACCGGTGAGAATAAGGGAAAGTTTTCCGTTTTCGCTCTGGGAAACCTCTATGTCGAGGATGGTCTCCACTGCCAGCGTATCGGGGGTGCTGGTCATGTTGATCTGATGGATATCGTTCTCGCACGACCCCATGAGCAGCAATCCCGGGATGGCCATGCACCAGGCCAGGATCTGCCTAACGGGCAGCCCTGACCGTCGTGGTTTCATTGATCCAGCATCCAACCGAATAGCTGTCGCCTTCCTTCAGATCATGGAAAAAGAGCCTTTCCACGGCCGGAAAACCTCTTGTATAGGAGCTGATCCTTTCGTTGGCCACCTGCTCAACGGAGGGATCCACGCTTCTGGCCCTGATGTATTTGTCGACTGCAGCCCAGTACGCCGCTTTCTTGCTGATCTCGTCATCGCCGCAGTCACTGGCGCTGGAAGCGTAAAGGTCACCGATCATGATGTACGGATTGCCGTCGTTGGGACGCAACTCGGCACATTTATACGCATACGACCTGGATTTGGGGTAATCCCGCAGATTCCGGTAGGCATCTGCCAGCAGCAGGAAACAGTCGGCCCGGCTGTTGGTATCGGCCATATCGGTTGCCTGCAGCAGGTAATCCATGGCCTTGCTGTATTCATTTCTCTTGTAAAGCATCCGTCCGATAAGGAACGCGGATTCCGGATCAGGCTCCAGTTCATACAGTTTGACCGTGACATCAAAATAAAGGGGATCATTGGAGCAGTTTCGTTTATCCAGCATCTGGGTGATCTCCCTGAGCAGTTCCGGATCATCCGGAGTCTGTTCGAACTTTTTCTTATAAATGGTGATCAGATCGGTACAGGTGGCAAACGGCTCGAACATACTTTCAATATTCAATCGTATACCCTGCCATTCCGTACGTTCCTTCTCGTTTTCCTGGCTGGCTTTTTCATTGACATCAACAATGGTCATGATCTTATCAAAATTCTCAAGGATCATGGCGGAATCTACCAGTCCGGACCGGGCGCTGCTGATGGTAGTATGGAAATAATACACCAGCACTGGCCCGGTGCTCTTATTGCCTTCCAGTGTGACGGATTTGTCAAGGATCTGATACACATCGTAAAAACGTTCCGGTTTGAACGCCAGCAGGTCAATCCCCTTCCGTCCCAAAACAAGGCCCTCCCGACTGCTGGATGTGTTCCCGAAGTATTCAATGCGTTTGTCGTAAACAAGCATGATCGAATCCACCAGTTGATCTTTTCTGGCCGGATCGGTTTCTTTATCGTAAAAATATTTCAGGATCACCACGCCATCCAGAAAAATATTCTGGCTCGACAGGGGGCAGTTCTCAAAAACCCACTTCCAGGGCTGGTAAACAGGCACCTGGTCGATGACTTCCTGAGAAAAATTGTAATCCTTCCACATCCGGAAGTTGATCTTGTAAAGGGAAAGGTTTTCAACGCATTTCAGGCTGTCCGTTCCGTATTTCTGACCATACACCGCAGGAAGGATGAGGAGGATCAGAAGCCCTGTGATAAAAGCTTTTCGGTTCATGATGGATATAAATAAAATGAAATTGACTATTTGGATGACCGTACCAGGGTGGTTTCGTTGATCCAGCAGCCCACCGTGTAGCTGTCGCCCTCTTTCAGGTCATGGAAAAAGAGACGCTCCAGGGCAGGGAAGGCCCTTGAATACGAATAGATCCGTTCATTGGCCACCTGTTCAAGCTTGGGATCAACACTTTTCGCCTTGTAGTACTTATCCACCGCAGCCCAGTAGGCAGCTTTCTTGCTGATCTCGTCGGTGCCGCATGCATCCGCACTGGCTGCATAAAGATCACCGATGAGGATAAAAGGATTGCCATCACCTGGTCTGAGTTCGGCAGATTTATAAGCATAGGAACGGGCCCGTGAATAATCCCTCATGGTGCGGAACTCATCGGCCAGCAGAAGATAACAGTCAGCCCTGGCATTGGTGTCGGCCATATTGGTGGCATCCAGCAGATATTCGGATGACTTGTTGAGTTCATTTCGCTTGTACAGCATCCTGCCAATAAGGTAGGCCGACTCGGGATTGGGCTCCAGCTCATACAGCCTGACCGTTGCATCAAAATAGAGAGGATCGGCGGTACAATTCTTTTTATCCAGCATATTGATGATCTTCCGGAGCAGATCGGTGTTTGTCTGGCCTTCTGCTTCGAACTTTTTACGGAAGATCGGGACCAGGTCCTCACAATTGGCATACGGTTCCACCGAAAGCTCCAGGTTGGACTTGACGCTTTCAAAATCAGCCTGTTCCTTGGGATTGTTCTTGATATTGTATTCCGTGATCTCCATCAGCTGGTCAAAAAGGTCGATCAGGATGTCTTTCCCGAGAAGGTTGCTGTTCACCAGCTCAATGGCCGTGCGGAAATAATAAACGATGACGGCAGTCTGGGCCTGGTTGCCATCGAGCTCTACCGAATGTTTGAGGATATCATACACCTCCTGGACGGATGTTGGCCGCCACTGGTAAAGGTCGACGCCTTTCCGGCCCAGGATGCTTCCCACCTGCGACTGTCCCGTTTTGTAATGATTGGGAAAATACTCAATGCGCTGATCATAGATCCTCATCAGGGTATCAATGAGCAACTCTTTCCGGGTGTTGTCAGGTTCGGACTTGATGAAATGGTTGTACATCTTGACACCGTCAAGGTAAGTGTTTTCGGTACCCAGCGGGCAGTTAAGGAAAACCCAGCGCCAGTGCCTGACGGCATCAACGACCGCAATATTGGTATAATCACTGTTTTTCCACTGCTTGAAGAACTCCCTGTACAGGGAGATCTCCATCACGCATTTTACGCTGTCCTGACCATATTTGGGACCTTTCACCTGAGCATTGGCAATGGTACCAGTTCCCATCACCAGGAGAAGTGAGACGATCAATGGAAGAAGAAAGAGTCTTGTCGTTTTCATTGTTAGTAGAATTTGCTTCTGATAAACCATCGTTCGTAAATCGATAATCCTAAACTGATGCGCACGTAATTTTCTTTTATAAGGCCTTCGTTGAGGGTTCCGCGTTGTCCGATTTCCACTGCCACGTTTACCATCGATTGTAAGCCTTTGAGGGGCAATCCCGTACCAAAAGTCAGGCCAAACTCATTGATCTGGCTCCCCCGCAGTTTCAGGTAGGTTTTATTATAGTGAAATCCAAGGCGATAATTGATCCTTTGGGCAAAGCTTGCGGTGGCTGAGGCCGAGGGGATGAACTGTCCACCCATGGCAAGACGCAGGGAATTGTCGAGTGAGTCGTTAGAACCGAACGATCTATAATCTTCCCATTTCTGGTAGTACACATCCATTCCGGCCATCCACCGGTTGGTCTTTTCCAGGGTAAAGCCTCCGCCGAAGGCGGTGGGAAGCTCGATCGTGCCTTTCTGATCCGGGTAATAGACGATGGTATCGTAAATATTATCGATGTCGTTCAGGGCAGGGACAAATGTTTCGGCCAGCAGATACCGTTTTGTGTTGAGGGATGCGGGCAGTTCGTAGACCAGGCCGGTGGTCAGTGTCAGGGATGAAGAAAGGCGGGCAGCATACTGGACACCCACCTCGAACATGAAATCCTGCACAAACCGGTTATTAACCACGCGCATGCTGTAAATGAACGCCGAATCCGGGAAGTCGACGATTTGCTGGTAATCGAGCGGTCCGAAGAGGAACGAGGCGTTGGCTCCCACCGAGAAATTCCGGAACGGCTGGATGGCCAGTCCGACATGGGCCCTGTTGATACCCCCTGAAGCCGTGAACTCGTTGGTGATCCGGCCGATGCTGTCCTGTTCGTTGTCTTCATAGATCAGGTAGCCCGCCTGGCTGTAGGGAGTCAGCCCCAGGCTGGTCCTCAGCCATCGGGTGACGGGAAAGCCGATCAGCAGGTATCCCAGCTGGACGTTTCGTGAATTGGCGGTTAATTCCTCGGTCTGCATATTGATGAAATCCACGAGCAATCCTCCCTGCAGCAGGAAGGAAGTAGAGTCGAAGAAGCTGTAGGAGGCAGGATTGAGGATATTGACGAATGAGTTTCCCTTCAGACCCAGACCGATCCCTCCCATAGCGGTGTTCACGCTGGTCTGTCCGGGGTAGAGGTTTCCGATCCCGAAGTGTGAGTAGGGAGAATTGATATCCTGGGCAGTCAGCCTCATCCCGTTAAGCAGGATCAGCAGCAGCAGCAGTGCGAGTCGAATGTTTTTCACCAAGGTTAAAGGATAAAATTAGGTTCAGCCCTTCCAACACGATATTTGGAATTGCAAAGATGTTATTTTTTAGTCTTTTCTCAAAATAATTCGCGTCACCGCCCGACAAAATTATCTTAATATCAGGGTATTCCTGCCGGTACTGTTCGATGATCCCGTCGATTTCCGCCACGATGCCGTTGATGACACCAGAGAGGATGGATTCGCGGGTATTTTCGCCGGTAAGGCGGGGAGGGGGCGCCATTTCAATTAACGGAAGGCGGGCAGTAAAAGTATGCAGGGCCTTAAAGCGCATATGGATGCCGGGGGAGATGCTGCCGCCCAGGTATTCCTTTGCGGCGTTGATGAAGTCGTAGGTGATGCAGGTTCCGGCGGAGATGGCCAGGATATCCTGGCGGGGGAATCGTTCCTGGGCTGCCACCACGGCGGCCAGGCGGTCCTTGCCGAGGGTCATGGGTGTCTCGTACCGGTTGGTGATGGGGACGGGGATCGTTTCGGAGAGTTCGATAAAGGGGAAAGTGCTGGTGAGCCAGTCAATGAGGTCCCGTGGGCAGTCGCCCGATGAGGCCAGGATGGCGGCGCGGATCAGGTGGTGTTCCGGGAGGTGGTGTTGAAGGATCGGGGCGTTGAGTTCCCTGAAAGGTTTGAAATAGACCATGTTGTGCCGCTCGTACAGGGCGATCTTCTTCAGTGTATTTCCGTAATCGATGACAAGGTTCATAACGTAAAATCAGTAATTGGTTGACCAAAGAGCGAATATACGATTTTTCAGATACGCATTTTGATCTTTGCTCTTTGATTTTTGAAATTTGATTTTTTCATCCTATCTTTGCGCCTCCAAAATGGTACCATAGCTCAGCAGGTAGAGCAACGGACTGAAAATCCGTGAGTCCCTGGTTCGATTCCGGGTGGTACCACTCAAAAAGCCCTGCGAGCAGGGCTTTTTGATTTGGGGATTCAGTATTCAGTATTTTGGATTTCTCATTTAATTCAAAGATCAGAGATCAGCATTTCTTGTTCGGAAATCCGGACTTCAGGCATACTATTTCGTACCAAGTCCTGCCACCCGGAGTAGAAAACTCTATCCTTAACACATTCCCTGTGACCTCGTGGCAGTCTATTGCAGACACGTATCCTATTCAGGATTATCCATCCCCTTAGCTCAGGGATCAGAATGTCCCGGGTATGTTGCAGGATAGCGGGAAGGGCAAATCGGTAATTGGGTTAGCTGCTTTGTGTTGAGCTGCTATCATCAATTTGACCTGATTCTCCCATAACATTACATTCAATTAAGACAGGGAATTTGGAGGTCTAAAGAATGGGGAGTACCTGATTATACCGATAATCCGCCTGCCCGGAAACGGGACAGAGCTCATAATCTAGGTAATCTTAATGATTTACTTGCCAAGAAGATGAAGCAGCCGATCATTCAAATACAACTTTTCCTTGCCGATTTTTTCACTTTTCAGAAAACCGGCCTCCTCAAGCTCTCTTAAATAGTTACCCACCGTTTTCAGGTTTCCAAGTCCTGCGTTTACCAGCTGCTTCCGTTTGGTATAAGGTAGCTTGAATATCAGTTCAAGTAAATCCCCGGAATATATTTTAGGTAGATCTGTTTGTATTTTATGACCCATTTCAGTCATGAGAGATTCAATGGAAATAATCTGCTCTCTCCCATGGTGTGCAGTTTTCTCAATCATATCCAGCATAAAAAGAATCCAGGCCTGCCAGTCATTCTTTTCTGTCACTGTTCTCAGATTAGTGTAGTATTCATTTTTATTCTCAATGATATATTTACTTAAGTACATGGTAGGATTATCCAGTAGGCCTGCCAGTTTAAGGTATAGCAGCAGGATAATTCTGCCGGCTCTTCCATTTCCATCAAAAAATGGGTGGATTGCTTCAAATTGATAATGAAGGACTGCCATTTTTACCAGGGGATCGATTCCATCACCGGAGTTATGAATGAACTCTTCAAGGTTATAAAGCTTTTCCCTGATTACCTGCTCTCCTTCAGGAGGGGTATAGATGGTTTTTCCGGTTGCTGGGTTCCTGAGCGAAGTGCCTGGTACATTTCTGATTCCCGCAGTATTTTTTTTAATTACCTGAACGATTCGGAGAAACAGGTTTGTCGTAAGCAGCGGTGACTTGTCCAATTGATCCCATGCCATCCACAAGGCTTCTTTATAGTGCAGTACTTCTTTAACGACAGGGTTATCAATAGTTTTTTCCGCAAGATATGATTTGAATAGTTCATCCTGTGTGGTAACTATATTTTCAATGGCGGAACTGGCCTGAGCTTCCTGCAGATTTATGGTATCAATGAAAAGTGCAGGATTGGGAAGGTTTGTGATAGCACCTTTCAGTTCCGAAAGAGCCCTGCTGGCCAATATGGCTTTTTTTAATATGGCTTTGCTTTCCAGTTCAGAGTCCGGGGGGAGCAATGGCAAATCATTGTAGGGGATTTCTGGATGAAACATGACTATTCCGGGTTTTAAATGAATGTACTATTTACTTCTGAAAAACAAACAGGGGCAAATATATTCATTTTTTACCCTCGTTCAACCGTTAAGGGCATTTTTTACCCTTGTCCCAATTTTTGAAAATGATGAATTCCAATCCTTACGTTCAATAGAAAAGTATTCGGGCTTGCAGCCGTACATATAACGAATAATCGGTTATGGTTAAAAGGTTTGGCGATTGGGGTATGGCACCCTGCCGAGATGAAAAAAACAACTGCCAGGCATATTCTAATCTATCGGAATACCCGGAAAATAAACGGGGACAATACTCCTGAGTATCGGGGTGGATTGCTCCTGGATGCAAAGACCTATGATATCGGATTGTAGGGGTATCAATCAAGATCTGGGATAAAGTATATGTCGTAATCGGTGATAGAGGTTCCTGGTGTTATGGAGCATGTGAAACTGAATGCCAGTGATGTTGAATCTGTCGATATTTGAAAATAACCTATTGTATTTCAAAATATTATTTGCTTTTCGTCACAGAACCTTATATCTTTAGAGGATTAAATATCCCAAAAACCGTAAGATCATGAAGATATTTATTTTCCTGTTATGCTGTGCATCAATAGTTTCAATTGCTCAGGGACAAAAAGGCAATTTACTGGTTGATCATACTCTCTTTTTTACGGAAAGTCTTACCCAGCCAGTTTCAAATGTTAACATGAAGTCGCCAGGTGTCTTTTACGAATCAGAGCTTTGTATGAGCTCCATAAACACAGGGACCTTCTATGCATTTATGGACTGGCTAAAGGATAAAATTCATTACCCGGGAATGCAGGCTGGTATTTTGCACGATGGTGAACTGGTCTGGAAAGGTAACTGGGGTCTGGCCAGTATCGAAGAAGGTAAGCCTGTCAACGATTCCACGGTATTCAGGTTGTTGTCGGTTTCTAAAACATTCGTGGGCACAGCCATGATGAAACTAGTCGAAGACGGTCTCATCGATCTTAACGGAGATATCAATGATTATTTGCCTTTTGATGTGATCAATCCGTATTATCCTCAATCAGTAGCTACGCCGAAAATGGTATTGAGCCACACTGCCTCATTAGCTGACTATTGCGCCGGTAGCGGGCCTGAATGTAATAAGGTAGAATATTTTGGTGATCCTCAGGTTTCATTACACGACTACCTTGAAAGCCATTTTGTACCGGGAGGAATATGTTATGATGATATGAGTTATTATAATGAGCCCCCGGGCACCTATTGTTATTACTCAAACCCGGGTGCAGCGCTTGGAGGGTACATTGTAGAATCCGTTGCGGGAAAAGGGTTTAATGAATACTGCAACGACAGCATTTTCAGTCTGCTTGATATGCCGACCAGCAGGTGGTATTATTCCGAACTTGATTCGGATATCGTAGCAGATATGTACCTATGGAATGGTTCCAATTATACTTATTACGGCGCCCGTTCTTATGCAGGTTATCCTCTGGGTGACCTGAAATCGAATGTAACGCAGTTGGCAAACTTCGTCAAAATGTACATTAACCATGGCAACTATAATGGGATCACCCTGCTTGATTCGACTACTGTGGAAATGATGACCACCATAAACGATACTGTTTTACCTTGGAGCGCTCCGATCGGCCTGATCTGGTGGTATGAGCCTTATGACAATTTATGGTATCATGACGGTGCTACGGGTTCGTGCATAGCATTCAACAAAGATAAAAAAACCGGATTTGTTTTTGCCGATAACAGTCGAATTTGGAGCGCAGGTCCTCATATCTATGCGTTGGTACATTTTCAAATGATTTTTTCTGAGTTGGTTGTATCAGTGGTTCATACAGATGATACTGATCAAGATGACATCATTGAGGCTGGTGAAACTGTAGAGGTTGTAATAGGTGTTTTCAACAACCTGATGGAAGATGCTGAAGATGTAAGCCTTACTTTGAGATGCAGCGATCCTGCATTCATGATCACCGATTCGGTGGCAACACTGGGTACTATTCCTGCAGGGCAAAGTGCCTTAAATCAAAGTCAGCCTTTCAAATTTCAGGCATCAGGAATTCAGAATCCACACACAGTCATGATGGACGTTGAAGTAACCTTTAATAATGATCAGACTATACTCATCCATTTCCCGCTTTTTGCAGGTCAGGCTGACTTGTTGTTGGTCAAAGATGAACGTGATGTGTTCAATTCGGAAAGGTTTTACCTGGATGTTCTCGACAGCCTCGGATATGCAACCCAGTACTGGGATATTGATGTCAATGGAAATCCAGATACATCATTCCTGAAGAATTTTCCCGTGGTTATCTGGTATACAGGCTACGATGAGGACGTAACAATAAGTGAGACCAATCAGAACGTATTGATTTCCTACCTGGATAATGGAGGCAGGCTTTTTCTGACCGGGCAAAACATCAGCGATGAGATCGGAAATAGCGTATTTATGAACGATTACTTGCACGCTGACCATGCCAGCAATGTTTCTTATTATATTATTACGGGTATGGCTGGAGATCCCCTGAGTGATGGATTGCAATTCTTACTGAATGAAGGGGATGGTCTTGACAATCAGTATTCGCAGAGTGCTCTTAATCCACTGAATGGCGGTGAACCCTGTCTGAGGTACAACGGAATGAGTTCTTATCCTGCGGGAGTTCGATATGAAAATGACACCTATAAAACGGTCTTTCTGGGCTTCGGTTTTGAGGGGATACGGCAGCTATCCGATCGGTACACACTTATGCAACGGATATTAGCATATTTCGATGTGCATACAGGAGCAGACGACAGTGAACTACCTGTTGCAGGGCTTTATAATTTACGACTCCTGCCTAATCCGGTAAAGGATTTTCTGACCGTATCCTATACCTTATCAGTGCCTCAGGATGTAACCATTACTCTTTATGATGTGATGGGCAAAGTGGTTCTTAATGAAGTCATTCAGTATAGGCAGCCCGGTAAGCAAAGCATGACCCTGAACCTGAACGGATATGAGGTAGGCTTGTATTTCTATTGCTTGACGGCAAACGGCGATCCCTGCTTACGCAGGGACAGGCAACGGTCCCTGCTTTCACAGGGACAGGCAACAGGCAAACTGATGATAGTAAGATAGGATAACATTCTCTCAAAAAATAAAAAATCATGAAAATCCTATTACTCCTTTCATTTACTTTTCTGATTTGCATTCAGATTAAAGTCTTGTCTCAGCCCTGCCTGCCTGATGGCATCCATTTTTATACACAGGTTGACATTGATAATTTTCAAACCAACTATCCCAGTTGTAATATAATTGAAGGATTTGTAAATATTCAGGGCAACGATATTTATAATCTGAATGGATTGAGTCATTTGAACTCAATCGGGGGAGATCTTTATATTTTTGGGAACCCTTCCCTGACCAGTTTGGCAGGATTGGAAGGTCTGACTGCTGTTGGGGGTACTCTTTTAGTAGGGGGTTTTGCATTGACCAGTTTGACCGGGCTTGGTTCATTGACATCCATAGGAGGAAATTTAACGATAATGTCCAATCATGTATTGCCTGATTTATCAGGATTGAACAGCCTCACGTATATTGGAGATTCCCTTACCATTCTTAATAACCCTGTTCTGACCAGTTTAACGGGGCTCGACAATCTTGATGCGGGATCTATAAGCAATTTAACTATTATAGGTAACTGGAATTTATCCAGTTGTGATGTACAAAGCATTTGTGATTATTTAGCCAGCCCTAACGGTATTGTGGATATACGGTTTAATGCAACCGGATGTAATAATCCACCTGAAGTAGCAAGTGCTTGCGGGATCACGCTTCCCTGCCTGCCTTTTGGTAACTATTATTTCGTAACTCAGGCAGACATTGATAATTTTCAGGCGAATTATCCGGATTGTACGGAATTAGAAGGCGATGTTGAAATTGGCGGAAGCGATATCACGAACCTGGAGGGATTAAGTGTTTTGCACTCAATCAGTGGAGATCTTAGCCTTTCACCCAGCCTTGCCCTGACAAGTTTGACAGGGCTGGAAGGGTTGACCACCGTCGGGGGCAGCTTAAGGATACCATATCTTAATTCCCTGATTAGTTTGACAGGGCTGGAAAGTCTATTATCAGTCGGAGGTGACCTTTGTATTATTGGTAACTATTTTCTGACTAGCTTGACCGGGCTGGAAGGATTGAATACAGTTGGCGGTAATCTGCAAATAGGAGATCATATTTCTTCTGATCAAAATAACTATTCACTGAGCAGCCTCACGGGACTTAATAACCTGGTTTCCATCGGGGGTTATCTTGACATATCCAATAATCCTGCTCTGACCAGTATAATGGGATTGGAGAATCTGACTTCCATCGGGGGCGATCTTTGGATAATTCACAACAACTCTTTATCAATTTGCGAATCAGTGGGTATATGTGATCATTTTTCGAACCCTGGCGGAATGATCAATATATATGATAATGATTCTGGTTGCAACAGCATAATTGAAGTAGCTGTTGCCTGTGGAGGGTCTGTACCCTGTCTGCCTTACGGAAATTATTATTTTGCCAGCCAGGCAGACGTTGATAATTTTCAGGCATATTATCCGGATTGTATGGAATTAGAGGGAGATGTTACCATTTGCGGAAACGATATTATGAACTTGAATGGACTGAATGCTTTTACTTCCTTCGGTGGAAGTCTTAAGATTTCTAACAATTATGCCCTGATCAATTTAACAGGACTGGAGAATTTGACCTCCGGGGGTTATCTTTCAATCTATGGAAATACAGCCCTGATCAATTTAACCGGATTGGAGGGTTTGAGTTCGGTCGAGAGCCTGAACATTGGGATACCAACCAAAATGGGAGGGTCGGGAAATCCTTCTCTTACCAGCTTGACCGGGCTGGAAGGATTGACTACGATAGATGGGGGAACCCTTGTCATCATGTATAACCAACTTTTATCCAGTCTGACTGGATTAGACAATGTTGAAGCAGGTTCTATTACTGATTTACGAATTTATAATAATGGCGCTCTATCTAACTGCGCAGTGCAAAGTATTTGTAATTATCTGGCAAGTCCTAACGGCACTGTTTTCATCTCTGGTAATGCATCAGGTTGTAATAGTCAGGAAGAAGTGGAAGTAGCTTGTGAGACAATAGGTTTAGACGAGATTATCTCTGAAATAGGATTAAATGTTTATCCCAATCCATCTTCCAATCATGTGATCCTTCATTTTACCCTGAATGAATCCTCTGGGATTACGCTGGAAGTGCTAAATAATATGGGACAGGTCGTTGCTGTCATCGATAAATCATTTTCACAGGGAGAACAACAGGTTGTATGGAATGCAGAAAATATGCCGACAGGATTGTATTTCTTTCGTCTTACAGCAAACGGCGATCCCTGCTTTCTCAGGGACAAACAGCGGTCCCTGCTTTCTCAGGGACAGGCGACAGGCAAATGGATGGTGGTGAGATAGGTTCCCTCAAAAAGGTTTTTCTATCCTGTATCTGCCTCCACCTAAGATCGTGCGTATAAAAGTCAGAGGGTATGTAAAAGGGTACTTTTTCCAACCTGTAATCCTTAACGTATTAGTATTTGATTTTCGCTAATGATTTCATATCTTAGCAAGTTAGATGTATCTTAAAACCATGAAAAAGTTCTTTTTCATTTTTATCGGGCTGTTATTGATTAACAGTGTTATTGGGCAACGCACAGCCATAGAACTGACCTTCACGGCTGTGAACAACACGACTTATGTCCACATGGACAGTATCAAAATCATGAACCGGACACAGGGCGGTGAAACCATTCTTGTTTTCCCGGATACGGTGCTTTCCGTTCTGTGGGTAGGGATACCTGAATTTAAGGATCTTTCAGGATTAAAGGTGTATCAGAACTACCCCAATCCTGCCGGAGAACAGACAACAATTAACCTTTATATTCCAGAACAGGGCCAGGTGAATCTGATGGTCACTGATGTGCTGGGCAGGACAATCTTGAGTCGGGTTATGGATTTATCCAGCGGACTTCATACACTACTGTTTACACCAGGAAAGGAAGCAGGGTATTTTCTCACAGTCATATGGAAAGGATACAGCCAAAGTATTAAGATTCTACATTATAGTTTAAACCTTCATCAGCAGGGTTCGTTGGAATACATTGGCCACACCCCCACTCCTGTAGAATTGAAAGCATTAAATGATTCGAGAGATTTCATTATCTATCCCAGAGATGAAATGCTTTACATTGGTTACGCTGATACTCTTCAATCTGGTATACTGGATGTCCCTGAAGTCAGTCAAACTTACACTTTCCAGTTCGCCACCAATATCCCCTGCCTGGGAACACCGACAGTAGAATACGATGGAGAGATCTACAACACCATACAGATCTTCAGCCAATGCTGGCTGAAAGAGAATCTGAACGCAGGGACAAGAATTAGCGGCACTGAGGAACAACAGAACAACGGAATCATTGAAAAGTATTGTTATGATAATGTTGAGTCGAACTGCGACGCTTACGGTGGACTATATCAGTGGAACGAGATGATGCAGTTCTCCACCCAACAGGGCACACAAGGCATATGCCCACCAGGTTGGCACCTCCCCACGGATGAGGAGTGGAAGATGCTGGAAGGAGCTGTGGATAGCCAGTATGGAATTGGAAATCAATTATGGGATAATAGTGGATATAGCAGAGGTTTTGATGCGGGGCTTAACCTTAAGTCAACATGGTATTGGGGTTCCGGTAATGGCACTGATCTGTTTGGATTCACGGGTTTACCTGGTGGTGGTCGTGATAGTTACGGTAATTTCGGCACCATAGGCTCAATTGGTGCCTGGTGGTCTTCTACGGTGAATTTTGGCATCATCGCCAGTTACCGTAGCTTGCATAGTGCTTATTCAGGCGTGGGTCGCAGTGATTACACTATTCAATATGGCGTTAGTGTTCGCTGTGTCAGGGATTAATGTGCGCCCTTCGCGCTTTGCGCTCACGGCGTACTATAATCTTTAACGCATCGAACCGTAAAGCTCATATCCAAAGGCATATAGAAGTGAAATTGAGCCCCGGTAAGATAGTCATGATGGATAGTCCATGCCCTGTCTATGTCATCACGTGGATAGTCATAAGTAGTGGTGGACCAATAATAAGTGGTGACCTTAAGATTCCTGAATTCATTAGAAAATGGTGAGTATTCGCCAGAACCCAATGAAGTAAAACCATATTCATCGGTACCCGCATTTTTCTTTAACCAGTGCTGAGTACCAGTTTCTTTCAGTTTTCCGCCACCGGCATCACTGCCGCCAATCTCATTGGTAAGCTGAGAGATCTCACTGAAACTCGGAAGATGCCATCCATCCGGGCAAATACCCTGCACTCCGCTTGGATTATCTACTGAGGGATCTTCTGTTTGCATTACCTCATCCCATGGATACATTGCCCCATATTCTGCGCAATTTGCTTCACTATTGTTGTAACAGTATTTCTGAATACTACCCTGTATATTATCCATATTAGTACCCCCTGGCACCATTTCACCGACGTTTAAATTCTCTGCCATCCAACATTGATCTCCAATTAGAACAACACTATAAGATTTACCATTTCGGAGATCTGTCATAGTGTTTGGGCAAACCACACCTGTCACTGGAATATTCGTTACAGATACAACATCGTAAGTATCATAGGCAATGCCATTACTGTTGATAGCATAACCTCTGAAAAAATATGGCTGGTTTATTGTCAAAGTATCAATTATTGTGGTGAAAGTTCCTTCTGTGAAGCCAAGAACTCGGTGAAAAGAGCCCTCATCATCTAACTTTGCCACAGTAGTCGGACTCCAGATGATTCCACACTCCGTGACCGGAGGATTGCCTTTACCCTGGGACACGGTTATTCCTGTTTTGACAGAATGCCCTGTATTGTTCTCAGTGACCTGAATGGTACGGACTGAGGGCAACTTATATCCTGCTTTTAACATTGACTGATCAGACGGATTGATTGTCGGATCATCATCCCTGTCTTTCTGACAAGCAGTAAAAGTGAGGAGCATTGTCACGGTCAATAAGATTGACCAGGAAAAGAAAATTCTGATTGCTTTCATAACATTAAATTAAATATATAGAGGTGAGAAAGATACTATGTTTTTCCCCCGCATCAACATACGTGTCCACTTACTTTATGAAGTACCCCCTTTAGGCACATGAGGTCCATACTTTATTCAATGAAGCGTTATCTTTGAATCATAGGATGCCCCTCCATTGCATCCTGATGCTCCTCTGATTGATCCCATATAAAAAAGAAGTACCCTTCAATCTGTAGATACGCCCTCCCCCACGATCCTATTTTGATTGAGTTCTGAATCGTGAGGGATAGCTAGAATGGAGCCCATCCTTAAATTCCCCACATTACATCTCCTGTATGGCTGTTCAGGTATGGTCTTCCAAGCGAGGTATCCAGACCAGAAAGTGGCTGCAAAGAGTTAGGTTAACTGTAAAACAGGAAATCAGCGATTTGTGTATCCGGAATGCGTGGATATGTTATTTGGTAAGATCCAGCTGAAGGACAGATCCCAGGATTCGGGCAAACAAGGTATGCTTATTTTTCCAGTCCCATTTTCCTGAGCAAAGCGATGAACTCAGGATCCGACCTGATTTCATCCCAGAAGGGTTCTATCATGTACGACAGCAAGAAATCCCTTTCCTGATAGGATTTCTCAAGCCACTCATACATTTTGTCCCTCTCATGAAGTCCATAATAAACCATGGCTATACCAAAGGTAACTGCATATCCTTCTTCCCTGAAAGTGAACAGGTCTTGAAGTGCCTGTAAGGCATTGTTCTTATCGCCGGAGCGGGCATAAGCGAATCCAAGCTCCGGCAACCCAAAAGGATGGCTGCCAACGATCGTTCGTACCTTTTTCAATTCTGCAATCGCATCATCAAATTTGCCCTGACACAGGTAAACCACACCCAGTGGGATGTAGGCACCGGCAAAGTCAGGATCGAGTTCCAGTGTTTTATGATATTGATCGATGGCTTTATCATATTGCCGCATATGGTAGAGGACATAACCCACATTCACATTAATAATGGGTGAAAGGGGGTCAAGTACCAGGGCCATGTTTATTTCTGATAAAGCCTCGTCAAACCTGCCAAATTTCATTAAATGCAAACTGTACCAGTGATGGGCTGTCGGATAATTTGGATTAAGCTCTATGGCAGTCCTGTACTCCCGTTCTGCTTCTTTCCAATTCCATTCATAATCTGTATTGATCGTACCCAGCACAGCATGGGGTTCTGCAAGGGTGGGATCAAGTTCCAGGGCTTTTTTTGCCGCATTATCAGCCAATGGATAACTATCCCCGGGCGATTGTGATGCGTATTCAGGAAGCACCACATATGTTGAAGCCAATCCGGCATATGCCATTGCATAGTATGAATCCTTTTCAGTAGCCTGTTTAAAATAATCGATAGCCTTTTGCAGATCGGTCGCCGTTCGCTTATTCCAAAAGAATCGTCCTTTGAGGTAGGATTGGTACGCTTCAGCGTTGCCGGTTTGTTTCTTCTCGATCTTTTCTCCAGGTAATAGCTTTGCTTTGAGTGCGCTGACAATCGCCGAAGAGATCTCATCCTGGATGGTAAAGACATCTTTCAGTTCCCGGTCGTAGGTCTGAGACCACATGTGGTACCCATTTTCAACATCAATCAGCTGAGCGCTGATGCGAAGCTGGTTACCGGATTTCCGTACACTCCCTTCCAGGATCGTCTTCACATTCAACTTCTCCCCGATATCCCTGATATCCACTTCTTTCCCCTTGAATGAGAACGCCGATGTCCTGGCAACTACTTTCAGATCAGGAACATTGGTGAATACATTGATCAGTTCCTCAGCCATGCCATCGCAGAAATATTCCTGGTCCTTATCAGGACTCAGATCCGTAAATGGAAGCACAGCGATCGAATTTGTCCAGACCTGTCCGCTGTCGATTAATGCCGAGCTCTCTTCATCCCGGGTGGGAGTTCCCTGTTTTTTACTGACAATAAAGTATCCCCCGGTGAGGATAATAGCCAGAATCAGAATAGCTGCAACTCCTGTGGCACGTTTTCGGGACCATATTCCCTGGCTGGTTCGCAGACCTATGTTGCCTTGCCGGGACTGGGATTCTTTGGATGACTGTTCAGGGATCTTTTGAATACATTCAGTAGAAATTGAATAGATCTTCACCGGCTCATCAATGTTCTTCAGGATCTTTTCTCCCAGACAATCCGCTGTGATCCCCGTTTTGTTTCTGACATCATGATAGACGGTCGCAGAAATCAGTATACCTCCTGGCTCACATAGGGCCTGTATGCGGGATGCGATATTTACCCCATCACCAAAGACATCCTTTTCTGTAATGACAATATCCCCCTGGTGAATGCCGATACGCAGCTGAAAGCAGGCTGTCCTGTGGAGGGTGCTTTGCAGTTCCATGGCGCAACGTACCGCATCCCATGAGCTTTGGAATATCGATAACGTCCCGTCGCCGATCTCTTTGATGAACTCACCATTGTGCCGGCTGAGTGTTGCTTTCTGTAGCTCCCTGTTCTTGCTGAGAATCTGGAGAGATCCTTCCTCATCTTTCGACATCAGCGCGGAGTACCCGACGATGTCGGTGAACATGATGGCGGCGAGTCTGCGTTGCTCTTTCACTGAAGAAAGGATTAATACAAGCATCCGGACTTGTGGCCGTAAAAATAACGAATAATCGGTAATGGTTAAAAAGGTTTGGCGATTGGTGAATGCACTCATGAGCTCGCTTCGCCTCGCTCAACCTGCAATCCAAGAAGTACCTGACTTCCCCTCCGGATTTCATATCTTAGTGGATTCAATATTATCCTGTGAGCAATCAGAGAATAAACAGGACAGGTTCTATCCATTTGACAATATGATCTTTACAGTCTTGCATAAAGACAAATGATGGCAGAGCTATTTATAACATAATCTTATTCAATTATTCACAATCAGGGAGGTATCTTATGAAACACACATCCATCATTTTTATCATCATTACAAAGAATCTAATTCCTTGATCATTGTGCATTATCATAAATCAATTTCAGCAGGATAGGTTTTATCTATGCCCTACGTAGAGACAACGCGCGCGTTAGAGACAACGCACGCGTTGTCTCTACGGTTATTTTACCCGATAACGATCCGGCTGGTCAAAGAAAATCACAGCACTGTATCCTGCGTGCACGAACGCCGAATGCACAACATTTGCCGCAATATGCATGCGATCGCCTTTGCGGTATCGTACCGTTTCATGATCAATGGTCACATCTACCATGCCTTCCAGCACGATTTCCCACTGCTCGGCATGCGAATGGGCAGGTACAGGGGTATCCTGTTCAAACGACATGAACACGATCTGAAAATGGTCGCCCTGAGCGACATAGGCATGCAGTCCGCCGATGGGGATGTCGGCCAGGGGAAGGTGGAGGATGGGGCTTGGAAACTGAACAGAACTCATAATCGCTTAGTATTGCTGAAAATGATTATTTAATAATAAGTTAACAATTGGCTGCTTCAAATATAACAATAATTTAACAGCGTTTTGTCAATAATATTGTTTATTTTGTTATTCAAAGGTAAGGTATAATAAAATCATTCATCATGAGAAGCATATATAAGCTGATGATTTCTCTCCTGTATGTGCAACAGAAATATTATCTTTTGTCATGATGGATGATGATTTAAAGCAATAAAAGAAAAACATCGCCTGTCTGAACTGGTATCTCTGTTTTAAGAAATTAGATTGACAGAAACTGATCATGTACCTGACATAAAGCACACACGCCATGGACTTCAGCCACAATCACATAAAAATATCCGGATTCTTGGTCTTACTCTTATTAAGCTTTTTCATGCCTGTTGTCGACAGGCCTCTGCATGCCGCTGCAGAAAGCGATACTCTTATTTGCCTCCCGCTGGATTTTAATCTGGGTCTCAGGGAATATCAGGATAAAACCGCAGATACGGTCTTTATATGCGTATACGATACCGTATCCATCATTTCAGGTTATAATGGTCCGCTTGAATTACTTTATCAGTGGAGCACTGGTTCATCCAATCCTGAAGTAACACTTTTTACAACAGGGGTGGGTATTGATATTCAAAAGATCTGGCTTGACGTAACGGATCCCCAGTCAGGATGCACATATTCCGACACATTGACGGTGATCTATCAGTATGGATCCTGTGTGGGGATAAGAGGGCATCAGGAAACAGAATCTGTAAGGATCTTCCCCAATCCCGCCCATGATATTTTATCGGTTGAATACCCCCCTCATGCAGATCCGGTGCAATTGCTCGTTATCAGTGTCAGCGGGCAGGTTGTTCACAAAGAGCCTCTCGGAAATGATCGTGACAGCCTGGATCCCATCCGTCTTGATCTTCGGTTTCTTCCCAGGGGAATGTATCTTGTCAAGCTGATCAGTGATAAAGAACTTTATACTGGAAAAATCCTACTGGATTAAAAAATAGTTTTACTTTTTGCTCTTTGATTTTTACTCTTTGATTTTATTTTGGATTTGAGTTCTGCTTAAGCTGTTTCACTTCCTCACTGAGGATTGCGAGCTGCGATTGCAGATCCTCGATCATGACCTGCTGTTCCTGTACCGCCTTGACCAGCGGCACCACAAACTGGCCATAGGCGATGCTGTAATTGTCCTGGTCGTTCACCGGGATATGTACGCCACTGAAGTCATAGCCGCAGGCTGCAGCGGCCTGAACAACCTCCTGGGCCACAAAGCCGCTGTGGCGGATGGCGGTCGAGGCACTGTAATCCTTGGTGTTCAGGTATCCAGCGCGGAGGCTGTCAGGCATGTTCCTGGTGAGGAACTCGGTGTACTTACGGGTATCGAAGTTATAGACGATGGGGCGAAGTAACTGTATGAAGGCCAAGCCCTTAACCTCTTCACGTACATTTTGCTTAAACCGGCCATCGGAAGGCCAGCTCCAGTCCACCTGCCCCTCGATCACCGTCATGGTGGCATCCCCGATCCTGATCTTGGCAACTGCATTGACAACAGCGGCATCGCCCATCACGGAACTGTTGTAAATATCCGTAGAGCTTACATTGGCATTGTGACCGAGACCGGTCAGCATGTGATTATTTGCACCAAATAAAGCATTATGACCCACTGCGGTATTGTACCCACCAGAGCTATTATTATATAATGCGGATACGCCCGTCGCGGTGTTATAATTGCCACTATTATTCAAGTAAAGTGCCATTTCCCCGCTGGCAGTGTTTTGAGAACCGGAGGTATTATACATTAGTGCATCAGCGCCGATAGCGGTATTCTCATCACCACCCTGGTTGTACTCCAGTGCATTGAATCCGACAGCTGTGTTCAGATATCCCTCGGTATTGGCACCAAGTGCACTTTCTCCATTGGCAGTGTTCCGGTAACCCGTTGTATTTTGTAACAGGGCCATAAATCCGCTGGCCGTATTCTGATGACCAGTCGTGTTAAAGTGAAGCGCCAGAGATCCGATGGCAGTATTCAGATATCCTGTTGTATTCTTATAAAGTGCTGTATATCCAATTGCTGTATTATCACATGCCTGATACCATTCACTTGCACCCTGGCCATTATTATACAGTGCACTGTCTCCAACGGCAACCAGATTGGTTCGGTCTGTAGTTTTATACAATGCATCTTTTCCGACTGCAACAATGCCGTAGCCCGATAAATTGTTAAAAAGAGCCAGGTCGCCAATGGCCGTATTGGAGTGGCCGGTCGTATTTTTTTGCATTGAACCGGCCCCAAGCGCAGTATTATGGTCACCAGATGTATTACCCAGCATCGACTGGTCTCCCACAGCCGTATTCCAGCGTCCGGAATTATTTCCTGCCGTATTGCTCCCTTTAAGTGCCTCGTAGCCAACAGCAGTGTTAAAGGTCTCCCTGGCGGGTGAAGTGGTGTTGTCATCAGCGAAGTACATGGCCCCGGTACCAATCGCAGTGGTTCTGCTATTGGCTCTGCTCCAGTATAAAGACCTCAGGCCTACCGCAGTGTTCAGGCTTCCCTGTGAATTAAACCACAGGGATTCACAACCCGCGGCAGTATTACCGTTTCCAGTAGTATTCCATCTGAGGGCGGATTCGCCTGCCGCCGAATTCTCATTCCCAGTGGAGTTGACAAATAAAGCCTGTGCCCCAACCGCTGTATTATTATAGCCTTGTACATTTAATTTCAACGCATGACTTCCAATCGCTGTATTCTGAGTACCGGTTTCATTAAACATGAGCGCCCAGTAACCCATGGCCGTGTTAAAATAACCTGAAGTATTGGCATACATTGCCTGAAATCCATTCGCTACATTGTTGAAGCCACCGATATTACTATACAGCGCCTGATAACCCGTAGCGGTGTTATTGTCACCGGTCGAGTTGGTGAAAAGGGACCTGGTTCCGATAGCAGTGTTTGAACTGCCAGTTGAACTTGCTCCTGCCTCACTGCCAAAGAATGTATTGTAATTAATTGGATTCATCTCTCCCGCCGGCAGGTTGTTCACCCTGAATTTCAGCGGCTGATTGTCGGTCGTACCCAGAAAGTTCACTGAGGGATCCGTTCCACTGTTACCGGTGAGCGACCAGCCGGGGGAGCCGCCGGCAAGTGTTGCAGGACCCCACTGGGAACCGTTCCATTGCAGTACCTGATCCAACGTGGGAGCTGCGGCGGATACAGTTCGCCCCTGGATCGCGGTCACCGTCAATGCCTCACTGCCGGTCGCATCACCAGTATGACTGGCATTGGGTAAGGTGTTGGTGATGACGCCACTTGTAATGTCAATCCCGTCACCGGCCGCATAACCCTGCGCGGTTTGTTCGCTGAACAGGGCATAAGGCACGGATAGAAGTTGGGTGGTCCCCAGCGGCACATAGGCGCTGCCCCCGGCAGGATCCATTTCTATTTCAAGAAAATACAGCCCGGTTGACCAGTCAATGCCCTGGAAGCTGCCTGACAGAACCGTGCCTTTACCAATCTCCAGATTGACCAATCCCAGGGGGCTTGTGTCGGGATTGTGTGTTTCACTGTAAACAACGATTCCTGTTTCGCTTCCCTGGCGCAGCGATATCCTCAGGGAAACAGGCTGGCTGGCCAGCGGCTCGCCATCTGCACCGCGCACGATGGCCTGATAGGAAAAGAACTGGGGCGTCTGGGCACTTAGTGTCGAAGGATGGAATGATCCTGTGATCATCACAGCCAGGAGGGCGATGATCGCTGATGCATGTCGGTTCATGGTGGTGGGATTTACAGATTTGGCGTGGAAGGTACGACATTGGGAGGGGAAAGTCAAGAAATTGTGAAAGGAGAGAGGAGAGAGGAGAGATAATTTCGGATTCAGAATTCAGTATTTTTGATTTTCGGAGTTGATTTCAGAATGCGGAAATCTTTGTTCCTTTGTTCGTAAATCGTGAAATCATCCGGCAGGTGTCTTTTTTCAGAAAAATATACAATCCCGCCCTTTTCCAGGGGAGCCTGGCGAAAAAACGCTACTTCGAGGGCTGGTATTTTAAAATGGTCTCTCCCAATGACCGAAAGATCGCTGTGATCCCCGGCATCGCCATCATTGGGAAAAACCATCCTGACAACCATTCCTTTATCCAGTTCATCGACGGCAATACAGGTAAGACAGGATATTTCCGGTTCGGTCTGGCCGATTTCAAGCCTTCCAAAAAACATTTTCACCTTCAGATCGGCAGGAACTCTTTTTCCGGCCGCCACCTGTCGCTGGACCTGGATCAGAACGGATGGCTGATCAAAGGTTCGGTCGGATTTGAAGCATTGCATCCCGCCCCAGTATCGCTCTTAACTCCCGGCATCATGGGCTGGTACCGCTACGTTCCGTTCATGGAATGTTATCACGGCATCCTCTCGATGAGCCATGGGCTGCAAGGCAGCATGACCCTTGATAAATCCATCATCGATTTCTCGCATGGAAAGGGATACATTGAAAAGGACTGGGGAAGATCGTTCCCTTCAGCCTACATCTGGCTACAGTCGAACCATTTCAGCGAAGAAGAACTTTCCTTTATGCTTTCCATTGCCAGGATCCCATGGCTGAACGGATCGTTCATCGGGTTTCTTTCGGTTCTGTATTACAAAGGGGAGATGCATCGCTTTGCAACGTACACAGGTGCCAGTATTATCCACCTGGAAGTATGGGATCACTCCTTCCGGTGTACCATCGAAGACAAACGCTTTTCAATCATCATTGATGCGCGGGGTACAAACCATGGAAATCTTCTAGCTCCCACCATTGGTTCTATGGACCGGATCATCAGGGAAAGCATGGACGCATCATTGGTTCTGACATTCTGCGATCACAGGGAGAACCGGATGATCTTCACGGGTGAGGGGCAGCATGCAGGGCTTGAAATGGTCGACCCTTCCTCATTTAGTTCAGAATTCAAAACTCAGCGTTCCTCTGTTCGTAAATCCTTACTTCAATGACGCAATAAATTCCGGCTTGCGTCTGTAATTACCTGCCTGTTCAAACGCAAAGGCGATCTTTAACAGCGTTGGCTCATCCCATGCTTTCCCGATAAAGCTGATCCCCACTGGCAGTCCGTGTATCCATCCCGCCGGGACTGTGATGCTGGGATAACCTGAAATGGCCGCCAGATCCGAGCTGCCGCCGACGTAATGGTCACCGTTGATCCAGTCGGTTATCCAGGCAGGGGCATTTGTCGGGGCCACAAGGCAATCCAGGCGATGCGAGGTCATCACGTTGTCAATGGTTTCCGTGGTCAGTTTCTTCGAGAGGGCAAGGGCATCCTGGTACTCTTTTTCCTCAAGCCCGCCTTTTCCTTCCGCATCCAGGAAGATCTCCTGTCCGAACCAGGGCATCTCCTGTCCGGTGTGGGCCTCATTAAAGGCAATGATCTCAGCAAGGGAACGTACCGGTGCGCCCGGGCGTTCCGAAAGGTATCTATTGAGATCATGTTTCAGTTCATAGAGAAGCACCTGCCATTCGGCCTTATTCCACTGATCTCTTTCCTGCGCACATTTCACTTCTGCAAGCTCCGCTCCCTGGTGTGTCATTACATGAAAAGCAGATTTCATCACATCGTCCACGCCAGGATGAAATCCCATGAAATCTGTCAAGATCCCGATCCTTGTCCCTTTCAGACCATTCGGATCAAGGAACACGGTATAATCAGGATGACTTTTACCTTCGCTTTCGCCCGTGGCCGGATCGGTATCATCGTTCCCGCACAGAGCCCCGAGGAGGTATGCGGCATCCCTGACCGTCCGGGCCATGGAGCCGGCTGTATCCTGGCTGTGGGCGATGGGGACAATTCCGTGCCGCGACCAGAGTCCGAGGGTGGGCTTTATGCCAACTATTCCGCAGGTGCCGGAAGGGCAGACGATGGAACCGTCGGTTTCCGTTCCTATAGCTATAGCACATAGGTTGGCCGCGACCGCCACGGCTGATCCGGAACTGGAGCCACAGGGATTGCGGTCAAGGATGTAGGGATTCCGCACCTGCCCGCCCCGGCCGCTCCAGCCGCTCGACGAGCGGGTGGAGCGGATGTTGGCCCACTCGCTCAGGTTGGTCTTGCCCAGCAGCACTGCCCCGGCTTCACGGAGGCGGCCGACAATAAAGGCATCCTTCGGGGCATGAAAGCCGGCAAGGGCCAGCGATCCTGCCGTTGTCTGAATCCTGTCGGCCGTGTCGATGTTATCCTTGATCAACACAGGGATACCGTGCAGAGGACCCCTCACCTTTCTCTCCTTCCGCTCCCTGTCGCTCTCCCGGGCAATCTCCAAAGCCACCGGGTTAATCTCCAGAACCGATCTGAGAGCCGGGCCCGCCTGGTCAATTTCAGCAATCCGGTCAAGATACTTTTGGGTGATCTCTTCTGAAGTCAGCTCACCGGATGCCATTTTCTCCTGAAGCTGGTCGATGGTGATCTCATCCAGCTCAAAGGGTCCTACGGCTGCCGGTTCATCCTGGGTTGGTTTGACGATGGGATTGCAGGAGATCAGAGGGGATAGCGCAAGGGCGCCTCCGCCCAGTGCTGCTGTTTTAAAGAAAGTGCGTCGCTGCATGGTCGTAAATGGATTTGAATGATGTTAAATGCGGTTTAAAGATAGCTCAAGACCGCTGGAAAAACAACAATTTATGCGGGATGCTAGCATTGCTGGTAAAATACATCCTTTCCTGGGTTTAAGATCAAAGAGCAAAGAGGATAATGCAAAGATCAAAAGTATTTATTGTCCTGGTACATACAACTTTTGCTTTTTGAAATTTGCTCTTTGCTCTTTGATCTTAAAGTAGCGTTTTTCAGTTACTCTTCAATGACTCGGTAATGATTCTTTTCACCCCTTTGTTTCATCCCATAGAGGGTATGAAGACATCTACGGTCAGGGGAATTTTATCCGGCGGGATGAACCAGCGAAGGGCATTGAACAGTTTCAGCGTCCTGGTTGAGTTCATGAATTTGCCAGAGATGAGCCTGGCCGGCAATCAATCTGAACGTCAGTCTGAAGATGATCCCCAGGGTGCAGAAGGTGCCGTGCACCATCTGGAACAAATGGTTGTTCTCGTTGTCGGGAGCACAGATCAGCACTTCCCCTTTAGCCGTGATGACTTCATATTCAAGGCGGGTGTCATGAACACCACTATATTTGAACGACATTTACTCCAAGGAGCAGCCTGCGACAGCTCCGCAGATGGTGATAGTCTTCAGTTCATGAACGATGGCAGGAATAAGGTTGTATTTCAATGTAGCCTTGACCAGATCAGAAAACGTGACCCGGGCTCTGCAATACAGAGCTGCTTTTGTGCATCAATAAGGAGGATCTCATTCATATCGCTGAGATCAATCTTCTCGTCGGAATATCTTCTGTCAGTTAGCCTTGGGACTTCATGCGAAACCGCTTTTTTCAGGGGGAAACAGATCCGGTGCTTTTTCGTCCCTGTAAATGCCAGATAACCCTGTTGATCCTTTGCTGGTTTGTTTGTATTCTATATGAATAGAAAATGCATATTACACCTGACAGTTACAGTGTGACGACTTGTGCGGATAAATTTAGTGATTGTTTCATTAACTTATCATGAAAGGGGACAGATCAAATCTGCCCCCTTAACAAATCACTATTACTAATAACCAAATTAGCCTATTTAATAATTACGATCTTTTTCATTATTGTACTCCCGTAATAGGTGTCAAAACACAGGAAATAATTTCCGGCAGGGTAGAAGGACGTGTTGATGGTAATTTTTTTATTTTTTGCCACTCTTTCAGAATGTACCATCTTTCCCAGGCAACTCATAATTCGTAAGTCACTTATTCCATTTGGTACTAAAACAAAAAATTGACCACTTGCAGGATTGGGAAATACCTGAATAGCAGAAGCATCGATTTCAGAAATACCATCGGAGCGCGTTGCCGTACCGCTTTCATATTCTGGAACGAACAATTCCCCGTTCAGGTACCTGAATTCACGAGATTCAGGATAATCGCTCCAGGTAATCTCAGTAATAAATGATTCGGGTGCGGTCCAGTTAAAATTCAGGTCGAACAGGATCCCGGCGGGAATATCAATACCGTTCTGATCGGCCGACCAAACAAAAGTAATATGACCCTCTGCGGGATTGTTTACTGTTGCGGTTTCCATTCCAGAATACCAGTTGGTTATATTCATAAAGGAAAGAATTGTCGAATCATAATCGATCGTGAACCTGAAAAAGCCCAGGTTCGTAATATTCTCAACAGAAACGGGAACTGTAAAAGCTCCAATTTCCTGTACATTGACCTCAGAGATGGTAATACCAGGAGGAGGGCCCGGGGACGCAGACTGTGTGAGAGTGACATTAACAGGGCTCCCTGTCGCTCCGGGAGCTGTGATGGTTACAGTGCCTGTTCTGGATAACAGGGATGTATTTTCCATGAATGTCACCTTAATAATGCCGAAATTCAACCCAGTCTCTCCTTCTGTAATGGATAGCCATTCATTTCCAGATGTTATTGTTGCGGTGTAATTCATGTCTCCCCCTGCCAGGTTGTTCACTGTAAAAGTTGCCATACCCGTATCAAAAGAAACATCTTGGTTGACCGGAGTGACAGAAAGGACAGGTATATCTGAGATTACAGTCAGGGTGATCGGAACCGTACTTGCTCCCACATCTGGAAATGAAGAAAAGATAAGATCCGCTGAATAAACACCCTCTTCAAGGCCGGTAGCATCGAAATGAACGGTAACAACCTGATTGTATCCTGGATCGATACTTCCAGAGAAGGGGGAACGCGTAATTCCAGGGACAGGGGGTTCCACCAGATCATAGGCAAAGACAAGATTTGGAGACAGCTGGATATTGCCGATCAAGGCTATCTTACCAGGAATGACTTCATCAGAAATGCATAATCCTCCGGCATTGCCTCCCTGGATATACCCTGGAACATCCGAAGCGTCATGAGTGACACCGGTCAGTGCGTTATTCGGGATACTGAACTGGTAAAGTTCCGCCCGATTTCCACCTATGGTTTGATTGAACAACCAAAGGAAGGGACCACCCGGGCTCCAGGGATCATATGCACTGCCCGCCATACCCATCAGTCCATAGGGGGTTACTACAACCACTTCACCGCTTCGATCGACCAGCCAGAGATGGTCCCATCCACCCGTCCAGAATGCATCTGCCTGCGGGTCATAGGCAATGTGACGAACATTGGGAATGACAGTGTTGATAATGCCGATTAATTCCTTGTTCGTAAAATCCATCTGATAAATCTTAGGGCCATTATTGCCACCGTAGAAATACTGACCATCCCAAGCCAGATCAAATACACCTGTAACCCCCTCTATATCAAAATCTTCAATCCAGGTACCATCAGAGGAATATTTGTGAAACCAGGTACCAAATCCTGGAAGCCAGGAGGAGGTATAAATGTATTGTCCATCCGTTTCTAATCCATATTGAGCGGCATTATTACAGTCGAATGTGAATAAGATATCCCACTGATCGCGTATTTGAGGGCCGAGGACGATGGTCGAATTTGGGCTGATATCTGCAGTAGGATGTTGGTCAACCCTTGGCACCTGAATAAACTCAAGAGGTATCAAAGGAGAATTATCCACCAATGTCAGTTGTGAATCCCAGAGAAGCTGGCAATCACCGTTGTTTGTTAATTGAATCATGCGGTCCTTCATGGTATTCTTTGGCAAGGTGATGGAAAGATCGGTTGGATCAATCACCATAGTCGGAGCCTGAAGAAGGATGTCCAGGGTTGTGGTTTGTCCGGAGACAATCACGACACCAGCGGTCTGAAAGGTACAATAACCATTGGTTTCAACAGAAATATCATAAATTCCTTCCAGGATTTCCTGGAAAATAAAATTGCCGTCAGATCCAGCAACGGTAGTGTAATTACTTCCATATTTATGTGCAGTAATGGTGGCTTCCCCAACGGGCAGGCCTGCGTGTGTCACCGTTCCGGCCAATACTCCATAAATATCGGCGGTTATGGTAAATGTAACCGGAAGGATCGATTTTCCCACATCCGGGTGTGAGATAAAAGTAATATCCCTGGTTAGGGTATAATCCCTTTTGGAAGGAACATAATTACCATCCAGAGTTGCGATGATTTCCTGTGTCTCACCCGGTAGAACAGTCCCCGATTTAGGGGCCAATGTCAACCATGCAGAACCCCCTCCGGGAAAAGCCAGGGCATCCACTTCTGTATTCAAATCGCCTAGGTATTCTGTATTTCCAGTGATCTTATCCATAACTCTCAATTCACCATTTCCGGACTCATCACTATATGCAGAAAGGAAAATCAGATCGGTTCCGGGATCCCAACACATGCCCTGGGCATAGTTGGCATCAAATCCAATGGACCCCAGCAGTTCAGAAGCACCTGTCCGCTTGTCAATCTTATAGGCATTATCTCCGGATATATCATAACCATACATCTGACCTTCCCCATCAATCGTAATATCTATCAGGATCGGTATCCCTGTGGCGCCAATCACTGTACTTGCCCCAGTCATAGGATTGATCTTATAAAGCATTGATTCTGTTCCATTGGTAGAGGATGCGTACAATGTTCCATCTGTTTTATCGCAGGTCAGTCCCGTAGGATCGCTGAGCAAGCCAGCAGGACCAATGGTTGTGGCAGTACCCGTTGCAATGTCGACAGATTTAAGCATGCTGTCATTATAGTCAATAATATACATAAAGTCCGTATGAATTTCATCGAAAGTGCCTCCAAAAGGCGTATATTCCATTGAATTAATGTAATTCTGGGTAGCAGGATCGTCTGTGTCAAAAGAAAAGAAGGCATAATTCCAAATATCAAAGGCATATCCCATTGAACCTCTTATTATGGGAACCGAACCTATTACGGAGGTCGGTTTGAAATGGGGGTTGCGTTTATAGGATATCGGGTTTTTGCCCCTTGGGAATTGTCCGTCACTTGCCGGTATAGAAATCTGTTGTCTATCAGATCTCGCATAATCAGCCTCCCAGGTTAGCGTTCCATCCCCTGAATTCATTATTTCAACCGACCGGGTAACTATCTCTCCGAAAGAGGAGGTAACAACAATTTCCTGTGGATCAACGATCATCGTTGGAGACACCATGCTGATCATATGGGTAGTAGTCTGTCCACCTTGCACGACTACCCCAGAAAAGGTGTAAGGATGATAACCCTTCCTTTCAGCAGAAATCGAATAGACACCGTATATCATATGATCAAACTGAAAAAGACCCTCGTTGTCCGATTGTAGGGAGTAAGTATATTCAACTTCTCCCTCTTCCCTGATTGCTGTAATCATCACGCTGTCAATCGGGGTACCGCCAAAACCATGGGTGACAATCCCGCTGAGGAGACCGAAGAATTCGCCTTCGATGGTCATGGACAACGCCACGGTTTGTTGTCCGACAGACGGTTCCGAATTAAACACCAATTCTTCCGATACATTCAAATCTTTCTGTTGCGGAGGTATATAGCTTCCGTCGAATGTGATGATCAACTCTTGTGAGCTATGGGCTGGTACAACACCCGAAGCAGGTTCAATGACTGCCCAGTCGCAACCACGGACCCCCGGAAATCCAAGCGCGTCGATCTCACTGCCTAATGTCCCCACTAAGATAGTATTACCGGTCAACCGATCGAGAATACGCAATTCTCCTCTTTCTTCGGCACCATTAAATCCGACCAGATAAAGGTTATCGTCCTCCGGATTCCAACTCATCCCCTGTGCATAATTTGCATCAAAGCCAATGGCACCAATGAGATAACACTGGCCGGTTTCCTTGTCAATCATATAGGCCTGATCATAGGCAATATCGTACCCATACATCTGGCCGGTGCCATCAATGGCAATATCAATGATCAGTGGTACATTCATCGGTCCGATATCCGTTGCAATGGCTGTGTGCATGTCAATCAGGGCAAGGTACGACTGCGGCCCGTTGGTGCATACACCATACATCTGGTTTGTCGATTTATCTATGGTTATACCTGTCCAGGTATACATATTATTGTGGGGATTGCATGACCCGATATCAGTAACATCGCCGTTGGTAACATCCACTTTTTTAAGACTACCGTCGGTGTCATCAATGATGTACATGAAATTCGCATTGAACGCATCAAATGTTCCACAGTGAGGAATAACGCTTACTGAGCTAATGACAGTCTGGTTCAGCGGATCCTCCGTATCAAAGGAAATCAAAGCTGAATTTATTATATCAAACGCATAACCTGTTGAACCCCTTATATCCCTGGCGACAGTGGGGGGTACTCCCAGCGTTAAACCAGGAGCCGGTCCGAATGAAATGCTATCCTGGCTACGTTTGTAATTACCATCACTGGCCGGCACCATTCTGTGCTTTTTACCTGGCTGAACTCCTCCGTTCCACGATAGCGGGCCGTTTCCTTCATTATAAATAATAATGGTATCAGTTACGGTTTGGTTGATCAAAAGTGAAATATCTATCGAGGTTGGAGCAACAGCCATTTGAGGGGCTGTCATCTGGTAGTCGGCATCGGTGGTGAGACCATAAGAAATGATAACTTCATCCGAAATAACATTATATCCTTCTTTTTGAATAACCAGAGTGTAAGTACCCTCTTCAACCCCCATAAAGGAGTAAGAGCCATCAGCGCTAGTCATTGAAGTGTACTTACCGCTTGCAGAATTCATCAAAACAATATTAGCGCCCTCAACAGGTGTGCCATCCGAAAAATGAGTCATAATTCCTGAAATATTCCCAACCACCTGTTGGTAGACATGAACGTTATCGACGTACCACCATTTCACGCTTGATGAATTAGAACCATTTGCCCTGAAACGGACCTTAAAAATATTACCTGCAGCAAGATCCGTAATATTTACAGATTTAGTTCGGTACTGGAAGGTCCCTTCACTATTGTCATTGTCATCGACAATAATCCACCCAGTACCATTATAAACTTCGACGGTAACCTTCTCAAGAGTGGCTGTATTTCCGTTTTCCAGATAAATGTCGTACTTCAGGGTAACGTTGTCAAAAATATTTCTTGCATCAAGATAGGGTGATATCATTGACATACTATAATTGGAGACAGCAGTGCTGTTGAGGAATCTTGCTGTTAGACCCGGATTCCCCTGACTGGAATTCGAATTCCAGTTGACATGTATCGGATCCACTGTCCAACCATGTGTATGAAAGGAGCCTGTTTCCCAGTCCTCCGCCATCGGAAGGGGTCTGGGATCAATTACGGTCAAGGATGAAGGGACATTGACAATAGGTGATTCAGGATCGTTGCTTGCCACCCTAATTTCAGCTGAATACAATCCATAGGGAGCATTGGTGGAATCATATTGGATAGTGCCGGCATCAAATGTGAATTCTATATTCAGGTCACTACCGGCAGGAACCGTTCCTGAAACAACATCAGCCGATAACCATTCATTGGATGGAACATAAATGCTGTCAGTCAATGCAAAAGTAAGGTTGAAATCGACTTTTGTCGGCCATTGTACTGAGGCCGGGCACCAAGAAGTACACCCCGAAGTCGCATTAGGCCTCTCCCAGGCAAATTCGTTATGGATAGTTGGGGCCGTTTCCTTTTTCCAATTCCAAAAAACAGAGGTATAATAGGGTACGTGTGCCACTACAGATACCCAGTAGTTACCTTCGGAAAGGATTGCTGGGGTTGGAAGGAAAATGTTGAGATTCCCGGTAAAGTCACAATGAGGATGGATCAGATCATAACTAAAAAGGGTATCTCCGGGCAGACCTGATGAGTCAGTATAGAAAACGACATCAACCAGGTCAATGATAACATAACATCCGGAGTAAGACAGCCCTGCGGTATAAATGTGATTTACTGTCCAAGTTTCCCCCTGGGGTACCAGAAAATCATCAGCAGCATGACTCAGCACTTCGGGCTTGTCAATGGGATTCTGCGACATAGCTCCCGATTCCGTTGAGGGATTTCCGGTCTGGTCATAATATACTTGTGCTCGCGAATATCGGAAAGGATAGGATAAATTCTGGGTACGGTTTGGAGTACCGATATCAATAATGAAGCTGAGGTCCGCATCCCCGGTATTGGCTATATTCAGTAGCCTGGTAGTTGTCGCTCCCATTTCCAGTTCCTGACTGAACGAAGTGGGTGTGATAACAATTTGGGGACTCCCTTTGGTCTCGGTAAGAGTTGCCCTGTTCGCTCCGTCCTGTGTGATGATTTGTTGGGCGGCGAGATAATTTGATACCAGCAGGGCAATGTATGCCAGAGATAAATTGAAGATTGTTGTACGATGTAACATGGTCATGGATTTTATCAAGTATTGATTAACCTAATCGCTAACAAATGACAGATTAAAAACCATCATTACCAAAATTGGGCAATAGATAAAATATAGATGTTAGAATAAAATTTCAGAAAAGCCCAGGAATTGCCAAGCGCCCTATAATTCCCTGATGATGTCTTCGAGGATGGTACTATCGTTCAAATTCAGTTTCTTCCGGATGTGGTACCTATTTGTAAAAATAGTAGCAGGACTAACATTTAAAATCTTTGCTATTTCCTTATTCTGCAAGTTAATCTTAAGATACGCCAATATCCGCAACTCCGTTTCCGAAAGTTCCGGCCCGATCGCCTTTAATTTCGTGAAAAAATCCCGATGCACCTCCACAAACATTTTCTTAAAATGTTCATAGTCCTTGGCAAAATCAAGATTTTCGCTTAAGACATAGTTCAAGTTATTATATGTTTCGCTATCGATCTGATGGTTATCATTAGACTTATCCAGTAACAACTTGATTGACTCGAGGATCTCATTTCTCTTGATGGCCTGGATGGAAGTGGTGATGAGTTCTTTGTTTTTGGATTCGATTTCAGCCTGGAACCTGGCCTTGCTCAACTCATTAATTTTGTCAGTCATTTCCATCTTTTCAAGCAAACGTGCGTTATTCATTTTCTGAAGGTTGATGGATCTCTTCATGTTTCTAATCAGTAACACAACAATAACACTGACAGAAACAAAGATGATGGTAAGAAGTAGATTTCTCGTCCTCTGAATTTCTAATTTCTTGAGCAAAAGGTCCCTCTCATATTTTCTTTTTTGGAATTCTATTTCCCATTGATAATCAGAGATCTTTCGTTTCGTTTCAGAATTTAAGATACTATCCTGAAGCTCTAAAAAACGGGACTGAAATGCATAGGCTTTTTCCCATTGTCCCTCCTTCTCCTTTATTCTTGAAAGAGCCAGATTAGCTTTCATCTCCGCGCTCCGGTAACCAATTTCAGAAAAAATATCCATGCTTTCATGAAAGATATCTTCCGCCTGATCCAACTGACCATTATCTGAATAATAGGCGCCTAAATTCTGCAGCGCAGTTCCAAATATCCTGGGATTGGAGGGCAGGTCAACGTAAAGTAGAGCTTGTTTGAAATACCATAAAGCGGTTGAATCATTATCTAACTGTTGCTGAATAAGACCAAGATTACTATAGATTTTACTGATCATTTCATAGTTCTGTAATTGTTTGGATATGACAAGTGCCTCCTCATTATAGCGCATGGCAGAATCCAGTTCATTTTTTTCAAAGTAGCACATGCCAATATTTACAGAAACTGATGCAATTTCCCAGACAGATGATCTTTTTTTTATGATACGATCTGTTCGTAATAAGTATTCAATTGCTTTATCATAATCATTCAGCGCCATGTGCAATAATCCCAATCCGTTGGAGATCCCACCGATGAGCCTTTCGTTATTCATTTTTTCAGCCCCCTTCATGGCTTCTGTATAGAACATCATGGCCATATAATAATTATCCCTTTTCAGATAATAATTACCGATAATGTTTTTCGTTTTTGCAATCATCGTATCGTTTTTACATCGTTCGGCAACCGATAATGCCTGATTACTGATTACCAAGAAGGTATCACTGGTTTCCAAATTTCTGACAAGGACAGCTTTTTGATAGAGCGCTTTGGCAAGTGCATTGCTGTCGCCTATCCTTTCGGCAAGTACGATTGCTTCTTGATTTAGCGATATGTTTTTATCATCATTTCTCCAGAAAGCAGTGTCAATCGTTAATAAAATCTCTATAAGTCTTTGTTTTTCATCTGAATACTGTTCCTTATGAAGCATTTGCAATTTATAAAAATAAATGAGTGACGCTGCTATAAGGATGGCTATGAAAACGATGGTGCCATGGCAGATATATGTCCTTTGGGGGCATCGGTTGATCATAACCATGAAAATAATTATTAATGACCAAATTTACAAAATTCTTATCTCGGGGCTGATCCAAAATGCCTAAGAAATTTCGCAGATTAAATCGAATTGGTGCTATGCGATTAAATACTTTCCGATTAAGACCTTTTGATCCTGGTGGTTCAAGGTGGCATTGATAATCATAATTTGTTAATTTTAAATCTTTTTTTTGAGCTCAGATCATTTCAACCTTTCTTTCATGCCCAAAACACAGGAAATTCTAAATGGACTGCAGTCCCTGGTCAATGAACGTACCTTCTATGCCATCATCTGGCATATCGTCTTTTATATCATGATCATCGCATTTCTGGCGAAATGGGAACCTTCCAACAGGACGCTGGCGATCATGCTCTGCGTGCCTATCCTTTCCGTAGCAGTCTTTGCCTGGATATCCGGAAATCCTTTCAACGGGATCCTGTTTTCCCTGCTGACGATCCTTTTTTTTATATTTGGCACAAATGCTTCGACCCAGCCTGTCAGTCTGTCGCAGCAGCCCTATTTGATCGCAGGGATCATCATGATCGTTTTCGGATTGATCTATCCGCATTTCATCGAAACCACCCCGATCATCAGGTATTTGTATGCCTCCCCGGCAGGGCTGATCCCGTGCCCCACCCTGTCGATCCTGATCGGTTGTATGCTGTTATTCAACGGATTGGGATCGAATTCCCTGACCCTGATGTGTATTTTGTTCGGTCTGTTTTACGGGATTTTCGGTGCGTTGAAACTGGCAGTGCACATCGATCTGGTTCTTGTTTTCGGGACGCTTGTACTGGGGGTAAAGTACATCCTTTCCTGGGTTTAAGATCAAAGAGCAAAGAGGAAAAAGCAAAGATCACAAGTGGTTCTGACCTGGTAAGAACAAGTTTTGATTTTTGAAATTTGATTTTTGCTCTTTAATTTTTCAGTTGATGTTCAGCACCATGTCAGAAACAGCCGGGGGGCATTTTCCTTTGCTTTTTGCTGTCAGGGTAAGGGTCACGGATCCAAACCGTATATCCTCGGCGCTGGGTGTGTACGTGGGATGCAGGTCGTGGAAATCGTTGAAGAATCCTGAACCGGAGGTTAACCAGGTAAGTTCGGAATAATTCTCGGCCGTGGAATACGACAGCATATACCTGTCGCCCGGTCGTATCGCATCCCCTCCTCCTGCGTAGGCTTTGGGCGACCGGATGAACGTCAGCACCACACTGCAGGTGGTATCCGGCTGGCCTGCCGCTGTGGTGACCGACAGGGTCAGGGTGACAGATCCGGCGGAAATGTCCTTCGCATTCGGCTTATAGGTGGGGTTCAGGATCGCAGGCTTATTAAAAGAGCCGTTCCCGGAAGTTGCCCAGAGCAGGCGGGCGGTTTTCGGGGCTGTGGCATCCGCGAGGGTATAATTCTGGCCCTCACAGATGGTGGTGTCGCGGCCGGCTGAAGCAGGGGGGTCATCCGGGGCAGCTGCACTGGAAATGACAAAACTTACTGAAAGGGCCAGCCAGGTCAGGAACAAATGACCGGTCTCCCGGAAATTTAAATTCCGGATAACTTCTTTCATAACTGCAGTAAATTAACTAACCTATTGTCATTCCGTTTCTTTATCTTCCTTTTCACCGGGGGAGGGTATTCCTGTGCTTTCGCCCGGGTGATGCATGGTGCACTTTTTCATGGTGCTGTCGTGTTTCATGCAACAGCCTTTTGATAGATCTCCGCCATGTGACATACAGCCGCCCTTTGGCATGCATTTATCCATATGGGGGCATGCACCAGCCCCGTACGGGCTGCAGGTACCCGCTGGCATTCCATGTTTGCAGTCTTTCAACATCATCTCCTGAGGGCAGCATGGCTGGCCGGGTTTCCTTCCATGCGTCAGGTCGCAGATCCCGCCCACGATGGAAGCAATGAACAGGAGACAACCCACGGCAATAAAGAACCAGGAGATCCAGCAAAAGATCCTGCCCAGCTGTTCTTTTTTATTTTTCGCAAGCAATAGGGTTCCTGCCAGGATGGCAAGCAATGAAATGAACAATAAAGCGATCATACAAAAAAAATTTAGGTTCAATGACTACTCTGGAAGCGGTTTTCGTCTTCCCCGTAAGATAATGGAATCCATGTTGGCAATGGATTGTTTTACCGCTGTAAAGATAGAAAAAAACTGACAGTTTGAATCCTGGGATTTGTTTGGAATCTGGAAACTGGATTTTGGAATTTTACACCCGTTCCCCCATCGCAGCCCTGCAGGTCTTGGTGTACAGATCACGAAAAATATTTTCCGGATCGGTTCTCCTCTTGATGTGGTCGTAATTATCCTTATTCCAGATTTTCCAGAATTCTGACTCTGTGTAATAATTTCCCGAGATGAGGGTTTTTATGCCACCCGTATCCATTAATTTCTCTTCCAGGATCCTGTATACGTTCTTATCACCCTTCTTTTTCATGCCATAAATGGCCAGGTCCAGGAAAAGCTCATCCTTTACCCGGTCGAGAAAATTCCCGGAGATCCATTCATAGCGCCGTACCATCTTATAGGGAACGCACCACAGGGGAAAATGATCCATCTCACGGCGATACCAATCCATAAACAGGCTAACCTTCGAAAAAGGTATGAAGACGTCTACCGTTACGGGAATCATTTCCGGCGGGATCCACCGGCGAAACTTCTTCACCAGCATCAGCGTTCGGGCGGAGGTCATGAACCGTCCAAGGAAGAGCCTTCCTAAAAACGATTTTGGGGTTACATTGGTTACCCCCCTGTCGTACCGGAAAAAATAGTCTTTTGTTCTCAGGTAGTCTTCCGTTCGTCTTCCTGTGCTCTGGTAGTAAATCCGCATCCAGTCATACCGGTGGGTGTAGGAAGCCTTGTCTGTGAAATGCCCCAGGCTCAGCACCCAGGACTCCGGCGAGTGGATGATCCCATCCATAAAATCAACATCCTGATCCACATAGTGCTGCCAGATGGCCGACAAATAACTTTCAGGATCATGGAATTTTCTGTAGGTGATCTTCACAAATGGTTTGGCCGGTATCAGTCTGAAGGTCAGTTTTGAAAGGATGCCCAGGGTGCCGAATGTACCGTGCACCATCTGGAACAAAAGGTTGTTCTCGTTGTCGGGAGTGCAGACCAGCACTTCCCCTTTTGCAGTAATGACTTCATATTCCAGGCAGGTGTCATGAAAACCACCATATTTGAACGACATGGACTCCAAAGAGCAGCCTGCCACGGCACCCCCAATGGTGATGGTCTTCAATTCCGGTACGATGGCAGGGACAAGGCCGTATGTGAGGGTCGCTTTGACCAGATCATCGAAGGTGATTCCGGGCTCGGCAATGCAGATCTGTTTCTCTTTATCGATATGGAGGATCTCCTTCAGGGCACTGAGGTCGATCTTCTCATCGGAATACCTCCTGTCGTTCAGCCTGGGTACTTCATGCGAAACCGCCTTTTTCCTGAACGAAACAGGTTCGGTGCTGTGACGGTTCTGCAACTGCTGTATGATGTGGTTGATCTTTTCTTCGTGCGTCATCATGATTTCTTTTCATAAGAGGAAGTTCTTCCTGCCTGGTATCCAGTCTGCCAATGGCAGTCCCACCGGAAAGGAGTGATGCTTCCCTAACTACTTATATGCCTGCGGATAGTACGAATTAAGGCCCATTTGTACGACCATGGCACGAAACCGGGGATCCGGATGAAGAAAACCATATTCAGGATAGCTCATGATCCGTGGAATGGCAGACGAGCGGGCTTCTACCGCTTTTTCCATCCATGTCAGCGCCTGTTCCCTGTCCTTCAGAATGGAGTAGCACCATGCGATATCGGACAGGGGGGCTGAAGGATCTTTTTGCCAGATCTCCGCCAGTAAATTCCACAGGCCATTCATACCGGAATTCTGGTAAACCGCCCCGATAGTATCCATGTAAGCACTGGTCACAGAACTTCCCGACAGAAAGGTTTGAAGAGCTTCCATTGCCCTGGCATCATTACCCAGGTTGAAATCAATGGTGAAAAACTGTAAATAGGTATAAAGGTAATCCGGATTTAACTCCTGTGCCCTGATGTTGGCTTCCCGCGCTTCATTGAACCTGCCTTCCTTGATATAATAAATGCAGCTCAGGCTCTGGTTCATAAAAAAAACCGGATCAAGTTCAATGGCCAGGTTGATCTCTGCCCTGGCTGCGTCATTTTCATTCAGGATATCCAGCAATTCGGCATAATACTGATGGGCCGTGGCAGAATTGGGATTCAGTTGTATGGCCTGCTCTAACATTCGCCGCGATTCCTCCCACATCCATTCATAGTAGCATGAAATGGAGCCAAGTGTGGCATACGCTTCTGCCAGGCTCCCATCCAGTTCCAATGCCCGGAGCGCATATTCTTTGGCTTTTTCATATCCGGTTGATCCCTCGTTCCACCCCCACCAGGTCTGCAGCAGGAGGGCATCGGCCATTCCGGCATGCGCCAGCGCATCGTTCGAATCAGCGGAAATGGCCTGTTCAAAATATCCGATGCTTTTTTTCATACCCTCCTCGCTCCTCTGATTACAAAAGAACCGGCCCTTGAGGTAGAATTCATAGGCTTCCGTGTTCAGGATTCGTTTATTCTTCTTTTGCCTGGTATCTTCCGAAAACAGTCTGGTTTTAAGGGCACTGGCTATTGCGGAAGCAATCTCATCCTGGATCACAAAAACATCTTTCAATTCCCGGTTAAATGTTTGCGACCAGAGATGGTATCCATTCTTCACGTCGATGATCTGAGCACTGATCCGAAGCTGATTGCCCGATTTTCGAACGCTTCCCTCAAGGATCGAATTCACCTTCAGTTCCTTCCCAATGTCCATGACATCCATTCCTTTCCCTTTGAATGAAAATGAAGAAGTCCGGGCCACAACTTTTAACTCGGATATCTGGGTCAGGACGCTGATCAGTTCCTCGGCCATGCCATCGCAGAAATATTCCTGGTCCTTATCAGGGCTCAGGTCGATGAAAGGCAGAACGGCAATCGAATTTGTCCACATCCGTTTGCTTTCCTGCATGGCAGATTCTTTATCATGCAATGGGGTGTTCTTGGTTTCATTCTTACGGATGACCAGTAGGTAGAAACCGATAACGATAACAGCTAAAAATACAATTGCGGCGACAGTAAGGACAGATCGGCGGGTGGAAACTCTCCGGGCGGTTTTCGGCCATCTCATCCCTAATCCGGGCTTTATGCCGGGGCCTTCCTGCTCCTGTTCCAGCACATAGGCATAACTTTCAGGCGAAAGTGAATAGATCTTCACCGGATTCCTTATGTTTTTCAACGATTTCTCTCCAAGGCAATCTGCCATGATCCCGGTTTTGTTCCTGATATCATCGTATACTTTCTCTGAGATTAAAATACCACCGGGTTCACAAAGGACCTGTATGTGAGATGTAATGTTCACGCCATCTCCAAAGACATCCTTTTCCGAAACAACGATATCCCCTGTGTGGATCCCGATGCGTAATTGAAACAATCCTGTCCGGTGGATCGTATTTTGCAGTTCGATGGCACAACTTACCGCATCCCAGGAACTCCGGAAAATGGAGAGTGTCCCGTCGCCGATCTCTTTGATGAATTCCCCGTTGAACCTGTGCAGTGCAGCCTTCTGCAATTCTCTGTTCTTTGTAATGATCTTCAGGGCCTTTTTTTCATCCTCCGACATCATGGCAGAATAACCGACAATGTCGGTGAACATAATGGCGGCCAGTTTTCGCTGTTCTTTCATTGAAACCATGTTACGGAATCGGATGAGCTCTTGAAGATGTAAATATATTTATTTACTGGTAAAATGTTTTCTTTTCCCTGTTTTAAATCAAAGAGTAAAGGACATTTTTTAGAAAATCCATTACTGATTGCCCAAGTAGATATAGAGGTGGAAGGAAAAGGAGAGATACGAGAGGATATTAGAAATCACATTCTTTTTATTCGTTTGGAATTTGTATCCTGGAATTTATTTGGATTTTGGTGCTTGGGATTTGGAATTTAGAGACCCATCATCTTTTCGATGTCATCAGGTTCCTTTGGAATGCTTCCAGAAAGTACCCTATTGCCATCCCCGGTGATCAGCACATCATCCTCGATCCGGATCCCGATGCCTTCATATTTTTGATAGGCAGGGGCGACCTGATCGACGAACTGGCGGATTTCTTCCGGTGATGCCTCCCCGGCAGCCATCTCAAACAGCTGTTCCAGCCCTCCGCGACGGAAATACAGTCCGGGTTCCACGGTCAGCACCATTCCCTGTTCGAGCTTTCTGCCCAACAGCGTGTCGGACACCATGTACTGCCGTATCACCGGGTAGGGGGCCCCCAGATCGCCCGCATCGTGCACGTCCATACCCACGAAATGACTGATCGGGTAAAGGGTATAGAACCTTTTCTGCCATGCGCTGGCCGTGTCGGTGAGTAGGCCCAGCCCGTACAATCCCCCGGCAATGACAGCGGTACAACGGTTATGGCCGGCCATCAGGTAATTCCCCGGGAGCATTTCAGCGATGGCCGCCTTCTGACCTTTCAGCACCAGCTCATAGATGTCCCGCTGCTCCGGCGTGAACTTCCTGCCGGCGGGCACTGTACGGGTGATGTCGGCACAGTAATGACCATACTCGGCTCCGATATCCATCAGCAGGAGCTCCCCTTTCCGAATCTGCCTGATATTCTCTGTATAGTGCAGCGTCACCGCGTTCGGGCCGGATCCGACGATGGACTGGAATGCAGGCATGGAAGAACCATTTTTCCGGAATGTATACTCGATCACCGCCTCGACCTCAAACTCATACAGGCCGAGGCGGCTCACACGGCAGGCATTACGAAACGCCTCCCCTGTAATATCCACCGCCTTCTGCATCCTGGCGATTTCTGTCTCATCCTTGTGAATCCTCATTTCATCCATAAGCGGATCCAGGTTCCTGAGCAGGGTATCCGATGCCTTTAACCTGGCGATCGTACGGCTTATGCTGTCTCTGAGAAAGCCGTCTTCCCGGTCAACGTAAAGCGGCGTGCCGGAAAGGATGAATCGGATTATGGAAGGGCCGAATTCCTGTAGAGGCAGCAGGGTGTCCGGCCCGAAATGATTCATGACCGTATCTGACTCGGTCATGGTCCCGGTATAGATGACATCAAAGATGCTTTTCTCTCTCCGGAACAGGGAATATGAGGGCGGGTCCTCCCCTGAAAGGGTAAGGATATAACCATACTGGTTCAATCCGGTCAGGTAATAAAAATTGTTGGTGGCCCTGAACTCGTGCCGCCCGCCGTCATGATCTCCATCGGACCGTACCACCGCGACACCATTCCCGATCGTTTCTGCCAGTTTCTGCCGCCTGGCCGCACAGGCTTTCTGCAGGTCAGCCGACATGGCCAGATCGCTGATATCCGGAACAGACAGGGTGTGTTCGTATGCATCAGGCGGTCTTTTACATCCAGCCAATAAGCTCAGAACAATCAGGAAGATCATAGCTTGTTTCATGGGGCAGGTATTTATTTAAATACTGCACTCACCTGGTCCAGCTTTTCCATATCCTCCCGGGAAAGCCTGAACGACATGGCACCAGTATTCTCTCTGGCATGGGTTTCTTTTGTGGCTCCGGGAATTGCGACCACGGTATCGCCGTGATAGTGTATCAGCCAGTTGAGGGCTACCTGTGAGGGTGTCGCGGAATATTTGTGTGCAAGTTCTTTCACCAGGTTGACCACGGGCAGGCTTTTGGTAAGCCCGGCTGGTCTGAACGGGGGGGTATGTTTTCTCCAGCCAATGTTGCTTAGCAGTTCCGTGTGGTCATGAAATTTGCCCGTAAGTACTCCCTGGGCCAAGGGTGAGTAGGCAATGATCGAGATACCGAGTTTCTTTGCCAATTCCATCATCCCATTGGATTCAATTCGTCGGTCAAGGAGATTGTACCGCACCTGATTGGAAGCCAGGGGAATCCCCTTTTTATCGAGGACCTCCCAGGCATTTTTCATGTGCTGCACTGAAAAATTACTGACGCCAATGTTCTTGATCAGCCTATCGTTAAAAAGCCGGGCCATGGCTTTCATTTCGCGCTTTTCACTGGAGAAACCCCAGGGTTGATGAACCTGGTAAAGGTCAATGGGATAGGGTGCCAGGGCGCTGATGCGTTTGTCAATGCTTTTGGTGATATGGGAGGCGAATCGGAACATAGGCCACCATTTTGTAGCAATGAGAATTTCGCCAGGTTGCTTCCCTGCTGCCTGAAGAGAGGCGGAAAGTGCTCTTTCAGAAGTACCCCTGCCATATACCTCCGCAGTATCAAACCAGTTGATCCCTCCTTCCAGGGAAAGGGATACGATCCTGCTCATGAGATCATTATCCAGGTGGGGCCAGTATTTTCCGGCCATACCGTTTTGCTGGCTGAACTGCCAGCAACCAAGTCCCACAGGGGTCACCATCATGCCGGTACGGCCAAGCTGTCGTAAAGAGATATTAGTCTCCATCATTCTGAAAGCAAATTGAAAACAGGTGAAACCGTATCCCTGGAAAATCCTTGTTACCTCCAGCTTGTCTTAACTCTCCCGGGATGAGCAAAATTACTTTTTTATTCTGTTTTCCCGGCAGTTTGATTATGCCGCTATTATACAGAAGATGATGGAAGATAAAGGCTGATAAAATTTTTATGGGATGAAGTACATCATTCTGGCGAAAATGCGCTAACTTTAAGGTGAGTTTTTCTGGTAGCCGCACACTATATCATCGTGAATTTCAGCATGTATTAAATTAATACCATGTTTTCTTTGATTTTTTTAAAAGTCTTTCCAGTTCATAGCTTACATCATAGTATTCTAATTATCAATCAATTAGCTAATCTATTACCGGGTTAACAGGGATATAAAATCATTTCCTGCAAGCAAATTTTTATAATAAAGGGATAAAAAAGTATTAATTTATCGTACTTGTCAAGGCTAATTTTGATGTATTAAAACCAAACCAGTTATGCAAAAAAAATTACTCAAAGCATTCGCTTTAATTGTAGTCGTTGCACTGGTCCTATCCACACAGGTTTTTGCGCAGCAGACCAGAACTGTGACAGGAACCATTTATGATCAGGACAATGCAACGTTGCCTGGTGCCACCATCAAGGTAAAAGACACCAATGTAGGCACGATTTCCGACCAGGACGGAACATTCACCTTGCAGGTGCCCGTCACTGCCACAATGCTGGAGATCAGTTTTGTGGGCATGGAGTCACAGGAAGTGGCCATTACAGCGGGGCCGCTTCAGATCACCATGAAATCCGCATTGACCTCACTGAGTGAAGTGGTGGTCATCGGGTACGGAACGGTACGAAGGAGCGAAGTCACTTCGGCGATCTCCTCGGTAAAAACGACCGAACTCAAAGACCTTCAGATCACCGGTGTTGACCAGGGTCTGCAGGGAAAGCTTTCGGGTGTTACGGTCACCTACAACAGCGGACAACCGGGAGGCGGTGTCGCCCTGCGCGTCAGGGGACTGACCTCCATCAACAGCAACGATCCCCTGATTGTCATTGATGGTGTCCCGTTCACCACCAACACGGTCGACAGCTATGGATATAACCAGATGGGAGGGGGAAATGGCCAGACCGGCAACAGCTTCCTGGCCAGCATCAACCCGAACGACATCGAGTCCATCGACGTCCTGAAAGATGCCTCCGCCCAGGCCATCTATGGTTCACAGGCTGCCAACGGCGTCATCATGATCACCACCAAAAAGGGAAAGGACGCGGACGGGAAGGTGACCTATGACGGATCCATTGGCGTGGGACAAATTCCAACAAGGCTGGACCTTATGGATCTGCCCCAGTTTGCACAATACCAGAACGAAGTTTTACCCCTGGTTGGCCTGGAACCTGCAGAGGAATTTCAGGATCCCTCTGTTCTCGGACCGGGAACCGACTGGCAGGAAGCCATCTTCCAGAATGCCCTGACCCAGAACCACGCGATCAGTTTCTCAGGGGCCAGGGAAAAAACCTCGTATTATTTGTCTGCCTCGTACCTGAACCAGGAAGGTACCGTGATCGGTTCTGATTTTAAAAGATATTCGGGCCGCTTCAACATTGATCACCAGATCAAGAAATGGCTGGATGTGGGCATGAGCGCCAATGTCCTCCGCAGCGATCAGAATGTGGCACTCACGGACAATGCACCTTCGGGAACCATCTGGATGGCCGCCATACAAAGCCCCCTGATCCCCGTGAAAGAAATTGACGACAGCTGGGGCGGGGGAGATATCATTGGCGGGGTGCAATACTTCCAGGATAATCCTGTTGCCCAGGCCGAAACCAGGGGCAATACCGTTATGAGGGAACAGGTTTTCGGGAACCTGTATGCCGATTTTAAATTCCTGAAAGACTTTTCATTCAAGAATGAAATATCCTACAGCCTGAATCTGCAAAACAACACAGCCTATCAATATGCTGCCGACATAGGTACGCGTATCCAGCAGAGCCAGTTGTACGATAACCGCCAGAACTCCTACTACTGGGCGTTGAGGAATTACCTGAATTACACCAAGAAGTTCAATAAGCATTTCGTCAGTGCAACAGCCGGTCACGAAGCCCAGTATTCTTACTGGGAGCAGATCACGGGCAAAAAACTCGACCTGCAGAACAACATCCTTGACCTGAACGTGGGCAGCACCACCCAATCCACATGGGAACTGGGCGGCGGCAAGAACAACTGGGCCATGGAATCCTATTTTGTCCGTGCCAATTACGCCTTTGACGACCGCTACTCCCTGTCGGTCAGTTTCAGGGCTGACGGATCCTCCAACTTCCACCCCGACAACAAGTGGGGGTATTTCCCCGGGGTTTCTGTGGGGTGGACGGTCACCAACGAAAAATTTGCCTCGTCATTTGAAAACGTCATGAATTACATGAAGATCCGGTTTGGCTACGGCGGAGTGGGCAACCAGAACCTGCCCAGCGGGGCAATGAATCCTCCCTATTCCTCCGGTATCATGTTCTGGCCCGGACCTGTCGGTTTCGGAACCATTGGATCATCCGTAACCAACTTTATCAGCGGAATTGCCAATCCCGACCTGAGCTGGGAAGAGGTCATCACCACCAACATCGGGGTTGACCTGGGCTTCCTCAAAAGCAGGCTGGAAGCTTCTATTGATATCTACAAGAAGACCACATCCAATATGCTGTTATTCACCACGGGTCCCACCTTCCTGGGCATTGGCTCAAACTGGGATGACCTCAAGGCACCTATCGGAAATGTGGGTCAAATGACCAATAAAGGGATTGATCTCAACCTGAACGGCTATATCTTCATGAAAGAAAATTTCAACTGGAACGCTTCCCTAATTTTCTCGCGTTATAACAATGAACTGGACAAACTTCTGAACGAAGCGTCCACCCTTGCCGGGAAAGTATACTATGATCAATATACCATTACCCTTACAGCTCCCGGTCAACCTGTGGGATCCTACTACGGGCTGATCTATGATGGCATTTACCGTACTCAGGAAGATCTCGACAATGCCCTGCCCCAGTTTGGTTTCCCCATTGATGAAACACACACCTGGCTGGGCGATGTGCGGTTTAAAGACATCGACGGCAAAGACGAAAACGGCAAGCGGACGGGAGAACCCGACGGCAAGATCGATGAGGCCGACATGACCTATATCGGCAGCCCGATCCCGGAATTCACCTTTGGGTTCACCAATAACTTCAGCTTCTATAACTTCGATGTGTCCCTGTTCCTGCAGGGAAGCTACGGTGCAGATGTCTATAACTTCCTGAAATGGCAGCTGGAAAAGATGGATAACACCTATTACAACCAGCTGGCCACTGTATCGGACAGGTACACGGAAACCAATACAGATGGAAGCCTGCCCAGGTTCACCACCACCAACTCCAACAACACCTATGTTTCCACCCGGTACGTGGAAGATGGTTCATACCTTCGCATCCAGAACCTCACCATAGGGTATCGCTTTCCAAAGAAATGGATAGAGCATATTAAAATGACCAACCTGAGGTTGTATTTCTCAGGGCAAAACCTGTACACCTTCACCGGCTACTCAGGATATGATCCGGAAATTGGGGCATTCGATAACACGATCCTGCTCATGAACGTGGATCAGGGGCATTTCCCGAATCCGCGTGTGTATACGTTCGGTATCAATGTCGAATTCTAACCACGGATCACTAACCCTAAAAATCCTAAAAAAATGAAAAGAATCATCACATATACGCTGGCCATCGCGCTCATCACACTGGGAGCGTGCCAGAAAGAGTTTACCGAACGTGCATCCCTCGACAGCACAACGGTGGATAACTACTACAACACTGCCGATGAGGTCCGTGCCGGTACCAGTACACTGTACAGCGGTCTTCCGTGGCATGGGTTCCTGAGCCGCGCCATGGATGACATTGGCGATGTGATGGCAGGAAACGGCTTCAGTTATCCCTCCAACGGGGATTACGCCGCTTTTGTCAACTTCACCCTATCGTCCACGAACGCTCTTGTCGCCGACAGCTGGAAATCCTTCTATAAAGTGGCGGGATGGTCCGGTTCCCTGTTGCAGGCCTTCGAAATGAAGAAAAGCCTGGGCGGCGATGCTTCATTCCTGGATCCGGCCATTGCTGAGTGCCACTATATGAGGGGCACGGTCTATTTTTACCTGGCCCGCGTATGGGGCGATGTGCCCATCGTAAATAATCCTGGTGCAGTGGCTCTTTCCGGAGATTATAACATCCCCCGTTATTTGAAGGAGGATGTTTTCAGGTATGCCCTGGAAGAGCTTAAACTGGCTGAGGCGGGACTTCCTGCAAGCGATGTTCCCGGCCGTCTGACCACCTGGTCAGCCAAGGCCATGATGGCCAAGCTGTACCTGTATCTCCAGGATTATACCAACGCTGCCACCAAAGCACAGGAGGTAATCAACTCCGGCTACTATGATCTAGTCTCCAAAGATGATTACCGGTCGATGTTCAACTCCAGCGCATGGAACAACAACATCGAATCCATCTTTGCCATCCAGCATCAGCTCGCACAAAATCCCTGGGGAACAGGTAACCAGCTGCAATGCGACCGCGGACCGGGCAACTTGCAAACCGACGTTTCCAGCATGTGGGAGCTTTTCCTTCCCACGCTGGATTTCAAGGCTGCCATTGAGCCGGGTGATATCCGCCGACCTGCCACTATTATGGAACATGGCTGGACGATGCCCGAATGGAAGCCCCAGGCCGGAGATGCAGATTACAACGCATTCATGGCCAACGGGTATGTCTATGATACGGCACAACCTGCAGGAAAGGGCGGACAGTTCAACGGCACCCGCTCCAACATTGCAAAATATGTAGTGGGTCCGGGAGCCAAATATGGCGGTGAAGAAGTGATCGGCATGAATACGGGTCAGAACTTCATGGTACAGCGCTATGCCGATGTGCTGCTGATCTACGCCGAAGCCATCCTGGGAAACAACGCTTCCACCACCGATGCACAGGCACTGAACGCCTTTAACAGGGTCCGCCTGCGTGCCGGCCTGCAACCCAAGGCATCCATCACCAAAGACGATATCATTCAGGAACGCCGTATTGAATTCGCCTTTGAGGGAGATTACTGGTACGATATTCAACGTCAGGGATATGCCAAGGCAAAAGAGATCATCGAAGCGCAGAACCGCGGTCAGGTGGGTAATCCGGTCTACGTTACCTTTACGGAACAGTACATGTACCTGCCCATCCCGGCAGGCGAAATTGCCCAGGATCCCGCCCTGGCCGGTCCACCGGTACCTTACTATGAATAATCCTAAAATTTAACATCCTATGAAAAAGATATCTGTAACCAGAATTTCAGCATTGTTCCTCATCCTGCTCAGCATGGTGTGGATCTTCAGCGGTTGCAAAAAGGATACGGATGGCAGCCCGGATGTCCCCGCAGGAACCCCGGTCTTTGAATCCATTACTCCGACAGAAGGACCTACGACCACCATGCTTACCCTCAAAGGACAAGGACTTGGCCAGATGGTGAGCATCGTCTTCGACCTGAACAATGCTCCTGCCATCATCAATCCAAACCTCAACACGGAAACGTGCATCTTGTTCCGCGTTCCGGACACGGCATTCCGGGGCCAGCAAAACATCATCCTCACCAACGTGGATGGCAAGACGCTGACCGTTCCGTTTGACGTACAGGCCTACTCCATCGTGAACAGTGCCTTCCCGACCGATTTCCAGGCCGGCAGTACCGTTACACTGTCGGGAAACAACCTTGACGTTTGTTCAAAGGTGGTACTCGAAGGCAGCACCGACGAAGCGGAGATTGTTTCATCCTCGCTGAATACAGCCGTCATTAAAATGCCGGCCACTGAACTCACCAAATGCAGGCTGGTGCTGACAAGCCCAGCAGGAGACCGTACCACGGACGTGATCCTCATCAACATCGACAAAGCACTGCCTGTTTTCACAGATGCACTGATGAACGGATTCGAAAGCTGGTCGTGGGGCGGAACCTTCGAACCCTCATCCGATTTTGTCATCACCGGTACCAGCTCCATGAAAGCGGCCTATGATCCGGCCGGAACATGGGGCGGACTGCAGCTTGGGAACGGGGGGTCCATCAACATTACCGAATACCGGTATTTCACTTTCTGGATCAAAGGAGCCGATGTGGAGAAGAAAATGCAGTTCTGGATCAACTGGCAGGACCAGAAGGTTGACGTAGTAATACCCGCTGGTGTCTGGACCTATTACAAATACGATCTGCTTACCGACTATCCCACGATCGATAAAACGGCGGTAAACAACATTACGTTCCAGATGTATGACGAGGGCCATACTGTATACTTCGACAATATTGTATTTATCAAGGAATAATGAGGATGCAGTTTTAGGTTGACTGGTTGGCTGCCTGGTTCATGCAAAGGCAACGGAGCATCGAACCAGGCTTTTTTTATTAAAGACCTCTCCCCCTGCCCCTTCCGGATCTCCGCTTTCGCGGAGACCCAGGGAAAGGGAGTAGGGGAGGGGTCAAAATAAAAACCGAAAAAATCATGATAAAACCACATCATCTGTTGATCGTTGCTCTTCTTTTGTGGGCAGATACGACCGTTGCGCAGGACCAGGGATTCTTCCTGAACGAGTGGATGCCAGCCGTCATCTCCAGTCCGCCCTACTTTGATACAGAACAAACGACAGAGCCTGTCAAGGCATCGCTGAAAGTGCTCTTTCACGATACACTGGCCAGGGTGCCCAATTATATGTTTGGTGACAATGCCAACCTGTGGACCGGATGCATGTCGAACAATACCCAGCTCATGAGGCATATCCGTGACCGGCGGATGGGGGTGCTGCGGGGGCCCGCTGGTTCCGTTTCGGATGAGTTCTTCTGGAACCGGGTGACCGACGACCGGCCTGAAGACATTCCCGATACGCTGGCAGGCCGTGATGTACCTTTTAAGCCGTGGTACGGCATCCGTCCCAACTCGTATGAAAACTGGACCATGCACATCGATTCATTTTACAGGATTTTATATCACACCAATGTTACGGGAATGCTCACAGTGAATTACGGGTATGCCCGCTATGGTACAGGACCGGCTCCGGTGGACACGGCAGCGCATATGGCAGCCGACTGGGTGCGGTACGATAACGGGCGAACCCGATTCTGGGAGATCGGAAACGAAGTGTTCGGCAACTGGGAAGCCGGCTACCGCATCAACACGGAGCTGAACCAGGACGGTCAGCCGGAGTACATCAACGGTACCCTTTACGGGCAACATTGCCGCATATTCATCGACAGCATGCGAACGGCTGCGGCAGAAATGGGACTCGACATCAGGATCGGTGTGGTGATGCTGGACGCCTACAGCTGGGAACAGCCTCAATGGAACAAGGAAGTGGCTGCGAGCGTGGGCGATCTGGCCGACTTTTATGTCGTGCACAGTTACTACACCCCGTGGCAACAGAACTCGGGCATTGCGACGGTCCTGAATTCGTACAGGCGTACGGGCACCTACAAGGATTATGTTTATGCGGAAGCTGATAAGGCAGGCATGCCCCATTTGCCTGTGGCGCTGACAGAATATAATATTTTTGCGATTAAATCCAACCAGCCCGTGTCGCATGCGAACGGGATGCATGCGGTGCTGGTGACGGGGGAAGCAATGCGGACCGGATACGGGGCCGCCCTCCGCTGGGATCTGGCCAACAGCTGGAACAACGGCAATGACCATGGCATGTACTCGTTCGGCGATGAGCCAGGAGTGGTCCAATACGCCCCGCGGCCTGCTTTCTATCACCTGTACTACCAGCGGCGTTACACCGGAGATGTACTGCTCCACATGACACAGCGGGGCGATACCAACGTGGTGGCTTTCCCAACCGCCTTTTCCTCCGGCCAGGTGGCCGTCACCATGGTCAACAAGGCCACATATGATGTCGTGGTACGGCTGAACGTACAGGAATTTAAATTCGGAGACAGGTATTACACCTATACCCTCACCGGCGACGGAACGGACTTTTCAAGGAAGGTCTTCGTAAATGGCATTGGAAATACAGGCGTCGCCGGGGGACCCGGTAACTATGAATCCATTGAGGCAAATTCCTGCCTCATAGGGGATGAGATCAGGATCAAGCTCCCGCGTTACTCCACCACGCTCGTCCTGGTGGAACCGGGTGAAAAGGAACTCATCATCAATGAAGACATCGCCGGGATCCAATCCACACCGGCGCCCGATCCCATCCTCATCTCCCCAAATCCAGCTCAGGGCCGGTTCCGGATCAGTGATGTTCCCTCAACGATTAATAAATTAACAATCAGTGACATGAATGGCAGAGCCGTATATGTTTATCTTTGTAAACGCGGCGAGGAACTGAACCGGGAATTCGGGGTAACCCTGGATCCCGGCATGTACCAATGCATCTTTACGGGAAGTAACGACATATATACCAAAAAACTGATCATTCACTGAAATGAAAAACATCCGGATCCCTTTTCACCTGCCCGCCATCATCGCCCTGCTGATCTTTATGATTTCATGCCAGAAGGCATCCTATGAAAGGATCCCGGACGGTCTGATCGTTCATGTGGAGAAAACAGCACACCAGCCAGCTCACGCTGTCAGGCTTCAGGTGATCAGGGACCACATTATTCATGTCACCTCTGTTCCGGGTGAGGTTTTCAGCGAACCAAAAAGCCTGATCGTACCCGATACGCTGTCAGCCACCGCCGATTTCGACATCTTAGAACAAGATGACAAGATCATCCTGAAAACAAAGGCTTTACAGGTCCAGGTGAGACCTGTCACCGGCGAAGTCTCTTTTTCCGATGCCCGGGGACAGGTGTATCTCGCTGAAAAACAAGGAGGTGGAAAATCCTTTGGAAATGTAATGGTGGATGGTCAGAAATTTCTGACCGTTCAACAGCAATTCGGGTCTGCCGATGGCGAAGCCCTGTACGGATTGGGTTCCAATCAGACCAGCTACATGAACCTGAAGGGAAAAGATGCCGACCTGTTTCAGTATAACACGCAGGCCATCGTTCCCTTCCTGGTCTCCACCAGGAACTATGGCATCCTGTGGGATAATTATTCCAGGACCAGATTTGGGGATGTCCGTGAACCGGAAGAATTGTCGGGACTGAAGCTCTATGATAAAGATGGCCGGGAAGGCGGTCTGAGTGCGATCTACAGGGACAGGAACGACACATCGAAGGTGTTTCTGACGCGCATGGAAAGGGAAATCAATTACCAGTTCATCCCCGACCTGGTGAAGTTTCCTGAAGGATACAACCTGGGTGAGGCGGCGGTCACCTGGATCGGTGCGATGGAAGCAGCCGAATCCGGCACCCATAAATTTATCTTTACATCGGCCGGGTATGCCAGGTTATGGGTTGACGGAACACTGCTGTTCGATCGCTGGCGACAGTGCTGGAATACCTGTTCCAACCGGTTCGACCTCAACATGGAAGCGGGTAAAAAGTATGCCCTTAAAATAGAATGGATCCCTGACGGCGGCGAATCCTTTATCACCCTGAAACATCTTTCACCGTTGCCTGCCGATGATCAGAACAGGATCACCCTTGCTTCAGAGGTGGCCGATCAGATTGACTATTATTTCATCGCCGGACAAAGCATGGATGAGGTGATCAGCGGGTACCGCACCCTCACCGGTAAGGCGACCATGATGCCAAAGTGGGCGCTGGGTTTCTGGCAAAGCCGCGAACGGTACAAAACACAGCAGGAGATCCTGGAAGTGGTAAGTGAATACAGAAAACGGAACATACCGCTGGACAACATCGTCCTTGACTGGCAGTACTGGCCCATTGACAAGTGGGGCGATCACCAGTTTGAAGCTTCCCGCTTCCCTGATCCGGCGGGAATGATGACCACCCTTCATGATTCCCTGAACGCCCGCCTGATGATCTCCGTATGGCCCAAGTATTACAAAGGCACCGCCAACTTTGAGGCCATGGACCAAAAAGGCTGGCTGTACAAACTCAACATTGAGAAAAACAGGAAAGACTGGCTGGGTTATGTATCCACTTTTTATGATGCGTACAATACAGAGGCTCAGAAGGCTTTCTGGGATCAGATCAATGCCGCTATTTACAGCAAGGGGGTGGATGCCTGGTGGCTCGACGCCACCGAGCCCGATATTTGTTCCAATCTTCCCATGGATGAGCGCAAAGCGCTGATGAATCCCACTGCGCTGGGTCCAGCAGCCAAATATTTCAATGCCTTCGCGCTGGAGCAGGCCCAGGCTGTCTATGAAGGCCAGCGCCGCACCAATCCCGGTAAGCGGGTTTACATCCTTACCCGCTCTGCCTTTGCCGGCTTACAGCGGTATGCAGCGGCAAACTGGAGCGGCGACATTGCAGCCCGCTGGCACGACATGGCAGCCCAGATCCCCTGCGGACTCAATTTCAGCATCTCGGGAATCCCCTGGTGGACCATGGACATCGGCGGCTTTGCCGTGGAAAACCGGTATTACGATGCCACGGGCGAAACCCTTGAAGAGTGGCGTGAACTCATGACCCGATGGCACCAGTTCGGCGCCTTCGTCCCCATCTTCCGTTCCCACGGACAGTACCCCTACAGGGAGATCTACCTTACAGCACCACAGGATCATCCTGTCTACCAGGCCATGGTGGACTATAACCATCTGCGCTACCGGCTCATGCCATATATCTATTCGCTGGCTGGTTATACCTGGCTGAATGATTACACGGTCATGCGGCCGCTGGCCATGGATTTTGGCGAAGATGCCCGCGTACTCGATATCGGGGATCAGTACATGTTCGGCCCGGACCTGATGATCAATCCGGTATGTACATACAGGGCCCGCGAAAGAGCGGTGTACCTGCCGGCGCCCACGGGCTGGTATGATTTTTTCACGGGCGGCCATTACCCCGGCGGCCAGACGATCATGGCTCCATCGCCCCTGGAATACATACCCACCTTTGTCAGGGAAGGGACCATCCTTCCCCTAGGCCCCGAAATCCAGCATACCGCCGAGAAACCGGCGGATCCGCTCACCCTGTTCGTCTTCAGCGGACACGACGGGAAATTTGTTCTTTACGAGGATGAAAATACCAACTATAATTACGAGAAGGGAGCTTTTACGACCATTTCCTTTCTTTATGACGATTCCGGAAAAACACTGACCATCGGCCAACGCGAGGGAACCTTCGAAGGCATGCTCCAGCGCCGTACCATTCAAATCATCGTGGTCACTCCCCTGAAACCGGAGAAAATGGATCTCAGGGGAGTACCCGATAAAGTAATCACCTATGACGGCACCGGGCAAATCATTGACCTTTCAAACCTGTAAATCAACATATTATAAAAATAACAACATGATGAAAAGAGTACTCTGTTGGTTACTTGCGCTGGCCCTTACCGGCCCATGCGTTGCCCAGGAACTGCTGCCCGTGCAATGGAAATTCAAAACCGGCGACGATCCTGCCTGGGCTTCTCCTTCTTTTGATGATTCAGGCTGGAGTGAAATCATCCCCGGAGAAGTGTGGGAAAATCAGGGATTCCCTGGTTATGATGGCTTTGCCTGGTACAGAACCTCGGTCGTCATTCCTTCGACATTAAAAAGCAATGCATTGGAATATGGCGGATTCCTGTTGCAGCTGGGCAAAATTGACGATGTCGATTTCACCTATCTGAATGGCGAATTTTTAGCAGGGTTGGGTGAGCTCCCTCCCAATTATGTTACCCGGTGGGATGAAATCCGGAATTATACAATCCCTGCCGGCAAAATCCTGTGGGATCAGCCCAATACCCTTGCCGTGAGGGTTTTTGATCTTACCGGTGGTGGCGGTATATATGGTGAGCCCATCCTCCTTACGGTACATGGTCCGGCTGACCATATCATGATAGAGCCCGCCTTCGCCGAACCTGACCATATCCTGAAAGGTTCACAGGATATGAACATTCCCATCAGGCTTATCAATAATTTCCATCGCCCGTTCACCGGAAAAATCGGGATCCGGGTCGTGTCGGATTTTGGAGAAGAGATTTACGGTCAGGAACAAAATCTGACATTGAACGCCAAAAAACAAATCCTGGTCAATTTCACTATTCAGGGCCTTCGTCCCGGTTTTTATAAGGCTTTGGTGACCCTGGCCAGTGATATTGCCACCAAAAAAATATCCTTTGCGTTCGGGTATGAGCCTGAAAAGATCTACAGCCCGCCTGATCCGCGCCCCGATTTTGATGACTACTGGGCACGCGCCAAAAGGGAACTGAACGCGGTTGATCCGCAGTTCAATATGATAAAGATCGATTCGCTGTGCACTTCCAGGCGAAACGTATACCTGGTGGAAATGAGGTCCCTGGGCAATATCCTGATCCGGGGATGGTATTCGGTACCCACGGCGCCCGGAAAATACCCTGCGGTCATGCAGGTACACGGATACCAGAGTGTCATTCTGCCGGAATATGTGGATTACGGTGACGACCTTATCGGATTCGGCCTGCACATCCGCGGACATGGCAACAGCCGCGACCATGTCAATCCCGGATTCCCGGGCTTCCTGCAGTCTTTCCTTGAGGATAAGGAGATGTACATTTACCGCGGAGGGTACATGGATTGTGTCCGTGGTGTGGATTTTCTTTTCTCCCGTCCTGAAGTGGATACCTCACGGGTCGCCGTTGAAGGCGCCAGCCAGGGGGGAGCCCTGACTTTTGCCACCGCCGCCCTGTGCAATGACAGAATAACGGTCTGTGCACCCCAGGTGCCCTTCCTGTCAGACTTTGAAGATTACTTCAGGGTGGCCACATGGCCCGGCAATGAATTCATCAGCATGGTCGTGGAACAGAAAAAGATGACCTGGGAAGAAGTGTACAACACCCTCAGTTATATTGATATCAAGAACCTGGCGGGCTGGATCAGGGCCCCCATGATCATGGGCGTCGGCCTCGCTGATGATGTATGCCCGCCCCATATCAATTTTGCCGCCTACAACCAGGTAAAATCGGAAAAACAATATATCGTATATCCAGAAAGCGGACATGGCCTTCCGGAAGACTTTTATTTTAAGAAAATGGCATTCATCCGTCAAACATTCTTCCCTGACAGCCTGCCATCCACCGGATCCGATGTGCGAACCAGAGAAAATTTCAACCGCGGCTGGAAATTCTTACCGGGCGATCCACCGGGAGCATCGGCCGTACTGTTTGACGATTCGGGCTGGAGACCACTGAACCTGCCTCACGACTGGAGCATTGAAGGGGATTTTAACGTTCAAAATCCGTCTTCTCCTGGAGGAGGAGCGCTTCCAGGCGGCATCGGATGGTACCGCAACACATTTCACATTCCATCCTCCGACAGGGGAAAAAATATCTATGCCGAGTTCGACGGAGTCTACCGCATGGGAGAGGTATGGATCAATGGCCATTACCTGGGGAAAAGACCGTACGGGTATTCTTCCTTCCGCTACGAACTGACGCAATACCTTAACTATGGCAACGAGGCCAATGTGATCAGTGTCAGGGTTGATAATTCACAGCAGCCCAATTCACGGTGGTATTCCGGATCAGGGATCTACCGGAACGTCTGGCTCGTAAAAACAGGCTCCATTGCCGTTGATCACTGGGGAACCTATGTCACAACGCCCACCGTGACTGAAAATGATGCAGAAGTCAACATACGTACACGAATCCGCAACACAACAGGCACATCGGTCAAGATCTCCGTCAAATCAAGCATTTATGATCATACCAACAAACTGATATCTGAGAAGACTTCTCCGGGGATGCTGGTCAGCACTTCCGGCAGCGAGATCAAACAAACCATCACTGTTCCCGCTCCGGAACTCTGGTCGGTCGACAATCCGGTGATGTACCGGGTGGTCACTACCCTTCTTTCCAAGGAACAGGTTCTGGATGAATACATCACTCCTTTCGGGATCCGGTCGTTTGAATTCAGCAGTACCCGTGGATTTTTATTAAATGGTAAACCATTAAAAATCAATGGAGTGTGTAACCATCATGACCTGGGCTGCCTTGGCGCTGCCATCAACACCCGCGGCCTTGAACGTCAGCTGGAATTGTTAAAGGCAATGGGGTGCAACGGCATACGGACATCGCACAATCCACCGGCTCCTGAATTGCTGGACCTCTGCGACAGGATGGGATTCATCGTGATGGATGAAGCGTTCGACATGTGGAAAATAAGCAAGACTCCCTTCGACTACAGTGCTGACTTTGATGTGTGGCACCGGCGCGACCTGGAAGACCTGGTGTTGCGCGACCGCAATCATCCCAGCGTGTTCATCTGGAGCATCGGCAATGAGATCATGGAACAATGGGATACCTCGGGGACCCGGATTGCACGGGAGCTGGCCTCCATCGTCAGGAAACTGGATGACACCCGGCCCATCACCGCTGCGTGCAATGACCCAAAACCGGAGAACTATCTCATCCGTTCAAAAGCCCTCGATCTGATCGGTTACAATTATCATGAGGAGAATTTCGCCCAGTTTCCGGAATTGTTCCCCGGGCAGAAATTCCTTGCCACCGAGACAACCTCCGCACTGGCCACCCGCGGCAGCTACGACATGCCTTCCGACAGCATCCGCCGCTGGCCCCTCAAATGGGATGTACCCTTTTATGAAGGTAATGCCGACATGAGCTGTTCGGCGTATGACAACTGCTCTGCGCCATGGGGCTCCACCCATGAAGAGACCTGGAAAATAGTGAAAAAATATGACTTCATGTCAGGCATGTTCATTTGGACCGGCTTCGACTATATCGGCGAACCCACACCATATCCCTGGCCCGCCCGCAGTTCCTACTTTGGTATCCTCGATCTCTGCGGGTTCCCGAAAGATGCGTATTATCTGTACAAAAGCGAATGGACAAGCGAGCCCGTCCTTCACCTCTTCCCCCACTGGAATTGGGCTCCCGGACAAATGATCGATGTATGGGCCTATTCCAACTGTGACGAAGTGGAGCTATGGCTCAACGGCACTTCGCTCGGAGCACAGCGTAAAACCGGTGATATGCTGCATTTCAGCTGGAGGGTGCCCTTTGAGGCCGGTACCCTTCGTGCCACAGGGAAACAGAACGGCAAGGTGATCCTGACCAGGGAAATCCAGACCGCCGGAGAACCATACCGCATCGTTCTCTCACCCGACCGTAATGCGATCCGCGCCGACGGAGACGATCTGTCGTATGTGACGGTCACTGTGGTGGACAAAAACAACGTCGTTGTGCCGTATGCCGACAACCGGATCTATTTCACGGTAGAAGGCAACGGTGAGCTCGAGGCGACCGACAACGGAAACCAGGTGAGCATGGAGTCGTTCAAATCCCATGAAAGAAGAGCGTTTCACGGGATGTGCCTGGCGGTGGTACGAAGCGGCCTGCAGCCGGGAAACCTTGTCCTGAAAGCCAGCGCAGATGGCCTGCAGCCAGCCGGATGCACCCTTCAACTATTACATCCATGATGATCATGAAAAAAGCTTTGTTTCTTTCCGTTTCCCTCATCCTTGTGATGATAGGCACAGCACAGATCCCGTTCCACCGGGGCGTCAACCTTACCGGATGGTTCCAGGCCCGCGACGCGAAGCATATCCAGTTTGAACGGTTCTCCAGGAAGGATTTCCAGGATATTAAAAGCCTCGGATGTGACGTCATCCGTCTGCCCATCAACCTGCACAGCATGACAGGTAAGGAACCGGAATATATCCTGGAGCCGTATTTTCTCAGCTGCCTGGATTCAGCCGTCAACTGGGCAGAACAGCTGGGACTGCACCTGATCCTCGACAACCACTCGTTCCATCCCATCAGGGTCACCGATCCGGAGATCGGTATGATCCTCAACAAGGTATGGCCCCAACTGGCAGAACGGTACAGGGAGCGCTCCGACCTCATCAGTTATGAAGTACTGAACGAACCACATGGCATCTCCAACAAGCTGTGGGGTGAGATACAGCAGGAGGCCATCAATGCCATTCGTCAGGTCGACACCCGGCATGCCATCATCATCGGCCCTTCGGGATACAATGGATATAAAGACCTTGACAGCATGCCCGTTTACCGGGATCCGAACCTCATCTATACCTTCCATTTTTACGATCCGTTCATGTTCACGCACCAGGGTGCCGCGTGGAACAGCCCTTCCATGGCCTCGCTCAAGGGAATCCCGTTTCCGTATGATCCCGTACGAATGGCTCCTGTTCCATCGGAGTTCAGGGGCACATGGGTGGAAGACGGTCTTTTAAGGTATCCCGCTGAAGGTAACGAAGAAAAGGTAAAATCCTTGCTGGACATTGCCATCCGTTTCAGGGACAATCGCCGGGTAGACATTTTCTGCGGTGAATTCGGCGTTTACATACCCAACAGCGACAACGATGACCGCTCCTACTGGTATAAAGTGGTCAGAGAGTACCTGGAAAAAAACAATATTCCCTGGACATCATGGGACTACAGGGGCACCTTTGGACTTTTCAATAAAGGTTCGATGGAGCTCTTTGAAACCGACCTCAATGTTCCTCTGCTTCAGAGCCTGGGTTTGACGGTTCCGGAGCAATGACCGGCCGGTGAGGGTTTCTAGATGAACACCCTGACCCCCTGATCATAACTTTCCCTGAGCTCCTTCGGGGTACAGCCTTTCTTTTTTTTGAAGATACGGTTGAAATTGGAGATGTTATTGAATCCGCAGTCATAGGCGATCTCTGAAATGGTCTGGGTCGTCTCGATCAGCAGGCGGGAGGCATGCCCCAGCCGGATCTCGGTGAGGCTGTCGATGAACGTCATCCCGGTGCGCAGCTTGAAGAAACGGCTAAAAGCTGTCTCCGTCATGCTGGTCAGCCTGGCCACCTCGGCCAGGGAAACAGGACGGTGAAAATTCTGATGGGTATAATTCATCACCTTCTCTATCCTGCGACTGTTGTAATGGCTCTTTTCTGCTGCATTGAACGTTGAGTCACTCAGTATCCGGTAACTACGTGAAATGGACAGGTCGTGGATGATCGACATGAGCTCCAGCACGGAGTCGAAGCCCTGTTTTTTGGCCAGGCCCATGATACGGGGAGCCAGTTGCCTTGCCGTGGCAGTCGAAAAAAGAATGCCGCGCACGGATTTCTCAAGAAGGTTGCGAATAAAGGTCAGCTGATTCTTTTTCAGGAACTTCTCATCGAAAAAGTCATGGTGGAACTGAATCGTCACCTCTGTGATGATCTTTCCGTGAAAATCCGATCCGAACCAGGCATGCTGAAGATTGGGACCCACCATTACCAGCTCTATATCGCCGATTTCATCGATATGGTCGCCGATCACCCTTTTGGCGCCCCTGGCATTCTGAATGAAATTGAGCTCAATCTCATCATGAAAATGCAAGGGGAAATCAAAGGCCGTCTTTTTTCTTGAAAAAACTGTAAAACAATCTGCCTGTGTCAGGGGAGTTATTTCCCTCATCACTTTTTCAACCATGTTCAATGATGTGTTGGCAAGGCTGTACTACCCGTCAGAATAAATCGTACTATAAAAGTATAAAATAAACCTGAACTATGTTCCCGCTCCAAAACCTTTTATTTCCCCCTGTTCTAAAGGATTGACCACCCTGGGAATGAAAGGAATTTCATCAAAAAGTACGTTATTATGCTAAAATAGTATTACTGTAAAGCGGGCCCGGAATATGAACTTTACATGAATTTTGCTCCTTTTATCCATGAAACCGTTTCACACGAACATGTGCCTCAGAAACCTCATATATTTCCTGCCTGCTTTGGCCTGTCTGTTCATAATGGGTTGTAATGACCTGGAAAATAATACTATATCCATGGCTGATCTGCAGGCAACACCTGAAACCCGGAATCTTTTATCGGAAATGAAATTGCTTGTCGCCACAGGGACCATGATCGGTCATCAGGATGACCTGGCCTACGGGATAGGCTGGATCGCTCCCAACGGGAAATCGGATATTTACAGGATCTGTTCGGACTATCCGGCTGTCTTTGGGTGGGACCTCGGCCACATCGAAACCGGTTCCCCGGTCAACCTGGATTCGGTTCCCTTTGCCGATATAAAAACCTATGCCCGGCAGGTTCACGCTATGGGAGCCATCAATACCTTCAGCTGGCACTGCAATAATCCGCTGACCGGCGGATCAGCCTGGGATAGCCAGACTCCCGGCGTGGTGGCGGGTATTCTTCCCGGAGGAGAACAGCATACCAGATACCTGCAATGGCTGGATCAGCTGGCGGTATTCTTCAACGAACTGACTGATGACAACAATAAACCCATACCACTGATTTTCAGGCCATTTCATGAACAGACAGGAGACTGGTTCTGGTGGGGGAACACCCACTGCACTCCTGATGAATTCATCCGGTTGTGGCAGTTCACCGTCACGTACCTGAATGAGACCAAACAGGTGCATAACCTCCTGTGGGCCTATTCAGCAGCTGACCGTTTTCAGCATAAAAAGGATTTCATGGAACGATATCCCGGTGACAGGTATGCGGATATCGTTGGATTCGATCAGTATCAGCAGCCCGGGCAATCCTATGAGGATTTTGTTGAAGCCATGAAAAGCAGGATTTCATTGCTGGCTGAAATTGCCAAAGAGCATGACAAGCTTCCGGCCATTACAGAAATGGGTTATGAGCAGATCCCCTACCCGGCCTGGTGGACCCATGTGGTATGGCCCATCCTGAAGGATAGCGGATTGTCGTATGCATTGTTCTGGCGGAATGCTGCCAACAGGCCCAACCATTATTATGTTCCATACCCCGGCCAGATCAGCGAGGAGAATTTCGTCCTTTTCTATGATCTTCCCAGAACGCTTTTCCAGAAGGACATCCAGGAAAGATCCCTTTACGACCACCCTTAAAATACCAGAATAACGTATGAACAATAGCTTTGAAGAACGCCTTCGCTCCCTGAACCATCGGTATGAAGAGCTGGTGGAGCGGCCTAACAGGCAAAAAGACTGCTTCAACGGAATTTTCAGCCGTTACGAACACCCGGTGCTGACTGCCGGCCATGTACCCCTGTCGTGGAGGTACGACCTGGATCCGTCAGCCAATCCTTTTCTACTGGAACGGATCGGCGTAAATGCTGTCTTCAATGCAGGGGCCATAAAATTCAACGGTAACTATGTGCTGGTGGCAAGGGTGGAGGGATCAGACCGTAAATCCTTCTTTGCCATTGCTGAAAGCCCCAACGGAGTGGATCATTTCCGTTTTCGCCCCTTTCCCGTACATCTGCCGGAAGCCTCCGTTCCCGATGTCAATGTTTACGACATGCGGCTGACCCGGCATGAGGACGGATGGATCTATGGGATCTTTTGCTCCGAGCGGAAGGATCCCGCAGCCCTTCCCGGGGATCTTTCATCTGCGATAGCCACCGCCGGCATTGTACGTACCCATGATCTGGAAAACTGGGAACGGCTTCCCGATCTGAAGTCCAAAAGCCAGCAACGGAATGTGGTTCTTCACCCTGAATTCATTCATGGCCAGTATGCACTGTACACCCGTCCACAGGATGGATTTATTGACGCTGGCAGCGGAGGGGGGATCGGATGGGCGCTGATCCGTGACATTACAAAGGCTGAAATCCGGGAGGAACGCATCATTGACCCGCGGCAGTATCACACCATCAAGGAATTGAAAAACGGAGAGGGGCCTGCGCCCATTAAAACCAGTAAGGGGTGGCTGCATCTGGCCCACGGCGTCAGAGGCTGCGCAGCGGGTCTTCGTTATGTACTTTATATGTATATGACCGCACTGGAGGATCCTTCCCGCGTGACCGCACAGCCTGCAGGATATCTCATAGCCCCGGAGGAAGAAGAACGCACCGGTGATGTGTCAAATGTCGTATTTTCCAACGGCTGGATTGCCGATGACGATGGGACGGTGTTCATCTACTACGCTTCCTCTGATTCGCGGATGCACGTGGCAGTTTCATCCATTGACCGGCTCACGGATTACTGCCTGAATACTCCCCCGGATCAGCTGCGCTCAGCTTTGTCGGTAAAGACGATCCGGGAACTTATCCTGAAAAATAAGGCCTATCCTGGCCATCCATAATCTCCGGAACCTTCTTTGGCAAAACATATCCATAATGCCCACAAAGGAATTGAACCATGACAACTGAAAAACTCCGGTTACGGGAAAAAACAGGATACGGTTTTGGCGATCTCGCATCATCGATGTTCTGGAAAATATTCGGGATGTACCTGCTTTTTTTCTACACCGATATTTTTGGTCTGCCTGCTGCAGCGGTGGGTACCATGTTCCTGGTGACCCGTATCTGGGACACCCTGTTCGATCCGGTGGTGGGCGTGCTTGCCGACCGCACCCGGTCCCGGTGGGGAAAATTTCGTCCATACCTTCTGTGGTTCGCCCTGCCCTTCGGGATCATCGGTACACTCATGTTCGTCACCCCGGGATTCAATACTACCGGTAAACTCGTGTATGCCTATATCACATACTCGCTGATGATGGGTGTGTACTCCATGATCAACGTACCCTATGCGTCGCTGCTGGGGGTGATGTCGGCCAACATTAAGGAACGCAATGTCCTGTCATCGTTCCGAATGGTCTTTGCCTTTATCGGAAGCTTCATCGCACTGCTGCTCATCGAGCCCCTGGTAAAATTCTTCACCGGTAGCAGCGGGAATTCCCAAACCGGTTGGACACTGGGTGTCATGGTCATCGCGATCCTGTGCGTTCTCTTTTTCCTGGGCTGCTTCCTTCTCACCCGGGAAAGGGTTAAACCGATCGCCACCAGGAATGATTCGCTCAAAGACGACATCAGGGACCTTGTGCGGAACCGTCCGTGGTGGATCCTGCTGGGCGCCGGCATGGCCGCCCTGATCTTCAACTCGATCCGCGACGGTGCCGCTGTGTACTATTTCAAGTATTTCGTCCAGAGTGATGCCACGTTACATTTACCCTTTTCCGGGACAGCCATCACACTGACTACATTGTACCTGGTGCTGGGACAGGCTTTCAATATCATAGGCATCATCACCGTGACCCCGCTTTCGAACCGGTTCGGCAAAAAAATGACCTACCTTGGTGCCATGGCTGGCGCCACGGTACTGAGCCTTGCCTTCTACTTCATCCCCAGGGAAAGCATCGGGTGGATCCTGGTCATGCAATGCCTGATCAGTATGTGCGCCGGCAGCATCTTCCCGCTCCTTTGGTCCATGTATGCAGATATAGCAGATTATTCCGAATGGAAGACAGGCCGCCGCGCCACGGGACTGATCTTCTCCTCCTCCTCCATGTCACAAAAATTCGGCTGGACCCTGGGCGGCGCCCTGACCGGGTGGCTGCTGGGGTATTACGGGTTTAAGGCCAATGTCGTTCAGACAGAAGACGTACAGACCGGTATCCGGTTGATGCTGAGCTTCTTCCCTGCAATCGGAACCCTTTTGTCAGTCCTCTTTATCGCTTTTTATCCGCTTAACGAAAAACACATGCACACGGTCACCAGTGAACTGAAGGAAAAACGAATGCAGTACCCAACCGAACAGATCCAATGAACAGGAACGACAGCAGGAGCATGCGACTGGCCCGTGAGGTCCGTGATGAACTGACCACCCATATCCTCCCGTTCTGGACGGATGAGATGCAGGATCAGAAATATGGCGGATTCTACGGGCGGATGGACGGGAATAACATGATCCACCCCCTTGCGCCCAAAGGAGGTATCCTGAACGCCAGAATCCTCTGGACATTTTCCGCAGCAGCACGGCATCTCCGACAGGATATGTACATGGACATGGCCCGGCGAGCCAGGGATTATATACTGACATTCTTCTTTGACGGGACATGGGGCGGAACCTATTGGAGCGTGGATCATACAGGCCGGCCAGCTGATACGAAAAAGCAGATCTATTCACAGGCGTTCTTCATCTATGCCCTTTCCGAATATACCATGGCCACGGATGATGCAGCCTGCAAAGGGGCAGCCATCAGGCTGTTCGAACTGATCGAACGTCACAGCTTCGATCCGGTACATCATGGCTATTTCGAGGCTTTTGACAGACAGTGGCAACCGCTGGAGGACATGCGGCTCAGCGAGAAAGATGCCAACGAGAAAAAGACCATGAACACACACCTGCACATCCTGGAGGCCTATACAAATTTGTACCGGGTGTGGCGGGATGAGCTCCTGGCAAAAAAATTACGATCTTTGATCCTGCTGTTTACTGAAAAGATCATCGATCCGGTATCCCATCACCTGAACCTGTTCTTTGATGAGCAATGGAACCGGAAATCGCGTGTCATTTCGTTCGGTCACGACATTGAGTGTTCTTGGCTTCTTGCGGAGGCTGCTGATACGCTGGGTGATCGGGTCCTGGCCGGGACGGTGAAGCAGAAATGCCTGAAGGTGGCAGCTGCTGCCGTGGAAGGCATAGGCGAGGATGGCGGCCTCATGTACGAGGCCGACCCGGTTGCGGGTCACCGGGATGACGACAGGCACTGGTGGCCCCAGGCGGAAGCGGTGGTGGGATTCTATCATGCCTACGAGCTGACCGGAGACATCCGCTACCTGGATATAGCCGAGAATTGCTTTCATTATATCAGGAATTCACTTATCGATCCCGCTAACGGGGAATGGTACTGGAGCATTAAAGCCGATGGTACCATTAACCGGAAGGATGATAAGGCCGGATTCTGGAAATGTCCGTACCATAACAGCAGAATGTGCCTTGAAATCATGCAACGTGTTAAATCACTGGTATGAATCCCTGGGCAAGCCCGGGAAGCAAATTCCGGTGCAAGCATCGGGGAATTCACCCTATTACCCCTCCCCCGTCCCCTCCCCTGCTAGCAGGGGAGGGGCGCAGGGGTAGGGTACATTAAATAATTAATATTCAATACATTATCGTTATGAAACAAATAAGACTACTAATCCCTTCTCTATTTATTATCATGGAAATCATAGTGCCGGGCTGTGCTCCCAAAAATCCTCCACCGGGTGACACAAAGACAACAGCCACCACTGCAAAAGTGGAAGAGCTGCTATCGCAGCTGACCCTGGAAGAAAAGGTGGGACAGATGACACAAGTCTGTATTGATGTGGTCTCTGTGACCGAAAACGGGGTCATTGCGGAACCCCACCAGGTAGATCCTGTAAAACTCCGCAAGGCCATCGTTGATTATCATGTCGGTTCGATCCTTAATGTGGCCAACCACTGCTATAGTCGTGATCACTGGTATGAGATCATGTCGGCCATACGGGAAATGTCGGAACAGAATCAGTGCAAGATACCTGTCCTGTACGGTATTGATGCCATACACGGGAACAACTACTGTGAGAACGCAACCCTGTTCCCTCAGCAGATCGCCATGGCAGCCACATGGAATCCAGGACTCATGGAGCAGGCTGCCTCCATTACGGCGTATGAAACCCGTGCTGCAGCCATCCCGTGGAACTTCTCCCCCGTGCTCGACATCGGTCGGCAGGCTGCCTGGTCACGAATCTGGGAAACATTCGGTGAGGACGTTTTCCTGGCTAATCAAATGACGCAGGCCATCGTGAAAGGTTATGAGGGTAGCGATATCGGAAATAAATACAAGGTGGCTTCCTGTATGAAGCACTATTTGGGGTACGGTTTTCCGGTATCGGGAAAAGACCGCACACCGGCATGGATCCCGGATAACTTTCTCAGGGAATACTTCCTTCCGCCCTTTGAACAGGCTGTGGAATGCGGAGCCCACACCATCATGATCAACTCGGGTGAGATCAACGGAGTTCCAGTCCATGCCAGCCATTATATCCTTACCGAAATCCTCCGTAATGAACTGCATTTTGAGGGGCTGGCGGTAAGCGACTGGGAGGATATCATCCGCCTGCACACCAAGCACCACGTGGCAGCCACACCCAGGGAAGCGGTCAGGATGGCGGTCATGGCAGGAGTGGATATGAGCATGGTTCCGTATGATTACTCCTTCTACGATCATCTGCTGGAATTGGCCAGGGAAGGATCGGTACCCGCCTGGCGCATTGATGAGGCAGTCAGGCGTATCCTGACCTTAAAGGTCAAACTGGGTCTTTTTGAGAACCTGTATTACCCTGCTTCCGATTATCCCGACTTTGCGTCGGAAAAGCACCGGCTGGCCAGCCTTGAGGCAGCAAGGGAATGCATCACCCTGCTGAAAAACGAGGATCATGTCCTACCCCTGCCTAAAAATGCCCGGGTTCTGGTCACGGGATTTGCGGCCAACACCATGGCAAGCCTCAATGGCGGATGGTCGCATACCTGGCAGGGAGATCAGGCCGATCGTTACGCTTCTGACAAACTGACCATCCTGGAAGCCATCCGGTCAGCAATAGGAGAAAATAACGTCGCATGGGCTGAAGGTACACGATTCGATGAACTTACAGATATTGACCGGGCGCTGCAGCTGGCCCGGTCTGCCGATTACATTATCCTTTGCCTTGGCGAAATGGCTTACTGCGAGCAACCGGGAACCATCGGCGACATATCCCTGCCTCCAGCGCAGGCAGAACTTGCCAACCGGTTGGCGTCGGCAGGAAAACCCGTGATCCTGGTCCTTACCGAAGGAAGACCACGTCTCATCTCGGCTTTCGCAGAAAATATGGACGCCATTCTGATTGCCTACCTGCCGGGCAACGAAGGAGGCATCGCCATCACCGATGTTTTGTTCGGCGATGTCAATCCCTCGGGGAAATTGCCTTATACCTACCCTCGTTCCCCCAATGCACTGATCAACTACGACCATAAGTACACCGAGCAGGTGTCCGAAGTCGTTTCCATACCCCAGTTTGAATTCGGCTACGGATTGAGCTACACCTCTTTCAGCTATTCAGGGCTATCCTTGTCGGCCGGTGACATACGTTCTGCCGATTCACTCAGGATAAGTATTGATGTAACGAATACGGGTAACCTGGCAGGTAAAGAGGTGGTACAGCTCTATATTTCCGATCTGTATGCCTCCATCACGCCGCCTGTGAAGCGGTTGCGTGGTTTTCAGAAAGTGGAGCTGGCTCCGGGTCAGACCCAGACAGTCATCTTTACCATCCATCCCTCTGAGCTTGCCTTTGTCAATGCAGACTCGCAGTGGGTGACCGAGCCCGGTGAGTTTGAGGTGAAGATTGGTGATCAGGCTGGACGGTTCACGTTGAATGACTAATCCGTGAATCCGACGGTACGGCAAATGGCTTCCACATGATGGAGCAATACCGTTTTGGGGGCATTGGGTGCGTATACATATCCCTCGAGGGTTACCAGCCGGTCATGTTTGTCGTCCACCATGGTGTAGCTGACAAATGGCCCGCCCATGAAATCGCCCATGGTTTCCCAGGTACCCCTTGTTTCAACGGTGAACCGGTCGTTGATCAGCCGGCGGTGAAAGGATGGCTTGATGTTGTTGACATCCGTTGTCATAAACGAACCCTGGCTTGGGCCGGGTATCCAGTTCATGGTGTACAGGTTCCTTCGCCGGATGATATTGTCGTTGCTGAACTGAACGGTATCGGTGTACGGCTCCAGGTAAATGAGAATGCCCTGGCTTGTCTTGAGGGTTTCCTTCCGTAGCCAGATGAATTCACTGGTCTTTTTGGCAAGTACAAATCCGACCGGGATCACAAGGGATATGTTGTATTCACTTTCCAGCTGTTTGATCAGCTTATATTCGGGATAGGTTTTATCCGTTTTGGTAGCCCTGGCATAGTCTGTTTCCAGAAAAAGATCCATGAATGCTTTTTTATTGCTGTCGACCTCAGCCACCAGGTCCATATACGATGGAGCCGTGACCTTGATGACCCTCTGTGGCTCGGCCCAAAGGTCTTTTCGTGTTTCCAGCAACGGTTTCCGGTTCCCGGGATCCACGGTGAGAATAAGAATATTGTGATGGGCCTGGAACATTTTACCGAAACCGGTCACTTCAAGATGAGCCAGGGTGAAACGGGGTTCCGGCTGAGGAAGGGTGGTTTGTATCTGGCCGAAGAAGTTCCTCAGCGTATCCCCCAGGCTTCCATCCCATTGCTCTTTGTTGTCGGTCACGACGAGGATCTCCAGGGTTGCACCGCTGGAATCTTCCCTTCTGGGAGATTTATCCTGTTTCCGCTGGCATCCGGATGAGAACAGGGTCGCCAGGAAAATACCCAGCATCAGAAAGGTATGCAGGTACCGGCTGCAGGTTAATGATCGCAGCGGTGCGTGGAGATCTGTCTGACTCTGGGATGAGTTCAATCCTGAACGGCGATCTTCAGCTTCTGTCCGGGCTGAAGGGTCTTGGCATTGGTGATGTGATTCCATGTCTTGATTTTTTCAACGGTCGCACCGGGATAAAGGTTGGCAATATCCCACAGTGTCTGTCCCGATTGCACCACGTGATAGACGAAGGTTTCCTGCTCGTCGGCCTGGTTACTGGTATCTGTCTGGCCATCGCCAGTCCCGGAGACAGATTCGCTGATGGACAGTTGCTGCTTTGGGTAGATCATATTGGAGGTCAGATTATTCCAGCTCTTCAGCTGATCTACCGTGCATCCGTATCTTGAAGCGATGGATGCCAGCGATTCTCCGGACTTCACCGTGTGGGTGGTTTGTTGAGGTTGCGGGGAGGGATTCTCAGAAGGAGGGGGTGAGCCATTGGAGGCGGTGACCGGAGCTGTCACATGGGATGAACCGCTCGATTGATAGACGATCAATCGTTGTCCGGGGTAAATGGTTGACCCCCGCATGTTGTTCCATTTCTTCAGGTCGGTGATCCTAACGTTGTACTTGCTGGCGATCAGTCCCAGGTTTTCGCCTCTTCTTACGGTATGATAACGGGTTTCCCTTACTTTGCTGACTTCCGCCATCAATTGCTCATGGTCGATGCCTTTCTGGGTCTTGAACTGATAGAGTGCCTGTTCATTGGCGATGAAGGGCCCGATGAATTCCTTGGGAAGCCTGAGGACATAGGATGCACCGGAGGTGCAAGGGATCACCCCGAGCTTATAGGATGGATTCAGAAAGGCAATATCTTCCATGGGGATGCCCAGCATCTCGTTCAGCTGATCAAAAGAGAGGGGGTTGTTCACCACCACGGTATCAATCCCGTTATAGAGGATGCCCGGATGAGTGGGGTACAGATGATGTTCCTGGTTGTAATTCATGATGTAACAAACGGAAATGAAGGCAGGGACATACCCTCGTGTTTCTCGGGGGAGGAAGGGCTGGATGGCCCAGTAGTTTTTTATGTTTCCTGCCCGGCGTATCGCTTTGTTCACATTCCCCGCACCGGAATTATAGGCGGCCATCACCAGAAGCCAGTCTTCGTAGATCTCATAGAGATCCGTCATATGACGGCATGCTGCATCAGTTGATTTATACGGATCAAAGCGGTCATCCACATAGGAGGTTACCTTGAGCCCGTACATCCTGCCCGTGTTGTACATAAACTGCCATAAGCCCTTTGCCCCGGCTCTGGAGTTGGCGGTAGGATTGAGTGCCGATTCGACAATGGCAAGATATTTCAATTCCAGCGGAAGATCGTATTTATCGAGAAATTCTTCGAACAGGGGAAAATAAACCTGTGCCAGTCCCAGAACGCGCGAGGTCAGTTCTCTTTTCTGCGTTGCATATAACAATATCCACCGTTTGACATCCTCGTTATAGCTCAGATCAATCGGGGTTTCCTGGTCCAGCAGGCGGATGCGGTCGCGGTAAACCGAATCAGGGAATTCAGGGGGAACCTCAAAGGAATAGCGATCCACATGAAGAAAGGCTGTATCTGTATTGAAGTAAAAGTCTCTGAAATATTTGATATCTGCAAGGCTGTCCAGTGCCCTGACGATGGGGGAATCTTCCGTAAGGGTGAATTTCAGGGTGTCAGGTCTGATGGCAACAGTATCCGTGGAGAGTGTATCCGGGAGGGTAGCTGGCTGGAAAAGTTCTTCCTGAAAGGTTTTCAGGGCGTTAGCCTGCAGGGTGAAAGGATGGCCGGGCCAGCCGAAAACGAGAAGGAGCAGGATGATCAAGGAAAAATATCTGATGCTGAATCCGGTCATCTTATGTCTTTTTTGGGAACACAAAAACTTAAAAAACCATTTCAGTTTCCCTGTTTTATTTTTTCATTATGCATAAAAAAACCTAATAAGCAAACCGGGCTCATTAGGCAGGATGAAACGGAGCGGATCCGTTTCAGATCGCGTCAACCGATGAAAAATCCTAGTTCTTCTTGGACAGATCGTCGAGCTTGTCTTCCTTAGCCTCTTCCCCGCTCATTCCTTCCTTGAAGCTGCGAACACCCTTTCCTAATCCCTTCATTAATTCCGGTATCTTTTTGCCTCCAAAAAAAATCAACACAATGACCAGCACAATCAAGAGGATTTCCCAGTGTCCAATCACACCCAGAAGCAATAATCCTGTTACCATAGCAATACTGTTTGATGAACAAAGATACAACATTTACATCCAGAATGCCGGCCGCTGTCAATTTTTAGATTTTTTAACACCCCGTTACCTTCCATTAATGGGCGATCCATTGGAGGGGATCCTGTAATTCCTTCCCCTTCCAGAGCTCAAAATGGAGCTCGGTGCGGGATGAAGATTCATCGGTCTGAATGGATCCGATCACCTGTTTGGTCACTACCTTGTCTCCCTTGCTGACCATGACTTCATCCAGGTTTGAATACACCGACAGAAATTCTCCGTGCCTGATGATCACGACGTTATGGTATTTGGGCACAGCGATGATCCGTGAGACTTCTCCTGCATAGATGGCCCTTGCCGGCGATCCGGAGCTGGTCAGGATGTCGATGCCGTTATTCTTGACCTTGATCCCTTTCAGCACCGGGTGCGGGTGCTCGCCAAATGGACTGGAGATAACGCCTCTCTCGGTGGGCCATGGCAATTTCCCCATATTGGCCGCAAAGGTGTTGGATAACTCCCTCTCTTCAGGGGTCAGGGCGAATGTTGCTGATGAGGATCCCGTTCGGCTGTTCATCATTTCATTGGACTTCCGTATCTCCTCGGCGATGATCTTCTCAATGGCCTGCTGCAGCTTCCTGGCAGCCGCTTCCTTTTCTTTCAGTGTTTTTCGCAATTCACTCTCTTTCTGTCCCAGACGGGTCAGGGTGACGCTCTTGTCGTTCTTTTCACTGTCAAGCCTGATCAGCTCCTTCTCTTTTGCAGACAACAATGACTCTTTATCCGCTTTCTGCTGCTCAATCTCCCTGGTCATTGCAGTGAGCTCATTTTGTTTTTCCACAATCAGGGCTGCCTGTTGCTTCCTGTAATCACTGTATTGCTGCATGTACTTCATCCGCTGGTAAGCCTGATTGAAATTTCTGGCTGAAAAAAGGAACATCAGCCTGTCATAGGCCCCCCTGTTTAAAAAAGCCAGATAGATCATTCGGGCGTACTCATCCTTTAGTTGCTTCAATTCGGCATCCAGCTCACCAAGTGATTGCTGATTCTCTAGGATCTGCCCGTCCAGAACGGAAAGCTCATCGGCTATGGTACGGATCAGTTCTTCCCTCCGGTTGATCTTCCGGTTGATCACCGCCAGTTCATTCAGGGAGGATTGCTTATTCTTCTGGGTCTCCTCCAGCAGCTTGCTGGTGTATTCGATCTCCTTTTCAATCTCCGACTTCTTTTGCTGGAGGTTCTCTTTCTCTGTTACCTGAGCATTGAGAAAAGCGCTGTTTCCCAAAAGAAAGATGACCATTATCCCGGAAAGGATCGGGATAAGGGCAAAGGGGGTGAACTTTCTCTTCCTGGTGGATTCTTTTGTGCTCATTCGGTCACTCTTGTAAAATCTTCCGGTATGCTAAACGGAAACGCCAGGGGTTCATCCAGTTTCATCCGGATGTAGTGAAGCGAAAGTTCCAGCCGCCGGCCAGCATCCCGTAAACGAAAGGTCAGTCCGGAGGGAACGGTCTGCTCTCCGGCCATTTTAAAATCAGTGTAAATGGCCTCCATATCCCGATCCTTGCCCTGGGTTTCCTTCACTAACGTTCTGACAACCTTAAAATTTTCAGGATCCAGCCAAATTTGAAAGGGCAGGGGGATACCATCCCGAACCTGATCCCCGGGGGCATCTACTCCGGTGAATGTTCCGGAGAAATCCAGCCGGTACAGTCTTCGGTCAACGGATGATCGAAAACCATCCGCACCGGAGCACACCCAGCAGTTCCCGGTGATCAGGGCCTCGATCATGTCCAGGTCCACCGGTACTTTCACCCATCGGCGGATATACCCAAAATCCGTGACAACACCGGTCCTGTGCATCCTGTCGAGGATCTTTACCGAATCCCGGGTAATGACGGCCCTCATCACTTCGATTCCCATTGCCGGAGAGAAGGACATCCAGATGATGCTATCCCTGCGGATCCGCAGCGTTCCGCTAAAAGACGCCTCTGCTTCACCTTCGCTGTAAGTCGCGCTGAACCTGGCGGAGAATGTTTCAAACGCCAGCCCGCTGTCACTCATCTTCTGTAAAAGGATGTTTGTACCGACCGCTGCCGGAGGTTCCACAGCCGTTTTGCGGGAAGTGCCGCATGATGAGAAAAAAAAAGGTACAGATAAAATTATAATACGGATAATCAGATAATTATTTTTAACTATGGGGCTGTGGCAATGCATGGATCATTCATATAAAACACCATCCTGTATCTTTTTTCCCAGCCATTCAGATCCTTTGCCGAGCCCGGCTGCCTTTTTCCAGTACTGAAGCGATTCCTCTTTCCTCCCCAGCTTGTACAGCACATCGCCGTAGTGTTCCATGATCACAGGATTGTCGGCTCCCCCGGTGTCCATAGCTTTCCTGATCCAGGTCTCGGCGTCTTCAAAACGGTTCATTACGTACAGTACCCATCCGTAGGTATCCAGGTTGGATGAATTCGCAGGATCAAGCTGCACGGCCTTTTGAGCCATGGTTTCAGCCTTTTCCAGTTTTTCCTTCCGCAGGGCCAGGTAATAGGAATAATTGTTCAGGACATAGGAATTGTTTGGATCCAGCTGCAGGGTTTTATCATAATATTCAAAGGAAGCAGTGATATCCCCGGCCTGGTAACAGGCATCCCCAAGGTAGGCCATAAACTGCGAAAGCAACAGGTTGTTGGCAACCACAAATCCCGATCCTGTCCTGAACGCTTCCGTGGCACCCTCGTATTCCTTCAGTTGCATCTGGGCAACACCATTGAAAAGATACCCAAGCGGCTGGAGGGGGAAAAGGTCGATCATACGGCGGCTGTCGTTCTTCATGGCCTGGTAATCTTCCAGTTCGGCTTCCACTCTCAGCAGGCTTTCCCACACCAGGAACTTGCTGCTGTCGATTGAAATGACCTTGTAGAATGCATCCCTGGCTTCACTGAACCGGTTATCCCTGGTCAGAAAATCCGCATACATCGAATAGGCCTTCGGGTCCTCAGGATGGGTTTCTATCAGGATCCTGGCCAGTTCCATTGCCTGGGGCAGGATCCTGTCAAATAATTCATTGACCGAATAATAGGTCAGCATCACCTGTATCTTGGTGTCTATATCCAGGCGTGGATTTGAAAAACCTGCCTTTAACTCTTCCAGGGCTTTCTGTTCATTGCCCTGTTTCCGGTAATAATCAGACAGTGAAATATGGATGTACGGATCGTCGGGGAACTTTTCAGCGATGGTTTGGTAGACCGTTAAGGCCTTTTCCGGCATATCGTTCGACATGTACAATTCTGCCAGCCATGCATAATAACGGCTTTCCTCCGGAAAGGCCGTGATCAGCTTCCGGATGCTGGCAGCTGCCTCTTCCACCCTGTTCAGGTACAGGTACAGTTTTTCCTTTTGCCTGACCAGCTCTTCGCTGACGCCCAGTTTTTCTTCGATGCGGTCCAGCTCGCCAAGGGCATCACTTACTTTCCCGACATAGACGTAGCAGGCGGCAAGCTGAAAATGGACCTCCATATTTTCCGGGAATTGCCGTACAAGATCTTCGTAAATTTTTACCGCACAGGAAAAATTCTGGTTGCGCTGGCACATCTCCGCCAGGCTGATCTGATACCAGTGGTTGGTGGGGTCAAGTGCCACAGCTTTCTCAGCCATCCTCTGCGCATCGGTCAGGTTACCCTGAAGCGCATAGAGTTGTGCCAGTTCGTAATAGGCTGCATCCCGGCGGGGATCTTTACCGATCACCGATAAAAACATCGCTTCTGCCTTGATATAATTTCCCAGCAGGGCTTCCTTTTTGGCATCTATGAACAGGGAGGTGATCCCCCGCTCCGAATTCTCTCCGGGCTTGTAGGCCGAAACAGAAGAAGGATCAAAGGGTATGGCTTCCTGTGGTGCTTTGCAGCCCGGAATCCATACCAGCCATAACAGCCCGGCAATCACAATGGCAATCGTTCTCATAACTGGCATCTGTTCGGTTAATGGTTTCCGGTATGACCAAATCCGCCCTGACCCCGGCTGGTCTCCGGCAGCTCCTGTACTTCCTCCCATTCGGCTTTTTCATGAGGAGCAATGATCATCTGTGCGATCCGGTCGCCATCGTTAATGATAAAAGTCTCCTTTGACAGGTTTATCAAAATCACCCTGATCTCACCCCGGTAATCGGCATCAATGGTACCCGGTGTATTCAGCACCGTAATGCCATGACGGATCGCCAGTCCGCTTCTTGGCCTGACCTGGGCTTCGTATCCGACAGGTAATGCGATGAAAAGACCTGTGGGGACAAGAACCCGTTCAAAGGGCTCCAGCACAAGCGGCAGGGGAAGCCAGGCGCGGAGATCCATGCCTGCCGCAGACTCCGTTTCATACACCGGAGAAGGATGTGCTGACCTGTTGACGATCTTGATCTTCATGGGATACAGTTAAACCGGGCAAAATTAAGGAAATAATCAATCAGGTGAACCGGCCTGCGCGAAGGGGCTTTTCGCGGATAACGACAAGCAGGACAAAAACAAGAAATAATACCGTATGCACTGCGTTTTTCAGTAAAAGCGACATGGAGGGAAGCAGCAGGCTGATGCCAAAAAGGGCCAGTGCAACGGTGAAATAGAAGGCCATGGTGCGGATTTCATACGGGACAGGATAATATTTTTGTCCGATGAAGTAAGACACGGCCACCATCCCCGTGTAACAGGCCAGGTGCCCAAGGGCGGAACCCCCATACCCCAGGCGGGGAACCAGCAACACATTGACGATCACCGTGATCGCCGCACCCATCAGGGCGATATAGGCTCCGTAACGGGTCAGATTGGTCAGCTTGTACCAAATCGACTGATTGTAGAAAATTCCCAATAAAAGATTGGCAATCAATATAATCGGAACAATGTGAAGTCCCTCCCTGAAATCCTTTCCAATGAGGTACTGAAAGAGGTTCATGTAAAGGGTAACGGCAAGAAAGATCAGCAGGCAAAAGATGACAAAATACTTCATTACATCGGCATAGATCTTCTGGGGATTTTCTTTTTTGGCCTGGGCAAAGAAGAATGGCTCTGCGGCAAACCGAAACATCTGGATAAAGAGGGTCATCAGCACCGCCAGCTTGAAATTGGCACCGTAGATACCAACCTGGCCCATAGCGTATGCGTTTGGATCCGTGGTCCCGGGAGGCGGGATTACCAGGTATTTCAGCAGGATCTTATCCGACACCTCATTGACCATGCCCGCCAGGCCCACTACCAGCAGGGGAAGCGCATAGGAAAGCATTTGCCTGAGAAGCACGGTATCAAATCGGATCCGGAAGCGGAGAAGCTCTGGCAGGAGCAACAACAGGGTGGTAATGCTCGCGATCAGGTTAGAGATGAAGGCATAGCCCACACCCACTGAAGGGGAATAAATGAACCGGACGATGGAATCAGGATGATGCTGCAGGACGCGTGGACACACGTAAAGAAAGAATACATTCAATCCGATGTTCACCAGTACATTGACGATACGGATCATCGTAAACCGGGCTGCCTGCTGCTGCTGCCGGAGGCGGGCAAACGGAATGGCCGTGAACGCATCAATCCCCACGATGAAAGCGAAATACAGAATATATTCCTTATGGGTCGGGTATTTGATCAGGCTGGCAATGGGTTGTGCCAAAAGGATCACCACTGCCAGGAAAAACAGTGTGGTAAAAAACAGGGAGGTAAGGGAGGTACGGTAGACCCTCTCTTTATCGGTCTCGCTTTCGACGTACCGGAAATAAGCAGTCTCCATCCCATAGGTGAGCAGTACCATCAGAAAGGCCACATAAGCGTAAAGCTCCGTGATCACGCCATATTCCCCGGTGATGAATACACGGGTATAAAACGGGGTCAGCAGCAGGTAATTCAGAACCCTGGGAACAATGGTTCCCATTCCATAAATTACCGTTTGGCCGGCAAGCTGTCGGAGTGGATTCAACCAGTCGCGTGATTTACCTCTGTACGCAAAAATAGAAAAATTATTGTACCGCTAGCTTTTCTCCTGATAGAGCGGCAGTCTGAACGAAAACACCGTTCCCTGGCCTTCCCGGGATTCAAACCATATATCACCGCGTGAATTGACGATGATGCTTTTGACAATGGCCAGTCCCATGCCCATCCCGCCTGTTTTTGTCGTGAAGCTGGGAGTGAAAATCCGGGGTAGCTGTTCAGCAGGTATTCCAACGCCGTTATCCTCCACCTGGATCATACAGGAAGATCCTTCGGGGTGCACAGACACCCTTATCTGCCCGGATTGCTGGACAGGTATTGCCTGTACCGAATTCTTTATGAGGTTGTTGAACACCCTGAGCATTTGTTTATGGTCGGCATGGACAAAGCATGGACCTGGAGGCATGTCGGAGGTAATGAATTCGATATTCGGATGATCATCAAACAGGTCCACTGCATGCAGAATGACCTCCTTAAGGTCCACTTTTTCAAGGACTGGCTGGGGCATTTTGGCAAAGTCAGAGAATTCGGTGGCTATCAGTGAGAGGTTATCGATCTGCTGGATGATCGTATCGGTAAACCGTTTCAACCGCATGTCCCAGTCAGGGGCTTTTTCGTCCCAGGCTTTCTGCAGATACTGGATGCTCAGCTTCATGGGGGTGAGGGGATTTTTGATCTCATGGGCGACCTGTTTGGCCATTTCCCGCCAGGCACTCTCCCTTTCCGACCGTGCCAGAAGCTCTGCACTGTTGGCCAGTTCATCGATCATCCGGTTATATTCGTCCACCAGGTTTCCTATCTCATCCCTGCCGGGCCAGTTGATCTTTTCATTGGCCTTGCCCAGTTTGAGCTTTCTCATTTGATCCCGGATCAGCTGCATCGGCCGTGTAATGTAGTTGGAAACAACCAGCGCAATGAACGTGGCGAGGGCAATCAAAATGACATTGACATTGACAAAAGTGGTCAGGAAGGTTGAGATTTCCTGGCGAAGCTCCGTTTGACGGGCAAAATAAGGAAGGTTGACATAGGCGATCGTATTGTTCTCGTTATTCTGAAAGGGCGCATACGCCGAAAGAAAATCATATCGTCCGATCCGTTCCCTGTGGATGAATACGGTCTTGTTCTGGCGGACCATCTGGTGGAACGCCAGGGGATTCATCTGTCTCGACTGCAGGCCTTCCTCAAAGATCTCATTCCGGGAAGATGCCAGCAGATAACCGTTAGTGTCGTAAATGTTGATATCCGAAAAGAAGACCTGTGAAAACTTGTTCAGAAGACCTTCCAGGTACGGGGAAGTACCCGGGGGCAGGGAGGGTTCGCCGGCAAGCTTGTGTTCCAGCTCGATGAGCACCGAGTGTGTCTTTTCGCTCAGGATGTCCTGGTTTTTTTTGGTAGTCAGGTTATCCAGGTAAAACAGGGAAGTGATCCCGATGACCAGAAAGGAAACGAAAATGATGGTGATCACGGCGATCTGAAGGCGGGATTTGAAACTGGCAGCCGACAGCCGTATCCGATGCGAAGGGTTGAGGATGATCAGGAAGATCAGCAGGATGGCGCCATAAAGGATGATCAGGTACGCAAATGGAGAAAGAAGGCTCCAGGGTGTTTCCCGCTGGATGCTCACGATAATGTCACGCTCGGGACCAGCCGTGTAGTGAAGGTGGCTGTAATTATCCTTGCTGAAAAAAGTGAACTCCTCCGCTGAATGACCCAGTTCATTCTCATTGATCGGATAAAAGAACTTGCCAACGCTCTTTGTCAGTACATGGTGATTATAAATGGCATAGGAATAATTGGTAAGGTCTGTGAATGCCGTGGTTTTTCGATCAATGAGCAACTCGGGATATCCGAGAGCTTTGGGAATGTACTTTGAATAAAGTTCAATGAAAAGCCCCACGCTGTCGGTTCCCCGGGGTGAAACAAAGGGGATCATCGCCAGATAACTGATGTCATCGGTCCCGTCGTCAAGAAAATAAAGGGATGATGCCGCAGTGGGTTTCCCTGTACGGCGGATCATATCCGAAAAAAATTCCATGCACCTCACTTCAAAATTTTCAGGCTGAACCTGCAACACCTGCCCCTGGTCACAAATGGTGACCTGGGCGTTGTAGTTATCCCTGTAAGAAGCCAGATAGCGTTCCTCAATCAGCCGAATGATCCTTTGTTCAGTGGAATCGCTGGTGGTGGCGCTAAAAATCTCCCTCCTGATGGTGGTGTCGTCTTTAATGAGCTGTTCTGTCTCTGAAAACAGGTATTCGGTGATCTGATCCCTTTCAATGGAAAGCTTGATGGCCATCCACTTCCGTTGTTCCTTCTCCCTGATCTGGTGGTAGGAATGGAGGACATAGGTGGAAAATGCCGTAAAGAGAAACAGTAGATACACGGTGGTATTGAACGAAGGCAACGGGATCCGTTTTTGACGGATTATCCACAGCGAGATCAGGAAAACGACCAGAAATACGATGGGAACCGGGTCGGGTGAATATCCCGGTATGCGCCAGGCAAGGATGTACAGTACGAGGGCAAGGATCAGAAAGAATGCAAATCGTTTCAGGGTCGGAAGATAGCAGAAGATCCATACAAACAGGCTGTAGGCCATCATAAAAAAGCACAGCATCAGGCTGGCGATGACGCCAAAGCCCAGCACGCTGGAAAAATTGATCTCAAACAGACTGCTCAGATCCAGTGAGAAATTGGAATCAAGGATAAGGCCCCTGATCAGGTAGAGAACTCCGTCCATCAGCAGAAAGATGAGCCCGTAACAAGCAAGGGCAATGATATACTGAAAAACGGGTCTGATCCTGACGGTCTTCAGTGAAGGTCTGACCATGCTGAAAAATGCCAGTGCGATGAAAAAGAACAGAAGGACGTTCACCACCAGATCTCCCAGGGAGGGGAACAGGAAGGACGATCCATAATAGACAGGTTTGAACAGGTCGGTCTGATACAGGGTACGGGGCAGATGAAACGCGAAAATCAGTACCCTGACGATGGCCACATCAACGACGAAGGCAAGGAACAGCAACGGGCGGCCTATCTTCAGGACCCCGCGAAACCACAGATAGGTGCGGAACATCCCTGCAGTGAAAAATAGCAGGAAAAGCAGATAGAGTCCGAACAGGATATAGACCTGCGGGCCGGTTAAACTCCGGGTAGTGGGAAAATCAAGGGAAAATAGGTATGTGCCGTCGGTATGATAGATGGGGTAATTTGTTATTTGTTTGACAATCAATATATTATGTTGAAGGCGCAATCCTTTTCCGAAGGTATTTTCCAGGTATTTGTTCTGATAGGGATAGTCTTTTTTCAGATGATAGAGGCCGGTGTAGGTTCGGTCGTTCACGGATAAAGACCGCACGAGGTACCATCCATTCCGGAAAAGTTTCACGGGTCGGCTGAATGAGTCAGGGGATTGGGCAGAATCCAGTGGCAGCGCGTTGGATGTCCATAACACCAGGGAATCTCCATGGTAAACCAAGAGGATGATATCTTTTTTCTCATAGAGCCGGTCAACGTCATCCATAACCGGAAGCTGCCCGGCGGAAGGTGTGGTATCCCGTTGCTGCAGCTTTTCAATAGATTCACCCAGGATGTCGTACTGTTTTGCAAGCACCCTTTCCATGCGCCGGCCGATTGTTTCAGGTTTCTGGTTCCTGGTGAGCAGGATGTTGACAACAATGGCCAGTACCAGAAATACCAAAGATATTCCGAAAGTTTTAACGATGGTTCTGGGATTGGATTCCGGGATTGCCATACTGTTCTGTTAATACAGATTAAAAGTACGCATTTTCCGGCTTCAATACATAGATCATGCTGGAACAGGTATGATTGTTTTTCCGTGCATACCGGTTGGACCGCCATCCGTTTCTCAGGGCTCTTGCGTAGTTGATTCTGCCATGTTTATATCTTTCACTGAGGAGGCTGATATAATAGGCATCTCTTTTCATCGGGAGTGTGTGAATGATCCGGAAGTGATGCTGTCGCATCAAGGTTTCCATGGCATGATAGGTAAAGTGGAAGAGATGCCTGGGAACGTCCCATGCTGCCCAGCAGGGGCCATAGATCATGGCATCCAGGGAAGCATGATTGGGGACGGCAACCAGCAGGATGCCTCCGGGGGTAAGGATGCGCCTCAGCTGTTCAAGGGTTTCCGATGGCCGGGCGATGTGTTCAAGAGAATGCCAGAGTGTGATCACATCGCAGGAACCGGAGCGAATTTCGTTCAGTGAGCGGCTATCTCCTACCGGCAGGTGATATTTACGGACGGCTTCGAGGCGGGTTTGTTCATCAGTCTCGATTCCGCTGACGATCCAGTGTTTTTTACTGAAGAGATGGAGCAGCTCTCCTGAACCACAGCCCACATCCAGGATGGCTCCCCGGGAGCGGCGGCTGAGACGGCATATCAGTCTGTATTTTTGCCGGAGGGTTACGATCCGGATCCCCAGGTACAGCTTATTGATGAGTCCTTTGGATGAGGCGGAGTGGGAAATATAATCCATAGACCGGTAGTATCTTTTCAGTTCTTCTTCTTCGGGCCAGGGATCGGTAACTCCACAGCCGCATTGCTTACATTTCAGCAAATGGAAGGTTTCTCCGGTTAAAAAATGATCCCTGAGCTCCATGACAGGATCGGGAAGAGGTGTCAGGCAAACGGGGCAGACGGTGTGCTTTTTCATCGGGTTTGTTTCACGTGGAACAATCGCTTATCTCCCCAGAAAAACGAGCAATACGGAAATATCAGCGGGGGAAACGCCAGGAATCCTGGAAGCCTGACCAATGGTCCTGGGCCGGATCCTGCTGAGTTTTTCCCTGGCTTCAAAAGAAAGTGCCTTGATGGAATGGTAATCGATCGTTTCCTTGAGAAAGATATCATCCACTTTCGAAAGATAGGAGGCCATTTCCTCTTCCTTACGGATATAACCCTCGTATTTGATCAGGATCTCTGTTTCCTCCATCACTTCCTGTCCACTGGGTCCCAGATGTTGATAAAAATCCTGCAGTGCCGGCAGGGATGACAGCAAGCCTTTCATGCTGACCTGCGGACGCAGGATCAGGGAGGACATTTTCACGCTTTGATCCAGCGGTGTTGAGTTGACCTGGACCAGATAGGGATTGATATCATCGGGAATCACGCTGGTGGCGAAGATCATTTTCCTGAGGTTACTGATTTTTCCGGTTTTTTCTTCCAGTCGCTGCATTCTTTCCGTGCCGGCCAATCCCAGCCGGAATGCCAGCGGTGTCAGGCGCTGATCGGCATTATCCTGTCGCAGCAGGATGCGGTATTCAGCCCTGGAAGTGAACATCCGGTAGGGCTCATCCACTCCCTTGGTGATCAGGTCGTCGATCAGGACCCCGATATAGGCCTCTGAGCGTTTCAGAATACATTCGGGCTGGCGGGTGATCTTCAGGTGCGCATTGATCCCTGCCATGAGCCCTTGTGCGGCGGCTTCCTCATAGCCGGTCGTGCCATTGATCTGTCCTGCAAAATAGAGGCGGCTGATCCGTTTGGTTTCCAGCGATCCGTTGAGCTGGACGGGTGGAAAATAATCATATTCAATGGCATATCCCGGCCGGAAGATCTTTACTTCTTCAAAACCAGGTATCAGCCTCAATGCATGGTATTGTACCTCTTCCGGCAAAGAAGATGAAAAGCCGTTCAGGTAAACTTCAATGGTATCCCATCCTTCCGGTTCAACGAACAGCTGATGGGAGAGCTTGTCGCTGAACCGTTCGATCTTGTCTTCAATGGAAGGACAGTACCTGGGTCCGATTCCCTTGATCCTGCCGACAAACAGGGGGGATTTATCAAATCCTGTCCGCAGCACTGCGTGCACCTTTTCGTTGGTATATGCCAGGTGGCAGCTTCTCTGCCGGTTCAGCGCAGGGGTATCGGTAAACGAAAAGCGGCCGGGTTCCGGATCGCCCTTCTGTTCTTCCAGCCTTGAAAAGTCGATGGTACGACCATCCAGCCTGACAGGGGTTCCTGTCTTCATCCTGCTGGTTTCGAATCCAAACTGAACAAGGGATTCTGTCAGTCCTTTGGCTGCCTTTTCACCCATCCGGCCTCCCTCCCACTGTCGTTCTCCAATATGGATGATGCCGTTAAGAAAGGTACCATTGGTAAGAATGACCGCTTGTGAAAAAATGGTTTGCCCCAGCTGGGTGATCACGCCCATAACCTGATGGTTTTCAACAATGATACCCGTCACCATGTCTTCGCGGAAGAAGAGGTTGGGGATGTTTTCCAGCACGGATCGCCATTCCCTGGAAAAAAGTGCACGGTCGCTCTGTGCCCGCGGGCTCCACATGGCAGGGCCCTTGGATCGGTTGAGCATCCGGAACTGGATCATGGTCCGGTCGGTGACGATCCCGGAAAAGCCGCCCATTGCGTCGACCTCCCTGATGATCTGCCCTTTGGCAATCCCTCCCATGGCAGGATTGCAGCTCATCTGTGCGATGCTGGTCAGGCTCATGGTGATCAGCAGCACCCGGGAGCCCATGCGGGCAGCAGCGGCGGCAGCCTCGCATCCGGCATGGCCGGCACCTACAACGATGACATCATATTCGCCAGACATAGCACCGGAATGTTTCACGTGAAACAGGGACATCAGAGTCCTTTCGGGCGTAACGACAGGTAAAGGTTTTCCTTCTCGGTCATCCGTTGCTTGTCCCTGGGCCGCTTGTCGTCATAACCCAGCAGATGAAGTATGCCGTGAACCATTACCCTGTGAATCTCGTCTTTGAGGAAGATGCCATATTTTCCGGCATTCTCCCGCACCCTGGGCAGGCTGATATAGATATCGCCGGAGGCAACCTGATCGCCCTCCGAGAAATCAAAGGTCATTACGTCGGTAAAATGATCCTGCGACAGATAGGTCAGACTCAGCTGATTTAAAAACTCGTCCGAACAAAGAATGATATTGACATCATGGTACTCCTCGTTCTCCATGGTAATGATATGATCGATCCACTGCCGCAGATGGACTTTGTTTTTGAGCTGATAATCAACACCTTCCAGAAAGAAGTGAACCTTATGATCTGACATCACCGCCGGGGATTATCTGTTTTTTTCGTGAGAGGGCTTCTTTTCCGCCTGCTTGAATGATTCCATCTTCTTCTGGCGGTCAATGTGGACGGCTTCGCGCATGCCTCTGATCCTGAAGAAAAGTTTTATACAGTTTCCTTTTTCATTGAAATGGACTTCATCGGCCAGCCGCCTGATGATAAAAAGACCCCGCCCCTGAAGCTCGGAAGATGAGTGGGTGGTATCCGTAGGATCGGAAATATCAAGGTAATTAAATCCGTCACCTTCGTCCTGGATCTGAAAGATCAGCCTGCCGGGCTTGGCCTCAAAGACCAGGTCGATCATCTTATCTTCCTGCATCCCGTTGCCATGGACAATGCTGTTCTCGACAGCCTCCATTACGGCGGCGGTTATGTTGCCGTAATAATCCATCCCAATGTTATACCTGTCGCAGATCTCTTCAATAAACCGTTCCACCAGGTGAATGTATTTCATGCCTGAAGGAATCCTGATGGCTAACCGTTCAAATCTCATATGTCCTGGGATCAGTCTTCAAAGTTAAATAAATATTCGTTCACTTTTCTTTTGTAGAAGGGTTTTAAGCCTGGTGGAATGCTCTTAAGAATTTCCGTCTGATTGTCTTTTATCCCTTTATACTTAAAAAATTCTTCAGGGTTACTAATTTTTTGATTTTTCCCTTCCCTTGATTCGCGCTTTTCTTCCATCTCACGCATGCGCTCGGCATTTTCCGATTCCAGTAAACGGGTGAGGATTTCTTTCTGACGCATCAGGGTCTGGTTGGTGATCATTTTATTCACCAGATCGGTCTCTGTCTGCTCCATGTCCTGAAGCATCTTCTTCATATTCCCGTCGTCGCCGATACCTTGTTCCTTCAGCCCGTCCATGTACTGCTGAAGCTGGTTGCGCAGGGCTTCCTGCTGGGCAGCAAGCCGTGCAAGCTGTTCACTCATGGAGGGCATTCCCATGCCCTCCTTTCCCTTCCCCTGATCCATGCCTTTTTTCATTTGCTCCATCTGCCTGTTAAGCTGCTCCTGAAGCTGACGCATGGTACTGATCGAAGGAGACCCCATCCCCGGATTCGGACAGCTCCCTCCCCCCGAATTCTGGCTCATCTGGTTCATCTGTGACTGCATATTCTGAAGCGCTTCCGACAACAACAGGGCAAGATTGTTCACGGAGGTCATCACATACTGCTGGTTCATCAGGGCATTGCTGATATTTTTATCAGTGAGGTCTTCCAGGGTCCTTGAGATCTTGTCATTGATCTCATTGATCTCCCGCTGAACAACGGATTTTATGGCCACCTGCCGCTTCCCCAGCGCCGAAAGGGAGTCTTCGATCATCAACAGGTCGTCCCTGAGCTTCTTCTGATCCTGGACGATACGGTTGTATACCGGATCATTCCTGCTGACCGTTTTCAATCCGTCCATCAGATCTTCCTGGTCAAAGGATACCTGCAGCAGATTCTCAAGGATCTCGCGCAGCGCCCAGATGTCCTCCCCCAATGCGCCCGACATCAGGCTGTTCATCATGTTCATCAGGTTGTTGCTCATGTCCTTCATCTTCTGAGCCGCACTTTTCTGGGATTTGGAGGCTTTCGACATCTTTTTCGTGGAAAGCTCGTTTTTGCTGTTCTGCATGTCGTTTCGGATCCCCTCCTCCTGCTGATCCGTATTCTCAAGGGCATTGGGATCTTCCAGTTCGCTGTTCATCCTGTCCAGTTCATCAAGATCCTGGCTTATCTTCTGAAATTCATCTTCAACGCCTTCCTGCTCCCTGAGCAGATCCTCCGCTTTTTCTTCCCTGCTCCCGTCGGTCTCTTCCGATAAGGACTCCTGCTTTTCAGCCAGCTTGTCAAGCTTATTGATCATTTCGCCAAGCTTCTTTTCGAATTCAAGCCTCTTGAACAATTCCAGGCTCCTGTCGAGCTGCTCCTCAATATCTTCGTTGGCCCACTGCATCTTTTCAAGCATCTCGCTGACCTTTTCCTTGTCCATCTCGTCGATCATCTTCTGGAATTCCTCAAATAGCTTTCTGACATCCTCTGACAGGACCTCATTGAACAGCTTTTCCAGTTCCTTTTGTTTTTCAAGGATATCCGGATCTATCTCCTTGTATTGCTGTTCCTTCAGTGATTTTTCAATGTTCATGAGGTTCAGCTCCTCCATACGGTCCTGAAGGGTTTGCTGTTTTTTCAGAAGCTGTTCCAGCTGCTGCTCCTCCTGCCAGTTAAGGCTCTTCTTGTCGATCAGGCTCTTGTGGAGGTCTTCGATCTCTTTCTGCATGCCTTTGATATCCTGCAAGGTGGATTGCATCTCATTCTTAATGGATTCATTGGCATCCCGGGTCTGCTGATCGATCTCCTCAAGCGAAGGTGCCCTGAAGGTCATCCGTGGAGTGCGGCTGGCCTTGCTGCCGTTCACGGCATCATTGTCCCAGATCTCGAAAAAATATTCGATCTCTTCGCCGGGCGAAAGAGACAGGGCGGCGACATCAAAGAAGTGATAGAACGATTGCTGTGTCTGGTGTGGATCAATGGCAACCTGCTGAATGGAGTCGATGGAGGCCTCCTGCTGTACGGCTGCGCCCTTTCGTTCATAATGAAAAAGCAATCGCGCAAAGCCATAGTCATCCTTGATGTTTCCCTTGAAATACAGCCTGCTGGTATAAAGAGTGTCCTGGTATTCGTCGCACAGGATCACGGGATATACATCAGGTATCACGGTCAGCGTGTAAAAAAGGGAATCCGGATCCTGCACATAACGGTTAACGGTTTTCACAGAATAATAGGAGCTTTTCGAACAGGAATGATCCACCACAAAAATATTATTGCTTTTCGGGCCCAGGGCAGTGGTGTTTCCGTCAATGGAAAAATGCAGTGAATCCGTATCGGTGGTGAAGAACTTCCAGGAAAGCCCGGTGCCTTCGGGTACCACCAGGTCTCCGGTGTTTTCAAGCACCTCCCTGCTTTTTCCCGTATAGGCAGGGGGCGATACGCTGATCTCAAACCGCCCGATCACGGGGCTGGGGATCACCAGTATTTCCTTCTGATCCGACCGGTACCTGTCGGCAATAATATAAAAGGTGACATTTTTCTGGATATTCCTGAAAAGATAGCTGAAGCGCCCTCCGGGTTCCCGCGACAGCTTCAGGCTCTGGCCCTCGATCTCCAGAAAGAACGTTTCGGGGATCTGATCACCCGAAACGCCGATCAACAGCTTGAAGTCGTTGTTGCGCAACGCTTTCAGCTCCGGGTTTTCTATCCGGACCGTAAAAGGAAGTTCCCGTTCAAAATATTGATGGTGTTTCACGATCCGCTGGGTGGGTTCCCTGATCACGCTGGGAGAAGCGATGAGAAGGAACAGGAGGATAGCCAGGGGTGCTGCGGCATACTTGAGGTATTTACGGTTTTCCCGAATATTGATTGCCAGGTGGAAGGGAATGGGATTGAGCTGATGTATCTTCTGGTTGATGCTCGCTTCGATCAGATCCCTGCCGGAGGGCTCTTCCATTTGGCTCAACTGCAGAGTATTCAGTAGCTTATCCCTTACTTCGGGAAAATGTCTCCCGATGATCCCGGCAGCCTGTTCGTGAGAGATGATCTTTCCTATCCTGAAAAGCCTGAATGTGGGGATCACAATAAATCGTCCCAGCACCACCAGAATGGCGCCAATAAAACCGTAAAAGAGCAGGGTGCGGATCCGTATCCCGAAATGACCAAGAAACTCCGAAAGGCTGACCACCAGATAGAAAAGGGCAACAAGGGCAATACTGTAAATCAAACCTTTGACAATCTGATTTTTATAGTATTTCCTGATAAAGTGATCCAGTTTACGGATCAGAAATTGGTAGTTGCCGCTCATCCTGCCAGCTTTCAAACGTGCGAATCATCCATCGATTCAAAACATGTGCAAAGGTACACATATTTTGCCGGTAGTAAAAAGGGAAGCACGCGCTTCCCTTTCATAAACCCAAAACCATGAAAAAACAGAGAATGCGTGAGCATTCATTCAGAACATGAACGTGCGGGGAACCCTGTTTATTTTCAATTTAACTTCTTTTAACAGCCTGGTCAGCCATTCTCCATCCAAATCTGGCGGAAAGACTTCTTTTTAATGACCGGCAGCGTACGGCGCGGACCCCAGACCTGGCCGAAGAAATAGCCGAGGGCCCTGTTCTTGGTACTGGCCCCGAAAAGATCCATCCGGTAACGTTTATGCATGATCATGTTCCATCCTTTCATGATCATTTTTTCTCCGGGATGGAACTGTCCCCTCCTGACCGACTCATTCCGGTTATACAGCAGAAGTTCATGAAGGTTTATTTTGACAGGACATATTTCCGTGCAGCGTCCGCACAGGGAAGAGGCAAAGCTCAGATGAATGTACTGGCTGAAATCAAGAAGGTAGGGATTGATAACGGATCCGATGGGGCCGGTATAGGTCGTCTCATAGGTGTGACCGCCGATGTTCTTATACACAGGACAGACATTCAGGCAGGCACCGCAATGGATACAGGACAGCGCCCTGCGGTGAAGCTTCTGCCGGAGCAATTCGGTCCTTCCGTTATCGATCAGCACCACGATCATTTCATCCGGTCCGTCGGTTTCCTTCTCCTTCCTGGGTCCGGTCAGCAGCGAATTGTACACGGTGACGTTCTGACCCGTTCCATGGCTTGCCAGCATGGGCCAGAAAAGGTGAAGATCCGACAGGGAGGGGATGAGCTTCTCTATTCCCGCCACTACAATGTGAATCCTTGGAAAAGACATGGACATCCATGCATTTCCCTCGTTTTCAGTGACGGCGACCGCACCCGTGTCGGCGATCAGAAAATTGGCGCCGGTGATCCCGGCATCGGCATGAAGAAATTTCTGCCGCAGTTTCTCCCTGACAAAAGCCGTCATTTCCTCCGGAGTGCTGGTGTCGGGAATGCCAAATTTCTCGTGAAAGAGATGTGCCACATCCTCTTTTGACTTATGCATCGCCGGAGTAACAATGTGATACGGCTTCTCCCCCGCAACCTGTACAATATATTCCCCCAGGTCTGTCTCTACGGGTTCGATGTTGTGCCGTTCCAGCGCTTCGTTCAACTCCAGTTCTTCCGTGGTCATCGACTTGGATTTGACCACCGTTTTTACATCATGTTCCTGCAGGATCTGCAGGATCTCCCTGACAGCGTCTTTCCTGTTCAATGCCCACACAACCCTTCCTCCCCTGCGCTTGAGGTTTGATTCAAATTCAATCAGGTACTCATCCAGATGCTCAATGACCTTGTGCTTGATATTGGCGGCTCTCTTTTTGGCATTTTCGAGGCTGGCAAACTGTACGATACCATTGCCCAGGGCATCCTCATAACGTGAAATATTATGGTTGATGGTTTTCCTGTGGCCGGTATCAAAGGCCTTGCGCTCTGACTGCTCCAGAAATCGTATTCGCTGATTCGACATGGGATGGCTTGCTGTTACAGGATCGGTGGTATTTTTTTTACCCGGCGTTCATGACGTCCTCCTTCAAACGACGTGGAAAGAAATACACTGACAACTTCCCAGGCTGCATCAGGATGAATAAACCGCCCCGGAAGAGCCAGTATGTTGGCGTCGTTATGCTTTCGGGCAAGTTCTGCTATTTCAGGCATCCAGCACAATGCTGCACGAACTCCGCGGTACTTGTTGGCAACCATGCTAGCCCCTGCTCCTGTACCGCAGATGATGATACCTGTTTCATACAGGCATTGGTCGATGGCTTCCGCCAGGGGATGAATGATATCGGGATAATCAACGCTGTCATGACTATATGTCCCGAAATCTTTAACCTCATAGCCGAGGGATAAAAGTTTCTCCCTCAGATATTCCTTTAATTCATAACCCGCATGATCACACCCAATGGCCAGTGTTTTCATAAAAAATATTATCTTCACAAAAGTAATCGATACCCGGAGATGTTCATCCTTCTATCTGGTACTGAATGCCGGGGACCGTGAGGATGTGTTTCTGTTTTGTTCTATTTAATTATAAATCAATTTTTTAAAATATTTAAACAATACATTGTTAATAACTGTTTATTTTTGTTATCAACTATTTATAAAAACCTAAAAACTGACAAAAAAACAACCGGGTAAAAATAACGGTCATGTTATGAAATGATGTGAACTTTTTATGAACTGAAAAAGTTGGTAAACTACCATCTTTTTATCAACAATGAGAATTATCAACAGGCTGTTAATAAATGGCTATCATCGGCATAATCACTGGAATATCTGTTTACATTGTGACAAATGATGTTAACCGTTTCTTAACATTGAAATCACCAAAAATAAAGACACCTATTTTTAAACACTATGAACAGCACTAATAATAAAATATATAATTTATATAATAGTTTATGTATTAATTCGTACTGTTAAAACAGCATGAATCAACGCAACCACTCATGGATGATAAGAAACTGATCAGAGAGATCAAACGGCTGAAAAAGGAGAAAAATGCCATCTTGCTGGCCCATTATTATCAGGTTCCTGAGATCCAGGATCTGGCTGATTTTGTTGGTGACAGCCTGGGATTGTCACAGCAGGCTGCCGGTATCAGGGCGGGGATCATCGTATTTGCCGGTGTCCATTTCATGGCGGAGACTGCCAAAATATTAAGTCCTGACAGCAAAGTACTTCTACCCGATCCGGAAGCAGGCTGTTCCCTGGCGGATTCCTGTCCGCCGAAGGAATTCGCAGCATTCCGTGAAAAATACCCCGACCATGTGGTTGTTTCCTATATCAATTGTTCAGCAGCCATCAAAGCCATGTCGGATGTGATCTGTACCTCGAGCAACGCAGTACAGATTGTCAATTCGTTTCCTGCCGGTCAACCCATTATCTTTGCACCGGATAAGAACCTGGGCGGTTATGTGAACCAGGTAACGGGCAGAGACATGGTGTTGTGGAACGGAACCTGTGAAGTGCACGATATTCTGTCGGCTGAAGAGGTGATCCGGTTAAAATGGGATCATCCCGATGCGAAAGTGATCGCTCATCCTGAATGCAAGGCTCAGATACTGGCTTTGGCCGACTTTGTCGGGTCCACCACCGCCCTGTTACAGTTTACCATGAAAGACACCGCCCAAACCTATATTGTGGCTACCGAAACAGGAATTCTTCACCAGATGCGAAAAGCGTCACCTCAAAAGGAATTCATTATCGTTCCTGCCGACCGGACCTGCTCATGCAATGATTGTCCGTACATGAAGCTGAATACTGTAGAAAAGCTATATTTATGCCTTAAAAACGAACGACCGGAAATAACTCTTTCCGGTGAACTGATCCAAAAGGCCAGGAGGCCCATCGAACGCATGCTGGAAATTTCCACAAAGGTACGTATCAGCCAATGACCACTGTAAGCTACTGTATTCAGCCGGAAGACCACTGTATATGAAATATTTATTATCTGCTGTTCTCTTTTTGTATGTTAGTGCTGGTTTTGCACAGCAAAATCAGATCAATCCAAACGGTTTCAACACACTCTATTACGAAAATGGCCGGATCTCCAGCGAGGGAACCATGGTCAACGGCCAGCCCGATGGCTACTGGAAGACATACTATGAAAGCGGAAAGCTCAAATCCGAAGGCAACCGGAAGAACTTTCTGCTGGACAGCATCTGGAAATTTTACGATGAGAATGAAAAACTGATCCTTGAGATCACCTATAAGAATGATAAGAAGAACGGAATACGCCGTACCTATCAGGAAAACGAAATCATTGAGGAAAATTTCACCGAGGATGTCAAGCAGGGTTCAACGCTGTACTATTATGCAGACGGTAAGCTCAAAAAGAGAGTGCCCTTTGTCAATGGCATAGAAGACGGGATGGCGTATGAATATGACCCCGACGGTACCATCATTACCATGATCGAATACAAAAAAGGATTTATTGTCAACCGCGATAAGATCAACCGGAAAGACAGGAACAACCTCAAACAGGGCAGATGGATCTATTTTTACGATAACGGCCGTATACGGATGGAAGGCGCTTACATGGATGATAAAAAGAACGGATACTTCAAACAGTATGACAGAGAAGGAAACCTTGTGGTGGTGGAGAAATATATTGACGACAACCTGCAGGAGAATGTTGCTGAACTGGTGGAACTGGATGTCAGGACCGATTACTATCCCAGCGGAAAAATAAAAACGGTGGCCAGTTACAAGGACGGAGTACCGGAAGGGATCCGGAGGGAATACGCCGAAGATGGCCGCATCCTCACTGCCTATACCTTTAAGGAGGGAAAAATCACAGGGCAGGGGATCATGACCGAAGAAGGCATCAAACAGGGACCCTGGAAGGAATATTATTCCGATGGACAGCTCAAGGCAGAAGGCATTTACGACAAAGGCAACAAAGTGGGAGGATGGAAATATTACTATCCCGACGGAACACTGGAACAGGAAGGGTATTACAGCACCGACGGTCTTGCGGATGGTGCGTGGAAATGGTATTACCCAACGGGTACCCTGCACCGTGAGGAGAATTACCTGTATGGATTGGCTGACGGCCCATCGGTGGAGTATGATGACATCGGGAATATAGTCACTTCCGGTGAATACCTCGAAGGAAACGAAGAAGGTAAATGGTTTTATAACATTGATGGTTGCGTTGAAGAAGGCACTTACCGGAACGGCCTTCGCAACGGATCATGGAACTCCTATTACCAGGACGGACAGCTTCGTTTCAGCGGTGATTTCATTGACGACAATCCGAACGGTAAGCACGTCTATTACTGGGGTAACGGAAAACTCAGGGAGGAGGGAAGGTATGTCATGGGATTGAAGGAGGGGGAATGGCTGAAATACGAATCCGACGGAACCCTTTTTATTGTTATTTCGTTTGAAAATGGCATTGAAACAAAATATGATGGAATCAAAATCAGGGAATGAACGGACCGGAGGCATGAAGATCAGTTTGCCCCTACTGATCCTGCTGGTATTGATCATAGGTATCTATGCAGGTACCCTGCTGGTCAGGTACTTTGACAGAACCGACGAGAGGATTGCGATCCCTGTTTTTCGCAACGATAAGGTTATGGAGGTGCTTCGTTTCATTGAACAGGATTATGTGGATTCCACCTCTGCTGACAAATTAAGGGAAGATGCCATCAAAGGCATGCTGGATGAACTGGATCCCCATTCCCAGTACATGAGCGCCGAAATGCTCAGAGACGCAAATGAAACATTGCTCGGAAACTTTGAAGGGATCGGGATCGAATTCCGCATCGTTGACGATACGATCAATGTGATCCAGGTGATCCAGGGAGGACCCTCGGAAAAGATCGGACTGCTATCCGGAGACCGGATCATAAAGATCAACGATACGATCGTGGCCTCCATAAAAATGGATAATCAGCAGGTAGTCAAAAAACTGAAAGGCCCCAGGGGTACCAGGGTAAAGGTTACCGTACATCGACCGGGCTTCGCCGAAGACCTGGATTTCGTCATTACAAGGGACATTATTCCCCTTTACAGCGTGGATATTTCCTATATGGCCGATGATTCGACCGGCTATATCAAGGTTAGCAAATTTTCACTATCCACCCCGGAGGAGGTTGATGATGCCCTGCAAAAACTAAAGGAAAGGGGCAGCACCCGTCTCATCCTTGACCTTCGCGGGAATGTGGGCGGATACCTGGAATCAGCCATTAAAATGGCCGATGAATTTCTCGGTAACGAAAAACTGATCGTTTACACCGAGGGCAACAACCGGCCACGGCAATATGCCTATGCCACCCAGTCGGGTAAGTTTGAAGACCAGGCGCTAGCCATCCTTATTGACGAGGGCTCAGCCTCTGCCAGTGAGATTCTTGCCGGCGCTATCCAGGATAACGACAGGGGTGTCATCATCGGACGCAGATCGTTTGGAAAAGGACTGGTGCAACAACAACTTGAACTGGACGATGGATCCGCCGTGCGGCTTACCGTTGCACGTTATTTCACCCCAACGGGAAGATGCATACAACGGCCCTATAACAATGGCGAGGAAGCCTATTACGATGATCTTCTGCAGCGATTGAAGACAGGAGAATTGAACAACCAGGACAGCATCCGTTTCCCCGATTCCCTCAAGTACTATACTCCCGGCGGAAAAGTGGTGTACGGCGGCGGAGGGATCATGCCCGATATTTATGTTCCCATCGATACCGGACAGTATTACTCATATTATAATCAGCTGATCAACAAAGGATTGATCTACCAGTTTGCGTATGATTTCGCTGATAAGAATCGTGATAAACTACTGACCTCCTATTCCGATGCCTCCGTATTCATCGAAAAGTTCACTGTTGACAACACATTGTTCGATCAGCTGGTAGTCTACGGTGAAAGCAAAGGCGTTCCCAGGAATGATCGTGACCTGAAACCGACTCGCGACCTGATTGCACGATTGCTGAAAGCATACGTTGGCAGGAATTTATTCAATGATGAAGCGTTCTATCCCGTTCTTAACCAGGATGACAGGATCTTTCTGAAAGCACTGGAGACACTTAAGAAAACACCAATCCTAATAAACTGATATCATGGCTTTTGAATTACCGAAATTACCCTATGAAATGGCTGCCCTTGAGCCATTCATTTCGAAGCAGACATTGGAATTCCACTATGGCAAGCACCATCGCACCTATGTCGACAACCTGAACAGGCTGGTTCAGGGCACACCGTTCGAGAACAGCTCCCTGGAGGAGATCGTAAGGAACGCCGAAGGCGGGATATTCAACAACGGTGCACAGGTATGGAACCATACCTTTTACTGGAACAGCCTGTCGCCCGAGGTGGATCAGCAGCCCCCGGCTATTTTGCTGAAGCAGCTGGAAGCTTCCTTCGGATCCTTTGATGCCTTTAAGCAAGCATTTACCCAGGCGGCAGCTACGCTGTTCGGTTCCGGATGGGCCTGGCTGGTAAGGCATCCTGACGGAAAACTTTCCATCGTCCAGGAAAGCAATGCGGGCAATCCGCTCCGGAGAGGACTTACGCCGCTTCTCACCTGCGATGTATGGGAACATGCCTACTATCTTGATAAGCAGAACCGCCGGCCCGACTATATTGCTGATTTCTGGCACCTGGTGAACTGGAAAGGAGTTGGGGAAGGATTGTAACAGTCAGCAGTCAGCAGTCAGCAGTCAACAGTCAGCAGTCACAGGTTTTTACTCGACGGTGACCGATTTTGCCAGGTTGCGGGGCTGATCAACGTCGCAACCCCTCAGAATGGCCATGTGGTACGAAAGCAGCTGAAGAGGGATGGTTGCCAGCAGCGGGACCAGCAATTCTTCTGTCTCCGGTATTTCGATCACGTAGTCGGCCTGTTCTCTCACAAGGCTGTCGCCCCTGGTTACGATGGCGATGATCTTTCCCTTGCGGGACTTGATTTCCATAATATTGGTGACTACTTTATCGTAGGTTCCTTTGTTGGTGGCCAGTACCACGCAGGGCATTTCTTCGTCGATAAGGGCTATGGGGCCGTGTTTCATCTCAGCCGCCGGATAGCCTTCTGCATGGATGTAGGAGATCTCTTTGAGTTTGAGCGCGCCCTCAAGAGCCACGGGAAAGTTATAACCCCTGCCCAGGTACAGGAAGTTCCTGACATGGCTGTAGTTCCTGGCAATCTCAAGGATCCGTTCGTTCAGCTCCAGCACTTTTTCAATCTTTTCGGGGATCTTGTCGAGTTCACGGATGATCTGAAAGAACCGCGAATGGGTGATGGTTCCCTTGGCTTTGGCTATTTCGAGGGCCAACAGGGTAAGAATGGAAACCTGTGCCGTAAAGGCCTTGGTGGATGCCACCCCGATCTCCGGACCCGCGTGGGTGTAAGATCCGGCGTGACTTTCTCGGGCGATGCTGGATCCCACCACGTTGCAGATCCCAAGGATGGTGGCACCTTTGGATTTGGCCAGCTGAATGGCAGCCAGGGTGTCGGCCGTTTCTCCCGACTGGGATATGGCAATGACAATATCTTTTTCCGACAGGATCGGGTTGCGATAACGAAATTCTGAGGCATATTCCACTTCCACGGGGATCCGGGCAAGCTCTTCGATCAGATACTCTCCAACCAGTCCTGCATGCCACGATGTTCCGCAGCCCACGATGATGATCCGCCTGGCATGTATCAGCTTCTGAAGGTAATCCCTGATTCCCCCGAGGGAAATGATGCCGTTGTCAATGTCAAGACGGCCCCTCATGCTGTCTCTGACCGAAACAGGCTGTTCGAAGATCTCCTTGAGCATGAAATGGGCAAAACCACCCTTTTCCAGTGCACTCAGGTTCATTTCAAGCTTCTGGATATAAGGGATCTTGTCGGCATTCTTAATGGTCTTGATCTTCAGATCCTCATTTCTTCTAATGATGGCGATCTCTTCATCATTCAGGTAGACCACATCCTTGGTGTATTCCACGATAGGGGTTGCATCCGAGGCCAGAAAATATTCGCCTTTACCGATCCCGATGACCAGCGGACTGCTCTTACGGGCGGCCACCAGCATGTCGGGTTCATTCCGGGAGATCACGACGATCGCATAGGCCCCGATCACCTGATTCAGCGCCTGTTGTACTGCCTCCACAAGACTGACCCGGCCGTTATTCAGAATGTCTTCGATCAGTTGTATCAATACCTCGGTGTCTGTTTCACTGCGGAATATGTACCCTCTTTCCTGCAGGATCTTTTTCAATGTGGCATAGTTCTCAATGATCCCGTTATGAATGATGGCCAGGTTCTCCGACTGTGAGAAATGAGGGTGGGCATTCACATCGTTGGGGAGTCCGTGCGTGGCCCATCGCGTATGGGCGATTCCAACGGTTCCCGTCACAGGAAGGTTTTCGATCCGTTGGGCGAGAGTGGCAACCTTTCCCTGATTCTTGTAAAGATGGATGGTTTCGTTGATGATTGCGATTCCCGCGCTGTCGTATCCCCGGTATTCAAGACGGCGAAGGCCGTTGATAAGAATGGGACAGGCCTGCTGATGACCCAGATAAGCGACAATACCACACATACATGTAAACGTTTAAGCAGTACTCACTCCATTAAATATTGGGTTTTGTATAAATGAGCCGCAGTTCCATCCTGTCAGCGGAGGTTTCCGGTCCGTTCAGGATCACCCTGGTGGCGTTCGTGGAGGCTCCGGTGGTAAAGAGATAAAGGCCGGTATTGTCCTGTTCGCCCAGGAGGACTCCCTGGATATAACGGCTGATCCTGAACCGGTAACGGGGCTTGTTGTAGTTACCGTCAAAATAATCTGCATCTTCCGACTGGTCCTCCAGGTAAAAGAGGGTGCTATCGTTCGTTCCGTACAGCGCCAGCTCCTTGGGAGGGTCGTATGGGCTTTCAGGATCCCGGTTGTAAAAGATCAGCTGCGCTTCATTGATGGCTATCTTATTGTCTTTGACCAGGTTCAGCAGGTGCGGGAATTTGATCCTGGTCTTTACTCCGGCATTGGACTGGAGATATACCTGTTCGCTGCCAAGGGAACGATCACCCTGGAGAAGCTGCTGCCGGAAAAGTGCATCAGCCTGTTCGTATCCGGAATGGTCAAAGTGCACAAAACGAGCATTGGAGGTTGCGTTCAGGGCAATACGGTACGACAGTGAATCCTCTTCGTCGTTATGATAGTACAGATTGATGCGTGAGATATTGGCATAAAAATTAAAATACAGCAGGGCACCCACCCCGGGAGCGGTGGCTATATCGTCGGGTAGGATGGCCAGTCCTTTGAAATATTCCTTGAACGAACTGTTGCTGTCAACGGCTGTTGAGGGTGCAGTAAGGATCTTGTCTCCAAGGGCCGGGGGCATGGTAAACCGCAGATGGGGTTCGTAATAAGTGGTATCGATCAATACCGAATCGTTGGGATGAGGGGCGAACGTATACGATGCCAGTTCAGTGGCATCGTATGTCACTGTCTGGAAAGAATAGTAGACGGTGTCAAGGTAAAGGTTCTCTGTTATTTCGTACAGCCGGATGGTCTGAGTGGCGGTGGTGTCACCGTAGTAACCTGTATATTGCAGGGAAAACACCAGGGAATCGCACTGGGGATTGGTACCGAAATCAGGATTGGTGGTCGACAGGCTGATCTGGGTGAAGATGGCGGCCGAGGTCTTTCCGAATACCGGATCATAGAATGAGCCCAGCAGGTTGTACGTGGTTTCGTCGGTACGGATGGAATCTTCCAGCTCGGAGTAAGCCACCACGGTGACCGTGTCGCAGAAAACCACTTCCAGCGGATTGTTTTCCACAAGGTCAAATCCAAGGGTCTGTGGATCTTTTTTACAGGAGGTAAAAAATGAAAACAGCAGAACGATTCCTGCGGCAGCCAGGATGATACAGGAGGTAGTAGGTTTCAAATTCATTGGATTCTGCACCAGAACGGTAAATATGCCGGATTATTTTACTTGGCCGTGAACTCTTTGGAAAGAATCCTGTCATAGAATTCCGAATAGGCATCCACACACTGATCGAGGGGGATGTAGTTCAGATAGGGCTTATTGACCGAAGTCAGGTGCTCCAGAATTTCAGGATTCATTTTTTCACTTCCCAGGATCACGGCATCCGAATAATGAATCGCTCCCTTGGTGACATTGAGGTAGGTTGGCTCCCTGTAGTGTTTCAGATCTTCACTGGTGATCCCGTCCATCTTCAGTTTTTTATGGAAGTCCTTTTTAAAGGTTCCCGGGAAATCGTCGTTGTACACAGAATAAATGACCCTGGTTTCGCTGAAGAGGGGATTTTCGCGGAAGGCCCGTTTGATGTAAAGAGGGATCAGACTGGTCATCCAACCGTGACAGTGAACGATATCGGGACTCCATCCCAGTTTTTTCACGGTTTCCAGGACGCCCCGGGAATAAAATATGGCCCGTTCATCGTTATCTTCAAAAAATCCCCCATCCTTATCGGTAAATGTAGCCTTTCTTTGGAAATAATCTTCATTATCAATGAAGTAGATCTGCATCCGGGCGGATTGAATGGAAGCGACCTTTATGATCAGCGGGTGGTCGGTGTCGTCAATGATGAGATTCATTCCCGAAAGACGGATCACTTCATGCAACTGGTTTCGCCTTTCGTTGATATTTCCGTACCGGGGCATGAATGTGCGGATCTCCTTACCCCTTTCCTGGATTCCCTGGGGTAGAAAGCGCCCCACCTTACCCATGTGACTTTCTTTGAGATAAGGCGTAATCTCCTGATTGACAAACAAAACCTTGATTTTTTCCATAGGCCGGGGATTTTTCGAAAGGGTCTGCAAAGGTAGTAATTTTTTTTCACATTTTCAACCAGCTACCTGCTTTGCGATTCTTTTCATATTGGTATTCAGATAAATCATCGTGCGATTTCAGTTGCAGGCAGGTGATATCGGTTACGGCACGGGCATCCGGGGACAGCCGTATAAAATAAACCTGCTGCCATTCCAGGGGTAAATAAAAATCATTTATTTTTGTCTGTTATTTTATTAACAATAGTTTCACATAAAATCAGAAGGTATGATCAATAAGATGATTGCTGCAATGTTGCCTTATTTCCCGAAGAAATTCGTCTGGATTTTTTCCAAAAAATATATAGCGGGAGAGACGCTGGACGATGCCATCCGGGTGTCGAAGGAGCTCAATGCAAATGGCATTATGGTTACCATGGATGTGCTGGGAGAGTTCATCACCAGCCTGGATCAGGCTGAAGAAAATAAAGTGGAATACCTGAACGTGGTGGATGTGATTCATAAAAGCGGGATCAACGGAAATCTTTCCGTAAAACCCACCATGTTTGGTCTGTTGCTGGACCAGGAGGTATGTTATCGTAAGATCCGTGAAATCGTTGAGCGGGCAGCGAAATACAATAATTTCATCCGGATCGACATGGAGGATTCGCAGTGCACGGATATGGAGATAGCCCTTTTTCGCCGTCTGAAACGCGAATTTCCGAAGAATGTCGGCCTGGTGGTGCAGGCATACCTTAAGCGCACGGGCAAAGATCTTGAGGATCTGATGGACCTGCACAGCAAGGAGGTGCCTCTTAATTACAGGCTTTGCAAGGGAATCTATGTGGAACCTGCCGAGATTGCCTATAAAAAGTACCAGGAGGTCAATCAGCATTATCTGGATAACCTGGAGTTTATGTTCCGTAATGGCGTCTACCCCGGCATTGCCACCCATGATATTCCCCTGATCGAAGGGGCATTGCGCCTGATCGAGAAATATAATGTCCCACGGGACAAGTATGAGTTTCAGATGCTGTACGGTGTCACCCCCGAGCGCAGGAGAGCGCTGGTGGAGAAAGGCCACCCCATGCGTGTTTACGTTCCCTACGGGAAACAATGGTTTGGGTACTCAACCCGCCGGCTGAAGGAGAATCCCAAGATGGCCATGCAGATCATCAAGGCCATCTTTGTAAGAAATTAAGGTTGACAGATGATTACGGTCTTACGGTCGTTTCGATCTCTTTCACCGTTTTTGGGATGGGTCTGCCCAATACCTTGTGCCCTTCTGGTGTCACCAGGACGTCATCTTCGATACGGACACCTCCGATTTCCATATAGCCGGCTATTTTTTCATAGTTGATGAACTGTGTGAATTTCTTTTCAGCTTTCCACTGTTCGATCAGTTCCGGTATAAAATAGATACCCGGCTCGACGGTCAGTACGTACCCCGGGATCAGGGTTTTCGCCATACGCAGGTAGGCCAGTCCGAACTGGTCGCTGCGTTGCACTGTATGGTCGTAGCCGACGTAGTTTTCCCCCAGCCCCTCCATGTCATGAACATCAAGTCCGAGCATATGGCCCAGTCCATGGGGAAAGAACAGCGCATGGGCTCCGTTGGCCACGGCTTCATCCACATTCCCCTTCATCAGGCCGATCTCTTTCAGGCCCTGGGCGATGGTTCGGGCAGCCAGCAGGTGTATGCTTTTAAACGTGACCCCGGGTTTCATGGCTTCTATACCGGCGAGGTTTGCATTCAGCACGACCTGATAGATTTCTTTTTGTTTTGATGAGAATGTACCGCCCACCGGTACTGTCCGGGTGATATCGCTTGCATAGTGCATCGGGCTTTCCGATCCGGCATCCATCACCAGCATTCGGTTGGGTACCAGTTTGTTGCCATGTTTATGATTGTGCAGGGTCTGTCCGTTGATCGAAAGGATGACCGGGAATGATACCGGATTGCCTCCTGCCACAGAGATCCCCTCCATTACTCCCACGATTTCACGTTCATATACCCCCGGGTGGGCCATTTTCATTCCGGTGGTGAACATATCATAGGCAATTCCGACAGCCTTTTCGATCTCTGCCACCTCGAACCGGTCTTTCACCGAGCGCAGCTCTATCACCGCGCGGATCAGCTCCGGAGAAGCGTAATCGTTCACGCGAGAATGGATCAGTCCCAGCAGTTTATGGTACAGGATCACCTGTTCGCCACGGTAGGTGGGCAGGAAATGGATCTTTCGTCCCGATTTTATGGCGGTGGCCACCAATTCGGCCGCCTTGCCGAAGGCAGCTGTGTTTTCTACGCCCACCTCTGAAGCCAGGTCTTTAATGGCAGGCTGTGGCCCCATCCAGATGATGTCTTCCATATCGGTGTCATTACCGAAAATGTATTCCCTGTGGTTATCTACATCCACGATACCGATGAGGTCGGGCTGGTCAAGGCCGAAAAAGTACAGGAAATTGCTGTCCTGCCTGAAATGATAGGTATTTGCCGGATAATTCATGGCTGCTTCTGTGTTCCCCGGAATCAGGATGATACCGGAACGGATCTTTGCCGAAAGCTTCTTGCGCCGGCTGATGTAAAGGGTTTTGCTGAACATGGTTAAATGATTTATTGTTAAATTGTTAAATTGTCAAATTGTTAAATTGTCAAATTGTTAAATTGTCAAATTGTTAAATTGTTCAAGGGCATCAGGCTTTTAGGTTGACAGTTGCAGGTTTTGCCAACTGCCAACCGTCAACCGCCAACCGTCAACCGTCAACTTTCTACCGCAGCATCAGCGCCTCGATCTCATCCGGCTCACGGGGTATGGATGCCATGAGGTCGACCGGTTTATCATCCACCAGGATATCGTCTTCAATGCGGATGCCGATCCCTTCTTCGGGTATGTACAGTCCAGGCTCGAGCGTCAGCACCATTCCCTTTTTGAATGTTGCGTATTTGCTGCCGACATCATGGACATCCAGTCCGATCGGATGGCACACCCCGTGCATCAGGTATTTGAAATACAGCGGTTTATCCGGATCCTGCCGGTCGACCTGTTCCTGACTGAAAAGGCCAAGTCCGATCATTTCTTTTTCCATGAGCTTATGGGTTTCCCGTGTCACAAAGTCGGAACTGTTCCCGGGCACGAAGAAGGAGGTTGCATGCTTCATAACCCGGAGCACAGCTTCATAACATTGCCGCTGGCGCGACGAGAACCTGCCGTTTACGGGGATGGTACGGGTGCAGTCGGCGATATAGTTCGCATATTCTGCTCCGAAGTCCATCAGCAGGAGATCGCCGTCACGGCAGCGGTCGTGATTGGCGGTATAGTGCAGGACAAGTCCGTTAGGCCCCGATCCGATGATGGGCTGGTAGGCATGGCCGCTGGAGCCGTTCCTTATGAATTCGTGGGTCATCTCCGCCTCCACCTCGTATTCCATGATGCCGGGAGCCACAAACCGCAGCACCCTCCGGAAGGCCATTTCAGTGAGGTCACAGGCGCGCCGGATCAGCGCGATCTCCTCAGGCTCCTTCACCAGACGCAGATCGGTCAGAAGGGGAGCAAGGCGCTCGTACCGGTGCACGGGAAAAGCATCACGGACTTTCTGTGCAAAACGCATGTCGCGCAGCGGCACCTCATTGGTGAGCTTGATGTACTCGTTCTGGTTGAGAAAAACCACATCGGCGGAAGCCATCAGGTCGCGGAACGTGATCTCAAAATCTTCCAGCCACTGAACGTTTTCAATGCCCGAAATGGTCCTGATCTCGTTCCGGGTGTATTTATGACCGTTCCAGGTAGCGATCAGGTCATCCGACTTTAGGGTGAAGACGATCTCCCTGAGCTTCTCGCCAGGATGATCAGGACAGAGTGTCAGGATGCATTTCTCCTGATCGAGACCCGACAGGTAAAAAAGGTCGGAATTCTGACGAAAAGGGTAATACTGATCTCCTGAACGCAGCAATTCATCATTGGAATTGACCACGACCAGCGCATTTTTGGGTAATATCGTTCTGAGCTTCCCGCGATTTCGCTTAAAAAGCTCAGAATCAATGGATTCGTATCTCATACAGTCTTGTGAAAGATTTCGCTCTGATTATTTATAATCGCTAAAAATAAATCCCCTTCAATTGTTATTCAAATAACATGTCCTAATTTTGTTCGCATCCACTTACAAAAGAACTAAATTTTCTTTAATCAGAAGATCAATCATCTATTTTTTGACACTTAAACTCAGGGGAAATGATCAAGCAGTCATCCATTACAAAGAAATTCATCATGGCCTTTGCGGGGATATTCCTTGTGCTGTTCCTTCTGGTGCACCTGGGCATCAACCTGTTCATTCTGCCCATACATGTGAATCATCAGGAGATTTTCGGGCAGGCCGTGAAATTTATGACCTCCAATCTGGTGGTAAAGGTGTTCGAGGTCGTTCTTTTTTCGACGTTCATCATCCACATGGCATACGGAGTCATCCTCCAGGTTCAGAACTGGATGGCCAGGCCCAGAAGATACAAAAAGGGGGGATGGTCTCAGACCTCTTTCTTTTCCAAGTTCATGATCCATACCGGGATCATCGTCCTGATCTTCCTGGTGATCCATTTTATCAACTTCTATTTTGTCAAACTGGGGTGGACGGCTGCTCCCAGCGGTCAGGCACCGGTTCGTGGCGACCATGATTTCTATCCTATGGCGGTCAATTTGTTTTCCAATACGCCGTATGCCATCCTGTACATTGTGTTGATCATCCTGCTGGGATTTCATCTCAGCCATGCTTTTCAGTCGGCGTTCCAGTCTCTGGGCCTGAATCACAGCAAGTACTCGCCCATCATACGTTGGATCGGGTACCTGTACTCCATCATCGTTCCGCTTGGATTTATCTGTATACCGCTTTATTTTCTTGTTTTTTGAAAAAACCACAACAACAATGACGAAACTAGATTCCAAAATACCACAGGGTCCTCTGGCCGAAAAATGGACCCATTATAAGGAACACGCCCGGCTTGTGAATCCTGCCAACCGTAAGAAGCTGGACATCATTGTGGTGGGTACCGGCATTGCAGGCAGTTCGGCTGCCGCCACGCTGGGTGAGATGGGGTACAATGTAAAGGTTTTCTGTTATCAGGATATGCCCCGGAGGGCCCATTCGGTGGCAGCGCAGGGCGGGATCAATGCGGCAAAGAACTACAAGAACGATGGCGACAGTGTCTACCGGTTGTTTTACGACATGATCAAGGGGGGCGATTACCGTTCACGGGAGGCAAATGTATACCGTGCCGCTGAGGTGAGCAATGCATCCATTGATCAGCTGGTTGCACAGGGGGTACCTTTTGCGCGGGAATATGGCGGAACGCTGGCGAACCGTTCCTTTGGCGGTGTCCAGGTCTCACGCACCTTCTATGCCCAGGGGCAGACAGGGCAGCAGGTGTTGCTGGGCTGCTATTCGGGATTGTGCCGCCAGGTAGACCAGGGAATGGTAACAATGTATGCCCGGAGGGATGTGCTGGATATTGTGATCATCGACGGTAAGGCAAGAGGCATTGTGGCGAGGAACCTTGTCACCGGGGAGATTGAGCGGCATGCCGCCCATGCCGTGGTGCTGGCCACCGGAGGCTATGGAACCATTTATTATCTTTCCACGCTGGCTGTCAATTCCAATGCGACCGCTGCCTGGGCAGCCTATAAACGGGGAGCCTTCTTCGGTAATCCGAGCTTTGTTCAGATACATCCAACCAGCCTGCCGGTGCTGAATGAATACCAGTCGAAGCTAACCCTGATGTCGGAATCCCTTCGCAACGACGGGCGCATCTGGGTGCCGAAGGACAAGGAAGACAAGCGACACCCCAACAATATTCCTGAGGAGGACAGAGATTACTACCTGGAGCGCAGGTATCCGGCCTACGGCAATCTGGTGCCCAGGGATGTGGGCTCCCGTGCTGCCAAGGAACGCTGCGATGCAGGATATGGCGTGGGCCCCACAGGCCTGTCGGTATACCTGGACTTCAAGGACGCGATCCTGAAGCAGGGCAAGAAGGCCATTGCGGCCAAGTACGGAAATCTTTTTGAACTCTACCATCGCGTCACGGGGAGCGATCCCTATGAAGAACCCATGCGCATCTACCCTGCAGGGCACTATACCATGGGAGGCCTGTGGGTGGATTATGGACTGATGACCACCATCAGCGGGCTTTTTGCCATCGGGGAGTCCAATTTTTCGGATCATGGCGCCAACAGGCTGGGGGCCTCTTCCCTGATGCAGTGCGCCGGTGACGGTTATTTCATCCTTCCGTATACCATCAGCGACTTCCTCGCCGGTGAGATCCGTACCCCGCGTATTTCCACCGACAACAAGGCGTTTGAGGAGGCAGAGAAAACTGTCGCCGAAAGGATTGATAAGCTGTTGAAGGTCAACGGGAAAAAAACAGCCCTGTCGTTCCATAAACGATTGGGCAACATCATGTGGAACTATTGCGGGATGGCACGCAACGAAGCAGGTCTTCAGAAAGCCTATGGCATGGTGGAAGAACTGGAAAAGGAATTCTGGAAGGATGTCAGGGTACCGGGCACTTCCCGGGAACTGAACCAGGAGCTGGAAAAAGCCATTCGCGTGGCTGATTTTTTCGGCCTTGCCAGGTTGATGATCACCGATGGCCTGGACCGAAAGGAGTCATGCGGGGCTCATTTCCGCGAGGAGAGCCAGACCGGTTCCGGAGAAGCCAAACGCATCGATTCACAGTATTCCTACGTTGCGGCCTGGGAATATACAGGCGACGGCAGTGCACCGGTACTGCATAAGGAACCGCTGGTCTTTGAAAATGTCGAATTAAAGGAAAGAAGCTATCAATAATAAACGATATCCATCATGAAAGTAAGGCTCAAGATCTGGCGCCAGCCAAATGCCACTGCAAAAGGAAAGTTTGTCACGTACGACATGGACAGCGTATCCCCTGAAATGTCGTTTCTGGAAATGCTGGATTCACTCAACGGGATGCTGGTTGAAAAAGGAGAGATGCCCGTGGCATTCGAGCATGATTGCAGGGAGGGGATCTGCGGCAGCTGTGGATTGTATATCAATGGATACCCCCATGGGCCGCAGAAACTGGCCACCACCTGTCATTTGTACATGCGTGTTTTCAGGGATGGGCAGACGATTGTGGTGGAACCATGGCGCGCCAGGCCATTCCCTGTGATCAGGGACCTGATCGTGGATCGCACCGCCCTGGAAAAGATACTGGTCGCAGGAGGATATGTCTCGGTGGATACCGGTCAGGCCACAGAGTCCAACACCACAAAGGTATCAAAGGAGCATGCCGACGAGGCGTACGATTCAGCAGTCTGCATCGGCTGCGGAGCCTGCGTGGCGGCATGCAAGAATGCCTCCGCCATGCTGTTCGTCTCGGCCAAGGTGTCACAGTTTGCCCTGCTCCCCCAGGGAAAGGTGGAAGCCAAGCGCCGTGTACAGCGGATGGTGGCCCGAATGGACGAACTGGGATTCGGCAACTGCACCAACTCGTATGCCTGCGAGGCCGAATGCCCCAAAGGGATCAGGATCACCAACATTGCGCGGATGAACCGCGAATTCTGGAAAGCCAAGGTCTGCGGACAAAAGACTGTATAATTGTCGATTGTCGATTGTCGATGTACAATGTTTAATGGGATTGACAATTGACAATTGACAATTGACAATTGACAATTCATGAGATTTTCCTTTATCCACGGACAGGAAACTATCAGGCGCCGGCTGATCCAAACGGTGAAAGAGAGCCGCATCAGCCATGCGCAGCTGTTTTACGGGCCTGAAGGATCCGGCAAACTGGCGATGGCCATTGCCTATGCACAGTATATCAACTGCTCCGGCCGGACAGGGGAGGATTCGTGTGGCCAATGCCCTTCCTGCCTCAAGTATGAAAAGCTCATTCATCCCGACCTTCATTTCATCCTTCCGGTGGCGGTCACGAAGAAGGTCACCAAAAATCCTGTCACGAGGGAGTTTTTGCCGGAATGGCGTGAATTGCTGATCAGCAGGGGATGTTATGTTTCACTCAACGACTGGTATGAGAAGATTAATATCGAGAACAAGCAGGCCATTATCAACGCCGATGATTGCAATGAGATCATCAGAACACTGAATTACAAAGCGTATGAAGCTGAGTACAAGGTGATGATCATCTGGATGGTAGAAAAGCTTTATCACGCGGCGGCACCCAAGATCCTCAAGATCCTGGAAGAGCCCCCCGACAAGACCCTTTTTATTCTTATCAGCGCCAGCCATGATCAGATCATCTCCACGATCCTGTCGCGCACACAGCCTGTGAAATTTTTCAAGGCCGGCGATGCAGCAGTGCGTGAAGTGTTACGCTCCAGGGTGTCTAGCCCCGAAGAGGAATTGAATGCTGTGGTTCGCCAGGTGGACGGAAATCTGAACCTGGCTTACGGATGGAGTTCCGACCAGCAGGAAACGGATCTTTTTGAAAAGTTTGCCCAGTGGATGCGGCTTTGCTATCAGCAAAAAGCAGCCGGTCTGTCGGAATTCATTGAAGCCCTTACGGTGCAGGGAAGAGAACGGCAGAAAAACTTCCTTCAGTATGCTCTTCGCTTTATCAGGGAATGCCTGATGCTGCCGTATGGCGATCCGGCGCTCTCACGGCTTTCCCGTGCTGAAAATGACTTTGCCCGTAACTTTGCGCCGTTTATTCACCCGGCCAATGGAGTACTGTTTGCAGATGAACTGAACCGCGCCATGTTTCACATTGAACGCAATGCCAATCCCTCCCTGTTGTTCATGGACCTGTCGCTGACCTTTGGTAAGCTGCTAAAAATGAAGCCCGGCAGATAATGATCAGTTAAATTTATACCTTTGCAGGCCGAAGGTTCATTCCATGGAAGAGCAGATCAGTAATAACGGTGAAAAACCCTTTTTATCACGTGGCTGCAACCAGCCACCCCGCCTGCAGTACCATAACGAGTCGGGGTATGCCCATGGTTGCAGTAAACTGGACAGTTATGACTGGCTCAAAGACATTGTCCTTCCAGAATCCCAGCTTAAATTTGACTGTATTGAGGTGCGCTTTAAGAACAGCAGGAAGGATTTTTACAGGATCCCCGAGGGTATGTGGTTCCATGCGGGCGACATTGTGGCCGTGGAGGCTTCTCCGGGGCACGATATCGGGATCGTCACCCTGACGGGTGAGGTTGTCCGGATCCAGATGCACAGGAAAAGGATCAATCCTGCCTCTGAAGAGATGAAGAAAGTGTACCGCAAAGCCAGGATATCCGATATTGAAAAGTGGATCAGCGTGGTGGCCCAGGAAGACCAGACCATGCACAGGGCCCGGCGGATCGCCTCACGGATCGGATTGAAAATGAAGATCAATGATGTGGAGTACCAGGGCGACGGCACCAAGGCCATTTTTTATTACACGGCCGATGAAAGGGTCGACTTCAGGGAACTGATCAAGGTGCTGGCAGAGAACTTCAAGGTGAGGATCGAGATGCGCCAGATCGGTGTCAGGCAGGAATCCGGAAGACTGGGAGGGATCGGTACCTGCGGGAGGGAACTGTGCTGCTCGACATGGCTTACCGACTTCCGGTCGGTCAGCACCAATATGGCCCGCGTTCAGCAACTGTCGCCCAATCCGCAGAAACTGGCCGGGCAGTGCAGCAAGCTCAAATGCTGCCTCGGCTACGAATACGAAGTGTACCTCGATGCACTGAAACATTTCCCCAACAACGAAATCATCCTGAAAACCAAAAAAGGAGAAGCCGTTCACCAGAAGACAGATATTTTCAACCAGATCATGTGGTATTCCTATGTGGCGGATCCCAATAATCTGCTGGCCATTCCGGTCGAAAAGGTGAGCGAGATCATCGAACAGAACAGCAGGGGAAATTATCCTGACAAGCTGGAAGACTTCGCCAAGATAAAAGAACAAAAAGTAGACTTTGAAAATGTGGTTGGACAGGATGATCTCAGACGGTTTGACAGGGGAGATGAGATCTCGGTGGTTATTTAGGGGATAAGGCACAAAGGTATATATCGAATTACTACCCCGTAGGGGTATCAGTATGGTAGCACATAAATATTTGATTGCTGGTGTGTTGGTGATGATCCTGTGTGCGTGTGATCCGAATCGGGTGTTCGACAGGAATGCGGCGGTAGACCCCAAAGGATGGATCCCGCGTGACGGTAAGGAATTCAGGGTGGAGATCACCGACACCATCTCCATTTATAACCTGTACATCAGTCTCAGGCATACCAACGATTACCCTTTCAGTAACATTTATTTTTTTGTTCTGTCGCGTTTCCCCGATGGCCAGCTTTACAGGGACACTGTTGAGTATGTGCTGGCTGATCCTTCTGGCAGATGGCTGGGAAAAGGACTTGGTAAAATAAAGGACAACCGGTATCCGTTTAGAAAGGGCATCCATCTGCCGGAAAAAGGAACCTATGTCTTCCGGATCGAACAAGCGATGAGGGAGAACTACCTCAAAGGGGTACACGATGTGGGATTGCGAATCGAAAGGTATTAATGCCGTATGGGAAAGCCTGCCATGAAGTCAAAGCAAACATCCGGGGACTCCAGAAAATACATTAAGAATTTTTGGATATTTTACTTTTCCGTCATTGTCTTCATCTTTTTACTATTCCTGATCATTTCCATGGGGTGGCTTGGATTCATGCCATCGTTCGAAGAGCTTGAGAATCCAAGGAGCAATCTGGCATCAGAGATCATTTCGGCGGATCAGCAGATCCTTGGGACCTATTATATCGAGAACCGGTCGAACGTGACCTACCGGGAGATCTCCCCACATTTGATCAACGCCCTTCTGGCCACCGAGGATATACGCTTTTCTCGTCATTCTGGCATTGATTTCAAGGCCAATTTCCGGGTAGCCTTCGGATTGGTGACCGGGCAGGATATGGGTGGGGGGAGCACCATCACACAGCAGCTTGCCAAAAATCTTTTTCCCCGCAAGCCCGATATCGGAAAGGCCGAGCTGGTGCTGTTCAAGCTGAAGGAATGGATCACGGCCACCAAGCTGGAGCGTAATTATACCAAGGAGGAAATCGCGGCGATGTACCTGAATTCGGTATCGTTTGGCAGCCAGGCCTTTGGTGCCAGGCTGGCATCACGAACCTTCTTCAACAAGGAACCCGTTGACCTGACCATCGAGGAATCAGCCCTGCTGATCGGGATCCTGAAAGCCCCTTCCTATTACAGCCCGGTGAGGCACCCCGACAGGGCGCTGCAAAGGAGGGAAACAGTGCTGGGACAGATGAAAAAGTACGAATTCATCACCCAGGCACAGTACGACTCCATTCGGCAGTTGCCCCTTGATATGTCGAAGTACATGATCCTCGATCATACTTCCGGTATCGCTCAGTATTTCCGGGAAGCCATCCGGATCAAGCTGAACGAGTGGTGCGAAACGCATGAAAAGGCCGACGGAACACCCTACAACCTGTACCAGGACGGGCTGAAGATCTATACCACCATCAACTCGGTGTATCAGCGGTACGCTGAAGAAGCAGTCAGGGAACACCTGAGCCGCGACATCCAGCCGGATTTTTACAAGCACTGGAAAAACGTGCCCAACGCTCCTTTTGTCTTCCCTGATTCTGATCCTGCCTCGGAGATCAAAAAGTTGATGACGCAGGCCATGAAACGCAGCGACCGGTATCGCAACCTGAAAGAAGCAGGGACGCCCGACGATTCGATCCAGCTGGTTTTCAACACACGGATCCCCATGACGGTATTTTCGTGGAGTGGTCCCATTGATACGGTCATGAGCCCGATGGATTCCATCCGGTATTATAAGTACCTCTACCGCGCAGCCCTGATGTCGGTGGAACCGAATACGGGCTTTGTAAGGGCCTATGTGGGAGGGCCGGATTTTAAATTTTTTCAGTACGATAATGTGACGGTGGGGAAGCGCCAGGTGGGTTCTACTTTCAAGCCTTTCCTGTACACCCTGGCGATGCAGGAAGGCGAGTTCTCCCCCTGTACGGAGGTTCCCAATATACCTTACAGCATCCAGCTGTACGACGGCAGTCTCTGGGAGCCCAAAAACACCTCTGAATACAAACTGGGTCAGATGATCAGCCTGAGGGAAGCCCTGGCACACTCCAACAACTGGATCTCTGCGTTTCTGATGAAGCATTACTCGCCCGAAGCGGTCATCAAGATCGCCCAGAAGATGGGCGTTACCAGCGAGATTCCGGCTGTTTATTCCATTGCCCTTGGCTCTGCCGATCTATCGCTGTATGAAATGGTGGGAGCGCTCAACACCTTTGTCAACAAAGGCGTCTATATCGAGCCGATCTTCATCACCCGCATCGAAGACGGATATGGCAATGTGCTGGAAAGGTTCATTCCCAGGATCAATGAGGCCATGAGCGAGGAAACCGCCTACCTGATGATCGAGCTGATGAAAGGCGTAGTGCAGACGGGCACAGGGATCCGGTTGCGCTACAAGTACGGATTCACCAATCCCATCGCCGGCAAGACCGGAACCACGCAGAATCAGTCGGACGGATGGTTCATCGGTATGACGCCGGAACTGGTGACCGGGATATGGGCAGGCTGCGAGGACCGCGCCGCACATTTCCGGTCGCTGACCCTCGGACAGGGTGCCAATACCGCATTACCGATCTGGGCCATCTATATGAAAAAAATATACGGCGACCCCAACCTTCATGTCTCCACCGGAGATTTTGAAAAACCGCTGCACCCCCTCTCTGTGAACATTGACTGCACAGGTGGACAGGGTACGGGAAAACAAGGGAGTTATGGCGAGGATGAGTTTTAGCAGGATCTGATATGGTATTCAGCAGCAGCCTCTTCATCTTTTATTTTCTGCCCGTCTTTTTACTGGCATATTACCTGGCCGACAAACGGTACAAGAACATCATCCTGCTGGTGGCAAGCATCTTTTTCTATGCATGGGGCGCACCAACGTTCATTTTCATCGTACTGGCTTCCATCACCCTGGATTTTTACCTGGTCAGATGGATGCACCGGAGCACAGGCAGGAAGAGAAAACAGATCGTTACCCTGTCGGTCATTCACAACATTGCCCTCCTGGGCTATTTCAAGTACGCCAATTTTTTTATCGATAACCTGAACAGCATCCTGCAAAGTGCCGGGGCAGGAGAAATTTCATGGGCAGGAGTGGCCCTTCCCATTGGCATCTCCTTTTTCACTTTCCAGAAAATGACCTACCCCATTGATGTGTACCGCAAGGTGCATGAGCCCCTCGGTAATGTCTGGGATTTCGCCATGTACATCCTGATGTTCCCTCAGCTGATCGCCGGACCCATCGTACGGTATGTGGAGGTGGCCGACCAGATCAACGATCGTCATGCCAACGAGACCCTGGATAACCGGCTGACAGGATTTTTCAGGTTTACCATTGGCCTGGCCAAAAAGGTGCTGATTGCCAATGTATTAGGTGAATATGTGGACAAGGTTTTTGCTCTTTCTCCCACCGAGCTGACCACACCCCTGGCATGGATCGGCGTAGTAGCGTATGCCTTCCAGATCTATTACGATTTTTCAGGATACTCGGATATGGCCATCGGACTGGGCAGGATGACCGGATTTGATTTCCCGGAGAACTTCAACAATCCCTACATATCGCAGAGCATTTCCGAGTTCTGGCGCAGGTGGCACATGACCCTGGGCCGCTTCATGAAGGACTATCTGTACATTCCGCTCGGAGGGAACCGTGTTACCACGCAAAGGATGTATTTCAACCTGTGGCTGGTGTTTCTCCTTTCCGGCCTCTGGCACGGGGCGGCCTGGAATTTTGTGGTCTGGGGCGCCTTCCACGGGACATTCCTGGTCCTCGACCGCCTTTTCCTTTTAAGAGTTTATAAGAAGATCGGGAAAATACCCAGCATTGTCATCACGTTCATCATCACCCTCACCGGCTGGGTGCTTTTCAGGTCGGATGGCCTTCCTGCAGCCTGGACATACCTGCAGCAGATGTTCTCCTTTGATTTTACCACCTCATCATTTGCCTTTGATCCGAGGTTCTGGGCCATGCTGGTACTGGGAGCACTGTTTGCCTTCTTCGGCGGATTCAGGACAATAGAAGCCTGGCAGGTGAGGATCTTCGGTAAGGAACAGAATGACCGGATCATCCTGGCCATGGCCGCAGCCGGACTCCTTCTGCTGATCATAAGCGCCAGCTCCATCACTTCCCAGGGATTCAATCCATTCATCTATTTTCGTTTTTGATCCAATGACAAGGATAAAATACATCACTTATATTGTCATTGTAGTGGTGCTCTTTTTGCCCCTCTTCCAGAAAATAGTGCCGGTGGTTGGCGTGAAATCCCTTGAAGGATCCTATGTGCTGCCCGAAGAACCCGCGTTTTCATTCCATGATTTTTTTCACGGCACATTCCAGGATCAGTACATTCCCTATTTTGAACAGCATATCGGATTCCGTCCCGCACTGGTCAGGCTCAACAACCAGATCGCCTTTTCCTGTTTCAACATGGCTCTCGCCCAGGATGTCATCCTCGGAAAGAAAGGCTTTCTTTACGAGGTTTTTTATATCAAAGCGTATCTTGGGAGGGATTTCTCGGGAGCTGAAAAATGGGACAGGTACGCTGAAAAACTGAAGGCCATCAGCGACAGCCTCGACAAGAACGGCACCACACTGCTGGTCATCTTCGCCCCGGGAAAGGGTACATTTTTACCGGAGTACATCCCCGATAAGTTCAAACCCTGGCAAAAGGATACCACCAACCAGGAATACCTCATGCAGAGGCTGAAGGAAAAGCAGATCCGCTTTATGGATGTCAATCACTGGTTCGTGCAGATGAAGGACAACGCGCCTTACCCCCTCTATCCCAAGACTGGCATCCATTGGAGCAATTACGGCGAGGCACTGTTTATGGATTCTATCATCGGGTATATGGAGCAGGTGAAAAATAAACCAATGGTAGATTTTGGATGGAGCAACGTCAGGATGTCGAACGACCTGCAGGATCCCGACAAGGACATTGCCAAAGGAATGAACCTGCTGTTTGGGGTTCCGCACTATCCCATGCCGTATCCTGATTTCTACTACAGGGAGGATGCCGGTACGTTCAAACCAATCGTCATCACCATCGCCGACAGCTATAACTGGAACCTGTTTGGCAGGGGCATCACCCAGAAAATTTACGGACAGGACAAGTTCTGGTATTATTTCCGTGCAGCCTACGGTCCTTATCCCCAGGACCAGCTGGTGAAAAATCTTGACATCCCGGCTGAACTGAAATCAGCGGATTTTGTAATTTTAATGGCCACTGACGCCACATTGTCTAAATTTGATTTTGGATTCACGGATCAGGTGTATGATATGATCACGGTGGAGGGCAGGCAGGCGGCCGGCGAAAGGGCGGCCATGATCGCGGAGGCTGAACGGAACATCCGTGGCAACATGGACTGGATGGAGCTGATCAGGGAAAAGGCCGCTAAAAGAAATGTCACCGTTGACGAAATGATCCATCTCGACGCAGTCTGGATGGTGGATAAAAAATTGAATGAAAAGAAGAAGTAATATCATCGGACCCTTCCTGGCCATCCTGATATGGATACCGCTCCTGGCTGCCGGGCAACAGGATACCCTGCAGTACCTTTTCATGGGGCACATCTATAAATTCTATACGGCAGGAAACAAGATCGACCCCAGGGTAGAGCAGCTTGATATGTCAGGCTTTGATGGTGTCTGGCTGGGCGGTGATGTATGCTCCGAAGCCACGCTGCTGTATTCCACGATCCAGTACATTGACTCTATCTTCGATCTGGGCAAACCGACCACCTACTGGACGCTCGGGAACCATGATGCCCGGAACGGCAACTACGAATGGCTCAAGGAGTTCTCCGGCCGCGACACCTATTATACCCACTATCACCAGGGCATCACCGCGATCGTGATGAATACGAACCTTGTCCCGTCAGATTGTGAAAACGTGGAGAAACAGTACCGGATCATCATGGATGTGTGCGATACCATTCAATCCTCCTCCCACCTGGTGCTGATCATGCACCATGGGATCTGGCGTGGAGTGCCCAACCTGCCCAATCCGGCCACCTACGCCCAGAGTGATTTCGTTTACTGGAACGCCAACTGCGATTCCCCCAACAGTACCTTTGTCAACGCCATTTACCCCCGGCTTGTGGAAGTGAAGAGCAGGGGGATCGAAGTGATCTGCATCCTGGGCGACATGGGAGGTCAGCATTTTCTGATGGATTCCGAGGACGGGATCCATTTTATGGGTGTCGGGCTGAACGAATCACCCGAAGATGAGGTATTGATCTTTGAATATGCCCTGCCCGGCCGGACCATGACCTGGCAGTTCCACAACCTCGACAGTCTGCTGATCTCGCAGCAGGGAAAGATCAGTAAACGATAAAGGTTCCTTTCAGTACCTTCCCGGGCGTGTCGGGAAAGCTTATCCGGATGACGTAAACACCCGACTCCATCCGCCTGCGACTGATGGGAACGATCTGGGACTGCAGGTTATCTTCTTTTTCGACAAGCTGGCCGTTCTGATTAAAGATCTTCAGATCAAATCCTTTCATGGCTGAACTGTCTTTGACCAGCAGGGTGGCCTGGTGCGAGAAAGGATTCGGATAGATGAAGAGATTGTCCCCTCCTGTCAGATCGTCATCATTGCCCAGCGATACAATATTGCCCAGGCTGTCGATCCGGATCAGGTACATGTCCCTGGTCTCATCTGCCCACTGGTAATCACCCAGGATGACACATCCACCCTCAGGGGTAGCCCTTACACAGTGCCCGTAATCCGAAAAATCCCCCCCGATCACCAGCGACCAGATCTTGTTACCCGCTGGATCGGTCTTGACCAGGTACAGGTCGGTGGACCCGTTTTGTCCGAAGCTCTGCGTTGTGCCTAAAAGAAATAGACTTCCGTCGGGAGAGATCCCGAGCGACTGACCGTAATCAAAGTGACTGCCCCCGAAGGTCTGATGCCACAACTCTTCTCCCTCTTCGCTGATTTTCACCAGGTACATGTCGAAACTGCCTTCACCATAGCTCTGGGTGGATCCAAAACAGTAATATCCGCCGTCAGGAGCCGGCCTTACCGCCCAGAACCAGTCATGCCCGTCTCCGCCATAAAGCTTTTGCCAGACCTGCTCCCCCTCACCGTCGATGCGGACAAGCAGGGCGTCGCAATCCGGCATCCGGAAGATGGTCAGGTCTACGTTGTAAAATCCGCCTTTGGTGCCTGCAACGATAAACTGGCCATCCGGGGTGGGGGTGATGTCATAACTATAATCTATCTGATTGGTTCCCAAATAGTTGTCCCAAATCACCTCCCCTTCGGTATCCGTTCTCACTACATAGATGTCACCCGGCTCTGTATAGCTCATGGTATGGCCGGTGATGATGTACCCGTCTGATAGCTCCCTGACACAGAAACCCTGGTCACGGTGCTGGTGCCCGATGTATTTCTTCCATTGCTGTTCACCGTACGGATCGGTTTTCAGCAGGACAACATCTTCTCCGCCGTATCCCTGGCCCCACTTGTAGCCGGTTATGATAAATCCGTTGTCACTGGTCTGCCCCACCCACATCCCGAAATCCTGGTACTGGATCCCGTATGGATATTCCCATTCCATTACCCCGAACTGATTGACCTTCACCAGGTAAATATCATTGCTTCCAGCCCCCATGCTCCTGGTATTTCCGGTTAGGATAAATCCGTTGTCACTGGTCAGGTCAAAGCAAATCCCCTGTTCGTTCTTCATTCCCCCGAAAGTATCCCCGGATGGATCCTGGGCCCAGCTGCCAGATAGATTCAGGAAAAGCATCATCAAAATCAGGAGATATTTCTTCACAGGAGTCATACAACCATCCGGGCAACCAGCAGTAAAATTGAGAAATAAGTGTACTTTTGCAGCGTTTTAAAATGATTCATCCGCTTTTACAAAAGTAATAATGTTTACGGATAATCCATTTTCCAATAAAATTGCCAGAAAGTTCATCCATCCTGCATGGATCTTCCTTGTCATCCTTCTTTCCGCCTGCGGGGAAGTGAAGCAGCCCGCTCCTGGCAGGGATATCTTCACGGATCTTGAACGAATTACACCCGATGGGGGTTCCTTTTATGGTGCCGACACCTCATGGCATTTCGGGAGCGCCTATCTCAGAACCAGCGAAGAGGTACATTCAGGGAAATATGCGATCAAACTGACCCCAAAAGAGAAGTTTGGTTTGAAACTGACGCTTCCCGAAGTAAGAGCGGATGAGTATTTCAACCTGAAGGTCTGGAAGAAAGGGAACAAAGATGCAGGTGTGCTGGTGGCCGACATCCTGGATAACGATTTTTACCAGGCCTCCCGGAATGTGGTGGAGGCTGACTCCAACGGCTGGGAGCTGATCCAGCTTGAGTTCTTCATTCCACCTGTCATCGGGCAAGCAGAAATGATCATCTATGTCTGGAATCCAGACACCGCCAACGTTTATTTTGACGATCTGCATATCATTTCCGCACCCAGGAAGGAATATCCTGACTACAGCCAGAGCCCTCTGCGACTCTTCATCGATTCAGTTGACATGCTCACCATCCGGCGCGACCGGATGAATGCCTTCCGGGAAGGAGTTCTCCAGACAGACGCCTCTTCCTGGGTCCCCGGGATCCTGTTCTTTGGTCAGGAAGAAGAGATGATGAAGGCCAAGGTCAGGCTGAAAGGCGACTGGCTCGATCACCTGTACGGCGATAAGTGGTCATTCCGGATCAAGCTGGGAAAGGAATACGGCTGGCGCCACATGCGCGTCTTCTCCATACAGACCCCTGCAGCACGCGATTTTCTCAGTGAATGGGTCGCCCACCGTTTATGCGACCAGGAAGACGTCCTGAGCACATCATACGAATTCATCCCTGTTCGCCTGACCGACAGGAGCCTTGGCCTGTACGCCTATGAAGAGCACTTCGATAAACACCTGGTCGAATCCAGGAACCGGCGGGAAGGACCCATCCTGAAACTTACCGAGGAAGCCTTCTGGGCCATTCAGCAGGTAGCCTTCGAGACGAAGAAATACCATATGCTTCCCTGCTTCGAGACGTCTGTCATCGAACCCTTCAATATCAACCAGACGGTTGAGAATCCAACCCTGATGGCTGAGTTCCTGATTGCCCAGAATCTTTTTTACGAATATAAAAATACCCTCCGGCCGCCTTCTGAACTCTTTGATCTTGAAAAGTTTGCACGGTACTATGCCATCTGCGACGTCACCCAGGCCTGGCACGCCATCCCCTGGCATAACCAGCGTCTTTATTACAATCCCGTCCTTTGCAGACTCGAGCCCATCGTGTTTGACGGATACACCCAGGGACCCATTGAACCCATCGGACAACAGACATTTCTGGGTGAAATGGATCATTATGGAAAGACAGACATCGAACCCCATCAGCTGATGTTGTTCTATTTATTTCAGGATCAGGAGTTTACAAAGCTTTATGTACAATACCTCGAGAAGTATTCCTCGGAGGATTTCATCAATAAGTTCCTGCGCTCCATCGACAGCGAGCTGACCGATTATGAAGCCCAGATCAGGAAAGAGTTTCCATATTATCATTATGACCGGCAATTCCTGCTGACCAGTGCCGCCACAGTACGCCAGGCCCTTGCACGGTATAAGGAGCTGCTCGGCAACGATCCTGAGTATGCAGCGAAAGCCCTGCAAAAATTCAGGATACTGACGAAATACGATACAGCGTACCATAAGGTATTTCCGCCTCAGTATGTCAAGGCCTATATGGAAAAGGCAGAAGGATCCACTGCCTGGATTCGCGTTTTCAACAATTACACCAGGGATATCATCCTGCTGGGTACCGGCAGGGGCCCCAACCGGCTGCGTTACCCCGTCGCTCCCGGATTTTCTGTCCCCGCATTCATCCCCGGCAAGGACCAGTCGGCTCTCGTTGAATCAGATACGGCAGCACAGTTTCTTTATTTCTGGGTAAAAGATCACGAAACTACATACATCGTTCCGGTCAATCCATGGCCATATCCTTCGGAGGGGAATCCGAGAAGGGAGCTGGAGCAGCTCGGCGTTTTCTCAAGGGATACTTCCTTTGTGAAAGATCAGGATAAAGTGATCTTTACCAGAGGATATCATGATCTTGATGAATTTCTGATCATTCCTGCGGGATACAGGGTGTACTTTGAGCCGGGCTGTACGCTGGATATGAGGAACAGAGCAGGTTTTATTTCCTGTTCACCGGTGTTCATGGAGGGAACTGCAGAGAATCCCGTGATTATCAAATCATCCGATTCATCTGCCATGGGATTTACGGTACTGCAGGCTTCCGGCAGATGCTTCATACAGAATGCGGTTTTTGAAAAACTGAATACCCTTGATTATAAGGGATGGACCCTTACAGGTGCTGTTAATTTCTACGAATCGGATGTGGATATTTTCAATACTGACTTTCGTGATAACCTGTGCGAAGATGCCCTCAACATCATTCGCTCCGATTTTCTGACCGATAGCGTGACCTTCCGGAACACGTTTGGCGATGCCTTCGACAGCGATTTCTGCACCGGCCGCGTCACACGCTGCACGTTCATCCAGCCGGGAAATGACGCGATCGACTTTTCGGGCAGCACCATTGATATCAGCGACTGCCACGTGATCAATGCCGGCGACAAGGGGATCAGCTGCGGCGAGAAATCCACCCTGTCCGTCAGTAACTGTACCATCAGTAACTGCAACATCGGGCTGGCATCCAAGGATCTTTCCATTCTGAATGCGATGGATTGCACCGTGTCGGATTGTTTTTACGGATTGGCCGCCTACCGGAAAAAACCGGAATACGGCGGAGGTACCATCCGGGCAGGCAGGATACGGCTAAACGGTATCCGTCATGCGACATGGGTGGAAGAGAGATCCTTCGTAACACTTAACGACAGCACCATCCAGGGGGATAAGAAAAATGTTGCCGCCATGTTTTATTAAAAATAAACCAGATACACATCACTTTACCTATTTTTGCACTCTTAAAAAAATACGATTATGCAGGATAAATGGCAATTGTTTCAAAAGTTTCTGATCACCCAGACATCAGAGATATCGGTCACCGACTTCCTGATCAACTCGGCGATCATTGTCGTTCTGATGCTGATCTTACGGTGGACCTATCTCAAATGCGGGAAAAGCATTTCGAACCGCAGAAGTTTTGCTTCCAACTTCATTCTCCTGGCCTTCGCCACCATGCTCATCATCTCCATCGTCAAGTCCTCCCTGGCCCTTTCTTTGGGTCTGGTCGGCGCCCTGTCGATTGTCAGGTTCCGGAATGCGATCAAAGAGCCCGAAGAACTGGCCTACCTCTTCCTGTGCATTTCCATTGGACTTGGGCTGGGAGCCAATCAGCGCAATATCGTCGTGATCGCATTTCTGATCATTGTGGCCATCCTGTGGGCCCGTCACTTCTTATCCCGCAAATCGGAGAAACAAAACCTCTACCTTACCATTTCAAGCGCTTCACCCGGCCTGATACAACTCAATACGATCAACGATATCGTGCGTAAGAATTTCATCGCCGCCGAACTGAAACGCTTCGACGAATCCAACCATCTGATTGAAGCCTCTTTTCTGATCGAGATAAAACATGCTAAAAATCTCCAGGATTGCAAGGAGGAACTGCAAAAGATCAGCCCTGACGTAAAAGTGGTGTTCATTGATAACAAAGGCTATTAAACGGGTGCAGGATCATGAACAGCGAGTACACCCCCCTGCTCCGGCAACGGTTCGAACGTAAATATCTGATCCACCCCTATACCCGTTCCGAGGCAGAAATGGTCATCAGGCTTCACCCGGCGGCATTTTCACCTATCCATAAAAAACGCCGGGTCAATAACCTGTACCTCGATACTCCTTCCCTGCGCTTCTTTTATGATAATATTTACGGTAGCTCCGACAGGAAAAAATTCAGGATACGCTGGTACGGAGAATTGTTTGGCAGAATTCAGGACCCGGTCCTGGAGATCAAGATCAAAAATGGCTATGTGGGCCGTAAACTGTCCTTTCCCCTGGTACCTTTTGACCTTGGACAGGAACTGAACGGCGAAGATATGACCAGAATTTTCGCACAATCGGAACTTCCTGAATGGATCAGGAATGAGCTGAGCATCCTTGAACCCTCCCTGCTGAACTCGTATCAGAGAAGTTATTATCAGAGCCACGATCGCCGTTTCAGGATCACCATTGACGATCAGCTCCGGTATTTTGATGTGTGTACCCTTCCCAGCAGCTTTGAGAGGGATCGTGCGGTACATACCGAGGTGGTGCTGGAACTGAAATACGATTTTGATCAGGATGATATCGCCGGTGAGATCACCGGCGGTCTGCCCTTCCGCCTGATCAAGAACTCAAAATACATCAACGGTATCCTGCTGTTCAAGACACAGGTGGTTATCTAAACAATGCATCCGGTACCTGATGAAAAAATCCACCCTGATCCCTGTATTGCTGATCCTGCCGGTGCTTTTCCTTCTGTTTGGGATTTTCTTCAACCGGACGCACTACGCCAACGACCCTGATTACATCTATCTTGTCAATGCGCTGAATCTGTTGAAAGGGCAGCCTGTAGGGCATGTCGACAATCCCGGCACGACGGTGATGGAGATGAGTGCCGCCACCCTCGCCGCGACCTCCGTATTCGACGGGCACCACGACCACTCGCTGGTTGAAAGGGTGATACAGGATCCCGACCGGTACATCCAGCTGATCCGTGTGACCTTCATTGTACTGATCGCACTGCTGCTGCTCCTGCTGGGATGGGTTGGATGGAAGAAGACAGGTTCCCTGTGGCATGCCCTGATCTTTCAGTTCACCCCTTTCCTGTCGGCCAACGTTCTGGAACATGTCTGGACAAAGGTTTCTCCGGAACCCGTGCTGTTCATGGTGTCGACGCTGCTGGTGATCGTGTTGCTCTATTATCTGTACGATCCGGGGAGGGATTCCTGGAAATATGTGGTCCTGTTGGCTCTGATGTCCGGATTCGGGCTGGCCACCAAAGCCACCTATTTTCCGTTGTTTTTCATCCCCCTGCTCCGGTTGCGCGGATGGACGCGAAAAAGCCTGTTCATCCTCGGTACCGCAGCGACATTCGTTATTTTCACCTCCCCTGCCATCCCTGAGTACGGCCACATGTTCAGCTGGTTCTACCGCCTTATCACGCACACGGGCATCTACGGACAGGGCAGCGAAGGCGTCATCGACACGCAGACCTATTTAAGCAACATTGGCCAGATCTTTCTTGCCAATCCTGTGATGACGGCAGTTTTCTTCGTTTCCCTGACCCTGCTGGCGATCTTCCTTGTCCGGAGGATCATCCGCAGGACACCCATCGGGAAGGATAACGGGCCTATACCCTCGGTGAAGCTGCTTGCCGCCATTACGTTCATGATCGCCCTCAGCATCATGATCGTGGCCAAGCACTACCATGCCAACCACTACCTCCTGCCGGCACAGGGATTTCTGGGGCTCGCCGTCTTTCTGATCATCCTGAGCCTTGAACGCCTCATCCATCTGCCTAAGCTGACACGGATCGCCTCACCCGTCCTGTTTACCGCACTGGTAGTGATCTTTGTGATAGGAAACATTCCCTACCTGAGAACAGCAGATCATTATTACCACCTTACGAACGAGGAGACAGATGCCACGTTTTCACGGATCGATGCACAGTATGCCGGCTTCACGCGCGTGTATTACTATCCGAACACCATCAACAAATTCTCCGCGCTGAAGTTCGGGAATGCATATGCCAAGCGCAGGGTCCTGCCTGAGCTGAAAACCGTTTATCCCGACACGTATTTCTATGACGTCAGGACATATCTGTTTTACAACTGGGAGGCAGAGATGAGCATGGAGGACATCCTGCGCATGTCGGGTAAAAAGATCATTTTTATCAGCCGGGTCATCTCCGGTGAGGAAGTTGAAACCATCGGCCGGAAAGGCTTTCCCCTGAAAGAGGTGTACCGCGGCCGGATCCATTCGCTTTATGAGCTGGACACCAGCGCCATTGAACCGCTGCTGGCCCGAATGAACGCCCCTGCCAGCGAACGGATGTTCTGTGACGCCGATTCGCTCACGGCCGACCGCTCCCGTTTTGTCAACCAGGCATATACCTTCGGGGGAGGCTGGCTGCAATCCCCCGAGCAGGCCCGGTCAGGATGCTGCTCTGTCAAACTCGACACAAAGAACCGCTTCGGACTGGAATATGCCCTTTCAGGCCTGAAGGCAGGCGACCACTACAGGATCAGCGTCTGGCGGCTCGGAGATTATTATGAAAGCCACCTGGTGGCAGCCTCTGCCAGACCAGGAGCGTTCTATAAATCGGTGAACGATAACATCCTGACGGATGACAGGGGATGGAAGCAGCTGGTCATGTATGTGACGGTTACCGATGGCCTTGGAGATGAACCGCTGAAGGTGTATCTTTGGAACAGCGGAAAGCAAACCGTTTATTTTGATGACCTGGAGATCGTAAAGCTCAACTAATCAGCCGGATATGATTAACGGCAAGAAGATAATCGTTGTGTTGCCTGCATACAATGCAGAGATGACACTGGAACAGACCTATCAGGAAATTCCCTTTGATATTGTGGACGAGGTGGTGCTGGTGGATGATAAGAGCCGCGACCGGACAGCCGAGCTCGCACATCGCATCGGCATAAAACATATTGTGATCCACGACCGGAACAAAGGATACGGGGGCAACCAGAAGTCGTGCTACAACAAGGCGCTGGAGCTTGGCGGCGACATCGTCATCATGCTCCACCCGGATTACCAGTATACGCCCCGGCTCATCCACTCCATGGCCTTTCTGATCGCCAACGGTGTCTATCCCGTGGTGCTGGGCTCGCGCATCCTGGGCAACGGCGCCCTGAAGGGCGGCATGCCGTGGATCAAGTACGTCGCCAACCGGTTTCTCACACTCATACAGAATTTGCTGGTGGGGCAGAAATTATCGGAATACCATACCGGCTACAGGGCTTTTTCGAGGGAGGTGCTGGAAAAGGTAAACTACAATGCCAACTCGGATAATTTCGTGTTCGACAACCAGATGTTGTCGCAGATCATCTATGCGGGTTTCCCGATCGCGGAGATCACCTGCCCCACGAAATACTTCAAAGAGGCATCCTCCATCAATTTACGAAACAGCACCGTCTATGCGTTCGGGGTGCTGAAGACTTCCATGGTGCATTTCCTGAACCGCATGGGGATTCTGAAGTCTGCCATGTACCACTAATCTCCTCCGTGCGCCTCTGTGGTAAAAATACATTTAACCACGGAGAGCACGGAGGAGGGCACAGAAAACACGGAGATTAAATCAGCTTATTTCCACTCTGTGATCTCCGTGCACTTCTCCGCGTACTCCGTGGTTAATCTTAAAAGATCATTTGAGGTACTTCCGGTTGAAGAGGTTGTATTTCAGTATGCACCAAATCGCCCGGAACCCGTCCCTGGCTCCGATCTTCTTTCCTTCCTCATAGGTCCTTCCGTAATACGAAATTCCCACCTCATAGATGCGTATTCCCTTGAGCCGTGCGATCTTGGCCGTCACCTCCGGCTCGAAACCGAACCGTTTCTCCCTGAAATAGATTTTCTTGACGATCTCCGCCCTGAACAGTTTGTAGCAGGTCTCCATGTCGGTCAGGTTCAGGTTGGTGAACATGTTGGAAAGGGAGGTGAGGAACCTGTTGCCGATGCTGTGCCAGTAGAAGAGGATGCGGTGCGGATTCCCGCCAAGGAACCGGGATCCGTATACCACGTCGGCAAAGCCGTCCACCATGGGCTGTAGCAGCAGGTTGTATTCCTGCGGATTGTATTCCAGGTCGGCATCCTGGATGATGATGTAATCACCGCGGGCTTCCTCAATGCCCCGGTGCAGGGCTGCCCCCTTGCCCATGTTCCGTGGCTGGCTGAACAGGCGGATGGTGTGGCCGGGATGGGTTTCGATGTATTGCTCAACGACCGTCACTGTAGCATCCTTCGAACAGTCGTTGACGATGATGATCTCCTTCTCCAGATCGTTGATCAGTTTCACCGCCAGTACCTTGTCCAGGATCAGGTGGATGGTCTTTGCTTCGTTATAAGCGGGGATGATAATGGAGAGGATCATCAGAAACCAAGCTTTTTCCTGATCTGCTTTGGTATCGCGTCCTTATGCACCATGATGTCGATGGTGTTCAGCAGCACGTAGGGCTTGGAGGCATACAGGTAGCCCTTGTATTTCTGATCTGTGCCCCATGAGTTTTTCACCAGGTAATACGTGTTCCCGTCCTGGTCTTTAGCGATCCCTGTGATCTGCATGCCATGGTCGTCGGTCAGGCTGTAGTTGTCGAACGCCTCCTGCCGCATCTCCTGGGTGATCGTTTTCTCTTTCCCCGGGCCGTCGAATTTATACAGCGCCTCCTGTTTCTCCTTTTCCGTCAGTTTTTCCCATTTTTCCTTTTCCGTTCCCGTCAGGTCGGTGAGCTTTTTTTCAGGCACGATGGCCACCCCGTTCTTCCACGAGAAGCCCTTGTCGCTGATGTCGGCGCCCCAGGCCACCGAATAGCCATTGTTCAGGGCATTGTCAATGATCTCTTCCATTTCGTTGATGGGAACGTTGTAGACGCTTCCCCACCGCCAGTTGTCGGGCAGCTCGATGACGAAGGGCTGGTAAAACGGGTGGTGGGTGTAGGAACCGATCTCCACGTAATCGTCGGGATCCAGGTCCAGGCTCTCCGCGAAGCTTTTCGGGGTGTAGGTTCTCCCGTTGTATTTGAACTCCCTCGGGATTTCGCCAAGATAGGCGTCGAGGATTCCCTTGAGCCCAGCTTTCCAGGCCGGCGTCAGCTTGCCGTTGGGATTACTGATAACCGCATCCATGTATGCCTTGATCACCTTGTCCATCTCGTTGTGGACCGGATTCTCCTCGCCGATCACCAATCCGGAGTACGCGCTTTCGGGCACCATGCCATAGTCATGCATGATATCGGTCACGTCGTGAAACGCCCCGCCGCCGGCCAGATTGATATTTCCCTGGAGCCGCATGTATTTCAACGCTTTCTCCAGATATGTATGGTAGATGACGAACATTTCCGACAGGTCATATTCCTTGTCGTTCATTCTCAGCAGTTCCGATTCCAGGAATGCCGTGGAGGAGAAGCTCCAGCAGGTGCTCGACCGGTACTGGTTCTCGACGGGTGTGGCTTTCACTTCTTTGACGATCGTAAAGACATAGCCCTCTTCAGGTTTTACTGGTTTTTCTTCCTGTGCTGTGAGAGTAAATGGGATCAGGAGCCCTGCCATCATGCAGGTGATAATCAAATGTTTCATAGTAAATTACCTCACCCCCTACCCCCTCTCCAACATGGAGAGGGGATGGGGAAGAGTTACGCGAACAAAAGTACGAAAAATAGCAACCTGTAACCTGCAACCTGTAACCTGCAACCTGTAACATTTTTTCTACCTTTGATCCCACATTTAACACTTTTCCCCATGTACCGATCCCATACCTGCGGCGAGCTCCGCATGAAACACACCGGACAGGCGGTCACCCTCAGCGGTTGGGTGCAGCGCTCCCGCGACCTGGGAGGCATGACCTTCGTTGACCTCCGCGACCGTTATGGCATCACCCAGCTGGTCTTCAATATGGAAGTGGATCCCTCGCTCTGCCTGGAAGCCCGTAAGCTCGGAAGGGAATATGTGATCCGGGTCACCGGCGTGGTTACGGAAAGAAGCAACAAGAACCCGAAGATGCCCACCGGCGATATTGAGATCGCCGTGGAGAAGCTGGAGTTGCTCAATGCTTCCAAAATACCGCCGTTCACCATCGAGGACAACACCGACGGCGGGGAGGAGCTGCGGATGAAATACCGTTACCTGGACCTCCGCCGCAGTCCCAACCTGAAGAACCTGGAGCTGCGTCACCGCATGGCGATGGAAACACGCGACTACCTGAGTTCACAGGGCTTCATTGATATCGAGACCCCCTGCATGATCAAGTCCACCCCCGAAGGCGCACGCGATTTTGTGGTGCCCTCGCGGATGAACCCCGGCCAGTTCTACGCGCTGCCACAGTCGCCTCAGACCTTTAAACAGCTTCTGATGGTCGCGGGCTACGACCGCTACATGCAGATCGTGAAATGCTTCCGCGACGAGGACCTGCGCGCCGACCGCCAGCCGGAATTCACGCAGATCGACTGCGAGATGGCGTTCGTGGAACAGGAAGACGTGCTGGAAACCTTCAGCGGCCTGATCCACCATCTGTTTCATGCCATTAAGGATCTGCGCATCGGCAGGATCCCGAAGATGACCTGGGCCGATGCCATGAGATACTATGGTTCCGATAAGCCCGACACACGCTTCGACATGAAATTTACCGAGGTCCCCGACCTGGCAAAAGGCAGGGGATTCTCCGTGTTTGAGGAAGCGGAGCTGGTGGTGGGCATCTGCGCTAAGGGTTGCGGTGATTATTCCCGCAAGCAGCTCGACGAGCTGACCGATTTTGTCAAAAGACCTCAGGTCGGCGCCAGGGGACTGATCTATGTGAAGTATAACTCCGACGGGACCATCAAATCAACGATCGATAAATTTTTCACCGAGGATGAGCTGAGGGAGTGGATGCGGCGTTTTGATGCCGAGCCCAACGACCTGATCATGATCCTCGCCGGCGAGACCCTGCGCACGCGCAAGGCACTCAGCGAGCTCCGCCTGGAGATGGGCAACCGCCTTGGACTGCGCGATCCTGAGCGTTATGAGGTGCTATGGGTGGTGGATTTCCCGCTGCTGGAGTGGGATGAGGAAACGAAGCGGTTCTACGCCATGCACCATCCGTTCACGTCGCCCAAGCCGGAAGACATCCCACTGCTGGACACCGATCCCGGCGCCGTCAGGGCCAATGCCTACGACCTGGTCATCAACGGTGTGGAGATCGGCGGAGGCTCCATAAGGATCCACAACAAGGAGCTGCAGCGCAGGATGTTCCAGGTGCTGGGCTTCACGGAAGAAAAAGCGCAGGAGCAATTCGGATTCCTGATGAACGCGTTTGAGTACGGCGCCCCGCCGCACGGAGGCATCGCCTTCGGCTTCGACCGGCTGGTGGCGATGTTCGCCGGGGCCGATTCCATACGGGATGTGATCGCCTTCCCGAAGAACAACTCCGGAAGGGATATGATGATCGATTCACCGGCTCCGCTGGACGAGGAGCAGCTGAAAGAGATCCATATCCGTTTGAGAGAGGGGATTTAAATACAATAAACCACGGAGAACACGGAGGATTCACAGAGAACACGGAGATTAATACCTTCTGTTCTCTGTGTACTCCGGTTTTCCTCCGTGACCTCCGTGGTTAAATAAGAAGATTCTTAACGTCTACTTTGTCACATTAGGGATCCGCAGCACCTGGCCCGGATAGATCTCGTCCGGGTCCTTCAGCATCGGCTTGTTGGCCTCGAAGATCTCCATGTACCGGTTCGCATTTCCGTAATATTGTTTGGCTATCTTGGAGAGATATTCTCCCTTCACGACGGTGTGATACACCGCTTCCGGCTGCGGCACCACCACCTCGATGTTGTTGTCCACTTCCGCCACACCCTGTGTGTTGCCTACGATCAGTTCCGCTTTTTCCGAGGTTTCCTGGGATTCGGTCTTTCCGAACAGGGTAACCTTGCCCTGATCGTACACCACACCGAGGTTTTCGATGGGCAGCGCCATCTTTGCCAGCAGGTTTTTTATCGCCAGGGTGGCCGTTGCATTTTTCTGGAGGATCTCAGCGGGGTTGAGTCCTTTGGTTTCCGTTTCGACACCGGCCAGTTTTTTGCCGATGTTCCTGATAAAGTTTTTTAATCCCATTGCATTGAATCGTTAAATGAATATTTACTGGTTTCTCAGAAATTTACCAAAGATCGACGAACCGATATCCAGGATATCATCGGCAATAGAACCGTCGTCGTCTTTATCCAGGAGTTTGTTGAAAATGGATTCCTGCCGTGCCTCCTGTTGCTGGTCGGGTGCCTGGCCTTTTTTCAGTACCGACTGCAGGATATCGATGATGCCTCCGCCCGAGGAGGTTGACCTGTTCTGCCTTCCCAGGAATCCCATGAGGATAGGGGCAAGCATTTCCAAAATGTTACCGGCTGAACCCAGGCTGATGCCGCTGGATTTGCTCAGGTAGTTTTCCACCTTACTGCGGTTACCGCCCAGTACATGTTTCAGGATGCCGGCTCCGTTGGCCACTGCCGGATTGGAAAGGAATCCGCCCATATTGTCCAGTATGCTTCCGTCGTGGTCCCTGTCGAGGGCTCCCAGAAAAGAATTTGCTCCATCGCTGTTGGACGTATTCCTGGCCAGGGCATTCACCAGGATGGGGATGGCATTCTGGATGGCCCTCTGAGTGTTGGAAGGATCCTCATTCACCTGAGCGCTCATCCGGTCTACAGTATCATTCCCCAGCTGGGAAATGATCATTTCAAATAAATCATTCATTTTAAAAAGATTAAGTGATATTACTTTTCCTCAACATCTACAAAGTTAATCATTTTTGCCGTAACAGAAATGTGAATAAGTGTCGTACTTTTGTTCATGCCATTTACCACAGACCCTGAAATAGAACTCATGTCGCCGGCTGGCTCGTACGAGTCGCTGATGGCTGCCATACAGGGCGGTGCCGGTTCGGTTTATTTTGGCGTCGGTTCGCTCAATATGCGTGCCAGATCGTCGCAAAATTTTTCTCTGGATGATCTGAAGAACATTGCTTCCATCTGCAGGGAGCATGAGATCCGTTCGTACGTTACCCTGAATACGGTCATTTACGACGATGAGTTTGGATTGATGGAGCAGATTGCCGATGCTGCCAGGGAGGCAGGCATCTCTGCCCTGATCGCCTCTGACCAGGCCGTTATTCAGTATGCCGGCCAGATCGGCATGCCCGTGCACATGTCGACGCAGGCGAACATTTCCAACGTAGAAGCAGTAAAATTCTACGCCCGGTATGCCGATGTGATGGTCACAGCTCGGGAGTTGAACCTGGATCAGGTGTTGGCCATCACCAGGGCGATTCGTGAGCAGGGGATCAGGGGGCCATCGGGGAACCTGGTGCGCATCGAAGTGTTTGCCCATGGCGCGCTCTGCATGGCCATTTCGGGAAAATGTTACCTGAGCCTTGATCACTTCAATGCTTCGGCCAACCGGGGGGCCTGTTACCAGCTATGCCGCCGGCCCTACAGGGTGTTCGACCATGACGGGGAAGTCGAGCTGGAGGTGGACAATGAGTACATCATGTCGCCAAAAGACCTGAAGACCATTGATTTCCTGGACAGGATCCTTGCCGCGGGTGTCACGGTCCTGAAGATAGAAGGGCGGGGGAGAGGGCCGGAGTACGTGAAGACAGTCACACGATGCTATCGCGAGGCCATTGATTCCATCCGGGAGGGAACGTACACACCGGAAAAGATCGCTCACTGGACAGAGCAGCTCCTGACCGTATATAACCGTGGTTTCTGGGATGGGTATTATCTGGGGAGGACCCTGGGTGAGTGGAGCAGCCGGTATGGCAGTCAGGCCACACGGACAAAGGTGTATGTGGGGCAGGTCACGAATTATTTTACCAGGCTGAAGGTAGCTGAGATCAGAATGGAAGCCGGGTCACTTACTGTCGGTGACGAGATCCATATCATCGGGCCTACCACCGGGGTGGTGGAAGAGACGGTCAGGGAGATCCGCTATGAACTACATCCCATACAGCAGGTCAAAAAGGGCGCTGTGTGTTCCATTCCCGTGGACTCGTATCTGCGACGTTCGGATAAGGTGTACCGGGTGGATAAAAAATAATTTTTAAAAAATTTTATTGAAAGCGTATTACCTTTTTGATTTTTTCCGATTAAGGATCAGATTGGGTGAATTACTAACCACTGTTTCGTAAATTAAACTGGGTTAATGAAAGAGCGTGAATGGGTGCACGCTCTTTTCATTTTAAAAATTATAAAAAATTTTTTATTAAAGCGTATTACCTTTTTGATTTTTTCCGATTAAGGATTTGATTGGGTGAATTACTATACTACTGTTTCGTAATTCTAAGATTTGGGTTACATTAAGAAGGAGCGTGTTATGGGTGGCACGCTCTTTCTGTTTATTTGCTTTGCAAATAAACAGATATCAGAATAACGATTAACGGCCTGCCCTGGCGAAAGCCGGGGATATATGATTTATGATTTGATTTACGATTTAAATCAAATATCAGATATCAGTTAATCGGTTAATCTGATATCCCGTCCGGATATATTATCTTTGCGGCGGAAAAAGTGCGACCGGGCCCTATAGTTCAACGGATAGAACGGAAGTTTCCTAAACTTTAAATCCAGGTTC